>Ga0209437_100023_pt1 | contig 614195 bp, 582 predicted proteins | sample AraplaL_Cvi_mTSA_FD_184266 | JGI IMG/M metagenome (GOLD analysis project Ga0209437, IMG submission 184266) | Arabidopsis root microbial communities from the University of North Carolina, USA - plate scrape CL_Cvi_mTSA (SPAdes) (version 2) | ecosystem: Host-associated > Plants > Roots >...
ATCCGGCTCACACAAGCCAAGGCTCGCGAGCAACGCTCAGATCGAGCGCTTGAGACCGACCAAGCCACCGATTGCGCCGTTTTGTGTGGAGGAATTGTTGCCGAACCGTGACGAAATGAGTTCGGCAGCTGCCCAAAATCCGTGAACAAACCCGGTTTGAACCCAAAGTCCCATCATTGATCGCTTGAGATACAACTCTGAGAAGGGCAATGGGGGAGTTTGCGCGGAATGCACGGTTGCTCTGCCATGACAGAGGAAAGCCTCTCCAGGAGCGTAACCATACGTTTGTTCCGCACTTATCCAGTTTATCATGCTTGGGGGAGGCGACACGCGCAGCACCACGCATTTCTGAAAATCGAATGAATCGGCGGTTCGTTTGACGTCCGGCTTTTGTTGCGTGTTTGAACGTCGCGGTTCAAGTTTGAAGGCCAATGCGCGTCAACCCGCTCGAAACTGCCCCAGGTATAGGGGAGAGTTGGTTGACAGGCATATGAACGTAGACATCACAGCAAAATGGAACGAGCGACATGTCAGGCTCTACTAGCAATCAGCAGCGCGGCGCCTTGCTCGCCAAGCTGCCCTTCTGAACGGATGGGAAGCGAAGTCCCGGCCGCCTCTAGTCGACGTTGCCTCTCATGAAAAGAGGCAGGTCGGTTCGCCCGAATTTACCTTCCAGTTTATATATATACTCATCTGTTTGCCCGACTTTACGTCCTGCCTCGCGCTTGATTATCTCCAAGCCGTTTATCGGATCTTCGCCGGGCTACCTGAGCAGATCCAGGAGCCCGGGGAATTTGGTCTCGATCGCATCGCGGCGCAAGGATATGCCCTGCCGATTGCCATAATTGACCTGCTTGATGAGTCCAGCAGCGAGCAAAGTCTTGAAGTGGTGCGACACCGTTTGCTTCGACAAGGGTAACTCGAATGAGTTGCAGGTCCGTTCAGCGTCTGACGGATCTGCGGCAAGTTCGACGATGATGCGACGCCGGTGCTCATCAGCCAGGGCCTTCAGGACCTGGCCGATTTCCATCTCGTGAGGTTGGGCAGTCAGCAATTCGGGCATCATCTATCCTTTCGTGTCCGAGGGAGATCATACCTTGTTCAACCTTGGATCTCAACTGAGTACAGTGGCACATTTCTGGCGGCTGGGGGCCGATTTCAGCCAAAAGGAAAGGTCCTACTTGTATCATACCTGTGGCCATGCTAGGCATAGGTACGATCAACATAGGACATAAACCCATGCCGACGTCCAATCCAGCGGTGAGCGGAAACGAGAGTTCCTCGCCGCTTCTCCTCCCCATTGTGCTTCTCGCTCTTTTCGTCCTTCCGATAAGCATTTCCGGGGCCGCTATCGCTATTCCCGCAATATCGATCGACCTTGGTCACGATCCAGGTCCACTCCAGTGGATTGTGAACGGCTTCAATGCGGCATTTGCGGTGTCCACGCTTGTCTGGGGAGCCGCGGCTGCGAGGCTGGGATACAAGCGAGCATTCGCAACAGGCGCTTTGATCATGCTGGCCGGTTCGCTGCTGAGCGTGCTTGCGACCAATTTGATCGTGCTCGATTTCGGACGCATCCTGTCAGGAATTGGGGCCGCGGCCATCGCGACCGGTGGCACGGCACTCCTTTCAAGCTCGTTTTCCGGTCAGAAGCGGGCCCGAGCCTTCGCGTTGCTTGGAACGACCGTCGGGCTTGGGCTGGCTGCGGGGCCTGCCATCTCAGGCACGGTTGCGGAGATTGTCGGATGGCGCAGTGTCTTTGCGCTGGTCGGCATCATCGCCGCCTTTGCCTTCCTTGCCAGCATCAGGCTGCGCGTCAACCATAATGCCGCACCACACACAAACGCAAAACTCATCGACTTTTCGCCGCTTCGCAATCGGCTGTTCCTGGCGATTGTCCTCGTACCGGTAGCAGGGTCTGTGGCGTATGTTTCAATTCTCACATATCTTCCCGTTGCGTTGAGCGCGGTGATGAAAATGGACGCCGCGCAGGCCGGCCTTTTTATGCTGCCATTGACCTTGCCTGTCCTGATCGCCCCTTTTGTCGCCAATCTGCTGACCCAAAATGTCCGGTGGATCTCCTCATTTGTGATTATCAATACTTCATTGACCCTCCTGATCATCGGCGACCTCGGCCTGCTTTTGCTGGGGCGTGACATTCCCGTGGTTCTTCTAACCATGTCAATGGCCACGCTGGGCTTCGGCTGGGGCTTGCCGCTCGGATTGATCGACGGTGATGCTTTGGCTGCCGTGCCCGAGGAGATGAGCGGCGAGGCCGCAGGCGTCCTCAACTTCCTTCGATTGGGCAGCGAGGCGCTTAGTGTTGCCGCCTACGGAGCCGTTATGGGAACCCTTCTGTCGACCGCGATCGGCGACCCCGACATTGCCCACCGTGTTGCAGCGGGCTGGAGCGGCGACCCTGCTGCCTATGCGGGATCATTCCACCTCCTGCTCATCGGCATGGCGGCGCTGACATTCCTGCTGGCAATCCTGATTAATGTCCTACACCGATCCTCGCGCTCGTTGAGCAGCGCCGCGCCCCAGCCGAGCAACTAGATTGCTCACTCACGCCAAGTTGCGCCGATTTCTACGCACCTGCCTGTCGGCGTTGCCGTGTGCAGAGTTACACAATTCCTAGAAAGAGCCATCATGACAAAGAATATTTGGTTCCTGTCGTTCGGTCATTATTTGGTTGCTCCAGAATCAAAGACGAAAGCAGCACAAGACGCACTTCTTCAAACCATTGACCTCGCTGTGGCTGCGGAAGACCTCGGACTGGATGGGGCCGCAATCCGCGTACATCACTTTGCTCCACAATTTGCGACGCCAATGCCGCTATTGGCGGCCATTGCCGCACGCACGAAACGCATTGAGCTGGGAACAGGCGTTATCGACATGCGATATGAAAATCCGCTCTCGTTGGCAGAGCAGGCGGCAGCCACCGACCTGATCAGTTCAGGCCGGCTGCAACTGGGGATCAGCCGGGGATCGCAGGAGACAGCCGAGCGCGGTTACGAGACATTTGGCTTCATACCGGAAGAGGGAAGCAGTGATGTCGAGATGGCGCAGGCCCATACGATGCGCTTTCGAACGGCCATTGACGGCCAGCGGGTCGCGCGCTCCGAATATCTCGCCGAGGGTGCTGCCCCTGACCTGAGAATCGAGCCCCAATCAATGGGCCTCTCAGATCGTATCTGGTGGGGCTCAGCGACAAGAGCCTCTGCGGTATGGACCGCGCAGCAAGGCATGAACCTTATGAGCAGCACGTTACTGTCCGAAAACACCGGGATACCGTTCCACGAACTCCAGACGGAACAGATTGAAATTTTCCGCAAGACCTGGAAAGGCGCTGGCCACTCGCGCACGCCACGCGTTGCGGTTGCGCGCAGCATTCTGCCCATCACAACGGACACAGACAGGCGGTATTTTGATCGCGCACGGGGTTCTCAGGATGAAATTGGGGTCCTCAATGGATCCTTGTCGCGGTTTGGCAAAGTCTATGCAGGAGAACCAGATTACCTCATCGATGATCTGAAAAGCGATACAGCTATTGGTGCTGCCGATACACTCATCGTCACGATCCCCAACCAACTTGGGGTCGACCATAATATTCACCTACTCGAAACAATATTGTCACACGTCGCCCCAGCGCTCGGTTGGCGCAACAACAGTGTATCTCGCTGAAGTTATGACCATAGCGGACAGTTCTGCGCTAGCGTTGGCACATATTATGTGCTGTCCGTCATTGCCTGTGACGCCGATCAATAGTCATTGTGTCGGACGACGGATTTGCGCCGTGACGAATATGTCGGGCGCTGTTGATTTGCGCGCAGAACCAACCCCGCTCGCATTTGGCGATAAACCCTCCGCCGGTTCAAACCATTGATCTTTTCACGGTGTCAGATCCATTCCGGCGGACTACCCCGAACTCGAACCGGGCCGAAACCTCGCCAAACTCAACACTTCCACCGGGGGCCGGCGACTGCCGTATCGGTTGCTGCGTTATGACAAGCCTCAGCTGGCTGGAAGGACATCGTTACGAACGTTGCTTTATTGCCCACGCTCTCGAGGAGGTGACCGGCACGGTCCCGAAGCGTCGGCATCGATACCCACGGGCCGAAACTGTCTCCCTAAGGATGCGCTCTATAAGGTTTGACGCCATGCAGGGCGACGAGCCGGTCGTCTCCCCGCATTAAAGAATGATCCAATCGCATTCTTGGAGGTTCTCGCAAAAATATGGGAGAGACCGCCAGCAGCCCGAGAACTCTGCTCTTGGCCTCTTATGCAGGCGCTACCAACAGTGTTTGCCGCAATCAGAGCGGCCTGACATTCTCTGCCTTGGATTTGCCGGTCTTCCTATCCTGACCCAGATCGTAGGAAACGGATTGTCCTTCTTTAAGGACATCGCCGTATTCAAGGGCGGAGACGTGCACGAAAACGTCAGTTCCACCTGCATCCGGCGTGATGAAACCAAATCCTTTGTCGGAGTTGAAAAACTTAACCTTGCCTGTCGGCATTTCGATGCCTCGCGATTTTATTCAGGCCGCCAATCTAACCCCCGGAAATTCGCAGATCAAGCAGACCTCTCACTCCAATGCACCAGGCTGGCGGATGTGTGTGTTTGGGTATGTGCCGCTCGGGACATTCTTTGTTCATCGTAGTTATGGGCAGGTCCCTCGTCAGGTCTGGCTATTCCATTAAAGTGCTGGCAATCACACCCTCTCGGCGGCGGCTCTTTAAGTGACCGTGTCAGTGGAAAGGCAGGTGCGCGGCGCCGTTCCGGAGTTTCCGAGCCAGACGGCGTTGACGGATATTGGCGGCGCTTCGTGGTCTTCGGTTGGAATCTCGAGGCGGACATCGTCGATCTCGTTTCGAACTGGCCCTGAAGCTCGGCGGCAAGCGATGCCCCGCGATAACGTCGCCTTGGAAGATGGTTGCTCGACGGTTCCATTTGCTTCCATAATTTCCATTAGCTGGTCGCGGGTTGTAGCGGCAATTTAGTAATGCGACATTGGGCCAGTTGGAGATGCGACAGTCTCGCCTCTCGACGCGCCGGTCAATGCCAACGTTGCCAGCGAGGATGACGACCTTCAGCCTGGTCAAGACCATTCAACCCGGCCCGTCGGATCGGGGGCTAGCCGGCGGTGCCACTGTCGCGTTTCCAACTAGCTGACGGCGTCGCTCATCTAACCAGCTTTCGCACGGGCGAATGGACTGTGCGCTGCTATTCATCATAGCGCCACAGCGTCCTGTTGCAGAAGGCGACGATGGTTTGCAACCAGATCCCACGGGCGCTTGGCAGATCCGTTGCGGCGCTTGGCGAGCGTTTCGCGGGCTCCGTCAGAACGAGCGGCTTCGTAGTCAGCTTCGTGCTCGGCATCATCGAATCGAATTCGATTTTCGAGACATGTCCGCTGAAGTTGCCCAGTCGGCATTAAGGTGATCCGGCTTCCGGATTTAGGGCTGGTCAGCACGTCAATCATGCAAAAAACCGATACGCTTCAATGCCTCGATCTGATATGGCGTTTCGAGTTCAATCAGCACGCGTGCCTGGAGGGTCCTTTCCCACGGGTAAAACTGGTAAGGATCGTTATGAGACAAGAGATTGGGCGCCAAGCCTCGCATCGCACGTTGGGCCTCGATCCCGCTGTCGTGATCGCGCTTGTGAGCGCCATCGTCTTCTTTGTTGCCAGCAGCTTTGTTGCCTATCTCAATCTTCTTGAACTTCAGAGGGGCAGCGACGGCATTGTCCGCTCTCATGAGGTCATCGTCGCTGTCGATGAGTTGCTGTCGCAGACGCAGAACGCCGAGACGGGTCAGCGTGGCTTTCTTCTGACGAACAACGAGACCTACCTGCAGCCTTATAAGACCGCGCTCCAGGCCATTCCCGAAAAGTTGGCCGAGCTCGCGGAGTTGACGCAAGGCAACGATGCGCAGGTCAGGAGAGTGGCACTGCTGAAACAGCAGGTCGAAGTAAAGCTCGCCGAACTTGCTGAAACGATCGAGCTTCGACGGACCCAGGGCCTTGAGGCGGCGCTTTCGATCGTCAATTCAAGCCGCGGCAAAGACGCGATGGATGCAATCCGGTCGCAGATTGCCGCTATTGCGCGGGATGAGGCCGATATTCGCGCCCGGCGCATGAATGCCATGGCCACCGCCCAGCAACGCGCATTCTTAAGCACCATTTTAGCAGGGATCCTCGGCATCGCCTTGACGGCGACTATCGGCTTCCTCATGCGCCGGGCGACTTTGGCGCGCCGCCGCGCCGAATGGCTCCAGTCTGGTGAGATTGGGATCGCTTCTGCGATGATCGGCGATCAGCAGATCGATAAATTGGGCAACAACCTTCTCGAGTTTCTGGGTCGCTACGTCGGTGCCGTCGCGGGCGCTGTGTTCACAAGCAACGGAGGCACCTTCCGGAGAGCTGCCATCTATGGCGTTCCCTCCCATGCAGACATACCGGCGACCTTCGCAGCGCGCGAAGGCCTTCTTGGACAAGCTGTTGCCGAGGCCCGCGCATTCGTTGTCGACGACGTTCCCGACGGCTATATCGCATTCGGGTCAGCGCTTGGAAGGGACAAGCCGAGACATCTCGTTATTCTTCCCGGAAAAATTGACAATGTCGTCAATACCGTGATTGAGCTTGGCTTCTTGCACCCGATCGATGAGCGGATCGTCACGCTTTTGGAGCAAGCGTCCGAGGCGATCGCGACTGCGGTTCGCTCGGCAATCTACCGCAGCGAGCTGCAGGATCTTCTTGAGGAGACGCAGCGACAGTCGGGCGAGCTGCAGGCACAGAGCGAGGAACTTCGGGTCTCGAACGAGGAACTGGAGGAACAGGGCAGGGCGTTGCAGGAATCCCAGGCGCGTCTCGAGCAACAACAGGTCGAACTCGAACAGACCAATCTTCAATTGGAAGAGCAGGCACGGCAGCTGGAGGTCCAGCGCGATGATCTCGAGCACATCAACGCGTCCGTGCGACTAAAGGCGCGAGAGCTCGAGAGGGCCAGCCAGTACAAATCAGACTTCCTCGCGAATATGTCGCATGAATTGCGAACGCCGCTGAATTCCTCGCTCATCCTTGCAAAGCTTCTGGCCGACAATCCAGACGACAATCTGACCGACGAACAGGTGAAATTTGCCAAGACGATCCAATCGTCTGGCAACGACCTGCTGAACCTGATCAATGATATTCTCGACCTGTCGAAGATCGAAGCCGGCCATGTCGATATCCACCCCCAGGTGACCTCAATCGATCGCTTGGCCGGCAACCTCCGCCAGGTGTTCGAACCCCTCGCTGGAGATAAGCGCCTTGAGTTCAAGGTCGCGATCGCCGACGATACGCCGGCAAGCATCGAAACCGACACGCAGCGCCTCGAACAAGTCCTGAAGAACCTGCTGTCGAATGCAATCAAGTTCACAGAAGTGGGAACGGTGACGCTGTTCATTTCGCAAACGAAAGGTGGCAGCGTTGCGTTTTCGGTCTCTGACACCGGCATTGGCATTGCGGAGGAACAGCAACAGAATGTCTTTGACGCGTTTCATCAGGCCGACGGAACGATCAGCCGCAAATATGGCGGCACGGGTCTTGGACTGTCCATCTCACGTCAACTGGTCCGGCTCCTGGGCGGGACGATTGCGGTCGACAGCCAGCCGGGGCAGGGCAGTACGTTCAGCGTTACACTCCCGCGGACCTACGACCCGTCTGAAGTCGCACCACGCGAGCATTCCGGCCGACCCATGTCAGAGACGGCAGGCAAAGCGCAGGAAAGCGATCGACCACTGCCGCACGAAAGGCTGTCTCGCAGAATCGATGACGACAGGGACGCGCTGACCGGCGGAAAGCGCGTTCTTCTCGTCATCGAGGACGACACTAATTTTGCATCGATCGTGCGGGATCTGTCGCGGGAAATGGGATTTCAGTCGATCGTTGCAGGCACAGCCGAGGAAGCGTTGAGCCTTGCGAAGGATTTTCTGCCGAGCGCCATCGTCCTGGATATAGGGCTTCCAGATCAATCTGGCCTCGCCGTCCTTGACCGGTTGAAGAACGATGTGCGAACCCGCCATATTCCCATCCATGTCGTGTCAGGTGGCGATCACACGGAGACGGCCTATTTGCTTGGCGCTGCAGGATATGCAATCAAACCCGTCAATCGGGACCAGCTGGTAGACGTTTTGAAAAAACTCGAAGCGAGATTGTCTCAGCGCGTTCATCGGATCCTGGTGGTCGAGGACGATGCCGTGCAGCGGGAGGCAGTCGCAAAGCTGCTGGCGTCGCGCGATGTGGAAACGGTCACCGCCAGTACCGCAGCCGATTGCCTGAACCTGCTCAGGGAAAGCACTTTCGATTGCATGGTGCTGGATCTGACGCTTCCCGACGCGTCGGGCTATTCACTTCTCGAGACACTGAGCCAGGAAAGCGCCTACGCATTTCCACCCGTGATAGTCTATACCGGCCGGGAATTGTCGAGCGATGATGAGCAGAGGCTGCGCCGTTACTCGAAATCCATCATAATCAAGGGTGCAAAGTCGCCCGAACGCCTTCTCGACGAAGTCAGCCTCTTCCTTCATCAAGTTATTTCCGAACTGCCCGACGAACAGCAGAAAATGATCCGGAAAGCGCGCAACAGGGACGCCGTGCTCGAGGGCCGGCGGATCCTCGTCGTCGAAGACGACGTGCGCAATGTTTATGCCCTCTCGAATATACTTGAGCCGAGGGGCGCAATCGTCCAGATCGCGCGCAACGGCCGGGAAGCGCTAGACGTGTTGGACCGAACTTCCGCATCGCCGGAAGCGGCCATTGATCTGGTCCTCATGGACGTGATGATGCCCGTCATGGATGGCCTGAGCGCGACGCGGGAAATTCGCAAGAATCCTGCGTGGAAAAAAATGCCCATCATAACCCTGACGGCCAAGGCGATGCCCGACGATCAGCAACGCTGCATAGAGGCCGGCGCCAACGATTACATGGCCAAGCCGCTCGATGTCGAAAAGCTTCTCTCGCTCGTTCGCGTGTGGATGCCGAAATGAGCGAGACGCCGACAACCGAGAAAATCGAAGAGATCGAAATTCGCCTCCTTTTGGAAGCGTTGTTTCTCAAATATCATTACGATTTTCGCAATTATGCGATGGCATCTATCAAGCGCCGGCTGAAACAAGCCCGGGTGCATCTCGGTTTTGCGACATTTTCCGCTTTGCAGGAAGGCTTGCTGCACGATCCCGGCATGGTCACGACGCTGTTGCGCTATCTGACGGTGCAGGTGAGCGAGATGTTCCGGGATCCCAGCTATTTCAAGGCGATCCGCGACAAGGTCGTACCGCACCTGCGAACCTACCCCTCGCTCAAGGTATGGGTCGCCGGCTGTAGCAGCGGTGAAGAGCTCTATTCGCTTGTCATTCTGTTTCGTGAAGAAGGGCTCGAAGATCGCACGATCTTCTACGCGACCGATATCAATCAAGAGGCGCTCCAGGCGGCGGAGAAAGGCGTCTTTCCGCTCGATCGGCTCCAGCACTTTACAGAATTCCACCGGCTGTCCGGCGGAAAATCCTCATTGTCGGACTACTATCAGGCTGCCTATGGCAGGGCATCGTTCGACAAGAGCCTGCGACGGAATGTTGTTTTTTCCGATCACAGTCTGGTGACGGATGCCGTCTTTGCAGAAATGCATTTCATATCCTGCCGAAACGTCATGATCTATTTCGATCGCGTACTCCAGGACCGGGCAATTGCACTTTTCAGGGATTCACTGGTCCGAAAAGGGTTTCTGGGGCTCGGAAGCAAAGAAAGCATGCGCTTCTCGGCACACGCCTCCGCCTTTGGTGAATTTGCGCGCGACGAAAAGATCTACCAGCGGCGGGCCGATTGATGCAGGACCCCTTCAAAGCCGTGGTGATCGGCGCGTCGGCTGGCGCTGTGGAGGCGCTGTCTGGCATTCTTCCCTTTCTCTCAGCGAGGTTCCCCCTGCCTGTCGTCGTGGTCGTGCATGTGCCGCCGGACCGGCGCAGCATCATGGCGGAGCTTTTCCAGACGAAGTGCGTTCTTTCCGTGACTGAGGCGGAAGACAAGCAACCGCTTGAGCGAGGGACGGTTTATTTCTCTCCGCCGGATTACCACCTTCTCGTGGAAGCCGGCGGCAGCCTCGCGCTCTCCAATGACGAGCCCGTTTTATTCTCTCGACCTTCGATCGACGTGCTGTTCGAAAGCGCCGCGGACGCCTATGGGCCTGGCCTCGTCGCGATCGTGCTGAGCGGCGCCAATAGCGATGGTGCACAGGGGCTACGGGCCGTAGTTGATGCAGGCGGAACAGCAATCGTTCAAGACCCATCGAGTTCCGCCGCCGCTGCCATGCCGACGGCGGCCATAGCGATGGTACCCGAAGCGCATATTATGCCGCTTGCGGCGATCCGTGAATTTCTAGGGAAGATTTGAGGCAATTGATGAACCAGGTTCCATTTCTTCTTGTTGATGATCTCGAGGAAAACCTCGTGGCGCTGGACGCCTTGCTTCGCCGTGATGATGTTCTTCTGCTGAAAGCGCGGTCCGGCGACCAGGCTCTGGAAATCTTGTTGGAGCACGATGTGGCTCTCGCATTGGTGGACGTTCACATGCCCGGTCTGAACGGCTTCGAGCTTGCGGAACTGCTCCGTGGAAATGAGCGCACACGCCACATTCCGATCATCTTCGTCACGGCCGGCTCCAGCAACGGCCAGCGGCGCTTTCAGGGTTATGAGGCGGGCGCGGTTGACTTCATCGAAAAGCCGATCGAGCCGGATGTCCTGCGGAGCAAAGTCGCGGTCTTCCATGAGCTTTACCGCCAAAAACAGCAGCTCGCCGTGCAACGTGATAGGCTCGTGGCCCAGGCCGAAGCGCTCAAAGAGGCGGCAAGAGACAAGGATCTTTTGCTGCGCGAGATCAACCACCGCATCAAGAACCTGTTCAGCGTTGCCTCCGCGCTAATCTCGCTGAGTGCCAAATCCGCAACAAACGCGGCGGAGCTGGCAAGTGAGCTAAGATCACGGCTGCATGCGCTTGCGCGTGCGCATGAACTGACCTTGCCTGACCTCTCCGGGAGCGGTGAGGTTAAGGCCGCTGCCACGACAGTCAAGTCGCTGATACAAGCAATTCTCGCGCCATATGAGCATCAGCAGGGTTCGAAAATTGCGATCCGGGGTTCGGATCATCCGCTTGCAGGCAAGGCCCTAACATCCTTTGCGCTTCTCATGCACGAACTCGTGACGAACTCGGCAAAACACGGCGCGCTATCAACCCCGACGGGAGCATTGACGGTGGAACTGTCGGTGACGGATAGCCTGGTTCGTCTTCTTTGGGAGGAGAGCATTTCGCTTGGCCTCACCCCGCCCTCGACTCGTGAGGGATTTGGCACAACGTTAGAAAAGGCTGCTCTCGCCGGTCTGAATGGCTCCATGACGAAGGATTGGCATATGGACGGCCTGAAACTCTCGGTAGATCTCCCAACTGCGGTGCTTTCAGGTGCCGACTTGTAGTGATTGAAAGTCAATTTGGCCAAATGACAAGTTTACAGGCGATGTTGCTTTGTCCGGCGCATGTGCGACCTCGCCCCCTATTGTGACAGGGCCGCTCCACCTAGCTTGAAAGGCGCTGAAACGACTGCACCAACGCCGTTCAGCACAAATGCTCCCGTGCCGGCGACGGGATTGCCCCGTCCTTGGTTGCGCAACTGCGGATAGACCGCAGCCAATGCGGCGAACCTGTCATGATTGGAGCCATTCATCGAAGGAAGCTTGGAGATATCGACAATCATCAGGTTGTCGCGGGCCGCAAGCTGCTGCGTGCGTGGATCATTGATATCGAGCGCGCCCGCTGTTGCTGCAGACCCTGCGAGTCTTCGGGACAAGGCAAGTGCAAGGTCGTCCTTCGCGGCGAGGATGACGATGGGCTTGCGCAAACGGTCGGTCATGGCAAGCTGCTTGCCAAAAAGGTCGATGTCTATATCGGGCGCCGCCAGAACAAGCTCGTCTATTTGGGAAAGGGTATCCGCCCGCTTCATCAGCGACAATTGCCTGATCGTCTCGACAGCCAGCCATGCCCCCATGCTGTGGGCGAGGATGTCCGTTCGAACCCCAGCTTTTCCAAGATCGTTCAGAACGGAAACAAAGTCATCACGGGAAAATGCGGCTGCATCGCGGTCGGCGATATACCCGGCTAGAGAAGCCTTGGAGGGCCAGTCGAAGAGAATTGGCGCGCCGTCAAGTGCCGCGTCTGACGACATTTGCGCCAGCCTGAAAAGCGCTTCCTGATAGCTGTAATTATACCCATGGACAAAAACGCCGGCCGGCTTTTCCCGATTATTTCTCTGCGCCAGCATGACGAACTCGTCCCGCGACAGGCTTCGGCTCCCAACGACCGCGAACGTGTTCATCGGGTCAGGCTTGCCATTCGGCCATTCGATTTGAGGCGGCTTGTGACGCGGCGGGATCGACACGATGACCTCGGCATATCGAAGGCGCTCGGATCGGCCCGACATGAATGCACCCTCGATTTCTTTTCCAGGCGTCCGGTTCGTCGCGACCAGGATCGTCACTGTCTTCGCGCCAGCCTGCGGTTTGACCAGGGTGAGGACTTCCGACCCCGGGCGGGCACAAGCCGCAAGGAATCCCAGGAGAGCAAGGGTCAAAATTAGACGCAAGATAAACCTCGATATCGACAGGCAAGCTCTACCTAGGACGTTTGACGGCCTTGGGAATGGAGCGTTGGCGGATCGGATTGGAAATTGCGGCAATGTTGCGAGGATGCCACGCTTCGATAATGAGGAAAGGTGATGTAACCGACAGCATGCCACCCACGGACAAATGCGGGACCCATACGATAGGAAGGCGTCCCTCGCTAATCTCCCGGGCATCGTTCAGACCCGGGGAGTGCGACATTCCAACTTTACAGAAACAGGACACTTCAGCTTTGCGGCTTTTGGAGAAGCTCCTCCAAGTGCACCATGGCCAGTTTTGAGGGTAGGGGATCAGCTACCCTCTTGCAAATGCGCCATGAACACTTCGGTCGCCACTGTATTCAGGAAGCTCGTGATCCCTAATGGTATTGCGTTTGATCTCACGATAGATGATCGAGCGGTGGCGACCGAGCTGGCGTGCCATCTCATTGATCGGAACCTTGCGCTCGACAAGATAATGAAGGCAGCACCGATCGGCGAGGGTCAATTGCTTATGGCATTGAGACATGTCAACTTCTCTGAAGCGAGGCCATTGAAATCATTGGCATGTCGCACTTCATCCTTGAACCCACCACAACCACAGATCAAAGCAGATAATATGTATTATGGAACCGTCAAGCAACTTTCTGCCGTATGCGTTGGCATACGCCTCTTCCTCCCAAAACCCATATGAAAACGGTGGAAAGCGACGCGCTTGCAGCTGGCGATCGGCCGGATCATTGGAACCAACGCCCAGCCGATCGCGTCATCGGAAGCTCCCTCGACACCATGACGGCCCGTCTAGCGCCGTTAGAGCTATCACGGGCCGCTGAATTTCACCGTCACGCCGCGCTGCCGAAAGTACGCCTGCATAAGCTTTCTGCCGGAGCGATTGTTTTGCACGAGCTTAGTCGGGTCGAAGACGGCCTCTTTCAAACCCGCCCGCTTCAAGGCTTCCTTGAGATTGGTTATATGCAAGTCGATATCCGTATTGTCCGCCTGGAGCGATACATAAATGCGGTTGATTGCATCTTCTACGGTCGGTTCGCTCATTCATACGCTCCTGTTGTTGTTACTGTGGCGCTTACCACATTTTTCGGCTTGACCTTATTGTGGCGAAGCGCGTCTGCGTCAATGAGTGACGATGAAGTGAAACAGGTCATCCGCTGTCGGAGATGTCGGGCCGCAGGCCGACGAATAGCCAACGCCGCCGCCAAGACTAGGGTCAGCCGGGCTGGTCCACCTCACCATTCCTTCCGAACGCGGCATCGAGCGCCTTGCGGTCGAGGCTAGCAAGCCAGGATCTGAACGAGAGCAGTTCCGGATTGAGTTCGCGCATGAGATTCAGATCGGCAAGCTCCGCAAGCGGCCCGTTCTCCAGACTGGCCGCCATATGCGCGAGATCCGCATTGGCTGCCAATACGGCATCTGGAAACCGGGCATAGGTGATGGAATGTCCAGCGACGTCAGAAAAGGCAGTCTCCAGCTCGTGCCCGGTCACCCGGTCGCCGGCAATTTTTATTGTAATCCCTGCAAAGCGTGGTTTGTCTGCAAACAGTGCAGCAACAATTTTTCCGATGTCGTCAACAGCGATCAACTGCATCGAATGATCCGGCCGGATCAGAGACATCAGCCGACCTTGTTCCAGACCGAAGCCCGGGCGAAGGAGCATTTCCATAAAAATCACCGGTCGCACAATAGTTGCGGTCAGCGGCAGTTTGCGGATGTGCGCTTCAATGCGGGGCTTGGCATCGAAACGCGCAACCCCGGTGAGCGTATTGCCGACGCTCGCGCCGGAGGAGTAGATGAAGTGATCGATGCGGCTCTCTGCGGCCACATCGGCGATCGAAGTTCCATACCGGACTTCGTCCTCAGCCGACAGATTGGATGGCAAGGCGCTGAAGACGCCATGAACATCCTTCATTGCAGCGGCCATTGCCTCGGCGTCGTCAAAGGACCCGCGTACCAGCTCGACACCTTGCTGCCGCAGTGCTGCCGATGCCGGTTGTGTCGGATCGCGAACAAGAGCGCGAACATTCCAGCGCGCTTTCAGGAGCGCTTTGGCGACCGATCCGCCTTGTCGACCCGTCGCTCCCAATACCAGGATCGGACGTCTGTGATTTATCATGGGATACCCTCGCTCAGAACAAGGGCTATCCATATATATGAATTGAATCGCATCGGAAGACAGCACATTTCGCAGCCTCAGGCACAAGGATGATACGCTTTGGAACCAACGGTCGTTGCTAAATCGGACAAGCAGCCTGACGGCGGACGCGGTTTCAGACCGCTGCCATCGAATGGCATTTGCGGACGGCTGGGAGACAAATGGACCGTTCAGGTCCTTTGGCATCTCTCACTCGCACGCGGGAAAAGGCTTCGGTTCTCCGCGCTCAAGAAAGAAATTGAAGGGATCACGCAGCGCATGCTGACGCTCGCGCTGCGAAACCTGGAGCGAGATGGCCTTGTCTCGCGCTACTACTTTCCGGAGGTACCGCCACGCGTCGAATACGAACTGACCGAAATGGGGGCCGGAATGCTAAAAGCCTTGGAGAGCATCAACTCCTGGCTCATGGACAACTTGCCCAGGATAGAAGAAAATCGGCGCGTCTATGATGATGCCGAACAGCAATGACCGGGCGGCTCCGATTGCTCTCGCTGCTCACCGGGGTTAACCAGGAGGCTATCAATCGGTTGATGAACAAGCGAATATCGCAGCCCATCGGCTGAGGACCCGGGTTTGGTGTCGCTGTCGTCAGAAGCTTCCGGTGACCTAACGGCCGAACCGGCCCTTGCCACCCTTTTCGCCGGAGTCTTGCAACCTAAGTTATGCCTGAGGATCGCCTGGCGGTCTCTATGCTGGCGGCAAATCCGAGTCCTTGCACCGACCCCTACCCCACTGCCGTTGGTCGGTCGCGAGCGCCCATCCCAGCGCGACCTGCGCCATCGTGCATTGGATCAGCACCATTTCATACCTTTTTGGTGAGGCAGGTGCCGATCAAGTGGCGCTATCATGGCTCACCGAACCCGGGAAAAGACGACTTCGTCTTGTAGCCTGTCCTCGATTTGGCGAGCTGATCATCAGTCAGCTCCCAAAGCATCGCAATCCGCTCCAAATGGGCGGGATTGACCAATCCACATCGAAACAACCAGATCAGTCGCATGGCCAAGCGATCGCGGCGCTGCTCGTCGAGTTCGGATCGAGCCTCTCCTACCACCTGATCAAATACTCGCTTAAGCGTCTCTAGGTTTTTACTGGGTAAGCTGCCTTTTGCAAGGCGTTGTAGGCGCTGCATAATGCCCTCACAATCATGCCTCTCAATATTTCACAGAACAGCAACAAGCTCGAACTGAGCCTGCCCTTGTCCGAAACTTCATATTATTATGAACATTAGACGAAACTTGTTCAAGTGCCAAGCGAGAGTGACCATCCATTTTTGACCATCCAATCCGGAGGCGGCCGGGATCCCACCTGTCGGAACCCTGTAAATCTGCTGCGAATATTCACGTCCCAGTTTGGGTCAATCAGTTTGAAATCATCGAAATCGAAGCTAACAATGCAGTGCGACCGCACAGCGCATTCTGCGCTGGCATTTGAATGCTCCGGCCTTTGCAAAGGCCTATTGGCAACATTGATCGGATTAGCACGCCAAGCCGTTCGACTCCCCGACGTCAGACCAGTCGATCACCCGCGCAGACAATCAGATTGCACATCGGATGAGACAGCCGAAATGCGTTGAGGTGTTAAATTACCGCTTTGCCCTGCTTCGAAGCCGCCGCAAAAGCATCAAAAGGTTCCAGGAAGCAGCAGATTTGCCAAAATACTCACCAATTCCGGTTGCGCCGATTGATAGACGCTGGGATCGCGCTATAGAAACATTTGTCGAGATAGAACGGCTATGAAAATCTAAAAGGAAAAGTCATGCCTACAGGTACCGTAAAGTTTTTCAACGAAGACAAGGGATTTGGCTTCATCACTCCGTCGAATGGCGGACAGGATGTCTTCGTTCACGTGTCGGCCTTGCAGCGCGGCGGCTCGCTCAAGGAGGGTGACCAGGTCAGCTTCGAAGTCGGCCAGGACCGCAAGACCGGCAAGTCGAAGGCCGAGAACGTTAGCGTATTGTAATCACGTGCTTGCGACAGCCTGGCTAGGATTAGCCAGGCTGTCGTCTCCGCAGGCGTAGATGCCATTGGCATTCACGCGATATGCCGCACGATCTGACAAATATCCGTGTCTAGCGGCAGCCATAACCATCTCTCTATCTTATTGATCGAGATTCAGGGGGGGATCCGACAACGCCTCCGACTGACGAGCGTACTGTTGCAAGGATTCGCGCTTTTGAGACGGATCTGAAGTCGCGCCCCTTAGCGAGCCGAACTAAAGAGATTTCCGGTAGAGCCAAAGGTATCTATGCTTGACTGGTTCACAGTTACCGGTGTTCTGCTCCCGCGTTGTCCTCTCTGTCCGAATCCTGTTTCCACAGCGTCCTGGCCGATGGCCGCATCGACATCGGCAACAACAGCGTCGAGAGACCCATTCGTCCGATTGTCCCGAACCGCAAGACCGCGCTTTTGACTAGGCATGACGCGGGGGCGAAGAATTGGGTGGCATCACATTGGCATTTATTCTTTCGCTCGGAGTGCGGACACTGAAACGAGGGCTGCAGCGATAAGACACAGAACGCAGGCTGTGAGTGCAACTCGATAGCCATGGATAAAGGCGGCGACGGCGATCTCTCTGAGATTTTCACCCAAGGTTTCGATGGGTCGCCCACTAATGACGTTTGAAAGAACCTCGCGATTGGCGGTGATTGCCCCGAAGTCGTTCGCCAGGCGACTGGTCGTTGCAGCAGAACCCAAGGCACCGATCGTGGCCAATCCGGTCGCTGTTCCCACTTGCCTCGAGCAATTCAAGATGGCCGACCCGGCACCCGCGGCATTCGGGGGAACGTCGCGCATAGCGACATGTGTCACCCCCGGCACAAGCAGGCCGAAGCCGGCGCCGGATAAAACGTAGCCGATAGCCGCATAGTCCAACGAAGGAACGTCCGCCAGGCCCGCAAGCGTTGCAACGCCAAGGGCCGAGAGGAAACAGCCCGCTGTAACGATAGCTCGCGTCGAGAACCGTGCCTCAAGATGGCCCGCGAGCTGAGCAAAAATCAGAAACGGGATATTCATTAACAGCCACGACAGCCCAGTTTGCAGCGCGGACCATCCTTTGATGTTCTGGAAAAGCAGGGTGACGTAATAAAGCGTACCAGCAAATGCCGTGTAACTTGCGAAGTAGATCAGGCAGGCACCAACAAAACTCGGGGCACCACGCAAACTCTCAGGAACCAATGGCTCAGACGCATGGCGCTGCCACCAGGCAAAAACGACAAGCAAGCAAAAGCCGCCCACTATCGAAGTAAGCGTCAACGGATCACTCCATGGTCGGCTCGTTGCCTCAATCAATCCAAACGTTAAAGATGTCAGCCCCAGCGAGGCCAGAAAGATACCCCGACCATCGAGTGCCCGGATGCTTGAGGCATGACGCGTTTCCGGCACTGCGAGCAGTGTTAGGAAAACAGCCAGAGCCGTGAACGGAATATTGACCCAGAAGATCGATGCCCAACCGTAAGAGCCCAGCAATAGGCCGCCAATCACCGGCCCCGCCCCGAAACCAGTGCCTCCGACCGCGGCCCAGGTCCCGATTGCTCGGCCGCGCGCCGAGGCGGGATAGACCCGCTTGAGAATAGCCAGTGTCAGCGCCAGAATTGCCGCTCCCCCGACGCCTTGAACCATTCGCGATGCAATGAGCGTCGTACTGTCCGCGCCGAGAGCACAGCCAATAGAGCCGATGCCGAAGACAATCAGGCCAGCAGTGAAGATCGATTTGTGGCCGAGCCGGTCACCTATTGCACCCGCAAGAGGAATGAACGCGGCAAGGCCTAGAGCATATCCGCTGAGCACCCATTCCATCTGCCCCACGGTTGAGCCCAGGCTCTTCTGGATTGTTGGGAGCGCAACGTTCACGATGGTCACGTCGAGCTGGATCATGAAAGCGGCAATGCACATTGCCAGCAGCGTCAAACGAAGCCGACGACGGTCGGGAGCTGCGTCTTGCAAGTGATCGGTGGAAACAAAAGGTTGTTGGGCAGTTTTTGACATGATGAAATCGGTTCCTTGTCACATCTCGGCCAGATGGCGTGTCAATGCTAGTGACACCTCAGACCGCGCGGATGTGACCGATGAGCCAAGATAAAAATCTGACTGAACAGTTCGCGCGGAGCCGCTTACGGCTCAAGGCGCTGGCATACCGAATGCTCGGCAATATAGCCGATGCCGACGATGCCCTGCACGATAGCTGGCTGCGTATGAGCAAGCGGCCCGTCGACCTCGAGGAAATCGAGAATATCGAAGGCTGGCTGACTACCGTCGTCGCGCGGGTTTGTCTCAACAAACTGCGTGCGCGGAAAGCACGCCCGGAAGATACCGTCGGGCTGGTTTTGCCCGACCTGCTCATTACGGATATCAACGAAACCGGGGCCGAGCACGAGGCTCACCTTTCGGAACAGGTCGGCTTTGCTCTCCAGGTCGTGCTGGAGACTTTGGCACCGGCTGAGCGGGTAGCCTTCGTCCTGCATGATCTCTTCGGCTTTTCCTTCGATAATATTGCTTCGATGCTCGATCGGACACCTGAAGCAGCGCGCAAGCTGGCCAGCCGGGGTCGCCGCCGGATACAGCATATGCCCGACACCCGGTTCGAAAAAGATAGGCAGAAGCAAAGAGACGTCGTGACCGCCTTCTTTGCGGCGTCGCAGCGTGGAGACATCAACGATCTGCTGCGGATACTGCATCCCGACGTGACGTTCGTTTCGGATGGCGGGATCTTGCGTGTAGCGGCCACCGCAACGCTTCGGGGTTCAGACAAGGTAGCCCGGCGAGCGGCCAGTTTCGCCGTTGCGAACGCGAACCTGCGATGGGTCCTGGTCAACGGTTCGACAGGCGTTATTGTCGAAAGTGATCATGGGCCGGTTTCCGTGATGGTCTTCATGATCGAGGATGACAGCATTCGCGAAATCTATTCGCTCCTCGACCCGGAGCGTATCGGACAGCAAATTATGCGGGCTGACGCATACCTCAATTAGCAGAATTATCCTTTGCGCAGAGCTGGGGTGAAATCACTCAACTTCACTCCATCCGAAAAGATACCGCCCTCCCTCGCCTGCGAACGCTGAGTTTACAGCCTCCATACGCGGCGGCGGCTTCTCGGGCAGAGGATGGTTATTCCGGGGGATACGTCTCAAGAACGAGCACGTCTTATCTCGCGTTTGCTGGCACTCAGTAGCCAACCGATGCTTGCCGCGATGGCGAGCTCGGTCAGCGCTGCAGCGAGCATGATGGAAAGAAAGACGTTCCGGCCGAAATGGACGAGCACCCAGCCGCCAACGGCAGGAAAACCGAAGACGCCCACGAAATAGGACATCGCGAACCAGGTCAGCGCCGCGTGGCGGTAGCGGAGTTCGGTGTCGTTGACGGCCCAGGTCTGGATGACCGTATAGACGAGACCGTAGCCGATGCCGGTGAGGATCGCCGAGAGGATCTGGAAGGCCGGATGGATGCCTATACCGAACATTGCGGCGACACCCAGGCACATCGAGGTCAAGAGAGCGCAGGCAAGCTGCGCCTGCGGCAGCGTTGCCAAAAGGCGGGCAAGCACCAGTCGGGCGGCAACGACTGTAACCGCATAAACGGCGAAGAAGGTCGAGGCGGTGGCGGTGGTGCCTTCGACCAGCGAGGACTGGAAGGTCAGCAACCCGGAGAAGACGCAGGCGCCGAGCGCGACCATCACGATCGGGCGGATCGAGGCGCTGCGGGCGATCACGCCGATATCGCGTACCCAGACGCGAAGTGTGGCCGTCCGCGGCGCGCCCGGCGCCATCGAGCCGAAGATCCAGAGCAGGACGGAAGCGGCAAGGCATGCGGCGCCCACCAGCATGAAGGTGGTCTCGACCGCAAGTCCCGCCTGCGTTAGTACAAGATTGAGGATGACAGGGCCACCGCCGATACCCGCCATCTGGAAGGCGCCAAAGCGGGTGAACCAGAAGCCGCGATCGGCGTCGGTGACCCGCTCGGAAAGCGCCATCGGCGCGCCGATATAAAACATACCCCAGCCGAGCCCGATCAGAAAGCCCGAGACGAGCGGTAAGCCGAAGCCGCTGCCCCCAGCGAAGGCAAGCAGGAGAAACCCGAGCGCCACGGCAGCAGTGGCAATGGCACTCATGCGCGCCGCATCGACCCGCCCGGAAAGCCAGCCGACCAGTGGCACACCGGTAAATGTCCCGACCATGGCGGCGCCGAGCGTCAGTCCTGTATCGACATCGCTGCCACCATGGGCGCGGTAGTAGGCCGAGAACAGAAAGGTAGCGCCATAACCTGCCGCAGCAAGCATGGTGCCTGTGAAGAGGAAGGGGGCAGCAGACTGGCGCATGGGAATTTCCGAGCAGCGGTTGAAAGTGGCTTGATAAAAGCTAATAATGGATAGAACATCCAGAGCCACTTCGAGTCTACGATGCAAGCCACTTCGCCCAGCCAGATCAGCGCACGAACTCTCCGTCGCGAAAGTGCGGCGGCCGGTTTCCTGCCTGAGATCGATGCGTCCTCGTCTGTCCCCGCAGTGCGTCAGCTCTATCTGCAGCTGCGCGACGGCATCGTCGCGGGGACATTGCAGCCAGACCACCGGCTGCCCTCGACCCGAACGGCATCCGTCGAATGGTCGCTGTCGCGCGGGCTGATTGCCGAGGCCTATGAGATGCTGATCGCCGAAGGCTACGCTAAGGGGCGGCATGGCTCCGGCACCTATGTCGCCTCCGGTCTGCCGCCGATGCCAATCGGAAGCGGCGGAAAACCGGAGGCTGCCGATCACAGCGCGAGACGCGGCATCTCCACAGCGGCGTGGCTGGCGATGCGCACGGACATTTTGCCGCCAGCCCAGGTCGCCTTTGCCACCGGCCGCGTGATCCATGACGAGCGCACCGCCGGGCTCTTGAAGCGGCTCGCCCACCGCCATATCGACTACGCCAGCGACCGCTACCGCGATCCGCAGGGCGAGCTTCCGTTGCGCCAGGCCGTGTCGGCCCATCTTGCCGCCTCGCGCGGCGTGCGCTGCGATCCCGCTCAGATCTTCATCACCTCAGGCACCCAACAGGCGCTGGATTTCGCCATCCGAGTGCTCGTCTCGCCCGGTGACAGCGTGATGATCGAAGATCCTTGCTATCCCCCGGCCCGGCTCGCATTCCTCTTGAACGGCGCCGAGATCACCGGTCTGCCTGTCGACGGCGAGGGGCTGATCACCGACCGGCTGTCTCTCCATGACGGCCCGGCGCCGGCGGCGATCTACGTCACGCCGTCGCATCAATATCCTTCGGGCTCGGCCCTGCCGCTGGCGCGCCGGCTGGAGCTGCTCTCATTCGCACAGGCCCGCGGCAGCTGGATCATCGAGGACGACTACGATAGTGAATTCCGCTATGACGGCCATCCGATCGCCTCGCTGCAGGGCCTCGATGCGACGCGGCGGGTCATCTATGCCGGCACCTTCAGCAAGGCGCTGCTACCGAGCTTCCGCGTCGGCTATCTGATCGTTCCCGATGATCTCGTTGCTGCCTTCCGCGCAGTCCGCCCCATCATTGACCGCTTCCCGGCACCACTTCACCAACTCGTGGTCGCCGATTTTCTCAACGAGGGCTATTTCCCGGCCCATCTGCGCCGCCTGCGGGAGAGCCACCGCGCCGCCCGCGACAATCTCGCCTTGCTCTTGAAGGAGCGGCTATCTGCTCACCTGATCGCCCCGGTGCCCGAACAGGGCATTCATTTCACCGTCAGAAGCACCGGCACGTGGACCGATGACCAGGCGCTGGCCGAGGCTGCGCTGAAGGGCGGTGTCGTCGTCATTCCCGTCTCGCCCATGCATGTCTCCGCCTCGCCGGAACCACGGCTGCTTTTGGGGTTCTCGGGGCTGACGGCTGCGGAGGCGGACATTGCGACCGGGCGGCTGGCAAATGTTCTGGAGCATGCCCGGTTCGCTCGGCATCACATCGGTGCGGCGACCTAGCATGCATATTCTGTGGGCCGCGACCGCCTGTTGACCTCACCGAGCGCCATTTCGGACGCTGAGGAAAAAGGCCGCGGAACTGTTCAGATCCCAACTCATTGCAATTCCGTATTCGAGACGAGAGGATCGCCTTACCGAAATTGCCGATAGCCCACGAACGATTATCTCTGCAATAGCAAGCGTTTGCGCTTGAAACTTCTCGACGTTCCGACGAACCCAAACCGGGTTTGTCGGCGAGGCACATTCTTGCACGAAATCGAAAAAGAACGGCCACGTAGTCTCGTGTCAGCAGCGTGACGTCAATCGGCCACCCGACCCCGTCCTATAGATGACGGCAGTCGCGTTCTACCGAGGTACCTACAGGGTCCGATGGCGACAATCAAGCGTAAGTTCGCAGCCCTCTTGGCTCAAGAGGCGCCATACAGGACATCCGCGCCTATCCCGTGCGTCCTCCGATGTTTTAACGAGGCCCAAATGATTAACTTGGAAGCCGCCCGTTGAATTGGGCTGCCCCTCGCACCATGTTTGTCCGAACTTCGCTGTGGCCCGGATCGGTCGCTCAACAGGAAGATAGATTTTGCCACATGTTCGGCAGGCCTTAAATCGGCGTTTTCAGCTGATTATGATCAAGCCATCGCACTACGATGATGATGGATATGTGATCCGCTGGTGGCGAGCCATGATCCCATCAAACTCGCTGGCGGCAATCTACGGCATCGCGAGTGATTGCGTTGAACGTCAGGTGCTCGGGCCAGATGTCGACATCGACATCACCGTGATTGACGAAACCAATACGCGGGTCAATATTTCGGCGCTCGTCGACAAGCTTCGCCGGAACGATAATTCGGCATGGTTGCCCTTGTCGGCGTTCAATCCAATCAATATCCGCGTGCACTCGACATCGCAAAGCCGTTCCGCGACGCCCAGATCCAGGTTTCCATCGGTGGATTTCATGTCTCGGGTTGTCTGTCGATGTTGGACGGTCAAGCTGTGGGGCTTGATGCCTGCCGTGACATGGAGATTTCCATGTTTGCCGGCGAACTGGAAGGTCGGCTCGATCGCCTGCTGCAGGATGCTGCCTTCGGCCGATTGCAGCCCCTTTATAATTTCATGGATGACTTGCCGGGCATTGGCGGAACGCCGGTTCCGTTTCTGCCGAAAGACAATATCCACGGCACCCTTGGTCTCAGCACGAGCTTCGACGCGGGACGCGGCTGTCCCTATCAGTGCTCCTTCTGCACCATCATCAACGTCCAGGGACGCAAGTCCCGTTTCCGTTCCGCGGACGATGTCGAGAAGTTGGTACGGATGAACTGGGCGCAGGGTATCCACAAATTCTTCATCACGGACGATAATTTCGCCCGCAATAAGGATTGGGAAGCGATCTTCGATCGCCTGATCGAGCTTAAGGAAAGGGATGGGATCCCGCTCGGCCTGATGATCCAGGTCGACACGCTATGCCACAAGATCCCCAATTTCATTGAAAAGTCCAAGCGTGCCGGCGTGACCCGCGTCTTCATCGGGCTCGAGAATGTCAATCCGGATAACCTTGCAGCCGCCAAAAAGAACCAGAACAAGATCACCGAATACCGTAGGATGCTGCTTGCCTGGAAGGCGCAAGGCATCATGACGCTGGCCGGCTATATTCTCGGCTTCCCTGCGGATACGCCGGAGTCGATCCGGCGTGATATCGCCATCATTCAGGAAGAGCTGCCGCTCGACGTCATCGAGTTTTTCATTTTGACGCCACTGCCCGGGTCCGAGGATCATCAGACGCTGTGGAAGACGGGCGTCGCGATGGATCCCGACCTCAATATTTACGATGTCGAACACGTCTGCACCGCTCATCCGAAAATGAGCAAACAGGAATGGGAAAATATCTACCACGAAGCGTGGTCGCTCTATTATTCGCCGAAACATATGAAAACGCTGCTACGCAGAGCGATTGCGACCGGCGTGCCGCTGGCGAGCCTCGTCAAGGTGCTGGTCTCATTTGCCACCACCGTTCCGTTGGAAAATGTTCATCCGCTACAAAGCGGTCTGCTGAGGTTGAGACATCCCTCCGAACGGCGCCCGGCCCTGCCACGCGAGCATCCCGCCCTTTTCTGGCCTCGCTTCGCCTGGGAGACCTTCGCCAAGCATGTAAGCTTGGCGGGTACTATCGTGAGGTTGGCGGCATCTGCATATTTTCTCGCAAGAGATCCCGATGCGAAGGCGTATATGGATAAGGCGCTGACCCCTGTCGCTAACGATGACGATGAAAAGCTCGACCTCTTCACGAAGACGGACGGGGGCATCGCTGCGGTCAACCACATCAAGAAGATTGCCAAGCTCACCCGCGCCAACTCGGCTGCCTGATCGAGCATTCAGCAGGAATGCGGCCGGTCGGATATGTGACTCGCGAGGCAATCTACCACCGGGTCTCATCTGACCATTATGTGCCCCCGGATTGACGCTCTCCGCAAGGAGGCAGCCAGACACCTTAAAGGCGAAATTTGCAGAGATCCCGATCGTCGCGAATTGCTACTCGCACAAATCACGGCCGCGGAAGCAGAGAGAGGTGCTTTGATCGCACCTGAGACGACGGAACCGCAGTAAGAGCGAGTGCGCTTTTGGGAATGAACCGCAGGGTGCTCCACCACAGCGGAGAGAGCATGATTTGGTCCCAACGGTGGCCTATCGGGCGCGAAAAGCCTTAAACTTGCGCAAATCGAATCAATCTCATCGCCCCGCTGGCTCGGCTTTTGCGTCGGACATGGTGACGCGGAAGGAAGGCATATGGAAATATTGTGGCTGTTCATTGCCGCCTTCGGTGCAAGTGCGCTTGGTGGGGTGCTCGGTATGGCCAGCGGCATCTTCATCGTGCCCATTCTTACCTTATTTTTCGGAGTAAACATTCACACCGCTATCGGAGCGAGCATCGTTTCGGTGATCGCCTGTTCGTGTGGCAGCGCGGCTCCTTTCCTAAAGGGTCGCCTGACCAATATCCGGCTTGCCATAGTCCTTGAAACGGCGACAACCCTTGGGGCGGTGACCGGGGTGTTTCTTATCGGGATCGTGGCCACCTCGTTTCTCTACGGTCTCTTTGCGGCGATCCTGGTGCTCTCCGCAAGGCAAATGCTCGCCCGGCGGCACGAGACGCGCGATGCGCGCACCCCTGACGTGCGGGGCTGGGCGACGGTTCTGCGATTGCATTCGAGCTTCCCGGACAAGGCGACAGGAGAGGCCATCCCCTACGAAGTTGGGCGGGTCCCGCTGGCATTGATGCTGATGTATGGGGCTGGGCTGGTCTCGGCGCTTTTGGGGATAGGCTCCGGCGTCCTGAAGATCCCCGCGATGGATACGGCGCTACGGCTTCCCATCAAGGTTTCATCCGCCACGTCGAACTTCATGATCGGAGTGACTGCCTCGGCAAGCGCCGCAGCCTATTTCATGCGCGGCGACATCGATATCGGAATTGCCGGACCCATCGCGCTTGGCTCCGTTGTGGGCGCGCTCGTCGGCGCACGCCTGCTGATGTGGCTTCCGGCCGAGAAGCTACGCGTGTTTTTCGTGGTTATTCTGGTTCTGTTGGCGGTTCAGATGTGTCTGAGCGCCTTCGGTATCCATCTTCCGGGAGCTTCAGCATGATCCCCCCTTCCAATAGGGTTGCGCGTCGAGAGCAGCTCATCGCGGCGCTGCTGTGGTACGGCACGTGGTTCGCGTCCACGCTGATTGCCGCCGGCATGCTCCTGGGCGCCATTCGACTGCCACCCTCGCTGCTGTTGCCGCTCACCGGGCACGACCTGGTGAAGCTGGGGGTCGCGGTCTTCATTCTCCTGCCCATTACTCGCGTCGGGCTGATGCTGGCGATTTTCCTGCGCGAGCGTGACTGGATCTATGCGATGATTGCCGCCCTGGTTCTGGCGATCATCGCGATCGGGGTTATCGTCGAGATCTGACGGCCTCGCGGTCGATCGCAATCGCGCCATCAAGCCAAACATCGCTAAGCGAAGACATGGCATCCCGTCGCCGGTCTGTGGAAGACATTCAGACCGCTCGAACCTGGGCAAGCCGCCTCACCGCGTAGTCGTCCTTCCAGCAGACGGCAGCCTCCCATGCGGCGGAGGCTTGTTCGGCGATATCATAGGTGACGTCGTCAAGGCCGGCCGCGTTGTCGGGCAGCACCAGGTCAAGATCGGGGACGTCAACATGCGACTCGTCCCAGTCGATCAAGGCGACGTGATCTGCCGTCATACAGATGTTGTGAGGGTTGCTGGGGTTTCCGTGAACGACACATGTCTGACGCCCAATGAGCCGCGCCCACGCGGCTCGGCATCGACGAACGCCCTCAGGCGGCATTGCCGCAAGGTTGACCCTCGTTCCGCTGTCGGCATGCAGAAGGTCGGTCGATGATCGCCAGCCCGGGCGCTGCGGCCAGCCCTGCGTCAACCGATGCAGTTCACGGAGCGCATCGGCAACGCGCCGCCAATCCTCCGCCGTCTCCGGCGAGCCGCCCTCCATATATTTCATCACCACCAGACCGTCCGCAAAGAGCTGCCCGTCAGTCGTCGGGATCGGTACCGGAACGGTCATACCTTCACGGTCGAGGTATTGGAGCAGCTTCGTCTCCCATGCGAGATCAGCGTCGCTCCTTTGGCCCAGGCGACCAACGGCGACCTGCCCTCGAACGCGCACGCTCCAAACGTCGTTGGCAACTCCGCCAGCGAGTGGTTCGATGCGGACCGCACCTTCATCCCATTGCCTCAGTGCTTCCCATCCCATCGGCGATACCCTGCCCCGCGATTGTTCTTGATCGACCTTGCCTGCAGGCGCGGACGACATCAACCGCCGGAATTTTGCAAGCTGCACAAAATGCAACCGGAAAAGCCCGCGCGCTCCGGTCGGCCCGTCTTCGAATTCGTTGCCGCCAGCACTTCAAGGCAAGCCGAAATCGCCGGCACCCTCATTTGACGGTTGGCGGTTATGCCCCTATGACGTCATCAGATTCGTTCTGCAGTTGTGGCCGCATCGATCATGCGAAACCGCAGGCAGGCTGATGACAAACCCGTGTCGACCGGCAAGCCAAGTCCCATCGAGCTGCCGCCCGAGGGGCCCATTGGCCCGGATGATACGAACAAAAATGGACCGCTCCGCATCATGCGCCTTCCTCTTCTTGCTACCGCCATTTTGATTGCACTTGCCCCCGCTCTGGCCGATGCAGCTCCGACCGATCCATCCAAACCAAGGTGTACTGCCCTGCTTGACGAATACGGAGTCAAGCTTGGCGACGATGCCCAAATACAGGATCGCCCCAATGGCTGCGTGATGACTGACGGCGCGATCGAAACGTCAAGCTATCAGACCTGGGTATTCAAGAGGGCCGAGATCGAGGCGGATAATTTCGCCGGGATCAAGAAGGACATGTCCACAATCCCGCCTTGGGGTCGGCTGGCCGTCGAGGGCCTTACCTGGCGGTTTCACACGTCAAGCCCGGTGACAAATTACATCACCAAGCTTCAGCAATGGCCGATGGACGTCACGGCCTCCTATCATTGGTTTCCTGCCGACGGACGCTTCGAAGTAGAAAACATTCAAGTTACCAGCGTGCGGACCGGGCTCATCTCGGTGTCCGCCGATCTGGTGACGGACAAGGACACGACGCCGCAGGCGCTGCTGGCCTCAGGTCATGTCGGATTATCGCGGCTTCGGCTGAGGCTCGACAATCAAGGTCTGTTCGAAGCTTTGGTCGGGCCGTTGGCAAGCGCCTCATTGCTCTATTTTAGCAAGCCGGGCGACGACCAGCCCGAAATAGAGCCGCAGGTGGAAGGCGCCAAGACGAAAGCCATAGCCTCGCTGACGGCCACGCCAGACGCGCAGATTGATCGGGAGTCGCGTCAGGCCCTCATTCGCCTCATCGAGGACATCCCGCACCCGACTGGATTCTTTTCCATTGAGATTGAATTCGCCAAACCTATCATGGTCTCGGATTTGAGCCTTGGCGCCGATGAAGCGGCCATAGTCAAGATGATCGGCACAGCAAAGATCAAGGCACGCTATACCGCGCGCTAAGCCATGGGCTGCACGGTTGATCTGATCGTCAGGTCCGCCGTTGCCTCAAGGCAGCCGATCTATTGCGGCAGTCCATTCCAGAAGGATGCAAGATGGGCGGGCTTCAACGCCCACCCACCCCTGCTTTATTCAGCGGCTGCGAGCCCGCCGTCACTCTCGTGAGCGGGCATCCCGGTCGTTGATGTCGATGGCAACCGCCACCCCTTGATAAGACCGTAGACGGCCGGAATGACGACGAGCGTCAGCAATGTCGACGACACCATCCCACCGATCATCGGCACGGCAATGCGCTGCATGATCTCCGAACCGGTGCCCGTCCTCCACAGGATGGGAACGAGACCCGCCATGATGGCGACAACCGTCATCATCTTCGGCCTGACGCGCTCGACCGCGCCGACCATGATGGCCTTGTTGAGGTCGGGTTTTAAGAATGGACGCCCTTCCCTTTCGCAAATCTCGCGCTGCTCCTTCATGGCGTGATCGAGATAGATCAACATGATCACGCCTGTTTCGGCTGCGACACCCGCCAGCGCGATAAAGCCGACCGCGACCGCCACCGAGGCATTGAACCCCATCCACCACATCAGCCATATGCCGCCGACAAGCGCGAAGGGAAGCGACAGCATGACGATCATCGTTTCGGTCAGCGCCTTGAAGTTGAGATAAAGCAGCAGGAAGATCAGCGCCAGCGTCAGCGGCACGACGATTGCAAGCCTTGCCTCGGCCCGTTGCAAATACTCGAACTGCCCGCTCCAGGCGACCGAATAGCCAGGTGGCATGCGGACGGATTTCGCCACGGCCTGCTGTGCCTCGGCGACATAACCGCCCAGATCGCGGCCGGCGATGTCGACATAGACATAGACCGCGAGCTGGCCGTTCTCGGTGCGGATCGTGGTCGCTCCGCGGGTCAGCTTCACGTCGGCGACTTCTCCAAGAGGTACGGTTCCACCGCCGGGCAAGGACACCTGCACGTCTCTGGCGATGGCCTGCGGGTCGCTGCGAGACGCTCGTGGATAGCGGATCGCCACGCCATAACGCTCACGCCCTTCTACGGTCGAGGTTATGACTTCGGAGCCGAGCGCCATGCTGATCACGTTCTGCACGTCGTCGACGGTCAGTCCATAACGGCCAAGTGCCGCGCGGTTGGGTAGGATATCGAGATAATATCCCCCGATCACCCGCTCGGCATAGGCACTCGACGTTCCTGGGATGCCCTTCACGACTCCTTCGATCTGCCGGGCGATCTTTTCCATCTCGCCGAGGTCGGTGCCATAGACCTTGACACCGACAGGGGTCCGGATCCCGGTCGAGAGCATGTCGATGCGGCCGCGGATCGGCATGGTCCAGGCGTTGGAGACACCCGGAAACTGCAGGGCAGCATCCATCTCCTGCTTCAGACTGTCGATGGTGACGCCCGGTCGCCAATCGGATTTCGGTTTCAGGGTAATAATGGTCTCGAACATCTCGGTCGGCGCCGGATCGGTCGCGGTCAGCGCGCGGCCGGCCTTGCCGAAGACCGTCCGGACCTCCGGGAATGACTTGATGATGCGATCCTGTGTCTGCATCAACTCGCCCGCCTTGGTGACCGAGATACCGGGCAGCGTCGTCGGCATATACATCAGCGTGCCCTCATCGAGATTGGGCATGAACTCGCTGCCGATGTGCTGGGCTGGCCAGACAGTCGCCGCCAGGATCGCCAACGCACCGACAATCGTCAGGGTCTTCGCCTTGAGGACAGCGGAGATGATGGGACGGTAGATCCAGATCAGGAAGCGGTTCACCGGATTTTTCTGCTCCGGCACGATATGTCCCCTGACGAACAACACCATCAGCGCCGGCACCAGCGTCACCGACAACAGGGCGGCCGCCGCCATCGCAAAGGTCTTGGTGAAGGCGAGCGGACCGAAGAGCCGGCCCTCCTGCGATTCCAGCGTGAAGATCGGCAAGAACGAGACGGTGATGATCAGTAGACTGAAGAACAGCGCCGGTCCGACTTCGCTTGCCGCCTCGACGAGGATGTCCACCCGCGCCTTGTCAGGCGGCGCCCTTTCGAGATGCTTATGGGCATTCTCGATCATGACGATGGCGGCATCGATCATCGCACCGATGGCAATCGCAATGCCGCCAAGGCTCATGATGTTCGCGCCAAGTCCGAGCAGCCTCGTGGCGATGAAGGCGATCAGGATTCCGACGGGCAGCATGATGATGGCGACGAATGCACTGCGGACATGCAGCAGGAAGGCGATCGTCACCAGTGCGACGACGATGGATTCCTCCACCAGAGTGCCCTTGAGGGTCTCGATGGCCGCCTCGATCAGGGTCGAGCGATCGTAGACGGGCACGATACCGGTTCCAGGCGGCAGGCTCCCTTTGATCTGTTCGATGCTTTTCTTGGCATTGTCGATCACGGTCAATGCATTGGCGCCAAAACGCTGCAGCACGATGCCGCCGGCCACCTCGCCTTCACCATTGAGTTCGGTGATGCCGCGCCTCTCGTCCGGCACAAGTTCGACCCTGGCGACGTCGCCGAGCCTGAGCGGCACGCCGTTCTGGCTCTTCAGGACAATGGCCTCAATATCCGGAATGCCCTTCAGGTAGCCGCGGCCGCGGACCATGAATTCGAATTCCGACAGCTCGATCGTGCGCCCGCCGACATCGGCATTGCTGGCGCGAACCGCCTTGGCCACATCATCGAGCGAAATGCCCTGGGCCTTGAGGCGGGCCGGATCGACGACGATGGAATATTGTTTGACGAAACCGCCGACGCTCGCCACCTCGGCCACGCCCTCGGATTTGGAGACGCCGAAGCGCACAACCCAATCCTGCAACGAACGTAGTTCGGCCAGTGACAGCTCCTTGGCGACGACAGCGTATTCGTAGACCCAGCCGACGCCCGTCGCATCAGGCCCGAGCGTCGGGCTGACGCCTTGCGGCAGCCGGCTCTGGGCGGCGTTCAGATATTCGAGCACGCGACTGCGAGCCCAATAGGGATCAGTGCCGTCGTCGAAGATCACATAGACGAAGGAAACCCCGAAGAAGGAGAAGCCGCGAACGACCTTCGATTTCGGCACCGTCAGCATCGACGTCGTCAGCGGATAGGTGACCTGGTCCTCAACCACCTGCGGTGCCTGTCCCGGATATTCGGTGTAGACGATCACCTGCACGTCGGAGAGATCGGGAATGGCGTCGAGCGGCAGTGAGCGCAATGCATAGACGCCACCGGCCACGGCAAGCGCCGCTCCGACGAAGATCAAAACCAGATTGTGGGCAGACCAGGAAATGACGCGTGAGATCATGGCTTTGCCTCCTCACCCATGGCGCTCAACGCCGAATTCAGATTGCTTTCGGCATCGAGCAGGAAGTTTGCTGACACGACCACCTTGTCTCCGGCGGCAATGCCCTCACGGATCTCCGTAATGTCGGCGCCGCGTGCACCCAGCCTGACGTCCTTCGGTTCGAACCTCCCCTCGCCCTTATCGACGAAGACCATCTGGCGATCGCCGGTATCGACGATGGCGCTGTTGGGGACGGCGACGACCGGATCCGGCACTAGAGCCTCAATCTCGACATCGGCATACATATTGGCCAAAAGCACGCTATCGGGATTTGGAAGTTCGATACGGACCTTGGTTGTGCGCGTCTGCATGTCGACCTGTGGATAGATCAGATCGACGGCGCCTCTGAACGTTCTGCCGGGAAGGCTCCTGACGCTGACATTGACCTCGGCTCCAATCCGGACGGAGGCCAGGTCATATTCCGGAATCTCGGCGATCACCCAGACATTGGACGTATCGGCGATACGCAATAGCTCGTCTCCGGACTTCGCCATCATCCCCGCGGTCACCGGGCGATCGAGAATGATACCGTCGCGCGGCGCGGTATAGGCCATGCTCGTCGGCACCTGCCGGGTTCTCGCAATACTGTCTATGATTTCCTGCGGAACGCCGAGATTCTTCAGACGAAGTGACGGTCCTGCATCGTCACTGCCGCGCGATCCATCGCGCCCGGCGGCATATTCCGAAGCCGCACTGGCGATTTCCTTCGAATAGAAGCGAAACAGCGTCTCGCCCTTGCCGATATGATCGCCGGTGGTGACATTGGCGACGGCGTCGATGAAGGAATCCGCGCGCATCGAGATGATGCTCACTAGCCGCTCATCGAGCGCTACGGTGCCGGGTACGACAATCCTGCGGCTGATGCTGGACATCGTCGCCAGGGCCGTCTTCACGCCGGTGCGCTGCAGCTTGCCGAGTGAGACTTTGACGGTGGAGGCATCGGGCTGTTCGCCCTCATAGACCGGGATATAGTCCATGCCCATGGAATCCTTCTTCGGTGCCTTAGAGGTATCGGGCAGGCCCATGGGATTGCGGTAGTAGAGGATCCGGCCCTTTTCAGCCGACGCCGGAGGTGCTGTATCGGCGGCTTTCGTCGATGAAGAGGCATTCTTCATGTCATCGAAGCTCACGTCTTCGCTGGCATGTACCGCAATGAACGGGCGACCTTTGTCCGTATTCTTCGGAGCTGACGAGAATTGCGGCAGGCCGTCCGGATGACGGTAGTAGATGATCGCACCTGCGGGCGCGTTCCTACCCGCGATAGGCGTTGCAAGAGCCTTCCCAGCCAGATCGATGCCGAGAATGGGGCCCAGGTTGTTCGTGCCAGCCCAATAGCCTCCCCCGCCGAGCAATACGGCGAGGGAGAGCGTGGCTGCCACACGTGATGGCGTGTTCAAGGGGCCGCCTTCAGGACGATTTCACCTTGGACAGTGTCGGGCTCGCCCTGCACCTTGGCGGCGAGCTTGAAGCGCCATCCGCCAGCCATGGTGAAATCGGTTTTGAACGCATAGATACCAGGTTCGCTCGATGTCGCGGCGACCACGGGGGTTGTCATCATCTCCATGCCCTCCGGCGCCATATCCATGCGGGTGGTAAAGATGACTGCATCGGAAACGGGCTTGCCGGTTCGCTTGTCGATCAGGCGGACCGAGATCAGTGATCCCTCTCCCTGTTTGACATCGGTCGAAACGGGCTGGAACTCATAGTCCTTCGAGGCTGCGAAGGAAACGGTTGCGGAGCCGGCGATCAGAATTCCGGCGAGGAGCATCGCTCCTCCGGAAAGAGAAGTCTTGTTCATGGTTCAGATCTCGTTCGGACAGATCTCGCAGATCACGTCCTTGGGTCAGATTTGATTGGCCATCGGCGTTGTGGAGACGCTGTTCAGCGCCCTAGGAAAGCCTCAAGCGGTTTCAAGAATGCCGTGAGATCATGCTTTTGGAGGGCGGGCCGGAGGATCGACCAGAGCAGAGGTCAGTTGCGACGCGGGCAATAGGTCGTAGCGATGCGAGTGCCAGGAGATGGCAAACGACCAATCGCTAATGTCGGGGCTTTTGGCAGAGAAGGAGGTTGTGCAGATTAGTGCGAGAATGCAGCCTTTGAAGCAATCGGACTTGACCGGTTTCTGCTCCGGACAGCAGGGCATGTGCTCTGCCATTTGCATTCCGGACATCGGGCCGGCCATTTCTGCAGTCATCGCCGGATTGGGCGATGCCATGGCGCTAGCCGCCAGCCCAATGCTTGCAGGGCCGATGACGACCGCAAGCATGGCGACGACCAGAAACAGGCGATGTATGGCCCTGGCGAATTTCATGCCTGGAGATTTGGCACGCCGCTCCCAGAATTGGAAGCGGCCTCACGCAGATGTGTTGTGCCTCCTCCAGCCTCAGGAAGTACGAATCTGGTCTGGAGCATTGCAAAGCCCCGATTGGCGAATGATGTGGCTTCCTCCGAGCGGATCGTCAGACTTTAACCGGTATCGTCGACGGCGGACGTTAAACAGTTTCTGGGTGGCGTCTCGGCAGAGCCGTCGTGTCATGGGCAATCAGCGCGTTTGCATCCTGCAACCACCCGCCTGCGGATTTCGCAATTGTCATTTCGTTGCTAACCGGCCTTAACGATCTTCGTTGACATCAATAATAAATCCATTATTCTGGATATATGGAATCAAAAAACGCAATCGCGGCGTTAGCCGCCCTCGCGCAGACGACAAGGCTTGAAACCTTCCGTCTGCTTGTGAAAGCCGAGCCGGATGGCATTCCGGCCGGCGAACTGGCACGCCTTTTGGATGTGCCGCAGAACACCATGTCCGCCCATCTGGCGACCCTGTCGCGAGCCGGGATCGTGAAAAGCGAGAGGCAAAGCCGCTCCATCATCTATCGGGCGGACCTTGAAGGGTTTCGCGCGCTCACACTGTTCCTGCTCAAGGACTGTTGTGGAGGTAATGCCGCGCTTTGTGCGCCACTTATCGCCGATTTGACACCATGCTGCCCCCCGGAAGGATCGGAAGCATGCATGAACTGACGCTCAACTAGACTAGTCTCCGAACCACGGATCACGATCATGACCGACAAGACCTATAACGTGCTCTTCCTGTGCACGGGCAATTCCGCACGCTCTATTCTGGCCGAATCCATCCTGAACAAGGAAGGCGGCGGACGTTTCAGAGCCTTCTCCGCGGGCAGCCAACCCAAGGGCGAGGTCAACCCTCATGCCATCAGGGAACTTGAGGCGCTCGGATATCCGTCGACGGGCTTCTCTTCGAAGAGCTGGGACGTCTTCGCCGAACCAGGCGCCCCGGAGATGGACTTCATATTCACCGTCTGTGACAGTGCGGCCGGCGAAGCCTGCCCTGTCTGGATCGGCCATCCCATGACCGCGCACTGGGGCGTCGAAGATCCAGCCGCCGTCGTTGGCACGGAAATCGAGATCCAGCGCGCCTTCGCACAGGCGGCCCGCTTCCTGAAGAACCGCATCACAGCCTTTGTCAATCTTCCGATCGCTTCGATCGACCGGTTGGCGCTCCAGCACCATGTCCGCCAGATCGGTTCGCTCGAAGGCGCGTCCGTGAAGTCCGCAAAGGTTGAATAGGATGTCCACCTTCGAGCGCTATCTCACCCTCTGGGTATTTCTCTGTATCGTCGTCGGCGTCGCCCTCGGGCATCTGATGCCCGGCGTGTTTCAGGCGATCGGTGCGGCGGAGATCGCCAAGGTCAATATTCCGGTGGCAGTGCTGATCTGGTTGATGATCATCCCGATGCTGGTGAAAATCGACTTTGCCGCACTCGGCCAAGTTGGGCGCCATTGGCGCGGCATCGGTGTGACTTTGCTGGTGAACTGGGCGGTCAAGCCATTCTCGATGGCTCTGCTGGGGTGGCTGTTTATCGGATGGCTCTTCCGACCATTGCTGCCGACAGCGCAGATCGACAGCTACATTGCCGGGCTGATCATTCTGGCCGCTGCACCATGTACCGCGATGGTGTTCGTCTGGTCGAACCTCACCAGGGGCGAACCGCACTTCACACTGAGCCAGGTGGCGTTGAACGATGCGATCATGGTCGTCGCCTTCGCGCCAATCGTCGGACTGCTGCTCGGACTGTCGGCGATCACCGTACCTTGGGACACGCTGGTCATCTCGGTCGTGCTCTATATCGTTCTTCCAGTCATAGCAGCTCAGCTTCTGCGGCGCAGCCTTCTGGCCGGCGGATCGCCCGCATTGCTTGATCGGCTCCTCAATACCCTGCAACCTTTGTCGCTTCTGGCACTGCTCGCAACGCTGATCCTGCTGTTCGGCTTCCAGGGCGAGCAGATCATCGCACAGCCGGCCGTGATCGGGCTCTTGGCGGTGCCGATCCTGATTCAGGTCTACTTCAACTCGGGGCTTGCCTATCTGCTGAACCGGGCAAGCGGCGAGGAACATCGCGTCGCCGGACCATCGGCCCTCATCGGCGCGTCGAACTTCTTCGAACTTGCCGTCGCCGCCGCCATCAGCCTGTTCGGCTTCAACTCGGGCGCGGCCCTTGCCACCGTCGTTGGTGTGCTCATCGAAGTGCCGGTGATGTTGTCGGTGGTCTGGATCGTCAATCGCAGCAAGGGCTGGTACGAGCGCGGCTCCGCGGTGCGCTCCTTATCCGCCTCCAAACTCACCAAGCCAAAGGAAGTCTGATCATGGATGTCACCATCTATCACAACCCGGATTGCGGCACGTCGCGCAACACGCTGGCGATGATCCGCAATGCCGGCATCGAGCCGACGATCATCGACTATCTGCAAGATCCACCAGACCGAGAAAAGCTCGCAAAGATGATTGCGGATGCAGGTCTAACCGTCCGCCAGGCGATCCGCGAGAAGGGTACACCCTATGTCGATCTCGGTCTCGACAACCCCGCCCTGACTGACGACCAGTTGCTCGACGCGATGCTCAAGGATCCGATCCTCATCAACCGGCCGTTCGTCATCACCACGCTCGGCACCCGCCTGTCCCGGCCATCGGAAGCCGTTCTCGATATCCTGCCCGACACGCACAAGGGACCGTTCACCAAGGAAGACGGTGAAAAGGTGCTCGACGCGGAGGGCAAGCGCATTGTCTGACCTGCCTGCCGCATCGCTGGAGCATTTGCGCCAGCCGGATCTGGACGCACTGCGTCCAGCCTTCTCGTCCCACAAGCCACGCATCCTGATCCTCTATGGCTCCCTCCGGACCGTCTCCTACAGCCGGTTTCTGGCGCACGAGGCCGCGCGATTGCTCGAACACTTCGGCTGCGAGGTACGGATCTTCAATCCGGAGGGCCTTCCCTTGCCCGATGCAGCGCCGGTGACACATCCGAAGGTGCAGGAACTGCGGGAATTGTCGGAATGGTCGGAAGGCCAGGTCTGGGTCAGCCCCGAGCGCCACGGCGCCATGACCGGCATCATGAAGGCGCAGATCGACTGGATTCCGCTGTCTGTCGGCTCAGTCCGGCCGACGCAGGGCAAGACCCTTGCGGTCATGCAGGTGTCGGGGGGATCGCAGTCGTTCAACGCCATCAACCAGCTTCGGGTTCTCGGCCGCTGGATGCGCATGATCACCATTCCCAACCAGTCATCGGTCGCCAAGGCCTTTCAGGAATTCAATGCCGACGGGCGCATGAAGCCTTCGTCCTATTACGATCGGGTCGTCGATGTCTGCGAGGAGCTGGTGAAGTTCACCATACTGACCCGTGACGCGTCCAACTATCTGACCGATCGCTACAGCGAGCGGAAGGAAGAGGCCGAGAAGCTCGAACAACGGGTGTCCCTGAAGTCGATCTGATCTGGTCAAGGCTATTTCCACGCTTGTCGAGATAGCCGCCGCCCAGTTCGTTACTATCGGAACCCCACCCGCCTCCAGCTTGTCCAGGCGCGAGACCAAGGGTTGTTTGTAGGCGGCATCGAGGAAAAGCTCGCTATCGCGGCGTCGATGCCAGATGCGGATAGCGGAAGAATTGCCACGTTGAACGTCAAGGAACCTCCCCTAGCCGCCGTGCGCCGATAGCCTCTTCATTGGACCAGATTGCAGGTTTCACCCTTGTCGTATCGCGAGCATGGACCACATACGGATTGTCGCACGGTAGATGTTCTATTCCGGGTGGCAAAAACCAGCTCCAATTGAATTCGGCGATGAAGCAATCGATCATCAGGAAAACCAACAGGGCGCTCTATGCACGCATTGCCGCCGGGATCGGTGGCCTTCTGGCGGGTGCCCTGTCGCTCGGACTATCGATCTATGAAACCCGCACGGGAGAAGAGGTGCCGCAGTCAGCGGTCGGCACCGCCCTCGATAGCGGCCAATGGAAAGTCACGCTCAACTCCGCCAGCCTGATTACCAGGACAACGGATGGACTACGCATAGCTGATGGCAAGAAAGCGCTGTCAGTCGATCTGACGCTTGAGAACCTGACTGCAGAGAGTTCGAATCTTTATCGCGACGCAATCAAACTCGACAATGTTGCGAACGCGCCGATACCGCAATTCTACCTCGTTCGGGATCATGAACTGCTATGGGATCTTCAACCGATGATGCCTGAAACCGTTCGGGCGGTTTGGGAGCTGCCGGCAACACAGGCATTGCCCAAGATCCTGAAAGTGACAGTCGTCGGCACGACATATAAGCCGAAGGACAATCTCTATGCCGCGCCCGGTTGGTTCAACCCCACGAACATAGCGCGCGTCGATCTGCCGATCGCTCCGGCTGCAGAAGGAGCGCCCCCATGATACGGCTGCTTCTTTTCCTGCCGCTGATCGGCCTCAGCGCGTTGATGCTTGCTTTCCTGCAAGCGACGACGCCAAGCTATGCCATTCTGACGGGGCCGATCGCGACGGTGGGCCAGCAGAAAGATACCGTGTCGAGCAGGACCTTCAGCATCAAGGTCGACAAGATCATACGCGCCAGGACGCTCGCCTTCACGCGCTACGGAAAGCCGATCGAACGACAAAGCGCCGGGGTTTGGGTGATCGCCAGCGTCGAGCTTCAGACAAAAAAGGAAACGATGACGATCCAGGCTGCAGCGATAAGGGGCGCTTCCGGCCGCCTTTATCGGCAAACCCATCGTGCTGATGGCGCCCCTCGCCTCGTATCGACAAAGACGCTGCAGCCGGGCCTGTCGAGCACAGGCATAATGATATTCGAACTCCCGGAAGAAGACGCGCATGACATGACATTGATCGTTTCCAAGCAGCCGTCACCACAACTGGACTCCGAGATTTCCATCAAACTCGATCAGAACACCGTCGAAACACGTGACCGGACGGAGATCGGCGACAATGGAAACTAGACGGGAACGGCGGCTCTGGCTGATATCCCTGGTGAGCCTGCCCATATTGCTGGCCGGCAACTACGCGACTGACGCATGGCGCAACGCCAGGGAATACGTTCGGCGGAACGAGTTGCGGGTGCATGACAGCGTCGACGGACAAGCCTATGCCGGAGCCTTGTGGTCCATCAAACAGACAAGATTGATCGGCGACGGTCGCGACACGAAGATCACCTTTCCAGGGCAAATGCGGCTTTTGATTCTGCGGGTGACCGCACAAGCCGAAGAAGAGATCGGCGGTTCCTGGAGCGAGTGCCAACTGACCCTCACAGATCCGAGCGGGCGACGATGGTTGCCGCTCAACTTTCTTCTCTCCGACGGGATCAGCCGCGATCTCGATCCGCAGACAGCGCCGGTCGAAGGGTGTGATGCGGCATCCCGCAAACCTCCAGCCAAGGGAGCAAGCGCGCTCATCGAGGAAAAATTCGTCGTTCCGGCCGACGCAATCGCCTCATTATCGGTACGACTGAGCTTCGCGTCGACACGGCCGAATGCCATCTCATTTCCACTGCCGCTCCACTAGCATCATGCCGAAAAGGGGCAGCGGTTTTCGCGCCGCATCATGCTCTGCCCGCTAAGGTGCAGACCTGAAATCATCCGGCTCGAGGATCAGTTACCACTTCGCCGCCATTGCCGTCCTTGCGCAAAACCGATCTCCAGCGCAGCGGCAAGCAGGCAAATCTTGATCGGCATGATGAGAACACCATCACCCGGCGAACTCGGGTTACCGAAGAACAGCGTGATGGCCTGGGCAATCATCTGCCACGACAGCAGATCATACGGACCAATCAATCGGGATATGCCATACCAAGCCCATGCCGCGCCCCAATCCAGCACCCGATAGAGCAGAATAACGCTGATCATCAGCCCCAGGCCGGAGTTCAGGGTCAGGCCTACTCCTTCCGCCAAGGCGCGATAGCGCTTTGCCGTCCCCGCGATGAAGTGCGAGATAAAGTCGCGTATTGCTTTCGGCAGCGCCTCCCAGCGCGAAACGGCGCGCGCCATTCGGCCTTCCGCCAGCGGGCGTTCTCCGTTGATGTCATAGCCGTAGACCAAGGCGGCAAGGGTTAGCCAAACGACAGGATAGAGCGCGTATAGGAAGAGCCCACGCATTTGCTTGGAAAGGGAAATCGAAGCGGCTTCCGCAGTTGGTGGAAAGGCGGTGGCCGCTGCGGCATCGCCAACCGGATTGAGAAAGCCGAGGAAATGTCCGACCGTTTCGGGAAGTTTGGCGACCCAGGAGCGAATATCGCCCTCCCAGGTGGAAATAACGTAGAGACCGATAAACGCCCAATTGGCCTCGCAAACCACAATGATGATCGCCCAGATTGGAGCTTTTGATCGCTCATGCATGAATTTCGCAAAGCGTCGAACTGCCCAGGCAACGGCAACGGAAATGAGCAGCCAAGCGCTGCTGCCGAATTTCAGTGGCGTGTATCCCTCTCCGGCCAGCATCAGATCCAGCGATAGCCGGGAATATTCCCTGATAGTATCCCCTAAGAAACCCCAGGCCGCATAATAAGCAAAGAACGGTACGAGCGTTAGCGCGAGTATCGACGTAAAACCCGGCTTTCTGACCTCCTCGCCCGTTCCAGCGTCCGGCCGGGCGGCCGCAGTGCGCGATGCAGCATCAAGTGCCGGCAATCCGGGCCGCACAGTTTCGAACAGCCCGACGATGATCACCAGCTTGAGAAGCACGACAAGGGCAAGGGTCGACAAACCCGCCAATGCATTCAGCCGGCCGATCATGACAGCAATTTCATTGAGAAGGGAATTTCCAATCAGCCCCAGTAGCCAGAGCGCCATCAACTGCGGCCAGAAACGCCACAGCAGTTGCAAGGTCAGCAATGGCAGCCGCAACAGAAGCCGGATCGGCGGGCTGGTGCCCTCAGAGAGAACCGTCATGAAACTGATAGTAGCAATCGAACCGCCGATCGCCAAGTCAATCCGTGACCTGCAAATCATCTGGCAGCAAGCGTCCCTGCCTGCACAAAGGCATGGCGTCGATCCGTGTCTGCTGCCATCGAGCCTTCAGGAGGGAAAATGCATGGAGCAATCCGATTGGTAAAATTGCCGCGGTGGAGCAGCTGATCAGCCTCTCGCGTCTTTCCCGTGGTTGTAGGGGGCTGGAGTGTTCCCCGAACGCCATTTCCAGGTACGGCTTGCCTTGGGAGACGGTTCATGGCGCGCAACCATCGAGACCGCCCTTGTTGTGACGTATTCGGTCTGCGCAACGGGATAAACTGGCCGCCGCGGCGATTTTGCGATCACGATGTAGGATCTGTGTCGACTGGCACGTCATCCTGTCATCAAATCGCCGCGGAAATTGCGCGCGGCTGCGATCTAGTCAGCATGAAAGGGATAATGCACCATGACCAACGAAAAGATCAAAGGGCCTGCTTCCTATTTTCCATCGATCGAGAAGACATACGGCCGTCCAATCGCTGAATGGCAGGATTTGGTGCGCAAGCATTATCCGGCGAAGCACATGGAGCTCGTCAACATGCTGAAGAGCGAACATGGGATGGGTCATGGTCACGCAAATGCGGTCGTCGCCTACACGCTCGCCGCGAAGGAGAAGACAGCCCCCTGAGGAAATATGCTGCGAGAGATGGAGCAGACCGAGCTCAACTTGGCCGCCATGACCGCTTTGGCGAAGTCCGAAACCACATGTGGATTGGTCGGGGAAACTGGTCGCTTTTGCGTCCAGTTTCCCCGGTTTGAAAGCAAGGTGACCATACCTCGGCGGACCACTGTGCCGATCAACTGACGCCGTTGAACACCACCATTTTGTCGTCGGCCATTTCTTCCATCGTCCACGGAATACCACCGACGCCATATCCCGACTGCCTGCGCCCGGCAAAAGGCATCCAGTCGGTCCGGAAAGCTGTGTGGTCGTTCACGAGCACGGCCGATGCGTCCAGATGCCTTGCGGCCTTGAGCGCTACGGCTATGTCTGTCGAGAAAACGCTCGCCTGGAAGGCATATGGCAGCGAGTTGGCGATGCGTATCGCGTCGTCGACGTCGCTGTAGCCATAGATGCAAGTCAGGGGGCCAAAGACCTCCAACCGCGACACCTTTGCATCGGCCGGCGGATTGAGCAGGACCGAGGGCAGAAGCGTGGTCTCGGACAGCCGTCCGCCGCCGAACTGCCTTGCGCCCGCATCGATCGCTTCCTGAATCCAGCTCGCAACGCGCTCGGTCTCGCGCGGCAGGATCAGAGGGCCGACCTCCGTCTCTTCCCGGGTGGGGTCGCCGACGCGGAGGCTTGCGACTTTGGCGACCAGTGCATCCGTGAAGGTCGCCAGAATGTCGTCATGCACGAAGAGGCGCTGCGCCGACACGCAGACCTGGCCGGCGTGGTAGTATCCGCCCTTGACGATCGTGCCGACGATCGCATCGACGCTTGCGCTGCGGTCGACGATGACGGGAGCCGCGCCACCGTGTTCCAACGCGCATCTTGTACCTGGAGGCAGCTTGCTCTTCAGATACCAACCCACTTTCGCCGATCCGATGAAGCTCATGAACGCGATACGCGGATCCGTCGCAAGGCGCTCGGCAAGCACATTGTCCTCGGTGATCAAGGTTTGACACCAGCGCTCGTCCAGTCCGGCCTCCCAGAACAGCTTGACGATCTCGATGCAGGAAATCGGCGTGGTCGCCGCCGGCTTGACGATAACCGGGCAGCCGACTGCCACCGCCGGCGCGATCTGGTGAATGATGAGATTAAGGGGATGGTTGAATGCCGATATTGCCGCGACGACACCGATCGGCTCCTTGGTGGTGAAGGCCCATCGGTTCATGCTGGCGGCAGTCAGGCCCATGGGGATTTCCTTGCCGCCAAAATTGCGAAGCTCGTCCGCCGCATTGACGAGACCATCGATCCCACGCGTTACCTCGATGATCGCGTCCGTGAGCGGTTTGCCGCCCTCGCGGGCGATCATGACGGCGAAGCGGTCGCGGTTTTCCGAGAGAAGCTCGGCCACCCTTCTTAAGATCGCCATCCTGCGATGGGCCGGTAGCCAGCCTTCACGATCGGCAAAGGTCCTTGCGGCAAGGCCGAGCTTGCGCTCGAGAGCCTCGGCATCGTCCGCTGCGATGTCCGCAATCAGCTGCCGGTCGAATGCCTGATAAACTTTCAAATTGGGCGTCATCTCAGTCCTCCAGGATGGCCGGAAGCCGTTCACGCAGCTCCTTGACCAATACGCGTTCGTTTTCCGAATAGTCGACGGGAACATTGACGAGGTGAACGCCGCCGCCGGAAAAGGCATCTTCGAGAGATTGCTTGAACTGGCTGATGTCGTCGACCCGTGTTCCCTTGGCGCCGTAGGATTCGGCGTATTTCACGAAATCCGGATTGCCGAACGTCATCCCGAAGTCCGGAAAGTCGTCTACCGCCTGTTTCCAGCGGATCATGCCATAGGCATTGTCTTCGATGACGAGAATGACGAGGTTCAGTTTGAGCCGGACGGCCGTCTCGATCTCCTGCGAGTTCATCATGAAACCGCCGTCCCCACAGATCGCCATGACGCGCCGCTCGGGATAAAGCATCGAGGCGACCATGGCCGAGGGCAGCCCAGCCCCCATCGTTGCAAGCGCATTGTCGAGCAGCAACGTGTTTGCCATGCGCGTCCGGTAGTTGCGCGCAAACCAGATCTTGTACATGCCGTTATCGAGCGCGAGGATGCCGTCATGCGGCATGACCTCACGGATATCATGGACCAGCCGCTGCGGTGTAAAGCGATCTTCGGTCGCCCGAACCGCGATGCGTTCGAGAATGCGCTCGCGCAGGTGAAGAAGGGCCTGCGCGTTCGGCAGCTTGCCTTCGAGGCGATCCGCCAGCGCCTTCAGCGAAGCGCCGATGTCGCCGATCACCTCCGATTGCGGAAAGTAGACCTGCTCGACGGTCGCCGGCTGATATCCGACATGGACGACCTTCGGACCACCCTTGCCCATGATAAAAGGCGGCTTCTCGATCGTATCATGGCCGATGGTGATGATGAGATCAGCCTGTTCGATCGCCTCGTGGACATAGTCTTTTTCCGATAGCGCGGCGGTGCCCATATAGAGCTCCGTTCCGCCCGGAACCGTCCCCTTCCCCATCTGAGTGGTGAAGAACGGGATGCCGGTGCGAATGACGAATTGCGCGATGTCCGAGGTCGAGCGCGGGCGCGAAGCTGCCGCCCCGAGCATGAGCAGCGGGCGCTTTGCTGCGGTGATGAGCGCAGCGGCGCGCTCCAGCGCCGCGTCGCTTGCGATTGGAAGTTCCAGCTGATGTGGAGCGACCAGTGCGACCGGTTCGCACTCCTCGGCCGCGATATCCTCCGGAAGCTCGAGATGAACCGGCCCCGGCCTTTCCTCCTCTGCGATCCGGAATGCCTCCCTGACCATCGTTGGGATCATCTGCGGCGAGACGATCTGTCTGGAAAGCTTGGTGAGCGGCTTCATCGATGCCACGACGTCGACTACCTGGAACCTCGCCTGCCGGGACGAAAGTATCCCTTTTTGTCCGGTGATCATCACCATTGGCATGGCCCCAAGCAGCGCATATGCCGCACCGGTCGAAAGGTTCAAGGCACCTGGTCCGAGCGTCGTCAGACAGACCCCCGGTTTACCGGTCAGCCGACCATAGGTGGCGGCCATGAAGGCTGCCGCCTGCTCGTGTCGCGTGAGCACCAGTTGGATCGAGGATTTGCGGATTGACTCGACGACGTCGAGATTCTCTTCACCGGGGATGCCGAAGATGCGGTCGACACCCTCGTTTTCGAGCGCGGCGACGAGCAGATCAGAGCCTTTGGTCATGACGGATGCCTCTGTTGGTTATCATGCCGATCGATGGAACGATCGAGATCGAGCGAGTGCAGAGCTAAACATAGGCCCCTTCCCGATCCGATCCAATCGCACTTCGGTGCATATATTGCAGGTGAGGTATGCTTGATCGATGGGCGCTTTCTTTGCCAAAGTATGGGCCACAACTGGCATGCTGATCGTTCTGAATGGCATGGATTGGAGCAAAGACGATCCAATGAGCAAACGACAAAACATTTTTTCGAAGATGCTGGCGGTCGCGATCGCTACGATCGGGCTTTCTGGTCCAGCCGCAGCGCAAGATGCGCAGGCTGTCTTTGGGCGTCTGAAGGAAATCCATCGAATGGTCATGGATCCGAGCCAGACCTTTAGCATCAGCGCAACCTTGGCGGAACTCGACAATCTTGCGCCGAGGATACCGCGGGATGCGACCGAATCCCTTGGAGAACTGAATTATCTCCGCGGCTTCATCCTTTATCGGGCTGGGAGGGCGAGTGAATCCGTGCCCGCAAGTGTCGAGGCGCTGCGCATCGATGCCGGCACGCCCTTTCTGACGAAAGCTGAGCGCGCTCGTTTCACATACAACCTGGCCAGTCAGGCGGAGGACATCGGTGATTGGGATATCGCCATCGATAACTACAGGAAAGCGATCGATCTGTTTGATGGCGATCCGGATTTTTCCGACGATCAAAAGCTTGGGACGAGAGAACGCCTTGCCTTCTGCCTGCATGAGGTCGGGAGATACGCAGAAGCCATGGCCATCAACGAGAAGGTGCTTCAGGCCGGCGAGACGTTGTTCGGACAGGACAGCGAAAAGCTGCTGGTCGTGATCACCGACCTCGCGCAGAACGCCTACAAGCTAAACCAGCCAATGGCGGCCAGACGTTTCCTCGAGAGGCGATACAGCATCGCAACAAAACACGGAAACCAGAACCATATCGACGCAAGTCTCTTCCAGCTCGGTGTCCTTGCTTTCGAGCAGGGCGACAAAAGCGAGGCTAAAGCCTTCATGGATCAACGACTGAAGCTTGCCAAAGAGAGTGGAGACCTCGGCCGGGTTCACGATGCCGAGCGAGATCTGCAGACTTTGCGCGAGAAGATGGGAGACTGAGGATCCGAACAACGGAATGGAGGCAGGCCTGCAAATGGCAGACCTGCACTTGCGCACCGCCTAAGAGGCTTCCAATCCGCTTGCGGGACCTGTCTGGACTTTTCGTTTGGCCAGTACTTCATCCAGCCATTTGGAGCGCATTTCGGGCACTGAGGATAGAAGCAGCTCCGTATAGGGGTGATAGGGCGGCGAAAAGACCTCGGCCGTTCCTCCATAGGCGACGACCTGTCCCTTGCGCATGATCGCCACCTTGTTGGCAATGCGCCGCACCGTGCCGAGATCGTGGGTAATGAAGAGGTAGGCAAGGCCGAACTTCTCCTGCAAGCGGCGCAGCAGATTGAGGATCTCCTCGGCAACAAGTGGATCGAGCGCCGATGTGACCTCGTCGCAGATGATGACGTCGGGCTGCGCTGCCAGTGCGCGAGCGATGCAAACGCGCTGTTTCTGTCCACCCGACAATTCGGGCGGCCGGCGCGTGATGAAGCTTTCCGGGAGCTCGATTTGACGGAGAAGCTCGAGAACCCGTTCCCGAACGTCCTTTTTCGACTTGCCGAGGTAGAATTCGATCGGGCGACCGATGATTTCCAGAAGGGTCTGTTTGGGGTTCAGCGCGATATCCGGGATCTGATAGATCATCTGGATACGCCGCAGCTCATCCCGCGAGCGTTGAGCGAGCGCTGCCGACAACTCCTGCCCTTGGAAGAAAAGCTCACCGCTTTCGCGTGGAAGCAGACCGACAATAACCCGCGCAAGCGTGCTCTTGCCCGAACCGGACTCTCCGACGACGGCAAGCGTATCACCGCGCCTCAATTCCATGCCGACATTGTCGATCACACGCGGCAGACCGCTATAACTTGCGACGATCTTGTCCATGCGCAGAACCGCTGCTTCATCGCTATGGCTCGCCTGAACAAATCGCTCGGTGGTGGCTGCGTTGCGTTCTGCCACCAACCGCTTGGTATAGTCCTGCTGCGGGTCATGCAGGATGGCTTCCGCCGTCCCCGTTTCCACCATTTTTCCGTGGCGCAACACCATGATGCGATCTGCGATCTGGGCAACGACGGCCAGGTCATGGGTGATATAGAGGGCCGCCGTGTTGCGCTCGCGCACCAGCGCGCGAAACGCGGCCAGAACCTCGACCTGGGTGGTCACGTCAAGCGCGGTGGTGGGTTCGTCGAAGACGAGAAGATCGGGCTCGGCAATCATGGCCATGGCTGCCATGGCGCGCTGAAGCTGGCCGCCTGATACCTGGTGGGGGTAGCGTTTGCCGAATCTTTCGGGATCGGGCAAATCCAGCGAGCGAAACAGATCGATCGCGCGCGTTTTCGCTGCCCCCTTGCTCATCAGCCTATGCCGGATGACGACCTCGCAGACCTGCCGGCCAATGGTCAGTGCGGGATTGAACGAGGCGGCGGCACTTTGGGCGATATAGGCGATTTTGACACCGCGCAGCGAGCGCTCCTCCGCCTTCGAGATCGCCCGGATATCGCGGCCGTTGAAAATGATCCGGCCTCCGGTGATCTCGCAGCCCGTCCGCGTATAATGCATGCTCGACAGGCCGATCGTGGATTTGCCTGCGCCGGACTCTCCGATCAGCCCCAGCACCTCGCCGCGTTTCAGCGTGAAGCTGACATCATCGACGAGAACCGTTTTGACATCGGTTTGCGATGTTGCTTCGATGCGCAGCCCTTCGACTTCAAGCAGAGTATTTTCCATCTGTGTGTCCATCATGGCGCGCTCAGCGTTTGGCGGCACTGGTCGAGACAAGCCAGTCGACCAGCAGGTTGATACCAATTGTCAGGGTGGCAATCGCGCCGGCGGGATAGAACACGGTGGGCACGCCCAGCATGATCATGGCCGAATAGTCTTTCACCATGCTTCCCCAGTCGGCATTCGGCGGCTGAATGCCGAGCCCAAGGAAGCTCAGCGCCGAAATGAACAGGAAGGTAAAGCAAAAGCGCAAGCCGAACTCCGCAACGAGCGGCGCCATGGCATTCGGCAGGATTTCCCGGCGCAATATCCACCACAGGCCTTCTCCGCGCAGTTTCGCCGCTTCGACGAAATCCAGCGTCGCGATATTCATGGCCAGCGACCGGCTGACGCGGAAAATGCGCGTGGCGTCGAGAATGGCGATCGTGACGATGAGGACGGCAAGGTCCGTACCCAGAACCGAGAGCACGACCATGGCGAAAATCAGCGCCGGCATCGACAACAGAAGATCGACGACACGCGACAGGATCATGTCGATCGTCTTGCCGAGCACGGCGGCAGAAAAGCCGTTGAAAACGCCGAGCGTGAAGGAGAGCATGGTGATGAGCAGCGACAGCCCGATGGACAGTCGGGCCCCATAAAGCAGGCGCGAGAGGACGTCGCGACCGAGATTATCAAGGCCGAGCCAGTGTTGAGCGCTCGGCGCTGCCCAGGCCCGACCGAGAACGTCCGCTTCCGGATAGGGTGCGAGAATGGGAGCAAGCAATGCCGCCAATGCGCTTGCAATGACGATGAGCAGGCCGATTTGTGCCTTTAACGGCATTTTGTGTCCGAAGAGCCGCATCATTCACCTCGGATGCCTGAGGCGCGGATTGCTGACGAGCGCCAGAATATCCGCGACCATGTTGAGCGTGATGAAGACGGTCGCAAAGATCAGGCCGCATGCTTGCACCACCGGCACGTCGCGCTTGGCAACGGCATCCACCATGGATTGACCGAGGCCTGGATAGACGAATACCACCTCGATCACGACGACGCCGACGATCAGATAGGCCAGATTGAGTGCGACAACGTTGATGATCGGCGCCAGCGCATTAGGAAGCGCATGCTCGACCACGACGCGCCACTTCGGCAGGCCTTTCAGCGAAGCCATCTCGATATAGGGGCTGGACATGACGGCAATAACCGAGGCCCGGGTCATGCGCATCATATGGGCCACGATGACCAGAACCAGCGTCAGCATCGGCAGAAACGTCATGTAGAGTCGGCCCGAAAACGGGGTTTCAGGGGTGACGCTCGCCAGAACCGGAAACAGACCCCAGTAGACCGCCACCCATTTGATCAGAAGATAGCCGAGGAAATACTCCGGCAACGAGATCGCAAGCAGCGTCACGGCATTGGCGAGAGCGTCAAATACGCTTCCCTGCCAAGCTGCCGTCAAAATGCCGAGCCCCACCGATAGGGGTACCGCAATGGCGGCGGCGTATAGTGCCAGGAAAAGCGTATTATAGAGGCGCGGCGCGAGATCGGCTGAAACCTCGCGCTTGTTGATGAGAGAGGTTCCGAAATCGCCCTGTACCGCTTTGCCGAGCCAATCGGCATAGCGCTCCACGGCCGGCCGATCGAGTCCCAGATCATGTCGCAACGCAGCGACGTTTTCTTTCGTGGCATTGTTCTGCAGCACGGCTTGCGCGAGATCGCCGGGCAGGATCTGCGTGCCGGCGAAAATGAGCACGGAGGCGGCCCATAGGGTCATCAATCCGAGTGCCGCTCGCTTGATCACGAGTGTGAGCACGTTTCCCTCTTTTATCTTTGTCGTTTCTCTTCGTATAAGGGAAAGAAGGCCGAAAGCTTGCGCCCCGGCCTCCCTTCACGCTTCCGATATCAGGCCTCCAGCCAGACCTTCTCGCACAGACGGCCATTGGCCAGGTCGAACTGAGTATGGGGAGTGTGCCCCTTGACGTGCGAACGATGGGCATCCAGCCAGTCGGAAAACACCGGGATAAGAGCGCCACCCTGATCTGACAGCATCGCCTGCATATCCCAGATCAGGCTCTTGCGCTTGGCTTCGTCCACTTGGGCCTTGGCGGCGTCGAGAAGCTTGTCGAAAGCCTCGCTTTTCCAGTGCGTTTCGTTCCAGTTGGCGCCCGAGTAATAGGCAGAGGCAAGCATGTCGGTTGCAGACGCGCGGCCCGCCCAATAGGAGGTGCAGAACGGCGCCTTGAGCCAGACATTGCTCCAGAAGCCGTCATGCGGCTCCTTCTTGACCGACACATCGATGCCCGCCTTGCCGGCGGAAGCCTGGAAGAGCACGCTCATGTCGACCGCCCCCACATAGGCGGCATCAGACGCCGACAGGATCACCTTCGTGTCGGTAATACCCGACTTCTTCAGATGGAATTTCGCCTTGTCGAGATCGTAGGGCCGCTGCACGAGATCGGTATTGTAGAAGGGATCCGAAACCGGGATCGGTTGATCGTTGCCGACCCGGCCGAAGCCGTTGAACAGGGCGTTTAGAATCTGGTCGCGATCGCAGGCATATTTCAGCGCCAGCCGGAAATCGGGGTTGTTGAATGGCGCGGCATCCGTCTGCATCGCCATGATGGTGTGCCAGCCGCCCGGCGCCTGCACCAGCTCGATACCGGGTGCGGCGCGCAGCAGGTCGACCGCGCGCTTGTCGACGTCATTGATGACATCGACCTGATCGGAGATCAGGGCGTTCATGCGCTGCACGATATCGTTGACGACGGTGATTTCGATGCGATCGACATTGCCGCGGCCCGTCTTCCAGTAGCTTCCGACATTGCGCAGCACGCAGCGCACACCCGGATCGAAGCTGTCGACGGTGAAAGCCCCCGTGCCGATCGGCTTGGCCCAATCGCTAAAGCCTTCGGGTACGACCAGAAGGTGATAATCGGCAAGTGTGTAGTGCAGATCGACATCCGATGTTGCCAGCACGACCTTGATTTGGTGCGTGCCGAGCTTCTGGACTTCCTTGACATGCTTCAAGCCGCCGGCGGCTGCGGATTTGCTGTCTGCGCTTGTATGCAGGGAAAGGGAATAGATCACGTCATCGGCGGTCATGGCCTTGCCGTTATGGAAGACGATCCCCTTGCGGATGTTGAAAATCCATTCCTTCGCCTGATCGCCGATCTCCCAGCTTTCAAACAATTCCGGCTGCGGCACGCCCTTCTCGTCGATTTCGATCAGACCGTTCATGACGGCGTAGCCGACCAGCAACGGCACGGCGTTCGAATAGGAGGTCGGGTTCAGCGTATCGGTCGTGCTGCCGCCACGCATGCCGATCTTCAGTGTCCCGCCCTTCGTCGGCGCCTCCTGCGCAAAGGCAGAACCGATCATATAGGGACCGGTGGCGGCCGTCAGGCCGAAGGCGGTCGCCGTCTTCAGAAAGTCCCGGCGGGACTGAGAGCCGATCAATGTCATATTCCGTTCTCCTCCATTGGCAGATTGTTTTTGGTTGTTTTGTGCGGGTGCGGGTAGTGCATCAGCCGAGCGCCGTCCACAGGTCGTCGATCAAATCGGCTACGGCTTCGATACCGACGGAAAGACGCAGGAGGTTCGGCTCGACATGCGAATTGGGTTCGATGGCCTCGCGCCGCTCGATCAGGCTTTCCACCCCTCCGAGCGAAGTTGCAGGCTTCCAGATGCGGGTGCGGGCGGTCACGCGGTCGGCCTCTGACGCGCCTCCCCTGACAAGAATGGACACCATTCCGCCGAAACCGCCCGTCATTTGCCGCTTGGCCAGATCATGCCCCGGGTGCGACGGCAGGCCGGGGTAATAGACCTTTTCCACCCTTGGATGTTCGAGGCAGGCCATGGCCAGCGTCATGGCTGATGCGCAGGCGCGTCCGACGCGCAGATGCAGCGTTCGCATGCCGCGCATCAGCAAGGCGGCCTGGAATTGGCCGAGAACGCCGCCATGATAGTCGCGGTTGAAGCAAACCTGCTCCCAGAAATCGTCCGTCCTTGCGGTCATGGCGGCGCCCGCCAGAACGTCGCTATGGCCATTCAGATACTTGGTTGCCGAATGAACGACCATATCGGCGCCAAACGACAAGGGTTGAGACAGAACGGGCGTCGCAACCGTATTGTCCACCACGAACCGCGCCCCGGCGCTGTGCGCGATATCCGCCAGCCCGGCGATATCGTAGAGATACCAATGCGGATTGGAGGGCGTTTCAGCCCAGACGATACTCGTCTCTCCCGGTATGACGGCTGCGCGTATGCACTCGAGATCCGTCATATCCGCGTGGGTTATTTTGAGGTTCTGCTGCGCCGAGTATCGTTTCAGCCAGGTGCGCATCCCATGATACATGTCGATGGGGAAGACACAGTGCGAGCCTGGTTTCAGCGCCATGATAATGGCGGTCATGGCAGACATGCCGGAGCTGAAGAGCCTGCAATCCGCAGCCCCTTCGAGTGTCCTAAGCGTTGCCTCCGGCTGCTCCAGCCCCGGATAGCCATAGCGGCTGTAGCTCCAGCCGGTTTGCGAATAGCCCTCCGCTGGGCGAAGGAAGGTTGTCGCCAGATGAATGGGAGGAACGACTGCCCCGGTTGGATCGTGGTTTTCGCAGGCACCCTGAGCAAGGGTTGTGTCCGGAAGATAGCGAGGCATGCGAGAGGGTCACCCGTCTTGAGATCGAGCCGTCCGTCCAGGAAGGCACTGTCATGTTCGTGACACTATGGCACTGTCGCGCTTTATGGTTTTTTCGTTCTTTCGGTCCTGATCGAGAAATTTATAACCGAAACGGCCTCGTGACGCATAAAACTCTCATCGGCGAAATATTGGCCGCCTTGTGCATGCCCCTCGTTTCCCCTAGAGCATTTGGCTCAGGAGCGAGGTCGCATCAATGGAGCGACATGCTTGAAAACCCACCCTGAAGCGCGTCGCGCGAGGCGATATGAACGCGACATGCTTGAGGTTGTGCGGATGATCAGGATTTGGAGTGCCGGATGTCTTCATCGAAGGTGAGCCTCGATCGCATCGATCGCAAGCTGCTCAATCTGCTGCAGCAATCCAGCATGCTCACCTTCCAGCAACTGGCAGATAAGATCGGCATTTCCCAGCCGGCTTGCCATCGCCGTATCCATCGGCTACGCGACAATGGCGTGATCCTCGGCGACATCTCGATCGTTAACCAGACCTATGCCGAGCGCAAATTGGCGATCTGGATCGAAATATCCCTATCGTCTCACCAATTGAACACTTTCAATGAGTTGCTGGCGATGCTGCGGAGCTCGCCCTACGTGTCATGCTGCGACGTGATCACCGGTGATACCGACATATTGGCCTGCCTCAATGTGATCGACATGGAAGAGTTTCGTGAGGTCACACGCGAATTTATGCGTAAAAGTCCGATCATCAAGACCTATCGTTCGATCACGGTGGCCCAGCGTGTAAAACTTCATCCGAACTATCTCTTTGACGAGACTTGATGGAGCGGCTGCGTTGCAATGCGGACTAAGCGGCCGCCTCTGCTGAAAGCCGGTAACGGCTGATGAATATCTGGTCGGGATCAAAGGAAAGAGCAGTGGCGACGCCTGCTTGCTCCAATGGATTGGAGGCTGAGGAGATCGCCGGTCCCAGATCGAAAGCCGAGGCGATCGGCTCGACCCCAAGCGCCACATGCCGCCCGTCCCATGGATAGGCCTTACGCCCACGATTGCTGTACCAAAGCAAGAGGCTCGGAAAGTGTTCCTTCTGCCACTCGAGCCTCGCGCGAAATCCTTCATCCCGGTAATGGAGCGCAACCTTGCCATTGATGCCGGTCAGTTGCAGCAAGTCCTCGACCTCTGCGACAAGCGGTACCTGAGTTGCGTCGATGGTCGCTCCGTCACGCGTTTCCACCCTGCCGAGCGACGACCATTGCCGTGCCGGGGGGAATTGGGCCGCGCCCGGCTCGAGATCGCCGGGGAAACTCCATACGCGATCGTATGCGCCCGGTTCGATCGTGACTGCGCCGGAGCGAAGCGGTAACCGAAAGGTTGGATGCAGGCCAATGGGAAGACGGCACATACGGCGCGCCTCGATCTCCAATATGATGTCGATGGCGGCCGCGGTCGGGTCCGGAACGATACGCCGACGAAGCAGGCGGATCGGATGGTCTTCCGGATAGTGGCACTCCAGGCTGAGCTGGTGGTCGTCGCAAACGCTCCAGTCCCAATGAACATTGGAGCCGTGACCATGGGGCACAGTCGCCCCTTTGAAGCTCTCTCCCGCCGCCGTCCAACCGGCCGCGAGCGCACGATCGGCGTCGCCGCCGAAAGGCACGCAGGGCCACTCGCCACGCAATTCCTGCAGGATCTCCGGTAAGGCTCCGCGCTGTGGGTCGTTACCCCAGCGGGCGACATGCAAGGGACTGACCTGTCGCCCGTCCGGCAGCAGAAACAACACCGGGCCGAGCATTCCACCAAGCGATTGCACCGAGAGGCAGCCATGCGCCCAGGCAAGCGCTTTGCGTGTCGTCTTCGCCATCAGCGGATCGCAGCTCCATATCGGTTCTCGGGCAGGCCGGCAATTTCGACCCGCATTGCATATAGGCTTCCGGCAAGACGCTCGCCGGGCGCTGCAAGCACACTTGCAGTGGTAATGTAGAGCGTCTTCAAATCCGGGCCGCCGAAGGTACAGGTGGTGACGTTGGTCACCGGCATTTCAATCAGCTCGGCGAGGCTGCCATCGGGTGCTATGCGGGCAATGCATCCGCCACCAAAGCGGCAATTCCAGAGGAAACCAGCGCTATCGATGGCAGAACCATCGGGTGAACCGCGACCGAAACCAGCAAAAAAACGCCGCTCGCCAGAAATCGACCCCTTCGCCAGATCATAATCAAACGCGTAAATTTCGTTTGAAAGCGTATCGCCAAAATAAAAGGTCCGGCGATCCGGGCTCCAGCAGAGCGTGTTGGAGATGCCAAGGTCACGGCGCCATTCGGTGACGGCACCATCAGGGGCGATCCGATAGAGGATACCCTCCCCCGGCCCGGCCTCGCCAAGCTGCCCGTCTGGCAGAACATTGTTCTTCATCGAACCCACCCAGAAGTTTCCGGCTGGATCGGCCCGACCATCATTGAGCCGCACGCGCGGCGCGCCTTGCAGGGCAAAGCCATGATCCTCCCGCCGATCCGACCCAGGCCACCACCAGACGAGCTTTGAGGCGAGGGCCACGAGCAGACGGCCGGCTTCTTGCGTCAACGACACGGCAACCACGGGTTCGTCGAACAACCAGCTTCTAACTGCCCGTGTTGCTTCGTCGTAGCGGTGGATGAGGAAGCGGTTGATGTCCGTCCAGTAGAGCGACGCCTCGTCCACCGACCAGACTGCGCCCTCGCCGCACCGATCGCCGACCGGCGCGACACAGACAGGTGAGCGTGTCATCTGCGCCTCCTATTCCGCCGCGATACCGGCAGGGATCGATCGTGAGGGACCGAGTGCCTCTGCATTCTGCACAAGGGCACGCATGTAACCGAGCGCAAACGCCTTGCCGGCATGCCAGGAGGCACCGCAATTCATGGCTGGCGTATGGTCCGGGATCATTACGCCTTCGTAGTTTTCGTCACGTAGGATCCGGACGATCTCGGCCATATCGATGTCGCCTTCATCGACGAAGGTCTCGACATAGTGCGGCATCTTTCCGCGCACATTGCGGAAATGGATATAGCCGATACGGCCGGAGCGAGCAAAGCGCCGGACGTGTTCGTAGATGTCGCCACCCGGCATTTCCTGCAGCGAGCCAAGGCAAAGTTCAAGTCCGTTCGACGGTGAATCGACGATCGCCATCAGCCGATCGTATTTCTCCGGGCGGTTGACCAACCGCGCCGTGCCGCGCAGCTCCTCCGCCGGCGGATCATCAGGATGGGCGCCGAGAACGACGCCGGCCTCCTCGGCGACGGGGACGACCTCCCTCAGAAAATGGGCGAGGCGCTCCCAGAGTTCCGACGAACTGACGGAGACAGGCGCAGCGCCGGCAATGCCGGGGCGATAGCGCATGTTCCAGACCATGCCATCGGGGATCGGCGCATCCGGATGTGGTACCCCACTGTCCTCGACCCCGAAGCCGACGGACACCGCCCCACCTCTCGCGTAAGGACCACGGGTCCAACCATAGACGCCGGCAAGCGAGAAGTTGTAGCCGATGCAGGGGATGCCGGCACGGCCGGCGTTCTTGATGAGCTGTTTGAGCCCTTCGATCTGCTCCGCACGTTTCGGTCCGTCCAGAAGCACATCGGACCAGAAGCGCGGCGAGAAGTTCTCGATCGCTGCCACGTCCAGGCCTGCTGCGCGCACATCCCTCACAAGAGCCGACAGCTCCTCGAAAGACCAGAGCTGATCGCCGGAACAATCGCCCCAACCGCCCTGGTCGCCGCTGGCGATCTTCGGATCCTTACCGCTGAAATAGTTGGTCAGATGCGCGACGATATGGCTGGCGCCCGCCTGCTGCGCAAACTGAAAGTTATCTCGGGTAAGTTGCTCCCGGTAGAGCCCAAGGCCAATCTTCATCCTGCTGTCTCCCTTTCGATTACTTGACGCCAATACCGGCCGTGAGCCCGCCGTCGATGCGGAAGTCCGATCCGGTGATGAAGGCTCCGCGCTCCGAGGCCAGATATGCGACCAGATCCGCAACCTCTTCCGGTTCGCCGATGCGCCCAATTGGATGGGCAGCCCCGAAGCGTGCGAAGACTTCGGCCTCGCTGACACCTTCGCCGCCATAGGTGCGGGCAGCGAGCGAGAGCAACGGCGTGCGCACCGAGCCGGGGCTGACCGAGTTCACCCGTATTTTCGCCGCTGCGTGATCGAGCGCCATGGCCCGGGTAAGCGCATGGATCGCGCCCTTGGAGGCAACGTAAGCCGCAACATTCTGCTGGCAGGCGTGGCCCTGCACCGAGGAAATGTTGACGATCGCGCCACCGCCGCGCTTCGTCATTTCGGGAATTCCGAAACGGCCTGTCAGATAGATCGAACCGACATTGACCGAGAGGCAACGCGCCCAGGTTTCTGCGCTGGTGTCGAGCACGGTGCCAAAGGGATGAACGGCGGCGGCGTTGACGATGACGTCGAGGCCGCCATGGAGCAGCACCGCCTCGCGGACGGCCGCGTCCACTTCCTCCTCCACGGATACGTCCGTCAGTCGCGCCGACATCGGCAGGCCGCGTTCCCTGGCGATAAGGTCGAAGGCGGCGTTGGCGGCAGCGTCGTTGCCGCAGGCAAGCACGGCTGCCCCGGAAGAAGCCAGGCGGATCGCCGAGGCGAGACCGATCCCGGATGTGCCGGTGACCAGCGCAATTTTTCCTTTGAATTCAGTCATAACTATCTCCGCGCCTGTCTCAGCGCACCCTTTCCAGAACCTGATTGAGAAGCACGGCGCCGAGAATGATCCCGCCGCGCACGACGTACTGCCAATATTCGCTGACATTCATCAGCGTCATGCCGTTGGAGATGCAGCCGAGGAACAATACCCCGATCAGCGTGCCCCAGATGCGGCCCTTGCCGCCGAAAAGCGATGTCCCGCCGATGATGACGGCCGCGATTACGTCGAGTTCCATGCCGGTCGCGGTCGTCCCGGTCCCAGCACCGATCTGCGATGCGATGAGCGTGCCGGAGACCGCGGTGAGCCCGCCCGTCAGGCCGAGCGTCAGCGCCTTCACCTTCCAGATGTCGATGCCGGAGAGGCGGGCCGCCTCCATATTGCCGCCGACGGCATAGATTTCGCGGCCGAAGCTCGTGTACTTCATGAGGAAGTGCATGCCGGCGAAGGTCAGTCCGAAGATATAGACCGGGAACGGAATTCCGAAGAGATAGCCGCCCCCCAGAAAATCGAAGCCCAGCGGGAAGGACGATAGCGGAAAGCCGCCTGTGATGAGGTTGGCGACGCCGCGCAAGGCCGCAAAGAGCGCAAGGGTCGTGATGAAGGTCGGCACGTTGAACCATTGCCGAAAGCGACCTGTCAGATAGCCGAGCGCAAAGCCGAGCAACAGAGCCACGGCAAAGCCTGCCGTCACCGCGCCCCAATCGCCGAGCACGTCACTGAAGCGATCGGCAAACCAAGCGACGATGCAGCCTGCGAGCGCCGCCCCTGCCCCGACAGAAAGGTCGATCTCGCCGCTGATGATGACGGCCGTCATGCCGAAGGCGATGATGCCGAGCATAGAGACCGTGCGCAGCACGTTCAGGACATTGCTGATCGAGGCAAAACCGGGCGCGACCAGGATCAGAAAGATCACCAGCGCTGCGAGAATGATCTCCATCGGGTAGGTTTTGAGGATACGAAGCGGCATGTTCTGTCGGTCAGCCTCCGCGGTTTGGTTCACAAGCGTCATTGGCGGGCCCCTTCCATGCACAGGCCGTAGAGTTCGGTGAGATCGGTTTTCGTGGGATCGACCTCGGCGACGATCGCGCCGTGGTGCATCACCAGAATGCGGTCGGCCACCTCGAGCACCTCCTCGAGTTCAGTCGACACGAAGATGCTGGCGAGACCGTCGGCGGCCTTCTGCCAGATGATGTCGAAGATCTGCCGCTTGGCTTGAACGTCGACGCCGCGGCTCGGTTCGTCGAAGAACATCACAGAAGGATGTCGGTTCAGCCATTTGCCGATCACCACCTTCTGCTGATTGCCGCCGGAAAGCGACGAAACCGGCAGTTCCGGATCGCCGCATTTGATATGCAAGTCGCTGATCTGGCGGCGGACATGGGGCTGCTCGCGCCGGCGCGAGATGAAGCCCCTCCTCGAAATGGGACCAAGGCTCGCCATGCAGAGATTGTCCGCCGTCGAGAGTGATTGCACGAGACCCACTTCCTTGCGATTCTCCGGCGTGTAACCGAGGCCTGCCTTGCGCATTTCGCGCGGGCTAGCACCAGTCATGACGCGGCCATCGAGCGTCACGGAACCGCCGTCGACCCGATCGGCGCCGAAGATCGCGCGCATGAGTTCCGTGCGCCCGGCGCCGAGCAGCCCAGCGATGCCGAGGATTTCGCCGGGATAGAGGTCGAAGGATACATCGCGAAAATGCCCAGCGCGGCTAAGTCCACGCACCTCAAGCATCGGCTTGGTGCGATCGAGCGTCCGCCGCGGGGGACGTGTCGCGCGAGCCATATCGCCGAACATCATGCCGACGATCGCCGATGGCGTCGTCGCCTTCATCTCCACCGAGCCGATATAATGGCCGTCGCGGATCACCGTACAGGTATCTGCGATCTCGAAGAGTTCGCTCATCCGGTGAGTAATGTAGATCATCGTCACGCCGCGGGCGCGAAGCCGCTGGATCAGCGCAAACAGCTGCTTGACCTCGCGCGTCGCGAGCGCCGATGTCGGCTCGTCCAAGAGGAGGATAGACGGGTTGAAGGACATCGCCTTGACGATCTCCACCACCTGTTGTTGACCGACGCTCAAGCCCGAGACCGGCTGGCGGGAATCGATAGCAAGCCCCATGTCGGCAAGCAGTTCTCCGGCGCGTCGATGCAGCCCCGCCCAGTCGACGGTGTTGAAGCCTGCGCGCCGTATATGGGGCAAGCGGCCAAGAAAGATGTTCTCGCCGACCGAGAGTTCCGGAACCAGCGAGAGCTCCTGATGCACGGTAACGATGCCCGCCGCTGACGCATCGTGCGGCGAGGTGAAATGACGATCCTCGCCGTTGACGCTGATCGTGCCGGATGTGGGTTCCGTCACGCCGGCAAGGAGCTTGACGAGCGTCGACTTGCCTGAGCCGTTCTTACCCATGAGGGCATGCACCCGGCCGGGCGCGAAACTGTGGGTGAATTCGGAAAGTGCAACTGTCGGGCCGTAGCGTTTGGTCACGGCCCGAAAATCCAGCCGTCCCTGCACTCCTTCCGAGACGGTTGAACTGGTTTGCGAATAGGTCATGCAAATTTCCTGCTGTGCAAGACGAAGGTGCGGCGGGAGCAATGCCCCCGCCACTTGGCTCGCTTCAGGCCCCCGATCACTTCAGTGCCTTGAGGCTTTCCTTGTATGCCGCGACGGCCTTTGCGTCGGCGCGCGTCAGAGGCAGAACCGGCACATTGACCTTGGTCTCGATCTTCTTGCCGTCGAGCAGATTCTGCGCGGCTTCAATCGCTTGCCGCCCAACTTCGAGCGGCTGCTGCGCCGTGGTCGCCTGCAGGACATTGTCCGAATTCAACAGCATATTGGCGAGTTGCTCGGAGCCATCCGTACCGAAGACAAAGACCTTGCCTTCAAGCCCCGCCTTCTTGACCGCCTGCACCGCGCCGATCGTGCCGCCTTCGTTCGCCGCATAGATCACCTTGAGATCGGGATTGGCCGTCAGCATGTCACTTGCGACCGCGAGCGCCTTTTCCGCAAGCCACGCATCCTGTTGGGAAACAACATCAACCTGGTCGGAGACAGCGCTGAGGAACCCATCGACGCGAGCGTTCGACTGTTCGGGAAGCTGCGACTTGAATGCCAGCGTGCCGATCTTGACCTTGCCGCCACCGCCGAGCGTTTTCAGGAATTTGGCAGCCTCCTTGCCGGTGCCGATGCCGATATCGCGATCCGAGCTCGTCACCGTCGCCTGTGCGACGTCGCCGTTGACCGAAGTCCCGTAGGTCACGACCGTGATGCCGGCGGCGCGCGCCTTCTTCAGTGCCGGCATCGAGGCGTCGGCAGAGAGAGGCGCGACCACGATCGAGCTTACGCCACGAGCGATATAGGTGTCGATGAGTTGCGTTTCCTTCTCCAGCTTGCTGTCGCTGTTGCCGGCCAGAAGCTCATCGCCGGCAGCTTTCGCCGCCTTCTCCATGCCGATCTGGACGCCGCGGAAATACTGGTCCTGCTGAAACACGATGCCAGCGATCGCCCTTCCCCCAGCGAAGGCTGCATTCGGTGCGAAACTGACCGTGGCCAGTAGCGCGGCAAGTGTCAGTATGGCGTGTTTGGTCTTCCTCATTTTGGCTCTCCTCCCAAGTGCCTTGTTGATGTCGCCGGATCAACGAATGAAGTATCCGGCAAACAGCTGCCCGCTTCGCCCGAGGGCGAACCAGGTCAAACCTTCACAATGCGTGTTGCAATTACGGATCAACCGGATCGGTTTTGACGAACCGCAAACCGAATTCCAGGTGTCTGCTCATCAGATAAACATAGGCGATACGATCACGGGCGCGGAGCGCCCGTATGACTTCCGCATGCGCTTCGACCGTTGCCGCAGGCACCGGCTGGTCTGCCTTACCAAGACGCATGACCTCCTCGATGACCGAGCGTAGCATGTGATAAGCCGCAAGCGTGGTGCGGTTGCCGGAAAGCTCGACGATTGCCGCATGAAACTGGTAATCGTAGCGCGCCGCCTCCTCGACACTTGCCGCCCCCAGAATCTGCCTGTTGATCGCGTCCAGCCGATCGAAATCGGCATCACTCGCCGTCAGGATGATTTGCTCACCAACACCTGTCTCGATGATCCGCCGAAAGCCCTGCAGATCACGGAAGGAGTCAGGCGAAATGCCATTGTGGAAAGCGAAGAGCCGGCGGATCGCCTCTCCATGACCCCCACTGATGACCGCACCAACCTTCGGCCTGGTCTCGATCATGCCATAGGCACGCAATACCTGCAGCGCCTCGCGTACCGTGTTGCGGCCAGCCTGGAAATGCTCGCCGAGATCCCGCTCGGTCGGCAGTGCATCGCCAATGCCAAGACCGCGCTCCGAGATCATGTCGCGGATCTGCTCGACGAGCCGATCAACGGCCGAAGTCTTGCCAGGCTCCGCTGTTTCTCCGCCCGACACCATGTCTGGCAGCGTGGAACTATTCATAGGCGCATCCTTTTTGATAATCCTATTTGTTGGTCCAAGATCGATAAATGTCAAGGGGGATATCTGGACGATTCCGATTTCAGGCCATTAAATTCGAAAGTCGCGGTGATATTGGCTTGAATTCTTTCAAATTGTAGATCTTAATCAGGTCGTGGTCCAACAAATAATGGAGGCTTTGGGGCGGCAAAAGCTGAAATGAACCTAAGGGAGGAGTACTTTCACTGGCGCGGCGCGGACAAGTAGGCCCTTGCCTGCAGGGCGCCGATTGAAGCCGCCGACGTAATTTGGAATGTCGCCGAGAACATTCCCGGACGCATCGCGACCCGGTTCTCGATCGATGACGGCGAATGCGGCATTGGGCGGAACAGTGACATCGTGCAGGCACCATCGCGGTCGGGCGATGTGGCCGTCGGCCACATACATGCCGGAGATCGGCAACCCGCCTGGTCGCTTGTGGGGCAATTAAGGGCTCTGCGGAAAACAAAGGCGTTACACAGGGTAGCTCGACGGCCCTGGCGCACAGGATTTGAGGAGAAGACATGACACATTTCAAAGACGATAACGAGCTGTTCGCGGCCATGCGCGGCCGCCTATTCACGGCCGTGGTTGGCGACATTCTTGATACGATGGGTCTGCAGCATCAGTTCCTGCCCCCACAGATCAAGGCGCTTCGTGACGACATGGTCGCTGTGGGGCGTGCAATGCCGGTCCTCGAAGCGGATTTCTTCGCCGTTGCGGAGCCCGGCGGGCATTCCGAGCTTAGCAGCAAGCCTTTCGGCCTGATGTTCCAGGCTCTCGACAGCCTAAAGCCAAACGAGATCTATGTCTGCTCGGGTGCATCGCCACGCTATGCCCTCTGGGGCGAATTGATGTCGACGCGCGCGCTTAAACTGAAGGCGGCGGGCGCGATTTGTGACGGTTATTGCCGTGACAGCAGCGGCATTCTCGCGCTTGGCTTTCCGACGTTCTGCTACGGCTCCTACGCACAGGATCAAGGGCCGCGAGGCAAGGTCGTGGATTACGGCATCCCGATCGAGATCGGCGGCATACGCGTCAGGCCTGGCGACATTCTCTTCGGCGACAGAGATGGCGTCCTCGTTATCCCGTGCGAAGCCGAACGGGAGGTGATCGCGCTTGCGCTGGAAAAGGCTGAAACCGAGAACAAAGTCCGTCTTGCGATCGAGGCCGGCATGAGCACCGTGGAAGCCTTCGAGCGCTTCGGCGTGATGTGACCTGAGCATCCCGCAACGCTAGAATCCGAATACACTGTGGACGCGCGACAAAGGCGCGTGCCAGCGCTACGGATCACGCCGTAGCGCTGGCGCAACCTTGAGCGCGCACGCGCGACCTTAAGGTCGCGGCAATAGAACGAGCGACAAGACGGAAGACGTCAGGAATGACCGTTTGCCGAGACGATGAGATCGGCAGCTTTGCAGCAGATGTTCGTTCGGCTGCGCGACCTCTTGTGCGTCAAGATGAGCGGCTCGACCACTCTCCGACTGAAACAGCAGGTCTTCGTGCTGTTCCGTCTGAGAGCTGCTGTTTTTTCAGGTCATCTGCGAAGGAAGGGTCTGCGCCAGTTCGTCAACGGCCACCCGGACCTTGAGCGGCAGCAACGGCGTCTGCGGCCAGAGTGCATAAGCATCATATAGAAAACGGGGCTGGTCGGGCAGCACGACAGCCAATTCACCCGAGGCCAGGCGGTCACGAACCAGCCAGGCAGGCAACCATGACAGGCCGAGACCCGCAGCCGCCGCATCGGCCATCGCGCCTAGGTCGTCAAGGCGCAAGCGCCCGCCTGGGAAAATCTCAAGCGGCGCCATGCCGGGCCGCGGGAACTGCCAAGGTCGGACCCAGCCGGCGCGACCGTAGAGGATGGTCTGATGCTGCATGATATCGTCGATATCGGCGGGCATTCCGCAACGGTCAAGGTAAGCCGGTGAGGCGCAGAGGATCATCGATTGGCGCGCGACGCGCCTGGCGACGATGCCGGCGCGGTCCTCCAACGTTCCCGTGCGGATCGCCAGATCATAACCCTGCTGGACCAGATCGGAGATGGGGTCACCGAAGGACAGCTCCAGCTCGAGGCGTGGATACCGCTGCGCCAAAGCATAAAGGACGGGCGCAACGCAATGCCGTCCGAAATGAGCCGGCATGGTCACGCGCAGACGCCCGGTCGGCTCGCCGAGATGATTACCGGCGAGCGCCTCGGCGGCTGCCGTCTCGGTCAGGATAGTACGGCAGCGGTCGTAATAAGCGCGGCCGAAATCGGTCACGCTCTGCTGTCGCGTCGTCCGATTGAGGAGCCTCATGCCCAATCGCTCCTCAAGGAAACGAATGTGCTTGCCGACCATCGGCGCCGAGATATCGAGCGCCTCGGCCGCGGCGGCGAATGATCCGAGATCGACTGCCCGAACGAAGGCTTCCATGCTGGTAAGAGATCCATTTCGAAACCAATGGTTATTAATGAGCAAAGCGACTCACACTTTATCGTCGGAAATCGCCATGCAACAAGGTGCCATTCGAAATTAATCGGAGTGAAGTCATGGCTAAGATCGTTCGCTTTTCGAAGCTCGGTGGACCCGAGGTCCTGCGTCTTGAAGACCTTGAAATCCCATCTCCCGGCCCGGGCGAGGTGCGCATCAACGTGAAGGCACTCGGTCTCAACCGGGCCGAAGCCTTGCTGCGACGCGGCGCCTATATCGAGGCAGTTGCAGGGCCTTCGGGGTTGGGGCTGGAGGCAGCCGGCATCGTGGAGAGCGTTGGTGAGAATGTCGAAGGGCTGCGTCCGGGCGACGCCGTCAGTGTCATCCCCCCGCGCTCGATGGTGCGCTGGCCGATGCATGGCGAGGTGATCCGCGCACCCGCGGAACTTGTCGTGAAGCATCCGGCTGCGCTTGGATTTGAACCGGCCGCGGCGCTCTGGATGGCTTATCTGACGGCCTATGGCGCGCTCATCGAGATTGCGGGATTGAAGGCCGGCGACACTGTGGCGATCACCGCAGCGTCAAGCAGCGTTGGCCTTGCAGCCATTCAGATTGCCAATCTTGTCGGCGCCCGGCCCATTGCCATCACACGCACGGCAGCGAAGCGTGAGGCGCTGATTGCTCAAGGCGCGGCGGACGTCGTCCTGTCGGAAGGTGACGATTTCGCCAGCAGGTTGGCATCGGCCGGCGGCTCATCCGGTATCCGCGTGGTTCTGGATGCGGTCGGTGGGCCGATCTTTGAACCGCTGACGGCGGCGATGGCGACCGGCGGCATATTGATCGAGTATGGCGGCCTATCGCCTTTGCCGACGCCATTTCCGTTAATGGCGGTGCTCAGCAAAAGCTTGACGCTGCGCGGCTATCTCGTTCACGAGATCACGCATGATCCCGTTAGGCTCGCCGCGGCAAAAAGCTTCATTCTTGCAGGGGTCGCCAAGGGCGCATTGAAACCGGTCATCGCACGAAGCTTTCCGCTGGATCAGATTGTCGAGGCTCACCGCTATCTGGAATCGAACGAACAGTTCGGCAAGGTTGTTGTAACCCTCTAATTCTCGCTTTCTTCGATAGTATGCCGAGCGGTCCCGTAAGATCGCTCGGTTCCTACCGCGAATTCGATGAGATTGACGTCGGGACTACCGGGCGGATGGAGCCCCTACCCACGTCCCAACGTCTAAAGCCTTAGGCTCGCCCTTGCGTCGAAACCAGCGTCCAATCGAACTGCGCCGTCCCCTTTAGGTTGAACAACGCGCCGTCTGACCAATCGATACAGCTCGGATCAGTACCGCTCCGGCATAGAAGATGAATAGAGTTCGCCTTGGGAGATTTCGTAACGGACCTTCACGTTGCCGAACATCTGTTACCGATTGTGGGAGCCACTGCCGAAACGGCCATAGCCGAGCACGGCTTCAAGACGGGTGTTCTTGATCGGCTGCCTGTCGCAAACCGTCACATGCTGGATCTGAGAGGCCTTTGCTTGAGAGACGATCCAGCACGCTGACAATTTCGCGAAGTCCGCGCGCCTGCGCATAATGCATCAGGCCGCCGCGCCAGCGCGGAAAGCCATAGCCGTGGATCTCGACGAGATCGATGTCGGCAGCGCGAAGGGCAATCCCCTCTTCCAGAATGCGGGTCGCCTCGTTTACCATCGGCAGGATGATGGCATCGGCAATCGCCGTCTTGTCCCATGTCTGTTGCGGCCGTCCGGCCGCCACCTCGGCAATAACAGCCGCAACCGCGTTCGAGAGCTGTGGCGTGCGGTCGCCGGGTTGATAATCATACCAACCGCCATTCGATTTCTGGCCGATGCGTCCGATGGAAACGAGCAGGTCGCCGACAGGCGCAAATGGCGTCTCGCCGCGCTCGCGCGCGGCCTTGCGTTGAAAGGCTGCGATATCGAGGCCGCCCAGATCCTGCGCCTCGAATGGCCCCATCGGCATGCCGAAGGCACGCATGGCGGCATCGACGGCAGCGGGTGTCGCGCCGGATAGCAACAGACGCTCAGCCTGCGCGCGCGTGACCTTGAGGATGCGGTTGCCGACGAAGCCATCGCAAATGCCGGCACGGACCGGGATTTTGCCAAGTAAGCGAGCAAGCGCAAAGCCAGTCGCCAAGGCGTCCGGCGCCGTGGTCTCGGTCGGCACAATTTCCAGAAGCTTCATGACATGGGCAGGGCTGAAGAAATGCAGGCCGAGAAAACGTTCCGGCTGCGCGAGGCCTTCCCCGATGTCGTCCGGATCGAGATAGGATGTGTTGGTGGCCAATACAGCATCGGCTCGGCAGGCCTTCGACAATTGGGCAAAGACCGCGCGCTTGACGGCGAGATCTTCGAACACCGCTTCGATGACAAGATCCGTATCGGCGAGCGCACCATAGTCATCCGTCCCGGTAACCCCTCTCATCCGATCCGCCGCAACATCGGCCGAGATGCGGCCGCGTTTTACCGAGCCCTGGAAGATCTGGTTTACATTGGCAAGCCCCCGCTCGACGGCGGCTGCGTCACGCTCGACGAGAACAACCGGCAGGCCGGCGTCCCTAAGTGCCGCGACGATGCCGGCTCCCATGGTGCCGCCGCCAATGACGGCGGCCGAACGGATAGCGCGCGGCACCACACCGGCAAGCTCGGGCGGCCGCGGCGCGGCCCGCTCGGCGAAGAACACATGGCGCAACGCAGCGGCTTGTGCTGAGCCGCGCAAGTCCAGAAACGTCTCGCGTTCAAAAGCCGTCGCAGTGAAAAAATCCGCTTCGCTTGCCATCCGGATACAGGCAAGCGCACGAAGCGGGGCGACCTCTCCCCTCGCCTTAGCGGCGACAGCCTTCTCCGTGCGTGACCAGAAATCGTCCTCGACCATCGGAACGCTACGCTCAGAGATCGGCTGCGGCCGCGGCTTTTGCAAGGCTTCCCGCGCGAAGCCGACGGCTCCAGATAGGAGATCGCCCTCGACCACCGCATCGACGAGGCCCAGCTCTCTTGCCTTTTCAGCTCCGATCGTATTGCCGCCGGTCACGAGCTCAACCGCAGCCGGAACCCCGATCAGCCGTGGCAGACGAACCGTGCCGCCGGCGCCGGGAACGATACCGAGTTTCACCTCCGGTAAGCCGAGATTTGCTGACGCGGCGGCAACACGATAGGCGCAGCCGAGCGCGACCTCGAGCCCGCCGCCAAGCGCACTGCCATGAATTGCCGCTATCCACGGCTTCTTCGCGCGCTCTATGCCGATGACAACCTCTGGAAGATGAGGTGGCACCGGCAGTTTGTCGAATTCGTTGACATCCGCTCCGGCGATGAAGGTGCGGCCGGCGCAGGCGAGGACGACGGCGCTGTCGGCTTCGTCCGCCTCGGTAGCGGAAACCGCCTCCATGAGCGCCTGTCGCAATGCGTGCGAAAGTGCGTTGACGGGCGGATTGTCGATGGTGACAACGGCGATTGCGCCTTCATGCGTAATTGTGACGGTCATGCTCTTACAGGTCTCGATGGGCGATAGAGTTTGCGATCCGACAACGGAGTTTAGGCCGCTACAGGTCGCCGCCACATCACGACGCGAAAGCGGTTGGCGACAAAGGCGGCGTCCGTCAGGCTGGCATTGCCCGCCGGGTTCGCGCCGGTCACGTGGAAATCGCTGAAGGCCGCACTTTGGTTCACATATATGCCGCCTGTCAGGTTGACCGAGAGATTGACGCCCGCCTTCGCGAAACGATCGGCTGCTGCCAATATGCTAGTCTCATCGGTTTCGTAGAGCGCGGCTGTTATTGCGCCCTTGCTTTCTGCGAGTTCGGCTGCACGGTTGACGCCCGCAGCCACGTCGTCCACGGCGACCACGAAGGCAATCGGGCCGAAACGTTCCTCGGCATAAGCTGCCTCTTCGGTCGCATCGACCGAAAGAACGAGCGGCGTTGCCGTGCGTGCCTCCCCCGCTCCCTCGATCGGCGCTGAATCCCGTACGATGCGGCCAAGCGACCGAGCCTCGCTCACCCTTGCAACGGACGCCGGATTGGCGATCGCGCCGCAGACGCCGGCAGCGCGAGCCGGGTCGGACAACAGGCTATCGATGGCGCCGGCGATGCCGGCGGTCACAGCATCGAAGCTCTTGTGGCCCTCATTCGTCGCGATGCCGGAACGTGGCACGAAGATATTTTGCGGGGCCGTGCACATCTGGCCGCTATAGAGGGACAGCGAGAAGGCGATATTGTCGCACAGACCGGCAAAATTGTCGGTCGCGCCGATGACGATCGAATTGACGCCGGCCTCCTCCGTGTAGACATCGGCTTTGCCGGCATTGGCCCGCACCCATGCGCCGAAGCTGTTGGAACCCGTGTAGTCGATGATGGCGGTCGCAGGATGCTGGACGAGGTCTTTCGTGATTTCGGAACCCACCGCGTCGGCTGCCAGCAGCACCACGTTGGCGTCGAAGCCCTCTTCGGCAAGCACCTGCCTGATGATTTCAACCGTGATGGCAAGCGGCAATATCGCCGCTGGATGCGGCTTGACGATGACGGTGTTGCCGGTCGCGAGACTGGCGAACAGGCCCGGATAGCTGTTCCAGGTCGGAAAGGTATTGCAGCCGATCACGAGGGAAATCCCGCGTGGCACGATACGCCAATGCTTCTCCAGAACGATCGGATCGTTCTTGCCTTGCGGTTTGGTCCAGATCGCTTGCGCCGGGGTGCGGGTCATCTCGGCATAAGCATAGGCGACGGCTTCGAGGCCCCGATCCTGCGCGTGCGGGCCGCCGGCTTGAAACGCCATGGCAAAACCTTGCCCGGTCGTATGCATGACGGCATTTGCCATTTCGAAGCTGCGGGCGTTGAGGCGGGAAAGAGCCTCGATACATACGCCGATGCGCACATCAATGGATGCCGCCGCCCATTTCGATGCGGCGGCCTGCGATGCCATGACAAGCGCATCGCTGGATGCAGCGGGGTAGCTGATGTCGAGCGCTGGCCCATAGGGTGAAACTTCCGCACCCACCCTGCCCTCCACCGGATGTCCGGCAATCTCAAAGGTCTTGCCGAGTCTGGCTTCATATTCGGCAAGACCGTCGATCCTGGCGGTTTCGCCGTAGATTTTGCTGCTTGGAATTTCCGAGTAGGCGGACCAGTAATCGCGTCTCACGGCCGCATCCAGCGCAGCCTGCAGCGTCGGATGATGGCGGTCGAAAAGTGCTGTCATTTTTGTGCCCCCTAATCGTTGTTTTTATAATTGACTGACCGGTCGGTTTATGCAAGAGTTTTTTCAAGGTCACCGCCGGGAAGGGTGACAGGGAGGATACATGTCCGATTCCGAAACTGTTCTGTCAGTCCTTGCCGATGGCGTTTTGAGCCTCACGCTCAACCGGCCCGACAAACTCAATTCCTTCAACGAGGAAATGCATCTCGCGCTGCGCGCCGGCTTCGAGCGCGCCCATAAGGATGCAGATATCCGTGCCGTTCTCCTGACGGGCGCCGGCCGCGGCTTTTCAGCCGGGCAGGATCTCGGCGACCGCGACCCGCGCAAGGGTACGCCGGATCTCGGCCATACGATCGAGACATTCTACAATCCGCTTCTGCGCCTGATCCGCAGCCTGGAAAAACCTGTCGTCTGCGCCGTCAATGGTGTGGCCGCCGGCGCCGGCGCGAATATCGCATTTGCCTGCGACATCACGCTTGCCGCCCGCTCGGCCCGCTTCATCCAGGCCTTCGCGAAAATTGGCCTCGTGCCGGATTCCGGAGGCACCTGGAGCCTGCCGCGGCTCATCGGCGAGGCGCGGGCCAAGGCGTTGGCACTCACCGCAGAACCATTGGATGCGGAAACGGCGGCAAGCTGGGGCCTGATCTGGCGCGCTATAGATGACGACAAGCTGATGGATGAAGCAAAGGCGCTTACCGTCCGGCTTGCATCAGGTCCGACAATGGGCCTCGGTTTGACAAAGCGTGCGATACAGGCGGCGGCGACCAATTCGCTCGACGAACAACTCGATCTCGAACGCGATCTGCAGCGCGAGGCCGGCCGCAGCGCCGATTATGCCGAAGGCGTTACGGCCTTCCTCGAAAAGCGCAAACCGGAGTTTAGGGGACGATGAGCATGAGCGAAAATCTTTCGCCGCAGGAGCTCGCTGAGGCCTGCGCGAAATCGATGTGGGAAGAAGACAATGCTACCCGCCATCTCGGCATGGAGCTGCTTTCCGTCACACCGGGCGAAGCGACCCTTTCGATGGCCGTGACCGAGGCAATGACGAACGGCCATGGCACGTGCCATGGCGGCTACATCTTCACCCTGGCAGATTCAGCCTTCGCCTTTGCCTGCAATACATACAATCAGCGCACCGTCGGCCAGCATTGCTCGGTGACCTACATCGCACCGGCTTTCAAAGGGGACCGGCTGAAGGCGACGGCGCGGGAAATGTCGCGTCGTGGACGCGGCGGCATCTATGACATCGCGATTACCAATCAGGACGGCGAGCAGATCGCGGAATTTCGCGGCCACTCGCGCACGGTCAAGGGCGCGCTCCTGCCGGAATAGACTTCACGTCGGGAGCATCTAGAGCATTTCCGGGAAAAGTGCATGGCCAATTTCCTTCCGGAATGCGTGGAGAAACAAGAGGATAGAGACCTTCCGCGTTTCGAAGGGAAACGGAAAATCTCTAGCATTTCTGGAGGAGAGATTCATGGAAAACCTTTCACCGCGGGCCGGCGAGCTTGAGGCAATAGAGACAGCCTCGCGCGACGAGATTTCCGCGTTGCAGCTGGAGCGCATGAAATGGTCGCTGACCCATGCCTACGAGAATTCCCCCTTCTATCGGCAACGCTTCGATGAAGTGGGCGTCCATCCATCAGACCTGAAAACGCTTTCGGATCTCGCCAAGTTTCCCTTCACGACGAAGAAGGACCTGCGCGACACCTATCCCTTCGGCATGTTCGCCGTGCCGCGCGAGAAGCTTGCACGCATCCATGCCTCCTCCGGCACGACGGGAAAGCCGACGGTCGTTGGCTATACGGCGAAGGATATCGATACGTGGGCGACCGTCGTTGCCCGATCCATCCGCGCCGCCGGCGGCCGCGCCGGCGATCTCGTGCATGTCGCTTACGGTTATGGACTGTTCACCGGCGGCCTCGGCGCGCATTACGGCGCCGAGAAGCTTGGGTGCACGGTCGTGCCGATCTCGGGCGGCATGACGGAACGGCAGGTCACGCTGATGCAGGATTTCAAGCCGCGCATCATCATGGTCACGCCGTCCTACATGCTGTCGATCCTCGACGAATTCCGCCGCCAGGGCATCGACCCCAGAGAAAGCTCCCTCGCCGTCGGCATCTTCGGCGCCGAGCCCTGGACCAATGCCATGCGGGAGGAAATCGAGCAGGCTTTCGACATGCACGCCGTCGACATTTATGGCCTGTCGGAAGTGATGGGGCCAGGCGTTGCCAGCGAATGCGTCGAAAGCAAGGATGGGCTGCATATCTGGGAGGATCATTTCTATCCCGAGATCATCGATCCGGTGACCGGCGCCGTCCTGCCGGATGGCGAACTCGGCGAGCTGGTCTTCACAACGCTGACCAAGGAAGGACTTCCGATCATCCGCTATCGCACCCGCGACCTGACGCGGCTCCTGCCCGGCAGCGCGCGCTCGCTACGCCGCATGGAAAAAGTGACGGGTCGCTCCGACGACATGATGATCCTGCGTGGCGTCAATGTTTTCCCGACGCAGATTGAAGAGCAGATCCTCAAATGTCGCGGGCTTGCTCCGCATTTCCAGATCGAGCTGACGCGTGCTGGCCGCATGGACAACATGACCGTTCATGTGGAATGCACGCTGGAGGCTGCGGACGAAGCCGCACGGGGCGTTTCGGCAAAGGAGCTTACCCATCACATTAAAAGTGTGGTCGGCGTTACGACGAAAATCACCGTGCATGCACCGGGCGGCGTCGCCCGTTCCGAGGGCAAGGCAAAACGGGTGGTCGATAACCGCCCGAAAGAGTGATCGGCTCCTCTGCCAGGATAGTCTGGCAAGGAATTGATTGTATATAGGAAAGGTCGGTCGCCTCTGGTGGCCCAGATATAGTCAGGCAGGAATGAGCAGAGCAGGACAACATGGCACGCACGCGCGCAGTTGATTTCGAGGAAAAGCAGCGTGGTATCCTGGCGAGCGCCGCGGCTGTCTTCGCCGAGGTCGGCATGGAGAAAGCCTCCATGTCGATGATCGCCTCGCATAGCAATGTCTCGAAAGCCTTGCTCTACCATTACTATCCCGGCAAGGACGCCCTAATTTTCGATATCGTGCAGACGCATCTGACCGAGCTCGAAAGTGCAATCGAAGCAGCTGACAGCCTCAACGTGACGCCGCAGGAACGCTTGCGGCTGCTCGTGAAAGCCGTGCTGAAGAACTATGAGGGTGCCGACAACGAGCATCAGGTGCAGTTGAACGGGACGCACGCCCTGTCGCCCGAGCAGCTCTCGGAATTGCGCATGATCGAACGGCGGATCGTCAAGCGCTTCTCCAGTATTATCGAAGCCCTTAATCCGGATCTGAACAAGAACAGACCATTGCTGATGCCGGTCACTATGTCGCTCTTCGGCATGATGAACTGGGTCTATATGTGGTTCCGACCCGACGGGCCGATCACGCGCGACGAATATGCCGATATTGCCACCACCCTCATCCTCGAAGGGGTCAAGGCCGTCCGTTGACGGAGCACGAAGCCGAAAACCGCGCGCGGTTTTCGGGCGACATCATGCTCTATTTCTTTGATTGTAAAGCAGATTAGTCGCCGAGTTTCATTCTTTCGAGAATCAGCGGATCGTATTCCGGGGCGCGAATACGTCGGCGATCAGGCTCGGGCGCGTTCAAGGGCGCGACGGCGACGAGCTTCTCTTTTGCTTCCAATGCCAGCCGTTGATAGATTGATGTGCCCTGGCGCTTCCAGGCGATCTCATCTGCCGTAAGCTCTCGCACGACACGCGCCGGCGAGCCGACCGCGAGGCTGTTTGCCGGGATTTCCGCGCCGGCCTTAACGAAGGCCATGGCTGCAACGATAGCGTTTTCACCGATGACGGCCTCATCCATGATGACCGCGTTCATGCCGACCATCGCATTGGCGCCGATCTTGCAACCGTGCAGCACCGCGCCATGACCGATATGCCCCGCCTCGCCGATCGTGACTTCCAAGTTCGGAAAACTGTGCACGACGCAGGTCTCCTGCACATTCGAGCCACGCTCAAGCACGATGCGCCCGAAATCGCCGCGCAGCACGGCGCCCGGCCCGACATAGCAGGCGGGGCCGATGATGACATCGCCGATGACGGTTGCGGCCGGGTGCACGAAGGCCGCCGGGTCGATGACCGGTATCACGCCATCATAGGAATAGATCTGCGCCATTCAATCGCCTCCCAAACCTTCCACATCCCGGCCGGTTTCGGCCACCGATTCAAGCCGTTGCGCGAATTCGCGACGCAGAGTGCGGCGTAGCTGGGCGGCCTTGTGTCGACGGATATCGACCGGCGTTGCCGGCACCAATTCTGGAACGCGGACCGGGCGGCCGGCTTCATCGACGGCAACCATGGTGAAATAGCAGGAGTTCGTGTGACGGCGCTCGCCGGAGCGGATATTTTCCGCCTCGACCCTTATGCCGACCTCCATCGACGTGCGACCTGTATCGTTGATCGAGGCGCGGAAGGTCACGAGTTCGCCGACATTGATCGGCTCCTTGAACAGAACCTGATCAACCGACAAAGTCACCGCATATTGCTGGGAATAGCGGGAAGCACAGGAAAAAGCGACGCGATCAAGCAGGTTCAGAAGTGCGCCGCCGTGCACTTTGCCGCTGAAATTCGCCATATCCGGCGTCATCAGCACGGTCATTTCCAGGCGATGCGGGTCTTGCTCGATCGTCGTCATGCGCTCACTCTCTCGTTTTCGCCACCATCGTCAGAACGTCATACTGCGCGACGACGGCGTCTAGCTGGTTCGTTACCTTGCAATCCCAACGCACCTCGCCATGCTCGGCATTGACGCGGGGATTGATCTCCTTGCAGGTCAACTGCACCTGAAGCGTATCACCCGGATTGACCGGTGTCAGGAAGCGCAAATTGTCGACGCCGTAATTTGCAAGGACCGGACCCGGCGCCGGATCGACGAAGAGGCCGGCGGCGAAAGAGACGATGAGATAGCCGTGGGCGACGCGACCGTCGAAGAACGGATTGGCCTTTGCGGCTTCCTCGTCCATGTGAGCGTAGAAAGTATCGCCGGTGAAGCTGGCGAAATGCTCGATATCGTCGAGCGTGACCGTCCGTTTCGCGGTGACGAGCTGATCGCCGATCTTGAGTTCGGCAAGCGACTTGCGGAACGGATGTTCACTGCCGGTCTGCGCAGCAGCCCCCTCCATCCAACGACCGGTGACCGCCGACAACAGGCGCGGTGTGCCCTGGACGGCCGTGCGCTGCATATAGTGCTTCACGGCTCGGATGCCGCCAAGCTCCTCGCCGCCGCCGGCGCGGCCAGGACCGCCATGGACGAGGCCCGGCAAGGGGGAACCATGCCCGGTGGAGCTCTTGGCACTCGCACGGTTGCCGATCATCACACGGCCATGGAACGGCGCGAGGCCAAGAACGACCTCCTCGGCGAAACCGGGGTCATTGGTGAAGACGGAGGCAACAAGGCTGCCCTTGCCACGCCGCGCCAGATCGACCGCCTCTTCCGCCGTATCGTAAGGCATCACCGTGCTGACCGGACCGAAGGCCTCGACATCGTGGATCGCCCGCGCCGAGCCTGGCTTGTCGCAATAGAGGAGCACCGGATTGAGAAAGGCGCCTGCCTTCGCGTCGCCAGACATGACGCTTGGATTGTCGGGATCGCCGCCGACGATCTCGGCATCGACGGCTAGGTCGCGGATGCGGGCACGCACTTCCTCGCGTTGATCGAGGCTCGCGAGCGGCCCCATGCGAACCGTCTCGTCGGCCGGATTGCCGATCGCGGTCTTGCCGAGACGATCGTTCAATGCCGAAATGAGAGCATCGCTATAGGCACGCGGCGCAATGACGCGGCGGATGGCCGTGCATTTCTGCCCAGCCTTCACGGTCATCTCGCGGGCGACTTCCTTGACGAAGAGATCGAATTCTTCCGTGCCCGGGGCGGCATCAAGGCCGAGAACGGCCGCATTAAGGCTATCTGCCTCCATGGTGAAGCGAACGGAGTTTTCGATAATGGCCTTATGCGTCTTGAGACGCTGGCCGGTCGCTGCGGAACCGGTGAAGGTAACGACATCCTGGCCTTCGACATGATCAAGGAGATCGCCGACCGAACCGCAGACAAGCTGCAGCGCACCTTCCGGCAGCAGGCCGGTCTCGATGATGCGGCGAACCATGAGTTCGGTGAGGTAAGCGGTCTGGCTTGCCGGCTTGACAATGGCAGGAACGCCGGCGAGCAAGGTCGGGGCCACCTTTTCCAGCATGCCCCAGCAGGGGAAGTTGAAGGCGTTGATGTGAACGGCAACACCCTGCAGCGGGCTTAGAATATGCTGCGCGGAAAAGCTCTGATCCTTGGAGAGCTGCTCCACATCGCCATCGAGCAGCACGCGCGCGTTCGGCAGCTCGCGCCGACCCTTGGAAGCGTAGGACAGCAGCGTTCCGATGCCGCCTTCGATATCGACCCAGCTATCGGCCCGCGTGGCGCCCGTTGCCGTCGAGAGCGCATAGAACTCTTCCTTCCTCTCGAGCAGAGCCTGTCCGAGCGCCTTCAGCATTGCGGCGCGCTCATGGAAGGACATGCGTCTGAGCGCCGGACCGCCCTTGTCGCGACCATGCGCCAGCGTCTGCTTGAAGTCGATGCCGGAGGAATCGATTGACGCAACGGGTGCACCGGTCGAGGCGTCGAGCAGCGCTACGCCTTCCTTGGCACCGGCGACCCAGGTGCCTCCGACATAGCTCTCAAGCCGGCGCGGCTGATTTGCCATGATGTTCATCCGTGTTTCCTTCCTTCATTTTCCAACAATCCCGAATGGAGGCCGCCAGGCGGTTTTCCTGGGATCGCTTAAATCAATCCGAGCGCAGAGAGTTGCGCATCGACATCGGCTTGCCATTCGGCAAGTAGGGATTCATTGGGTTGATGGCGCAGACCGAAGCGCGACAACGTTTCGAAGCGGGTGGAACCGGCATGGCCAAAGCTCTCCGCAACGCGCGGATACCAATAGGCGACCGAAGCGCGTGCCTTCACCCGTCCCTCGTCATCGGCAACGATGCGGGCAAGACCTGCAGCGCCAAGTTCCGCGTGCCGTCTTTCGCGCGGCAGAATGATACGAAAGACCTCGGCCAACGGCTGGTAGGATACACGCCCCAACTCTTTCAGCTGTACGATGCTGGCCGCTCCCATCAGAACGTTCATGATGACCGCATCCATCCAGCCCTCAAGCGGGTAATGGAAAACGGAAAGCCGCATATCGCCGCCTTGCCTGACAGCGCCGATGTCGGCGTCACGGGATAGCCGCGCCGCCCAGGGATGATGGACGGCATAGCGGCCGCCATCGACGCCGAAAGTCTCCATGACTTTCAGGACCTGTCCGGCGTGGTCGGTCTTTTCCAGAACGATGCGTGCCGCGGAAATCCGCTCCTGAATGCCGGGCGCGTCGTTGATGATATCGGCAAAGCCGGCGGAACCGGCCAGTTCGCTATCGACGAAGCTTGCCATCAGTCGCAACAACTCGCCGCGATAGCGCGGGGTCACATTGTCGGGCGAGGACAGCACGCCGCCCTCCTGCAGATATTGCTCGATCGGCATCGTCTCGGACATTTCGTTCCTCCCTTCGATGCGGTTTGGCGCTATTGGTCGTAGCTGACGACGATGCGGTCGGTGAGCGGATAGCACTGACAGGTCAGCACGTAGCCCTGGCGCACCTCGTAGTCTTCGAGCGCATGGTTGACCTCCATCTCGACCTCGCCTTCGAGAACCTTGGCCCGGCAGGTGGAACAAACGCCGGCCTTGCAGGCATAGGGCACGTCCATCGCGTTTTCGAGCGCGGCATCGAGCAGGCATTGGCCATGTTTTGGAAACTTGAAGACGCGCGTCGCGCCGTCGAGCGTCACGGTTGCCTCGCAGCTCGTTCCATGATCGGCTGCGGCGGCGCTCTCTACTTTGCGGCGGGCACGGCCGGGCTGCGAGGAGGCGAACAGCTCGAACTTGATCTGGTCGTCCCGCATGCCGTGCTCGCGCAGCGCCGCAGCGATTGCGAGCATCATCGGCTCGGGGCCACAGATGAAGGCGGTCGCGACCGACGTCAGATCGATCCAGTGCTTGAAGAGCGCCTTGCATTTTTCCGCATCGATCCGGCCGGTGAAAAGATCGATCTCCTGCGCTTCGCTTTCGAGCACGTGCAGGACCGAAAGGCGACCGAGATAGAGGTTCTTCAGATCCTCCAGCTCTTCGCGGAACATGATCGAGCTGATCTGCCTATTGGCATAGACGAGGGTGAAAACCGAGCGGGGCTCGCGCGCCAACACCGTCTTGATGATCGAGAGAACCGGCGTGATGCCGCTGCCACCGGCAAAGCCGAGATAATGCCTCGCCACGTCGGGCTCGATCGCGGTGAAGAAGGCGCCCATCGGCGGCATGGCTTCCAGCGTATCGCCGGCCTTCAGGTTTTCGTTGATCCAGGTCGAAAAGCAGCCGCCATCGACACGCTTGATGCCGACCTTCAAGATGCCCTCGTCCTTGCCGGCACAGATCGAATAGGAACGGCGCAGCTCCTCGTCATCGAACTTGCGGCGGAAGGTCAGATACTGCCCCTGCGTGAAGTCGAAGACAGCCCGATCCTCCTCGGATGGCGCAAGCGTGACGACGACCGCATCGCGCGTCTCGCGGCGTACATCGGTAACGGTCAGGGGATGGAAACGTGCCATGGATGCGGGCCTCGTCCTGTTGGGGTCAAATGCACTTGAAGTAGTCGAACGGCTCCAGACAGTCGGTACAGCGATAGCTCGCCTTGCAGGGCGTCGAGCCGAACTGACTGATCTTCTCCGTATTTGCCGAGCCGCAACGCGGACAGGCGATGGTGAGGTTCGAGCGGCCGGCGAGCCGGTCGATACGCTTCATCAAGATGCCGTCGGCAGCAGTACCGTCGATCGGTGGAGCGATGCCGTAGGCGCGCAGCTTCTCGCGGCCCTCGGCACTGATCCAATCCGTCGTCCAGGCTGGCGACAGCCGTCGCTCCAGCCGCACCCGGTCGACGCCTTTTTCTGCGAGCGCCCGTTCGATATCAAGATTGATCACGGTCGTTGCGGGACAGCCCGAATAGGTCGGTGTCACCGTGACGACAAGCGTATCCTCCTGCCAGCCGACATCGCGGATGATGCCGAGATCGGTTAGCGAAATCACAGGGATTTCCGGGTCCGGCACTTCCGATAGCCAATGCCAGATCTCTTCGACCGGAGGGTGGAGTGCGGTCGCCATGCCAGCCTCCTACCAGGTTGCGCCCGGATAGGCGCGCTGCAGGAATTGCAACTCAGTGAGGATGAAGCCCAGATGCTCTGTATGAACGCCACGGCGGCCACCCTTATGCATATAGCCATCCGCCGGACGTTTCAGCGTCGCTTCCGTCAGCGTGTCAGAGACGATCTCGTCCCAACCGGCTTTGAGGCTTTGCGGCTCCGGGATAACGCCGGCCTGCGCCAGCGCTGCATCGGCGGCATCGCCGACGAACATTTCGCCGGTAAACGGCCAAAGTTCGTCCAAGGCTTCCTGCATGCGGCGATGGCTTTCGGCCGTGCCGTCGCCAAGGCGGATGATCAGGTCGCGGCTGCGATCGAGGTGATAGGAAACTTCCTTGAAAGCCTTTTCGGCGATCTCGGCGATGCGCCGGTCGGTTGAGCCTTTCAACGCCTTCAGCAGCAAATAGTGCCAGGCATCGAAGAGAAATTGCCGCATGAGTGTCTTGCCGAAATCGCCATTGGGGCGTTCGACCAGCAGGATATTGCGGAACTCGTAACCGTCGCGCAGATAGGCGAGATCATCGGCCGAGCGGCCGTTGCCCTCCACCTCGCCCGCAAGCCCGAGCCAGAGCTGGGTCTGGCCGATCAGGTCGAGCGCGGTGTTGGCGAGCGCAATATCCTCTTCCAGCGCCGGCCCGCGGCCACACCATTCGGAAACGCGATGGCCGAGGATCAGCGTGTTATCGCCGATGCGCTGGAGGAATTCGACAAGAGCGGCCTGGCCGACCGCCGGATCCGGTGCTGCGGTTGCCATCACATATGCCCCACTTCATCGGGAATGTCGAAGAAGGTCGGATGACGATAGACCTTGGAATTGGAGGGATCGAACAGCGGGCCTTTCTCCGATGGCGCACTGGCGGTGATCTCGGACGAGCGCACCACCCAGATGCTGACGCCTTCGTTGCGGCGGGTATAGACATCGCGCGCATTGTTGATTGCCATTTCGGCATCGGGCGCATGCAGGCTGCCGACATGGCGATGGTTGAGGCCATGCTGACCACGGATGAAGACTTCCCAAAGCGGCCATTCGCTGGACATGTTTTTCACTCCCTGAAAATTCGACCCGCCTTATTCGGCGGCGACCCTGGCGGCGGCACGGCGCTCGGCCGCTTTCTCGGCATGCGCCGTCAAGCCGTCGCGGAACCACGCACCATCATCCCATGCTTGCTTGCGGGCATTCAGCCGCTCCGCATTGCACGGGCCGTTGCCGGCGATCACGTTGAAGAACTCCTCCCAGTCCGGCTCGCCGAAATCATAGCCGCCTTTCGCATCGTTCCACTTCAGAGCGGGATCGGGGACGGTCAGGCCGAGATATTCGGCCTGCGGCACGGTCTGGTCGACGAATTTCTGACGCAGCTCGTCATTGGAATTCTGCTTGATCTTCCAGGCCATCGACTGGGCCGAATGCACCGAGGCATCGTCCGAAGGGCCAAACATCATCAGCGACGGCCACCACCAGCGGTTCAGCGCATCCTGCACCATGGCCTTCTGAGCCGGCGTGCCCTGCCTCGCCATCTTCATCAGGACATCGAAGCCCTGGCGTTGATGGAAGCTCTCTTCCTTGCAGATCCGGATCATGGCCCGCGAATAGGGACCATAGGAACAGCGCTGCAGCGGAACCTGGTTCATGATGGCAGCGCCATCCACCAGCCAGCCGATCGCACCGATATCGGCCCAGGTCAGCGTCGGATAGTTGAAGATCGAGGAATATTTGGCCTTGCCGGAATGGAGCTGCTCATACATCTCGTCGCGGCTGATGCCGAGCGTTTCGGCGGCGCAGTAGAGATAGAGGCCGTGGCCCGCCTCGTCCTGAACCTTGGCAAGCAGGATCGCCTTGCGTTCCAGCGTCGGTGCGCGCGTAATCCAGTTGCCTTCGGGGAGCTGGCCGACGATTTCGGAATGGGCGTGCTGGCTGATCTGACGGATCAAGGTCTTGCGATAGCCTTCGGGCATCCATTCCTTCGGCTCGATCTTCTGGCCAGCATCGACGCGTTCCTGGAAGGCGCGCTCCTGAGGATCCATCTCGTCGAGGGAACGGATGCGGGTGCCGTCGGTTTTCACCATCTGTGCATACATTGATCTTTCCTCCGTCTTTCCGCGTCTTGCGCGCTCGAGAATGATCACAGGCCTGCAGTTGTCTTGAAGCGTGTCAGCAGGGCCGCCGCTTCACGGCACCGTCAGTATAGGCCTGTTTCTCGTTCTCCTCCACGAAACCTCACATCGTCAGCGATGGAATTAGCCGACCGATCGGTCACTGTATTAGCACGCGATATGTCACAATTCAAATCAATTTTCGGAAATTTTTGTGACATTCATGGTCGGGAAAATCTAGCCCAGCGCAACGAAATCGCTATGTAGTTGAGTAGATTGGGCTTTCAGCGAGATACGAGGCGATCGAGCCTGGCTCGGCTGGCCGCAGTTGCCTCCTGGAGCCTGCCGACATCATTGACGAAACGGCGGCCGACATAGCCATCGGCCTTCTTGGAGAGGAGTAAATAGAGATCGGCGAAGAGGCGTCGCGCCGCTTCGCCCGGCCAATTATCCGGCAACGCCGATTGGGGAAGATGCGGCTCGCGCAGCACGATCAGGCGATATTGATGAACGAGAAGCAGCCGCGCGATCAAGCAATCGAACGGCGAAAGCGCCGCACAATCGGCGACATCAAGCGAAAACGACCCGAAGCGACCGACGAATTCTTCATAGGCCTCGGCGAATCGCGACAGGTTCCAGGCCTCCTCCGCAAATTCCCTCAAAGCGCCGTTGTCGGTCGCAAGCTGGGCATCGAAGACAACGACGCGCCCCGGCAACGGCGGTGCTGGATGCGTTCCCACCGCCAGGCGTGGGTTCAACCTGGCAAAACCATCCCGCTCCAGACCCTGCATTATCTCCTCGGGAGCAGGGCCATTGATGAGGACGAATTGCCATCGAACTGCAGGTTTCGGCCCGTAAAACAGGCTGGCGGCCTCGACGAACTCACCCTGGGCCGCGTCCGTCAGCCGGTAGAAACTGCGGCGACCTTCCCGCTCCCCGACAAGCTGGCCTGCCGTCACCAGTCGCGAGACCGCGGTCCGCACCAGCGTTTCCGTAATGCCGACGCTCTTGCAGGTTTCGATGAGGTTGCCGATCCAGATCACCCCTCCCCGCGGCTCTACGACGTCGCCATAGATCGTCACGATGAAACTTGCCGCCTTGATGGGTAGATCGACGAGCAGCGCGGTAACCGCGTCGCTCAGATCATCTCCAGGCTTCACACTATCAGTCGACAATCGCGCTCCGCTCCGCCTCGGCAAACTGGAGGTCTATTAACGCGGGACGCCGGGAATGTTCAAGGCAAGCCCGCATCAAAGGAAAGATATGCTCCCTATCGGGATGCATTCGTCGGCAACGCCGTCGTGTATTTCACGCATTTCAGCGAGAAGTGCGACGAGGAGCTGAGGACGGCTTCGTGTGTCAGGATTCCCCGCATCAAAAGCCCTTCATACTCCCTGACATCGGCGACGACGGCTCGGATGAGATAATCCCACTCGCCGGACATCGAATAGCATTCGAGAACTTCGCGATAACTCGCGATGAACTGCTCGAAATCGCGACGGGTCGCGGGATCGTGCGTCTTCATCTTGACCTGACAGAACACGTTCAATCCCTTGCCGATCTTGTCTGCATCGACAAGGCGAACTGTTCGACCGAGTACGCCGGCATTTTCCAGCGCCTTTATTCTGCGCCAGCAGGAGGCAGGCGACGCTCCGACCTTTTCTGCGAGCGCCGACTGGCTGATATCGCCCTCGTCCTGCAAAACACGCAGAATCGCCCTGTCGACATGATCCAGATCGAAATTTTCCATTCAAAAAATCGCCATTCATGAAATAAAGATTTCAAAGACTAATGCGCAATCCAGGAAATTGAAAGGAATACAGCGGGTGTTTTGAATTAGAATCTGTGGGCCATATGGAGGAGGATCACATGGCCCATCTCGCCGTCAGAAAGCATGAGCGGAACGCGCCCGACGATCGCATCGACTGGCGCAAGGTCGCCTATCTTGTCCAACTCTCGAGGGCCCTCGACGAGATGGAAGAGAAGCGGCTCGTTCCCGAGAAGAAGGTTCTCTATCAGTTTTCCGCGCGTGGCCACGACATGGCGCAGATCCTGCTCGGGACGCAGCTCACAGGCTTGCACGATGCGACTTGCGGCTATTATCGCTCGCGGCCGCTTCTGCTGTCTCTCGGGGTTGACCCGGTCGATGCCCTCGGCTCCGCCATGGGCCGTGCCGGCGGCTATTCCGACGGGCGCGATATCGGCGTCGTCTTCAATTATCCGAATCTTTCAGGCGCTTCGGCGCTGCCCATGTGCGGCGGCGTCGGTGCTCAATACACGCCGACCGCCGGCTGGGCACAGGCAATGAAATATTACGCGACCACATTGGGTCGTCAGGACTACGCACGGGATATCGGCGTCGTTCTCGGCGGCGATGGTTCGGTTGCCTCCAACGGCTTCTGGGCGGCGCTCACCGCCGTGACAACGCAAGCATTGCCGATGCTGTTCTATATCGAGGATAATGGCTTTGGCATTTCAGTCCCGTCGACAGTGCAAACGCCCGGCGGCAACATCGCCGCCAACCTCGCGAGCTGGAAAAATCTCGCAATATTTGATGGCGACGGATGCAATCCCGCCGAGGCGGCCAATCTCATCCAGGATGCGGTCTCCTTCGTCCGGGAAGAGCGCAAGCCCGCCCTGCTAAGGCTGACGGTTCCGCGCCTTGAGGGACATAGCTTTCAGGATACGCAAACTTACAAGAGCGAAGAGACGGTCAGGCGCGAGTGGGAGCGCGATCCCCTACCCCGCCTCAGAGACTTCCTCGTGCCCGCCGTGATGACGGTACAGGAGTGGGATGCCTGCGAAAGCGACGCGCGCCGGATGGCCGAAAGCGCCCGCATTGCAGCCGAGGAGAGGCCGGTCGCCGACCCCTCGTCGGTAACCCGCCATGTCTTCTTCGATGGCGACATGCAGACCATGGGCGGCCAGTACCCCATGGGCTATGCGCAACGGGCGACGACGACGGAAGCCGAGACATCCGGCGCGCGCATCAACATGGTCACCGCCATTCGCAAGACCCTCGAACACGAGATGTCGATCAACGAACGGGTGGTGATCTTCGGCGAGGACGTTGGCCCGAAAGGCGGTGTCCATGCCGTCACCCTCGGGATGCAGGAGAAATTCGGTGACGACCGGGTTTTCGACACGTCTCTTTCCGAAGAGGGAATTATCGGCCGGGCAGTCGGCATGGCATTAGCCGGACTGGTCCCGGTTCCCGAAATCCAGTTCCGAAAATATGCCGAACCCGCAACCGAGCAGCTGAACGACTGCGGCACCATTCGCTGGCGCACCAACAACCGCTTCGCAGCGCCCATCGTGGTCCGCATGCCGGGCGGCTTCTTCAAATGCGGCGATCCCTGGCATAGCCAGACCAACGAAGTCGCTTTCGTCCACCAGCCCGGATGGAAAGTGGCCGTTCCGTCGAATGCTACCGACGCGGTCGGCCTGCTGCGCACCTCGATCCGCGGCAATGACCCCGTCATCTTCTTCGAACACCGGGCGATGCTCGATCATGCATGGGCGCGCCGCCCCTATCCAGGCGACGATTTCGCGCTGCCCTTCGGCAAGGCAAATCTCACCCGGACCGGCAATGACATTACCATCGTGACCTGGGGAGCCATGGTGCAGCGATGCGAGGAGGCTGCCGAAAGTATCTCGGCCGATATCATCGACCTAAGAACACTGATGCCCTGGGACCAGGAGGCAGTGCTCGTCTCGGTCGCCAAGACCCATCGATGCCTGATCGTACACGAAGACCTCGAAACCGGCGGATTTGGCGCGGAAATTTCCGCAGTCGTTGCGGACAAGGCCTTCATGGACCTTGATGCACCCGTCTCCCGCCTCACCATGCCGGATATTCCGAGCCCGCATAATCCCGTTCTCCTCGATTGGGCCGTGCCGTCGACGGAACGGATCACCAAGCGCATTGTCGAACTGCTGGAGTTTTGAGTATGGCCAACTCGATCGAAATCACTGCCCCCATGGAGCAGGAAGGCACGAAGGCGGTTGTCCGCAATTGGCTGAAGCAGATCGGCGATCATGTCAAAGAAGGGGACGCGCTTGTCGAGCTCGAAACCGACAAGGTGACGCAGGAGATAGCGGCGCCTTGCGACGGTATCCTCAGCGAAATCGCCATGACGGATGGTGACGACGCGACACCCGGGGCGACGCTTGGGCGCATGATCGTCCCCGGCAACGGTGTTGCAGTCGAAGCGACGATTGCTCCGACGCAGGTGCAGAGCGATCCGGCAACACGCGCCAAGACACATTATTCGCCTGCGGTGCGCCAGGCCGCGAGGGAATATGGGATCGATCCGGCCGCGCTCACGGGCAGCGGCAAGGATGGGCGCGTGACACGCGCCGACATGGAGCATGCGCGCGAAAGCGATACGCTCATGGCCTCCCCGCCGCTATCACACTCCGGTTCCGCGGAACCTGGCAAGGTGCAGCTGGAATCCCCAGCCTCGTCGGTGCCGATGGACGGTCGCGCCCGGATCGTGCCGCATTCCACCATGCGTCTTTCGATTGCAAAACACATGGCTCAATCCCTGGCAACCGCCCCACAAGTCACAGCGGTCTTCGAGGCGGATTTCACGGCGATCATGCGTCATCGCGAGATCCATAAGGAGCGGTTGAAAGCCCAGGGCATAAACCTCTCATACACTGCCTATTTCCTGGCGGCGTCCGTGGCCGCCATGAAAGTGGTGCCCGAAGTAAACAGCCAGTGGCATGATGAAAGCCTCGAGATCTTCGAGGACGTCAATATCGGCGTTGGAATCGCGCTGGGCGAGAAAGGCTTGGTGGCCCCGGTCATCCGGCAAGCGCAGACTTTATCGCTCGAGAAAATTGCAGGCCGGCTGCAGGATCTGACAGGACGGGCGCGATCCAATACTCTTAAAAGCGAGGAGATGAAGGGCGGAACCTTCACGATTTCCAATCATGGGGTCTCGGGGTCGCTGCTGGCGTCCCCCATCATCATCAACCAGCCGCAGTCGGCCATTCTCGGGGTCGGCAAGCTGGAAAAACGCGTCGTCGTCCGGGAGGTCGATGGGGTCGACGCGATCCAGATCCGACCGATGGCCTATGTGTCCCTAACGATCGACCACCGTTCGCTCGATGGGCACCAGACAAATTCCTGGTTGACTGAGTTTGTCCTAACTCTGGAGAACTGGCCTCAATAGGCGCCTGTCTCGGTTAGAACGAGAGCGATAAGTCAAAGTGAAGATGACGGTCCGCTGCAACATTGACTGGACGAGAACGGTCGGGCCGCCAAGGATACGAAATCAACCCGTTCTTGTACCCAACCGACAATCGTCAATTACAATGCGGAGGCGCCAGTCCGGCGGTCGGAACGGAGCTTGCGGTTCTCTTTCAAGGCGCGCTGGAACTTGTCGTCCGTTTGAACATGCTGGCCGAGATCGTCGAGGAACTCGTGGACATCGCGCAGGCTGTCGACAACGATATAACGCAGTCCATTGCCCGCATCGATCCGATCGTGGCCGATGCTGACGCCGAAGCCGCCAGCGACCTTGCGAAACCAGGCCGAACGCCAGTTCGTGAAGCCGGCAGGGTCCGCCTCGAATTCCGCGAGCAATTCCCTTTGTCTCTCGATCCGCGAAAGGAATGCCGCAACGATATCGGCTGCACCAGCCTTCGGCTTTTCCGCTCTTTTTGCAGCCCATTTCTCGATGAAGCCGGATGCGGGCGGCAGATCCTGCATTTCCTCGTGCTCGATAGCCGCAGGCAGGCCCACATCCATCGGCTCAGGACAGTGTTCGCTCGGGGCTTTGTCAACTGACGACACCTCCCCTTCCGCTAGATCCTGCTTAAGCTCGGAAGCGAATGCGCCCCAGATCGATCTCTTCTGTTCGATCGGTGGCGCTTTGGTTCGACGGGAGCTCTTGATTTCGAGAATGAAGGGTTTTGTCTGTTTAACCATCTTGTCCGGGTATGTGCTCACTGACGCATTGAAATTGACGAGGGATCAGTTGGGATTGGAGGCGCGCAGGGCTTCGGTCTGTCATTGCGACATAACCGTGACTTGCGGTCTTTGCAAGACGAGATCGTGCCACGGGCCGCCTTTCGCCTGAAATCCCTGCCATTGCTGGCTTTTTGCAGGGTTTTGCCTCGTCTTGGCGTCAGTGTTTTGAAGCTGAAGTCCCGGCTCGGCGAAGCCCGGAACAGGGCCGACAATCCGCATATCTCTGATCGCCAACGGCAGCGCCGGACATGTCGCGGTTCGGCGGAGGTGGCTGGCCGAGTGTCGGTATCTCTGCGCGGATTGGCTGCCGCTAAACGAAATCGACACGGTTTTTTCTCTTGCCGCAAGAAGCGGGTGGTTACCGATACCGAGCTGAATAGGGTGCGACCCGGAACGACAACAAAAGGATTCCGATATATGGCTCTACTGGAACACAAGGTCGCGATCGTGACCGGCGCATCTTTGGGCATCGGCCGCGCGGTCGCGCTGATGTTTGCCGAGCAAGGCGCGGCAATGGTTTTGACTGCACGGCGCCCGGCTCAGCTTGAGGAGGTAGCGGAGGCAATCCGCACAAAGGGCGGCACGGCGATCATCGTCGCCGGCGACGTGGGCGTGCCCGATACCCATGAACGGGCCGTCGCAGCTGCCGTGAGCGAATTCGGCGGCCTCGACATCGCCGTCAACAATGCCGGCACGGTCGGCGCAATGAAGCCGCTTGCCGAGCTTTCGCCGGAGGATTGGCAGCATACGTTGACCACCAACCTGACCTCTGCCTATCTCGGCGCGCGCAGCCAGATTCCGGCGATGCTCTCCCGCGGTGGCGGTTCGATCGTCTTCACCTCCACCTTTGTCGGCACGAGCGTCGGCATTCCCGGCATGGCGGCCTATGGTGCCTCGAAAGCCGGATTGATGGGGTTGGTGAAAGGAATTACCGCCGACTACTCCGCGCAGGGCATTCGCGCCAACGCGCTTCTGCCCGGCGGCGTGGATACCGACATGGCGGGCGATCAAAGCCAGAAAGACTGGGCCGCCGGACTGCATGCCATGAAGCGGATCGCTCGACCCGAGGAAATTGCCTCTGCGGCCCTTTTTCTCGCCAGCCCCATGGCCAGCTTCGTGACCGGAGCCGCCCTCTTCGCGGATGGCGGCAACGCCGCGGTAAAATAACGGCCGGCGATCGGCCGACCCAGCTGTTTTACCGGGCAACCTGGGATGCTGGCAGCTGGGTCTCCGTTCAATCCTGACCCGCAGGCGCTATCGCGCTTGCCGGAAAGACGGCGATCGCGTTCCACGACATGAGCGCGATCGCGTCGCGCTCATCATCCGACAGCGGCGCAGGATTGAAACGACGCCACTTCAACGTGTTGCGGATGCCGCCGCCGATATAGCCGGACATCGTCGAAGGCGGGAGGTCCTGCAGCAGGCCGGCGGCTTTGCCCGCAGCCATCAGACCAACGGAATACCGTGTTACCTCACCGAAAATCGCACTCATTTCCTCGCCCGAAATCAGCGGTACGTTGGAGAGATATTCGAACAGGAGGGCCCGCTGGCGATCCTGCCAGATGAAGTCGATGTAGTCGTAAATATAGCGGATGATCTGCTCGCGGGGGTCGGCCTGCTCGGTGGATGATCGGACAAGATGCGCGGCCACAGTCGAGGTCAACTGCGCATAGACCCCGCGAATGAGATCGTCCTTCGATTTGAAGTAATTGTAGATGGAGCCGGTTGCCACGCCGGCGGCTTCGGCGATCGCCGCCATGGAACATTGCAGACCGTTTGCGACGATCAGTTTCGCGGCGGCATCGAGGATACGCTCGCGTCGAGCTGGATCTAGTTCCATTCTGAATGAACCTTCATTCACCTGTCATGTCGCCTGTGTATCGATGTGTCGTCACACAAGCAAGCGCCTTTGCAAGGCATCTGCCGGAAAGCGCACCACGCACAGGAACCGACGTCATGACGGCCCACACGACCTTCATTCACCTCACCGACCTGCATATCTCCGACCCGACCGTAACCGACGACCATCTTTACTCCGACACATCGAAGACGTTGGTCGCGATCCTTGCCGATGTCAAAAAGGTGGAGCCGACCCCGAGTTTCATCATTGCGAGCGGAGATCTGACCAATCGCGGCGATGTCGGCTCCTATGAGGAACTGAAGCGCATAATGCGTGAAGCCGATCTCGGCATTCCCGTCCTCTACGCGCTCGGAAACCATGACAAGCGGGACGGTTTCTACAAGTCGATGACCGACCGCATTGAAGACTTCAGCGCGCCCTACGACCACGCTGCAGTCATCGACGGCGTCCATATCGTAGTCATGGACTCCAGCCATCCGTTCAAGATCGGCGGGAGCTTCGAAGCCTCACAATTTGCATGGCTCGAGGCCGAACTTGCCAACCATCCCGACCTGCCGAAGCTGCTGGTCATGCATCATGCCCCGGCGCTTGACGCCAATCCGGACCTTGAATGGGAAGCACTGGCAATCGCCGACACGGAAAAGCTGCGCGTCCTGCTTGAGGGCCGCAATGTCATCGGCATTCTTTCAGGCCATATCCACTTCGATCGCGTCAGCAACTGGCACGGAATTCCGGTGATCGTCGGCGTCGGCCAACACGCGGCAACCGACGTGCTTTATCTGCATGAGGGTGTACGCATGCTGTCGGGCGCCTCGTTCGCAATCGGCACCTTGCGCCCTTCCGGCCTGACGGTTTCCTTCGTGCCGCAGCCCTCCGAACGACGTGAACTGCATAGTTTCACCTTCGCCGACATGGGCGAACTCATCAAACGGTACGAAGAACAGGCAGCGCTCGCGGCCGCCGAATGACCGGGGAGGTTTCCAGAATGAAACGCAGATCGTTTATCGGCGCCGGCTTTGCCTTGGCGACGCTCGCATCGGCGGCGTTCGCAGGCCAGATCCCGGCCAAGGTCGATACACCCGTCACCATCAACTACTACAACTACAACCTCGCCTCCACAGGGAACGGCGCGGCCGCCACCAAGCGACTGATCGCAGAATTCGAAGCCGCCAATCCGAACATCAAGGTCAACGGCATTGGCGTACCGTCTTCCGACATCAGCACGCGCATCCAGGCGGACGTTGCCGCCGGGCACGGGCCGGATATCGCCCAGATGGTATTTTCCGACCTCGACTTCTTCGTCAACAATCTCGGAGCAGTTGCCCTTGAGGATACGGTACCTGCCGGAGAGCTGTCGTCGCATTTCGAAGGCATGTCGCCGAAAGGCTTGAAACTGGGCGTCTATAACGGCAAGACCTACGGACTTGCCTATACCTTCTCGACGCCGGTGCTGTTTTACAATGCCGACCTCTTCCGCAAGGCCGGCCTTGATCCCGACCAGCCGCCCCAGACCTGGGCCGAGGTGAAGGTTGCGGCCAAGGCAATCGTCGACAAGACGGGACAGGATGGCCTTGCCACCGGCATTTTCGGACCATCCGCGGGCGACTGGCTGTTTCAGGGGTTGATCCGTTCCAACAACGGCGATGTTCTTTCAGCGGATCGCAAAAAGCTGACCTTCGCCGAACCGGCCGCCGTCGAAGCCGTATCGATGCTGCACGATCTCTACGCAGCCGGTGTCTATTCCAACCTGGATATCAATGCCGCAATGGACGGAATGGCGGCCGGAACGGTCGGCATGTATCTGCAGACCTCTGCCATCCAGGCCTATCTGGTGAAGGGCGCTACCGGCAATTTCGATCTGCGCGCCACGACGATGCCGCGCTTCGCAGAAAAACCGGTACGCCCCAACAATTCCGGTAGCGCGCTTGTCATCATGAGTGCCGATCCGCTCAAGCAACGGGCCGCCTGGGAACTCATGAAGTTCATGACATCCAAGCATGCCTATACGGTCATCACGTCGGAAATCGGCTATCTGCCGTTGCGCACCGATATCGTCAACGATCCGCAATATCTCGGCAATTGGGTAAAGGAACATCCTCTTGTCCAGCCCAATCTGAAGCAGTTGGACGTGCTGGAGCCCTGGGAGTCGTTCCCCGGTCCAAACTATCGTCAGATCGCCAAGGCGATGATGGACGGCGCCGAACAGGCTGTGTTCGGTGGCGGCGACCCAGCAGACGCAATGAAGACGGCGCAGGATACAGCTCAGGCGCTGATGCCGGCGCGTACCAATTGACCTGACAATAACCTCCTCCCGCCCGATGACGGGAGGAGGTCCCCGCAAAACCGCACGATATTCCGGAACTTGCACCGACGCGTCATGAGAGAAGGGGCAGGCAAGCGCACCATGACCACGATCACCGCCTCCACCGCATCATCGGTCGCATCCGCCAGGTCGCGCCGTCGGTCTCGAAAATCCGGCTATCTCCCGTGGCTCTATCTGTCGCCGGCCATCGCCACCTTTCTCCTTTGGATCTACTGGCCGCTGATCGACGCCTTTCGGCTGAGCTTTTACGAATGGAACATGCTGGCGACCTCGCCGATGACGTTCGTCGGCTGGACCAATTACGTCAACATCTTCTCGCTTCCGAAGTTTTGGCAGGCATTGCGCAACACCGGGATCTATGTCGTTGGCCTCTTGCCGCTTGCTGTTCTCTTGCCGCTGGCAATTGCCATCTTCACTGCCGACCTGCCGGGGCGCGCGCGAAACATCTATCGCGCAGTGATCTTCGTACCGATGATCGTGGCTCCCGTCGTTGCCGCTGTGTTGTGGCGGTGGTTGCTCGACCCAGGCCACGGCATGGTCGCCATCACCCTGAAATCGATGGGAATTCTGGCGCCGCGCTTCCTGCAGGACCCCAAGATCGCCATCTGGACGATCACGGTGCTGACCGGATGGAAGCTGATCGGCTTTTCGACGCTGATCCTCTCGGCCGCCAATGCCAATATCAACCCGTCCCTGATCGAAGCCGCGCGCATGGACGGCGCCAGTCGCTGGGACATCGTTCGCGACATCAGGCTGCCGCTCCTCAGTTCTACCGTGTTGTTTCTGGTGATGATGACCATCCTGCTCGGCGCACAATGGAGCTTTTCCTACATCAATGTGCTTACCGGCGGCGGTCCGCTCGGGGCAACGACGAATATCTATTATCTCCTTTGGGATTTCGGTTTCTCCAGCCTTTCGGTCGGCTGGAGTTCGGCGGCGGCCGTCGTCCTCTTCATCGGCTTTGGCGTGCTGGCCTGCATTCTGTTCCGGCTGATCGACAGGTTTTCCTTCTATGACAACTGATGCCCCCGCACGCCCGCCTCGACGCGGTAACGCCATTCTCGGGATCGAAAAGACCGCCGGCCATGCGGTCATGGTGGTCCTATCGTTCTTCTGCCTCTTTCCCGTCTATTGGATGATCGTAACATCGCTGCGGCCGGCAAACCGCGTCTTTGAGAAGAGCATTTGGCCGACCACGGCTTCGCTCGACAACTACATCTACGCACTCAATGCGATCCCGATCGGCCGGATGCTGGTCAATACGCTGATAGTGTCTGTCGTGGTTACCGTCATACAGCTACTCACGGGCTTGCTCGCGGCCTATGCCTTCGCGCGCTGGCGCTTCCCCGGCGACCGGATCGTCCATATTCTCGTTGCGTTGACGTGGCTTGTGCCGTTGCAGGTGGTGATGATCCCGAACTACCTGATCGTCGCCAACCTGGGCCTGCTCGATAGCGTCACCGCTCTGATCCTGCCGCATTTCGCCTCGGCCCTTGCCATATTGCTGTTGCTGCAGACCATGCGCAGCTTTCCAAGAGAGGTGTTGGAGGCCGCCCGCATGGATGGTGCCGGCAGCTGGCGCACCCTCTGGGAGGTGATCACGCCCAATCTGCGCGGCACGATCGCCTCGCTCGCTATCCTGATCTTCATTTCGACCTGGAACGAGTATTTCTGGCCGCTTCTTCTGTCTCGCACCCCGGAAAATAGCGTCATCCAGATCGGCATCCAGATGTTCATGACCTCGGAAGGCACGCTTTGGGGACCGCTGATGGCCGCCGCCACGATGGCTAGCCTTCCAATTTTCCTCCTCTATATCGTCCTGCAGCGACAGGTCGTTTCCTCCTTCATGAAATCGGGAATACGGTGATGGACACCAAAGCCATGCGTCACTTACCCATTAAGGGCACTTATAATGTTCGCGATCTTGGCGGCTACTCCGCCGGTCTCACAACCACGCTCTGGCGTCGTGTCCTGCGTGCCGACGGTCTGCATCGTCTCGATGAAGAGGGCATGGCATCCCTCGTCAGCGAGGGCGTGCACGTCGTGATCGACCTGCGCAATGCCACGGAGCTTGAACACCAGCCCAATCCCTTCGGCCGCAACGAGGCGGTGCGCTATCACAATATCTCGCTCTTCGATGCCTTGGCCCCGACCTACAGGCCTGATACGGACACCCTGCTCGATCTTTATATTCGCGCCCTGCGGGAGCGCCGCCAGGCGATAGGCGAAGTGCTGTCGCTGATCGCCGAGGCGGACGATGATGGTGTCGTGCTTTTCCATTGCACGGCCGGAAAGGACCGAACCGGCATTATCGCAGCGCTGCTACTTGCGACCGCCGGCGTCGACACGGCAACCATTCTCGAGGATTATGCACTGACAGGCCCGATGATTGCGCCCATGATCGACGACATCCTGGCCAATGCGGTGGCGCAGGGTGGCGACATCGAGAAATTCCGCCCGCTGCTTGCCTGCGAGCCGGGGACGATGGCTGCGACAATCGATTTCATCGAGACCGAATATCGTTCAGCGGCGGATTATCTCGTCTGGGCAGGCCTCCGACCCGCAGCGATCGAGCGGCTCAGAAAGCGTCTGCTCGGATAGCCGCTCGTCGCGGAATAAGAGCAAATTCCTTTCCGCGTTTCAGCAAAGAGCCACGCGCAGCTCGACATCGGCGGCTCCGTCGTCGACTGTGCTTGTCCGCCAAAAAGCCGAAGGAGGCCTGGAGTTTTTGCGACTGATTTGCATGTGCAATTGCAACTGAGAAACGCCCAACAAATTGTTGTTATATAACAGTAATTTCACATTTTATTTCATTGGCTTTGGTTGACACGCAAAGATCAATGCACTACCTGCTGCGCCTATCGGGGAGTAGCCACCGCCGGCCCGGCGGGAACGTGTCAACATGCTCGTGCGCTGCGCACGTGGCGCGTTCAGTCGAAAGATCGACTCGGCAAGACCGTGGTGAACCCCGCCTGGCTCGGACAGGGCGGAGGATACCCGGCTTCCTGTGTCCGCAAGGTTGTTCAAATGTCGTTCTTTGCAGTCGTCGTGCTGGCCTTCAGCATGTCCATGGATGCATTTGCGGTATCGGTCGGCCGTGGTGCCGCGCTAGGCCGCCCTCGCTTCATCGAAACCATCCGAACGGGCGTTGTATTCGGCATCGTGGAGGCGATCACGCCCATCATCGGCTGGGCGGCAGGTATCGCCGCCGCCCAATATATCAGTGCCGTCGACCATTGGATCGCGTTCGGCCTGCTGGGCGCGGTCGGGGCAAATATGCTTTACGCAGCTATCCGCGGCTCGGAAGAAGAGAAGGGCGATAATCGCCCCGCCATGTCGTTTGCCGTGCTGATGGCAACGGCAATCGGCACAAGTCTCGACGCAATGGCCGTCGGCGTCTCGCTCGCCTTCCTTCAGGTCAATATCGTCATTATCGCCATCGCGATCGGTGCCGCGACATTTCTCATGTCGTCGGGCGGCATGCTGATCGGCCGGCTTATCGGCGCTCGCTTCGGCCGAATTGCCGAAGCAGTCGCGGGGCTGGCGCTTATCGGGCTTGGGAGCTCCATTCTCCATGAGCATCTGCTTGGTTGATACGCAAGAGAGATTTCCGGGCATGGCGGGCATCACCCGCCCTCGAGGCGATTGTCTCGGCGGCCATGTCACTTCATTATTTCAAACGACGGGTTTGGCGCCGGTAAGACAGGCTCGCCAACCGCTCACGGGACCAGGACCGACATGGAACGATCTTTAAAAATCGCACTTGGAAGTTTCTTTATCAGCCTTGTGGTCCTGGCGATTAAATATGCCGCCTATTGGATCACCGGAAGTGTCGCGCTTTTGTCGGACGCGCTCGAGAGCATCATCAACGTGGTGTCGGCTTTGGCCGTCATCCTGTCGGTCAAGATCGCGTCCCAGCCACCCGATGAGGAACACCCTTACGGCCACCACAAGGCGGAGTATCTGTCGGCCGTTCTGGTGGGCTCGCTGATTGTGGTCGCGGCTCTCGCGATCATGCACGAGGCCTATATGGGCTTCCTCCATCCCAAACCGATCGACGCGGCGTGGACCGGCCTTGCCGTCAGCTCGGTCGCCACGATCATCAATGTCGCATGGGCAAGCCTTCTCATTCGACAGGGACGCGTCCAGCGTTCGGCGTCGCTCGTGGCGGATGGCAAGCATCTGATGGCCGATGTCGTCACCTCCGTTGGCGTCGTCGTCGGCGTGGTTCTGGTTATTCTGACCGGCATCACACAGCTCGATGCCGCTATTGCCGCCCTGGTGGCCGTTCATGTCCTTTGGAGCGGTTGGGGTGTCCTCAAAGAGAGCGCAAGCGGATTGCTTGATGAGGCGGCCCCTCCCGAGGAGCTGGCACGGATCAAGGAAATCATCTCGCTCAACGCGGACGACGCCATCGAAGCACATGCGTTGAGGACGCGCCATGCCGGGAAAGCGACCTTTATCGACTTCCATCTGGTCGTGTCAGCCGAGATGAGCGTCGGCCAATCCCATGACATCTGCGACAAAATCGAGGATGCGCTGCGAAAGGCCATATCGGGAGCGATCGTCACGATCCATGTCGAGCCCGAACACAAGGCCAAGCACAAGGGAATCGTCGTCGTCTAGGGCTTTTTCGCCGGCGAGCCCGGAAACCGGGCCTCCCTGCCGGCACGAGCGCCCGCGCGGATTGCCGCGCGCGGCGGCAAAAGACCGCACAGCAACGTCCAGAATTATGCCGGAAGCCGTTGCGCGCGCGTTATATCTGTGACATTGCGCCAACATGACGCCATTGGCACAGGCACGGAGATCGGGATGAAACCTCTGGGGAATGGCAGCTTTGCCGCTGTATTGGAAGACGACGCGTCGACCGGCAGCCTTGGCGCGACCTCCGACTTCCGTTGGGTATCCTGGGCCCTGGCGGCATATTTCCTGGTACAGACGATTATCCGCATCGCCATTTCCGACTCGCTTCGGATCGATGAGGCCCAGCAATTCGTCGTCTCACAATGGCTTGCCTGGGGATATGACGCGCAGCCGCCCCTCTATAACTGGCTTCAATACGGCGTTTTCGAGATTTTCGGCACTAGCGTAGCCTCGTTCGTCATCGTCAAGAACCTGATGCTCTTCTGCGTCTACATTACCTATCACAAGCTGTTGCGTCTGCTTGTGGTTGACAAGCGGCTGGCGGCGATCGGCGTGCTCTCTCTTTTCACGATGCCGCAGATGTTCTGGCAGGCGCAGAGAGATCTCACACACACCGTACTGACGCTGCTCGCGGTGGTCGTGTTCATCTATTTCGTCGTTTCGACGATTCGCCGGCCCAGCCTCTTTTCCTACGCCATGATTGGCCTATGGGCCGGGCTCGGGATGCTGACGAAATACAACTTCGCGCTCGTCATCCTGAGCGTCCTTGTCGCAACCTTCTGTCATCCCGAGGGCCGCAAGCGGCTTTTCGATCCCCGGCTTCTGCTAACGCTTTCGCTTGCCGTTCTGGTGGTCCTGCCGCATGCGGCCTGGATGCTTTCCAACATGGATCTTGTCCTGACGTCGACGGTCAACACCATGGCGGAGCAAGGGGCCGGCGGAAAGCTCTCCGACATTGCCCACGGAATTGCCGATCTGATCAAGACGACGGTAGAAATCATCGTCCCGACAACGGTGATCTTCCTTCTCGTCTTCCGTCAATCCTTCCTGCGATCGTTGCGCGCGAGAAGCGAATGGAGCGATTTCATCGCGAGGATCCTTGCGAGCACCGCGATCATCCTGCTCGCCCTGATATTCATCGTGACGCTCACCGAGCTTCGCGACCGCTGGCTCCTGCCGTTCCTGTTTCTCGTGCCGGCCTATTTCTGTCTGAAGCTCGACGCTGCCGGACGACAAAGCCAGACGGACATCAGAAAGTTTCTCTATATTCCGATCGTCATGATGGTGGCGCTGCCTATGGTCATCGCAGGCGACATTCTCCTTGCGCGTTTCTTCCATTCCTATCAGCATCTGAATACGCCCTATGGCACCTTCCTGGACAAGGTCATTGCCGCGGAAGGAAAGCAGCCCTCGGCGATCGTCACCACGACATGGCACAAGGCGGGCAATATACGCGTGAACATGCCCGACACGTCAGTGGTTTCCACGGCGTACCCGGCATCGGACCTTAGCACCCAGGCCCTTGGGAAAGGACCTGTCCTGCTCGTCTGGAACGAACGTGACGGAAGCCAATCGTCCATGCCGGACGAGCTGAAACAGTGGCTCGAAGCAAAGTTCGGAAAGGCAATTCAACTTCCCGATCAACGGGATATCGCCCTTCCCTATTACTACGGCAAGGAACCGGACCGCTATCATTTCGGCTATTCGTGGTATTATCCCACCGCACAGTGACGAATGAAGGCGATCCTGAGCCGCCTATTCGACGCCTCCTGGATCACCGAACATCCTGCGGAAAGCCAGCGGCGTCTGTCCGGTACGGTTTTTGAAGGCCTCGTAAAAGCGGCTGCTGGACCCGAAGCCGCAATCGTAAGCGATGTTGAGAATTGAGATGTCCGTATCGGCAAGCAATTGCATGGCGCGGGCTATGCGATAGCGGGTGAGGTATTCGTTCACGGATATTCCGAGGACATCCCGAAATGCCTTGTTTGCGGTGGTGGGATGAATACCTGCAAGCCCGGCAAGCCGTGGCATACTGAGCGGCTCGGCGAAATGCTCGTTGATGAGGTCCGTGAGGGCTTCGGCATGGCGTACCGCCGAGCCTGAAGAGGCTGCATTCGACAGGACCGGCAACGACTTCCTTTCGGCCTTGCTGTCGAGGATCATACGACGCACCCTCAACCTGACCTCATCTGCGACGAGTTCCCGCCGCCCTGGGTCGCCGCCATCCCAATCCTCCACCCAGCGCTTCGCCGCCATCGCATCGGATATATCCACACGCGGGCTGTTCAGAAACTTGCCCTGCATGACTGCACGTCTGATGTCACGATCAACCGACAAGCCTAAAAAGTCCGCGAGAGGCAGGTAGATGCAGATGAGCGAAGCATTGGCGCTCACCTCAATGGTTTGATGCGGGATGGCCGCCCAAAAAAGGATGAGCCGATTGGCCTCGACATATTCCTGTTTGCCATTGAAGAGATAGGTCATCCGTCCCTCCGCAAGGAGGTTCAGTTCGACGTGATTGTGCCAGTGCGCACTCGCCATGGTGCTGGCGATATGGCGCTCCACCCAAAACCGGCCTTGTGAGGTCGCCAATGTCTCACGCTCCGGATCGAACTTCTCTGCCATGGATCACCGCCTCACTCGAATCCCGGAATAATTACCAAAATAACAGGAAGAAATTCTTGTTTGAAAGAGGGATTGCTTCGACATGAATTGCTGAGAGGAAACCAGCCATGCCGAAGATTTGCCTCGTGGGTGCCGGAAGCACCGTTTTTGCTCAAAACATTCTAGGCGACGTGCTGTCGTCCGAGATCGGCGGTGACTTCGTCATCAGCCTGTTAGATATCGATCCCGATCGCCTGAAGACATCCGAGATTGTTGCTCGCCGAATCTGCGAGGCGCTTCATCTCGACAAGGTCAGGATCGAAGCGACGCTCAATCGCCGGGAGGCGTTGCAGGCATCGGATTTCGTCATTCTGATGATGCAGGTCGGCGGCTACAAGCCAGCCACCGTGACCGACTTTGAAATTCCGAAAAAGTACGGTTTGAGGCAGACAATCGCCGATACGCTCGGGATCGGTGGAATCTTCCGTGGGCTTCGCACCATTCCCGTCCTCGAGGCGATCTGCCGCGACATGGAAGAGGTCTGCCCCAATGCCTTGCTGATGCAATACGTCAACCCGATGGCGATCAATTGCTGGGCGATCAAGGAGATCGCGCCGAGCATTCGAACCGTTGGCCTCTGCCACAGCGTCCAGCACACGGCTGGCCATCTTGCCGCTTGCCTTGGCGAAAGCATCGCCGATATCAACTATCTTTCCGCCGGCATCAACCATGTCGCCTTCTTTCTCAAATACGAAAAGCTGCATGCCGATGGCAGTCGCGAAGATCTCTATCCGCGTCTGCGGTCTCTGGCGGATGGGGGACGCATTCCCGCCGACGACAAAGTTCGTTTCGACGTCTTGAAGCGGCTTGGCCATTTCGTCACGGAATCGAGCGAGCATTTTTCAGAATATACCTCCTGGTACATCAAGGAAGGACGCGATGATCTGGTCGAACAGCTCAACATCCCGCTGGACGAATATATCCGCCGTTGCGAGGACCAGATTGCCGAGTGGCACGAATTGCGCCGCGGTCTCGAAGGTGGCAAGCCGATCGACGTCTGCCGCAGCAACGAATATGCGGCGGGCATCATTCATGCCGCCGTCACCGGCAAACCGGCCTTGATCTACGGCAATGTCCCGAACGATGGGCTGATCCAGAACCTGCCTGATGAATGCATCGTCGAAGTGCCCTGCCACGTCGATCACAACGGCATTCAGCCGATCCGCATCGGGCGCATACCCTCACAACTTGCGGCCGTGATGAGGCTGAGCGTTTCGGTTCAGGAGTTGACGGTCGAGGCGGCGCTAACGAGGAAACGTGAGCGCATCTACCAAGCGGCACTCCTCGATCCGCACACCTCGGCGGAATTGTCCCCGGACCAGATCTGGGCGCTTGTGGACGATCTGATCGCGCAACATGGTGACCTGCTGCCGGCATATCACTGATCTCGGCACGTCGCCGAGGTAGCAACTGTAGAACGCGGGTCCCTCGAGAGAGGGCCCGCGTTTTGTCTTTCTGATCAAGGGCATTCCGAAAAGATCAAAATAAATCAGATTCGTGATTGACATTGATCTTATTGAGTGGAAGTCTGAGCGAAATCGAAACGATTGCTGAAGAGGAACCTTCGTTGAGTCAGGCCGGGGGAGTGAAAGTCGATCGTCTCGATGCTATTCGCAGCCATCTTTATGCGAATGGATTTTCGACCATCCAGGCGCTTGCCGACGCCATCGGCGCCTCGCTGGCAACGGTGCGCAGAGACCTCCAGGTTCTCGAGAGAGAAGGCGCGATCGATCGCGTGCATGGTGGCGCGAGGATCGCCGAGGGTTCGTCGGTGGAGCTTGCCTTTCAGGAACGGGCCAAGCGACATCTCTCCGCCAAGCGCGCGATTGCGACCGCAGCCTATGATCTGCTGACGCCGCGAACGGCGATCTTCCTCGATGCCGGCACCACCGTCCTGCAGCTTGCGCGCCTCATCCGCATCAATCCGATGCCGCTGCGTATCTTCACCAATGGGCTCACGGTCGCTCAGGAATTCCTCAACATTCCCAATCTGGAAGTCGTGCTGCTCGGCGGCCAGTTGCGCAGCGAAAACGCATCCCTCGTCGGGCCGCAGGCCGAAGCCATGCTGGAGTCGATCTGGTTCGATCAGCTCTTCCTTGGCGCAAGCGCGATCAGCCCGGATGGTGCCATCTACAGCGTCGATAGCGCCGAGGCGAGCCTGAACAGATGCATGCTCAGCCGCTCGGCGCACCGCTTCGTGCTCGCCGATTCCTCCAAGTTCGGCACGATGGCGACCTATAAGGTCGCTCCGTTGAATGCGGCGAAAGTGATCACCGATGCCGGGCTCCCGCCCCATTGGCTCAGCGAGCTTGTCAATCTCGCTGTCGAGACGACGATTGCGGAGCTGGGAGCGCCCGAATGAGCGAGGACCTGATCCTTGGCATCGATGGCGGCGGCAGCAAGGTTCTGGTGGCCCTTGCAGATAGGGCAGGCAATGTCTTGCGCATGTCGCGCAGCGGCGGGGTCAACCCCATGGACAATCCGAACTGGCGGCGAGAGCTTAATCGCGCGCTGCACCCCTTCCTGGCTGAAGCTCGGCTTGCAGCGATTGCCGCCGCCCTGCCCGCTTATGGTGAAGTCGAGCGGCTATCCGAACAGCAGCGAGAGGCGATTGCGAGTAGCTTTCCCAAGGCACGGCAGCTTGTTCTCAACGATGTCGACGCAGCCCATTTCGGCGCCTTTGCCGGCCAGCCGGGAATTCTCATCCTCTCCGGCACAGGCTCGATGGCCTGGGCGCGCAATGCCGCCGGCCTGTCTGCCCGTGTCGGCGGATGGGGCGATGTGATCGGCGATGAAGGCAGCAGCTATTGGATCGGACGCGCCGCCCTTAGTCTCGTCAGCCAGTGTCTTGACGGACGCGCAGCGCCAACCGCACTGGCCAAGGCCATCTTCGCGTTTCTCGGTCTCGACGCTTCAGATCCCCTCAATGCGCTTGGGGGCTGGGCGAGTGAGCTCAAAAATCCGCGTGCGGATATTGCCGGGCTTTCCGTCCTCGTCGACCGCGTTGCTGCAGATGGAGACGTTGGCGCCAAACAACTGATCGAGCAGGCTGCAGCCGAGCTTGCAAAACATATCCAGGCGATATCGCCGCATTGCGATGGGACCGCCGACTGGACCTATGCGGGGGGCACCTTTGCGAGCAGCACGCTGCTTGCCGCACTCGAGCAGCGCATCGGTCGCCCTGCGGCGGAACCGAAGCTTCCACCCATCGGCGGCGCCCTTTTGGCTGCCGCCCAACTCCTCGATTGGCCGGTTGATGACGGCTGGATCAGGCAAATTGCCGCCACGGTCGTGACCGCGCCGGTGCATTCAAGTGAAGCAGACCTCAATAACAAGGAAAGAAGGGAACATGCGTAAAATTACTTTGCCATTCGTCGCCTTGGCGGCATTGATCACCGCCGTTCCGGCTGCCGCTCAGGATGCCAAGCCTCTCGCCGGCCAAACGATCACGGTGCTCATGCCCTCGCCGCAGGCTGCTTATATTGCCGGCGATTTCGAAGCCGCAACCGGCATCCATGTCAACATGCAGACCCTCTCCTGGGACGATATCCGCCCGAAGCTCGTCACCTCGCTGATCGCGGGTGCCGCACCTGCGGATGTCACCGAGTTCGACTGGTCCTGGACCGGCCAGTTCAGCGCCGCCGACTGGTACCTGCCGCTCAACGACGTGATCGATGCTGATACGGTCAAGGATATCGGCGTCTCCAAAATCTTCACCGTCAACGGCAATCTGCTTGGCGTGCCCTACACAAACGACTTTCGCGTCATGCTGATCAACAAGAAGCATTTTGCCGATGCCGGTATTACCAAGATGCCGAAGACGTTGGACGAACTGGTTGCGGCGGCCAAGCAGATCAAGGAAAAGAAGATCGCGACCTATCCGATCGGCTTGCCGCTCTCCCCGACCGAGGGCGCTTCGACGAGCTGGTATCTGCTGACGAAGGCGTTCGGCGGCGAGCTGTTCGACAAGGACTTCAAACCCCTCTTCGTCTCGAAGGATTCCGCCGGCTACAAGGCGCTTGCCTTCGAGTTGATGCTGCTGAAGGAAGGATTGGTCGACCCGGCCTCCACCAATCTCAAGGACAGCCAGATCAACGAGAGCATGTTCGCCCAGGGCGTCACCAGCATCATGATTTCGGGCGAGCCCGGCCGCATCGGCCAGATGAACGATCCCAAGCAATCGAAAGTGGCAGGCCAGGTCGATGCGATCCTGGTGCCGACTGAAAGCGGCGAAACCCGTAGCTTCGGTCTTCCGGAGGCGCTCGCCATCCCCCGCGTTTCGCAAAACAAGGAAGCGGCCATCGCCTTCGTCAAATGGTTCACCAGCAAGGAGTTCCAAAAGAAGAATGCCGCCAATGGCGCCTTGCCGACCCGAACCTCTGCGCTTGCCGAGCTGAACACCTCTGGTCAGCTGCAAAGCGGTGACGCGCTTGTCGCGCAATCAAAGACGGTCGAGCCGTTGTTCCCACAGGGCACGCCGCCCTGGTACCCTGAATTCTCGAGCGCCGTGAATACCGCGATTAATAGCGCGGCCAAGGGTCAGGTCACCGTCGATCAGGCCATGCAGAGCATTGCGGATGCAGCAAAGCAGGCGTCGGCGCAATGACACTAGCAATTTCTGCCGGTGGCAGGATCAGACGTGGTGCCGGCGTAAAAGCCGACACCATGCTCGGGATACTGCTTGTTTCCCCGATCCTGATCACGATGGCCGCCCTCGTCTTTTATCCGATCGGCCGAACCGTCTGGGATAGCCTCCACAGGATCAATCCGATGCAGGCGGGAACGCCCTTTATCGGGCTGGAGAACTACACCCGCATGTTCTCCGACGGGCAGTTGGCAACAACCTGGGTCAACACGCTTCTTTACGTTGTTCTGGCCGTTGTGGCTGAGACGGTGTTCGGCGTCCTTGCCGCTGCCCTCATCAATCAGGTCAAGGTCGGTCGGCAATGGCTGCTCGCAGCCGTCGTCCTGCCCTGGGCGTTGCCGGGTGTCGTCAATGCGGTGATCTGGCTTTGGATCTATCAGCCCGGCGCGGGACTGCTGAACGGCATTCTCTCGGCGGCAGGGCTGCCCTTCGACAACCACGTCTGGTTCAACGACCGCACGAGTGCCATCATCGCGGTAACGGTGGTTCACGTCTGGCGCATGATGCCATTGACCGTCGTCATCGTGCTCGCGGCCATGCAGAGCATTCCCACCCATCTCTACGAGGCGGCGAGAATAGATGGCGCGACGCGCACGCAGATGTTCGCCCTGGTCACGCTTCCGCTGGTGCGCAGCGCGATTGCAGTCGCCATGACCAATGCGACCGTCAATGCTTTCAACCTCTTCGACGAAGCCTGGGTCTTGGCCGGCTCCAGCCTCGAGACAAGGCCAGTTCTGGTACAGATCTATCTCGAGACATTCCAGAACCTGCGATTTTCCTACGGCATGGCGCTCTCGCTCGTGATCACCCTGGTCTCGCTGCTTGTCTCGCTCGTCTACGTCCTGCGCGTCTATCGCAACACCCGGTTTGACTGATGAAACAGAGCCTCTCATATCGTTTGCTGATCGGGGCCGGTGTCGTGGCCCTCCTGATCTGGTCGCTGGGTCCGATCTACTGGACGCTTGCAAGCTCGGTGACGCCAACCGAGGATTTCTCGGCGCGCCCGATCCATTTCTTCCCGCAGCATTTCACGCTCGATCACTTCTCACGCCTGTTCGGCATCGACATTGCCCGAATTGGCGGGGTTCAGGTCTGGTCGCAGTTTCGTGCTGCGCTCATCAACAGCATCGTGACGTCGGTTGCAGCCACGCTGCTTTGCGTCGCCATCTCGGCGCTCGGTGCCTACGCCTTCACACGCATCCGGTTTCCCGGCCGAGGCTTCCTGTTTGCCGCAGTTGTGGCGACGCTTGCAATTCCCGGCTATGCGGTGCTGATCCCGCTTTACCGGATCATGATCAGCCTCCATCTGGTCGACACCTATGTCGGCGTGGCGCTGATCTATGTCTCGGCCTATCTGCCTCTATCTCTCTGGCTGCTGCGCAGCGTCTTTGAAGCGCTGCCGATCGCGCTTGAAGAAGCGGCCCAGCTCGATGGCGCCGGCAGGCTCTACATCTTCTTCAACATCGTCCTGCCGCTTGCCGGTCCGGGGCTTACGGCAGCGGCGATCCTGACCTTTCTTGGCGCCTGGGGGCAGTATCTCGTCCCACTCATCTTCTCGCCGCAGGCGACGAAGCCATTGACGGTGCTGATCCCGGAATTCGTTACCAAGAATTTCATCGACTATGGGCTGATCACGGCGAGCGGATCGATTGCCATCATCATTCCCGCCCTGGTCGTCATCTTTCTCAATCGATACCTCGTCAGCGGTCTGCTGGCCGGATCGGTCAAGTAAATCGGAGCTAGCATGAATACGACGGAAAAGGTGATCTTCGAGCAATTCCCCTTCTGGGAAAAGGCAATCGGATCAATCTCCGCGCCGCACGATGCCGAACTGACGGTTTTTCTGGGCTGCGGCACATCCTACAATCTTGCTTTGTCGCTTGCGACCTATGCTAATCGCGCCGGCTATCCTGCAATTGCCGTACCCGGCGCAGAATGGTTGAAGCGCCCGGCCGCCTTCTGGCCGCGCTGGCAAAAGGTCCATCTGGTTGCCCTTTCCCGCAGCGGCGAAACGACGGAAACCGTGGCTGCGGCGAAGGCAAGCCGCAAGGCCGGAGTCTTCGTCACCGCCATCACGGTCGAGCCGGAAAGCTCGCTTGCCAAGAATTGTGATCGCCTGATCGAAGCTCAAACCCATGGCGACGAAGGGATCGTCATGACGGTTTCGGCAAGCCTTATGCTGCTGTTGGGCATGCAGATGGTCGGAATGGAGATACCATCCTCGATCGTCCAGTCCGCACGCCTCCTTGCCGACCAGCTCGACAAGACTTTGCCCGGCGCTATCACGGGGCGTTCGCATTTCGTCTTCCTCGGCAGCGGCTCGCTTTACGGCATTGCTCTCGAGGGCGCGTTGAAGCTCATGGAAATGAGCCAAAGCATGACGCAGGGCTTTCACCCGCTTGAATATCGTCACGGGCCGATCAGCCTTGTCGACGACAAGACGGCCGTTATCATGCTTTACAGCGCCGATCAGAAGGATGCGGAGGCACTACTGGTCGCCGAGTTGCGACAGAAGGGTGCGACAGTCATCGGTTTCGGCGGCCCCGGCGATCTGGAATTGGCTGTCGATTGCGATCCGGCACTCGCCAGCCTCTGCGTGCTTCCTGCCCTGCAGATCCTTGGCGAGCGGGCAGCGCAATCCAAGGGCGTCGATACGGTTTCCCCACGCCACCTGACCAAAGTCGTGATGCTCGGATGAGAGCGTCCATCGAACACAATCGCCACGTTGCGCTGAGGCGGCTTTTCGGTGATCGCGTCAAGACATTGCCGCGCGGGATCACGTCGGTATGTTCCGCGCATCCCCTTGTCATTGAAGCGGCTCTGAGGCGCGGGCTTTCGGACGAGGCCGTCGTCCTGATCGAAGCGACCTGCAATCAGGTCAATCAGGAGGGTGGCTACACCGGGATGACGCCGCGTGATTTTCGGCAGTTCGTCGAAGATATCGCCTCGGCGGTCGGCTTTCCCGCCGATCGCATCATCCTGGGCGGCGACCATCTGGGGCCGAACCCGTGGAAGAAGCTGCCCGCAGAGGCGGCAATGGCAAAGGCTGAAGCGATGATAGCAGCCTATGTCGAGGCAGGCTTCGACAAGATCCACCTCGACACATCGATGGGTTGCGTTGGCGAACCGATTGCCTTGGCGGACGAGGTGACCGCACAGCGGGCCGCAGGGCTCGCCAGGGTGGCCGAAGATGCGGCAGTCCGTTCCGGTCGCAAGCCGCCTGTCTATATCATCGGAACTGAGGTTCCGCCTCCGGGCGGCGCCACGCATGCGCTCGAAGAGCTCGAGGTCACACGGCCGCAGGCCGCAATGGAGACGCTTGCGGTCCATCGCAGAGCCTTCGCGAAAGCAGGTATCGAGACCGCGCTGGAGCGGGTGATCGCCATTGTCGTGCAGCCCGGCGTCGAGTTCGGCAATGCCAATGTCGCCATCTATCGGCCCGATCGGGCGCAATCCCTAATCGGAGCGCTCAGCGACATGCCCGGCCTGCTCTTCGAGGCCCATTCCACGGATTATCAGCCAGCCGAAGCGCTGGCCGCTCTTGTGGATGGCGGATTTGCGATCCTCAAGGTTGGCCCCGGCCTGACCTTCGCCTTGCGCGAGGCGCTTTATGGCCTAGACGCCATCGCAACCGCCCTCCATGGCGGGAGCCTGCCGGGTTCGATTTACGCAACCATGGAAACCGTCATGCTGGAAAATCCGGCCAACTGGGACTCGCACTATGGCGGATCGCTCGAGGAGCAACGCTTGCAGCGACACTTCAGCTATAGCGACCGCATCCGCTATTATTGGCCGGACAAGCGCGCGGCGGCGGCCGTCGAAGCCCTGTTTGCGCGTCTCGATGGCGACATTCCCGAGACACTCATCAGCCAGTATCTGAGCCGGCTCTATCCGGCGGTGGTCGCCAGGACGGTTTCGCCCACTGCGCGCGATCTTTGCATCGCCGCAATCGATGCGGCCTTGGCACCCTACTCTGCTGCAACCATCGCATAGATCAATTCGACGCCCGCCCCGGCTCCGAAGATCCGCAATGGCGCCGGCGATCGAACAACACGCGTTTCTATCTGGAGAACATTATGGCATCTGTAAGCGTGGCGAATGTCCGCAAGAGCTACGGTCATTTCGAAGTTCTGCACGGTGTGGATATCGATATTGAGGATGGCGAGTTTGTTATTCTCGTCGGCCCCTCCGGCTGCGGGAAGTCGACCCTTCTTCGCATGATTGCCGGCCTGGAGGAAATCAGCGGCGGCGATGTTGCGATCGGCGGCCGCGTGGTCAACGATGTCGAGCCCAAAAGCCGCGATATCGCCATGGTGTTTCAATCCTACGCGCTTTATCCCCATATGACGGTCGAGGCCAATATGGGTTTTTCGCTCCGGCTGGCAAAGGCGCCCAAGGAAGAGATCAGGCGACGGGTACGGGAGGCTGCCCAGATTCTCGGCCTGGAAAACCTGCTCGACCGCTATCCGCGCAATCTTTCCGGCGGCCAGCGCCAGCGCGTTGCCATGGGCCGAGCGATCGTGCGCCAGCCGCAGGTCTTTCTGTTCGACGAACCCCTGTCTAATCTGGATGCAAAGCTGCGGGTGCAGATGCGCTCTGAAATCAAACAATTGCACCAGCGTCTGCGCACGACCACCATCTATGTTACCCATGACCAGATCGAGGCCATGACCATGGCCGATCGGATCGTCGTCATGCGGGATGGATATGTCGAGCAGATCGGCTCGCCTCTCGAACTCTATGATCGGCCGGCAAACCTGTTCGTCGCCGGTTTTATCGGATCTCCCGGCATGAACCTCATCCGCGGCAAAGTAAGTTCAGACGGCCCCGTCGAATTCATCGCCGATGGGGGTGCTCGCCTGCCACTTCCTGAAGGGCTTGGTGTGACACGCGGAACCGAGGTGATCTACGGCATCCGGCCGGAAAACATCGCAGTCGCGGAAGGCGGGATCGATGCCGAAGTCGTGGTGGTCGAGCCCACGGGCGCCGAGACACTTATCGTCGCGAGCATCGGTTCCGACAATATCGTCCTGGCTTTGCGCGAGCGCATCGGGTCTCGTGCCGGCGACACCATTTCGCTCAAGCCCGACACAGGAAAGCTGCACCTGTTCGATGGAGCAACCGGTCGGCGAATCGAGCCCAACAGGGACTGAACAGGTCGCGCACCAAATCTGATCGGATATCCTTGCGGGCGATCCAGTGACGCAAAAACCATGCGCCGGACTGCGGCGAAAAGAGCAAATCGGCGCCAGATTTACCGAACGTTAACTATAAATGTCGTTTCTACAACTGTGCAACATCACGTTGTAGGAAGCTATTTAAATGCTGGCTGCTGCCCGCGCCGCCTTGCGCATCTCGACCTTTCTCGTTCCAATTTCGACCTGCCTCTTCCCGGCAGTGGCCGGCGCGGCACCATTGTCCTGGACCGGTTCGGCAGATAGCAACTGGAACAACGCAGCCAACTGGACGGCCGCGTCCGTTCCAAGCTCCGTCAGTTCGGCCGTCGTCGACGGCGGCGCCTTTGCCCCGGAAATCATTGCCGGAACTTCGGCGTCGACCGCGGACCTTACCGTCGGGCTTGATGGCGCGGGAACATTGACCGTTCTCGGTACATTGCAAACGACGTCTGGTTCCATCGGCTCCCATGCCGGCGCGAACGGTGTTCTCGATCTGACCGGCGGCGCGGCTGAATGGCAAAACGGCGGAGCCCTGCTCGTCGGCGACCAGGGCGCTGGAACATTCGCGATCAGCGCCGGCGGCCAATATCAGGGTGGCGGACCGGTCTATATCGGCTCGGCGGCGGGCAGTAATGGCAGCATAAGCGTGAGCGGCCAGTCGTCATTCACGCTCTCCGCTGGCCAGCCGCTATATATCGGCTATGGCGGGCAAGGCTCTTTCGATCTGACGGATGCCGCAACAGCAAGTACCGGTGACGCCACGCTCGGTTACGGCACCGGCAGTTCGGGTTACGTATCCGTTTCCGGCGCAGGAACGAGCTGGCTGATCAATGGAGACCTGATCGTCGGTCACGACGGTACCGGTTCGATCGTCATATCGACCGGCGCGTCCGTTTCGAACGACAATGCGACGATCGGTTTCGGAAACGCTGGCGGCTCCAGTTCAGCAACCGTTTCCGGCCTCGGTTCGCAGTGGACGACCAGCGGGCGTTTGACCGTCGGCTCAGACAGTGCCGGTGCGCTCTCGGTCTATTCCGGCGCAACCGTGTCGAGCGGGTCCGCTCTCATCGGTCGCTTCGCCAGCGGCTCGGTCACCATCGGCGGTGCCGGCTCGCTTTGGGACACCGGCGCCTTGCTGGTTGGTGGCGATCATACCGATGCGGATAGTTCGGGTGCCGATGGCAAACTCGACATCAGTACCGGTGGCGCAGTCAGAAGCAGCACCGCCATCGTTGCCGATGGCAAGAATGCGGTGGGCGCGGTGACCGTCGACGGTACCGGCTCCCACTGGGATATCAATGCCGACCTTACCGTCGGCAATGAAGGTTCGGGCTCCCTCACCGTGTCGGGTTCGGCGAGTGCCAGCGCAGCCATGACGACGCTCGGCAAGGAAACCGGCTCCAGCGGCACCCTCGTTGTCGTTGGCAATGGCAGCCATTTCGACATGAGTGGCGAGTTGCAGGACGGTGTTGCGGGAAGCGGCTCGCTGAAAGTTCTGGCGGGCGGCGGCCTTTCGACCGGCAACGCATCTCTGGCCACTGCCGCTGGCGGCAATGGCCAGGCTCTCGTCAGCGGCGCCGGCAGCCATTGGCAGATCAACGGCGATCTCGATGTCGGCAGCGCAAGCGGCGGTACGGGAAGCCTTGCCGTCTCGTCGCAGGGTGCATTGTCGAGCCAAAACGCCAGCCTTGGCGCGTCCACGGGCTCTACTGGTTCGGCTACGGTGACCGGCACAGGCTCCACATGGAACAACCAGGGCGGACTGGTCGTTGGCGATGCCGGCAGCGGTGCACTGGATGTTATTCAGGGAGGCGCAGTCAACACCGCGACCGCCACCATCGGCAATGCGGCAGGCAGCAATGGTGCAGTCACCGTGACGGGAGAGGGTTCGACGTTATCGGCCAGCAACGGCTTGACCGTCGGGAACGCGGGCAACGCCAGCCTAACCTTGAGCGGTGGCTCCACTCTTTCCGCACCAAGCCTCACCATTGCCGCCCAGACCGGCTCGACTGCCTCGGTGAATATCGGCTCCGCACTCGGCCAGACGGCCACGGGCGTCGCCACACTTGATGTCGATGCGATTCATTTCGGCGGCGGCAACGGCTCCCTCGTCTTCAATTTCGGCGGCGCTCCCCAGACATTAACCGCCGCAATAGACGGCAAAGGTTCGCTCTACGTTGCAGCGGGCGCCGTGACGTTGACAGGCAATTCCAGCGCCTTCAGCGGTGTAACCTCGGTCTCCGGCGGCAGCCTCATCGTCGACGGAACGCTTGGGGGCACCATCAATCTCAGTGGCTATGGTCTGCTCGGTGGAACAGGGACCGTCGGCTCGACCGTCGTCGGCAGCGGGGCGACGCTCTCACCCGGGAACAACGGCGTCGGCACGCTGACGGTCCATGGCGACCTGACGACCCAAACCGGCTCGACCGTTCTCGTCGAAAGCAACGGCACGACCAACGATCGGATCGATGTAACCGGAACGGCCAATCTGAACGGCGGAACGCTCTCGCTTGTGGGCGCAGGCCTGAAGGCGTCGACAAACTACACCATTCTCTCCGCGACCGGTGGCGTTTCCGGAAGCTTCGATGCTGTCCAGTCGAACTACGTTTTCGTCAATCCGATTCTCGACTATTCGAGCGGCACGGTCGGCCTTACTCTTGAACGCAACAGCACGTCCTTTGCCGTTGCAGGCACCGATGCAAACCAGCGTTCGGCGGCATATGGCATCGAAAGCCTGGGAGCTTCGAATTCGCTCTACGGCGCCGTTGCCGTGTTGAGCATGGGGGAAGCGTCCGGGGCGCTGAAACAGCTTGCCGGCGACCTCCATATCTCGCTCGCCGAAACGGCTTTCGACAATGGCCGTTTCATCCGCGATGCCGCCATCGATCGCCTGCGCAGCATGCAGGGAGGCGTTGTCGGCAGCACCAAACAGGCGCGATTGTCGAGTGATGCGGGCCTTGGCTATGCCAACACCGATCAACGTCGGGTAACCGAGTCGCAAAGGGCCATCGATGGCATTCTCTCCGACCCGGCCAACGGCCTGGCGGCATTCTGGGGCGCGCCATACGGTGGCTGGACGTCTTCCGACAATGGCAGCAGCAATACCGGCGGCACGCTGTTCGGCTTCGACACCACCCTCAATGACTCGGAATGGCGGATCGGTGCGCTTGCCGGCTACGGCCGCAGTCGATTCAATCAAGCCGGCGTGGCAGCCCACGCCGATACGGACAATTACAATGTCGGGCTTTACGCCGGCAGGGAATGGGGTCCATTGGCCCTGCGGCTTGGCGGCACCTACAGCCTGCAATCCGTTTCGACCCTTCGCAATATCGATTTCACCGGCTTTACCGACGCAGTGCGAGCCGACTACCACGCCTATACGGCGCAGGTTTTCGGCGAACTGGCCTACGAAATCTCAATGGGCGATACGCGTTTTGAACCCTTTGCGAACGTGACCTTTACCGACGTGCGCACCAGCTCCTTTGCGGAGCGCGGCGGAGCCGCCGCCCTGAGCGGCAGCGCCGATCAGTCTGCGATTACCTTTGCCACATTCGGTACGCGCGCCGAGCGGGAGATGTCGCTCGCTGACATGCCGGCCAAGCTCTATGGCTCGCTTGGATGGCGCCATGCCTTCGGCGATCGCGATATTTCCTCCCGCATGGCATTTGCGGGCGGGGATATCTTCACTGAAAGCGGAACCGTCGTCGATCGGGACTCTCTCGTTGTCGATGCGGGGTTCGATATCGCCCTCAGCCAGCAGGTCTCGCTTGCGCTAGACTACAACGGCAGCTTCGGCGCCGAGAACCGCGCTCACTTCTTCAGGCTCCTCCTGCAGGCACGCTATTAACAGCGGATCGGCCTAGCGTCCCTAAACGCCGATATAGGGCAAATATTCCTTTCTGCTCACGGCCGATCGCAAATCGGGTGGCTGTCGTCCTGATCTGAAGGCTAGGGTTTGAGCTATCTGAAGCCACGGCGCGCAATGCCAGCTGTGGCCGCTCAAATCGAGGACATGCCATGAGTAGCCTGAGATCCACCAATCCCGCCGCATCGCCAGAAGGATCTGCCGATGTTCGCGTCGATGCCTATGATTGGAAAGCACTTGCGGGCGAGCTTGACGGCTTTGGCTGCGCCGTTCTCCCGCAGCTTCTGACACCAGAGGAATGCGATGCCCTGTCCGGCCTTTACCCCCAGGAACAGCATTTCCGCAGCCACATCGTCATGGCACGCCATGGCTTCGGCAAGGGCGAATATCGCTATTTCAAATATCCGTTGCCAGGGTTGCTGGGTGGATTGCGCACAGCACTTTATCCGCATCTGGCCGGCATCGCCAATAGCTGGAACGAGCGCATGGGTATCGAGGAGCACTATCCCGATGAGCACGCCTCTTTCTTGAAGCGGTGTCATGAGGCCGGTCAGGTGCGTCCCACGCCTCTGTTGTTGCAATATGTGCCGGGGGACTTCAACTGCCTCCATCAAGACCTTTACGGCGACCTTGCGTTTCCCATCCAGGTGGCAATCCTGCTTTCAGAGCCCGGACGAGACTTTACGGGCGGCGAATTCGTGCTGACCGAGCAGCGCCCACGCATGCAGAGCCGGGTGGACGTTGTACCGCTTCGCCAGGGCGATGCCGTTGCTTTCGCAGTTCGCAACAGGCCCGTGCAGGGTACGAAGGGGAGCTATCGCGTCAATCTCAGGCACGGCGTCAGCCGCGTCCGTTCAGGCAAGCGGCACACTGTCGGCATCATTTTTCATGATGCACGGTGAAGGCCGACGCCCCCTGCCTGAGGGCGTAACCATCAAATCAGATGGGTCGGATAATCCGCCGGGCTTCCTGCTCGACAGTTGAACCGCCCGGATATGTCCCGGTTGACGGCGCTTTCTTCAGCAGACAAATGCTTTTCGCGACCTCCTTGCTTCGGATGGCATTGAAGTGCAATTGTTCTGGCAGGCTGTCGACAAGCTTGGGGACCAACGAGGCCTTCGAGGCTGTCGGACATCCCCGCGGGCCGTGGCCAGCCCGCGGCAAATAGCGGATGTCAAACGGGGGGTATATGACGGACAGGCTCAAGGGCAAGATTGCCATCATTTCAGGCGGCGCCACGGGGATGGGCGGAGCGGCATCGCGCTTGTTCGCGGCGGAAGGCGCCAAAGTCGCGATTATCGACAGAAACGGCGATGCGGCGGCGGAAACGGTACAGTCCATCCGCAGCGCCGGCGGCATCGCGGACCATTGGGTGGCAGACGTTTCGGACGAAGCAGCCGTGAATGCCGCCGTCAAAGGCATTGAAGAGCGCTTCGGAGCGGTGACTGTGCTTTTCAACCACGCGGGCACCATTGTCATCAAGCCGTTTCTGGAAACCACGCTTCAGGAGTGGGAATGGTTGCACGGCGTCAATGTGCGGTCGATGTTCCTGATGACCAAGGCGGTCCTACCGGGCATGATCGCGGCCGGCGGCGGCTCCATCGTCTGCACCTCCTCGATTTCGGCGGTGGCTGCGACGCCGATGGAGGTGCTCTACGACACGACGAAGGGGGCCGTTCATATGTTTGCCCGCGCCATTGCCGTCGAATTCCGCGATCGCAACATCCGCTGCAACGCAGTCTGCCCTGGTTTCATCCGCACACCGCATGGCCTGCGCGAAGTCGCCGAGCTGCAAGCCCTCGGCGTCGACGTTTCGGATGCGGCAATCGCCGCGCAGCAGGGCCGCATCGGCGAACCGGAAGATGTGGCACGGGCTGCACTCTATCTCGCCTCCGATGATTCCAATTTCGTCAATGGCGTCCATCTGTTCGTCGACAACGGCTTTACGGCAATCTAGCCAGCTGCTGCGCGCTCAATCAGCCGAGTGCTTTCGCTTCCTTTCGAGATGCGGAAGCACTCGATTGCGTTCCCGATGGAAGAGTGCGGCATACTTCTCCTGACATGCCGGAGTGATCAGGCTTGCGGCATCCCTTTGCCGACCTTTGCAGCAATATGATCGATAAGAATGAGCGCGCCTCCAAGGAGCAGGAAAAGCGCGGCCAGAAGTGCCATATTGGCCAACACAGCCTGAAGGCCGATGTCGTTTACGTCCAGAAAGGGATAGGGATAGAAGCCCGAGAAATAACCATGGACGAGCGAATACACCGAGTAGAGCGCGGGAAAACACAGCCACCAGATCGCATCTTTCCAGGATAGTCTGGCGCGCTCGACGAGGAAGATCCAATCCAGCGCCACGAGCAAGGGGATGCAGTAATGGAGCAGCTGATCGCCGCGTAGCTGCCAGCCGCGGGGGTGCCAGACATCCCTCAGCATCCATAGATAGACCCCGCCCGCGACCCCCACATAGAGGAAGACAGCGGTTCTCGTTGTCGAGCGCCTGGCCCATCGCCCAATCGGCGATGACGGTGCGATTTCTGCTGATAACAGAGCGACAACAAGCAGAATATTGGACTGTATCGTAAAATAGCTGAGAAAATTCGTCGTCAATCTCACGCGTGAGACATGCGCGCCCGGTATGATGGCGACATAAGAAATAACGATGCCGGTCAACGCCAGCAATGCGAGACCGCAGCGGCAGAAGCGGACTGAACCTCTCATGGACATATGGACCCGCAAAACTCCAAGATACGATCCAGCCCGCGCAAGCAAACATTGCACACGAACCATGCCGGCCAAATCGACAGAGCTTGTCTCTAGCGCATCATTTCGAAATGCGGAACAGTTTCCGACGGAATGATTGAGCGCCACGACGAAGCCAATTCTTCACGGTCGCATGCCGCAGCATTGTTCCAGCTCCTGGAGCCAAATCTAAGAGCGCCGAAACGCGCTGTGGGCCGAATCCGCTTCAATGTGGTACTTTATGGATTGATGCCCTCCAGATAGGCCGAACACACAAAGTTCAAATAAATTTCACGCAACTGTAATTTTGAACGCCGCGCGATCCTGTAGAACGAGCATGGATACTGAATGGCGTGAGATTGCCCCTTCTACAAGAAGGTTCCTTTCCATTTCCAACGGCCGATCAGATCTTTTTCGTCTCCATATCAACGATAGCCATCCGAGCATCCCATATGACAAATCCGACCCGCTCCAGCTTCACCATTCGCCCTTGGATGGAGACCGACTCCGTAAGCGAGATGACGGCGCTGCTCCATCGCGCCTACAGCGGCCTCGCCCGGATGGGGCTGCGATTTATGGCGACTCACCAAAGCGATGAGGTTACCGCTTCGCGCATCGCCGAAGGCCAATGCTTCGTTGGCGTGATGGACGGAACCATCCGCGGCACGATCCTGTTCAAGACAATGAGCCAGACCAAAGGCTGCGGCTGGTATGACCGACCCGAAGTGTCGAGCATCGCGCAGTTCGGTATAGAGCCCGGCCTGCAGGCGAATGGGCTCGGCCGCCAGCTCATCGACTTTGCCGAACAGCAGGCAATCGCAAGCGGCGCCGGTGAACTGGCGCTCGATACGGCCGAGCCGGCCACGCATCTGGTTAACTGGTATTCTCGCCTCGGATTTCGCTTCATCGGCTATGAACAATGGTCCCACACCAACTACCGCAGTGTCATGCTGAGCAAGGCGCTCCCTTCAGGCGCATAGCTCATCAAACTACTCTATGTGGCAGTTTGTGCGATAATGTTGGATCTCTGTCATTGTGACACAAACTTCAATCAAACGTCACGCGACTGTAATCTCGAGCCGCTAAGTCTCATTCCAGCAGCAAGGAGAGGCCTTTGTCGAAACTTCCAGCAGCCGGCAGGCATCAGAATATTGTCAGCCTCGTAAACGGCGGCCACGGCATGTCGATCGCGGCGATGGCCGAGGCGTTCGGGGTTTCCACCGAGACGGTGCGTCGCGATCTGGTGGCGCTTGAGCGCAATGGCGCGTTGCGCCGCGTTTATGGCGGTGCGATCCCGTCGGATCGCAAGGCGCCGCTCGAAGAGCGAGTGTTGATGGAGCGGGCTGGAAAGCAGGCCATCGGTCGCAAGGTCGCCTCGCTCATCGAGGCCGACCAGTGGATATTCATGACCGGTGGTTCGTCCGTGCTGGCGGTGGCGGAAGCGATGCGCGATGGCCCGACAGTTTCGGTCATGACCAATATGCCCGCCATCGGTGAAGCATTGCAGGCGGGCCAGCGCCATCGCGTTCACTTCACCGGCGGCGAATATAACGCATCGGCCAAGATGCTGATGGGCGACGAGGTTTTCGATGCCATCGAAAACTGCAGCTTCGATCTTTCCATCGTCGGTGTTTACGGCCTTGACGAGCGCTTCGGTCTTGTCGAGGAAACCCGCCACAATATGCGGCTCAAACTGCAGATCGTCAGCCAGTCGCGCGAAGCGATCTACGTGGCCGACCACACCAAGATCGGCGCGCCGGGTCGCTACCAGTCGATCCCCTTCAAGGATATCGGCACCTTCGTCACCGACGAACAGCTCGCGCCCCATTTTACCGCTCTGCTCTCGGAAGCCGGCACCAACGTGCTTTACCCCGACGCGGCGGAGAATGCATTTCCTGCAGCAGAGGCACATAATCATGAGTGACATTGCCCACGTCATCATTCTCGGCGTCGACGGGCTTAGACCCGACCAGATCAATGCCCTCACCATGCCGAACCTTCACGCCCTCAAGCAAAGGGGTGTCGTCAGCAGTGATCATCGCACAGTGTTTCCAAGCGAAACGCGCGGCGCGCTGTCGGCGCTGGCGAATGGTGCGAAACCTGAGAGTACCGGCGTATTGGGCAATGATTTCTACGCCCGCAGCGGCGGTAGCAGACTTGCCGGCACCGACACCATTCACGATTGGCGCTATGGCGAGGCCCATTATGCCGGCGGCATGGTGCGTACGGTCAATCTCAGTGAAACGCTTGCCAAAGCCGGTAAATCCTTCGCCGTCGTCACGTCGAGCGGCCAAGGCTCGTTCACTGCGCTCAATTGGAAAGGCGCCGAGCTCGGCCAAACGGGTTTCAATGTCCGTCATCCGCAGCTTGCCTTCCCGCATGATCTCGCCATCGACATCACGGCGCGTCACAAGGTCCCCAGCACCGGCTTCGAACGCGGCGCGGAGGCAAAGGCCGTCGATATCTTCATCAACTCCATCTGGCCGGCCAGGAAGCCGAGCGCCTCGATCATCTGGTTGACCGAGGTCGATAGTGCATCCCATCTTCATGCACTCGGCGCCGAGGGGCAGCTTGAAAGCCTGTGCCAGTGCGATGCGGCCATCGGCGCTCTGCTCGATTGGCGTGAACATCAGCCGGAGCGCGACGCAATCGCCGTCTTCATCACCTCCGATCACGGCCACTCGACATCGTCGCAGTTCATCAATCTCGACGATGCCTTCAAGGCGGCCGGAATTCGTGCGGCCACCCGCCTCGACGACGGCATAGACATCATATTCCGTCGCGGCAGAGCGCCGGGCCTGTGGTTGCGCAAGTATGACCGGGGCCTCCTGCAAGCGGCCTTCGATGCTGTCGTGGCACAAGACTGGTATGGAGCCAGTTTCACCCGCGCCATCGAGCCCGGTTCGCCCCATGGAACGATCGAGGGTACGCTGGCGCTGGAGCTGACCGGCGCCGCGCATTACCGCGCGCCGGATCTATACATCAATCTTGCCGGGGACGACGAGCCCAATGAATTCGGCATACGAGGCAAATCGATCTGCGATGTGGGCAATTACAAGATCGAGGTCGGCGGTGGTACGCATGGCGGCCTGCATCTGGCCGAGCTGACGGCCGTGCTGATTGCCGATGGCGCCGGGCTCAAGGCCGGCGGTCAAATCGTCACCACTCGCACCGGCATTACCGATCTCGCGCCGACGAGCCTGCATATGCTGGGCGTTGCGGCGCCAGACACGATGACCGGTCGCGTGATGCATGAATTGCTGGAGAACGGCGAACCGGTTTCCGCTCCAGTCCTTGAAGAATTTACAGCCACGGCTCAGGGGAAGACCTCGCACCTGCGCTTTGGCCGCATCGGGTCACAAAGCTATGTCGACGAGGCTTGGGCCTCGCAGGCAGCTGCGGCGTCCAGCCATTCGACAAGGCTCGTCGGGTCGCCAGCCGAGTAAAGAGTACCGTTTCTAGAACCCATCGCGCTGCGGGGTGATCTCGCGGCGTCCATCGATCGCGCCAGCCTGCCGAAATCCTCTTCGGCCGGTAACGGCGAAGCCATGCCGCGGGCAAGCGGCCTCATCGGAGACCTCAATGCACACGACCCTGAAGACCGTCACTCATGCCGCCCTGATCGGCAGCCTCCTGCTCGGCGTCGCCTCATCTGCGCTGGCTCGGGATACCACCATCAACGTTGCCGTTCAGTCGATGGGCACGGCCGGCTCGATCGAAATCAACGAAAATAACGGCACCGCGGCACGTAAATTCCAGAACTCGGTGTTCGAGCAGCTCATCGCTCTTAATCTGCAAGACCCAAATCTTGCATTCAAATCCGGTCTGGCGACCGAATGGAAATGGATTGACGACAAGACGCTCGAATTCAAGCTGCGTCCGAACGTCAAATTCCATAATGGCGATATCATGACCGCCAAGGACGTCGCCTTCTCCTTCTCCGACGAACGCTTCGGCTTGCTGCCCGAGCAGGTTGCAGCTCGCGACAAGGGTGAAACCAACTTCACCCGCCCCGATGGCAGCAAGGGCATCGTACCGCCGGCGACGGTTGCCGCCAGCCGTGCCTCCGAATGGCCATTGCTCGATCATGTCGAAGCCGTCGATGATCTCACTGTTCGTATCGTCATGAAGAAGGCGACTCTTGATACGGAGGCTCGCCTTGCCCGCGTCAATTATGCCGGCATCATCTCCAGGCGCGGCTTTATGGAAGCTGCAAGCTGGAACGCCTGGGCAGCCAAGCCGATTGCAACCGGCCCGTACAAGGTCGAAAAGCTGGAGCCCGGTTCAGCCGTTCACATGGTCGCCAATTCCGACTACTGGGGCGGCAAGCCTCCGATCGACAAGCTCAATATCCTTATCGTGCCGGAAGCTGCTAGCCGCGTGAACGGACTGATGTCAGGTGAGTACGACATCATATCCGATGTCGGCTCAGACCAGGTTCCGATGATTGAGGGATCGCCCGATTTCAAAGTCGTCGGCGGACCCGTCGCAAATGTTCGCTTCATCGCGCTTGACGAAAACAATGGCCCGCTCAAGAACGTCAAGGTACGTCAGGCGCTCAGCCATTCGATCGACCGCAAGACCATTGTCGACGCTCTCTGGGGCGGCCGCACCGCAGTCCCGCAAGGGTTCCAGCATCCGCTATTCGGGGATCTCTTCGCCACCGATCACCAGACCTCAAGCTATGATCCGGAGCTCGCGAAGCGGCTGCTGGCCGAGTCCGGCTATAAGGGCGAGCCGATCACCTATCGCGTTCACAATAACTACTATCCCAACGAACTGACCATCGCACAGTACAACCTCGAAAACCTGCGGGCCATCGGCTTCAATATCGACTTCTCCGTCATCGACAATCCCAATGATCCGAGCCCCGACCGCATGATGCAGGATCTTTCGAACACGGCCTATTTTGCCTTCCCGGCAGCGCTTCTCGCCAACAACTGCCCGAACGGCGTTTACAATTCCAAGACCAATCCGAAGGCCGGCATGTGGCAGAACGACGAGTTCGACCGCCTCTGCAACGTGCTCAACACCTCCACCGACCGTGCCGAGGTCAAGAAAGCCTTCTCACGCGCGCTCGACATCATCGAGAATGAAGATCCCGGCATGATCGTGCTGCACCAGAACGCCATTCTTTACGGCAAGAAGGCCAATATCGAATGGGCGCCGTCCGCCATGTTCGCGATGGATTTCACGCCCGGCCATTTCGCCGTCAAGAACTAGAAAGATCAAGCGGGCGGGCGCTTCGGCGCCTGCCCGCCGCATTCCCGACCCTCCAGGACGAATTTTGTGACCAACCATTTCATGCGGCAGCCACTCCCGATCGATATGAGCAGCGGTAGCTGGAGCCATTTTTGCGATGTGCCGCCCGCCGATACCAAGAATGGACGCATCTATGCCATTGGCGATATCCACGGCCATCTCGATCACCTCCTGGCCATGCAGGCGGCGATCGATGCCGATCGCGCAAGGCATCCCGTCGAGCGCGCAACCATCGTCTACCTGGGAGACCTGATCGATCGCGGACCGCATTCCCGGTCGGTCATCGAGCAGGTCGCTGCCCAGCAAAGTGCCGCCGACGACACGACGGGCGTCGTCTGCATCAGCGGCAACCACGATGCCTGGCTCAATGAGTTCCTGACCGACGCAACCATCCTGCCGCTCTGGGGCCGCAAGGGCGGGCTTGAGACCCTGGCATCCTACGGCTTTCCTCCCGAGGAGGTCCTGTGCGCGATGGCCGATCCCGTGGCGGCCGAAGTCCTGCGATTGGCGCTGATTGCCCGCATGCCTCAGCATCACAGGGATTTTATCGCCGGACTGCCGCTATCTCATCAGCAGGGCGGCTATTTTTTCGCCCATGCCGGCGTCAATCCTGACCGCAGTCTGACGAACCAGCGCAAGGAAGACCTGACATGGATCCGCGACCCGTTTCTGACCTCGATGACGGACTTTGGGAAGGTCGTGGTGCATGGCCACACGTCAGGCGCTTCCGTTGAAAGCCTGCCCAATCGCATCAATGTCGACACCGGAATCTACGCAACGGGTGTTTTGAGCTGCGTGGTGCTCGAAGGTGCCGCACGGCATCTCATCACCGTCGATCGCAGCGTCCTGCGCAAATTGCGCGAGCAGCAGATGGAACCGCAACATGGCTGACACTGGCCCGCTTGTTCAGATCTCCAACCTCTCTGTCGATTTCAGCAGCAGGCATAACGTTGCGCGCGCCCTGCACGGCGTCAGCCTGTCTGTCCATCGTGGCGAGACGCTTGGCATCGTCGGTGAAAGCGGCTGTGGCAAGTCGATCACCTGGATGGCAAGCCTTGGCCTGCTTGGCGCCAACGCCCGAGTAGAAGGTTCGGTGAAACTGAATGGCCGCGAACTCCTCGGATTGGCTGAACCGGAGCTCAATGCGATCCGCGGCGGGCGCGTCGCCATGATTTTCCAGGATCCGGCCAGCTCCCTGAACCCGCTGCACCGGATCGGTTGGCAACTAACCGAAGCCCTGGCGCTGCATCGAAACCTGCATGGCGCGGCAGCCCGCAAGGAAGCGGAACGCCTGCTCGACCGTGTCGGCATTGCCAATGCCTCCCGCCGTATGGGCGAATATCCGCATGAGTTTTCCGGTGGCATGAACCAGCGCGTGATGATTGCCATGGCTTTGGCCGGCGATCCCGAGCTTCTGGTGGCCGATGAACCGACGACGGCGCTGGATGCGACCATTCAGGCGCAGATCCTCGACCTGCTCGATGATTTGCGCCGCGAGCGCAACATGGCGCTCGTGCTGATTTCTCACGATCTCGGCATGGTATCGGAAATGACCGAGCGCGTCGTCGTCATGTATTGCGGTCGTGTCGTCGAGGACACGCCGACGACAGCGCTGTTTTCCAGGCCTGCCCATCCCTATACGCGCGGCCTGATCGCCGCCTTGCCGGATCTCGAAGGGCCGCGCCGCAGGCTGACGGCGATCCCCGGCACGGTGCCGCCGCCCGACCGTCTGCCGTCCGGCTGCCCCTTCTCCCCGCGTTGTTCCCTGGCGATGCAAACCTGTTCGCTTGCCGTACCGACACTCCGGGCGGTGGGCGACCAGATCACGCATCGCGCTGCCTGCATACTCATACCACCATCAATCGTGCCGACGCATGTCGCAGCAGGGGCCATTTCATGAAGGGCATGCTCGAAGTCCAGAATCTGAGCCGCACCTTCAAACTGCGCGAACGCAGCCTGCTGTTCTCCGCGACCAAGCGATTGAAAGCGGTCGATGGCATTTCCTTCACCGTTGCACCTGGCGAAATGCTTGGCATCGTCGGCGAGAGCGGCTCCGGCAAGTCGACGACGGCCCGGCTACTGCTTGGACATATTCCAGCAAGCGGCGGCGAGATCCGCTTTGGTGGCGAGCGGGTCAGCGCCAGGGTGGACGCCAATTGGCGTCGCATGCGCCGGCGCATGCAAATGGTCTACCAGGATCCGCTTGCAGCGCTTGATCCTCGTATCCCTGTGGGGCGCCAGATCGAGGAACCGCTCATCGTCCATCGACCGGAACTCCCGGCTGCCGATCGCAGCGCGCTCGTTGCGGAGATGATGGAGCAAATCGGCTTGCTTGCCCATCACGGCAATCGCTATCCGCATGAAATGTCGGGCGGTCAGCGCCAGCGCGTGATCATCGCCCGCGCGCTAGTCACCGATCCGGAACTACTTGTCTTCGACGAGCCCGTTTCAGCGCTCGACGTATCCGTACAGGCGCAAGTCCTCAACGTGCTCGAGGATATCCGTGCCCGTAGCGGTTTCACCGGCGTGTTCGTCAGCCATGACCTCAAGGTGATCCGTCAGATCGCCGAGCGCGTCGCCGTCATGTATCTGGGGCGTATCGTCGAGATCGGAGATGTCGACGATATCTTCGCCAACCCGGCCCATCCCTACACCCGGGCGCTCGTCTTAGCTGTGCCTGTACCGGGACGCAGCCGGCGCAGTCGCGTCGTGCTGAACGGTGATCCACCGAGTGCGATAGATATGCCTAGCGGCTGTCCGTTCCATACCCGTTGCCCGGAGATGCGCGCCGCCTGCCGTTCTATCCGTCCCGAACTTGTTGGGAAGGGCGGACGAGCCGCGGCATGCCATCTGGTCAACAACCCTTCCCTCTCCGGTATGGAGGCGGTGTGAGCATGGCGCAGTTTATTCTCTCCAGGCTTTTGCGGGCGTTGATGACGTTGTTCATCATCGTTACCTTTGCCTTTTTCGTGATGCGTCTGTCGGGCGATCCGCTTAGCCGGTTTTTCGACGTCTCGACGACCCCGCCTGAGGTCATCGAGGCCTTCCGCCGCCAATGGGGTCTTGATCAGCCGATCTGGGTGCAATTCTATAAATATCTGGGTGCCGTACTTCACGGCGATCTCGGCAATTCGATGCGCGAGAACCGGCCTGCCCTTGATGTCGTACTTGACCGGCTTCCGGCAACACTCGCCATCATGGCACCCACGCTACTCCTGAAGACCTTACTCGGTCTCCTGGCGGGGATCGCCGCCGCTCTGCATCGCAACTCCGTGTTCGATCGGCTGATCATGTCGATTTCGGTGCTGGGCTTTACCGTACCGACCTTCGTTCTCGCCCTTGTGCTGGCACTTGTCTTTGCGGTTCAATTGCGGTGGCTGCCGTCCGGCGGCTATGCGACCCCGCTCCACATGGTATTGCCCGTCGTCACGCTGTCCATCGCCGGCGCAGCGGTCATCGCGCGCTACGCCCGTTCGGCCATGGTCGAGGTGCTTGGGCAACCTTTCGTAAGGACTGCCCGCGCCAAAGGTGTGCCATGGACCAAAATCGTCGTTCGCCACGTCTTGCTCAACGCCGCCGTGCCCATCGTGACCATTTTCGGCTTCATGCTCGGCTCGATGGTTGGCGGCGCTGTCGTGGTCGAAAGCGTGTTCTCATGGCCGGGGATCGGTAGCCTGCTGATTTCCTCGGTCACCTCGCGCGACCTTGCCGTCGTTCAGGTCATCCTTCTGCTCATCGGCGCGATGATGGTCGTGTCCAATTTTCTTGTCGATCTCCTCTACGGCGTCATCGACCCACGCATGCGCGCCCCGCAGCAAGCCGAAACATAGGAGCATTACCGATGTCTGCCGAAATCGAACACGCAGCACCCCTTGGCGGCGTTGTACGGCGCAAGAGCGGTCTTAGCGCCTTCTTTTCCGCCTGGCCGCCGCTGGTACTGATTGCGATTTTCTGGCTCGCGCTGATGCTCTTCGTCGCGCTGTTCGCCTACTGGTTGACGCCTTATGATTTCATGGCCACCAACGTTCTGGCGCGCCTTCGTCCGCCTGCCCTGTTTGGCGGCTCATTCGCACATCTTCTCGGAACCGACCAGCTCGGGCGCGACGTGTTTTCCCGCGTCATAGCTTCGATCCGCATATCGATCATCATCGCGGTGGCCGCCACTATCATCACAACGGCCATCGGGGTGACCTTGGGATTTCTCGCCGCCTATTTTCGCGGCTGGGTCGACCAGGTGATCCTTATGATGGTCGACGCGCAGTTGGCCATGCCTTTCATGATCATTGCCATTGCCGTACTGGCGTTTCTTGGCAATTCCCTCGTTATCTTCGTGCTGCTGCTTGGCCTCAACGGCTGGGAGGTCATCACCCGCATTGCGCGGAGCCTTGCCATCTCCGCCAACGCCCAGGGCTATGCCGTGGCGGCGCGCGACATCGGCGCCTCGCCGGCTCGCATCTACCTCAGGCACATTCTTCCCAATATCGCGACAACGATCATCGTCGCCATGACACTCAATATTCCCGGCGTCATCCTGCTCGAGTCGAGCCTCTCCTTCCTTGGGATCGGCCTGCAACCGCCGCAAACCAGCCTTGGCAACATGGTCGGTTATGGTCGCGACTACATCCAATCCGCACCCTGGATCATGCTGACGCCGGCAGTCATCATCGTGCTGACGACGCTGTCGGTATCGATCGTCGGAGACTGGCTGCGCGACAGGCTCGACCCCACCTTGCGCTGACCGACTTTACCGACGCCTGCGACCATTTTCGCGGTGTCCAAGCACGGGCATCAGCTCGGCTGAGCAGTAAAGTATAAAGCTACTCAAAATGAGCCTCTACGACCTCAGCAAAAGATGCGATGCTTGCGGCAAGCCATGCCCCTCAGCGATTCCCTCAAGGATTAAAATGCGTCGTCTTATCGTTTCCAGCATCCTCAGCACCCTCATGGCCACCGCGGCATTTGCCCAGCAGGCAGACCACTATACGGCAATGAGCAATACCGCCATGAGTGTCACTGGCGACGTCTGGATGGATGATTTCAGCATCAAGTTCGAAAATGGCGAGACGCTGGAATTTTCCAACCTTGTCGCAGATCATTTCAACGTCGACGGCCGCTCGGTGCCCGGATCCGTCTACCGCGTCAAAGAGCCGGCCGATCCGGAGCTGCAAAATGGCAACCAGCTCTGCGGTTCAGGCGATGTCACCTTTGTCGCCACATGGGCCGACGGTGAGGGCACGACGGCAATTGCCGTCTTCACGAGCGAGCGAGCCCCCAAGAGCAGCGGGCAGATGTGCGCTCTATATTCGTATGAGGATCAGAAATAGCGCGCCCGCTATCGAGCCTTATAGCCTATCATCGTGAGCACTGGCGGGCGCCACTGTTCATCTGAGGTATCACAATCCTACTGGATACACCGGGCCTCGCGATCAAACAGATGCAGCTGTTCTCGATCGATGGCGAGGCTGACGGGCTGACCGACTCTCATTTGAACATTGCCCGGCAAGCGGACGGTCGTGAGCTGATTGCCATCATGCATGACATAGGCATAGGTATCTGAGCCGAGCCGCTCGATAACATCGATCTTGCCGTCCAGATTGCCCTCCCCCGGCGCCACGATGCCGATATGCTCGGGCCGGGCGCCAAGCTTGACGACTTCGGCCGGCGCCTTGGGAAGCTGTAGCAGGCCGCTGGAGGCGATCTTCAACCCTGCGGCCGTCGGCTCGACATCGTAGACATTCATCTTCGGTGACCCGAGAAACTGTGCAACGAAGAGATTGGAAGGCTTCTCGTAGAGATCGATGGGCGAGCCGATCTGCTGGATCTCGCCATCCTTCAAGACGACGATCTTGTCGGCGAGCGTCATCGCCTCGACCTGATCGTGGGTCACATAAATCATCGTCGCGCCAAGCCGCTGGTGCAGCCTGGCAATCTCGATGCGCATCTCTGCCCGTAACGCGGCATCCAGGTTTGACAACGGTTCGTCAAAGAGAAATGCGACGGGGTCGCGGACGATGGCGCGACCGATGGCGACGCGCTGGCGTTGGCCGCCGGACAATTCCTTGGGCTTGCGGTCGAGATAGCTTTCGAGACGCAGCGATGCCGCCGCCGCCTCGACGCGCCGTTTGATCTCGGCGCGCGGCGTGCGTGCCACCTCAAGGCCGAAGGCCATGTTCGCCCGCACGGTCTTGTGCGGATAGAGAGCGTAGGATTGGAAGACCATGGACAAGGCGCGGTCCGCTGGACCGAGGCCGGTCACATCCTCGCCGCCGATCAGGATTTGGCCGGAGGTGACCTCCTCCAGACCGGCGACGAGGCGCAGCAGCGTTGATTTCCCGCTGCCGGAGGGGCCGACGAAGACGACGAATTCGCCGTCCTCGATCCGCAGGTCGAGCCCGCGGATGATGTCCAATGCACCAAAGGATTTTTTGACATTGTTCAGTTCGATAACGGCCATGTCGATCTCTCCGCAGCTTCAAGCCTTGACGCCGCCGGCACCAAGGCCGCCTTGCCAGAAGCGCTGCATGACGATGAAAGCTATAATGACGGGAACGATGCTGATCAGAGCACCGGCCAGCACGAGGGTGAAAAGCGCGGCGCCGCCGCCGGAGCCGACCGTCGCCGTCGCATACCACTGCGCCAGACCAACGGTGACGGGAAAATATTCCGCCGAACTCAGGACGACGAGGGGCAGGAAATAGTTATTCCAGGTCGCGACGAAAGAGAGGATCAGCACGGTGGCAAAGCCGGGCATCAACAGACGCAGGGCCAGCGAGAAGAAGATATGAAGCTCCCCCGCCCCATCGACCCGGCCAGCATCGATCAATTCGTTCGGTATCGCGTCGTCGGCGTAGACACGCATCAGGAACACGCCCGGCGGATAGACAAGGGACGGCAGGATCACGGCCCAGGGCGTATTGACGATACCGACCTTTGACATCAACAGGAACAGCGGCACGACGAGGGCCGTCTGGGGGATCATGACGGCACCGAGGATGATCGCGAAGATGAGCCGTTTGCCGCGGAAGTCGTATTTTGCAAGCGCATATCCGGCCATGGTGGAAAACAGCGCAGCGCCGATGCCGGCCGTCGTCGCGTATATGATGGTATTGAGCAGCCATCGGGAAAATATACCGCCCTGGAAGCTGAAAACCTGTCTTAAGTTCTCAAACAGCTTGAAGTCGCTTGCGAACCAGAGGCCGAACGTCGTGAAGAGATCATTGTTCGATTTCGACGCCGATACCAGGACATAGAAAAGCGGCAACGCGGTATAGAGCCAGATGACCAGCAGGATCGCCGTCAACATCCAACGGTTGCGGCGAAACGAAGAAGAGCGCCTGGACTTGCCGACAATGGTCATGCATTGCCCCTGCGGTTGACGATCAACATGAATGCATAGGAAATGACGGCCGTCACGGCACCGAGGACGAAGGAAACGGCGGCGGAATAGTTATATTGCTGATTGGCGAAGGCAAGCGTGTAGGCATAGTAGTTCGGCGTATAGGAATTGGTGATGCTGAGCGGTGCCAGATTGCGCAATAGGTAGGGCTCCGAGAAAAGCTGCAGTGAACCGATGATCGAGAAGATGATGGTGACGACGACCATAGGGGCAATCAGCGGAAGCTTGACGCGCAGCGCATAGACCAGACTGCTGGCCCCATCCATGGATGCCGCCTCTTCGAGATCCGTCGGGATCGCCTGTAGCGCGGCGTAGTAGATGATCATTTGGTAGCCGGTATATTCCCAATTGGCGATATTGGCGATCGACGGCAAAATGGCATTCGGGCCGAGGAAATTCGGCGCCGGAAGCCCAATGGTGTTCGCAAGCTGGGTGAATGGACCGAAGGCTGGACCATAGAGATAGCCCCAAATCAATGTGGCGATCACAGCGGGAACGGCGTAGGGCAAGAACAGGCTGATCCGAAAAAAGCTCTTGGCATAGACCGTGCCGCTATCGAGGATCAGCGCGATCAACAGTGCAATCGCGACCATTCCGGGGATCTGGATAACGGCGAACTTCAGGAGCACGACGACACCCTGCCAGAACTTCGGGTCGCCCAGCGCACGCACGAAATTGTCCGCTCCGACGAACTTGGTGCCGGCGACCACGGTCGTCTTATAGACCGCGAGGTTGAGGGCATAGAGCATCGGCGCGATCAGAAAGGCTGCGAACAACAGCACGAAAGGTGCAAGAAAGAGAAAAGGCGCCAGCTTCTTGCCTACGCGTCGATGACGTTTGCGGCTGATAGGACCGGCCATCTGCTTTGTCTCCGGCTGCGAAATGGGCCCGCGCCGAAGCGCGGGCATTGCGAAGGGGCATGCGAGTGCCTGCAACCCGCATGCCGGTCGTCACCCCTTGGAGACCGTGTAACCCTGATCGGAGCAATAGGCGCTGACACCTTCCTGCAGGCGATCGAAAGCATCTCCGAGCGATCCCTTGCCTCCGATGGACGCGGACAGCTCCTGCTGGACCTGGCCGGCGAGATAATCCTGGAAGGGTGCATACTGGAAAGACGAGTCGACGTGCTTGGCTGCCTCGACAAAGACTTCGTTGACCGCCTGGCCGCCATAGAGATCGTATTTGTGATTGATCAACTCGGGATCAGCCACAAGCTCCTTGAGCACGGGGAAGAGGAACTGTTTGGTGTTCCAGAGGCGTGCGGCCTGCGGATCTGCGCCAAGGAACATCGCAAGCTGCGTTGCTTCCTTCGGATGCTTCGAGGTCTTGAACACCGCGAAGGTCGATCCGCCCAGATTGGCGGTGACATATTTTCCTTCGTCCCATTGTGGCAATGGAGCGGCGCGCCAATGACCATTGCTCTTCTTGGCAAATTGCGGAATGAACACCGCCCCCCAGGCGCCGGTCATCCAAGAGGCATAGGTGCCTTCGTCAAGTCCGGTGAACCAGTCGGTCGTCCAAACCGGAGTCTTGACGCCCACGGCCTTCGCATCGATCAAATCCTGCCAGAAGGCAGCCCATTTCTTAGCGATTGCATCGTTCAGATTAAGCTTGAGATCGGTGCCCTTCAGCTCGAACGGCTTCCAACCGGCCTGCGCCAGCAGCGCGATGACCCAACCACCGTCGGCGGTGCCGCCGAAGTTGGTGAGATAGGTGTCCGGCGAGGCCTTTGTCAGCGCTTTCGAGCTTTCGGCAAAGGCAGCCCAGGTCTTCGGCACTTCGATCTTGTGTGCGTCCAAAACGTCGGCGCGGTAGAGAATGCCCATCGGGCCGGAGTCCCAGGGGATGCCGTAAACGGCGTTGCCGTCGGATGCAGAGGCCCATGTCCAGTCGATGAACTTGTCCTTGACGTCGTTTGCACCGTGCTGGCCCATGTCGAGCAGTGCCTCGAGCTGGCGGAAGCCCGGAATATTGGTGAACTCGACCTGGCCGACGTCAGGCAGACCGGTGCCGGCCTGAATAGCATTGCGCAGCTTGACGTATTCATCAGGCCCCTGCCCGGCATTCTCGAGCTTGACGCTGATATGCGGAAAGGCCTTGGTGAACAGATCGATCTCCGCCTGCGTGTTCGGCGTCCAGGCCCACATCGTCAGCTCGACCTTCTCCTGCGCCATGGCTGGCGCACCGAGACCGGACAAGGCCACTGCGGCCGCACCTGCACCGGCCGCCTGCAGCAACTGGCGCCGGTTCAAGGCTATCTGGATGGCGTCTCTTTTCATGTCGTTGGTCATTGCATGTCCTCCCACATTCGGCGGAACCGCACCCTCCCGGATCGGCTCTTTCGTGATGATGCGCAATTCATCATGCGCAATTTTCGTTGTCAATTGCGCAATTTGCGTATTTATGCAATTTTTATCGCAATTTTCGTGTATGTGATCGTGACAGAGCCGTTGATATCGATGTCCGGGGATGGATTTCTCTCGGGAATCCCATGATTATCAAGGCAAATTGAAGGGTAGGCATTTGACTCGTTCATCCAAGTCCAACGCAAATCAGCTCGAAATTGCCAAAGCGGCGGGGGTTTCCGTCAGCACGGTATCACGTGCGCTGTCCGATGCGCGAGGGATCAGCGACGAGCGCCGCATGCAAATTCGCAAGATAGCGGAGGATGCCGGGTATTTCGGCAAGGCTCGAAACACCGCGGCACCGACCAAGCATCTGCGGGCCTACGTGACCGGCAGCCTTGCCACCGGCGGATTGGCTCCCTTCTATGAGGCCGTTATTGCCGGGCTGCGCGATAGCTCCAATGAGAGCGGCTTCAGCCTTTCGATCCGCATGGTGGATGAGACCTCGCTCGGTCCGCATCGCATGGCACGCGACCAGGAACAGGAAGAGGCAAACGCGACGATTTTCGTCGGCATCGATCTGAATGAGGGACTTGCCAACTATTTCCTGAACGGCAGCCATCGCGCGATACTTGTAAACGGGTACGATCCCGACATGCGCTTCGACTGTGTCGCGCCGAATAATTTTTACGGCGCACGAATGGCTGGACGAGCTCTGCTCAAGGCCGGACATAGAAAATTGCTTTACATTCATGACCATACGCGGTGGACCACGACACAGCGCCGACGCGGCTTCTATGCGGCCCTTGAAGATTTTCCCGACGCGTCATGCAGCTCGATCGGGGTCGCCAACGGCGTCGACACCGCGCTGCTTGCGGAAGTCGAGCGGCGGGCAAAGGGGGAGACGGACTGGACAAGCGTTTTCTGCGCCAATGATATGGGCGCCTTCCGCCTGATGAATGCGTTGGAAGCAGCCGGGCTCAACGTTCCTGGCGAGATTTCCGTTATCGGCTTTGACGACTTGCCCTATGCCGCAATGATGCATCCGCGACTGACAACCATGCGGGTCAATTGTCTTGAGATGGCCCGACAGGCGATCCTGCTCGCGCAGCGACGGATCGCAGAGCCTGACGCCATGCCCGTCCAGCTGGAATGCGCCGTCACGCTGCAGCCCGGCGCAACGATTGCGCAATTTGCGTAAAAGCAAGAAATATTCGTTCTGATATTGCGCAATTTGCGTTTACGTGCGATTTCATCGGGCGAATGGCCCGGTTGCCATTCCGCATTTGCGGACGTCGTTCCGCCAGGAGTTCGCAGTTGCCGTCCCTCAGACACCCAACACTCGCGCCTAGGCTCAGTTTTGCTTTCGGCCCGCTCGCCATAGAGACGTTGTTTTCTCCTAGAGATCTGCATCGGCTGCAAAACTGCTGTGACATCGTGTCTAAGGAGCCTCTCACGGAGTTTCAAAGCGAGATCGCGAGGGCGCAACTCGCCGATACGGATATACTGATTAGCGGTTGGGGCTGCCCTCCCATCGACGAAACCGTGTTGGAAACGGCGTCCTCTCTGAAGCTTGTCGCGCACGCGGCGGGATCGGTGAAGCATCTTATCGGGTCATTGGTCTTCGAGAAGGGCATTGCCGTCACGAATGCTGCCGCAGCCAATGCGGTTCCGGTCGCCGAATATGCGCTTGCCGCGATCCTGTTTGCCAACAAGAGCGTCTTCCGCTTCGCGCAGCTCTATCGGCAACAGCGGCGCTCCCTCGAACTACATCAATCCTTCGATGGCGACTGCGGCAGCTGGCGCAAGAAGGTCGGGATTGTCGGCGCATCGCGCATTGGCCGCCGCGTGCTGGAGCTGCTTCGCCCGCACGATATGGAAATCTTGCTGTACGATCCGCTCGTCACCGCCGCAGAAGCCGCGCAATTGGGCACCCGGCTGGTGTCTCTCCCGGAGCTGATGGCGCGGTGCCAGACCATTTCGCTGCATGCGCCTCTTCTAACCGCGACACAGCATATGATCAGTGGCGAAATGCTTCGGCTGATGCCGGATGGTGCAACACTGATCAATACTGCGCGGGGCGGCCTTATCGATCAGGCGGCACTCGAAGCTGAGCTCTCGAGCGGAAGACTATCCGCCATTCTCGATGTTACCGAACCGGAAGCACCCCCGCCGACATCACCTCTCTATGATCTGCCGAATGTCGTCCTGACGCCACATATTGCCGGAGCGATTGGTCGTGAGCGTCAGCGCCTGGGTCGGCTCGTCACCGAGGAGATCGAGCGTTTCGTCGGCGGCGAACCACTGCAACATGGCCTGACATTGGAAAGCCTGCGCTACCAGGCTTGAAACGCCGGATGTGCAGTCGTCTGAGACTTTGTATTGTGAGGATAGCCACATGACCGCATTCCCCTTCATTGCCCCTCGCCTCAACGATCCGCGGCTCACCCAGCGGCGGCAGTATGGCATGGTAATAGACGGCAAATCCGTTTCCGCTCTTTCTGGAGAGACAATCTCGCGCGAGAGCCCGGGCCATCCGGGCCACATCGTCAGCATCATCCCGAAAGGCAGCCGTGCGGATGCTGAAACGGCCATTGCCGCCGCACGCCGCGCGTTCGACAATGGCCCATGGCCGCGGATGACCGGCGGCGAGCGTGGCCGCATCATGAACCGGGTCGCCGATCAGATCGAGGCACATGTCGAGGAACTCGCGACCATTGAAGCGCTTGAGGTCGGCAAGGCGATCGGCCAGGCGCGGGGCGAAATCGGTTTTGCCGTCAGCCTTTGGCGCTATGCGGCAGGACATGCCCAGGGACTCGAGGGCGAAGCGCATAATGATCTCGGGGCGAATACACTCGGCCTTATCCTTCGCGAACCCGCGGGAGTGGTCGGGCTCATCACGCCGTGGAATTTTCCGCTGCTGATCGGTTCGGAACGTATCCCCTGGGCGATCGGTGCCGGCTGCACCGTCGTCATCAAGCCGAGCGAGTTTACCTCGGGCTCGACGATCCGCATGGCCGAACTTGCGCTACAGGCCGGCCTGCCCGAAGGCGTATTGAACGTCATCACTGGATATGGGGCGGATGTCGGACAGATTTTGGCAGAGCATCCGGATGTCGATGTCGTCAACTTCACCGGATCGCAGCGCGTCGGACGCCTTATCGGCGCCCTTGCAGGACAGAATATCAAGAAGGTCGGACTGGAGCTTGGAGGCAAGGGTCCCCAGGTGGTTTTTGCCGACGCGGATCTCGATGCCGCGGCAGCCAAGATATCCGGCGGTGTCTTTCATTGTTCCGGGCAGGTCTGCATCTCCGGCAGCCGCCTGATCGTCCATGAGAGCATCGCGGACGCGCTGCTGGAAAAAGTTCAAGCGGTCGCCGCACAAATCGTCACCGGGGATCCGCTGGATGATCGTGTCAACGTCGGCGCCCTCATTCACCAGGCTCATCTGGACAAGGTCGCCGAATATGTCGCGCAAGGCAAGGCTGACGGCGCCCAGATATTGACCGGCGGCAGCAGGCTCGGCGACGCGGGTGCCTTCTATGCCCCGACGATTTTCACGGAAGTCACTCCGCGGATGACCATTGCCCAGGACGAGATTTTCGGCCCCGTGCTGACCACCTTTCGCTTCAAGGCCACGGAGGACGCCATACGCATGGCCAATGATACGCCTTACGGCCTGTCCGCCTGCGTCTGGTCGACGAATTTGTCGACCGCCTTCCAGGCCATCCGCCGCATCAAAGCAGGCAGAACCTGGATCAACGGCATGGGAGACGGCGCACCGCAACTGGCGATCGGCGGCTATAAGCAGAGTGGCGTCGGCCGCGAACTCGGCAGGCATGGATTTGATGAGTATTCGGAGCTGAAAAGCGTCCACGTTTCGCTCTCGGCTTTGCCGGGATAGAGCACCGTGAGAGAGAGGGTTCGGCAGGTTTGTCTGGGTTAACCTGCCACCGACGGCTGATCGGCCTGGCATCTTTCGCGGCGCCGGAAGCGGTTTTTTGCTTCCGGCGTTGTCGCCTCGCCGCTCGTCATATCAGCGCTGCGGCAAGTTTCGGGCAGCATCACGAACCAGGACTTTGTCGACGCCAAGGATCACTGCGCCGAGGGACACGATCAGCGCCGCAACGACGACCCATGGGAACGACGTCGGCCCCATTCGATCGAGCAATAATCCACCCCCGACGCCGGCGGTGGCAACAGCGCCGTTCCAAACCGTCGTATTCATGGATAGGGCGACATCCACGGTGTTCCCGGCAAACCGGGACAACATGGTCTGCGTCAACGTCGCAAAGCCGCCGAAGGCCAGCCCCCAGGCGAAAACGGCAGCATAGACTATTACCGGCATCGAACTGCAAATGCCGAGCAGCAATGCGGTGAGAGCGAAGGTACCAATACTTGCAACGAGGAGAAGCCGTAGCCAGCGATCGACCGTTGCGCCGACAAACCACAGGCTCACAAAAGAACCGAGCCCGAAGATGAAAAGAACAGTATCTGCACTTGCCGACACGGCAGCCGATCCGAGAAAGGGTTCGATGTAGACATAGAGAATGCTGTGCGCCGCCACGAAAGTGAAAACGACGAGAAGCGCAGATGGAATTCCCGCCTTCAGAAAGATAGCGGCAAGGGATGGTCGTTCACTCTTCTTTTGCCCCGGAAAATCGGGCAGCACAATGAGGCCGCAGACAATGAGCAAGATAGCGATTGCCGACATCGTGCCGAATGCGCCTTGCCAGCCGATGATCCGACCCAGCAGGGCGCTGGCCGGCACCCCAAGTACGAGAGCAACCGCGGCCCCGGCGCCGGATATCGCGATTGCTCTCCCGCTCAGATGCTGCGGTGTCATGCGAACTGCATATCCGGCAAGCAACGACCAAACCACACCGCCGAACACGCCGGCAGCGAAACGTGCCATCAATGAAATCGGATAGTTCGTCGATAGCGCCGTGATCAGATTGACGATGGCGAAGCCGGCAATCGCGGCAAGCATCAATGGCTTCCTGCGCATTCCTCGCGTAACCGCCGTGACCGGAATGGCGGCGATCAACGCGCCACAAGCAAAGGCGGTAATGAACTGACCCGTCATACCTTCGGAAATGCTCAGACCTGTCGCCATCGACGACAATAGGCCGGCGGGCATGATCTCGGTCATGAGCGTGATGAAAGCGGCACCTGCGAGCGTCAGCAGTCCGGCCAGCGGCAGTTTGTCCGTCTGGCAGGAGACGCTGGCAGGCAAGCCGTCAGGCCTGATGCTTTGAGCCTCATTTCCAATCATTTGGGTGTTCCTTCACTAGATTTGCGAGGCGGCGCTGGCCCTTTCGGCCAGCTGTTGCGCGGCAAAATCAGACAGAGCGACCATTTCGACGACGAAGGTTAAGGGATCGCCTTTGAATGAAAAATATGCTTCAATTCATTTCACTTATGAATATTTGTCGCCCTTGGAGCAAGCATGGACCGCCTTGGCTCACTGGCTGCCTTCACGGAGGCCGCCGATTCCGGAAGCTTCACGGAGGCCGGCCGCAAGCTTGGCATTTCGGCATCTGCCGTCAGCAAGGCTGTGTTGCGCCTGGAAGAGAGATTGCGGACGAAGCTCTTCCACCGATCGACACGCAGCGTCACGCTTACGCCCGAAGGCCGCCTGTTTCTCGAACGGTGCCGGCGCATAGCAGCAGAGATGGAAGCTGCCGAACTGGATCTTGCCCAGATCCACGAGGCTCCGCGCGGCAGGCTTAAATTCAGCCTTCCATCGGCGGGAATGCCGTTCATGCCGATGCTGGCCGAGTTCCAGAAATGCTATGCGGAAATCGAGCTCGACATCGATTGCTCGGATCGGCTAGTCGATGTGATCGATGAAGGGTTCGACGTCGTGCTGCGCACCGGCAATGCAACGGATTCACGACTGATGTCACGCGTGGTCGGCACCTACCGCCAGATCGTCGTCGTATCCCCCGATTATCTCAATCAAAACGGCGTTCCCGAGACGCCCGAAGATCTGAAACGACACGCCTGCGTCATGTACCGGCAGTTCGCAACGGGCAGGCTTATCCGATGGCTTTTCCGCGACGGCGACACCGTGGTTGATGTCGAGCTCTCGGCCACGACGATTACCAACTTCCTTGAACCGCAGCTGGTCTTCGCACGGCAAGGGGCCGGCTTCGCCTTTCTGCCCGACTTCGCTGTCGAGGACGATCTCGCGCGCGGAACGCTGGTCAAAGTGCTCGATCGATACGTGGGAGACGCAACGACGCTACGCCTGCTGTGGCCGTCGAACCGGCATATGGCACCCAGGGTCCGCGTCTTCCTGGATTTCGTCGGGGAACAACTCGCTCTGAAATTGAGAGGTAGCGTATGATCGGTGCATCCAAGCCAACACGTCTTCCCTAACCATCACTCTTGGCGCGCATGACCATGCCAGCAAGTCGTCAGCTGGCCCTGGGCTCTACAACCCCTCCTCCCGCGCATAGGCGGTCAACAGATCGGGGAAATCCTTTTCCGGCGTCGCCTTCAGCAAAGCTCGTGTGGTGATGGCTTCGATGTGGTCGGTCATCAAGGTTCGCACCTTGTCACGGTTGGCCTCAGCGAGTGCGGCGATCAGTTCCCTGTGTTCAGAGACGGCACAATCTGGAGAATGTGGGCGCCCATAGAGCGAAAGGATGAGAGACGAGCGCGAAACGAGCTCGGTGACATAGCGCGACAACACGTCGTTCTCGGTCAGCGTGGCGAGCAGCACGTGGAATTCGCCGGAAAGCTGGATCGAGGTGGAGGCGTTGTTGGCCCTTGCATTGTCTTCCGCATCGACATGCGCCTCCAGTAGGCGGATCTGTTGCGGTGTCAGCTTGCCGACGAGTGTGTCCACCACCATCGCCTCCAATACGCTGCGCACCGCCAGGATGTTGCGGCCATCCTCGAGGCTTGGCTGCGCAACGCAGGCGCCCTTGTGCGGGCGCTGCTCGATCAGGCCTTCTCCATTGAGCCGGGCAAGCGCCTGTCGAACGATCGTCCGGCTGACGCCGAGCCGATCACCGATCGAATCCTCCGGCAGCTTCGTTCCGGCCGCCAGCGCCTGATCGAGGATCGCACGCTTTAAGGTGCGGTAGACGGCATCCGACTTGGAGACCGCGGACTTCGGTTTCTTGTCACTGAGATTGGGTGCCATGATGATCCTGAACTGAGATATCCGACGATACAAATGAGAAATAATCTGCTCATCCATGGGCCGAAGAATCCTATCCCCAACCCGATTCGAAGCCCTGTTGTGTCTATCGACCCAACTCGCGCCTATGTGAAAGCTCATCGCTTAGGACACCGTCGCGCGCGACGATGCGTCCGCGACGAATGACGGTTCGTTGCTGCGGCGTCAGCGCAACCGCTTCCGCAAGCGTACGAGCCGGAACGAGAACCACGTCGCCATGGCAACCGACCGATAGGCCGTAGTCGGCAAGTGCGATGCCCTCGGCGCCGCCGAAGGTGCAGACCCGCGCGGCCTCTGCCAAATCGGTATCGTTGGTCATGCCATTGCGCTGCGCCAGATACTTTGCCCGTTCTAACATATCGCCACTGCCCCATGGCTCCCATGTACCCTGGATGCCGTCGGACCCTGAGGCTAATACCACGCCAGCTTCGCGCATCGCCCGCAGCGGCAGCGCCGGCGCAGTCGGGCTACCGACCGTCATGATGGCGATGCCTTCGGCAGCAAGCAGACCGATAAGCGCCTGCTGCCTTGCCCCATCCAGCATGCCGAGACAATAGGCGTGGCTGACCATGACCTTGCCGCGCATGGAAAGGGCGCGGGTTCTTTCGGCAATCAGTTCAAGGCAGAAAGCGCCAAGTTCGCCCGGCTCGTGCAGATGGATATCGACCGGCTTGCCATGACGGTCGGCAAGCGCAAAGATCGCATCCAGATGGCGCACCGGATCACGGTCGATGCTTGCCGGATCGATGCCGCCGACGATGTCGGCACCTGCCTCCAATGCCGCCTCCATCAGTTCGAGCGTGCCATGTCTTATTAGCATGCCGCTCTGCGGAAAGGCTGCGATCTGCACGTCGACCAGATCCCGGAAAGCGTTTCGCGCCTCGATGACGCCTTCTATATTCGAAATACCGATCTCCGTGTCGACGTCGACATGACTGCGGATATGCAGCACGCCAAGGGCAAGCGTCTGCAGGATCTGCCTGGCCGACTGCCGGCGCGCGTCGATGCCAAGCTGCTGTTTTGCCTGCCGGTCGGCGATAATCCGCTGGTTTCTTGTTGGGCCGACACGATTCTCAAACCAGTCCATACCGATCAGATTCTTGTCGAGATGCGTATGCGCCTCGACCAATCCCGGCAGCGCGATATGGCCGCTGCCGTCAATCTCGGTCACGACCCCGTCGGGTCGATCCTCGCAAAAGCGGCCATTTCTGATGTAGAGATCCGTTGGCTCTCCAGCGAACGGTCTGACATTGCGAATGAGAAGGTCGTTCATGGCTTGGTCTCCAATCAATCCTCGGAAGTGGGCGACGCCTTCACGCCAGCGCCATGCGCTCCATCATCCGATGGAAGGCGCGCTCGGCGCGGTCCAGAATGGCATTTTCGTCGTGATGCACCAGCCGCCTCGAGCGCATGAGCACCCGGCCGCCGACGATCGTGGTATCGACGTCTGCGCCATTGGCAAAGCGTGTGAGCCGCTGGACCGGATTGACCGGTGGCCAGAGATGCGGCTGCCTCATATTGACGAGGATGATATCGGCACGCTTGCCGACTTCAAGCGAGCCGATTTCCGCGTCCATCGAAAGCGCGCGCGCGCCCTCAATGGTCGCCATTTCCAGAAGCTGCATGGGTGGCAGAACGCTGTCGTCCTTGAAATGCCGTGCATGATAGCGATGGGCCTGAAACATATTGCGGAACATATCGAAAGGGCGATCAGGGGCGGCAGCGTCCGTGCCGAGCGACACGGTCACACCGGCCTCCATCAATTCCGGCGCGGGGCAGCGGCCGAACACCGACATCAGGGCACTCGGATTATGCGCGACCTTGGCGCCGGTCCGCTTCAGCGCGGCAAAATCCTCCTCGGTGAGCTCGATGCAATGCGCCAGCAAGGAGCGGTGGTCGAAGAGATCAAGCCGCGCGGCATTGGCGGCAATCGAACCTTCGCGATGGCCGTCCTGAATTAGCAATACCCCCTTCTCGCGCGCGAGTGCGCGCGCCTGCCGAGACAAGTCAAATACGACCTCATTCTCCAATTCCTTCGCATCGAAGACTGGGAGCGAGAGCGCTACCTGCAGGCAATCGTTGCGACCGGCCCAATCGTCGATGAGTTCCGCGCATACCGACAGTTGTTGCATTGGATCCACGACGATATTTGTATACGATCCATGTGTATAATTACGGTATAGATGGGCGCTGCTTGGCCGGTTCGGTCCGACGGCGAGCACCTCGCGCACGCCCATGTCGGCGATCGCGGCAAGATGAGCCTGTGCGGCTTCGGCAGCTTCGGTACGCATAATATCGGGACCACCGCCGAACAACAGCACTGCGGTCGTCGTGCCGCATCTGATGCGCTCAAATGCCGAGAGTGCTGCTTCCGCCGACCAGAATTCGATATCGGTGGCTTCAGCATAGATGCGCCCGGTCGTCTCCATCCACTGCTCGGAATCCTCGCCTAAGCCCTTGGTCAACATATGTCCGGCATGTGCGTGCGTGTCGATGAGGCCGGGCATTGCCACCATGCCCGCCGCATCAATTCGTTCGACAGGCCCATCCAGGTCGGGCTGTAGATCTCCGATCGACGCGATACGACCGCCCTTTATCAGAATATCCCCTTTTTCAAGAATGCGGCGCTCCGCATCCATGGTGACAACAACGCCATTTGTGATCAGAAGCGATTTCGTCATCCAGCCCTCCTCCCTCGTCATCAATGCAAGTCTTCCACGTCGTTTCGTGAAATCGAATCCCCGCACCTTGAAACTGTGCACATCATATGTATACTGAATTTCGGGAACAATCGTATACGCAAAATTCATTACAATGTATACGTGAAATGGGAGACTTACGTGAACAATTATGTAAAGACCCTTTTGGCGGGGCTCGCCATCATCATACCGCTGACGACACCGGCGCTTGCGAAAACGCTTCGCTGGTCCTCGGCCGGAGACGTCATCTCCTACGATCCGAACGCACAGGTCGACAGCTTCACGCAGAGCGTTCATCACATGGTTTTCGATCCGCTGGTGCGCCGAAACAAGAACCTGCAGCTTGAGCCGGCGCTTGCCATCTCCTGGGAAGCGATCGAGCCCACACGCTGGCGCTTCAAATTGCGGCAGGGGGTCAAGTTCCATGAGGGCCAACCCTTCAACGCCGACGATGTCGTCGCCACGATCATGCGTGAAATCGATCCCGGCTCGCGCAATCGCGAGAACCTGCCGGCCGTGATCGGCGCCGAAAAGGTCGACGACTACACGGTCGACATTATTCTGCGCGGCCCATACCCCTTGCTTCTCAACGATCTCGCCGCCGTCTACATCATGAGCAAGCCATGGATGCAGGAGCATGATGCCCTGAAGCCTGGAAACGCCTCGACAGGCGTCACCACCTATGCCAGCAATCACGCCAACGGCACCGGCCCGTTCAAACTCGTCAGCTACGAGCCGGATTCGAAGTCGGTTTTCGCGGTCAATGAAAACTGGTGGGACAAGCCTCAGCACAATCTGACAGGCGTCGAATATCGCCCGATCGCGTCGGATGCCACGCGTGTCGCAGCACTTCTGTCGGGCGAACTGGATATGATCGCCCCCATTCCGCTGCAGGATATTGATCGTGTAAGCAACACGCCGGGCCTTAAAGTCGTCGAAAACCCATCACTGCGTGAAATCTTCCTCGGCCTCAACTTCCGGCCTGAACTTCATGCCATGCCGGGCAAACCCAATCCGCTTTTGAACGTCAAGGTGCGCCAGGCGCTGTGGCATGCCATCGATTTGAACACGATCCAGAAGCGGCTGATGCGCGGCAAGTCCCGCATCTCCGGGATGCTGGTCGCACCCGAGGTCACCGGCTACGACAAGTCCATCGACGTCCCGCTTGCCTATGATCTGAAACAGGCCAAGTCGCTATTGACCGACGCCGGTTACGCCGACGGATTTAAGGTCGGGCTGAACTGCTCGAACGACCGCTACATCGCCGACGAACAGATCTGCCTGGCCATCGCCTCCATGTGGGCCAAGATTGGCGTCAAGGCCGACGTCAGCGTCGAAAGCAAGACCACCTATTTCCCGCGCATGGATAAGGGGGATCTCGACATCTACATCCTCGGCTGGGCCTCATTGCCGCCGATGGATGGCTATAGCGTCCTGCAGTCCCTGCTTGCCACCAATGACGGCACCTATGGCGGCAGCAATCCGAACGGTCTGTCCGATCCGAAAATCGATGCATTGGCACATTCGGCGTCGACCGAACTCGACGAGAGCAAGCGTGTCGAGATGCTCAAGGAAGCGTTCAAGATCACCCATGATCAGGCCCTCTACATCCCGCTGCATCAGCAGCCGGTTGCCTGGGCCATGAGCGACAAGGTCGATATTCCTCAGTTCGCTGACGAATATGTACGTCCCTGGTTCGCCCAGATGAAGTGATCTCATAGCTCATCATGCAAAGCGATCCCGGACCAAGGTTCGGGATCACTCATAAGGCAGGATGAGCGAAGCAACGCGCTCTTTTGGGTCAGAGAGCCTAGCCGCGCGCCCGTAAGGTATATTCCTATGATCAGGATTCTAACGACAAGGCTACTGCAGGCCATCCTCGTGATAGTTGCCGTGACCGCTATCGCCTTCATCATGTTCCGGTTCGTCGGCGATCCAGTCGCCGCAATGGTGCGAGAAGGCGCAGGCCAGGCCGAAAAGGATGCGCTTCGCGCCACGCTCGGCCTCGACAGGCCTCTCGTCATCCAGTTTCTCGATTTTGTGGGTCGGGTGCTGCATGGCGACCTCGGAACGAGCTTCCGCTATCAGCAACCCGTCGCCAACCTGTTGCTGAGCCGGCTTCCGGCGACACTGGAATTGGTGATCGTTGCCACGATCATGTCACTTGCGATCGGCATTCCCCTCGGTGTCGTCTGCGCACTGAAACCGAACGGAGCGCTTTCCCGGCTGACCCAATCCCTGACCCTGGTTGGCATCTCGATGCCCACCTTCGTCACCGGATTGCTGCTGATCCTGGTTTTCGCCGTCAATCTGCGCTGGCTGCCCTCTTCCGGTCGCGGCGACGTCGTCGATCTCGGCTTCTGGCAGACCGGCTTTCTGACGGTCTCCGGCTTGAAGTCGCTGATCCTGCCGTCGATCACGCTTGCCCTCTTCCAATTGACGCTGATCATGCGGCTGGTGCGCTCGGAGATGATCGACGTGCTGTCGTCGGACTATATCCGCTTTGCCTTCGCGCGCGGCCTGCCGCGTTCCTACATCTACGGGCGCCTCGCTCTTCGCAACGCGCTGATGCCCGTCGTCACCGTGACGGGGTTGCAGATCGGCCAGCTCATCGCTTTTGCCATCGTCACCGAAACGGTCTTCCAGTGGCCCGGTATGGGCCTGCTCTTCACCAACGCGGTCGGCTACCCGGATATTCCGGTGCTTTCCGCCTACCTCCTGTTCGTCGGCTTCCTGTTCGTGCTCATCAACACGGTCGTCGACATTCTGTATATCTTCATCGATCCGCGGCTGAGGACAAGATAATGGCCAGTCGAGTTCAACTCATTCACCGACTTCCCCCGGTCTCGGTCATGATTGCCGGCCTGGTGCTCATCACGATGCTGGCGCTGGTGATCTTCGCACCGATGATCGCACCGATGGATCCGCGCGACGTCTCGTCCTATTCGCTCATCGACGCCGAGATCCCGCCGGCCTTCATGGATGGCGGCGATCCGCGCTTCCTGCTCGGCACCGACAACCAGGGACGCGATCTTGTCTCCGTCATCCTGTTCGGTCTGCGCATCTCGGTGCTGATCGGTATCGGCGCCGTGCTGTTTGCAGCCGTGCTCGGCGTTCTCCTCGGCCTTGTCGCCGGCTTCTTCGGCGGGCGGGTCGACAGCATTGTAATGCGTATCGCCGACGTGCTGGTCAGCTTCCCGACGATCTTGGTGGCTCTCCTCATCAGCGGCATTGCCAAGGCCCAGCTGGATGCCGACACGGTTCTCAACTGGGCGCCGGCCATTCTCGTCTTTGCGATCGCCGTCAACGAATGGGTGCAATATGCGCGCACTGTCAGGGCCTCCACCATGGTCGAGGTGTCTCGAGACTATGTGCGGGCGGCAAAGGTGATCGGGCTTCCATCGCGCCGCATCATGATCCGCCACATCCTGCCGAACGTCATCAGCGCCGTGATGGTCATCGCCACCATCAACCTTGCCGGCGCCATCCTCACCGAAGCGACCTTGTCGTTCCTCGGCGCGGGCATGCCGCCGACTTATCCGTCGCTCGGCACACTGATCCGTATCGGCAATCAGTTCCTGTTCTCCGGCCTCTGGTGGATCGCTGTGATGCCCGCCAGCGTTCTGGTGATCCTCGTTCTCGCCGTCAACGTCATCGGCGATTATCTCCGCGACCGCTTCAACCCCAAACTGATGGCACGCTGATGATACACACACCAACACCCGTTCTCGACATCAGGAATTTGCGGGTTGAATACCCGCTCGCCAACGGCGAGACGCTGGCAGCCGTCAATGACATCAATCTGACGATTGCTCCCGGCGAGATCCACGCACTGGTTGGCGAATCCGGCGCCGGCAAGACCACAGTCGGCAACGCGCTCATGGGCCTTCTGCAGTCACCGGGCCGAATTGCGGCGGGATCGATCACAATCGCCGGCAAGCCCATCGATGTGCGTACCGGCCGCACGGAAGGCATCGTTCCCGGTCGCGATGTCGGCGCGATCTTTCAGGATCCCATGACCAGCCTCAATCCGCTGTTTACGGTGGAAAGCCAGTTGTGCGAGGGTATGCTGACACATCTGAAAATCAGCCGGCGCGAGGCGCGCGCGCGCGCACTCGACCTGATGAAGGCGGTCGGCATTCCGGAACCGGAGCGACGGCTCGGCAGCTATCCCCATCAGCTTTCGGGCGGCCAACGCCAACGTGTCGTCATCGCGACCGCGCTCGCTTGCGACCCCAAGCTGCTGGTCGCCGACGAGCCGACCACGGCGCTCGACGTTTCGGTACAGGCTCAGATTCTCAAACTGATCCGCGACCTCGCCAACGCGCGGCGGGTGGGCGTTTTGTTGGTAACGCACAATATGGGCGTCGTCGCCGAAATCGCCGATAGCGTGACGATTATGCAGAACGGCCGCGTGGTCGAGACCGGCTCGACGCGCGAGGTCCTGACCGCACCGAAGGCGCCGTATGCCCGCACGCTGATCGCAGCAGTTCCCCCCATCGACGTCAGGCTCGATCGCCTGCCGGTTCCCAGCGAAGAAACTAAAATCACCCTCGATGCACGCGAAAGCGTGCGCCGCAAGAGCGTCGAGACCGGAGTGGCAACGACCAACGACATCGTGCTGAACGTCCGCAATCTGTGTGTGGAGTATGGTCGACGTTCTCTTTTGTCCAGCCAAAGGACCTCGGTTTTCAAGGCGGTCGACGATGTGTCTTTCGACGTGCGCCGCGGCGAGATCTTCGGGCTTGTCGGCGAATCCGGTTGTGGCAAGACCACCGTTGCCAACACGATTGCCGGGCTGGTAAGACAGAGCTCAGGCAGCATCGATTTCCAGGGGAAACCGCTCGCGGGCAATCGCGATCAGTCCGTCCGTCGCTCGATGCAAATGGTGTTTCAGGATCCTTATTCGGCACTCAATCCGCGCCTGCGGATCAATTCGGCAATCGCCGAGCCCATCCTCTTCTACAAGCTTGCGGCAAACGCCGAGGAAGCGAGGCTGGACGCCAGAACTTTACTTGAGGCGGTCAGCCTGCCGGGCGATGCTGGTGCTCGTTTCTCGCACGCCTTCTCCGGAGGACAGCGTCAGCGTATCGCCATCGCCAGGGCACTGGGACCACGGCCGACAATGCTCATCTGCGACGAGCCGACCTCGGCACTCGATGTCTCCGTCCAGGCCCAGATCCTCAATCTCCTGAAGGACCTGCGTGACCTTGCCGGCCTGTCGATCCTCTTCATCAGCCATGACCTCGCGGTCATCCGCCAGATGTGCGACCGCGTCGCGGTCATGAAGACAGGCAAGATCGTCGAGCTTGCGGACACGGAGATCCTGTTTTCCGCGCCCAAGCATGACTACACGCGCGAGCTTTTGCGCTTGGCGCCCTCACTTGATCGCATTTTTTCCAAGGGAGAAACCGCAGCTAGCGCCTGAGGCACATAGGTCCAAATCCCTCCCATCGCTCCGGTCATGCGCAGTCGTCCCGCCACCGACATGCCCCAAAGGTGGCGGCGGCCAAACCAGCCGCTGTCGCGTCACGCGGCAGCGGCTGGCGATCAGGAACTCCAACCGCACTCCTCTCGCCTGCCCCGAGGGGCGGCAGCCTAACGTCCGCTGCACGGCAATCACGCCTATGATGGTGGCGCACGGCCGGAACATATCGATGTGGGGTGGGATCGGTTTTGTCCTCTGCCTGCTGGTCGTGTGCATCCTGTTTTCTTCGGTGATAAAGCAAGGCATGGTCACCTGACTTGGAACCGAAGGGCTCGTTCCGGCTTGCCGTGAAGTCAGGTCAACGTCTGAAATTCGCGCCAGGCGCCATCGTTCAGTTCAAACCCGATGCCTGGAATATCGGGGGGACTTGTCCACCCCTCATCGATCACCGCTCCATCAAAAAGTCCATTGAACGGATAGAAGGCAAGCGGGGTCAGCTCCGCACCGGCAAGCCCCATCGCGGCAACCACATGCAGGCAGAACAAGTGCCCGCCGTGCGGCCAGAAGGAATTGCGCGCCCACCCGAGAGAGGTGAGATGATCGACAATGTCGATATATCCCGGAAGGCCATAGCAATGGACCGGATCGAAGACGAGGATGTCTTTTGCGCGACGAAGCCCTGCGTGACGGTCGAGGAGCTTGGTTTCCGCGAGCGAAAACAGCGCTTCACCGGCAGCAAGCGGGCTCGCATAGGCTTCGGCAATGCGGGCTTGAACCGGAAAATCCAACGGATCGCAGACATCTTCGAACCAGCGAAGCCCAAAGGGCGCGAGCGCCGACGCTGCAGCAAGCCCCTGCTCGAGACCGTAGACATTCATCGCGTCGACGCTCAGATGCTTGCTGTCCGGGAGCTGCGAAACTGCCGTCTCGACGCGCTGAAGATCCCGCTTCAGGTCCGTCGCGCCTATCTTGATCTTCACGTCCTCGAAGCCTGAATCGACGAAGCTGCGAATTTCGTCGGCCAGATTGCCAAGATCGTTTTGCGGATGGAGGTAGCCGCCGGACGCATAGATGCGAACCTTGGGACGATCGTCGACGGCTCGGTTGAGACGCTGGGCAAGAAAACGAAAGAGCGGCAAGCCCGCAATCTTCGCAGCGGCGTCCCAGATCGCCATGTCCAATGCGCCGACCGCGACACATCTCTCGCCATGACCGCCCGGCTTTTCGCCCGTCATCATCACCGTCCACGCTCGGAACGGATCGATATTGTCACCGGCTTCGGTGATCAGCAGATCCTGCGACGCGCTTAGAAGACGAGGCGCAAAGCGCTCGCGGATCAGGCCGCTCTGCCCGAACCGGCCGACGGAAGCATAGCCGTATCCGACAACGGGCCTGTCGTTCCGCAATATGTCCGTCGTCACGGCGACAATACTCGTGGTCAGACCACCCGTGAGCGAACTGCGATCCGCGTATCTGGAGAGGGGTAACAGCCGCTCGTTGACATCAATGATTCTCAACCGACTTCCCCCATTTCCATGCGATGCGGTTAGGACCTGTGCGAGGACGGAGCCGGGACACTCGCATTCGGGCACATGGATCAGCCCCGCAAGGCTTTAACAGAGCGACCCTATGACTTGAGCGCGTGCCTTACTCTCAGGATCGCCAGAGCAACTGCGCCGATGACCACGGGAATTGAAATCAGCATATAGATCGGATCGATATGAAGCCCGGCATGATCGGCGGTCTCGAACGCGACCTTGATCAGGCTTAGAAGATAGTAGCTGATCGCGATGATCGACAGCCCCTCTACCGCCCTCTGGATCTTGACTTGGGTTTCCGCCCGCTCCGCCATCGCCTGGATCTGCACCGCATTTTGCACTTCGATATCGACCTGGATGCGGGTCTGGAGCAGATCGATCAGATGCATCGTCGCATGCGAAAGCTGCTCCAGCCGCAACGCCGTTGCCTCGCAGCTTCGGATCGCCGGCTTGAACCGGCGAGCAACGAACACGCCGAAGCGCTGGAAACCGGGCACATGCGTCTCCCGCAATTCGACGATGCGCTCCTCGACGATCTTGGCGTAGGCCGCCGTCGCGCCAAAGCGGTTGCGCGTCTGCGCAGCCGCGGAAATCACTTCGGCTGACAATTGCGAGATCTCATCGAGAAGACGTTTGTGCTCTTCTGCGGAGATCGTCGCATGGCGATTGGTCAACTCCACCAGCTTCTTGTCGTAACCACCGAGAGCCGGACCAAGCCGCCGCGCCTCGGGCAACCCAAGGAGCGCCATCACGCGATAGGTCTCGATCTCATAGACCCGCCGGATCATGCGCCCCAGACGATAAGCGTTCAGATCGCTGTTGAACAGGACGGTTCGGCTGGAGTTGCTCTCTCCCACGCGGAAATCCGAACAGACCAATGCCGCTCCGCCACCAATCGTGGAGGCGGCCGTATCGCCAAAGTGAAATGCCGACAGAAACGGCCCCAGTTCGGCCGGAGCGGCCCCGCAGACAAGGATCTCCAATCGGCAGACAAACGACCAATCCGTCAACCCCGCCAATCGCGCCGCCTCATCTGTCGAAAGGCTGCCCTTCGGCCATTCCTGCGGCTCTCTTTCAAGAGGGGTCACCCGCGTTACGGTGACGAATTCCGTATGAAACTCGACCTGGGTCGAGGCGCCGGCGGCACCATCATCGGCGTCGATTGTGGAATGGCTTGGATTGAAGGCCGCCGTCGCAGATGCGGAAAGCGCAATGTGCTCGACAATGGCGGGACCGGAAAAATAGATCGACGGCCGCGCATGCAGCTCAGAATTAAAGTCGAGTGCGGTCGTTGGCATTTGGCTCCCCCAGCAAGCGTAAGACCTATAACGCCAGGCTCATGATTATCGCAAACATCTATCCCGGCCCCTACTGCGGCAGAATGTCCCGACGGGTGCCACGACCTGGAAACCCTCATCACGGAGATGCGGCCGCGTGAATCTCGGCGACATAACCGCCGGGGAATTCGACCATGGCCGCCTGACGCATGTCGGAGACGTAGGGGCCAATGAGGACGGCTGCGCCCTTTGCCTTGGCCTTTTCGAGCGTCGCGGCAAGATCTGAGACCGCATAGCCCGTCGTCTCGCGGCCGTAGGGGTACGGCAAATGCCCGTCCGTGACGAGTACGACCATATTGCCGAAGACGGACTCGATGCCAATGCGGCGAAATGCGGAGTCGGGACGACCGATTTCGGCGCCGGAAGCTTTCTTCTCATCGGAAACAACCTTGCCCTGCGAGAAGGCAAGAAAAGCCCTGACGAACTTGTCGGCGACATCCGGAGACACATAGACTCGATTATCCGGAACCGTGCCGAGGGCGGGATAGTTTGGCTTGGCCGTATGCCAGTAGAGCTGCATGTTGACGCCACCGGGCCATTGAACGACCGCATCGCGGCCGATCGGATCGGGGAAGGTATCTACGACGACCGAAGCGCCTGCGGCGCGGGCGGCTGCGACAGCCTTGTCCAGGTCGCTCACCAGATAGCCGGTGCGCTCCGCTCCAAAGGGATAGGGAATTGGCGTCTTGAAGCCGAAGAGCGATACGGTTCCAACCGGTGTCAGCAAAAGTTGCGACGTCGTGCTGCTCGTCGTCGGCGTCACGGTCACAACCGCCTGCTTCGTGCTCGTGCCGCCGAACGTGCCGAGAAAACTTGTGACGAAAGCGTCCACCTTGTCTGGATCGACATAGACATGGGTCGTGTCATATTGCGCGCCCACCCCGACCTGCGCATGGGAAGCACGAGCAAGCGCCGCCTCGGTCGGCATTAGGGAAAGAGCGATGAGAAATCCGGCGGTGAGAATCGAGCGGGCAAGCATATTCTGGGCCTCCATGATGCTGGCGATATCCTGATCGAGATCGAGCCCTGTTGCCAGCAGAAAGCGGATGAAGACGAATAAGCTAGGCGGAATATCCCGGAATTGTAAAACGCGCTTCGATCGTTCTGAACAGCAACATGATGGATGCGTTGAGGACAAGATAGATGGCGGACACCATGACAAAGACCTCGATCACATCGTAGGTCTCGCCCATCAGATCTCTCGCAGTGCCCGTCAGCTCCATGATCGTCACCGTCGAGGCGAGAGATGTCGCCTTGATGGCGATGACGATCTCGCTGCTCGATGCGGGGATGGCGCTGCGCGTGGCGATTGGCAGGGTGATGAGGAAAAATGTCTTGATGCGGGTCATGCCAAGCGATGTGCTTGCTTCAGTCGCCCCTTTCGGCACCGCGCCGAGGGCGCCCCGCATGACCTCGGCGACATAAGCTCCCGATCCAATCGCCATTGCAAACACCGCGCAGACATATGGATCGCGCAAGACGGGCCAGATGAAGCTGCTGCGCACCGCCTCGAACTGGCTCAATCCATAATAGAGCACGAAGAGCTGCACCAGCATCGGCGTCGATCTGAAAATCAAGACGTAGAGGTCAGCCAAGGCCCGTAGAATGCGATGACGAGAACATCTGGCCCATGATGCCAGGGCCCCAAAGCCGAAAGCCAGGGGGACGACGCAGGCGGTCAGGCTGAGCGTTGCCATAGACGCGCCCAACAGCTTTCCGGCGATATAGAGAAATTCCTCCGTATCCATGCGATCAACGATGCCTCAATCTGTCTTCCACCCAATGGAAGAATTGGTTCGAGACGAGGACGATCGAGAAATAGACCAGTGCGGCAAGCCCGTAAAAAAGGAAGGGCTGCCCAGTCGTACGTCCGGCGGTGCTTGCGACGCGCATCAGCTCGTTAACGGCGATAATCGACAGGAGTGTCGTCTCCTTGATCGCCATGATCCACACATTGCCGAGTCCGGGCAGCGCCAGCCGAAGCATTTGCGGAATGACCACGAACATCATCCCGTGCATCGGACTCAGCCCGAGGGCGTGACATGCCTCGAACTGACCCGCCGGCACCGCCTTGAACCCGCCGCGATAGACTTCCGAACTATAGGCCGCAACGACGAGCGTCACGGCGATGACGCCGATGAAGAATGCATCGATTTCGATATAGTCATTGTATCCGAAGCCGCTCGCAATCCACATCAACAGGCTGTTGGTGCCGAAGAACAACAGGAAGATGATGAGCAATGGCGGCACCCCGCGCAGAAGCACCGTGTAAAGCGTTGCCGTAGCCGACAGAAGCCGTGAGGACCCAAGCTTGGCGAAGGCAATGAAAAGGCCGAGCAGCGCGCCGAACAGATAGCCAAGCAGCGCACAGATCACGGTCACGCCAAGCCCTTTAAGCAAGGGTTTGCTCCATGCCAACGCGTCAAAGGGCAGAAGAGCGGCAAGGGAAGCCCCGCTCATCAACCGGCTTCCTTGCAACGATCCGGATCAGGCGCCGTCGCAATGTCGAAGCCCAGCCATTTCTCAGAGATCTGACTGACGATACCCTTTCGTTTGAGCGTACAAAGGGCCTTGTCCCAATCGCCCTGTAACGGCTGTTCGTTCTTGCGCAGCAATCCACCGACGCCGACGCCCAGGTAAGGAAAGTCCTTGAAGGTGAGGTCCGGGCTGAGGACCTCGACATCCTTCCCGCTGCTCGAGCGGACCAGATCGACCCAGGGCGAACGTCCGGCCACGGCCGCATCGACGCGACCGGCCAACAAATCGAGATTGAGGCTATCCTGATTGTCGTAAAGCCGCACGGTTACGTCGCCGCCCAACTCCGCATCGACAAACTTCTGGCTCTGCGTGCCCGATTGAACACCGACGGCCTTGCCTTTCAACGCGGCTTTCAATTCCGGCCACGACTTTGCGCCATTCAGCCCTGCACTCTTCCGGGCTGCGACATTGATCGGCAAATTGCCGTAGCTCTGTGTGAACAGCAGCCGTTTTGCGCGCTGCGGCGTAATCGAGATACCGCCGATCAGGATGTCATATTTGCCCTGCTCAAGTGCCGGGATCAGGCCCTCCCATGGCTGCGTGCCGAAACGGCAGGACCGGTGCATCTCTTCACAGACGGCCTTGGCGAGATCGATGTCGAAACCCACCAGTTCTCCGGAGGCCTCCATGCTGGCCCATGGCTTATAAGCACCTTCCGTGCCGATCCGCACCTCCGGCTTTGTGCCGTCCTGCGCGCCGACGCCCACGGCGCCAAGGCAAGCTGCGGCGGCTATGGCTACGCCGATAGCCACCCATGATTTCAACAGGTTCATTTGCTCCTCCCCATTCTCTTCTATCGCCGAGGATCAATTCGTGATCATCGGCCTTCCTGCTCCCGATTGTCGTTATGTCAGCCGCGCCTCGGCGGCGGATCGTCCGCCCCCAGATCCCAGAACAGGCCCGTCATGATCGCCAGTCCCTCGGAGGCGAGCGGCATCAGCAGATGCTCGTCGGGGGCATGCTGGCTGCAGCCTGAGTAGGAATGCGGCACCCAGACCGTCGGTATGCCAAGAAGATCGGCGAAACAATTATTGGGCAAGGAACCGCCAGCATTGGGGAGAACGGTCGCAACCTGCCCCGTCGTTCGCTGGATGGATGCGGCGGCCCATGTCATCAGAGGATGCTCCGGATCGAGCCGGGTGGCACCCCAATCATACTCGAAAGAGCTGGTGACCACCTGGATTTGGCCGAAGCCTTTGCGGTCGAGGAACTCCCGGATCACATCGTGAAACCGAGTGGGATCGACATCCACCGTATAGCGGATCTGCATGCGGGCCCAGGCTTTTGGCGGGATGGCATTGACCGGATGGTCCGGTGTACCGGCAGTCATCGCCAAAACCTCCAGGGAGGTCCAGCCGAAGACACGTTCCGCTGGCGTCAGATCCGGCTCCCCCCACCAGGGATCGAGTTTAGGTCCTTCGGGGTTCTCCTTGATCTCGATCGCCCGCAAGGCTTGCGAGACCGCTGGCGGTATGACGGCGGGAACGATGCCGCGCACCCTTATGTGCCCCTGTTCGGAAACGAGAGCGGCTATCGCATTGCTGAGGATCGTCGCCGGATTTGCGATCAGGCCGCCCCAGTTGCCGGAATGATGTCCGCCGGCGCGCAGATCGCAGATCAGATCGAAATCGTAGGTTCCCCGCGTCCCGCCGACAAGCGTCGGCCGATCGGCGAGCAACCTTGGGCCATCCGAGGCGATCAACCAGTCCGCCTTCAGCATATGCTGATATTTCTCGCAGATTTCATAGAGCCCGGCCGAGCCGGTCTCCTCGGAGGTCTCCAACAGAAAGACGAGGTTGTATCCGAGCAGCTGGCGTGCGGCCAATACGGCCTCGACCGCCAATGCCACGATCGTATGCTGCCCCTTATTGTCCGCTGTTCCGCGTCCGAAGATCCGATCGCCTTCGACAGAGATCGTCCACGGATCCCGATTGTTGCTCCATGCCCCCTCCATGCCAAGCACGACATCGGCATGGCCATAAACGAGCAAGGTCGGAAGTACCGGGTCTTCGATCCTGCGTGCGATGAGAAACGGCCCGCCGCCTGGCGCCTCGTTGTCGATGATCTGACGGTCGAAGCCAAGCTGTTCCAGATCATCGGCAAAATGAGCAAGGTATCGGTAGCAATCGTCAATGCGGGCTGCATTCTGGCTCTCGGTGGGAATAGCGACCCTCTTTGCCAGATCATGGAGGAAGCGCCCGTTCGAACCATAGGCACGAGCAATTTCCAAAGCAGCCACTCGAGACATAATTTCCCTCATCTTGATCGTTGACAAAGATAAATCAGAGCGCGAATTCTGGCGCAAACCAATATTTTTCCTAACCACCCTTAGAAAAATTAAGCCACCTATGGTTCGTCATTTACCACCTCTGACTGCATTGAGAGCGTTCGAAGCCGCTGCGAGACATTTAAGTTTCGTTCAGGCCGGAGCCGAGCTCGGCGTTACCGCAGGCGCTATCAGCCACCAGATGAAACAGCTGGAAGAATGGGTTGGAGGAGCGCTGTTCGAGCGCCGCGCCAATGGCGTCACCCTGACAGAAAAGGGTCTGCTTTATGCCAAGAAGCTCGGCGCGGTTTTCGATCAGATCTCATCCGCCTCGCTCTCCACCCGCGCGGGCGAGATGAAAAGTCAGGTGTTGATCCGCTCGCAATTCTCTGTTGCCTCGCGATGGCTTGCACCGCGCATGGCGCGTTTCAATCAGGTCCATCCCGACATATCCGTCAGCATCTCAGCCCTTCCGCAGCGGTGGAATGTTCAGGATCCGCCGCCCGATCTCGCCATTTATCAAAGGCTCGGCAATGTCGCAGGCATGCAGCAGGACCTGCTGCTAGGCGGCCATCTTGCCGCGGTATGCGCTCCAGAGTTCCTTAAGCGCCTGCCGAAGCAACCGACGCCTGCCGACCTTTTCGGACAGCCGCTGATCAAGATCGAGTTCATGGAACCGGGCTGGCATGACGTCGGCTGGGCGGCGTGGTTCCTCGAGACCGGCTTCGGCAACGTGGATCTGCATTTCGCCATCACCTTCAATCTCATTTTCCTCGCCGTCGAGGCCTGCATCGCAGGTGCCGGATTTGCGCTCATTCCGAATTTCATGATCGAAAAGGAACTGGCCAACGGAACTCTGGTCGAGCCTTTCGGCATCTACCTGCCGATCCGTCAGCCCTATATGCTGATGACGCCGGAGCCGAGCCTGAAGCGGCCTGAAGTCGCAATCGTGCGAGACTGGATCCTGTCGCAGAGGTAACGAAGACCGCCGGCACAATACTCGTAAAAATCGCCCAGAGTTTGCCCGAGAGATCCTCTTTGGGACAGGAGCGAGCGTTTCCGGGCTTGGCGGCAGCCTCCATTGGCATCATTCCGTCTGATGATATCAGGCATCCTCGCGGGCGCCTCCGCTTCCGGCCTTTCGATCGTGCCGACCATGCTCGCCTTCGCCGCGGCTGAGTTCGCGATCGATTGACCTGCTCGCGGATTGGCCGTTCGCCGTCATTACCTGGCTCAGAACCAGCCTTTCACCTTGAACCAGACCAAGGGGATGATGGCACTGAGCAGGATCACCGCCCAACCGAACTGATAGCCCCAGGCCCAATCATATTCCGGCATGTTTTTGAAGTTCATCCCATAAACACCAGCCATCAGGGTCGGCGGGATGCCGACGATCGAGACGATCGTCAGAACCTTGAAAATATCGTTCTGCGCTATGCCGATCAGGCCGACCAGTGCATCCAGTACGAACTGCACCTTATTGGCCAGTTGCTCGTCATAATCCGAAAGGGAGTGGACGTCCTGTCGCAGGCTGCCGACCCGTGGCTTCAGCGTTCCACCGTCCCAATCACAGGCATATTGCTCCGCATAGGCAATGACGCGCCCGAGCCCCAGGAGGCCGTCGCGCAGTTCCGAAAGACGCTCGCCAAGGCGACCGACCTGCTGCAACTGGCCACGTAAAACCCGATTGGCGCGCGCGGGATGGCGACCGCGGGTGTCGTCGGCGCGGAACGTGTCTACAGACAGGCCATTCAGCTCGGCAGCCAAATGCTCCAGAATGTCGGCAACATGGTCGACGATTTCTTCGCAAATCAGGACGAACACTTCCAGGCTCGATTTCGGCGCGTCTTGATCGCCACCAAACTTACCGGCAATCGCATCGAAGGTCGGCAGCTGCATGAATCGAACAGTGACCAGCCGGTCGGCCGACAGCACAAATCCCAATGGCGGGGTTGCCTGCACACCTTCGGGACGGCGGGCCGCCGAGGGTGTGCTCATATAGAGCATGCCGTTTTGCTTCCTGAGGCGACTCGATACCTCAATCTCGCTGAGTGAGCCCAGGGATGGTAATTTTGCTCCGAGCAGCTTTTCGACTGCCGCGATCTCCTCGGCGGAGGGGTTGAGCAGATCGATCCAGAGAGCATCCGCAGCGACCTCTCCAGCCGTTCCCGCCTTATTGGGGAATGTGTTCAACATTGCCTGGATTATCCCTCAGTTGACGTCGCTGGCGGTGGGTCGGATCGAGACTGATGAGTGAGGCTCGATGTTGACAGCCACTCAAAAAATCAAGGGCCGAAGAATCCTTCAGAAACTCCGGCCTCTCAATAGGTCAATTCACTTGAGGCTGATTGACGTCAGTTCGTCGTCGTCTCAGCTTTGGACTTGCGGCCTCTTTTCGGCTTCGCGTCACCTTCGGCGGCAACCGCGGCAGCCTTCGCCCGCGGGGCCTTGGCAGCGGCGGGCTTTGCCGCCTTCGAAGCGGCAACTGCACCGGTCTTCCCAGCGTTCAAAAGCGCGGCGCGGCGCTGGCGGTTGCTTTCGAGGGCCTGCTGGAAGCCGGTATCGTTCTGCGCGTGATGCGCGAGATCATCGAGAAACTCTGCGACATCCTTGAGGGTTTCGACGACGACGTAGCTCAAACCCTTGCCGGCATTCACCGAGTCGCGGCCAACGGTTACACCGAAGCCGCCCGGCACGCGCTGAAACCAGGTCGAGCGCCATTTGCTGAAGCCGTCGACATCGCGCTCATACTCTTCGAGATAGGCCTTCTGTTCCGCAATTCTGGCGCGGAAGGTGTCAATGACAGTTTTCGCTCCTGCTTTGGGTTTATCAGCCTTCTTGGAAGACCATTTCTGAAGAAAATCTGTCACTGTCTCATTCTCCTTAGAGCTGTCGGGCGGCAAGCGCCTTCAGCAGTCATCGTTAGCACGGTGTTTGGGGAACTGATAAGGTGCTTTTGCGGTATCATGCAAATTTATCGTGCGGTTTCCATAACCGCAAAGGCCCACATTGGCAAAACTGCGCAGCGACCCCGATCCCCGATGGCAACTACCAGCATCCGGATAATTGCGGTGGTCACAAGCCCGCCGACCGGCCGCCCAATCGCAGGCTTCCAACAGACAAACTTCCTTCCTACGGCAGCGATCGGCGTGCTCCGATGCCGACCGCGGCGTGCATTCTCGGCTGCACGCTGACTGCCATCATTCGACGGAATTGAAACCGGCGTTCGGCACACGATGGGGCGCCTGATCGCGAAGGGTATAAATCTGCGCAAAGCGACTAGGCAATTTGCCAGATTTATTGTCAAAATTTCTACAGTTCTCGAATTTTAACTGACGCTATGGCTACCTACGCTGCCTCATCAAACTTCCTTGCGGAACTGGAAACATGGTTCAATTTCTAGATGTTGGCGGCGTTAATGCATTGGCCTGTCCGGTAGACATCATGACATTGCTGCGTGATCTCGATGGTCGTATCGAGCCGCATTCCGATCGCGGGAATGATTGCAAGAAGATGTCTCAGCTTGTCGGCTATTTCGGTATCCGTGCCAAGACACCCATTTCGACCTGCGCTGGTCGGCCTGACCGCTTCGAGCAATTTAACGGCAAGAACAAGTCGCGGGAAGGACTCATGTCGCAAGGCACACACGACCTCCGCGACCCGTCGCATCACCTAACAACGATTCATCAGCGGAGCATCGCCTGAAGAATGAGCAAACTATCCGTCCAGGCCCCGAAATCCGTCGTCATGATCAGGCCGCATCACTTCACCCCGAATCCGATGACCGCCAACGACAATTCGTTCCAATCGAATGACGAAAAGCGGGCAGCAGCGGCAATCGCGAGCACAGCCTTCGCGGAAGTCACGCATATGGCTGAGGGCCTGGCGGCGGCCGGCGTAACGGTGCATGTGTTCGAAGACAAGACCGCGGCAACGCCCGATTCCGTCTTCCCGAACAATTGGTTCTCGACGCATTCCGGCGGCCATGTCGCCATCTATCCGATGTATTCGGCCAGCCGCCAGTCCGAACGGCGCAGCGACGTGATCGAAATGTTGAAGACGGACTACCGCGTCCAGGACGTCATCGACTATTCCGGTCTGGAAAAAGACCATGTTTACCTCGAAGGCACCGGTGCGATGGTGCTCGACCATATCGGTCGCGTTGCCTATGCCGTCCGTTCCAACCGCACCAACGAAGTGGCTTTGGAACGCTTCTGCACCCACTTCAACTTCGAGCCGATGGTCTTTGACGCCGTCGACCGCAACGGCAAGGCGATCTACCACACGAACGTCCTGATGTGCATCGGCACCGACTTTGCGCTTCTCGGATCTCAGATGATCCCGGATGTCGCGCGCAGGCGAGAAATCATTGCACGTCTCGAAGAGACTGGCCGCAAGGTGATCGATCTTTCGATCGAGCAGATCGAGAATTTCGCCGGCAATGCCATTGAGCTGGACGGGCGGGACGGGAGGCTTGTAGTGCTGTCCGCCAGGGCTCACGCGGCACTCGATGCCGCCCAGATCGCCGATATCCAAGAATCGGCAAAACTGCTGCCATTCGATGTTTCGACCATCGAACTTGCCGGCGGATCTGTCCGCTGCATGCTCGCCGGCATTCACCTGTCGCGTCGCGAACCGGCAACCACACAATTGCTTTACGCCGCCGGTTCAGCCGGATAGAGAAGCCCGTACAAAAGTAAAGGTACCTGCAATGTCGCAAGCAAGATCAGTCTATCACTTCAATTCCGTCATCGTGCGCGAACCCTCGCGCTCCGTCGTCAACGGCCTTCGCGCCGACGATCGCGGCAATCCGACGTTCGAAGGCGTCAAGGCCGAGCACGATGCCTATATCGCCGCCATGCGCGACGCCGGCGTCGACGTGACGGTTCTTCCCGCGCTCGAAGCCTTCCCAGACTCGATCTTCGTCGAGGATCCTGCCCTTGTCTTTACCGAAGGCGCGATCCTGCTTCGCCCGGGCGCAATCAGCCGTGTCGGTGAAACGGCCGAAATCACGCCGACACTGCGCGGCATGTTCGAAACTGTGCTCGATTTGCCAACCCCGGGCTTTGCCGATGGCGGCGACGTGCTGACGACACCGAAGAGCGTCATGATCGGCCTTTCGGCACGCACCGACAAGGTCGGCGCCGAGGCTCTGTCCGCTTGCATCGAAAAACTCGGCCGCAAGGCTGAGATCGTCGCAACGCCGGAAGGCGTGCTGCATTTCAAGACCGATTGCTCGCTGCTCGACGACGAAAACGTCCTGTCGACCGCGCGTCTCGCACGTTCCGGCGTCTTCAAGGATTTCAAGCAGATCATCATTCCGGAAGGCGAAGAGCCGGCCGCCAACGCCTTGCGCGTCAATGATGTCGTCATGGTCGGCTCCGACTTCCCGCGCACGATCGAGATGCTCGACAAGCTCGGCTACAAGGTCGTGCCGATGAAGACCACGGAGATCGGAAAGATCGATGCAGGCCTGTCCTGCATGTCGCTGCGCTGGTTCCGCAACGGCCGATAAGCAAACTCAAGAACAAACGGGAGAACAGAATGCACAGCTTCAAATCGAAAATCATCGCCGGTGTCGCACTGATACTGTCCGCCGGCTTTGCTCATGCCGAGGATACCATCCGCCTCGGCATGACGCCCGAGCCCTACATGCCGTTCACGCAGGTGAACGCAGCCGGGGAATGGGAGGGCCTGGAAGCCGATCTTTCCCGCGCCGTCTGCGAAAAGATGAAGATCAAGTGCGACATCAAGCAGATGGCCTGGGACGGTCTTATCCCGTCGCTGAACGAAAAGAAGGTCGATTTCATCATCGGCGCTTTCTCGATCACCGATGATCGCCGCAAGGTCGTCGATTTCAGCACGCCCTACTACACCGAAGGCACGTCCTTCGTCGGCGCCAAATCCGACAGCACCAAGATCGCGACAATCGACGCTCCCGACGGTTCGGGCAAGATCATCGATCCCTCCATCGTGTCGGGCAAGATCATCGGCGTCCAGACATCAAGCGTTCAGGCCGCTTATGTCGCGAAATATCTGAAGGGTGCAGAGGCCAAGAGCTACGACACCGCCGACAACTCCGTCGCCGACCTCGTTGCCGGTCGTGTAGACTATGTCCTCATCCCCGATCTTTACATTCAGACGTTCCTGAAGTCGGCCGCCGGCGCCGATTATGAGGTAAAGCTCGAAGTGCCGAAGAACTCCGCTCTTGGCGAAGGCGTTGCCTATGCCATTCGCAAGGGCGATGCCGACACGCTCGGCAAGGTCAACGGCGCGCTTGCCGAGCTCAACAAGGACGGCACGACGCAGAAGCTTGTCGACAAGTGGATCTTCGGCAAGAAGTAATCGCGTGACACCGGGCGTGGCCTTGGCCGCGCCCGGGGCGCCCTTTCCTGCTCCTGTCGTGAGATCGCTTCCAAAGCCTCATCGCAGCATCGAGGAGCAGACGACGCCTGATCCCGCATATCGGCCTGTTGGGCCGTCCGGCTGATTGCAACAGGCAAAGCCGCATAGAGCAGGTAAAACGCATGGACACATATTGGCACTTGCTCGGCTGGGGGCCGGAAGGCTGGGGCGCGAATTTCGCCTGGGGCTTGCTGATGACCCTTCAGGTATCGATCATCTCCTACATCGTGGCCGTGATTTTCGGCTTTCTGGGAGCGGCCGGCAAGCTTTCACATCATCGCTCGCTTCGCTTTTTTGCCGGACTTTACACGACCGTCGTCCGCTCGCTTCCGGAATTGCTGGTCATCCTTCTGCTCTATTTTTCCGTTGCCAGCGGCGCGGAGCGCTTTTTGAAATATACCCGCCTCGTCGACGACAACTTCCAGTTCAGCCCCTTTTGGGCGGCGATCATCGCACTCGCCTTCGTCTCCGGCGCCTTTATGACCGAAGTTCTGCGCTCCGCCTACCTGGCGGTGCCCCCCGGCCAGATCGAGGCGGCCGTGTCGATCGGCATGCGGCGGCGCAAGATCCTGACGCGCGTCGTCCTCCCGCAAATGATGCGCCACGCGGTCCCCGGCATGGGCAATCTCTGGCTGTCCATCACCAAGGAAAGCGCCATCATCTCCGTGCTCGGCTCGTTTAGCGAGTTGCTCTATACGGGCTATCGCGCAGCTGCCAGCACCAAGCAATATATTCTCTTCTATGGCCTGACGGCCCTGCTCTTCCTGCTGATCACGCTGGTTTCCGTCTTCATCATCAGCCGCATCGAAAACCACCTCAACCGGGGGCATCGCTGATGGAAACGATTACCAACGTCATCTCCTTCCTGCCCGCCCTCATCAGGGCGATGCCGCTGACGCTGCTGCTGACGGCAACGGCTGGTATCTTCGGCCTCGTCATCGGTACGCTGACCGCGCTTGCCCGTCTGTCGAAATACAGGCTTCTCGCGTGGCCCGCCTTTGCCTTCACCTTTGCATTTCGCGGAACGCCGCTGCTGGTGCAGATCTATCTGATCTATTACGGCCTCGGCCAGATTTTGCCCGGGACCTGGGTTCGCCACAGCTTCCTCTGGCCCTATCTGCGTGACGGATTGTGGTACGCGATCGCCGCACTCAGCCTGAACCAGGCATCCTACAATGCGGAGGTCATTCGCGGTGCGATCCAGGCAATCCCGCGCGGTCAGATCGAAGCCGCGCTGTCGGTCGGCATGAGGCGTTGGACCATCCTACGCCGTGTCACGCTGCCGCAAGCGTTCCGCCATTGCATGCCGGTGCTGACGAGCGATCTGATCATCCTTTTGAAGACCACGTCTCTTGCCTCGACCATCACTATTCTTGAGGTCATGGGCACGGCACGGATGTTGCAGCGCCAGTCGCTCTTGATCTTCGAACCGTTGATCGCCGCCGGCATCATCTATTTCACCGTGGTCTTCATCCTGACCCGGATCATGAACGTCGTCGAGTTCCGCATGACGCGCTATCGCGCCGCTCGAGCGTGAGCTTGCAAGCCTCGGGAGGAATTGAAATGGTCGAGACTGCACTTTCCGTGAAGGACATCCACAAGAGCTTCGGCGGTGTCGAAGTCTTGAAGGGTATCTCATTTGAAGCCCGAAAGGGTGACGTCATCTCGCTGATCGGCAGCAGTGGCTCGGGCAAGAGCACGCTGCTTCGCTGCATCAACTATCTCGAAACGCCGGATCGGGGTGAAATCTCGGTTGCGGGTGAGGTTATCCGAACGGCGCCCTCACGCGACGGCAAGATGCATGCCGCCGATCCCCGGCAACTCGAGCACATTCGCTCGCGCCTCGGCATGGTGTTCCAGAGCTTTAATCTTTGGTCCCACCGGACAATCCTCGAAAACATCATCGAGGGGCCGATCCACGTCCTCGGCACGTCGCGGAAGGAGGCGATCGCCGAAGCGGAGGTGCTCATGGAGAAAGTCGGCATCACGCCGAAGCGCGACCAATATCCGGCGCAATTGTCCGGTGGTCAGCAGCAACGTGCTGCCATCGCCCGCGCGCTTGCCATGAAACCCGAAGTGATGCTGTTCGACGAGCCAACCTCGGCGCTCGATCCCGAGCTCGTCAACGAGGTGCTTCAGGTCATCAAGAAGCTCGCCGAAGAAGGACGCACCATGGTGATGGTCACGCATGAGATGGCGCTCGCTCGCGACATTTCGAGTGAGGTGATCTTCCTTCACAAGGGGCTGGTGGAAGAGCGTGGTGCTCCTGACAATGTCATGAGAGACCCGCAATCCGAACGGCTTCGTCAATTTCTGCGGATGGGATGAGAACGATCATGAGCAATAGCGATTTCGAGAATTTCCTGCCGGAACTCGTTGAGATCAGGCATCATCTGCACCGAATTCCGGAAATTGGGCTTTCCGAGTTCAAGACCTCCGATTTCATTGCCGCCCAGCTCGAAAAATGGGGCTTCGAAATCACGCGCGGCCTTGGCAAGACCGGCATAGTCGCTACTCTTCGGGCCGGCAATAGCAATCGCGCCATAGGTTTCCGCGCCGATTTCGACGCCCTGCCGATGCAGGAGGAAACCCATCTTCCCTATGCCAGCCAGCATCCCGGCGCCATGCATGCCTGCGGCCATGACGGCCATACCAGCATGCTTCTCGGCGCGGCCTGGGCGCTCTCCAATGACAAGAGCTTCTCTGGTACCGTGCATTTCATCTTCCAGCCGGCCGAGGAGAACTTCGGCGGCGGCAAGCTGATGATCGAAGACGGGCTGTTTGAGCGCTTTCCCTGCGATCAGGTCTTTGCCCTGCACAATTGGCCAGGCATCCCGGCCGGCACCTTCACGACCCGAGCCGGACCGATCGCAGCCTCGATCGACGTGGTGACGGTAACCGTCAAGGGCAAAGGCGGCCACGGGGCACAGCCGGAGCTGACCGTCGATCCTGTAGTCGTCGGCTCCAGCATCGTCATGGCGCTCCAGACGCTGGTTGCGCGCAATATCTCTCCTCACCAGCCGGCGGTCGTCACCGTCGGCGCCTTCCTGTCTGGTTCGGCCTCCAATATCATTCCCGATACAGCCGTGCTTGAGATCAGCATGAGGGCGATGAACCCGAAGGTGCGCGAGGAGATACGCGAGCGCGTCGAGCAGATGGCGACACTACAGGCCAAAAGCTACGGTGCCGACATCTCGTTCGACTGGCAGGTCGGTTATCCGGCCACCATCAATGACCGACAGGCAGTGGACGTTGCGAGATCGACGATCATAAGGCGTTTCGGCGAGGATGCGTTTAAAGAACTCGACTTTCCCTTGATGGGCAGCGAAGACTTCTCCTTCCTGTTGGAAAAGGTTCCCGGCGCCTATGTGCTCATCGGCAACGGCGACAGTGCCGGCCTGCATACAACGACCTATGATTTCAACGATGATATCCTGCATCAGGGCGCCATGTACTTCTATCACCTGGCCAAGGATCAACTCGCATAGGCATGATGCGGTGCCAACATATTGACAAAGCTCCCGGCAATTGCTGCATCGAAGCTGTTGCCGCGATTGCTGTCAGATATGCCAGGTCACTGTATCGGACATGATGCGCCGACCTCTATCGGTTGGACCCGATCATGCGCGCCAGACGGCCCTGCTTGCTCTCCTGCGGCCCCATACAGAGCACACCCTTGGCAGGTTCGAGACCTGTTGCATGTCGTAGTCGCAAAACCGCTGCACACTTTTGCGCGACATGCTCTAGCCATTCTTGGCTCGCATTGCCTGATAGGCAGCGTTGAACCCTTCGAGAGATACGGGAAGTTCCGCGGCATTTCCCTGCATCATCCGAATAGAGACTTTTCCTGACTTTTCCTTCATCAGGACATCGAGCATTCCAGGCGGACAGAGCCCCTCCACCAGGCACCCTTGCGTGGTACAACGCGATATCTTCGCAACCGTCGAATATTTGGTGCCGAACCCGATCTTTACGCCCCCCTGAATAGCAAATCCCAGCGGGAGAGCCATCTGCATGCCAATCTTGTTGTCGGCAGAGCGCGCCATGCTGATCACCATGAATACCTGCTTTTGATCGGGCGACGTCAATCGATACATGATCTGACATGGAGGCTTCATGGATGCATCCGTACTGCATTGCAGCGTCCAGGCCGCAAACTGCTGCTCCGTCACTTTTGATGCAAGCGGCGCGGCGGCCGGGGCATTTGTCGACGCGCTGCTCGGTAAAACGGTGTTGCCAGGTCGGGATTCCTCCTTGGGAGGATCGGCTTGTGGTTTCGCCGCATCGTTGTCAGCGCCGAGTGCAAAGGATGCAAACACGTGCGAAAGCAGAAGCGTCGCACAGAAGATTGCAGGTTGCCGAGATAAGCGCATACACCCCTCCAATATTTTATTTGCATATTTCTGCTAATCGTACAATTATATCGGAAATAATTCCATTTAAATTTCACTTTATATTCTATATAATTCAACTATTATATAGTTTATGTCGCTGTTTTAGGATGAATACTTCAGGCGCGCAGAAGGATATGCTCGGATGATGTCGATGATCATCGCAAAATACTCTGTCGTTGCGCTGTTCGCGGTGAGCGGCAGCCCGCTATTTGGTGAGAGCTATCTGCAACAGGCACCTCCTGAAAAAACCAATCCTGCATTCGTCGAACAGCTCCCGGAGACCTCCGTGGTGCCGGCACAGCAATTGCCGACCGAGCACCGGAAGCCGCCGCATCGACCACGAGCAGCGCCAAGCGTCCGGCCACAGACCGCATTGGCAAACAGCATCTTTCCAAGCGTGGGCAGCGGCGTTACCGAACGAGCCGCACCTGCGCCCGCGGACAATAGCCTGCCGACCGTAGGACAAGGCACAGTCGGACACTGAACGCACTCCACCGCCCCGTTTGGGCCTTTGTGAGCGGCACTTCCAAAGACGTCGACCTCACTACTCTGATGATCGAGGAGCAACATCGAGATGAGACATACCGACCAGATTATCGCCGCCTTATTTGGCCTGCTCGCCGGCACGCTCGGCTCGGCGGATGCATTTGCCGTCGATCAATCCGTTCTCCGACATTCCGGATTTTCCGAAACTCGCATCCCCCAGGTAAACGGCAACGTTCCTATCCGGAAGAGCAGCAATCTTGAGAAGGCAAACGCCGCCAAGACCTTGACCAAACAGAATTCAAGCGACACCACGCAGAACGGAACCGTGAGCTGCGGACCTGAGAACGCGCAATCCGATATTTGCCGAAAGATGATCCAGCATCGCTAGCGGTCACAGGCTCTTCGGCTTGTCGGCCACCACGGGCGGCCTGGACGCCGTCGCGACCACAGGCGGCGCCGCGCTGGCCTGCTGGAGATCGACCGCCGGCGCGATCGGTCTTCCATTGCTATCCAGCTTGTACGTCATGGCCCTTTGATGTTCCTGGAGATAACGCATGAATGCGGCTCCAGCGGCGGCATCCTGGAACTCCCACAGCCCATTCTTGACGCCTTCGAAGATCAGCGCATAGACGGCGAGCTGTATCCCCTCCTGAACCCCCAGAGTCGTCGGCGCGTTGCGAGTAACGCCGCCTTCGATCTGGAGCAACTGGTCGACGCCGACGAAGCGGAATGCCGATCCCTGCAATTGCACGGAATAGACAGTCTTGGTGGTGCTCACGGAGGCGAGGACGCGCCCTGTGCTGACGCTCACGGCTCGCAGCGATACGGTTACGATATCCTTGCGGTACTGGGTGTTTCCGCCGATGCCGAGATAGTTGGCGCCGATGCCGCCCGTCGTTTCGTTTGAATCGTAGCCGATGATGCCACCGTCGAGCAGGACGCCCGCAAAGCGCAGCGGCGGTATGCCGCCCGCCTTTGCGCCGTACACCGCAGACCGGGTGTTCTGAATGATCTGACGCTCCTGCAGCAGTGATTGCAGATCGGTTCGCTCCACGACACTGAACCACTGGCCATTACCCGCCTTGGTCAAGACGTCGGCCAGCATTTGGGCGCCGCCCTGGGTCAAGGCGCGCGAAAACTCGGCGAAGTTCTCATTGGGCTTGTTCTGTCCCGTAAGGTCGGGGAAGGAGTATACCGCGACATCAAGCTTCTGCTTGGGTTGCGGCAGACTTTCCAAGGCTACACCCGTCTTCGTGGCGGGCATGAGTGTTGCTGGAGTACTCATCGGATCAAGGCTGCTGCCCGCGGCAGCACAGCCTCCCAGACCTAATCCGCATAAGATGGCTGCAATGGGAAAACCGAAACGCGACATGGCTTTACGATTGAATCGCCCCCATAAGGAATTGAGAAGTTACGCAGTCAATTCGGTTAGGGATTGGTGGGCACCTGCCCGCTTTGGATCACGATGACCGGAGACGATCCACTCGAGCCTGCTCCCTGATTTACGTTTCCAAGATTACTCAATGCACTGTTGAGGCCCGAGAGATCCGGCGTCTGCTGTTGGCCGGACTTGACGCCATCTCCCTGCGTCTGTGCGGTCGACAAAAGGAATGACCCATTTAGCGGATTGCCGCCAAATGTCGGATTGGTTGGCTGATAGACCAGCTGACCCGCTGATGTTGACGCTGCCAATCCGGCGGTCAAACCGACCGCGATTATTGCCGCACGTACGATCATTGTCATTCCTCTCCCTGGTTCCCGGACGCAACTGCGCCCACTCAACGCTTGATAAGCAGCCCACCGCCTGGCAATCGCGCGATCAACACATTGACCGGCGCGGAACCTGCGGGCTGCAGTACGCTTACGTTCATGCCAATGCCGTTCAGCAGCACGACGTTCGACCTCAGATTATTTCCGGCTTGGAGCACGTTTATATTGCCGTAGTTTCCGATGATGCCGGCAGTTGAGATATTTCCTGCGCCGCTCTGAAGGTGATAGACGCTGTTACGCATGCCGATTTCCAGCGTTTGCGCCAGATTGTTGCCGCGGACCGTGCCTCCGGCCTCGGGCAAGCCCGGGATACCAGCCGTCATATGGTTCGCGGGGTTGTGATATTGCTCCGTCTGCTGCGGTGGCGTCCCACTGTTGAATGTCAACGTCGTCGTCACGTTGACCGGGATCTGAACCACATAGGCAGTCTCGGCTCGGCATTCGTCTGCCGTCTGGAGAAGCAAAACAGCCAGCGCTATGCCGAGACTTTGCACCAGTCCCGAACGGCATGCGCGTTTCATTCCGATAACCCACATTGTGATGCACCTCGATCGGTTTCGATCTGTAGTCTCGCACTCACGTCAACCTTGTCTGCCACAGCGACCATCGTCGTGGCGAGTATGCGATCCGAGCCGGGCTGCAGATCAAAACTGCCCTGTTGAACGCTCTCACTGGTGCCGCCAACCCCATGCGTGAGAAGAACCAGCCTGTATGTCCCCGATGCCGCCGTGGTCGACTTGCCAATCACCTGCACCACCAGAAACGGCTCTCTCTTGCTTGTCGCAATCAGACATTCCGTCCCTGCTTGCGAGGCGGCGGGAACCGCGCACGAAAGCACCATGGCGCAAAGGAAGAGAGATTTGCGAGTTCCAAAAGCCGATGAATACTGGTAGCCGGCGACCGCCAGTGCAGCGGACGCGATCCTTTGGAAAGAGGAGGCGGACATTTCGTTTCGCCTCCCCTATCGTCCCCTTTAATGCTGGACCGTGACGGCGACGTTCCTATAACCGAACTGTGCCGTAACCGACGTATTCGTCACCGAACTTGAGCTGGTCTGCGAAGTCAGTGCATAGTTCCCGGTACCGATCTGAACGGTCCCCTGGAGGTTCGAGCCTCCGAGCTGGAAGCCGCCGCCCTGTACGCCGGACTGGGATGCTATGGCCGTGTTGTGATAGCCAGCCTGCACGATGAGAGAATCGTTGGAACCGAGCGGATTGGCGATCTGTGCCGTCAGCGCGGTATTTCCAATGCCGAATTGCGCAGTGCTTGCTTTATTTACACCGAAGAACGACGACTGGCTTGTCGCGGCGAAGTTACGTCCGCCGGCCTGGAATGTGTCCTGCGAATTGTTGCCGCCGGCCTGGCTGGCAAAGGACACGTTCTCCCAACCAAACTGTGTCGTGGAAGAGGCATTGCCGTTGCTACCGATGACGCCCCATTGTGAGGTGGCGGCAAAATTGCCGACGCCCACCTGCAGCGTCGTCTGGTCGTTTCTGCCGCCGTCCTGGCCGACAACAGCGCCGTTGCCCCAACCGAACTGCATGGTGTCCGAACTGTTCGAGCCATGGGAGCCGTTGGTCTGGGTGGTCGAGGCAAAATTCAACCCGCCGACCTGGAGCGTATCCTGGGAATTGTCACCCTTGGACTGATCCACGAATGCGGCATTGCCGAAGCCGAATTGGCCTATTGTAGAGTTGTTCTGCCCGCCGTCACGCTGGCGTGTCGACGCGAAGTTCAAGGTACCAAACTGAAGCGTGCTCTGGTCGTTGGTCTTGCCCTTCTGGTCAGCGACAGCAAAGTTGCCGGCGCCAAATTGCAGGATGTCGGATGTGTTGGACTTCGCCTTGTCCTGATTGGTGACCGCAAAGTTGCCGACACCGTTCTGAAGGGTCAGCGCCTGGTTGTTGCCAGTATCCTGACTGACGAACGCGCCGTTGAAGGCGCCCATCTGACCAATGAATGATTCATTGTCAGCCGGTGTTGATGGTGGCTGCGCAAGTGCCAATGAAGTACTTGCCAGAAGAATGGCGAGAGCTCCAATCGTCTTCATGTCGATCCTCCCTGTTCTCCAAGACGGGGCAAGCGACTATTCGCCGCCCTCAAGCCTTTTAATAGGCCGCCTGGCGAGAGCCGAACAAGAGAACCCTTCGTACTAGCAGCGGAGGGTCAAAATAGATGAAATATTAGAGGCCTACCTCAAAGTGAGTAGGAGTTTAGATATGAATTTTCACAATACAGATATTATACTCATCTTTAACTAGGCTCACTAAGCCATCAGGAAGGTAGATAAGTGCAATCCAGATGTGCAGCTATTCATCTTACCCTCAGGTAACTGCAGTGAAAGGCTTGCCACATGATAATGGATTAGTTGACAGTCATGACGACGTTTGACAGTCTCGTAGCATCAGAAGCAATCGTTAAAGTTGAGATTCAGCTTGGTCGAAAGCAGTTGCCCAAGAGACTGCTTTTTGCCACTCCGGGTTTTATTGATTGGCTGAGTGAACGTGTAAGCAAAGACGAACCGTCAACGCTCGGCGCAGTGCTTAGGCCTGTCGAACAGCTGGATTTTCTCTTCTACACATTTGTCTCGGGCAAGCCGCTCATTCATTCAAGACAGTTCAGAGCAATTCGGCTCGAGCGAAATGCGGTATGGGAACTAAAGACGGTAGATTTCCGCATATTCGGCTGGTTTGCCATGCACAATTGTTTTGTCGCGGTGTTCGGGGACTGGGCCGATCACGTGAAAGACCATGATCTTTACCGTGGCTACCGACTGGAGGTGCGCAGGTTGCGCCGCGAGCTCGGTATCGGTGATGCATTATGCGTAGAGGGAGCAAATCCGGAAGATGTCATTTCGGTTTGAGATTGGCGCGCGTGCGCGTGCGGCTAGCCGCTTTGTTGCCAATGTTCGTAGCGACCTCGTCGCCGCCATCATTGCAAGGAGGTCTGAGAATGGCATCACGCAGCAGCAGCTCGCGGAGTTCGTCGGCGTTAGCCGAAAGGAGTTGAACAGCTATCTCTGCGGTCAAAGGGAGCTTCCGCTTCGATCGATCGCAGATCTCGCCTGGGCACTCGACAAGGAGATTCATGTCGAGCTGCGTGACCCCATGGGATCGCCGGATGGCGGTTGCGCCTCGGGACCCGAGACGCAGGCCGCTCTCCATCCAGTTTGCTCCAGTGGGGTCGCGACTTGGAGTTCCTCGCGCGCGATCCGCACGATTGTGGTCCGCACCAACATTGATCGGGACGAGTGAAGACATGCGTTATGGATATTGTATCTTTTGCGACGACGTTCGCACCGAAATCGGAGAGAAGCTAAGCTTCATCGGCGTTTACAGTGGCGTGCTGACGCTACCGGAGTTTCCGTTTTCACTGCCCAAATTCTGCGTGCATGTGAACTTGATCACCTCCTCAACGGAACCATATCGTTCCATCGTCCTGCGCTGCGCCGCGCCCGGTGATCGACAGCCAATTCTGGAAGAGCGATTGGATCCGGCCCAACTCGATGAGCAAAAGGATCTGTCCTCAGGGGTGGAAGTGAACGACACTCCGCTCAATGTCGTCATCGGCGCCAGCCTTATCTTCTCGCCGTTGAGATTGCGCCAGCCCGGCTTGCTGACGGTCAGCGCCATCATCGACGACAAACCGGCAGAAATCGCTTCTCTGCGCGTAGCGCAACGCTGAGGTTGCCCTGCCCCCCCGATGACTGGACCGGGCAGTCGACTGTCATTCCGCTGAGGGGATTGAGAGCCTAAGCATCTGCTGGGGAGGTTTATAATTGCCGCGCCTGGCGGTCGGCCTTCTCGATCCGGGGCGAGCGAGAACATCTCGCGGAAAAGCGCGCGGCGCGCCTCGACCTGCAATACAAAGGGATTCCTTGGGATGAAATGTTGTCGCGGCTTCAGAGCCTTCGGGCTTGGATGGCGGCGTGAACATGCCCTGCCGCTCGCTTACGCGCCATTTCAACGACGACAAGACCACCGCAAAAATGTGACGGCAATGACCAGGAAGCGCGATGGCATTCCTCAGCGTCTCCATCATTCGGCCAGTGGCGCATCAACCACCAGCACCTGCCCAGCAATCTAAGGTGATGCAGCCCGGCTGGTCTGCGACATTCGCTTGTCCCGGCACTTGCCGGGGTTAGAAGGTTCCAGGTACGACTATACCGCCTCTGAGATTGTCCGTCCGGCAGTCGTGATCCCGACTATATTAGCGGACGAGTTCGCGGATCTTGTAGGCCACTTCGGTTCGGTTCGTGGCATTCAGCTTCTTCATGATATTGCGAATGTGAACTTTGACGGTGCTCTCGCAAAGATCCATCTCATAAGCAATGATCTTGTTCGCCTTCCCTCGTCGCAGGGCCTCGGCAACGACCACTTCACGCGGCGTAAACAGACTGTCGAGACAACCGTTTCGACTTGCCACTGGCGTGATTGCCTCCTTGGCTGCCAGCAAGCTGCTCGCCGGAACGAAGACGCCGCCCGCACGTGCCAATGCTAGAGCCTCTGCCGCAACCTTGATGCCGACGCTGGTTGGGATATAGCCACGCGCACCACATTCAAGTGCGTGCAGGAGCTGGGCAAGCTCATCGCCATCAGCACCCACGATGACCGGGCTTGTCTGGAACCGTTCCACCAGCGCGCAGATCTTGGCACTGACGTCAGTATCAGAAACCTTGCGACCGCCAATCATGAAGAGAACTGCCGAGGGCAATGCTTGCATATTGCGCGTTTGCCATTCGTCCAACGAGCCGACGGTGATGATGTGCATGGCGCTGTCGCATTCGGCCAGGCTCTTGGACAGGCACTCACGGTCCAATGCCCTGGAATCAATCAGGAGAATGTAGTCCTCCCATTCATCAACACCCGGCGTGCTGAATGGTCTCAAACTATCCGATGCCCGAACAGAAATGATACGCGCAGTTCCATCTGACGTGAATTTCTCACTTGTTATAGATTGTCCATGCATGGCCGTTACCTCTATTCATTAAAAATCGCATTGTATCTTTGGAGGAAGCCCTAGTATTCATTCGACTCAAATAGCATAGCCGGCACATTGATCGAATATCATTCTGATTTGACATGTCATCCCCCTCTTTTTGGTTTTGCATGTTAGTAATTACGTATTTTGCTTTCTTGCGCATTAACATGTGTTAATAGTTAATGGAAATATTAAATAAATCGATGCTTATCTATTCACTTCAAGATAGTTATTTATACGCAATCAAATCATAGTTGCATCGAAACAGGACTCGTCGAAGTCGACAAGATCGGCAAGGCGTGCACGATCAAGAAAAACAACTATACCGTTACGGAACAACAAAAGACGGGCTTCCCGCATATCCCGCAACACCCGGTTTATATGTACCGTCGATAAGCCGACGGCATCACCGATATCCGCTTGCGTCAAAGGACAATCGAAATACTCGCAATTATCATAGTCGCGAGACATGCCGGCACGTGTTCCAAGCTCAAGCAGCATATGCCCGGTTCTCTCAAGCGCATCGCGCCGACCCATATTGGCTAGCCGCTCGGACATGCGAGCCTGATGTCGCATCAATTCGCCAATGACGATGCGATAGAAAAATGTCGGCGCCTCAATCTTGGGAAGAGAGGTGAAATCTGGAAAAGCCACGACCGTCACGTTGGTAACGGCTCGCACGATCTCGCGTGAGAGCGCCGTCAAGGTTGTCGAGATCATGCCACCGTGCAGTACAAATTCCGTTACGAAGCGCGTGCCGTTCGGCAGCATCTTGCTGCAGGCAGCCCATCCGTTCACAACGAACAGAAGACGCGGCGCGTCATCATCGTACCCACAGATCGCACTGCCGGCTGTAAACGTTCGCGTTACGCCACCTAGGTTGCGAATATGTTCAATCGGAATCTGCGCCGCCATGCCGTCATCCCCTTGGACGAGAAGCATTTCCCGAATACACCTCTGAGCATTCGGAAACATAGTAAGCTCCAACTACTTAATAGCATGGTTTTTTCGTAAAGTCTTTAATTCAAATTCACATTTTATTCTTCTTTGAATTTGCGTCATCTGATGGCGCCTCAAATAATTTCTTATGTATACTTAAATAAAGCTTCAAAGTATCAACATGCAATATACTTTAAACTCAGAGATTATTCACCGCGCATTGGATACGGCAAAGGCACATCGGATTGATCACATTCCAACAGATGGCGACGCATGTTCGAAATTCCCGCTCGGGTCTCCGCAACAACAATCTGATGCCGAAGTGGCTCAATCCCGTCCCTGTCGGCCGCCCTGACCAGGGACGCGACAAATACTGGCGACAACGTCGCGTCCTTTACCAGATAGTCTTCTCGTCCAACGGAATTGAAAAAGCCTTCGACCTTCTTGTCCCAGCTCAAGCCCACATGCGGGATCCCCAATGCATAGGCGGCAATACAAGCATGCAGACGATGCGCCAGGATCACATCCATCGATGAGATTATATCGACGAGGTCGCCGGGAGTTGCCGGACGCCGAGCAATATCAAGGACATCGCGATCGACAGCTCTGTGCCTGGCCACCGACCCGAGAATGCGTTCCGCAAATCTCTGATCTTCCCTGGCCCCGTTGCAAAACAACACCACCCGCAGCCCGTCATCCAGGAACAGGCCGATCAGATCCCTGTAGGCACCAATATTGGAAAACGGGATAGCGGCGACGGCCGATGTGCTATGCCGGCGCAGTATGATAGGATCGGTCACGCACAGGCCGATGGTCAATCTCCCGCCTGCTGACTGTGTGGGCCTTTGCATCGCCGACAGAGAGCCGATCAAAAGTCCAGGGTCCCGAACGATTTTCGCCCTCGGCCCTTCCGGAAAGTGTTCGTGCCAATTGTCCTGAGCAAACCCGTCGCGCACGGAGAGATGAACAAGCCGCGCCCGTTTCGCACGCGCGAAGAGTTCATATGCGGAATTCGACCAGTGTTGGCTGACTCCGACCGCATAGATCGCCAAGGGACGATCCTGCCGGCAAACGCAGTCTAGCACCGTGCCGATTTTCAATGGGAAATTGAGGTCATCATCTTGAAATAGGTTGCCGCCGCCGATCACCACGACATCGGCATTGGCGATTTTCTGGTTCCAGCCGGCGGCAAGTCGGCGCAGGTTGCGCTTCAACCCCTGGCTGACCAGTGAGCGCCGTGCGGCAGCGGGCAGCCAGCGCAGCAATCCAAGTATCAGGCGCCTACGTGCACCATGTCCTCCGGAGAAGTCCCGGCGCCCTGCAAGGTCGACGGTCTCCACCTCTACGCCGCCTCCCCCATTTGCAAGAGCGGCTTCGATGCACTCCGCAAGCAGCCCGTCGCCGAGATTTTCGCTATATTTGACATTGAAAACAAGGACTTTCATCTCAGCTCTCCAACGGCACCGTAACGTGGCGCATAGTCGGCGCGGGCGAGGTGCCTGCCGGGACTGAGGGCTGAAATGCTGCCTGCCAGTATGTAGAACATCAGCCCAAGATCATAGACGGTGCCGGAAGTTGCCGCAGAAATCAGAACCGTGATGAGGCCGGCCTTGGCCGCACGCACGACGGCAAGCGCCTGTTTCGAAGATGAGGGCCCTGGGCGAGTATCCGCCATCAGCAGCCGCGCTACGAAAACGGCAAAGAGCAGCGTGCCAAAGACGCCGATATTGGACAGCAAGACAAGACCAAAACTCGATGCCCGCGCGCTCCCGAGCCCGGCGCCGAAGCCGTTCGTATCGAGGAAGGCTTGATACGCCATCGCATTCCACATGAAGCGCTCTCTGCCCGATTGGCTGTCCGCCTTGGAGAACAGCATCTCATCGAGAAACTCGCGGAGGTTGTGCACGAGGTCGGGCATGACGATCAGAACGAAGAATATGACGAGCGGCATGCCGGCTAGTATCGAAACGATCATGACCGGCCGGCCCGTCCCTGGCTCGAAACGTGACGCCTGGAAGGACTGCAGGCATAGGATGGGCAGGATGACGGCAAGCCCGACAAGCGCAGTCGCAGATGTCGACAGGATTAGTGCCACCAGCAGCAAACCCGAGATAAGGCCTGTTATGCTCGATCGAATGCCTGCAAGCCAGAGACTTGCGACGATCGCGAAAAGCACAAGAGTAAAATCGGCAAATGCCGAGGCTTCCGGGAAGGTGCCGGAAATGCGCTTCAGTCCGCCTTTCTCGGCATTGGTCAGAAGCGCGTAGTTTGCCGTTCGAACAAAGGCGAGCAGAAAATCCGTATGCGTGAAGTACGTCACGATATCGGCAAGTGCAAAGCTGAGATTGACGCCGGCGACGATCAGGATACCACTGACAAAGATCGCCGGAACGTTATTTCGTCGGAAGAACGCAAAAGTGGCAATGAACGCGATAAGGCCACCAACGGCATAGACCGATTGGGTAATGTTGTTCGACGAGGCTTGCAACGGCACCAGCGCAATAAGGCTGTGTGAGCCGATCGATCGCTGCACCGTCATCGTCTGCGTCATGCCATGGAACATCCGTGGAAAGAACACGGCCGTGAACAGTCCAAAGGCCGTCAAAAGCAGAAGGAAAAATCCGGGACGCCAGGGGGCAAGCGCGGTCAGAAACGGCCCTTCGCCATAGGCCGCGAACAGCCGCGCGGCGAAAAACAGCAGGAACAGGCTAGGGACAAGCACCGATGCGCCCCCGAGACCAGGCACGCTGAAGGCCGCGGCGGCGCCAAACACCGTCGATATGGCCATCACGATGAATGACCATCGAACGGGCGCAGCCAATATCGCTACACCGACAATCAGTGTTATGAGCCCCATGGCATTCATGTTTTGTAGTCCAGCCGCTTTGCCTCATTATTGCCGCAAACTATCATGGCGTCAGCGTCGTTGTATCTCCGCCTTCCCTAAGCCTTTTGGTGGACGCATCGGCCGAAATACGTTGTATACCGTGGGCATCGGGGCGATCATGTTATTATGTATGGATCGTCTATCGACAATTGATCGAGCTCATGGGTTGGTCAACCGGCGCGCTTTCCTTCGTGCATCGGTTGCTACGGCCATGATTGCTATTTGCGACGTCAGGATCGCTGATGCTGGTGACGCCGATGATGCGCTCGATGTTGGCAAGATGAAAATGACCTTCGAAGATCCGTTTGACACATTGAGTGTTTCGGCCTGGGGGCCAGGTACGCGCTGGATCTCCCATACACCTTGGAATGGTGATTTCGGGGGCGCTCGCTTCTCGGATCCGAATGGCGAATTCCCGTTTGCGATACAGGATGGCATGTTGCGCATTACTGCTGCGCGTGACGGAAAAGGTGTTTGGCGCTCGGGTCTTATTGCCTCTGTCGATCGCGATGGGAATGGCTTTTCTCAACAATATGGTTACTTCGAAATGCGCGCACGATTGCCGGACGGCCCGGGCGTCTGGCCGGCATTCTGGCTCATCGGCAAGGACCGTTCGGCATCGACTGCCGAGATAGATGTCATCGAGTATTACGGCGACAAGCCGGGCGCCTATTCTTCGACAGTCCATGTTTGGCACAAGGACGGCCGACATGATTCCGCTTATTCACGCATCAATGCTTTCGCCAATGCAACTCCTTCCGACCTGCACACCTACGGCGTGAAGATCGATTCGGATTTCATACGCATGTATTTCGATGGCAATCTTGTCTGGAAGACAAAGACGTTGCCCGAACATCGCCAGCCCATGTATCTTCTCGTAGACTTGGGCATCGTTGACGGTGTTACGAAAATGGCCGCAGCCGATCCGTCCTTCATGTTCGTGGATTATGTAAGAGCTTACCAGTTCGTGTAATCTCGCGACTGGCAACCTCACAATCACTCATCTCGACATTGTTGTCTGCCTGCGCGCGCGACACAGGCCGATTGCGTCGATGCTGGCCGCCGGACGTTGATTGTAATGCTTTCGGTCGGGTTGTCTTAGCCGTGCCGAGCCTTTCCGACCAAATGGCTACGCTCCATCATGACTTACGACTTTCGGTGGTGGGAACAGTCATCCCAATGATCAACTGGTGCTTTTGCCTCAGCATGAAATTCTGCTGACGACGATGGAGCGTCTCGCATCGTGCCGTCGTCGATCGCAGGACAACCCGGAGAGCGATGATGAGTGACCGTGAGGGGCAGGCTGAGACACTTGGTGCCGTGAACATGCATTATGACCGCGATCTATGTCTTCACGAAATGCTGCGCGTCCAGGCCAGAGCGGCACCACGAACAACGGCCCTCGTCTTCGGCGATGTCGGCATCAATTATCAGGATCTCGATCGCATCTCGGACGCGCTTGCGGCGCATTTGACAAGAGTCGGCGTTCATAAGGCCGATATTGTCGGGCTTTTCCTGCCACGAAGCGTCAACGCGGTTATTTGCACGGTGGCGATCCTGAAGGCAGGCGGCGTCTATCTCCCGCTGGATCCGGCACTTCCGATTGAACATCTCGATTTCGTGATCGGCGAATGTGTGCCCAAAGTCATATTCGTCGACTCCTCCCACGGCGACAAGCTGGCAAGCGTACCAAGCATGAATGGCAGGGTCATCGAAGCGGATGCCATTATCAGCGAGATGACAAGCCGGCCGGCCGTTGCCGCTCCTCACGTAAGCGTAACCGGCGGTGATCCAGCCTACGTCATGTACACCTCCGGCTCGACCGGGCGGCCCAAGGGAACGATGATCTGCCATCGCAGCATCGCCCGCGTTGTTCTAGACCAGACCTATATAGACTTCCGCGCCGACGACGTCGTTCTTCATACGGCCACAATCGCCTTCGACGCCGCGACCTTGGAGATCTGGGGCGCGCTTCTCAATGGTTGCACATTGGCGATCATGCCCGAGGCGGACTTCTCCATATCGCGCCTGTCGAACTTCATGAGCAAGACCGGCGTCAGTATCTCTTTCCTGACGACGGGCCTGTTCAACCTCTTCGCGGATCATGCCCGCACACCCTTGCCGAAACTTCGGCATATCCTGTTCGGGGGTGATGTCGGTTCAGCCGTTCACGCCAGACGCTTTCTCGAACATCACCCCGGCTGCAGGCTTACCAATGCCTACGGCCCAACCGAGACCACCGTCTTTGCTACCGCTTTCCAGGTATTGCCCAGCTTTTCGGCCGGGGAACTGCCGATCGGAAAGGTCATTGCGCATACGGGCATTGCAATAGTCGACGAAGAACTGCGTGTCCTGCCTTCAGGGATGGAAGGTCAGCTGGCGATATCGGGCGACGGCCTTGCCATTGGCTATTTCAAACGCCCCGAACTGACGGCCGAGAAATTCGTCACCATTGACACGAAAGAGGGACGGACGCGCTTTTATCTGACCGGCGATATCGCATGCCTGACGTCGGATGGCACCGTCACCTTCAAGGGTCGCCGCGACCGTCAGGTCAAGATCAACGGCAAGCGCATCGAGCTCGACGAAATCGAAGCCGCGCTCAGGCGCGATCCGCGCCTGGCCGATGGCGTGGTGCTTTGCCATGTCCAGGGCGAAAACCTGAAACGCATCGTTGCCTACCTGTGCCCGAAGGAAAGCCATGTGGGGGCCGGCGCCGATCTCGTGAAGGCGGTCTTGACAATGCTGCGTGCCACGCTTCCGGCCTATATGATCCCGAACGCAGCTGTCGTCGTCGATAGTTTGCCGCTAACGCCGGCAGGCAAGGTCGATCGTTCGAAACTGGCACCGCCGCCAATCGAGGCACACGTCAAGCCGACCGACAGCAAGAGCAAGACAGAGGAGCTGCTGACGGCCCTCTGGCAGGATGCATTGGCGCTGGTAAGCGTCGATCTCGACAGGAACTTCTTCGATCTCGGTGGTACTTCACTTCAGCTGATGGAGATCCATGCGGGGCTCGAAGAAGCCTTCGGCCGCGCGATTGACGTGGTTGCCCTGCTACGCCACCCGACTATTCGGGACCTGGCGCTTTATCTGGACGGCGATGCCCCCGCGCCGACCCGCATCGCCGCCGCCGCACAACGCGCAGCTCTGCAGAAGAAGGCCATTTCTCATATCCGCAGGAGCTCCTTATGAAACGGAATCACCAAGAGAATGTCAGTGAGCGTGATTTCGAAACCAATGACGAACCGAACGGTCAAAACTCCGGACATATTGCCATCGTCGGCATGTCTGGTCGCTTTCCCGGCGCCGCCTCGGTGCGTGAGCTGTGGCAACTGGTACTCGAAGGAAAGACCGCCTTCTCCCATTTCGCGCCGGATGAAATCGAAGATTCCTTCACCGACGAAGAACGGGCACAACCGAATTATGTGGCGGCAAGACCGCATCTCGATGATGCAGACATGTTCGACGCGGAATTCTTCGGCATGTTTCCGCGCGAGGCTGCCGTCACCGACCCGCAACATCGCATTTTTCTGGAGATATGCTGGGAAGCGCTGGAGGATGGCGGATACGACCCGCACCGCTATTCTGGCCTGATTGGGGTTTTCGCCGGCTCCTCGATGCCGACCTATCTGATCAACAATGTCCTCTACGACCGCGCAAAGGCAGAGGAATTCACATCGAACTATCAGATCGGTTGTTTTCATGAACTCGTCGGCGCGCTCAACGATACACTGGCGACGCGCGTCGCCTACAAGTTCAATCTGCGCGGCCCCGCATTTACCTTGCAATCGGCATGTTCAAGCTCGCTGCTCGCCGTCTCGCAGGCCTGTCAGAATCTCTTGACCTATAGCTGCGATATGGCGCTTGCGGGCGGCGTCTCGGTCACCATCCCGCAAAAGAGAGGTTACATCTATCAGGAGGGCGGCATGGCCTCACCGGATGGCGCTTGCAGACCCTTCGACGCCAGTGCGGCCGGGACGGTCTTTGCCAGCGGCGCCGGCGTTGTTCTCCTGAAGCGCTATGAGGATGCGATCGAGAATGGCGATCACGTCTATGCGATCATTCGCGGCTACGGCATCAACAATGACGGCAGCGACAAGGTTGGCTTTACCGCGCCGAGTGTGGAGGGACAGGCCGAGGCCATTGCCGCAGCTCTTGCCAATGCAGCGGTCGATCCCTCGACGATCGGCTACATCGAGTGCCACGGCACTGCAACGCCGCTTGGCGATCCGATCGAGTTCAATGGCTTGACGCGCGCTTTCGCAGATGCGGCACCAGGTCCGGCGAATTGTGCGCTTGGCTCGGTCAAGGGCACGATCGGTCATACCGATGCGGCAGCGGGCGTCACCGGGCTCATCAAGACGGCGTTGGCGTTGCGCAGCGCCAAGATCCCGCCCATGCCCAATTATCGCCAGCCCAATCCACGTATCGATCTCGACAAGAGCCCCTTCTACATTCCAACGGCAACGGTCGATTGGCCGCAAGGGCCTGCGCCACGACGCGCCGGGGTGAGCGCCTTCGGTGTCGGCGGCACCAACATCCACGTCATACTGGAGGAGCCGTCTGTCTCCGCGGCTAGGTCGGAAGAGGTAGACGGCCAGTACATTCTACCACTTTCGGCACGCAGCATGCCGGCGCTTGCGACGATGCGAACCAAGCTGAGCAATCATCTCGCCGAAAATCCCGGGCTTGCGATCGCACAGCTTGCCCACACACTCCAAGCCGGCCGGCGCGAATTCAGCCATAGGCTCGCAATCGTTGCCGAAAGCGCCGAAGAGGCGATCATCAAACTGACGGCAGACAAATATCAGCCCCTTGTCGCCGCGGACAGACCACCGGTCGCCTTCATGTTTCCGGGGCAAGGCGCACAATATGTCGGTATGGGAGCCGGGCTCTACCGCTCCGAGCCGGAATTTGCCCGTTGGATCGATCGTGGCTCCGAACTTCTGAAAATGACACTCGGGCTCGATCTGCGCGACTATATCTGCCATGCCGGCGCCGTAACGCAGGCAATCGCCGATGAGCAGCGCGAAACCCGCATCGCTCAGCCCTGCCTTTATCTCGTCGAATATGCGCTTGCACGATTGTGGCTCGGCCGCGGCATCAAGCCCTATGCCATGATCGGCCATAGCGTCGGCGAGTTTGTCGCCGCAACGCTTGCCAACGTCATTTCCTTCGAGGACGGCCTGCGTCTCGTGGCCAATCGCGGACGGCTGATGCAGCATCAGCCGCAAGGAGCGATGGTATCGGTTCGCGCCGACGCCGCAACCACGGCCTCCTATCTGCAAGGTGCCGTCGAGATCGCGGCGATCAATGCTCCGAAGCTCTGCGTCATCTCTGGTCCGTTTGCCGATATCGACAAGGTTTGCGCAGCGCTGTCGGAAGCCGAGATCGCTTTCAGTCGACTGCACACCTCACATGCGTTTCATTCTGCCATGATGAACGATGCGGCGCAGGCGCTACGGCAGGAGACGGAGAAGGTCACCTACGGTACCGCGACCATACCGTTCATCTCCGGCGTCACAGGCGATTGGCAGACGGCGGAATTGGCGACATCGCCGGACTATTGGGCCATGCATTGCCGCGATGCCGTGCGTTTCGCCGATGGGCTCGCCACGCTTTGCCGTGATCGCAAGCCGGTTCTTCTCGAGGTGGGACCAGGGCGTACATTGTCGGTCTTTGCTGCGCAGACGATCGCGCGGGATGGTCTTACCGCCGTCGTACAGTCCCTGCCCGAACATGATCGCGCATCTGCCGCGGCCGCAACGCTTGCGGAAGCGCATGGCAAATTATGGATGGCGGGCTGCCGTCCCACCTGGCCGGCTCTTCCCGCGGCGGCACAGCGGCGATTGCCCCTGCCGACCTATCCTTTCCAGCGGCAGCGCCATTGGATCGATGCTCCTCCATCTGCACGCCGCTCCGCGACCATGCGGGCCGACGCAGAACCGACTACTCACCTTCCCACCACCCCCTTTGTCTCTGACGTCAACCTCACCGAGGAGAAACCAGCGATGAACGTTGCAGCATCAATCTCGGTCCCCAACCGACTGCCACAATTGGAAACAGCGCTTCTGACATTGCTCAGTGACATGTCGGGCGAAACGCTCGGGCCGGACGAACGGACGGCAACATTCCTGGAGCTTGGCTTCGACTCGCTGTTTGTCGGCCAATTTGCCCAACGCATTGAGAAGGATTTCAAGGTCAAGATTTCCTTCCGGGAATTGCTGAGCGACATACCCTCCGTCGCCGATCTCGCGGCCCATCTCGACCGGCAAATGCCGGCGGACATAATGAAGGCTGCAGAACCGGCTGTACAAGCCGTTCCACTCGCCGCCATGCCGATGGCCGCCGCGACACAACCCGTACCGTCAGCAATCGCAGCGTCATCGCCGCAAGCCGTATCGATGCCGGCAGCAACATCGGATCTTGCTACCGTGATGCAGTCTCAGATTCAGATGGCACAGTCGCTGTTTTCGCAGCAGCTGCTCATGCTGCAAACCATGCAGGGCGGCACTCCAACATCGCAGGCAAGGCCCGTCGCAACCCCCGCAGCTCCGGCTCCGGCGCAGCCGGCACCCGTCCAGCCAACGCCAACCCAGCCGGCTTCGGCGGCATCTGCGGACAGCGATTTCGGCACTGAGCGCATCAAGCTCTATCGCCCGAACGCCAAGAGCATGGCGGCGGAAATTTCACCCGCCAAACTGGATTTCATCGCCAATCTTACCAAGGCATACGAGACCAAGAACGCCAGATCCAAGACCTTTACTCAAGAGCATCGCCGCCACCTCGCCGATCCCCGCTCGGCATCGGGCTTCAGGGCCGATTGGAAAGAGATGGTGTTCCCGATCGTCTGCGACCATTCCAAGGGCGCCTATATCTGGGATGTTGACGGCAACCAGTATGTCGACCTCGTCAATGGTTTCGGCCAGACAGCCTTCGGGCATGCGCCCGACTTCGTCATCGATGCCGTCAAGGAGCAGGCAGATCGCGGCTTTGCCATCGGCCCTCAGACGCCGCTTGCCGGCGATGTCGCCAAGATGATTGCAGAGATGACCGGCCATGAACGGGTGACATTCTGCAATACCGGCTCGGAAGCTGTCATGGCTGCAATGCGGATTGCCCGTGCGGTCACCGGCCGCGACCGCGTCGTGGTTTTCGCCAATGACTATCACGGTCAATTCGACGAAGTCCTGGTCAAGGGCCGCAATCGTGCCGATAAACCGATCGCCCTGCCGGTTGCCTCCGGCATTCCTATGGCTTCCGTGTCCAACATGACGGTGCTGCGCTACGGCGCACCGGAAAGCCTCGACTTCATCCGCGCCAACGCCACCGAAATCGCTGCCGTTATCATCGAGCCGATCCAGAGCCGCCATCCGGAGCTGCAACCGCGCGAATTTGTCGTCGAGCTGCGAGATATCGCCACCAAATCGGAATTCGCGCTTGTCTTCGATGAAGTCGTCACCGGCTTCCGCGTCGATCCGGGCGGCATGCAGGCAATCTGGGGCATCAAGGGTGACATGGCGACCTATGGCAAGGTCGTCGGTGGCGGAATGCCCATCGGTGTGCTGGTTGGCGATGCCCGCTTCATGGACGCGCTCGATGGCGGCTATTGGTCCTATGGTGACGCCTCCGTCCCCATGACTGCGCCCACTTTCTTTGCCGGCACTTTCGTGCGTCATCCGCTGACGCTGGCAGCCGCCAACGCCGTGCTGCATCACATCAGAGGTGACGGATCCGCCCTTTACGACCGCGTGGCAGAACGTACGCAAGCGTTGGTCGCTGAAATAAAGGCTGACCTTTCCAGCCGCGGCATTGCGGATGTCGTTCACGGCTATAAGAGTTGGTTTGCCACCGACTTCTCGAGCCAGGATGCGCTCGGAGCCCTGTTCTATGCCCAGATGCGGCTGAATGGCGTTCACATACAGGATGGCTATCCCTGCTTCCTGACGACGGCGCATAGCGAGGACGACTTCCGCCTGATCGCAAAGGCGTTCCGCGACAGTCTCGACGCCATGCAATCGGCCGGCATATTCACGGCGAAAGAGCAGCCACCCGTATCCCCTGCCCAGATGCAGATGCCGGCCGCTATCGCCAAGCCTCAATCAGCGCCTCTGACCGAAGCACAAACGGAAATATGGCTTGCAGCCCAAGCGGGAGACGAAGCCTCCTGCTCATTCAACGAGTCCTTTTCGCTGACGCTTGAGGGAGCACTCGATGAAACAGCCATCAGGAAGGCCTTTGACACTGTAGTCTCCCGCCATGACGCCCTGCACATCCGCTTTGACCGCAACGGCGAGCGTTTCCAGTTCATCCCGGACTTTAAGCTCGATCTGCCTGTTGTCGAAGGCCTCGATGAAAAGGGTCTTGCCGATCTTAAGGATGACGAAGCCCGTACGCCCTTTGACCTGATCAATGGTCCGCTTGTGCGTGCAAGCATCGTGAAGTTGTCGGCTGACAAGCATGTCCTGGTCTTCACAGCCCATCACATCATCTGCGACGGCTGGTCGATCAACACCTTCGTCGAAGAACTTGCGACGGCCTATGAAGCCTTCAGGGCCGGCACCGTGCCGGAACTTCAGCCGGCCCTCTCCTTTGCCACCTACGCGACCGATCTGTCGCCCAGACCGGAAAAGTCGCAAGCGACGGAACAGTTCTGGCTCGACCAATTCAAATCGATTCCGGACCTTCCCGACCTTCCCCTCGACCGGCCGCGGCCGGAATACCGCAGTTTCGCAGGCGGAAGCTGCACCGGTTATATCGATGCCGATGTCTATAAGACGCTGAAGAAGAAGGGGGCAAAATCCGGCGCCACGCTATTTTCCACCCTGCTGGCGACGCTGCAGGTCATGGTATCGCGACTGTCCGGCCAGGACGATATCGTCATCGCCATTCCCTCCGCCGGCCAGAGCCTGCTTGATGGCCAGATTCTGGTTGGCCATTGCGTCAACCTATTGCCGCTGCGCCAGGCAGTGCCGCTGACGGAGCCGTTTGCCGCGCATCTGAAGGCAACCCAGCAGCTCGTCTTCCAGGCCTTCGAGCATCAGGACTACACCTACGGCACGCTCGTCCACAAACTGGATGCCAAACGCGATCCGCGCCGCCTGCCCCTGACCGAAATCCAGTTCAATCTCGAACGGATGGCCGGCGGATCGTCTTTCGGCGACCTCAAACCGACCATGGAGCCGAACGCCAAGGCTTTCTCCAACTTCGACCTGTTCTTCAACATGATCGAAGCGGCCGATCACATTCGCATCGACGTCGACTACAATGCCGACGTCTTCGACCGCGCGACCGTCGAGCGGTGGATTGGCCATTTTTCAACGCTCGCGGCCACACTCGCCAAGGACATGGATCGAAAGATCGGCGAGCTGTCCTTGCTGTCAAGCGAGGAGAAATCCTGGCTGATCGACACGCTCAATCATACGGCGGTGCCTTACGATCACGATCAATTCGTCTTCACGCTTTTCTCCAAGCGGGCGGCAGCGCAACCGAATGCGGTCGCCGTTGAGTTTGACGGCCAGGCGATGACATATGCAGAGCTGGAAACACGCTCGAACCAGCTGGCCCTCTATCTGCAGATGGCGCTTCCCGATCCAGGCCAGCGCATCGCAATTCTGGTAGAGCGCTCGCTCGGAATGATCGTCGCCCTTTTCGCGGTGATGAAGGCGGGACATACCTACGTCCCGATGGATCCAGCGCATCCGGAGCCGCGCCTGCGACAGACCCTGGATATTGCCCGCATCGGCGCCCTCATCTGTGACAACGACGCCATGGCTCGCCTTGCGGCGCCTGATGCCCCTGTCATCCGGCTCGATCAGGACGCAAAGGCTATCGGCTCGATGACGGGGCAGCCTTTGAAAACCCTGCCGATCGACACGACGGCATCCGCCTACATTATCTTCACCTCCGGTTCGACCGGCATGCCGAAGGGGGTCGAAGTGTCGCACCGGTCTCTGACCAACTTCCTCCTCTCCATGGCCACGGAACCGGGCTTCAACGCCAAGGACACACTCATCGCCGTGACGACGATCTCATTCGACATCGCCGGACTGGAGCTTTACCTGCCGCTGATATCGGGTGGGAAAGTGGTCATTGCGAGCCGCGGCGAGGTCCAGGACGGCTTTGCGCTTGTCAAGCTCATCGGCGACCACGATGCCACGGTGCTGCAGGCCACACCGACGCTCTGGCAGATGCTGGTCGAAGCCGGCCTGAAGGACAGGCCGGCGATGAAGATGCTCTGCGGCGGCGAACCCTTGCCCAAGGAACTCGCCCGCTCGCTGCTGACCGTCGGCGGTGAGCTCTGGAACATGTACGGTCCGACTGAAACGACGATCTGGTCGTCGCTGCAACGCATCACGAATGCGGATCAGCCAATCACGATCGGACATCCGATTGCCAATACGAAGCTCTTCATCCTCGATCAAAGCGAGGCTATTGCACCGATCGGTGTGGTCGGCGAACTCTATATCGGCGGGGACGGTCTGGCGGAAGGCTACTTCGATCGTCTCGACCTTACGGAGAAGGCCTTTGCTCCACATTGTTTTGCAACCGGCAGACCAATGCGCCTCTACAAGACCGGCGATGTCGGCCGGCGGCGTGCAGATGGCTCGCTGCAATTGCTTGGGCGGCGCGACCAGCAGATCAAATTGCGAGGGTTCCGCATCGAGCTCGGCGATATAGAAGCCGTAATCTCAAAGGCGGAAGGTGTGCGTCAATGCGCCACCGTGGTCGCAGAAAACGCCAAGGGCGATCGCTCGCTCGTCTGCTACATCCTGCAAAATGCAGGCGGCAAGGAAGTGTCCATCGCAACCGTTGCCGCGCACGCGAAAGCCAGCCTGCCCGGACATATGGTGCCGAGCTTCTGGGTTATCGAGTCCGAGTTGCCCCATACCGCGAACGGCAAGCTCGACCGCAAAGCCCTGGAGCAACGCGGCGTGCCTCAGCGCGAAGCCGCGCCGGCAAAGCTCGAGCCAAAGACAGAGATGGAACAGCGCCTGCTCGCGATCTGGCAGGACGTTCTCAATCTCGGCGATATCGGCGTCGACGACAATCTCTATGCGCTCGGAGCAGATTCGCTTGCCATATTCCGCATTGCCGCGCGGATGCGTGACAGCGGCCTGCCGCTGGAAGCAAAACATTTGCTGCGTCATCCGACGATCGGTGCACTGGCGACCTTTGCCGAGAGCCAGACAGACGCTCCGTCCGACCCCGTTCAACTTCACGTACCATCATTGCGAGATTTTCGTAACGGCGCACGCCGCAGCCTGGGGGCAACCACATGAATACAATTGACAGCAGTCTGAGCGGTTCGGTTGCCGAACCGCAGATCATCGGAGAGTTTCCCTGTACACAGACGCAGCTGCGCTGCTGGATTCTCGATCAGCTCAATCCCGGCAATCCCGCCCTGAATGTCGCTGTCCGATGGGAAATCCGAGGGACCTTCAAGGCCTCGACCCTTGAAGCCGCCTTTAGAAAGGCCATTCAAAGGCATGAAATACTTCGCACAAGGTTCGTCGAGAAAGGCGGGCGGCCGTTCCAGCAAGCCTTGAGCGACGTCAACTTCAAGATGCCCGTGATCGATCTGCGCGGCATGCCGCCGGAACAGCGCCAGTCGAGGATCCTGTCAATCGGCGAGGAAACAGCGCAAGCCCCCTTCGATCTTGGAACGGCCTGCCTGTTTCGCGTCACGCTGCTGATGGCCGAAAACGATCGGGGTGTTTTGTTGATCACCGCCCACCAGAGCTGCTTCGATGGCTGGTCCATTCGCGTGCTCGGACGCGAGATCGGCGAAATAGCTGCGGCAATGGATGCAGGGCGCGCGCCGACCCTCCCTGAACTGCCGTTGCAATATGGCGATTACGCCCTTTGGCAGCAGGAGTATCTTCAAAGTTACGGCTTCGAGACGGAGAAGGTCTTCTGGCGCGAACGATTGCAGGGCGCACCCTATTTCGAAGTCATACCGGACCATCCCCGCGGCCAGGTCAAGACCAATCGCGGCGACATCCTTTCGGTCAACCAGCCCGCCGCCTTCACCGATCGGCTGGATGCGGCAGCCCGCGCGCACTGCGTTTCCCAATACAGCTTCGGAGCGGCGGTCCTGAGCGCGGTCCTCCATCGTTTGACCGGGGCTCCAACCGTCCTGTTCGGCTCACAAATTGCCGGCCGCGAACATAGTGACCTGGAAGACATGATCGGGGTCTTCATCAACAACCTGGTGCTGCGGTTCGACTTCGGCGCGGAGGTCAGTTTTGCGGAACACATCAAATCCGTCAGTGCGATCATCGAAGGTGCCTTGAACCACCAGCGCATGCCATTCAACAAGCTGGTGGAACTCATCAATCCCGTGCGCGATCCCGCGCGCAATCCGTTGATCTCGGTCAACTTCAATCTGCAGAAGGCATTTTTGGAAGACCGCCGCTACGGCGAGTTCGAGTTGATCAGTTCACCTTCGCAGTCACCGGGTGTCATCTATGATCTGAACTTCATCATGATCGGCCGCCCGACCGGTTGGCGCATGTCGATCGAGTACAATGCCGACCTTTTCGAGGCCAGCACGATCGAGAGCCTTCTACAATTGTTGAGGAATGCCTATGAAATCGCTCTCGATCACCCTGAGGCGCCGCTTTCTTCGCTCGTTGCGCCGGAACGACACCTGGCAGCTGCCGCCGAGATTGCGTCGCTGGATGGCGCCGTCGCAAAAACACCGCAGTCGGATACGCGGATGGCGGCGCTTGCTGAGCTCTGGAAGGAGATCCTACAGGTTCCGCAAATACGTCCGGATGATGATTTTTTCGCGCTCGGCGGTCACTCCCTCCTCGCGCTCCGGCTACTATCGGAAACTCGCGCAAGATTCGATGCAACACCGACATTGCAGCTTCTATTCAAGCAGCCGACGTTTGCAGGCTTTGCAGCGTCGATTCTCAATGTCGATGCGGCATCGCCGCCCCGGCAAAAAGCCGTAAATCCGTGGGATCTGATCACCTGTAAACATGGCACGGGAAACGGCGTCGTCTATACGCTCAACCATCCGCTCTTGTATTATCGCCTTGCCAATGAGCTGCCAGACGCCGTCTCGGTATACAATGTCAACATGTTTCATGCCGATCTCGATAGCGGCCTCGCCCGCCTGAGCATCGAGGACATCGCTACTTACGCGATAGATGCGATGCAGATCGACAAAGCGAACGGCCGGGTGGCCATTGTCGGACTATGCGTCAACGGCATTCTTGCCATGGAGGTCAGCCGACAATTGCGCGAAAGGGGAATAGACGTCAGCGCCACGGCAGTTATCGACGCGTGGGCTCCTGGTTATTTCGCATCCTTGCCAAAGCGGGAGCAGGCGAAATGGCGGCGGGAACGACGGCGCAAACGTCTCGTCTACTTCACGAAGAAGCTGCTGTCCCGGCGCATCGCGCTGATCGACTATCTCAAGGAGTTCGAAATTTCCCTGTCTCTCCTCAGGATCTTCCGCATCAAGGCAGGGCAATACTCGCAAGAAGAAGAAACAAACGAATCCGTCACCAAGTTGCTGGTGGCGGCGGCGCGCCACTACCAGCCACCGCAAACCAAAGATCCCGCAACAATTCTGATCCGAAGCCGCGCGACCCATCCTCGAGCGCGCAAGCTGCGGTTCGGATGGGGTGACGCAATCGCGGACGACTGCAAGGTGGTCGACATTGACGGCTGGCACGAGGACTCACTGACCAGCAACGGTATCCGCGAGCTTGCGTCAACGCTTTCGGGAGAACTCGCCGGCAGTTAGGGCCATCGCATGAGCCTGAAGGAAGCCAAGCCACAGGGGGGAGCGGCTATGAACACAACCAAGCCATTGAGGGTCGGCATACTTGTCGCGCGCGGACATAAGCTCGAGAACTGGGAGCTCATGATCCTGGATCGGATTCTGGCAGCGTCACGGCTGGAGCTCGCCGCAGTCTTTACCCATCCCGTACCATTTGCGGAGCCGAAACCGTCGAAACTGCTTGCGTGGAGCGCGCGATTGGAAGCAACGGCGTTTGCCCGCCAGCCTGCCTACACACCGAAGCAATTCAGCAGCCGTCGCCACTTCATCGATTGCTACGACGCCGGTGGCGATACGACTCGCATCGTCGACAATGTTACCGCCGATTCGCTGCGGCGCCTGAAGCTCGACCTTGTCATCCGCACCATTCCGAAGGGCCTGTCAGACGATGCGATCGCCGCACTGCCATTCGGGGAATGGGCCTTCAACTTCTCCGATCAGCGATCCTCAAATGTCGATTGGTTCGGCTATGCCGAGGTTCTTGCTCGCGCGTCCACCGCGGATCTGATCCTTTACGCGAAATGCGGCAGCAGGGCCGAGCGGCTTGAAATTGCGCGGGCGGCATTCAACATCAAACCCAGTGCGGCAAGACTGAGCGCCTTCGTGCGGGAGCGAAGCGTAACGCTTGTCATTCGCGAATTGACACGGCTCGCGGACAGCAGACAATTTTCGCCAACAGCTTTTGTTGATCGTTCCGAACGGCGAGTGCCGTCACTCGGCAATCTCCTGCGTTACGGCTCCATCGTCGCGGGCACGATGTCGACCAAGGCATACAGGTCGATCAAAGCAAGGCTCCGAGCCGATTCCGCTCTTTGGACGCTCTATACCGGCCAGGGCCAGATCTGTGATTTCGATCCGAGCAAGGCAATCGAGATTCCTCCTTCGGATGCCAGCATCAAGGCTGACCCGTTCCTCTTTCAGCACGAGGACAAATGCTATCTTTTCTATGAGAACTATGCCCGCGGCGACCGCAAGGCCCATATTGCCGTCGGCCACTTCAACGGAGATCTGGTGCAGCCGCTTGGCGTGGCGTTGGAGCGACCCTATCACCTTTCCTATCCCTATATATTTCGCGACGGCGACCAGATCTTCATGATACCGGAAACGCATCAGGCACGACGGCTGGAGGTCTGGCGCTGCCGCCAGTTCCCGTTGAAATGGGAGCTTTATGCGACGGCCTTCGAGGGGCAATCGCCAGCCGATAGCGTTCTCCTTCAGCATGACGGCAAATGGTGGCTTTTCACCAACCTGTCTGATTTCCATGCCTACGAAGACCATTGCAGCGAACTCTACCTGTTCGAAGTCGACGGACCGGAATTGACCGGCATCAAGCCGCACAAGCACAATCCGGTTGTCATCGGCAGTACGGAGGCTCGAGGTGCCGGCCGTATCTTCGCGCGATGCGGCCGGCTCCTGCGACCTTCGCAGAGAAATGCTCACGGCATATATGGCTATGGGCTGAATATCATGGAGATCGAGGCGCTCTCGCACACAGAGTATCGCGAACGGTGCATTCGCACCATAACCCCTTCCTTCAAGTCAGGGCTGCTCGGTTGCCACCATTTCGACGAGTCCGGTGGACGCTATATCCTCGACGCCAGATTGACCATCTGAGCTATGGTGCGTCGCGATAGCGCAGATGAACCCTGTGGCCACCCGTGGATGCAACGACTGCGCCAGCGAAATTGACGGGTACAGCAAGCTCCAGAACGGCCCAGTTTTCGGGCGCATCAGGATGTCCTTCGAAGCGATGCAATCGCGGCTCATGTAACCGGTCAAAGATCATGTCGAAACTATCCAGCGGCAACGACAATCCGGCGCCATGCGCCTTCACAAAAGCCTCCTTGCGCGTCCAGCAGCGATAGAAGCCGTCAAGGTAGTCTTCCGGCGGCAGGGCATTTAGCGTTTCACATTCGCTGCGGGAAAAGAACCATTTGGCGATATCCTCCTTCAGGACGCGCATCTCCTCGATATCGATGCCGAGCTCATAGCGATCGGAAACGGCGAGCATGGCGAGATCTGCGCTATGGGTCAGGTTAAAGTGAACCGGCGAGGCTCCGGAATCCGACACGTAGGGCTTTCCGTTCTCACTGTAGCTGAAGCGGATCGATTGCGGCGACAGCCCGAGATATCGGGCCAAAATCAGCCGCATCCTGCTCCTGGCAATGATGAAGCGGTGTATGTCACGGTCATGAACAAACCGTCCTGCCCGCGCGCATTCGTCGGGGGACAACAGCGCAACGGGCATGTCGAGGTCGGGCGGCGAAATGTCCAGCCGCCAACTCCAGACATCGATGACGTCTGGGCCGATAGTCTCCATGTCAGATCGTTGCGTAGAAGAGATTGGTGGGGATGGATTTGGCCTGTTTCGACATGCGGCGGGCCAGATAGGCAACCAGCGCCAAGGGGTAGTTCTCCCCGAGGCTGATACGACAGGTGCGCTTCAGAATATCCAGCGTCTGCGCACAGGTCTCGGGCGTGTAGTCGATTTTTCGATCCGTCCAGTGAAACGGATTCATGGCCGGATGGCCAGTGCGTTGCTGCAGGATCGGCTGCCAGTTGGTATAGACGTGACGGCTGGAATCGAACAGCCGATAGACACCGCGCTTGCTTTCCTCGGCGAACCTCTTCGCCTCCTCCGAGGTTTCGAAGATGACGTGAAACCCCGCGGCATTGCCGACATCGTTGTGGGGGCCAACCATAAGCCGCGTATTCTTGGCAAAGATCTCACGCATCACGTCATAACGCTCGCGCATCCGGGCTATCATCGGATCGAGCTTCTTCAACTGCACGTTCAACATAGCTCCCTGGATCTGGTTCGCCTTGAAATTGACGCCCAGCAAAGGAGGTTCGTTGGCGTTGTCGTGATGGCCGCGGAACATGGAGCCGATATCGTGATACATCCGGGCACGGGCAAACAGGCGCGCATCGTCCGTTACGATTGCGCCCCCCTCCCCGCAATTTATGTTCTTGAACTGATTGAAACTGAACGCGCCAAAATCGCCGATCGTGCCGACCCGCCTGGTCTTGTAGCGTAGTCCGACGGCCTGGCAGGCGTCCTCGATGACGATCAGATTGCTTTCGCGTGCGATGCGCATGATGCTGTCCATGTCGCAAACCATGTTCGACATGTGGACCGGAATGATCGCCTTGGTTTGCGGCGTGATCTTGCGCAATATATCCTGCGGATCCATGGTGAGCGTGTGATCGATGTCGACAAGGACGGGCACAGCGCCTGCTGCCAAGGGAGCAGCGGCCGTTGCGATCCACGTATAGGCCGGCACCAGAACTTCGTCTCCCGGCCCAACGCCGGCGGCCACGAGAGCGGAAATTAGGGCTCCTGTTCCGCTGCTCGTGGTGAGTGCATGCTGAACCCCGAACTTGCTGCAGAAATCGGCCTCAAAACGCGCCAGCGGGCCACCGCTCTCGTCGCTGTAGCGCGCCAATTTTCCGGAGGTAAACACCGGCGCAAGCGCCAACCACTCCCGTAACCCCACCTTGGCCATAGTCTCCAGCTCCCCAGGAAATTCCGCATTTGCCGAAGAGCCTAGCCTGTGATCGCCGCATTTTCAGCATGGACTTCCGACTGAAAAGAGGTCGGAACCGATCGGGCCACCTATCCGAAATCGGTAGATGTTGCCCGCGCCTATGCCAATCGAACAATTATCCCCGCGCCCGCGATGCTGCTAAAAAATAGCAAGGCCGATGGGAAAGCGATCATGACGAAGCGTGACTTGAGATCCATGCCACATGGCATTGAAATATATGCGGATATCGCCATTGTCGGTGGCGGCCCGGCAGGAATAGTGATCGCACGTGAATTTGCCGATACGACAATCCGCGTTCTCGTCATCGAAAGCGGCGGCCCAGACTATGATGCCGAGATTCAGGCGCTCAACGCCGTCGAGAACATCGGCGAACCGTTCGCACAGCCAGCCGCAGCGGCGCAAGGGCGAGGCTATAATGGAAAGTTGGCGTGGTTAAACGATATCCCGGCGTTTGAACTCCGAAACCGCATGCTTGGCGGCAGCAGCCATACCTGGATCGGTAAATGCGCCGCATTCGACGACATTGATTTCGCAAGCAGGCCCTGGCTCCGGCTCTCGGGCTGGCCGCTTAAGCGCAAGCACCTGCTGCCGATGCTGGATCGCGCCGGAAAATTGCTTAATCTCGGCCCCAATCACTACGACGAAAGCCTGTTTGGGCTGCTGCACACCAGCCCGGAAGATCTTGGGCTCGACCGGCAATTGCTGCGGCCGTTCTTCTGGCAATTCAGCCATATGCGGCACCCTCGCGCCGAGCCGACCCGCTTCAATCGCCTGGCGCTCGATATCACGGCTCCCAACATAGATTTTCTGACCCAGGCCACGGTTACTCGGATCAATGTCGACGAACAGGGCCGCAGCGTAACCTCGCTGGATCTCCTGAGCGCGATCGGCCGAAGCGCGATCGTCCATGCCAGAACGATCATTCTCTGCGGCGGCGGCATCGAAAATGCACGCCTCCTGCTCGCATCGAATGCGATGCTGCCTGCCGGCATCGGCAACGGGCATGATGTCGTCGGGCGCTATCTCTGCGATCATCCCCGCACCTCTCTCTGCCACTTTACGGGCCCGGATATCGACACGATCGCGCGTCACTTCAACTTCTATGGCCTAAACCATGCGGGACGCACACATTTCTATCTCAGGGGATTGTCTTTGAGCCCGGAAATCCAGATGCGGGAAAATCTCACCAACTGTGCCGCCTACCCCGTTCAGATCCACGCTGAGGATGATCCTTGGGCCGCGCTCAAGCGCTTGAGCAAGGGCGTGGGCACAACGCTCAAGGACGACCTGCTGACGGTCGCGAAATCGACGGATATGCTTGCCTGCGGGCTCTATGATCGCCTCGTGCGGAAACGCGGTCTGCCGCATCGCTCGACGGAGCTGCGCTTTGACGTCATGGCCGAACAGCAACTCAACGCGGAAAGCCGCATCACGCTGTCGCAACGACGCGACCGGTTCGGCCAACCCTTGGCGCGTATCAACTGGAAAATAGGAACGCCCGAAATCGCCAGCGTCAAACGGCTTGCGCTGATAATCTCGGCCGAATTGGCGCGCGTCGGCCTGCCGACGCCGCAATTGCCGGACTGGATCGTCGCGGATGCGGATGCCGACGCGACATTCATGGACATGGCTCACCCTTCATGCACCACCCGCATGGGAACCGATCCACGCACCAGCGTGGTCGACACCAATGCCATGGTGCATGGCACGGATGGCTTGTTCATTGCGGGCAGTTCCGTGTTTCCGACACCCGGTCATGCCAATCCGACACTGATGCTGCTCGCCTTGTCGATCCGGCTTGCCGATCACCTCAAGGAACGCCATAGGACTATTCCGCCGCGCAGACCGCAGGTGAGCACACCGGCCTTCTCACTCCATCAAAGCTAGCCAAGCCGGAAATAAAAGCCGGCACTTTCGCTGCGACCCATCTCCGGATGGGTGTCGATTGCGTGCGACAGAGAGGGAATGGACCATCGATCAACCTGCTTGTAGCCAAGCCTTGTGACGTCACCGATGAATTCAGCCTCGTTGCGCATGTGATAAGGCACGTATGATCTGCCAATTCGCTCAAGGGTGACAAGGCTGCCACCCTTGCGGAGCGCAACCTTGTTGAGGATCAGGTGGCGAGGCAGAGAAGGCATTGTCATCAGAAGGCGAGACAAGGGCATATCGAGATACTGCATCAGCCCCGATCCAAGAAACAATGGCATCTCGCCGGCCTCTTCGATCCGGTCGACGAAATGCAGATGCGCCAAGCCTTCCTTGTCGGCCAGGCTTCGGCCGGCGCGAACAATCGCCGGTAGATCGTAAACGGTCCACCGAAATGAGGCGCTGAGCGGCAGGAGCGGCTGAAAGGCGCGATATTTCGTGCCCATATGCCCGCCTGCATCGACAAGACCGTTAATGTCGGGCAGCAAGCTGCTGATCCAGAACAACACCGGGTAGTCCCATGGCGCCAGCTGGCACATTTTGGTGAAGGCAACGGTTGCGATTTCGTCATGATCGTAACCGGCGAGCGACTGCCGCCGCGCAGCGGCGAGCGCCGCCTCATAGGAGGCATACGCGCCGGTAAAGCGCCGAGGGAAGGGCAGGAGATAGGTCAGCCGCCCTCGCGCCAGACGCAAGGGCGTAAGCCCGTGATCGACCGTCTGAATGGCCGCCTTCACGATGGAGCGTGCGTGGGTTGGCCAGGAAGAACCGGACCACGATGAAGCTGCCATGTCATATCCCCCAATCTGTTTCGATAACCGTTCAGCGCGCCACGGAGGCGCTGAACGGCTCTCGCCCCTATATTTCCCGCAACTCCGCTCGGAAAGCGGCTGAGGGCTCTTTCTCAATCACCAGAACCAACCGCCCTCATCATCGCCGGAGCGATAGAACAGAGGCCGCATCGCCGATCATCTTCTCCAGGACAAAAAGCGTGCAGACATAGATCGCACCGCCGGAGACGACCTGCAGCATGACCGTCAGCACGCGCTGCAGGCTGAGCGATCCCGCGAAATAGCCGAGCCCGTAGACCGCCGCCGCCATCAGTGCCACAGCGATGGCGACATAGCCGCTCTTGCGAAGGACGCGCCGCCAGCGGAGCGATCCATAGCGTTCTTGCAGATGCATCGATGTTACGAAGGAAACCATGGCGGCCAGGCACTGCCCCCAGGCCGCAGCCACGACGCCGAACGGCGCGAGAAGCAGGATGAGCGAGACGGAAACCACCGCATTGAGGAAAAGCGTGGGGGGCATGCGCTTGATATTGCCGGATAAGGACAGCAGCGCCTCGGTCACGTAGCCAGGCATCAGCAGGACCTGTTTCATGGAAAGGATCACCACGAGCACGGCGGCGGGTGCCCATTTGTCGCCGAGCACGATGTCAATCAAGTTGGACGATATCAGCGAGAGACCGAGATAGATGGGCGTGGAGATTGTCATGAGAACCATCATGAACACGGTCGCAGAAGGGCCGGCATCCCGAACCGCCCGCCCATCCGGCCCAGTCACGATCGCCGACCGACGAAAGAGTGTCCAGGCAAGCATCCGCGCCGGCTCGCCGATAAGTTCGGAAAATGCCGCAACAATGCGCTCCGCGACGCGGTAGTACCCGGCCTCGGCAAGACCAAGGAAACTGCCGATGGCGAGCGTTCCGGAATAGGAGCGGAGAAAGAGGATGAGCCGGTTGGACAGGATATGGCTCGAAAACTCGAGAATTTCGCGCGCGAAAGGCCAGGTCAGGTATGGCCGCGGATACCAGGACAGCACGACCACCGAGCCGCCCAGGCAGACGAGTTGCGAAACAAGCCGCCCCGCGACGAGCGAAAATACGTTCCATCCGAGCCATAAACCCAGCATTGTGACGCATAGGCCTGCGATTTCGCTGGCAATGCGAATGGCGGCTTGTTTTCGCAGCAGGCCGCGGGCAACCAGCAGCCCATCATAAACCGCATAGAGCGATGACGGTAAGAACCAGCAGCTGAAAAGGGCCAGGAGGAGCGCTTCATGCGGCCGGTTGAAAAAGACCCATGCCGTCATGGCGCAAAGTGATCCGAGCAAAGTCACCATCAAGCCGGCAATGATCGAGATCGTGCCGACCTGATCGAGTTCCCGTTCGGTGCATTCGGCCTTCATGACGAACTCGCCCCATCCGCCTTCGGCGATGACGACAAGCATGACCACGATCGCCGAACTGAATGCGTAGAGGCCAAATTCGGCGGATTCCAACATGCGCGCGGCAACGAGAAAAATCAGAAGCTGCACGACTTGGGAGACGATCTTCGAAACGAGCGTCGACGCCCCGTCGCCGATGATCGACGGCATGCGGGCTAAGAGCCAGTTTCGCAGACCAGATCGACCAGCATTCTTGGGGGAAAACGATAAGTTGCTCATTGGCAGATCATCATCGGATGCGGTTGCGCGTAAAACTCAGCCGTCACCCCTACTGGTTGAAGTAATTCTTGCGCTGGCGACATGTAACAGATCAGTTGCTTCCAGCCTTGCACCAGATAAAATGTATATCGTTCCCATTCAGGACACGATTGCGTGCAATGAAATGCTGCCCGCAGGCGACGGAAACCGGAATTAAACAATTTTTTTTCATGGTAATTGTTATCCTGGATGCCAAGACAAGATTGAGTTTCTGGATAATAGCAGAAGGGCTTGCCGGCAATTGTCATGAAAGACCACGCAGAGCCGCTTATGAAAGAAGACGACGATGATCGCATCCCCTTGGGACCGCCAGGCAAATCGAACCAGAAATATTTGCTGCGCTGGATTCTGGTGATCTTCTGCCTTGTTGTGTGGTTTGCCATGGCCGCCCTTCTCATTTGGTGAGGCGCTCTTTTTCGTTGCGTGCAAACAGCACGACGCCGATGGTCCTGGTGAGAATTGCAAAGTCAGTGCGCAACGAGCGGCTGTGGAAGTAGTCCAGATCGAACTGAACGCGCTCTTCATAGGTCGTATCGGCACAGCGGCTGACTTGCCAGAGACCGGTGATGCCCGGTCTGAGCCCGAGATAACAATAGAGATTGGGACCATACCGGTCGAGTTCCGAGAGGACGACGGGCCGCGGCCCTACCAGGCTCATCTCGCCGCGCTGAACATTCAATAGCTGCGGCAGCTCGTCGGCACTGCTCATGCGCAGATATTTTCCGAGCCAATGGACGCGCGGATCATTGGTCAATTTCTGCGTCGACAGCCATTCCAGTTTTCGCGTGTCGTCGCCGGCAAGCAGTTCCGCCAGCTGACGGTCGGCATCCTTGCGCATCGTTCGGAACTTCAGGCATTCGAAGAGGCGGCCATCGCGACCCACGCGTGTGTGGCGATAGATGATGGGACGGCCGTCGACCAGAAGCAATGCGATGGCGATGACGAGCAATGCCGGTGCCAGAAACAGCAAGCCTGCACCGGAAAGAAGAAGGTCGACAACACGTTTGGAACGGCCCAACCGTTCGGCCTGCTTGAGGTCGAGGCGCGGTCGCTCGCGGTGGGCAACGCCGTCAACAGTCGATAACATATCTTGGTTCCCTCAACGCTTCCATGCTCTCATCAAAGGCTGCCAGCTGCCCTCTTGCTTGACAATTGACCCTGCGGGCATCGACCTAGTCCCAATGGCGTAGGGAGCCGGGCACAGGGCTAACCACAAGCCTCATCCGGTCTCATCGATCAGTCGAGGAGAGGCTGAAAACTCGCCGGTTGTGGCCGATTTCAAGCTTGTATCGACGGCATTTGCGCGCTCGAGAACTCGGCCATACAGTGCCAGCAATGCTTCAAGCCATGATGCCGGTGTATGTGCCATCTCGGCTGACCGCCGCAGGCAATTCACACTCATCAAACGGAGTAGCATGTCATCGGAGGCAAGCCGGCGAATTCCGCTTGCAAGCGTCTCCACCTTGCCGCTTTGGAACGTCAACCCGCAGCCCATTGCCGCCAACTCTTCACCGAGAAGTGCGGCATCCGGCAAGATCACCGGTATGCCGCTTGTCACCGCCTCAAGCGCAGCCAGACCGAACGGTTCCGGCACTCGCGACGAAACGATGAGCGCGCGGGCATCGCACAGAATGTCCCGCATCTCGTCCTTGGATTTCCACCCGTGAATGACAACCTCCGGGAAATCCCGCTCCAGGCGTGTGCGACCAGCACCATCACCGATGACATGCAGTTTCGCACCGGCAAGCCGTGCGGCAATCGCGGCGTCTTCAAAACCCTTCTCCGGTTCGAGGCGTCCGACGAAGAAGAAGTCGCGCTTCTTCCATGGATCTGTCGCTCGATCGAGAAAGGGCTCGACCGGATTGCGGATCACCTCGATGTTGGCGCTCTGGACCCGTCCACGTAGGAAGTAGTCATGCATGCGCTGATGCACGATGACGATATTGGCGGCAACCTCTTGGATGGGATAGTAGCGCTCGCGCATGAGGTGCCGGACGGACCGCCAGACCTTCTCATGGTAGCCGCGCTTGTCGCAATTGGTCGTCAGGCAGCTCATCGACATGGGTGTCAGCGGACAAACCTGATTTTTGCGGTAGTTGGCGAAGCCTCCGTTCGGGCAGGACAGAAAATAATCATGCGCGTGCAAGACGACGCGGGCGCGGACGGGCCACAAGGCGCGAAAAACCGAAGGCGACAGGATCTTCGACCAGCCATGGAGATGATAGATCGTACCAGGCGTGTCGATCCGCGAAATAACATCACCGAGACCGTCATGGGCTTGGCGATTGTAGAGGCCGCTTACCAGTGCGCTGAGGCGAGGTTGCTGCATGAGCGGCTGCGCGGCCAGATTGATGGTATCGGGCACAGGCCGATCGGCACCGGCGACATCGCCGGCGAAAAAGGTGACGGCGACACCCACATCCTGCAACAGATTGGCTGAAAGGATCGCCAGATTGGACGCGCCGCCCATCCGGACAGAACGATCGTTGATGACGACGACGCGATCGAGGCCGGGCGGGTTCGTCACCGAACTATTCCAGCGCTTCGATGTTCTGGGGCGCCAATCGACCTCTCAGAAGATCGCGCATTGCGATGAAATTGCCTCTAAGGCGACCTTTGCGATCAATCCAGGGCTCTGGCCGCCAGACTCTGAGGAGATTGGCCGTCAGATTACGGCTGATCTGCATCGTTGCCTGCCGTGCGCTCATGGTGCGCTTGCGCATGAGGTAGAGTGGGTTTGCAACTTGCGAGTAGCCGAGGCGGATGCCGCTTGACCGCCCGCCCTTCGTGCCAAGATGAACGCCTTCAAGCTGTCTGGCGCTGACGACCTGGCCATAATGGGAAACGAGCCTGCTGAAATCCACATCCTCGAGCCAGCCGTAAAACGGCAGATTCTCGTCGAAACGCAGGCTGGCGGCTTTGACGATGGCCATCCTGATCGCCATGTTGCAGCCATAGGCATTATAGACCTGACGGACCTGCAGGGTCGGCTCGGATCGACGTCGGCGCTTGCTCTCCACCAAGCGCAGGCCATCGCGAACGGAAATGCCCGGTCCCGTGACGCCGTCGGCGAGAACCGTACCCGTGCATATCGCCACGTCGGGCTGCAGCTGAAACAGCCGCTCCGCCTCTTCGATGTAGGTTGATGTCATCAGGAAGTCGTCGTCGAGAAAAAGAACGATGTCCGCATCCTGGATGCTGTCGAGAATTCGATTGCGCTGGCGGCACAGCCCGCGTTCGCAGATAAGCACGCGTACCGGAAAGTCGAGATTTCGCAGGCAGCTCGGGTCGATATCCTCCGGCGAGGAAAGGCAAACCACGATCTCGTCGGGCTTGCGGGTTTGATTGGCGATATGCGGGAGAATGGACGACAGGATGTCGCGACGCCCCGCGCTTGCAATGCCAACGGTAATCTTCAAGGGACGGCCCAGGAGCTGGCCTGTCAGCCGCCTTGCCGAAGCCCGCTGCTGACGCTCCTGCGGCTTGCGACGCCAGGGCCACGCGTGGCGGTTCTGCCGTCTTTCGTAGCTGCGATTGGCGATAATGCCGAGAATGTTGATCGTTGTCGTACCGAAGCTTGCCAAGGCGTCGGACAGTCTTTCCACGGTCATCTTGTTCGTCTGCCCGACGACGACGACGATGCCTTCAAGGTAGGTGCAGATCACACGTGTATCCGCAGAATCCTCGAACGCGGACATGTCGACGATAACGACCTTATATTGCCGCCGCAGCAAATCGATCTCGGCCTTGAGCGCCGGAAGATGTCCGTAGCGTTGGGACGCGGCGACCGATTTTTCGGTCTCGTCGACCGTCACCACCGGGACGCTGCCATGCGCATGCACGAACTCCGCATCGGGCTGATGCTCGGCCTTGGCAACCAGAAGACCGTTTTCGTGGGCGACGGCATAACGCCGCGGCACCTCGTTGATGTTCAAAGCCTCCATGCCGAATTCCGTGCCGGATTCCGTAACGACACAACTCAGCCTCGCATTGAGGAAGTCGGCATCAACCAGAACCACCGAGGCACCCTCATGCTGGTAGAGCTGCGCAAGATTGGTGGCGATCGTGGTCTTGCCCTCGCCGGTGCCGACGGATGTTATGCCGATCACCATGGGCGCATTGGGCGGAAAGGCGGAATCGATGGAGTGCTTGACGCCGCGCAGCGCTTCGGAGAATTGCGAATATGGCGTGTCTATCACGGACCTCAGCGGCAGCATCGTTCGTCGCCAGCTGGGGTTGGCCACAGCCATGCCTCCCGGCAGGAATGAGGGGCTTGCGTAAACGGGCACATGCCCCAGAGAACTGATCCCCAGTTCCCGCCGCAGCTTCTCGCTGGAGCTGACACGCCGATCCAGGCCATCCCGCAACAAGGCAGCCATGACGCCGGCGGCAAGGCCGAGCATCGCCGTGAACGGCATGACGAAAGAGGATTTCGGCCATGACTTTGCCAATGGCACCGCTGCTGCCGTCACCACGCGGATGCTGCCAAGCGGGAATGATTCTTTCTGCAAGGCGCCGATCAGCTGCTGCAGAATGCTTTCATACATACGGCGATAGGTGGTCGCCCTGCTTTCCATTTCCGACAGCTCGACTTTCGCCAGGTTCTTGTCGGTTCCAGCGTCCTTCAACGATGCTACTTCGTCGCTTAGAAGTTTTTCTCGGGTTTGCGCCACGTCCAGATTTGTCTTGTAGACCGCCTGAATGCGCTCGAACTCCTTGCGCATGTCCCCTTTTACCCGGTCGATTTCCTGCCGCGCAGCAAGGATGGCAGGATTGTCGGCATCGTATCTGCTTGTGAGGCTATTCAGCTTGGCCGTCGCGACACCCAGATCTTCCTGGAGCTTCTGTATGCGCGGGTTGTTCATCGTCTCGTCGACATCGCCTTCGACCTTGCCTCCGGCCATCAGCTGGTTGAGTGTCGCAAGCTTGGCTGATTCAGCCGCCGTCTGCGCCTTGGCCGCGACGGCCTGGCTGCTGATCTCGGACAGTTGCTGCTGGTCGAGTGAGGACGATGTGCTGATCTCCATAATCCCGTTCTTGGCGCGGAATTCCTCGACGTTCATGGCTGCTTCGCGTGCCTGCCGTCCAACTTCGATCAGCCGCGTCTCCAGCCATTTGGCACCGCTTTGCGCTGCCGAAGCGCGTTCCGACAGACCCGTGCTGATATAGGCTTCGGCGACAGCGTTGGCTGCGGCAGCCGCCTTCTGCGGATCGACCGAGCTATAGCCGATTTCGAGGATGTAGGACTGGCCAACGCGGGTCACCTCGACGCGTGACAGGAAAGAGGCCATGGTGCGGCGCATGACGTCGTCCTCCGTGGCCTCCGTTTTCGCGCTCCCATCATCGCCATGTCTGAAAAAGCTGAATAGGCCACGCAGCTTGTCATGCAGGGTAGCTTGCCATGACGGGCCCCCTATGATTTCCGGGTCCTCCGTCAGGTTCAGTTTCTGGACGACGGCGCGCGCGATCGCCTCGGATTTGACGATCTCAACCTGGCTTGCAATTTCAGCCGCTTCGATGATGACAGTCCCGGTGAATGCATCCTGGGAGACGATACGTCCCTGATCCGGATCCATGACGAGGCGGGTGGTTGCCAGATAGACCGGTTGGGTGGTTGCCATGTAGATGCCACCGATACCGAGCCCAGCTCCAGTGAACAGCGCAAAGATCATCCAGTGCCGTTGCAGGAAGCGCCAGACGTCGCGAAACGAAATATATTCGCTGTTCCCCGCGCCCTTGACCTCCAATGGAGTGCCGGAGAAACCCTTGCCGATCTCGTGAACTGCCATGACTATCGCCCCATCTTCACTTGCTTAGCACTATTGGGATTGACCGGTGTCGACGGATGAGACCGTCGTGCCATCCAGACTTCCGGAAATGTTGTAGCGGACATCCAACACGTCTCCTGGCTGCAGCTCTGTCGCCTCGGTTACCTTGACGGCATCGGCCTCATCGCCCTTCCGCGTGATCCAATATTCCAAGGGCTGAAGATCGAGCGCCTTCATGCTCTGGCTTCTCGATAGTGAAGCACCGGATATCTGCAGAAGCTGCAGCGTCGTGTTACGCTTGAGCTTGGTATCCTCGATTTCGGTCTCGGTGGCCTGCAGCTGCTGGCCGGCGTCAGTTTTGCGCTGCCCCTTGAGATTGAGCGCATCGCGTTCGGTCTCGCTCAGCTTCTGCTTTGCCTGCATCGATGCAACGACAAGATCCAGCTTGCCCGCCTGCATTTCGGCGACCGTCCGCTCCAGAGAGGTTTTGCGCGATGTCGTCAGGATCTTGGTATCGACCAGTTTGGAGATGTCGCTCAATTCGTCCTGCGCGATCTTCACTTGCTCATCCTGGGACGACATCTTTTCATCTAGGATGTTGATTTCATTGTGCAATAAAGCCTCAAGGTCTGCGGCTGAAGCGAGTTGCTGGCGCAGGGCGTCTGCCCTGGCATTGAACAAATCCACTTCGCTCGTCATGATCTGCCGGACAGCCGAGCCCTCGGGAGCCGCTTTGATCTCCGGCGGAAAGGTGATTGCGGGTTGATCGTCAAGTTCCGCCAGCAGGCGAGCCCGCCGGGCGCCCAGCTGCTTCAGCTGCAGCTCCATCCGGCTGATTTCACCTGCGTAGCTGATCTGCTGGGCTTCCGTATAATCGCCCGTCTGACTGGAGCGGCGCTCGCGCCCTCCGGCCATTGCCATTGCTTGCTTGACGGTCAGGCCGGGTCTAAACTCCAGCTCGCTCGGCTTTTCGACCGCACCCGACACGTAGATCATCGGATATTTGATGACTTCGACCGACGCCGTAGGCGCCACCGCCAAACCGGTGATCTGCTTCAATTTTACACCGATGTCGGCGCTGATGTCCTCGACCGTTTTGTCGCCGACCTGCATTTGACCGATCATCGGAATAGAGATCGAGCCGGACTGCGAGACGACATATTCGCCATTCAGCGCCGTCCATTCTTTGTATTCGCCTGTGCCGCTGATCCATTCGACGATGGCGATCTTCAGCCTGGCCTGCGGTCCGACATGGTAGATGTCGCCGGCTGCCGCGCTTGCGGCTCCATATGAGCCCGCGCCGGACAGGACCATTGCAAGCAGCCAGGGTGTCAGGGCCTTATGCGACCGGGACGCCGAACGGCATATCAAAGCGGAAACTTTGGACATCAGCTGAACTCTCGCTTGCGTAACGCTCGTGCCATCGGTCAGTCGAAGGCACAGGTGACGAGATCAACAGCAGGACACGCAGAGGTAAATCCCCTGCCGCAGCAACACGGCTTATCACTTCTGAGAGGGAGTTGGACAATCCGGCCCCCTCTTGGTCGAGGGGCCATATCCTTGTGTAGAGGCCGCAGATACCGGCTAAATCTTTTGGTTACCACCTTCGCCCATTTGGATGCTTCGCTGAACCGATGTAGGCCCTGTCGCAAAAGTTGCCGCCTGCTCAATGTGGTCTCGGCCGACGGAGGGACGTAAATGCGGGTGGCGATCGTACATTATTGGCTGGTGGCGATGCGAGGAGGCGAAAAAGTCGTCGAGGCGCTCTGCGACATGTATCCGGATGCCGACATATTCACCCTCGTCTGCGATGAAAGCAGGCTATCCGACAAGATACGAAAACATAAGATCGTCACATCGTTCCTGCAGCGAATTCCAGGCGCGGTCAGAGCCTATCAGTCGCTTCTTCCCCTTATGCCGTTTGCGCTGGAAAGCTTCGATCTCACAGACTACGATCTCATCATCTCGAGTGAATCAGGCCCGGCCAAGGGCATTATTCCGCCGCCTCAGGCGACGCATGTCTGCTACTGCCATTCACCCATGCGATATCTTTGGGATCACTATCATTTCTATCGATCCCATGCAGGTCTCGGCTCACGGCTCATGATGCCGATGCTCGCGCCGCTGCTGCGCTCCTGGGACGTTAGCACCAGCCTGCGCGTCGATCGTTTCGTCGCCAATTCTCATCATGTTTGCGATCGCATCGGCAAATACTACCGGCGCCCGGCAACCGTCGTCTATCCGCCAGTCAATGTCGACGATTTCGCACCGGCATCATCGACGGAGGATTTCTATCTCTGTGCCGGCCAGTTGGTTCCCTACAAGCGGGTCGACCTGGCGATAGAGGCATTCACCCGGATGAACCGCAATCTGGTGGTCATCGGCGAAGGTCGGCAACTGGAGGAACTGAAACGCAACGCCGGGCCTTCCATCACTTTTCTCGGACATACCCCTTTTGCGGTTCTCAAAGAAAAGCTTGCCCGCTGTCGCGCTTTGATTTTTCCGGGCGAAGAGGATTTCGGCATCGTTCCGGTGGAAGCCATGGCAAGTGGCAGGCCCGTCATTGCCTATGGCAGCGGCGGCGCGTTGGAAACGGTCATACCGGGAGTAAGCGGCGTTCTGTTCGAGGAGCAATCCGCCGACGCGCTTATCGACGCGGTGCATCAATTCGAGGCCACCGAGCATCACTTTCATTCCGGAACGCTTTTGGCGCATGCGGAACAATTCAGTCGGCATCGTTTCATGGCCGGTATGCAGGCCATCATCAACGAGGAGCTGCTGACCCGCAGAGCAAATAAGCTGCGCAACCATCGCCCAGTCGCGGCCATGCAACTTGGCCTTGAAGCACAATTGCCGATCCTTGCCGCAAAGCCACAAGAAACCACGTTACAGTAGATCACATTGGCATCGCGACCGAAGCGAGGCGCCGATCGCGCGTCGAGGATCAGATAGGGCCCGCCGGTCCGTTGCTCCCCTTTTTCCCAGGATGGCTCAGCTTATCCGCCACTTTGCACAGCGCGGACGCCGCCACATCGGCATGATGCATTGACTTTTGTCAGTGATGATGAATTATGTCAGCACATCTGATTTCTAAGAGAGCAGCATGCCGATCCGCTCCAACGACCAAATTATCCACAAGGCCGCCTGGCTCTACTATACCCACGGTATGCGCCAGGACGAAGTTGCCCAGCGCCTGGAGATTTCGCGCGCCTCGATTGCCATGTATCTGCGCCGAGCCCGCGAAATGGGCATCGTCACGATCACGACGTCTTCCGAACTGTTCTCCGACGATGTTCTCGCCCGGGAGCTGGAAGACGCAACGGGCCTGACGGCCGCCTGGATCGTTCCCGAAGACCGACAGGCAATGGATCCGGCCGCGGAAATGCCCGTCGTTGCTGCGTCGGTGTTCCTTGAGCTCATCAATAAGGGCGATCGGATCGGCGTGGCCTGGGGACGGACCGTCTATCACATCGCCGACGTCATGCCTTTTGCCGATCTGCGCGGCGTTACCGTCGTTCAGCTATGCGGCAATCTGGGCGCGCCCTACTCCTATCGCCCCGACCAGTGTACGACCGAAATCGCCCGGCGGCTTAATGCCGAAGGCATCAACCTCTATGCGCCGCTTGTTCTTTCCTCGGAGCGGCTCGCCGAAGAACTGCGCTCCGAGCCGGTCATCCGCGAACAGCTCGCGACAATCGCCGACTGCCAGCTCGCGCTCTATTCGGTCGGCGGCATCGAAGAAGACAGCCACCTCGTCAAATGCGGCGCCCTTTCGGCGGAAGAAATGCACGCGATGGGGGATAAGGGGGCAGCAGGCGTCATTGCCGGACAGCTCATCGACCACGACGGTCAATGGATGGATTGCGCGCACAATCGGCGCTGCATGTCCGCGGACCTCGGCTCCATCCGCGCGATCAAGAAGCGCATGCTCGTCGTGCAGGAAGACAGCAAATTCGAACCCCTGGTCGCCGCGCTGAAGGGCGGCTTCGCCTCGCACCTCGTCGTCACCACATCGATGGCGCGACGGATCCTGGATCGCTGGAAGACAGAGGGCTCGACAGGAACAGCTCGGGCAACACCTGAGCCTGTCACGTGGCCCGCCGATCAGGATGGGCCTTTTCATTGGGAGGCAGACTGAAATGGAAAATCTTTGGCGCGACGATGTCGCGGAAAAAGTCGTGGCCGATTATCAGGCCAAGGGCGTCAATCGCGATCTCGCGTTGCGCACCTATACGACGCGGCTCCTGGGAGGCGAACCGCGGCTTGTGCTGCATGGGGGCGGCAATACTTCCGTGAAAACGGAGATGACCGATCTCGTGGGCGATACCCACGCCGTCCTCTGCGTCAAGGGCAGCGGCTGGGACATGGGCACCATTGAGCCGCCTGGCCTGCCTGCGGTCCGGATTGAGCCGCTTCTGAAGAGCCGCAAACTTGCAAAGCTGTCTGACGAAGACATGGTGACCTTGCTGCGTGCCAATCTCATTGATCCCCTGGCGCCCAATCCTTCGGTCGAGGCGCTGCTGCACGCCTTTCTTCCGCACAAATTCGTCGATCACACCCATTCGACCGCCATCCTTGCTATCGCCGACCAGGCGAAAAGCAGGGAGATGAGCACGGAGCTGTTCGGCAAGAAGATGGGCTTCGTGCCCTATATCATGCCGGGATTTGCACTCGCCAAGGCGGCCGCGGAGGTCTTTGAGCAGGACCCAACGGTCGAGGGGCTGATCCTCGACAAGCACGGCATTTTCACGTTCGGCGAGACGGCAAAAGAAGCCTACGACCGAATGATCCATTACGTGTCTCTAGCGGAAGACCATGTGAAGCGGAACGGCCGCCACCCCTTCACATCCGCTGCTTTACCCGCGGATCTCGCAGACCCCAACGATATTGCCGCGATGCTGCGCGGTGCCGTTGCGGTCGACAAAGGCGAAGGTCGCTTCGACCGCATGATCAGCGTGTTCCGCACCTCGCCCGATATCCTCGAATTCGTGAACTCAGCCGAAGTCGCCGATATGGCGGCACGCGGCGTTTCCACGCCCGATCTTTCCATCCGCATCAAGACCGGACCGATGGTGTTGCCGGCGCCAACCAAGGAAAATCTCGACAGCTATCGTGGCGTGATCGATGAGCGCGTCGCCGCCTTTGCCGCCGACTATACCGAATATTTCCGCAGCAACGATGCCCGCGACGACGTCAAGCGCATCATGCTCGATCCGATGCCGCGCCTAACCCTCGTGCCGGGCCTTGGCATGTATGGCCACGGCCGGACCTACAAGGATGCGGCGATCGCCGTTGATGTCGGCGAGATGTGGATCGAGGCGGCGCGCGACGCAGAATCTGTCGGCCGCTTCGAGCCGGTCAGCCGGCCGGATCTCTTCGATCTTGAATATTGGTCGCTTGAACAGGCAAAGCTGGCCGGCGCCAAGCCCAAGCCCTTCACGGGGCAGGTCGTGCTGGTGACAGGCGGGGCTGGTGCCATCGGTGCCGCTATCGTCAAGGCATTTGCAGCCGAAGGCGCCCATGCCGTCGTGGTCGACCTCGATGATGAGAAAGCCAAGGCCGTCGCCAAATCCGCTGGGAACAACTCGATCGGCGTTGCCTGTGACATAACCGACCCGGCCTCGGTGCGCGCCGCGTTCGACGCCGCCGTTGCCGCGTTTGGCGGTGTCGACATTGTTGTCTCCAATGCCGGAGCCGCCTGGGAAAGCCCGATCGCCACCATGGACGACGCGCTGCTGCGCAAAAGCTTCGAGCTGAACTTCTTCGCCCATCAGAGCGTCGCGCAAAACGCTGTCCGCATCATGAAAGCGCAGAGGACCGGCGGCGCCCTCCTTTTCAATGCTTCCAAGCAGGCCGTCAATCCCGGTGCCAAATTCGGCGCCTATGGGCTTCCGAAAGCGGCAACGCTTTTCCTATCCCGCCAATATGCGCTGGAACACGGCGCCGACCGGATCAGGGTCAATGCCGTCAATGCCGACCGCATTCGATCTGGCCTGCTCAACGATGAGATGATCGCCAACCGGGCGGCGGCACGCGGACTTTCCGTTTCGGAGTATATGGGCGGAAACCTGCTTGGCCTTGAAGTGACGGCGGACGACGTCGCCCGCGCCTTTGTTCACCATGCACTGGCAGAGCGAACGACCGCCGACGTAACCACCGTCGATGGCGGCAACATCGCTGCCGCGCTTCACTAGAGCAATCGTGACTTCGACAACGAAAATGCCCCCATTGGGGGGCATTTTCTATTGTCACTCCGAGGCACACGGTGCCTTGCAGGCAACAAAAAAAGGCGGCCTCGCGGCCGCCAGTCGTTGGGAAAGGTTTGATGATTACTTGGCTGCCGCTTTCGGCATCCAGGCCGGCATGGCGACATCTGCATGGGCGAACTGCGGCAGCTTGGCCCCGAGTTCCTCCATGTTTTTGATGTCCTGCGCGTTCAGATCCTTCTGGGTGATGAGTGTCGGAGGAACGACAACCTGATGCCCCGGATCCTGACCGGCAAGCAGCATGGCGAGCGCACGGACCGAGACCTGACCAACCACGGCCGGATTTGTCGCCGCCGTCGCTGCCCATGCCGAACCGGATTCGCGCATTGCGGCGATATCAGGCGTCGAAATGTCAGCCGAATAGATCTTGACGCTCGAGGACATTCCCGCCTCGTCCACTGCGATCTTCACACCCTTGGCAAATTCGTCATAGGGGGCAAACATCACGGTAATATCAGGATTGGCGGATACCACCGAACGAGCCTGGTTAGCGACGGAGTTGGCGATCGGGTTATCCATCGTGCCGAACTGGGCGGCTTCCTTGATGCCGGCATATTTCTTCTTGAATTCTTTCCAGGTCTCGTCGCGTCGGTCGAGCGGCGCAATACCGGCAACATAGACGTAGCCGGCCTTGAAGCTTTCGCCATTGTCCTTGATGGCCTGTTCGAGCGCGAGACGAGCGAGGTCGCGGTCAGACTGCTCGATCTGCGGAATCTTCGGGTTTTCGACGTTCACGTCAAAGGCGACAACCTTGATGCCGGCGTCGACGGCGCGCTGGGCCGCATCCTTCATGGATTCCGTCAGGCCGTGCTGGATGATGATACCCTGCACGCCGAGCGCGATGGCCTGGTCGACCATGTCAGCCTGCACGGCCGCATCCTGGCGGCTGTCGAACACCTGCAGCTGGACGCCGAGCGCCTTGGCCTGCGCTTCGACACCGCCCAGATAGGACTGGAAGAAATCGCCGGTCGAAAGATACCGCACCAGCGCAATCTTAACCTTGCCGGGATTGTCGAACGGCTTTGGCATGTCGGCGGCAAAGGATGGCGCACCAAACGCCGCCGCTCCCATCAGGCCGAGCGTCAATGCGCCCAGCGTTCTGCGTGTCATCTTCATAACAGTCTCCTCCTCCGGTAACATTATGATTATCCGCCAGGGACATCCGCCCTTAGCGTTTGCTCCTCTTTGAGAATGCAAAGGTGAAAATCAGAGCGACGACGAGAACCGCGCCCTTGACGAAATCCTGCGTGTAGTAAGGCACATTCATCATCGTCAGGCCCTGCAGCAGGATTCCGACGAAAAGAGCGCCGATGGCAGTCCCCAAGGCATTGGGCTTGGCCGCGCCAAGGACTGCAAAGCCGATCAGCGCGGCGGCAACGGCATCGAGCAAGAGGTTGTTGCCCGACGCGATATCGCCACGACCAAGACGCGCTGCGAGCAGAATGCCGCCGATCGATGCGAAGATGCCCGAGATGATGTAGGCGGAAATCTTGTAGGCATTGACGGGTGCGCCGGCGAGACCGGCTGCGCGCTCGTTGGAGCCGACGGCATACATCATGCGTCCGAACCGGGTATATTCGAGAAAGAACCAGATCAGGATCGCCAGCACGATCAGCACGACAACCGAAACCGGCACGAGATTGGGCAGGATGAAGTCGAAGCGATGGCGGCCAAGAGCGAGAAAACCCGGGCTGAATGCGCCACTTGCGACGGAGCCATCCGGCAGCGTCATTCCGGTGGCAACGGAGCGGCCCTCGGTCGGAATTCGCTGAAGCCCCAGCAACAGGAACATCATGCCGAGCGTCGCGAGCAGATCCGGCACGCGCATGTAGACGATAATGATGCCATTTATGAGCCCGACCAGCACCCCAACGGCCAGGCAGACGAGCGTTGCCGTGACCGCATCGCCGCCCATGACCACCATCACATAGGACGAAGCCATCATCGCGCTTGTCGCAACCGAACCGATGGATAGATCGAAGCCGCCGACCACGAGCGTCGCGGTGACGCCGAGGGCGAGGATCCCGGTGATCGACACCGATTGCAGGATGAAGACCGCGCTCTGCGGCGATGCGAAGCCGCCGGTGACGAGCGAGAAATAGATGACCATGCCGAAGAGCAGCACGAGGAATCCATATTTTATCGCGAGATCCCTGAAGCTCACACTCGGTTGGGACAAGGGAACCGCACCTGCGGATTTACTCTGTTCACTGCTCATATTGCGCTGACCTGTTGAGAGGATTGACCTGCGATCTCAGACAGCAGGCGCTCGACATCGATGCCGGAATTGCGATGCTCGCCGACGATCGTCTGCTCCGACATCACGAGGATGCGGTCAGCCACTTCGAAGGCTTCGTCGAGCTCGGTGAGAAAAAGAATGGTGGCCCGACCACGCGCCGAGGAGCGCAGCTTGTCGCCGATATCGCGGCGGGCAACAATGTCGACGCCCTGAAACGGCTCGTCGAGAACGAGAAGGCGCGATGGCTCCGAAAGCCAGCGGCCGACCATGACCTTCTGCTGATTGCCGCCAGAGAGCGTGTGCATCTCGTCACGCTCGTTGCGGCAGACGACGCCAAGTGCGGATATTTGCTGACGTGCCCTGGAGCGCTCGTTGCCGCGGTTCGATATGCCAAAACGCGATAGCCGCCGCAGGAATGGCAGGCTGATATTCTCGTAAATGTTGAAATCCGGCACGATGCCGCTGATCGCGCGGTCCTTGGCCACGAGGAAGACGCCTCGACCGATGGCCTGACCGGTCGATTTTGGCTGATAGCTTTTACCATCGAGCGTCATCTGGCCTGCCGCCGGCATGCGCGCTCCCGCCAATACTTCGGCAAGCGCCGACTTGCCGACACCGACAAGACCCGTAACCGCAACGATCTCGCCATCTCCAAGCGCAAAATCGAACGGCCGCGAATGCTCGGACAGCCTCAAGCCTCTTCCCTGGAAGACAGGAACGCTTGCCTCGCGCACCGAGATGGCATCGACCGAGACCTTTCGGCCCAGCATTGCGTTGACGGCACCCTCGTAATCGAGATCCGGCCCTTCAAAGCGGCCGGTGATGCGGCCGTCGCGCAACGACACGATGCTGTCCGCAAGCCGGCGAATATCCGACATGCGGTGGGAAATATAAAGAATCGCGACGCCTCGCGCCTTCAACCGGTCGACAAGCTCGAACAGGCGATCGGCTTCCGCGCTCGACAGTGACGACGTCGGCTCGTCGAGGATCAGAACTTTCGGCTCATGCGCCATGGCGCGCGCAATCGCCACCATCTGGCGATCGGCAAGACTCAAATCATTGATGCTGGATTTGAGATCGATCGTCAGGCCCATGCGCGACGCGACAAGTGCTGCCTCGCGCCGAACGCGGCGCGGGTTGAAGAACAGCCGCGCGCCACGCCCGTTCAACCGGTCGAGCGTCAGATTGGTCGCCACATCAAGATCGGCGACAACGCCATCATTGATGTTTTGATGCACCGTCACAACGCCAGCGCGGATCGCTTCCGCGGGCGTCGAAGGATCGAAGGGCGCATCGGAAAGAGTGATCGTACCGGCATCACGCGAATAGACACCGCTCAAGATGCGCACGAGCGTGGATTTTCCGGCGCCATTGGCACCCATCAAGGCTGTGACGGCGCCGCCCTTGAGGTCCAGATGCACCCCTTGGAGCACCGCCACCGCACCAAAGGATTTACGGACACCCTCGATGCGAAACACTGCATGTTCGCTCATTCTCTCCTCCCAATGGCAGCAGGTTAGGATAGCTTTTAATCAAATGTCAAGGCCATTGACATTTGACAGAATGCTGACTTAGTTGTGCCCATGACGGCATGTCGAAACACGGTGGAGGCCGCGACATGCGCAGGAGGAGAGCATTATGGACACCCAAGTCTTTGCGGCGCTCAGCGTCGAGACATTGCCGGGCCGGCTTGGCGGCAACACCATTCTCAAGGAAAAAATCGGCGAGGATTCCACGCAGTGGACGGTCAAGGAAGTCGGCGACGGCAACCTCAATCTCGTTTTCATCGTCTCGGGTGAAAAGGGAGCCGCCATCGTCAAGCAGGCGTTGCCTTATGTGCGCCTCGTCGGCGAAAGCTGGCCGCTTCCTCTGAAGCGCTCATATTTCGAGTATCATGCTCTGGTCCGCCAATCCCAGCGCGACCCGGGCATGGTGCCGGAAATCTTTTTCTTCGACGCCGCCCAGGCCATCATCGTCATGGAATTTCTGACCCCGCATGTCATCTTGCGCCGGGCATTGATCGATGGGCACATCCTTCCAAGGATCGGTCGCGACCTCGGGCTTTTTTGCGCACGCACCCTCTTTCGCGGTTCCGATTTCTCCATGGCCACGCGCGACAAGAAAGCCGACGTGGCACTCTTCGCTGATAATGTCGAGCTCTGCGACATCACCGAGAATCTCGTCTTTTCCGATCCTTATTTCGAAGCGACGCTCAACCGGCATACCTCGCCGCAACTTGATCCGATCGTTGCGGAGTTGCGTGGGGATCGTGACCTCAAGGTGGAGGCACAGCGGCTAAAGCATCTCTTCTCCGCCAAGGCCGAGACGCTTTGCCATGGGGACCTGCATACCGGCTCGGTGATGGTCACCGACGACGAAACGCGCGTCATCGATCCGGAATTTGCCTTTTACGGTCCGATCAGTTTCGACGTCGGCATGCTGCTTGCCAATTTCTGGATGAGCTATTTCGCCCAAAGCGGGCACGAGAGCGACAATGCTGGGCGCGACGACATGCGCGCCTATCTGCTCGATACGGTTGAAACCATCTGGGAAACATTCCGTGCCGAATTCGCCAATCTCTGGCGCAACGAACGCAAGGGCATCCTTTACCAGGCAAGCCTCTTCGAAGATCAAGGCGACCTGCTCGGAGCCGAACAGGCTTTGAACATCGTCCTCGACGAGATTTATCGCGAAATGCTGGGCTTTGCCGGCATCGAGATGCATCGCCGCATTCTCGGCCTCGCCCACAATGCCGATTTCGAAACCATCGCCGATCCCAATCATCGGGCCGCCTGCGAGAAGAAGGCGCTGAAGCTTGGGCGCCACCTCGCCGTCAACCGGCATCGCATCCATAGCCTCAAAGATGTCCGCGCGACAGCAGAACGGCTTCAGAAGGAGACACTCGCTTGAAAGTCGGAGAACGCCATTACCATACGATCTGGCTCAACGAGGACGGCTGCTCCGTCGATATTATCGACCAACGCTGGCTGCCGCATGAATTCAGGGTCGTCACGCTGAAGACCGTTGATGACGTCGCCGTTGCCATCCGTGACATGTGGGTGCGCGGCGCGCCGCTAATCGGTGTCACCGCCGCCTATGGCGTTGCCATCGCCATGGCAAAGGACCCTTCCAACGCGCATCTCGACGCCGTCTGGGAAGAGCTCAACGAAACGCGCCCGACCGCCATCAACCTGCGCTGGGCGCTGAACGCCATGCGCGAACACCTGCGGCCGCTGGCAGAAGGCACACGCGCTGAAGCTGCCTACAAGCGTGCCGCCGAAATTGCAGAGGAAGATGTCCAGCTCAACCGCGCGATCGGCGCGAATGGCTTGAAGGTCATCCGCGAGATCGCCGCGAAAAAGAAGGCGGGCGAACCTGTCCGCATCCTTACCCATTGCAATGCCGGCTGGCTCGCGACGGTCGACTACGGCACCGCAACGGCGCCGATCTATATGGCGACGGAGGAAGGCATTCCCGTCCACGTCTATGTCGACGAAACCCGCCCGCGCAACCAGGGCGCCTACCTCACCGCCTGGGAGATGAACGGCCATGGCGTGCCGCACACGCTGATCGTCGACAATGCCGGCGGCCACCTGATGCAGCATGGCGATATCGACATGGTGATCGTCGGAACCGACCGGACAACGGCAAACGGCGATGTGTGCAACAAGATCGGAACCTACCTCAAGGCGCTTGCCGCCCGCGACAATGGCGTGCCCTTCTACGTCGCATTGCCGTCACCGACCATTGACTGGACGGTTCACGACGGCGTCAAGGAAATCCCGATCGAGGAGCGCTCCGCGGACGAAGTCAGCTTCGTTCAGGGCAAAGCACGGGATGGTTCGATAGCGAGCGTTCGCATCTCGCCTGAAGGAAGCCCTGCGGCAAATCCCGCCTTCGACGTCACGCCTGCCCGCCTGATCACCGGCCTGATAACGGAACGCGGCATCGCGACGCCGTCACCGGAAGGTCTGAAGGCCCTTTTTCCCGAACGGAGCTGAGACGATGACCCTCTCCAATCAGAAATCCACGGAAGATATTGCGCTTGGAATTCGCCGTCGCGTCTTCTTCCACACGATGAAGAACAATGGTGGCTATCTGAGCCAGGCTTGTTCGGCCGCCGAGAGCCTCGCCCTTCTCTATAACGAGTTCCTGAAGCTCGGCGAACCGACGCTTCCGAAAGTGCCGCTTCCCTTCCGTGGCGTGCCTTCGGCCGACAATCCGGACGCTTTCACGGGCGCGGGCTATCACGGTCCGTTCGCGCCCGAGTTCGACCGCTTGTTCATTTCACCCGCACACTACGCATTGGTGATCTACTCAGCGCTGATCGAGATGGGGCGGATGGACGAACATGCGCTCGACCACTTCAACAAGGATGGCGGCTCGGTCGAGATGATCGGCGCCGAACATAGTCCGGGCATGGAGGTGACGACCGGGTCGCTGGCCCAGGGCCTTTCCATGGCATCGGGCGTCGCCTGGGCACGACAGAAGAAAGGCGAGCCGGGCAAGGTCTGGGTCTATATGTCGGATGGAGAATTCCAGGAGGGCCAGACCTGGGAATGCCTTGCGGCTATGGCCTATCATCGCATCGACAACATCCGCGTCATCGTCGACGTCAACCGTCAGCAATGCGATGGCGCCATGTCTTCCGTGCTTGACCTTGGCGATCTCGCCGCGCGCGTCGGCGCCTTTGGCGTGACATGCCGCTCGGTCGATGGTCACGACCTCGACGCCATGCGGCAGGCAGCCGAAAGCGCGGAAGCCGGCAAGCCGCTGGTGATCCTCGCCAATACCTCACCCTATCAGGGCATGAACTTCCTCAAGAAGCGCTTCCCGCGACTGCATTATGTTCGCTTCAAGAGCGCGGACGAGCGGCTGGAAATGCAGGCGGCACTGGCCGCCGAGCTTGGCATCGACATGAACGCAGTGGAAAGGACCTGAACATGGTCGAGATCGTCAACCGTCCCTATGCCAAGGCGTTCGAAACCTTTGCGGTCGCGCGGCCGGAAGTGCTTTGCCTTTCGGCGGATCTTACCTCCTCCTGCGAGGTCGACGGCTTCCGTGACCGGCATCCGGAGCAGTTTCTGACGCTCGGCATGGCCGAGCAGAATATGCTGTCCTTTGCCGGCGGTCTTGCGATGCAGGGCTATCGCCCGTTCCTCCACACGTTCTCGGTGTTTCTGTATCGCCGTCCCTACGATCAACTGATCAACTCCATCGCCTATTCCAACCGCAAGGTCCGGCTCATGGGCTTTCTGCCTGGCATTACGACGCCGGGTGGCATCACCCATCAGGCGATCGAAGACATTGCCGTCATGCGTGCCGTGCCGAACATGACCGTGCTTGAAACCGGCGATGCAACGGAAGTCGAAACCGTCCTCGAAGTCGCGGACGCTATTGATGGCCCCGTCTACGTCCGCGTCCTGCGCGGCGAGGTGCCGCGCCTCTTTTCGACGCCTTTCGAATTCAACCGGCTGCGCACGCTCTCCGAAGGCGACGACATCCTCGTTGTCAGTTCCGGTGTTTGCACAGAGGAAGCACTGCGCGCGAGCGGTCCGCTCAAGGCGCGCGGGGTTGGCGTTCATCACCTGCACGCCTCGACGCTGAAGCCGTTCGACCGTGATGGCCTGCTGAAGGCCGCTCGCGGCAAGAAAGGCGTCGTCACGCTTGAAAACCACACGATCGTCGGCGGCCTCGGCTCGCTGGTTGCGGAGATCCTGGCCGAAGAAGGCATCGGCATCAAGCTGAAGCGCCTCGGCCTCAACGACACCTTTGCGCATGGCGCTTCCAAACCATATTTGATGAAGAAATACGGACTTGATGCCAGCGCGCTGGTCGAAGCCATCGAACAGCTCCTCGGCAAACCGCTTGCCATCGGGGAAGATGAACTGGCAGAGGTCCGCCTCGATCACGTTCATTCCGCGCAGAAAGCCGAGGCACTCTGATGTCCCCGCGCTTTGCCGTCACCTATTTCATCCGGACGGAGGATGCTGAAGAGGCACGCAAGCGTGCCCTGGACATCGCGCTTGAACAGACCGTCGAAATTCCGCGTCATGTCGTGCCGAAAGGCTATGTCGAAGACGAAATCCTCGGCAGGTTGGAGGCGCTGGATAAGGATAGAGATGGGCGGCAGGGCTTCCTTGCAACCATCTCCTATTCCGAAGACGACATTGGCGGCGATTTCCCGCAATTTCTCAATATTGTCTTCGGCAACAGCTCCATCAAACCTGGTTTGAAGGTGGAGGATATCGGTCTTTCGCCCGGTATCCTCGATCTCTGCAAAGGCCCACGGCATGGCATCGCCGGATTGCGCGCCCGCGCCGGCGTTGGCGAAACGCCCTTGCTGATGTCGGCGATCAAGCCGGTCGGCCTCTCGACAAAGGAACTCGCCCGTCTGGCCCATGATTTCGCGCTTGGCGGGATGCATTACGTCAAGGATGACCACGGCCTCGTCGATCAGAAGACGTCGCCGTTTGGCGAACGGTTGCGGGCCTGTGTGGACGCCGTCGGCGAAGCCAACGCCAAGAGCGGCGGAAAAACGAGCTTCGTGCCCAATATCACTGGTCCGGCCAAAGCGATCATCGACCGAGCCATGCAGGCTCAGGAAGCCGGTGCCGGCGGCGTCATGATTGCGCCGGCGCTGGCCGGCTACGATGTCATTCGCACCCTCGCGGCCGATCCGGATTTCAGCTTGCCTCTCATCTCGCATCCAGCCTTTGCGGGCGCCAATGTGGTTTCGCCCGACTGTGGATTTACCCATCGCGCTTTCTTCGGAACCCTTCATCGGCTGATGGGTGCGGACGCCGTCATCTATCCGAATTTCGGTGGTCGCTTCGGTTTCACCCGCGAGGAATGCCTATCCATCGCCAGTGCCTGCGCTGTTGAACTGGGTGGACTGAAAGCCATCGTACCAGCACCCGGCGGCGGCATGACGTTGAACAGAGTGGGCGAGATGCGTGCGGCGTATGGCAACGACATCATGTACCTGGTCGGAGGCGCCCTGCTGGAGACCGGCAATCTGGTGGAGGCCTGCCAACGCCTGTTCGATGCTGTTTATGCCTGATCGACGGTGACGACCGATTCTGCCTGACACGAGTCTCTCGGTGCTGCGGATGCGGAACATTCGCGGCAGCGAGATGAATAAACGTCATTCCTTGCCGCTCTCACCCGGCAACGAGTGATCACGGTTTCGCAGTGCGACGCGAAATAGGTTGGCTTTGTCACAGTCCCGCTATAGATATGACTGATAACAGTCTTGCCCGCTCCCGTAATTGGGCGATATCGCCTGCAAGGACACCGGCCTTGCAGTGATCGATCGGCCTCAGATCGATCGCAATACCCGCGGAAATAGTGCGAAAAATTAGAATGTCTTTCGCGAATTGCGGGGAAATCCGGCTCTAGCATCCAAACCCATTAACAGCGCACAATCCACCTTCGCTACGGAGCGTTTATGAGCGCTTCTCGCGGCCGGCATCGGAGGAGATGCAGGCGAGCCCCTTGATTTCACGAGCGTCGGGAACGCTTTGGGAGGAACAATGCTTGAACGGCTTTTCAAACTAAGCGAGCACGGCACGTCCGTCCGCACGGAACTCATCGCAGGCGTGACGACGTTCCTGACGATGTCCTATATCATCTTCGTCAATCCGGATATTCTGTCGACCACCGGCATGGATCGGAATGCCATCTTCGTTGCGACCTGTCTTGCCGCAGCCTTGGGTTCGATCATCATGGGTGTCGTCGCGAATTGGCCGATCGGCATGGCACCCGGCATGGGACTTAATGCCTTCTTCGCCTTCACCGTCGTCGCAGCGCTGGGCTTTACCTGGCAGCAGGCGCTCGGTGCCGTCTTCATCTCCGGCTCCATCTTCGTCCTTTTGACGGTAACCGGCGTGCGCAGCTGGCTAATTGCCGGTATCCCGCGTTCGCTCAGAAGCGCTATCGCTGCCGGTATCGGCCTGTTTCTCGCAATCATCGCACTGAAAAGCGCCGGCATCGTCGTTGCCAACAAAGCGACGCTCATCGGCCTCGGTGATCTGAAGCAGACCGGCCCGCTCCTCGCGATCTTCGGCTTCTTCGTCATCGCCGTTCTCGATGCGATGAAGGTGAAGGGCTCGATCCTGATCGGCATTCTCGCCGTCACCGTCCTTTCCTGGATCTTCGGCGTCAGCCAGTTCCACGGCATCGTTTCGGCACCGCCCTCGATGCTGCCGACCTTCCTGCAGCTCGACATCGTCGGTGCTCTGCATGGCGGCCTCGTCCATATCATTCTCGTCTTCGTCCTGGTCGAAGTCTTCGACGCCACTGGCACGCTGATCGGCGTCGCCAAGCGCGCCAAGCTGCTCGAGGAAGGCAAGCCGAGCCGCCTAAGCCGAGCCCTGCTCGCCGATAGCGCGGCCATCGTTGCTGGCTCCCTGATGGGCACCAGCAGCACCACCGCCTATGTCGAGAGCGCCTCGGGCGTTCAAGCTGGCGGCCGCACGGGCCTGACGGCGCTGACGATTGCCGTGCTCTTCATCGCGGCCCTGTTCTTCTCGCCGCTCGCCGCTTCGGTTCCGGCTTATGCGACTGCTCCGGCTCTGCTTTACGTCGCCGGCCTGATGATGCGCGAGCTCACGGAAATCGAATGGGATGATCTGACGGAGGCAGCACCTGCAGCCCTCACCGCGCTTGCGATGCCCTTCACCTACTCGATCGCCAACGGTCTTGCCTTCGGCTTCATCAGCTACGTCGTCCTGAAAGTCTTCACTGGTCGCTGGTCGACGCTGCATCTGGCAACGCAGATCGTTGCGGCCCTGTTCATCGTCCGCTTCGCCTTCTTCGCAGACTGACAGCAACGCATTTCAAAGGGCCGGGCCATCCGACGGGGTGGCCCGGCCCTTTTTGCATTCTGGGTGTCATTGAGACGCGGCTGGCACTTGCAGTTGGCAGTTAATCTATCTGTGCGTTTGGGATCTCTACCAAAGCGGTAACCTCCAGATAAAGCTGGAAGGAAACGGGGCCGGCGGGTCTATTGCCCACCATTTCTATTCCGGACAAGAAAAGCACCTTACGAAAAAGGGCGCTACAACCGCAGCGCCCCTTGTGATTTTCACTCCTCACCACTCCGCTTAGCGGATCAGGAATGGCTCCTCGAAGAAATGTTCCTCGAGGTTTACGCCCTCGCCGCCGCGATCCACCACGGCGAAATCCGAGGGGCCGTCGAGCGGCGTCAGGATGCCATGCCAGACATTGCGGCCGATATTGACGCCCTGCCCCGGCTTCGTCCGGAAGGCCAATGGTTCGGCCGGTCCGTTCGCCGTCTCCTTGGCGACGACGACGAGGAACGGGTAGTCCGTCAGCGGTATGAAGGCCTGGCTGCCGAGGGGATGCCGCTCGACCATTTTTAGCTCCAGCGGCAACTCATACGGTTCGCCGCGCAAGAGGCTGATCATCGCGCGTGCCTTTTCGCCCGTTGTCTCGATCTTCGCCAGATCATGATAGCGCACGCATTTTCCGGCATTGATGGGGTAATTATATGCCCCTTCCATCTCGATGACGTCGCCAAACGGAAAGAAGGCTGCGTTGGTCAACGGCTGAATTTCGATCACTTTCATTCACGCTCTCCTCGTCTCTGTTGCTCCCATGCATGCATCCGTCCTTCATGCCGTAGGCCGCTGTTCGCGCGGTCGCTCGCCCCCCTCATCGGGAAGCATGGCGGCAAGCCGCAGGCGTGCGATCCGCTCCACCTGACCGCAGGCAGTGGCGAATTCGTCGGCGCGGTCGTTCTCTATCCTGGTCTCGAACGCAGCGAGGATCCCGGTTTTCGTATGGTCGCGGACGGCAATGATGAAGGGGAAGCCGAATTTTGCGACATAACGGTCGTTTAGCTCGGTGAAACGCGTGCGCTCCTCATCCGTCAACGCATCAAGGCCAGCGGATGCCTGCTCCTCGGTCGAACTTGCCGTCAGGCGCTTGGCCTGCGCCAATTTGCCGGCGAGATCCGGGTGGGCGACGAGCACACCGAGCCGCTCGTCTTCGCTGGCTGCACGAAACTGGAAAGTGAGCGCGGCATGGAGGCCGATGGCGGTGTCGTTTGCCGGTGAAAGCTCGCCGGCAAAGGCCCGCCTTGCGATCCAGGGCGAATGTTCGAAAACACTGCCGAAGCGCTCGACAAACTCGGCTTCCGGCATCTGCGAGGGCCGCTCGGCAACCGGCTTGGGCGGATGGGTCGCGGCCCAATGTTCGGCGATGTCGACACGCCGCGCGATCCAGACCTTCTCATGCTTCTGGACGTAGTCGATAAAGCGGGCCAGCGCCATGACACGGCCCGGTCGCCCGATCAGCCGGCAGTGCAGGCCGATACTCATCATCTTCGGAAGGCCGGCACTCCCTTCCGCATAAAGCGCATCAAACGAATCCTTCAGATAGCTGAAGAACTGGTCGCCGCTGTTGAAGCCCTGGGGCGTCGCAAAACGCATGTCATTGGCATCGAGCGTATAGGGAATGATGAGCTGGTGACGTCCGCCATGCTCGTACCAATAGGGAAGATCGTCGGCATAGGTGTCGGAAATATAGTCGAAGCCGCCGGCCTCCGTAACGAGATCGACGGTGTTGACGGAACAGCGACCGGTATACCAGCCGCGCAGCCGCGTGCCGGTGACAAGCGTGTGCAGACGCACTGCTTGCGCGATCGCCGCCCGCTCCTCTTCCGGTTCCATGTCCTTGTGCTCGACCCATTTGAGGCCGTGCGAAGCAACTTCCCAACCAGCCTCCAGCATGGCGGCGACCTGCGCCGGTGAACGTTGCAGAGCCGTCGCGACGCCATAGACGGTGACCGGGACCTGCTTTTCGGTAAACAGCCGATGCAGACGCCAGAAGCCTGCGCGAGCGCCATATTCGTAGATCGATTCCATGTTCCAGTGGCGCTGACCCGACCATTGGGCAGCGCCGACGATTTCCGACAGAAAGGCCTCGGATGCCGCATCGCCATGCAGCACGCAGTTCTCGCCACCCTCTTCGTAATTCAGGACGAATTGTACGGCAACGCGCGCATCATCAGGCCATTGCGCGGCCGGTGGCGTCTGGCCATACCCGTGCATGTCACGGCAATATCGCATGAAACACTCCTCCAAATGTATTCGATGGCAAATTTCTAACCGCAAATCGCGCACGCTATTCCCCTTGGAAATTTTGAAAGTCTCGAACGATCCCGCTGCTTTTCAGGGGGATGGGCCTGGCGGATAGTGGAGGCAGGAGCGCTACGTTCGGGAGAAGAAAATGCAGTCTCATTCGCAAGGAGCCGGCCGGCTCACGACCCACGTTCTGGACACGGCGCTCGGCAAGCCGGCGGAGGATCTGCGCATCGATCTCTACCGGGTGGATGGAGAGACGCTGCATCTCCTGAAGTCCGTGCGGACGAATGACGACGGCCGCTGCGACGCGCCGCTGCTGGCTGGCGACACCATGACTTCGGGCATCTACGAGCTACGCTTCCATGCCGGTGACTATCTCGGTCGCTCGACCGGAGATCCAATGTTTCTCGACATCATCCCGATCCGCTTCGGCCTTGGCGACGAGGGCGCGCATTACCATGTGCCGCTGCTTCTTTCTCCCTTCAGCTACTCCACCTACCGCGGGAGCTAGGAATGATGCCGGTAACGATCCGCTCCGAATTACGTTTTATTCTCAACGGCCAGGACATTGCGCTCAGTGACGTCGCGCCGGACCAGACGCTGCTCGACTGGCTGCGGCTTGCGCGCTCGCTGAAGGGCACCAAGGAGGGCTGCGCCGAGGGCGATTGCGGCGCATGTACCGTGCTTGTGGGACGGCTGACGCCGTCAGGTGGTCTCGTCTATGAAGGGGTCAATGCCTGCATTCGCTTTCTCGGCTCGCTGGACGGCTGCCACGTGGTCACCGTCGAGCATTTAGCCCCAAGCGACACCAGCCTGCATCCGGTGCAGCAGGCCATGGTCGACTTTCACGGCTCACAATGCGGCTTTTGCACGCCAGGTTTCGTGATGTCGCTCTATGGACTCTGGATGCAGACGCCGAACCCAACGGACCAGCAAATTGAAACGGCTTTGCAAGGCAATCTCTGTCGCTGCACCGGCTATGAGCCGATCATGCGTGCTGCGCGCTCCATTTCCAGTTACGGCGGAACGCAAAAAGATCCGTTGCTTGTTGAACGCAAGACGATGATCGCGCGCCTGAAGGCCCTACACGATGGTGCGCGCGTGGAAATCGGCGAGGGCCGCCATCGGCTGGTCGTGCCCGCCAACCTTGATGATTTTGCCGCCGTTCTCGAGGCCTCGCCCACCGCGACCGTGGTGGCCGGCTCCACCGATGTCGGCCTCTGGGTCACCAAGCACATGCGCGACATTACCCCGGTGCTCTTCATCGCCGGACTGCAGGAACTGAAATCCATCGCGGTGGCAGACGGTCTCATCACCATCGGCGCTGGCGTTACCTATACCGAGGCGATAGCGACGCTCTCGCAGCATATCCCGGCACTTGGTCCGCTGATTACACGCATCGGCGGCCAGCAGGTGCGCAATATGGGCACGATCGGCGGCAACATCGCCAATGGCTCGCCGATCGGCGATACGCCGCCAGCGCTGATAACGCTTGGCGCATCGATCACCCTGTGCAAGGGCAATGTCCGACGCACCATAGCGCTCGAAGACTTTTTCATCGCCTATGGCAAGCAGGATCGCCAGCCCGGCGAATTCGTCGAAGCCGTGCATATTCCGATCCCGGCTGCGATCGAAAAATATGCCATCTACAAAGTGACGAAACGCCGCGACGAGGATATTACCGCAACGCTTGGTGCCTTCCGCCTGACGCTTGCCGACGATGGCACGGTCGCCGACATACGGATCGCCTATGGCGGCATGGCTGCGACGCCTAAACGGGCCATCGCGGTCGAACAATCGTTGCTCGGCCAACCCTGGAACGAGAAGACGGTAGAGGCGGCCATGGAAAAATACGCAGAGGACTATTCACCGCTGACCGATATGCGCGCCACTGCGGAATATCGGGCACTGGCAGCGAAAAACCTCCTGCTGCGCTTTTACCTGGAAACCACGTCCGATGCGACACCGGCCCAGGTGTCCAGATACGAGGCCGCTTAAGCCATGAACAAGCACGCTCCAGACCTTAAACCCGAAACCATCATTGGTGGCGTTCATTCGAGCCCAAGGCACGATTCGGCGCACAAACATGTCTCCGGCGCCGCCGTCTACATCGACGACATCGCAGAGCCCGCCGGCACGCTGCACGCCGGCCTTGGCCTGTCGACCGTCGCGCACGGCATTCTGAAATCGGTCGATCTTTCGGCGGTGCGGGCCGCTCCCGGCGTTGTCACCGTCCTCACCCATGAAGACGTACCCGGTGTCAACGATATCTCGCCTTCCTACATGCACGACGACCCGGTGCTTGCCGACGGCAAGGTCGAGTTTCATGGCCAGCCGATCTTCTGCGTCATTGCGGACACGCGCGAGCAGGCCCGGCGGGCCGCGCGCCTTGCCAAGATCGAATATGAGGAACTGCCCGCCGATATCGACATATGGGACCTCGACGTCTCGACCCATCGGCAGGTCGTGACCCCGCTGACGCTGAAGCGCGGCGATGCGGCAACAGCCCTTGCAAATGCCCCGCGGCGCGTGACGGGCCGCATGCGACTCGGCGGACAGGACCATTTCTATCTTGAAGGTCAGATATCGCTCGCCGTTCCCGGCGAGGACGACGAAGTTGCCGTCTATTGCTCCACCCAGGGTCCGAGCGAAACACAGCACATGGTCGCGCATGCGCTTGGCGTGCCAAGCAATGCCGTGACGATCGAAGTGCGCCGTATGGGTGGCGGCTTTGGCGGCAAGGAAACGCAAGCGAACCAGTGTGCTGCCATCGCGGCCATCGCGGCCAAGAAGCTGAAACGCGCCGTCAAGGTCCGGCTCGATCGTGACGAAGATATGGTCGCCACCGGCAAGCGGCATGATTTTGCCATCGACTACGATGTCGGCTTCGATGACGAGGGCCGCATCCTTGCCGTCGACTATACCTTCGCGCTTCGGGCGGGATTTTCCGCCGATCTGTCAGGCCCGGTTGGCGACCGTGCGCTGTTTCACTGCGACAATGCCTATTTCTTCCCGCATGTTCATGCAAAGTCGGCGCCGCTTTACACCAACACCGTTTCCAACACTGCCTTTCGTGGTTTCGGCGGACCGCAGGGGATGGTGGGCGCCGAGCGCGTCATCGACGAAGTCGCCTTTGCCGTCGGCAAGGATCCGCTCGAGATTCGCAAGCTGAATTTCTATGACGCGATGGGCACCGAGGGCGAGCGTAACCTCACCCCCTATCACCAGAAGGTCGAGGATTGCATCATCCAGCGCATCATAGCTGAGCTGGAGGAAAGTGCCGACTATGCCGGACGCCGCAAGGCCATTGCCGAGTTCAATGCAAAGAACCGCATCGTCAAGCGTGGCATCGCGCTCACTCCGGTGAAATTCGGCATCTCCTTCACCAAGACCGAGTCGAACCAGGCCGGCGCGCTGGTCCACGTCTATAGCGACGGTTCCGTGCACATGAACCACGGCGGCACCGAGATGGGCCAAGGGCTGCATCTGAAGGTGGCTCAGGTCGTGGCGGAGGAGTTTCAGATCGATCTCGAGCGGGTGAAAATCACCGCGACGACGACCGCCAAAGTTCCGAATACGTCGCCGACCGCCGCCTCCTCGGGTGCCGATCTCAACGGCATGGCGGCCCAAAATGCCGCGCGCCAGATCAAGGAGCGATTGATCGCCTTTGCCGCTGAAAGCCATCAGGTGCCGCGCGACCAGGTGATATTCCTGCCGAACCGGGTGCGGATCGCCGATATCGAGATGCCATTCAACGATCTTGTCAAAAAGGCCTATATGGCCCGCGTGCAACTTTCGGCGGCGGGTTTTTACAAGACGCCGAAGATCCATTGGGACCGCTCCAAAGGCCGCGGCCACGCCTTTTACTACTACGCCTATGGTGCGGCCTGCTCGGAAGTCTCCATCGATACCTTGACCGGTGAGTACATCGTCGAGCGCACGGATATTCTGCATGATACCGGTCGCTCGCTGAACAAGGCGATCGATATCGGTCAGATCGAGGGTGGCTTCATTCAAGGCATGGGTTGGTTGACGACGGAAGAACTCTGGTGGGACGGCAAGGGCCGGCTGCGCACCCATGCGCCGTCGACTTACAAGATCCCTCTTGCATCCGACCGCCCGAAGATTTTCAATGTGGCACTGACCGATTGGTCTGAGGCCTATGAGCCGACGATCCACCGGTCGAAGGCGGTCGGCGAGCCGCCGCTGCCGCTTGGCCTTGCCGTGCTGCATGCGCTTTCGGATGCGGTCGCAAGCGTTGCCGATCACAAGATCTGCCCGCGACTCGACGCGCCGGCGACACCGGAAAGGGTGCTGATGGCAATCGAGCGTCTCAAGGCGGCGAACAAGGAGTGAGAGCATGTCTGCCGCCCGTGAAGATATCCGGGATTTCCTGCGCCGCGAACCGGCTTCGATCCTTGTCGAGGTGACGGGGGTCGCAGGCTCGGCACCGCGCGATACCGATGCCTGGATGCTGGTGTCGGACCATGCGATCTTCGCAACGATCGGCGGCGGGCAGCTCGAATATATGGCCATCGATCAGGCACGGCGGGCTCTGCGCTCCGGTCTTGCCGCAGAACCGATGAACGTGCCGCTCGGCCCCGAGATCGGTCAGTGTTGCGGCGGCCGGGTGGGACTTGCCTTCACGGCTCTCAATTCCGAACTTGCCAACGACCTCGTCGCCCGCAGCGATCGGGAAATGGCCGCGCGGCCGCATGTCTATGTGTTCGGAGCCGGCCATGTCGGTGACGCGCTCGCCATGGCGCTTTCGCTTGCCCCGTTGCGTGTCGTCCTGGTGGATACGCGGGAAGATGAATTGACCGCCTGCACTGTGCCGCGCATAGAAACCTGCCTGACGGCCATGCCGGAGGCCGTCGTTCGCGATGCGCCAGCCGGCAGCAGCTTCGTCATCCTCACCCATGACCATGCACTCGATTTCCTGATAACAGCCGAAGCGCTCAAGCGCACGGATGCCGCTTATGTCGGCATGATCGGATCGAAGACGAAGCGTGCCACCTTCCGCAACTGGCTGACGCGCGAAAGCGGCCAGGCAGAGCTATTCGATCGCCTCATCTGCCCAATTGGAGGAACGGCCGTAAAGGACAAGCGCCCCACCGTGATTGCAACACTTGCCGCGGCTGAGATCATGACGGCTGCGCTGAGCTGGGCAACGGAACGGGTCAGACTTGTAGGTGCCGTCAATCGCTAGCCTTTCGGCAGCGAGCTGAGTACCCTTGCGGTATCATAGCCCTGCGACGGCTGTCGCAAGATCTCGGTTGGGTGCAGCAGGCAGGCAATCTCACTCAATCCTATCACTGGATAACAGGTAACTGCTTTAGGGGATTTGCGAGTGGCACGCCGAGCGGCTCGAAATGTCGCTCATTAGCCGTCAGGACAGTAAGACCATGCGCAGCGGCGGTCGCGGCAATGGCAATGTCCTCGAAGCCGGGATCGTGGGCACGTGCTCGATCTAGCATAAGACCAGCGTGTCTCGCCTCTTCAATTCCGAATGGCAGAATTCGGCCCGCATAAAAATGCTCTACCGCAGCTAGCCAGCGGCGCAACTGCGCTGCTTTAGTCGTCGCTTCGATCCTTGCTGCTCGCGCGATTCCTGCTTCTATCTCGGCTATAGAGATCGCCGAAAGATAAAGTCGGCCGCTATTGGCACGCATCCATGCGGCAAATGCGTCGATACCGACCTTGCGCTTAGTCGGAGCATCGGCCGACACAATGTTGGTATCCAGAAGATACACGGTCAAAGTCCGTTTTCACGCAATGCGCGGGCAGTCTTTCCCGAGCGCTCTGGAATATCGGTCTTTTCCCCGGGAAATGCCAAAAGCAGATCGGCAAAGTCCGGCACTCTGGAAATCCTCTCCCATTCCTCGAAAGAAACGAGCACGGCCTCTTTACGGCCATGGCGAGTGATAATGGTCGGCTCGCCGGCCACCGCTTGATCAACGACGGCAGAAAGCGTCGCTTTGGCATCCTTGAACTGGATCTCCTTCATGTCAATTCTCCATATGACCACCAGTAGTCATATAAGAATTTGCTGCTTTTAATCAAGCAGCGATCGCAACATCCGGACTGCGCCCTCAAACCAGGTCTGTCCTCGAGGTAAGGCCCGCCATCACCATCCTCCTCACGCTCGCACGAGAGAAAGCGTCGTCCCAAACCCGTTTGGTCAACGAGACAGTGTCGTGAGGCAAGGCCTTCGGATCATGGCGCCGCGGCGGCGGGCTCCTCCGCAAGCAGCTTGCCGATGAGCCGCTGACAGCGCTCGGCCATGAAGTCGATCATCAGACGAACCTTGGGATCCTGGAAGCGCTTGTGCGGATAAATGGCAGCGAGCTGCACTGGCGCCGGCGGGCTTTCCTTCAGAATTTCCACCAGCCGGCCCTCCCTGAGATAGGCTTTCACCTCGAACAGCGGCTTGTTGATGATGCCACGATCCTCGAGCGCCCATTGGGTCAACACATCGCCGTCGTCGCTGTCGTACGGTCCGGCGACTTCGAACTTACGTGGCCCTTCCGCCGTCATCAGCGTCCAGTAATATTCCTTGGATCCGGGATAGCGCAGCAAAAGACAGTCATGCTTGTCGGCAATCAGGGCATCGGCAGTCTCCGGCATGCCGCGGCGCGCCAGATATGCGGGCGAAGCACACAACACGCGCTCGCAATTGAGGATGCCGCGCATGCGCAGGTTTGAATCCTCAAGCACGCCGAGCTTGAAGGCCACGTCGACGCCTTCGGCCAAGATATCGACATTGTGGTCCGACAAGCGAACGCGCACCTCGATATCCGGGTATTTGTCGTGAAATTCCGGAATGCCCGACGCGACAAGTCGCCGCCCGATTCCAAGCGGTGCTGTGATCCTGAGCGATCCTTTCGGATTGCGAGAGAGGTCGGCAATCGCCCCTTCCGCCTCATTGACAGCCTCGATGATCTTGACCGCCTTCTCGTAGAAGACGCGGCCGTGTTCGGTCGGCGAGAGCTTACGCGTCGTGCGATTGAAGAGGCGCACGCCGAGATGCCGCTCGAGCTCCTTGATACGATTGCTCGCAACCGCCGGCGTGACGCGTTGATCGCGCCCTGCCGCCGAGAGAGTACCGAGTTCGACCACGCGAACGAAGACACGCACATTATCAAGATAGGACATGCCCTCTTCTACCACATCGGACAGCAGAACAAAGCGGGGGTCATCTTATAGATTTTTTTGAAAGTGTTGGCGGACTCACCGGGATTTTCGAGAAAATCGCGTGATGGCAAACAGTCCCATGAAGATCGGGAGGGAGTTCCCATGTACGAATATGCCATCGCCTGGGACTGGCTGACCTTTGCCGTCCGCTGGCTGCACGTTATCACAGCAATCGCCTGGATCGGCTCGTCATTCTATTTCGTGGCGCTCGACCTTGGCCTGAAGAAGCACCCTGCCCTGCCGCCTGGCGCCTATGGCGAGGAGTGGCAGGTTCACGGCGGCGGATTCTACCACATCCAGAAGTATCTGGTGGCGCCTGCCAACATGCCGAACCATCTCATCTGGTTCAAATGGGAAAGCTACGTCACCTGGCTTTCCGGCTTCGGCATGCTCTGTCTCGTGTATTACGCCGGGGCCGACCTCTACATGATCGATCCGGCGGTGCTCGACGTGTCCAAGCCGGTCGCGATCGCCATCTCGCTGGCGTCGATCGCCGGCGGCTGGATCATGTACGACCTGATCTGCAAGTCGCCCTTCGGCAACGACAATACGCGGCTGATGGTGGCGCTCTATTTCATTCTGGTGGCGGTGGCCTGGGGCTATACACACCTCTTCACCGGACGAGCTGCCTTCCTGCATCTCGGTGCCTTCACGGCGACGATCATGTCGGCGAACGTGTTCTTCATCATCATTCCGAATCAGAAGATCGTCGTTGCGGACCTCATCGCCGGCCGCACGCCCGATCCGAAATACGGCCGCATCGCCAAGCAACGCTCGACGCACAACAACTATCTGACGTTGCCGGTGTTGTTCCTGATGCTGTCGAACCACTATCCGCTGGCTTTCGGCACGCAATTCAACTGGATCATCGCCTCGCTGGTATTCCTGATGGGCGTGACGATCCGCCATTGGTTCAACACCCGCCACGCCGATGCCGGCAAGCCGACCTGGACCTGGATCGTTACTGTCGTCCTCTTCATCGTCATCATGTGGCTTTCGACCGTTCCTAAAATTCTGACCGGCGAACCGGTCACGAAGATCTCCGCGATCCAGCAGCCCTTCGTCGAGGCTCAGGCCTTCCCGAAAGTCCGCGATACCATCATGGGTCGCTGCTCAATGTGTCATGCGAAGGAGCCGAGCTGGGAGGGTATCATCGCCCCTCCCAAGGGTGTCGTCTTCGAAACCGATCGCGACATCGCAGCCCATGCCCGCGAAATCTACCTGCAGGCGGGCCGAAGCCATGCCATGCCGCCCGCCAACGCCTCGCACATTACCGACGAGGAGCGGCGCCTGCTCGTTTCCTGGTATGAAAGCGCCGTCAATGGGGAGAAGACCCAATGAATGAAGTCCTGATCCGCGGTCGTGTCCTGACCTTTCTTGCCGAGCCCAAAGGCATCGATGATGCCGCGTCCTATCGCTATATCGAGGACGGTGCGGTTTTTGCCCGCAACGGAAAGATCGTGGAGATCGGCTCCTATGGCGACATAACCAAGCTTGCCGGCGCCGATATCAAAATCTTGGATCATCGACCGAACCTCGTCCTTCCCGGTTTTATCGATACGCACCTGCACTTCCCGCAGACGCAGGCGATTGCCTCCTATGGTGCTCAGCTGCTTGAATGGTTGAACACCTATATTTTCGTCGAGGAGCAGAAGTTCGCTCGCGCCGCCCATGCGGCCGAAGTCGCCGACCGCTTCATGGGTGAACTTCTGTCGAACGGCACCACGACCGCGGTTGCCTATTGCTCCGTGCATCCGGAAAGCGTCGATGCCTATTTTGCAGCGGCCGAGGCCCGCGGCATGTGCATGATCGGCGGCAAGGTGATGATGGATCGCAATGCGCCGGACGCGCTGCGCGACACCCCGCAGCAGGGTTATGACGAGACAAAGCGATTGATCGAAAAATGGCACGGCCGCGGACGCGCCCGTTACGCGATCAGCCCGCGCTTTGCCATCACCTCGACGCCCGAACAGATGGAGATGAGCAAAACGTTGGTCGCCGAGCATCCGGACTGCTACGTCCAGACTCATCTTTCAGAAAATCGCGACGAGATCGCCTTCGCCACCTCCCTTTATCCCGAGGCGAAGGACTATACCGACATCTATGCGCGTTATGGTCTGCTCAACGAGCGCATGTTGCTCGGCCATTGCATCCATATGAGCGAGCGTGAAGTTTCCGTTCTGGCCGAAACCGGCGCGGTCGGCGTGTTCTGCCCGACATCGAACCTCTTCCTCGGCTCCGGCCTCTTCAATGCCGCACAGTTCGACAAGCTTGGTGCGCGCTGGTCGGTTGCGACCGATGTCGGCGCCGGCACCAGCTTCTCGATGTTGGAAACCATGGATGAGGCCTATAAGGTCCTGCATCTGCAGGGTCAGCGTTTGACGCCGTTCAATTCCTTCTATCGCATGACACGCGGCAATGCGCTTGCGCTTGGACTGGAACAGCACATCGGTTCGCTGCAGGCCGGGGCGGATGCCGATATCGTCGTCCTCGATTCCAGTGCGAAGTCGGCGATGGAATTCCGCATGCGCACCGCAACCTCGCTCGCCGAGGAGCTCTTCATTCTTCAAACCATGGGCGACGACCGGTGCGTCGCCGAAGTCTATGTTGCCGGAAAAGCGATGAAGACCAAAAACAACAAGCCGGCAACAATGGCTCAAGCGTCACTTCAGCTTGCCTGACCATTGATGCGGCGGGCCACCAACGCCGTCGTCTCTCTCATCGGGAGGCGGCGGCGAAGGCGTTCAGGTTCCTTTTGGGCGTCCGCCCATCGCCTTCGTCAACTCTTCCGCCGCAGCCCGCACGACGGGGCCAAGTGCGTCAACTTTCGCATCGGGCATGCGCACAGCCGGACCCGAAACGGAAATGCCGGCAACGGCGTCGCCATATTCATCGAAGATCGGGGCCGCCACACATCGCATGCCAAGCGTGTGCTCCTCGTCGTCGATAGACCAGCCGCGCGAGCGGATTTCGACTACGTCCTTTAGCAGAGCAGAAAGCGTATCGCGGGTTTTCTCGGTGAAATGCTGGAGCGTGCGATCGCCAAGGACTGATGCGATCCGGCTATCCGGCCAGGTCGAAATGATCGCCTTGCCGATACCGGAGGCATGGATTGGTCCGCGCCGGCCGGGCCGGAAAAAGGCGCGCATCGGCGCATGGCTTTCCGCCTGGGAGATGAAAACGACGTCGCCATCCTCCTCGATGGCGATATTGGCCGTCTCGCCGGTTTCCTCCATCAATTGCTTCAGAAACGGCCTGCTGATCGTGCCAAGCTTGCGGAACCGCAAATAGGCCGTTCCGATCTCGAAGGCTTTGACCCCGATGGTCCACGCACCGGTTTCGCCGTCATGCGCCACCATGCCGTGCTGGGCGAGAGATGTCAGCAGCCGGTGCACGGTGGACGGCGCCATGGCCGATTGATCGGCAAGATCGGTCAAAACGGCACCGTCTGCCTCGGCCACGAGCTCCAAAAGCTTCAAACTGCGATCCAGCACCTGGACGGACGAAGCCGCCGCATTCTCTGCCGGCTTTCGACCCGGCCTGCCCCTCGTCTTTTCCCGATGTTCCGCCACGATTCCCATTCCCGATCGAACCCGCGCTGCGCCATTCGACGCGGCATGCTTCGGCTTCATGACATATCCGCTTCGTCTCGATTGTTCCAGATTTGTTGAAAATGTTTATTTCCATATGATGGGATTGATTTCCATTTAATGATTGCGCTTACCGGCGCATGCGCTACCTTCGATGCAGAAACGGAGGAATTCCCATGGCAAAGATGCGAGCAGTCGATGCTGCAGTGCTGGTTCTGGAGAAGGAAGGCATCCATTGCGCCTTCGGCGTCCCGGGCGCTGCGATCAACCCCTTCTATTCGGCAATGAAGGCGCGGGGCTCCATTCGCCATGTGCTTGCCCGTCACGTCGAAGGCGCAAGTCATATGGCCGAAGGCTATACGCGTGCCAAGGCCGGCAATATTGGCGTCTGCATCGGAACGTCCGGCCCGGCCGGCACCGACATGATCACCGGCCTTTATTCGGCCTCTGCCGACTCCATCCCGATCCTCTGCATTACCGGCCAGGCGCCGCGCGCCCGGCTCGACAAGGAGGATTTTCAGGCCGTCGACATCGCCAAGATCGCAGCACCCGTCACCAAATGGGCCGTGACCGTCATGGAGCCGGCGCTCGTTCCCTTTGTCTTCCAGAAGGCATTCCATACGATGCGCTCCGGCCGCCCAGGCCCGGTCCTGATCGATCTGCCCGTTGACGTCCAGCTCGCCGAAATCGAATTCGACATCGACACCTACGCCCCGCTCGAGCCCTACAAGCCGTCGGCGACGCGGGCGCAGGCCGAGAAGGCACTCGCCATGCTGAACGCCACCGAGAGGCCGCTGATCGTTGCTGGCGGCGGCATCATCAATGCCGATGCTTCCGATCTGCTCGTCGAGTTCGCCGAGATCACCGGCGTTCCGGTCATCCCGACATTGATGGGCTGGGGAACGATCCCCGACGATCATCCGCTGATGGCCGGCATGTGCGGGCTGCAGACATCGCATCGCTACGGCAATGCCACGCTGCTGGCCTCGGACTTCGTGCTTGGTATCGGCAATCGCTGGGCTAATCGACATACGGGTAACGTTCCAACCTACACGGAAGGTCGCACCTTCGTTCATGTCGATATCGAGCCGACCCAGATCGGCCGTGTCTTCGCCCCCGATTTCGGCATCGTCTCGGACGCCGGTGCCGCGCTGAAGCTCTTCCTCGACGTCGCGACCGAATGGAAGACCGCCGGCAAGCTGCGCGACTGGTCGGCCTGGGCGGAAGAATGCCGCGATCGCAAGCGCACCATGCTGCGCAAGACGCATTTCGACCAAACGCCGCTGAAGCCACAGCGCGTCTACGAGGAAATGAACAAGGCGTTTGATCGCGACACCTGTTACGTCTCGACCATCGGGCTTAGCCAGATCGCCGGCGCGCAGTTCCTGCATGTCTACAAGCCGCGCAACTGGATCAATTGCGGTCAGGCAGGCCCGCTCGGCTGGACGCTGCCGGCGGCGCTCGGCGTGCGTGCCGCCGATCCGGACCGGCCGATCGTCGCTCTATCCGGCGATTACGACTTCCAGTTCCTCATCGAGGAGTTGGCCGTCGGCGCGCAACACAAGTTGCCCTACCTGCACGTGGTCGTGAACAACTCCTATCTCGGCCTCATCCGCCAAGCCCAGCGCGGCTTCAACATGGACTTCGAGGTCAGCCTCGCGTTCGAAAACATCAACGCGTCAGACGATTCAGAGCCCGGTTACGGTGTCGACCATGTGGCGGTTGCCGAGGGTCTCGGTTGCAAGGCCATCCGCGTGCGCAGCCCGAACGAGTTCCAGGAGGCGTTCACGACAGCCAAGAAGCTCATGGCGGAACACCAGGTTCCCGTTGTCATCGAGTTCATCCTGGAGCGTGTCACCAACATCGCCATGGGCGCCGACATCAATGCCGTCGTCGAATTCGAGGAACTTGCCGAGCGCGGCGAGGATGCCCCCACCGCAACCCTTGCCCTGCTGGACTGAAGGAGAGATCAAATGCCGAAATTTGCGGCCAATCTGACCATGCTTTTCAACGAAGTGCCGTTCCTCGAGCGCTTCGCACTCGCCGCCAAGGCCGGCTTCGAAGGTGTTGAATATCTCTTCCCTTATGACTTTGCAAAAGACGCTCTGCGGGCGGAACTCGATCGTCATGGCCTCACGCAGGTCCTGCACAATCTGCCCGCCGGCAACTGGGCGGGCGGCGAGCGCGGCATCGCGATCTTCCCCGATCGCATCGACGAGTTCCGACGCGGTGTCGCTTCTGCGATCGACTATGCAACGGCGCTTGGCTGCAGCCAGGTCAACTGCCTCTCAGGCATCGCCCCGTCTGGCGTGTCCGATGAGATCTTGCGCACGACCTTCGTCGCCAATCTCAGATATGCCGCAGCCGAATTGGGCAAGCACGGAATTCGCCTGCTGATCGAGCCGATCAATCACTTCGATATTCCGGGTTTCTATCTGAACACGCCCGACCAGGCCGCCTCGATCATATCAGAGGTCGGCAGCGACAACCTGTTCATTCAATATGACCTATATCATCAGCAGCGCACCGAGGGTGAGCTGATCGGCACCTTCAAGAAGCATCAGGCTCAGATCGCCCATGTGCAGCTTGCCGACAATCCCGGTCGCAACGAACCGGGCACCGGCGAGATCGCCTATCCCTTTATCTTCAATGCGCTCGATGCGCTCGGCTACGACGGCTGGATCGGCTGTGAATACAAGCCGCGGACCACGACCGAGGCAGGGCTCGGCTGGTTTGCGATAGCCGGTCGTCAGGCCGAGAGCGCCGCAATTCTCACTATCAGGAGCTAAGAACCATGGCACATATCGGATTTATCGGCCTCGGCATCATGGGCACTCCCATGGCCCGCCACCTTCAGGACGCCGGCCATACCGTCAGCACGTCCAAGTTCTCCATTGCGCCGCGCCAGGAGCTGCTCGACCACGGCCTGCAAATCGTCGAGACGCCGAAGGCGCTTGCCGAAACCGTCGACACGATCATCCTGATGCTGCCGGATACGCCCGAGGTCAAGGATGTCCTCTTCGGCGAAAACGGTGTCGCCTATGGTCTATCGAAAGGCAAGCTCGTCATCGACATGAGCTCGATCTCGCCGATCGAGACCAAGGAGTTCGCAAAGAGGGTTCGCGAAACCGGCGCCGAATACATCGACGCGCCTGTGTCGGGTGGCGAGGTCGGCGCCAAGAATGCCTCGCTGTCGATCATGGCTGGCGGCTCGGAAGCAAGCTTCGAACGAGCGCTTCCGCTCTTTCAGCTGATGGGCAAGAATATTACGCTCGTCGGCGATTGCGGCGACGGCCAGGTCACCAAGGTTGCCAACCAGATCATCGTCGCGCTGACGATCGAGGCGGTATCCGAGGCGCTTGTCTTCGCTTCCAAGGCCGGAGCCGATCCGGCACGCGTGCGCGCGGCGCTGATGGGTGGCTTTGCTTCGTCGCGCATCCTCGAAGTGCATGGCGAGCGCATGATCAAGCGCACCTTCGAACCCGGCTTCCGCATCTCGTTGCATCAGAAGGACCTGAACCTGGCGCTGCAGGGCGCAAAGGCGCTTGGCGTCTCGCTGCCCAACACCGCCTTGACGCAGGAGCTTTTCAATCAGTGCGCCGCCAATGGTGATAGCGGGCTCGACCACTCCGGGTTGGTCAAGGCGCTGGAGCGCATGGCGAACCATCCCGTCGCCTAAAACACCATCAGGAAAATTGCGGAGCGGTTTTCCGACCGGAATGCGTACCGAAACTGAAATAAAGCGTTTTCGCGCTTCTCCGGAAAGGCGAAAACGCTCTGGAATGTGAGAAGCTCGATGCCGCCCATTTCCGATCCTCGCGCCTTTCTGGAAAAGTTGTTTTATGCAGCAGTGGCTGCGGCCGATCCGGACAAGGCGCTTGTTGCCCATCTGCCGGAAAAGCCGAAGGGCCGTACTGTGGTCGTCGGCGCCGGCAAAGGGGCGGCACAGATGGCGCGCGCCTTCGAGCGTCTGTGGGATGCCCCGCTGTCCGGCGTCGTCGTCACCCGTTACGGCTATGCGGTCCCGTGTGAACGCATCGAGGTTCTTGAAGCCGCGCACCCCGTACCGGATGAAAGCGGTCTGCTTGCTGCGGAGCGGCTGATGGCGGCGGTGAGTGACCTTACCGAGGACGATCTGGTCGTTGCCCTGGTCTGCGGCGGTGGCTCAGCTTTGCTGCCGGCCCCGGCCGGCGATCTCACGCTCGCTGACGAGATCGCCGTCAATCGGGCGCTGCTTGCCTCCGGTGCGCCGATCAGCGCCATGAACGCCGTGCGCAAACAGGTCTCGCGCATCAAGGGCGGACGCCTGGCCGCTCTGGCCTACCCCGCCCGCGTTGTCTCTCTTGTCGTTTCCGATATTCCCGGCGACAATCCTGCCCTCGTCGCCTCCGGCCCTACCATTGCCGATACGGCCACGCGCGACGAAGCGCTTGAGATCATAGGCCGCTACAGGCTCGACTTGCCGAAAGCCGTCACACGCCACATCGCAAATGGCATGGACGAACCACCTTTGCCATCGGATCCCCGCTTCGCCCGAAACGAGGTCAAACTCGTCGCCTCGGCGGCCATTGCCCTTGAGGCCGCTGCCGGGGTGGCGCGCAACGCCGGCGTCGAGCCCATTATCCTTTCTGACGCGATCGAAGGCGAAGCATCCGAAGTCGGCCGCCAACACGCGGAGATCGTGGCCAAAATCTCAAAGCGAGGCCTGGTATCGCAAAGCCCTGTCCTCGTCCTGTCCGGCGGCGAGACGACGGTGACCATCAAGGGCAAGGGCAAAGGCGGCCGCAACAGCGAGTTCTTGCTGTCTCTGGCTTGCGCCATGTCAGGCCAGGAGGGAATTTCGGCACTCGCAGCCGATACCGATGGCATCGACGGCTCGGAGGACAATGCCGGCGCCTTTGCCGACGGCACGACTGTTTCACGGCTGGCCGCTCGGGGAGAGGATGCCCGCGACTTTCTTGACCGCAACGACAGCTGGTCGGCCTTCGCCGCCCTCGGCGATCTCTTCGTGAGCGGCCCGACCGGTACGAACGTCAACGATTTCCGCGCGATTCTCCTGAACAGGTGACGAACCGTCACGGCCTTGCTGTAAAAGGCCGTTGGGATGAGCGTTACCCCATAATGCCTCAGACGACAGTCGCCCTTCGGTTGATCGCGCGGAAGATCGACCGGAAACATCGATAGCAGGAGAGCGCGTCGGAGGCTTGCTGGACGGAGCCACTGATCGGCCGCTATTGATGCGAAATATTATTCCAAAATCGTTTCAGAATTTAGCAAATCACTATAGGCTCTATTTCGACTCGGCGGCGCGCGCTTCGAGCGAGATTGTTGCGCCCCTCGAGCAAGACAATCCTGTGAAGAAAAGCCGACATGCCCAAAAGAACCTCCCCGCTCGTCGCGTTTCAGTCCAAGACCTTCCGCTCGCTCTGGTCTGCAACGCTTATCTCCAATCTCGGCGGGCTGGTCGAAGGCGTCGGCGCAGCCTGGCTCATGACCAGCCTTGCGACGTCGCACGGCATGGTGGCGCTGGTCCAGTCATCCACCACCCTGCCCGTCATGATCTTCTCGCTGGCCGCGGGCGCGCTGGCGGATAATTACGACCGCCGCCGGATCATGCTGATCGCGCAGATGCTGATGCTCAGCGTATCGGCAACGCTTGCCGTACTGTCCTACACCAATGCCCTGACGCCCTGGCTGCTGCTCTGTTTCACCTTCCTGATCGGCTGCGGCGGCGCCCTCCACAACCCCTCCTGGCAGGCTTCGATGGGCGATGTCGTGCCACGCGACCATCTGCCCGGCGCTGTCGCGCTCAACAGCATGAGCTATAATCTGATGCGCAGCATCGGGCCGGCCATCGGCGGCGTCATCGTCGCAGCCGCGGGCGCTGCCTTCGCGTTTCTCTTTAACGTCTTCTGTTATTTCGCTCTTATCATTACCCTTTGGCGTTGGAAGAAGGCACCCGCGCGCAATGCGCTGCCGCGCGAGCCCTTCGGCAGTGCGATGTCCGCCGGGTTCCGCTATGTCCTGATGTCGCCCAATCTTCTCAAGGTGATGTGCCGCAGCTTCGCCTTTGGTCTGACGGCGATCGTCATCCTGGCGCTGCTGCCTCTGGTCGCGCGTGATCATGTGCACGGAACGGCCATCACCTACGGCATCATGCTCGGCTTCTTTGGCTTCGGCGCCATCTGCGGCGCGCTCTTGATCGGCCGCATTCGCGATCTGTTGAGCAACGAATGGGTGATCCGCTGCGCGTTCTTCACGCTGGCGGTCAGCTGCTTCCTCCTCGCTCTCAGCCATCAAGTATGGTTGAGCTGCCTTCTTCTGATGCCGGCAGGCGTCGCCTGGGTGCAGGCCTTTTCCCTGTTCAACGTCACGGTTCAGCTGTCGACGCCGCGTTGGGTGGTCGGCCGCGCGCTCTCGCTCTACCAGACGGCCACTTTCGGCGGCATGGCAGTGGGAAGCTGGCTCTGGGGCGAGATCGCCGATAGCCATGGCGTCACCGGCGCGCTTGTCATCGCAAGCGTTACCCTCGCCATAGGCGGTCTGCTTGGCCTTGTGTTGCGTCAACCGGATTTCGAGTCGCTTAATCTCGACCCGACAAACACCTTCAGCGAGCCGCAATTGCAACTGGATCTCCGTTCAAGGAGCGGCCCGATCCTTGTCATGGTGGACTACAGCATCGACCAGGACGACGTGCCTGAATTCCTGGCCGTCATGGCCCAGCGCCGCAGGATGCGGATCCGCGATGGCGCGAAGCAATGGTCATTGCTGCGCGATCTGGAAAAGCCCAACACCTGGACAGAAAGCTATCATCTGCCGACCTGGATCGACTATGTCCGCCACAGCCAGCGCCAGACGCATGCCGATGTCGACGTTTCGGAGCGGCTTGAAGCGCTGCATCGTGGCAGCGAACCGCCTGTCATCCATCACATGATCGAACGGCAGACGGTGCCAAGACATGACGACATGCCACTGAAGCCTTATCTCGACGCCACTTGACGGGAGAAGGCGAGGAGTAGCGTCTAAGCTTGCCTCGACATCCGGCATCAATGCGTCCTGATGCTTTATCGACCACCTTGAGGATGCAGGAAGGTCGGCCCGATGACGCGGCAGCGCGGTCTGCTCGAAAGATCGCTCTCAGGCGGCTCGCGCGGCCAGCGCTTCGAAGATGCGGGCAATCGCCTCAGCACCCGGGTCGGTAACTCCCTCGAGGGATCGAGCCTCCAGATAGGATGAGCGGCCGGCATTGGCATGCGTCATAGCCGCCGTCGCATCCGCGCCCTGCCGTGCCGCTGCGGCAGCCGATGCCAAACCCTCGCCCCTGGCAAGGGCAGCAAATGCAGGCGAAAGCGCGTCGACCATCGTGCGGTCTCCAGGCTTCGCTCCCCCATATTTTTGCATGGCCTGCAGTCCGTCCGAAAGAGCCGCAACCCAATCCTTCGATTGCCGATAGGCGTCGGCACTGCGCGCCGTCATGATGGCGAACAGGACCCCACTCGAGCCGCCCATGGCCTTGCGCTTGAGGTCGCTGAGGGTAGAGAGCAAAGCAGCTCCATCGGCAAAGGGGAGCGTGTCGAGCGCCGCCTTTACGGTTCTTGCGGCACCGGCAAAGGTGCTGCCCGTATCGCCGTCGCCCACCTTGGCGTCGAGTGCGTTGATTTCCGCCTCCATGGCAAGGCAGGTTACAATGATCGTCTCGACCACAGCGCGAACGGGGGCATCGGCGGACGCGGCAAAAGCCTCACCCGCCTCGACCTTTGGCGCGGCAACCGGCTTGACCTCATGAAGTCTTTCGAACCGTGGAAAATAAGGGGAAGCCGTCGGCGATGTCAGGAAAGTCTCGCGTTCATCGGTCAGTTCCAGCAGCGAGATGGAGAACCCAGGCATTTCAAGCGCCGTCATGACGGAAGCAGGCCCTGCGACATAGCGGAGCTTCGAGCGCAGCGTCGACTTCATCAGATCCGAGAAGAGCACCAGGCATTCCAGATTGGAAAGACCGCCGAGATTGTTGAAGATTGCCGCATATTCGACGCCTGGTTTGAGCCGTGGCTCAAGGCGCGACACCAGATCATCGATGAGCGCGCTTGAGCTTTCCGGCTTGGCGATCTCCACGCCAGGCTCGCCATGAATGCCCAATCCGATCTCGATCTCGTCTGGTCCTATCCGCTCGACCTTCGGACTACCCGGCACGGTGCAGGTATCGCGCGCCGCGCCGATCGTGACGATTGCGCGATTTGCCTGTTCGACGGTGGAAAAAATCTCCTCAAGCGAAGCACCGGTCCGTGCCAGATGTCCGGCAATCTTATGAACGAACAGGGTACCGGCAATACCGCGCGGCCGCCGCGTCTGGGATGTCGCCAGATCGTCGGCGACGATGACCATCTGCACCTTGAGCCCAAGCGCCTTGGCCTTTTCGGCGGCAAGGCCGAAATTCAACCGGTCGCCGGTGTAATTCTTGACGACGAGCAAGCAGCCGGCATCCCCGGTAACCGCAACGATGCCAGCAAGGACCGCATCCACGCTCGGAGAGGCGAAGACCTCGCCGCAAACCGCGGCTGTCAGTAAGCCTTCCGCCACCAGCCCGGCATGTGAGGGCTCATGGCCGGAGCCCCCGCCGGAAACAATGGCAACAGCCGATTTCTGCCAGTCTGCCCGCAGGACCACCCTTGCGCTGCTATCCGGTGAGAACCGCACCAACCGCCCGCCACTTGCCGCAATCAACCCATCGATCGCTTCGGAAACGAGATCTTCCTTACGGTTCAAAAAGCTGCGCACGTCCACTCTCCCAGTTCGATGCCGCAACGATGACGACACATAATGCAACCATCATCAGCCTAGCACGGGTGTTTCCACCTGGTCGACCCGCAGGAGCCTGCGCCGCATCGCTCGCCCGCTCGAACCGAAGGAGAAGCATCGATGCCTCCGTCGCTACGCTGTTTGATCATCGCCGATCACGCGTAATCCTTCTGCAATTTACAGGCGATAGTGGACAGAAAACCCGGTTCGGTGGAGTCGAAATTGATCACGCGCTCTATTGGTGCAGTCTTCATTCCTGTCCGCGAAATTATCTCGGCGCGAGCATGGTATGCGCGCCTGCTCGAGATAGCCCCCATCGGCGAGATCGCCCATGGCCATCTCTGGCGCGTGCCCATGATCGGCGAAACGAATCTCGTACTGGACAGCAAGGCGTTTGTCGGCCCGCAGGACGCCAAGCCGATCTTCTATTTCAGGACCGCAAATCTGAAAGGCGCGCATGATCATTGCCGAGCCCTGCCGGTCCTTGCGCTCTCCGCAATCCGCGACGACGTCTACTTCACATTCAAGGATCTCGACGGGAACCTCCTAATGATAGCCGACGTCATCTAGCCCTAATTCGCCAAGGAACGATTCTTCATGTCACAGCGCCCCGCCGAAGCCTGCCTTGTTTTCCATGTCCTCGATCTCGACCGGACGGAAGGATTCTATCACGCTCTGTTCGGCCTTACGTTCGAACGGCATCAGGCGGCGAACCAGAATTTCATCTTCACCCGCCTATCGGCTGACTTCAGCATGAGTTTCATGCTCGGTGAGCCTTGCCCGGGCCGTCATCCATTTCCGACCTTCACTTTATCCGGAAAGCAGATGCATGCCGTCATCGACGAGCTGGAGCGACAAGGCGGACAATTGCTCGATCCCGTTTCACCTGCGCCTTACGGCTTTGGGGCCGTCCTTGCCGATCCGGACGGCTATCGCATCGGGCTGTACCAGCCGACCGCCTTGCCGTCCCCCCTTGCAAAATCATAGAGCGTGAGGATCGTTAGAGCAGTGCCGACCCGGCTTTTCGCCACTGCATTTCGCGCGAAACGACCACATTCCTCCACGCTAATAAATTGTTTCTGCTTGCCCTTGACCCCGCAAACAATGTCGTTGAATATTTCCTTGGGAGAGGCTTGCAGTGCAAATTTACGCGCCTTCTGAATTGGCGCGCAGGCGCAAGAGCATGATCTCCCGCCAAAAGGAGAGCCCCCTTGAAAAGCAAATCGTCTATCGTTTTGGTCGCCACAGTGGCTTCCGCTCTTGCCGCCATCTTTGGTGGAGCGTCCGTTGCCCTCGCTCAGGACGCGGCAACAAGCATCGTGGTCGGTGCTGATACGACCTTTCCGCCCTTTGAAACGGAGAAGGACGGCGTCGTTACCGGCTTTGACATTGACATGATCAATGCGATCGCCAAGGCCGAGAACATCACGGTCACGCTGAAAACCCTGCCGTTCAACGGGCTCGTTCCGAGTCTGCAGGCCGGTTCTATCGACGCCGCAGTCGCCGGAATCACGATCAAAACCAGCCGATTGCAGAACGCAAACTTCAGCGATGCATATTACAAGTCCGGCCTATCGGTGCTGGTGAAAAAAGGATCTGATATCAAGAGCTTTGACGATCTCAAAGGTCATGTTGTCGCAACGAAAAAGGCAACATCGTCGGTCGACTATCTGACAAGTCACGGGTTTTCATCCGACTACATTAAGCAGTTCCAGAATATCGATGCTGCCTATCAGGCGTTGGCCACGGGCGGCGCTGATGCCGTCATCTTCGATAATCCCGTCAATGTCGACTTCAAATCCAAGCACGACAGTGTCGAGACCGTCGGACCGCTGCTGACCGGCGAATATTACGGCATCGCGCTCAGCAAGTCGAAGCCGGAACTCGTCGATAAGATCAATGACGGCCTGGCCAAAATCCGCAAGAGCGGTGAATATCATCAGCTTTTCGTGAAGTATTTTGGCGGCGATACGAGCGGCGAGGTCAATGATGCCATTAAGCCGGATAAAGTCGCGCTTTCGGAATAAAGTCAGCTGGCGAGACGCTGACCGAGGATGCCTCGGTTCTCGAAAGTTCTAAGATAGATCCACAAGCCGCGCGGGACATAATCGGTGCCGCGCGTCTGACCTGTCGTTGATAAATACAAAAAACAAGGCACGGTTCATGGACGCCATTTGGCAAAATCTACCTGTCATCCTCAGCGGTTTGCTGCTGACGATCGAATATGCGATTGTCGCCATTATCCTGATGGTCATCATCGGGCTCATCGCGGCACTCATGCGGCTCTCCAAGGTTGCGCCGCTGAGATGGATCGCCACGGCATACGTGGAGATCTTCCGGTCAACACCATTGCTGGTCCAGCTCTTCTTCATCGTGCTCGGATTGCCGGCGATCTTGCCCGTCAACGCCTGGTTCGGCCAATTGACGTACCCAATTCTCGCGGCCGCCTTGACCCTCAGCCTGAACGAGGGTGCCTACGTCACGGAAATTGTCCGCGCCGGCATCCTCGGCGTTGATCGGGGACAGAAAGAAGCGGCAGCGAGCATTGCTATGACCGGCTTTCAGACGATGCGCTACATCGTCCTGCCGCAAGCCTTCAAGCGAATGATCCCGCCATTGGTCAACCAGGCGGCCCAGACGATCAAGGATACCTCGCTTCTGGCGCCAGTCGGCATTGCCGAACTGGTCTACAAGGGCGAGATCGTGATCTCCGAAACCTTCGCATCCTTCACAATATGGGGCTTCGTCGCGGCACTTTATTTCGTGATGATCTTCTCCCTGTCGAAGTGCTCATCCTACATTGAGAGGAGGCTTCAAGTTGATAAGCGTTAAAGAGCTTCACAAGTCCTTCGGCCATCATGAGATCCTGAAGGGGATCACCACGCATGTGGAGAACAATGAGGTCGTCGTTGTCATCGGACCATCAGGAAGCGGCAAAAGCACCTTCCTGCGCTGCCTGAACGGATTGGAGACGCCGACCAGCGGCGACATTGAAGTCGCTGGAATGATGCTGACCGACCCCAAAACCAACATTCACAAGCTGCGCCAGCATGTTGGGATGGTGTTTCAGCAGTTCAATCTGTTCAAGCACCTGACGATCCTGGAAAACATCACGATCGGGCCGCGCAAGGTCAAGAAAGTGGCGCCAGACGAGGCTGACAGCGTCGCCCGCGAACTGCTGGCGAAAGTTGGCCTCAGCGGCAAGGAGGCGAACTATCCCGACGAGCTTTCCGGCGGTCAGCAGCAACGCGTGGCGATTGCTCGCGCGTTGGCGATGGGGCCTGATGTCATGCTCTTCGATGAGCCGACTTCGGCACTCGACCCGGAGATGGTGGGTGAAGTGCTTCAGGTTATGAATGGTTTGGCGCGCGAGGGAATGACCATGGTCGTCGTGACGCACGAAATGGGGTTTGCCCGTGAGGTGGGCCACCGCGTCATTTTCATGGACCACGGTCAGATTCTCGAGGAGGGAGCGCCGCAAGAGCTGTTCTCAAATCCCAAGATGGATCGAACCAAAAACTTCCTGGCAAAGATCCTCTGAAGAAGGCCCGCCTCACGGCGGGCTTTTTTCTTTCAGATGCTGCCACCTGTGCCGCAGATGCAGATCGCCACGGCCGGCGGCACGAAGAGTGCCGCCACCAATGGTCTTGTGGCAAGGAGGCCGTCGGTGCTTGTCTCAGACCGGTTTGAACGAGAGAGCCCGCCGACTGCGATCGCCGCGCCCTCCTCCACAGGCTGCGCTTTGCCAAGGGTTCGTCAGGCGGCAACTGGCAAGCGGATTATCACGCCGAGCCCGCCAAGGGCGGATTGTTCGAATGCAATCGTTCCGTTGTTGAGCGAGACAATTTCGCACGCGATTGCAAGGCCAAGACCGGTGCCCGGGCTCGTCTCGTCGAAACGTCTGCCTCGTCGACCGATCGAACCGAGTTCGGCGGTGGGAATACCGGGACCATCGTCGGATACCCGCAGTTCGACGGCCAAGGCGTCCCGTCTGGCCTGAATGCCGATCTGAGTGCTTGCCCACTGAGCCGCATTCTCCAATATCACGCCCACAAGCTCTATGAGATCGTTTGCGTCGATATCAACGTTCAGATCGTCGGCCACATCGACAACCCATTCCAGTTGCTCGCCGGTGCGCGTTTTCTTCAGCACGGCAATCGCACGCGGGACGATGCTGCTGAGCGATGCACTCAAGGCATGCATCCGCGTGCGTTGACGCAGTCGAACGAGACGCAGCTGATAATCGATGCGATCGCGCATCTCGTCCGTCAGATCGACGATAGCCCCGGCGCTGCGCGCATCACCATTCTCCTCGAGTTCATAGGCAATGGTGCCAAGCACCGCGAGTGGGGTCTTCAATCCGTGCGCCAGATCCGAAGCGCGAGAGCGCGCGAAATCCATGAAAGTCTGTTGCAGGGCCAGGAGGGCGTTCACTTCGCTGACGACAGGAACCACTTCCAGCGGATAGGTCGCATCGATTGAGGAAGTGCCGCCCTTGCGGATGCTTTCAATATCCTGGCGCAACTTCCTGAATGGCGACAGGCCGAACTGCACCTGCAGCATGGCTGCAAGAACCAGAACCACACCAAGAATTGCGAGCGCAACGGCCAGCTCGCGCCCAAACCGCGTGATTGCTTCGTCCAGAATCGACCGGTCCTGAGCAACGATAACCTGATAGCGCCGCTCGCTCTTGGCCTTCGGAAAGCGAGGCGTCAGCGAGAAAGCGAGCAGCGACTGGCCGACGGGCCCCTGCGCAGTCGAAAACCGCCCACCCTCGTCGGGCGCATCGACCTTGAGGACATGATCCCAGAGCGAGCGGGAGCGTAGGGTCTGCTTGGAGCCCAGGTCGGTGATCTGCCAGTAGAGGCCGCTGATTGGCGTATCGTAGCGCGGATCAGGCAAGGTGCCGGTCAAAACCGGCGCAACCCCACGCGCATCCGGATCGATCAAGGCAACGAGGCGCGACATGGTTGCCGAGAGATCGGCGGAAGCGCTGCGTTCGACGTTCTTCGTGAAGAGGTAGCCGATCGCGATGCCCGCCAAAACAAGCGCAACGGCGATCCAGACGCCCGCTCCCAGAATAAGGCGAACCCGTAGAGACTGAATTCTCAAGGATTATTCCCACCGAGAATATATCCGAAGCCGCGACGCGTCGCGATGATATCCGCGCCTAGCCGCTTGCGCAGCCGGCCGATCAGAACCTCGATCGCGTTCGAGCCCCCTTCGAAGTCCTGCGTATAGAGATGTTCGGCTATCTCGAGCGGCGAGACTACACGGCCGCCCTGATGCGCCATGAACGCGAGCAGCCGATACTCCTGCGGCGTAAGTGTGATCGGAACCCCTCCTCGCGATACCTGCCGCATCCTCGTGTCGAGAACAAGCTCGCCGATTTCGATCTGCGAGGAGGCAAACCCGCCGGCGCGGCGTACGATAGCCCGGATGCGCGCCACCACCTCCTCCATCCGAAATGGTTTCACGACATAATCGTCTGCGCCAGATTCGATCCCCTCCACGCGTTCATCCCACTGGCCGCGCGCCGTCAGGATCAAGACGGGCGCGTTACGTCCGGCCCGCCGCCAACGCTTCAGGATCGTCAAGCCATCCAGCGTCGGAAGACCAAGATCGAGGATTACCGCATCGAATGTTTCCGTGTCGCCGCGAAACCAGGCGTCCTCTCCATCCGTGGCATATTCCGGAACGAAGCCGGCGGCCGATAGCGCCACGCCAAGAGACTCGGCGATGCGGCGATCATCTTCAGCCAGGAGTATCCGCATGCCTACCTCACCCTTATCAGTTTGCCCGTGCGGGCATTGAAGGAATAGCGACGAACCTCGCTGTTGGTTTCAAGCACCTTCAACTCGTACTGGAGGACGCCTCTGACGGCATGCAGACGCGTATCGATGATCTCCCCTTTGGTCAGGTGTCGGGCGATGGCGACGATGCCATCCAACGGGAGTGCGCGATCGCTTTGAACCGCTTCCAGGGCACCGGATGGTCCATCGAACCTTTCACCCTGTCCGTTGCGCCCGGATCCTTCGGGAGCGGACATCTGGTCGCTTTCAGTGCCATCTGGGTCTGCGCCACCATCGTCGGAGCTGGAATCCGATGAGCCGGAATCGGAACTCTGCCCGGAAGAGCCGTCCGAACTGCTATTGTCGGCAACCTCGATATAGCGAACAGCACCGGTGTCGTTTGCCATTTCCTGCGCACGCAGCGCGGGAGAAAAGTGCAGCGCAAGAGCAACCGTCAGGAACCGCATGAAGGCTCTCAGGGACAGAAAACGCACACACCCTCTCCTCGGGCCATCGAAGCTTCTCAAAGCGACGAGCTTAAACGAACGAAGCTGACAATTCGCTGACAGCGCCCTCACGGGAATTTCAGGCACGTTCAAGTATACCAGCGACCGTCGATGCAAAACAAGACGCAGGGAAGCAGGGTTCAGATGTCCCGCGACCAAGCTGTCTTGTGACAACCGCATGCGAAGGCACGCCTCTCCGGCCGCCAGTCGCAATCGAAGGATTTGAGGATGCAGACGCCGTTTCGCTTTATGCCGGCCATTATTTATGTGGCCGCGCTATTTGCCATCTTTTTGACCGTAGTGCTCGTTCGCCCGACACATGGATGTGGACCATTCCATATCTTCAGGCACCATCGAACAAGCCAGCCGATGTCATGTCAGAACAAGGAAACCGCTAGTCAACCCACAATCAGCACGACCCGCGGAGGTTCGCGACGAGCGGATGTGCAAATCGCCAATCTGCAGAATACGGTCGAATACGGCTTCGCGGACCTGCGTCCGTTCGACATTCGATAGCGACGGAGGAAATGCATATGCAGGCGTTTTTCCGCTTCGTACCAGCCCTCATCTACGTGGCCGCGCTGTTTGCCGTCGTTCTGTCTTTGCTTATCGTTCGGCCGACGCGTTCCGGCGGCCCATTCGATCTGCATTGCCAGGATGCCAGATACTCCGATTGCCGGCTTGTGCGCTGATGTGGAGCCCCAACCTGGCCTCCGTTGCCGATGTTTCGATCGCGAGGCTATCAGCTCCCCGGTCCTCCAAGATCTGCCTCGAAGCTCCCCCCGCTGATGCACGACACTGAAAACTGCAATCGCGCTCGCATGCGCAAATATGGATTCTTCGATATGTTAAAACGCTCCGTGCTGAACAGAATTTCGTCCGGCGGCTTGGCGCTCGCAATCTCGTGTCATCTTGCAGGTTCGTTATCGGTTGCGGCATTGGCCTATGCGACACAGGTAGCCTTTGCGTCTCCGGCTGTCGCCGCCCCCACGGCACAACGAAATGCACAGGGATTGCTTTCAGACATGCGTGTCTCCCTCGGCATCATCGCGGAAAGCTACAAGGGTACTGCCGGCGCCCGGCATCAAAGTGCGATCAGCGTCATCGATGGTGTTACTCAAGCGGCACGCGCCAATCAGCGGCTTGAGACCGCTCTTGCCGCCCGCGAGGGCAAGGCCGTTGCCGATGCCACCAACGATCTGTCTCGCGCCGTTGGTGAACTACAGACGCGCTATAGCTTGACGCCAGCGCAAAATGAGCGCGCCGCCAGAGGCATACGCCGTCTGAACGCGGCCTGGAGGGCTTATTCTTCGCGATATATTCTCTCAGGGTCGCAGAGCAAGGCCGGGGAGCCAAGCAGGGCCGAAATTCGGGCGCTGCGTGGAAAGGTGAGCGCTCTGGAAAGACGCGTCTCGGCGCTGGAAGATCAGGTTGCCGCCAATGCTGCGCTTCAATGGCAGGTCGCGCAACTGCGGCGAGACCTTGCTTACTATGATGGCCGTCCTGACGACGCCCGGACATACCAGCATATGCTCCTCACACTGACCATAGCGTCCGGCTCCTTCAACGCGCTCGCCTACACGACACAGGTTTATTACCCGACCTACTATCCATACTTCGTATCGCTTGACCCGGAATTCAGCAGCTGGCGCTCTTATTGGGAAGGCTACTATGACGGCTATTACGATCGCGGGAGCTGGGGTTGGCTTGACGAGCCAATGGAGATCAACGATCCGTTGATTGAAATTACCAATATCGAAGTCAATCAGGAAATTACCTATCAAACCATCTATAACATAAATAGCGAGACGCGCATCGAATACGAATCTTTGCCGCAGGAAAACCTCGAAAATATCAATATAACAGTGTCGCCATCAGATACGATCTCCTCAGAGATCACACGGGAGCACATCGATGATGAAGGTGACGATTCCAACTTAGATAGACCGTCGCTTATCCCGTCAGAGAAGGAGGTGAAAATTCAAAGCTCCGGAAATGGTAGCGACAATGATAGAGAACCTAATCGCGATACTTACAATCCTCAAGGCGACGGTGATGTGATTGAAGGTGCGCGGATAGGAAACGTGAATGATAATCCAACACGCCCTATCAATAGAGACGATGTTTATTCATCCGATGACCAACTGCATGAAAAGCATGATAATCGCGATGAACATGTGGATGGCGACAATAACTCAAATAAAATCGACGATGAAGGAAACTTTCATCGATGAATACTGAATACAATTCGACGTCAATTGCGGTCATTAATTTATCCCGACCCTTCGCTACCACCCATCCCGCGACTGGTATTAGATAGCAACAACGGCTGACCCAGGCGGCAACCAATCCGTCCAATGAACACGCCAGAGCGCCGTGCTCGAGGCGGGGAATCAGCAAGACAAGGTTTTCAACAATGCGTACTCAGTGGATCCATGCGGCGATCGCCGCTGCGATGGCGACGGTCTTAGTCGTATTTCCGGCATACGGCCACGCTGTCGTTTCTCCGCCGGCTAAGGGCCAGTTCGACTACCAGCTCGGAGGAGCCTATTCCCCGCAAAAGAGCGTGTCGATTGTCGTTCGCGACAGACTGGCGCCACCGGTCAAGGATAAGTACAACATATGTTACGTCAACACGTTCCAGACCCAACCCGACGACGCCGATTGGTGGACGTCGAGGTATCCGACATTGTTGGTCAGGAAAGACGGAAAATTCGTTACCGATAAGCAGTGGAACGAATACCTGTTCGATACGTCGACCGAGGCAAAACGGTTGGCGCTGATGGAGATCGTCGGCCCCTGGTTCGACAAATGCTCCGCGGATGGCTTCAAGGGCATCGACGCGGATAACCTTGATTCCTGGACGAGATCTCAGGGCGTCCTTTCGGAAGCAAACAACGTCGCGTTCGCGAAGATGCTGGTCAAGCGCGCCCACGCCGCCAATCTTGCCATTGCTCAAAAAAATACACCGAGCCTGGCGACCAAGGGGCCGTCGCAGATCGGCTTCGATTTCGCAATCGTCGAGGAATGCGAGGTTTGGAAAGAATGTAGCGTCTTCACCGACACCTATCGAGATCAAGTGTACGAGATCGAGTACAACGATAACGTCAAGGACGCCAATGGCAATGCTGTGGATCCGATCAGCTTTTTCAACGCGGCATGCGCAGCGCGCGGTAGCAGGATATCGGTAATTTATCGCGACCGACAGCTGGTTCCGTCAAATTCGCCGGGCTACGAATATAGGCGTTGCAAATAGCGGAATGGCGGCCGAACGAGGCACCCTCGCCTGCCATTGCGTTGCGGCCAAACACGGAAAGCTATTCACGGGTTCAAATCAACCGGCGTCGCCAGACATCCTTTACCCATCCGGGGCGTCTCCGACCTCGGGCTGGGCCACTCACTCGAACGATGGGGGTTGCTTTCGGGCGATTACGACAGCGAAGCTTTGCGGGGCAATCGCCTCTGGAGCTTGTTGACACTCCACAACACAAAACTAGTTATCGCTGAATAAGAAGGATCCGGAGGGAAACCGGATCCTTCCGACTTTGATCGGAGGTCAACCGATCACTATGAGAAGCCCGGTGGATCGGTACACAGGGCTTCTCGCACCCGGCCCCAGGTAGGCCAGGTAAGCTGTATTAGAAGCTGCGCTGGAAGCGCAGGATACCGGACACCTGATCCTGGTTCACAGAATCGAAGTTGGTGTAGGAGATTTCCGGCTCGATGAGCAGGTTCTTGACCGGGTTCCACTTCAGGTTCGTGGTAGCGGCAAAGATCTTGCTGTCGGTGTAGGCGAGCTGAACGTTCCACTTCAGCTTTTCGTTAACCGGAACGCCAACGCCACCCCAGAGAGCCCAGTCACCCCAGCCGCAAAGCTGCGGACGATCAGCCGGGCAAGCCGAACGAGCCAGGTTGGTGCCTGCGTACTTGTTCAGGTTGTCGCCGTCCGTGTTCCAGCCGCCCATCAAGAAGGCCGAGAATACGCCGAAGTCGGCGTCGACACGAGCCTTGATGGCGCCTTCAGACTTGATCGAGTCGTAACCGCCGACGACCTTGAAGCCCCATGCGCCGGACTTGAAGCCAGCACCGGCAACAACGTCAGGAGCGTAATGGTTGGCCTTGTCGTCCGTCGCCCAGCTTGCGCCGTAGGCAGCGCCCGAGCCGCTGGAGTTGGAGTCTTCGAGCGAGACGACAGCCGTGAAGCCGTTGCCTGCATCGTAGTTGTACGTCAACTGGTTGAGTTCGTACGGGCCGTCATAGATCACGTCGTCGTTGATGACGTCGCCGGCATAGCCGATGTAGGAGTTGTACTGCGAGTCAGCCTTACCGACGAGGAAGCCGCCGAGGCTGATGTTAGCCCAGAGCAGCTTGGTGCTGGTGGAGTTGCCTTCCTGCCAGTCCCAACGGATGACCGTGTTGGTCTTCAGCGGGCCGTATTCGGTGTCGGTCGCGGTGTCCAGCGCCAGCTGAGCGCGGGTATGCCAGAGAGTGCCGTTGTGGCTGTTCGGGTTGTAGGCGTCGTACCACTTGCCTTCGGTACGAACCATGCCGCCAATCTTGAGGCAGGTTTCGGTGCCCGGAATGAAGAAGTAGCCAGCGCCGTATGCGTCGCAGATGCGAACGTATTCCAGCGGCTCCGGCTCAGCAGCAACGATGGCGTCAGCTGCATGGGCACCGGATACTGCTGCCAGCGCAGCAGCGGAGCCGAGAAGAAGGCTCTTGATGTTCATTAGAAACTCCTGGTTTGTATTTACTTATTCACATTCCAAGGAGCGAGTAGAATACGTCGTCCGGGAGCAACCATTCTGCAAGCAGAAGGCGATCCAGCCGCGGCATCCGCAATGTCTGCCGGCATCATCCCCACCCCTATGGAACCTCGCTAGCTTGCACTGGAATTCAACCCCACCAGACGCAAGCCAATTTCAGGTCCTGTCATCTGGGTATATACATCCAGATTGTTTGTAAATGATAATCCGACCGGCGCCGGAGCAAGGAAAATGCGACTGTTGATTTAGCGCAACACATGCTCTCGACGGCAGGATTGAATTCTCGACGCCTGCGGAATACCGTCCGGCACATAGTCTTACCGACGGCAAGATCTCTCCTGGGTAAATTGCAGGCCGGACGGGATTGCCAAAGGCAACAAATCAGTTCACCCTTCGATCATGGCCGATATTGCGCGACCATTCGTGACCGACGATGATCCTGACCGGTATATCCGCTGCCAGGACGCGCTTCAGGCGGCCTTTCGTGATCTGGTCAGCGCGGCGACAGATGTCGGCTGGTCGGAGCGAGAGGTGCTCTCGGCAATCGCCGATTTGGCGGAAGATCACCTGCTTGCCATGGATGCCAATGCGAACTCCAGCGCCCTGATCGCGCTCCTCAGAAGAATGACATAAATCACTTGAACCGCGGCCGGCATTGGCGGGAGCCATTCCCGATTGCCCGACGCTACGGTTCTTCAATGACGCCGACCCATGTGCCCGGCAAGATTGCATGCAGTTCGGGCATTTGCCACCTGTCGTAAAATCTCTATGTAGACGCATGAAGACTCTCGGCCTGCTCATCCAATCCGTTATCCTGGCGATTTCGACCAGCCTGATCGTTTCCGGGCTTTTTTTGCCCGTCCATGGCATTCTGGAGGGTGGTCCGAGCAACTGCCTGACAATGGATGTGGGGGGCTGCATTGGTGACATGAGCCTCAGTGCGCTGATCTATGGCCCGTTGTTTTGCATCATTGGGATCCTGATCGGTACACCAGCCTTCATGATTCTCCTCACGTGGCGAGATTGGCAAGTTTGGATCCGCCGATGATCAGCCTTGCAGGAAGAGTGCCATCGATCCCGTGTCAAAGGCAGCCATCATATGGCCAGAGAAATTTCGACCTCAGGTTTCAGACACCCGATCGATGGACTTGCCCTGGGCGGCATGCGATCAACTTATTTTTGCACTGAGGAATTCCCATGTCGATTGCTGGCGTCATCTGTGAGGTTCGGTATCGCATCGACAAGATGGCGATCGATGAGTTCAAAGCCTATGCCGAGACCTGGATGAGGCTGATCGAACGATATGGCGGGACCCACCACGGATACTTCATCTCGCGCGAGGCTCCCGCCGGTGCGGCAATGAGCTTCCCGAAGGCAGGAGAGGATGAAGCCTATGATGTCGCCGTGGCATTGTTTTCCTTTCCTGATGATAACGCCTACCTTCGCTATCGCGACGACGTGGCCAAGGACGCAGAAGGCATCGAGGCGAATTCGAGGTTCCGGGAAAGCCTTCCATTCATAAGCTACCAACGGGTCTTCCTCGAGCGCCTTTCATGAGCCGCCTTCGCCGGAAGCTGGCAAACGAGAATCACTCCTGAGCGGATTGGCATGCGGCATCGCAGAGCCTGTTTCGACAGCGACAGGAACGCCTCTCCGAAGCTGGCCAGAATGCATTGAAGTTTCAGTGCTCTTATAAGTTGACTCTATTTATCATGTATATTACGCCCATGCCGTCCGCTTCGCGGGCACAGTGAAATGGGGATATGATGAAAAATTTCGTGGTCCTGACCGCGCCGGTAACGGCTGCGGCGGTGTTGAGTATTGCGCAAGCCCAAGCATCTGAAATTCCGGCTTTTGTTGAGTTCGAAAGCCGGTGGCACAGCGAAAATTCGCAAGCCGGGTTCAACATAATGCAGCCGTTCCGCTTGGATTCGAGCCGGCTATTCTTTGTCGATGCCAATGGATCGATCATGGAGGGGGACGTTCAGAAGGGGTCGATCGGCGTCGGCTATCGCTTCCAGACGACGCACGGCTTCACCCTCGGCTTCAATGGCTACTACGACTACCTGAACTCCAGCCTCGGCAACGGCTTTCACCAGCTTTCGGTCGGCACCGAACTTTTCGGCCCGATCATCGAAGCCAGAGCCAACCTTTATTTGCCATTCGGCGGCGATGTGGCCGTTCAAGGCGCCGGACGCGGTGTGATGGATAACGGAACCCTTCGTTTCCGCGAGGGGCGCGAGCAGGCGCGGCCGGGGGCCGATGCCGAGATCGGTTTCAAGGTTCCGCAAATATCCGACGACGGCAACGCGGAACTGAAGTTCTTCGGTGGAAGCTATTGGTATGGCGGCAAGAATATCAGCGACATGTTCGGCGGCAAGCTGCGCGCAGAACTCGCCGTTGCAAACCTGCCCGGTCTTCCGACGGGTTCGACGGTCTCGTTCGGAGCCGCCGCGACATATGATAACGAGAACAAGCTCGGCGGTGAGATCCTGGCGAGGCTGCGCATTCCCTTCGGTGGAACCGGCGGCAAGCCTCTCGATCCCTTCGATCCCGAGATGCAGGGCGTAAGGCGAGCGTTGGCGATCAAGACCCACGTCGGCGCCACCGGAGAGCTGGAAGACGCCATTCTCGACATCAACGGCCGAACCGCCGGTAAGATCGTCACCGTCTCGGCGGCCGACAAGGATGCGGCAACCGTTAATGCACGGCTTGCGGCAGCGGGCACCAACGCGCTCGCGCTTGCGGACGGCGATATTGGACTGAACGGGTCGTTGCTACTCGGGGATGGCCAGTTGCTGCTCGGCGGGGGCGGCGCTCTGGCACTGCACGGCGCGGCAAGTGGCGGTAGAGCGACCTTCTTCAATTCCGGCATCAGCGGAAGGCTGACGAGCAGCAATGCCGCACAGAACGTGGTGACGATGGCATCGAACAGCATCGTCTCTTCCATTTCTCTTTCAGGTGGCCTCGCAGGGATCGGCAGCACCGGCGCGTCGAACCTCCTCATCGACAATGTCGATATTTCCGGCACCGCCCACGACGGCATAAGGCTGGCGGGCGTCGACGGCGCAACCATTCGCAACAGCAGGATTCACGATCTCTTCGTCTGCGAGAACAGCACGCTTTGTGAATTCTCCATCATGGATCCGAACAGGGCGCCCTATGCGGCGGTCAGCGCCCACGGCACGAGGAATCTTACCGTTCGCGACACGCAGATCGACAGCGTCACCTATGGCGTGTTCGCGGGAAGCGCGATCGACGACCGTGGATGGCCTCCGGCGATCACGGACCTCGCTAGCAATATTCGCTTGGACAACGTTGCCATCTCGCGCTCGCGCCGCGAAGGCGTGCTGCTGGTCGCTGCCGATAAGGTCGAGATGAACAAGGTGACGGTCGATAACTCGGCGCAGGGGCTGGACATGGATCTTGTCGTGCTGCAGGGCAGCTCGAATGTCTCGATTACCGACATGGTGCTGAAGGGCGGCATTAACGGCCTGATGCTCGTCAGTTCCACCACGCTGCCCCATGAAGCAAAGACGACGAACGTCAACGTCAACGGCCTTCAGGTTGACGGCACGCGAAACGCAGGCATCTTCTTCAACCCGGTCTCAGGCATCAATCTGAAGAACGTGTCCATCACCAATGCCGGCACCTACGGCATGTTTGTCTATGGCGATGATTGGGGCTACCTTGGCGGCCCTGTTGCAAACATCACCTTCGAAAAAGTCGTCATCGATCACGCAAGCAAGGCGGGTCTCTATTTCATGGGTCCTTCAGAGGATCTGACCGGCGACATCACCGTTCGCAACACGCCGCGTGACTGCAAATCGGACCCATCCTGGATGGGTGGCCTTAGCGGCTCCATCACGCAGTCGCCTGGCTCGACCCTTCTCGTCAACGGCAAGGAATTAGGCCCGACGACCTTCGACGGTCGCTGCGGCTGAGATCGCCGGACAAGCACAAGACATGGGCGCGGCCTGATAGCCGCGCTCATCGGCGACCTGCCGGGACGCGCAATAGATTAGGCTTCGGGAACAGCGATTGACGCAGTCGAATATGGCGAGATCACCTGCCAGCCCAAACTGGCATAGAGGGCACGTCCCTGTTCCGTCGCCACAAGCAGTTCGGGAACAGTCGGAGATATCTTCAGCTTTTGGAGAGCAGCCATGACCGCGTGACCCAACCCTTTGCGACGGTGCTCTTCACTTGTTACGATTCGATCGTAGACAAAGGCATCCTCCGTCTCGACGCCATAGCCACTTGCTGCCAGCGCATCGGCCTCCGAGAACACTCGCACCTCCAAGACAAGCCCTGCACGCCTGACCTCGATCCTGTATCCCCGGGCCAAGGGCCGCTCCTCATGGGCTTGGCTCGCACGCATGAAGAAGCACGGCGAGTGGAGCGACCAAGCTTGCGGCAAAACCGAACGCAATTCGTCGACATCCCCGCAGAGCTTCAGAAAATAACGCGGTTCGGTGATGGAGCGAGCGAGGTCACCGATGCCAGCCCCCAATCTGGGGAAAATCCAGCGCCGTATTTCGACGTCGTTGTTGGTATCGATGCGCAGGCCCCCATATTCCGGTTGGGGTGGCGCAAGCCCGCGTGCGATCGATCGCCCTGACGCCCAAGCATTGAGGATTAGAGGATCAACGCTCATCGTCTCGCATCCGCCGGACCATAGCTTTAAAACACCCCGACAGCGTCATGGCCGATCCATGTGTTTCCCCGCCAATGTTGCACGACATTTAATGCATGTCGCGCAAAATCGCTCCGTTCTTTTGCGCGGCAAGCCTCAGTCGGCTCTGCCATCGGTTCCGCGAAGACCACGCCCAGGCGCCCACACCGGATCGGGCGCTGTCCACAGCACATCGTTGCGGATCAGTTTGACGAGTTCGCTTGCCTGCAGATCGAGGAAGCGCTCGCCCTTTCCTGCGGTCGCGCTGCGCGGATCTCCCCATGTTCCGGTGACAGGCGCACGCTCGGCGAACGAGTAGAACCGCGACACATCCGCCGGCACATCGACGGGATGCCGCTGGTTGCCGAAAGCCTGACCGAACATTTCCGTCCTGACCGCATCAGGAACGATTGCCAACATGACCGACGCCTCGCCTTCGCAGGCGTGGTGAGCGCCGTCGTCGACCTCGAAGATCTTCTTCGCCTCCTCTGGCGCAAGCATCCAGGGCGTCGTCGCAACAATCGGCAGGGCGAATTCGACGGCGAGCTCGCGCACGGCGACCGCCAGCGGCTCGATGTTGCCGCCGTGACCATTCACGATCAGCAATCGTGAAAAGCCGAGCGCCTTCAGGGAACGGACGATGCAGCAGATAGTTCGGCTGAGCGTATCGTAGTCGAGCGTAATGGTGCCCCCGAACGGCAGGTGATGCTCGCTCATGCCGAGCCACAGGCCGGGCAGAACAGCGACAGGAATGTCACTCGTGACCAGACGGGCAGCGCGAATAGCGGCCGCCGAGGCGCTGGCCGTATCGGTAATGACCGGCAGGTGCGGTCCATGCTGCTCCAGCGAGCCGATCGGTAAAACCGCAAGCGCATCCGGCCTGCCGGCAAGCTCCCGCAAGACGGGCGCCGTCATCCGCGCCCATTCGACTTCCTTTTCCATCATGGTCCTCTCTCAACGTTGACGACGAAACTCGGCCGCCTCTCCGGTAGCGAGTGCTGGCGGCAACTATGTCTGACGGCCGCGGGCATCGATCCGCAGCGCCCTTGTCCGCCCATCCGATTGTCGCAAGTTGACGCTGTCGAACTGCGCGACAACGGCACAGGCGTGGTTGGGGAATATCCGGACACGGCTACCCAAAGCAGGCAGATCGCCAAGAAAGCGAACAAACCCGTGCTCTTCGGAGAGACGCTCCACCTCCCATGTTTGCGGTTGCAATTCACCGACACTGACGGCAATCCCAAAGCCACTGCCGCCTGAACCATGGGCGCCGAGATCGGACGTCAGGGTCTTGGAACCGGCATCCACGATGAAATGGCGGTCATTGTGCGCGACAACCGTTGCGACAACCGAAAGCGCGGTATCGTCGGGCGACGAGATGCCAAGTCGCAGTGCCGTTCGGTCGAGAAAGGCGTAGTTGCCGGGTCGAATTTCCGTCACCCCCAGCGGAATCGGCGCTCCAAGGCATGTCGGCGTAGCGCCAACGGATAATCTTGGCACCTCAAGCCCGGATCGGCGCAGGCGGTCTGCCAGTTCGCCAAGCGCAAGCGCCTCCGCTCTGGCTATATCGGACAGTTCCTCGAGATTTCGGCTGCCATAGGAATGGCCTGCATGCGACAGCAATCCGGCAAAGGCCAGAAAAGGATGCTGCTCGATTCGCCGGGCGAGCAAAACGGCCGCCGGGTCCTGCGGTTTGATCCCGACGCGACCGAGACCAACATCCACCTTTAGAAAGACGCCGAGCTTGACGCCATGTGCTTCCGCAGCTGCCCCGATTGCATCGACACCTGCATCATGGGCTGCGATCAACAACAATTCGGTTCCATGGATTTTCGCGCTGCGGACGAGCCGGCCGATCGCTTCGGGCCTGACGATCGGATAAGCGAGCGTCACAGAGCGAACACCACCCTCGACGAAGACCAATGCCTCCTCCGGCTTCGAGGCCGTTACGCCGATGGCCCCGAGTTCGAGCTGACGATGGGCGATCATCAGGCTCTTGTGTGTCTTGATATGCGGACGCAGCGCGACACCGGCCGCGTTGGCCCGCTCCTGCATTCCGCGCAGGTTGCGCATCAAGCGCTCCTGGTCGATTTCCACATAGGGCGTCGGTAAGTCGGCCGGATATGGACGAAGAAAGGCGTCAGGCGCCGCGGCATTGGTCACTGTCGTCTCCGGGAAATGGCTGGATGGAAACATTACTCCAGCCGGCTGATGCAGGTTTTTCGGGAAGCGGTGGTTCCCTTACCGCTTTGCCACATGACATCGGACCTGATGCAATCCGGCATCGATCGGCAACAAAGCCTGCCGCACGTCACAACCGGCCGCAACCTTGGCGCATCTTTGCTTATAAAAGCAGCCGGTCGGCAAGCGGCGATTATTGGGAAGCTCGCCCAGACGCACCTCAGCGATCTCTGGCAAAGGGCTGGCGAAGCTTGGAACCGCCGCCAGCAGCGTTTGCGTATAAGGGTGCCGTGGGTTTTGCAGCACCTCTTCGGAGGGGCCGCTTTCGACGATCTCGCCGAGATACATCACCGCGACATCGTCGCAGAAGTGGCGCACAAGTGCGACGTCATGGGAGATCATCAGATAGGTCAGCCCCCGCTCCCGCTGCAGCTTCAAGAGCAGGTTGATGATCTGCGCCTGCACCGACACGTCGAGCGCCGATGTCGGCTCGTCCAGCACCATGAGGTCCGGATCCGTGCTGATGGCGCGGGCGATGGCGATGCGCTGGCGCTGACCGCCCGAAAATTCGTGCGGCAGTCGGTCCAGATGTTCCGGCCTCAGGCCAACCGCAACCGCAAGTTCCGCCGCCTTTGCATGAAGATCTGCCTTGCTTAATCCGCCGCGAATATGCAGCGGTTCACTGATCAGACGCCAGACCGGCAGACGACGGTCGAGCGAAGACTGAGGATCCTGGAACACGATCTGCATCTTCTGCCGCAGGTCCCGCTTTTGCCTCCCCTGGGCCGCCTTGAAATCCTGGCTGTCGATGGCGACCCTGCCCTCGTTATAGTCGACAAGCCCGATGATTGCCTGGGCAAGCGTGGTTTTGCCGCATCCGGATTCGCCAACAATGCCAAGACTTTTACCGGGGCGAACAGCGAGACTGACGCCATTGACGGCGTGGACGTGAGACGTGGCACGACCCAGCCAGTTGCGGGAGGCGGGAAAACGGACATGGAGATCGGTCACTTCCAGAACCGGCTGCGCCATTGCTTCAGTGCGCTCAAGCATTGCCGTGCCCCTTGTCCAAGATCAGAACCCCATCTCCGCGTTGCCAGCACGCGACCTGTTGCGCATCGGATCCTGCAAGTTGCGGAGAGTGCGTTCGACAGCGCTCAACGGCTTCGCCGCAGCGCGGCTGGAAATAGCAGCCGGCGGGCGGATGCATCAAATTGGGAACGGCGCCGGGGATTGCTTCCAATTCCTGCTTGGGAGCCAGGCGCTCCGGCAGACAGCGCAGTAGGGCCTGGGTATAGGGATGCTGGGGTGCATCGAGTACTGCGCGTGTTGCGCCGTGCTCGACAATACGGCCAGCATACATCACGTAGATCCGATCGCATAGTTGCGACACCACCGCGACATTGTGGCTGATGAAGATAACCGACGTTCCGGTACGGCGCGCGCGGTTCTGGATCAGCCGCAAGATCACCGCCTGAACGGTCACGTCGAGCGCGGTCGTCGGCTCATCGGCAATGATCAGCCCCGGATTGCAGGAGAATGCCATTGCGGTCAAAACGCGCTGCCGCATTCCGCCGGAAAGTTCGAACGGATAGGCCCGCATGATCCGCTCGGGTTCCCCGATCAGCATATCGGCGAGAATGTCATGCGCGCGCTGCTTGGCGTCCTCGAGGTTCGTCCCCTCGTGGCGCATGATGATGTCAGTCAACTGCTTGCCGATGCGGATGGTCGGGTTCAGCGCATTCATCGGCTCCTGAAAGATGGTCGACACCACCTTGCCACGCATGTTCTGCAGTTCTTTGTCGTCCATCGTCAAGGTGGCGCGACCGAACAGGCTGACCGATCCGCCGGTGATCTTGTATCGCCCCTTCGGCAACAATCCGGTTGCCGCCATGGTCGTGACCGACTTGCCACAGCCGGATTCGCCGACAACCCCGACAATCTCGGCCTTTCCGACCTCAATCGAGACATTGTCCAGTGCCTTGATCGAGCCGCTGAAGGTCGGAAATTCCAGTGAGAGCCCTTTAATTGCCAGAGCCTGACTGTCTGGTTGCGCTGTGCCGATCATCATCTGCTCCTCGAGCGCGGGTCGAGCATGTCGCGGATGCCGTCACCAACAAGATTGCATGAAATTGCCGAAAGCAGGATGGCGAGACCCGGAAATGTCGCATACCACCACTGATCGAGCATGTAGCTGCGTCCACTGCTGACCAGCGCCCCCCATTCGGCGGTCGGCGGCTGTGCGCCGAGACCGATGAAACTGAGGGCTGCGGCGATCAGCACGACGCTGCCGAGATCAAGCGTCGACTGCACGATAATCGGCGACATGACGTTCGGGAGGATGTGCCAGCGCAGGATATAAAAGGGCGACGCACCAAAGGTACGCGATGCCTTGACGAAAATCTGCTCTCTGAGCGAAAGCGTCTGTCCGCGGGCAAGGCGCACATATGCAGGTATGCGCACGATCGCCACCGCCAGCATCGAGTTGAACAGGCTCGGTCCGAGGGCTGCCGCCAGTGCCATGGCAAGCACCAGTGCCGGAAGCGCCATGATGACATCCATAAGGCGCATGATGCCGGTATCGATGCGACCACCGACCACGCCCGAAAGGCAACCGATCAGCACCCCAACCGACATCGAAATGAGAACGATCATGAAGGCGGCGCCGCAGGAGGCTCGAGAGCCGTAGATGACGCGTGAGAAAAGATCGCGGCCGACTTCGTCCGTCCCAAACCAATGTGCAGCACTCGGCGGCAGCAGCCGGGCGGTCAGGGAGACCTTGTCGGGATTGTAAGGTACGATCCAGGGCGCGGTAATGATAATGAACACCAGAAGCAGAATGATCGTGGTCCCCACAAGGGTGAGCGGGCTGCGGCGGCTCAAATACCAAACATAGCGCATTTGCTCCGACCAGGGCTTTTTCCTGCTCGTTGTCGTGCGCGCGGCGTCAGTGTTTGTCGGCATGATGGCGGACATGATCACACCTCCCGGATTTGTGGATCGGCGAGCATGTAGGCGAGATCGACGAGAAGGTTGATCAGCACATAACCGATGGATGCGACGATGGTGAAACCCATGATGGCGGGGAAATCGAGCGTCTGAATAGAGCTGACGACATAAGTTCCCATGCCCGGCCAGGCGAAGATCGTCTCAGTGAGGACCGCGCCGTAGAGAAGGTCGCCAAGTGCCAGGCCCAAAAGCGTGATCGAAGGGATCAGCGCGTTTCTGAGCGCGTAATTGAAGATGATCATTTTCCGTCGCAAACCGCTGGCCCGGGCAGTACGGATGTAATCCTCCTGCAGCACATCCAGCATCGAGGCACGGATCTGACGCGTGATGACGCCCATATTGGCGAAGGCGAGCACAAAGCCCGGCAGGATGATGTGATAGGCAGCGCTACGAAACGCGTCGAAGCGGCCCTGCAACAGGGAATCGATCAGCAGGAAGCCGGTAATGCGCTCCGGTGAGACAATGCCCATCGCCAAACGCCCGCTGCCGGGCAATATCTGGAGCTTCGCATAGAAGAAATAGATGAGGATGAGGCCGAACCAGAAGACCGGCATCGATATGCCGCAGACGGAGACGGTTCGCGCCAGCTGATCGATTGGACCATCCTTGTAGACCGCCGATACTACGCCCAGCGGCACGCCGAGACAGATCGCGATCAGCAACGCCACGGTTCCCAATTCCAAGGTAGCCGGCAGGAAAGCGCGTATATCTGCAGCAACGGGGCGGCTGGTGCGCAACGAGGTTCCGAGATCACCATGCAGAAGATTACCGATGTAGATTGTGAACTGTTCGACCACAGGCCGGTCAAGACCGAGGCTGCGGCGGACATTCTCCAGCGTCTCAGCACTTGCCCTGTCACCCGCGATCATACGGGCGGGATCGCCGGGTATCAGATGCGAGATCGTGAAGGTGATCACGGCGACCCCCAGCACCACGAAGAACAGAAGGATCAGACGGGGAATGATGATGCGGGTGATTGCCATGGACGTCAGCCCTTTCGCCAGAATAATCCTGACCTTGCCTTGAGCGTGATGCCGAAAAGTGTAGGCGGTTTTCGGGTGTCATCACGCTCTACTTCTTTGATTCTAGAGCGGATTCAGACTTTGGGTCGAACAGACCTAAAATCATCCGGCTCTAGGGTAAGGAGATCCTGCCGCTCCGGCCCTCTTCGTGAAACTCCAAGGTTTCGGTGATAAAGGATGGTGAGGCGGCAGGGTCGGTTTGAGCCGGCGCTTTATTGGGTCTTGGACATCGTGCCGAAATTATAGACCTGGATCAGCATGGGATTGTAGACGTAACCCTTTACTGCAGCACGACGGGCAAAGATGTCGTTCTTCTCCATGATGTAGAGATAGGGAGCATCATCAGCCGCAAGCTTCTGCGCATCGATGTAAAGCGACTTGCGCTTTTCCTCATCGACGATCGAGCCCGCTTCCTTCACCAGAGCGGTCACCTGCTTGTTGTTGTAGAATGACCGGTTGCCCGGACCACCCATTTTGTCGGCGTCGAACCAGTAGTTCATAAACATGTAGGGGTCGGCGAAATCTGGCGTCCAGGCACCGGGCGCCATGTCGAACTTGCCGTTGGCCACCATTTCTCGCTTCGTCGTATCGGCGACGGCCTGCAGTTCCAGCTTGATGCCAAGCTCGGCAAGAGAAGCCTGCAGTGCAAGGCCGATCGGCTCCCAGGCGGGATCGGCCTGCGAGAAGGTGTAGGTCAGGCGAATGTTACTCTTGCCGGATTCCTTCAGCAGCGCCTTTGCCTTGTCGACGTCGTAGCTGTACTGGAAACCCTGTGGATCGTGTCCCCACATGCCGCTCGGCACCGGGCCGCGCATCTGCTTGGCTTGCCCCTGCATGATGCCGTCGATGATACCCTGATAATCGACCGCATAGGAGATTGCCTGGCGAACCTTGACGTCATCCAGCGGCGGCTGCCGATTGTTCATGTAAATGTAGTTCACATACATGCTGGGATTGCTCTCGACCACGACGGAGCTGTCTTTCTGCAGCGCCTCTGCCTGGTCTGGCGGAATCTGTTCGATAATGTCCGCGTCACCGCTGGTCAGCTGAAGGCGACGGGCCGATATGTCGCCAACGACACGGATCACGACCTGGTTGAGAGCAGGCTTTGCGCCGGCATAATGCTCATTGCGGTCGAGGATGATGCTTTGATTTCGCTCCCAGGAAGAGATGCGATAGGGACCGCTACCCGCCGAGTGCTCGGCAAGCCATCCCTTTGCCATATCGCCATCCTTCTCATGCTCCATCACCTTCGGATTGATGATGGCAGCCCCCGAGACCGCGAGTGTCGAAATGAATGGCGCAAACGGCGCCGTCAGATGAAACCTCACCGTCTGCGGATCGACGACCTCAACCTCCTTGAGAACCGGAAACGCATCCGATGGCCCGGCCTTCAGCTTCATGAGCCGGTCAAAACTGAATTTGACCGCAGCTGCATCGACCGGCGAACCGTCATCGAACTTGTGGTCCTTGGCGAGCTTGAAGGTCCAGACCAGACCCGTGTCGTCGGCACTCCAGCTCTCGGAGAGTTCAGGCCCGACTTCCGTGGACGCACCCTTGTAAGCGACGAGCCGTTCATAGGCGGCGTAGGTGAGCGTGTAGCCGCTATTGCTGATCTCGATGCCTGGATCGGCCGTCGGCGCATCCTCCGCTCGCGCCAGAACCAATACATCCTGCGCCGCCATGGCGGCGGATAAGGGCGTCGACGCCAAAAGCAATGCAAAGCCGACGGATTTCCACTTGGAACCGTTCATCTCGTTGTCCTCCCCAGAACTGCAGTTCGCGCCCTCCCGGCACTCACCGCAGCAACAGTCTAGGAAACGATTTTCCTAAGTGCAATATTTTTTATTATCGTATGCGTCTTTTTATTTCTGCTTAGCTCGCCGTCTTGGGCAGCTGTGCCTTTGCGAGGGTCGAAACCAACTCGGTTTCGGGCGTCGAGCAGACGCAGAGAATTTGTGCAGGCTCTTCGCTGACGCTCAGATAGGCATGGCCGGTCATCGCGTCGAAATATGCGGAATCGCCCTTCTTAAGCCGCAGGGGCTCATAGATCTCGCTATGAAGCTCAAGCTCTCCTTCGAGAACATAGAAGAACTCTTCGCCCTTGTGCCGGATGAGCGGGCCGAATTCCTGCAGGGTGCGGGCATGCGCGATCGCTATGATCGGCACCATGGCCTTCTTGTAGATCTCGGTACAGACATAGAGATAGTCATAGTTCTTCGTGATGATCGACCGTCCATCCCCGGCCTTGGTATAGGTTCGGCGCCCCATCACGTTTGAGGTCTCGTCGGCATTGGCCAGCGTGCCGAAGAGCTCGGCGATATCGACCTTGATCCCCTGCGCAAGCTGGACCAGCCGATCATAGGTCAGCTGCATCTGATTGTTCTCGACCTTGGAAAGGGTCGAGACCGCGAGCCCGGTCATGGAACTCACCTCGGCAAGGGTCCAGTGATTGCGATTGCGGATATCCTTCAGGATATCACCGAGGCTGGATTTCGCATCATTCATCCGTGGCGTCTCCAATTCGCCTGCAACCATTCGCCCGCCAGTTCGCGCCGGTGCCGTAAACAGGGGCAGAATTCGATTGGCATGATAGGAAAACTATTTTCTATGGATTGAGCCCGTAATCAACATTCTGCTGAAAAGCAATCCATGCCCGTCGATGAAACAGCGCCCATCCCTACGAACATCCAGCCGTTTGACAGGAAATGATCTAGCGGACCAACGAGGGCAGGATAGTTCGCAGCCACCGAGAAAGGCCGTTCACGACCGCAGACGCAGAGCAACAGCGACCACAAGCAGGCCGGAGGATCTTGTGCGTGCCCACCTGCCGCCCCATCGTAGCGGATAGTGACCCGGACAGATGCGGACCACATTGGAGTGTGCCCCGCTTCTCTCGCGTGCAAAAGCACGCCACCGTCTTGTCCACCCATGCATCTCCGGCAGGAACCGCCGCACATTGTCCTGAAGATGGTTTAGCCTTGATCCGCCAGTGGATTATCGACCTTCGGCCAGTAGGACTTCGTCAGCTTGGTGAATGGCAGCTCATCGAAACGCGGCTGCAGCGCACCGGGAGCGCCGACATAAAGGATTTCGCTTGCGATGGGCTCGAAGCCGGCCCGGAAATGGTTGCTCGACTTGACGACGACAATTCTCTTTGTTGACGGGTCAAGACCAAGTGCCGTCATGCATTCCGGATGGAAGGTCTGCGTGCGCAAGGTATTGAGAACAATGTCCACACTTCCCGCGCTGATCCAGACTGCGTCGCCAATGCTGAGCGGCGTCGGTCCGAAGCGCTGGGTTATGTCCGATGCGATCCGCCGCACGGTAACGGTGAGGTCAAGCGGATCGCCCGAAGCCTTGCCGACCTTGCCGCCAATCCTCAGATCGAGCGTGGCCCCTTCCCCCGCCTCGCGGCACATGCGCACGGCAATGGGATCCCAATAGAGGCAGGACGCGACATCCTGGATGCCTCTCTCGATGATGCGGCGCAGGATGAACGTCGAGTCGCCGGGGGCGCCGCCGCCGGCATTGTCGGAGACATCGGCCAGCACGACGGGGCCATGTCCTGCGGCAAGTGCCTGATCGAGTGCCGCATCGATCGTCAGGTAATCATGCCGCATCTCCTCGCGCGCATCGTAGATTTCCCGGCCGAACGTCTCGGCGACGCGCGCCGCCTTTTGCCGATCATTGTCCGTCACGACAAGCATCTTGGCGCCGACATCGGCAACGTCACCCCAGGGAAAGCCGTGACCGAATGAGACGGAAAGGACGCCATCCTGACCTTCGATGGCCTTCATGCGATCGACAATTCCACGCAACGGTGCCTTGTGCGGATGAAATGTGCTGACGAGACGGCAGTCATAGACCGCCATCACCGGGCGAACCTCGCCGGCCAGTGTGCGTTCCATTAGCCGGAACAGCTGCTCCGCGACGATTTCGATATCGGTGTGAGGATATTCTTTGTAGGCGGCGATCATGGTCGCATTGCCGACCATGCGATCGGTGAGATGGCAATGCAGATCAAGCTCTGCGGCAACGGGAACGTCCGGACCGACGACCTGGCGCACATGCTCCAATAGATCACCTTCGACATCATCATAGCCATCGGCGACACAGGCGCCGTGCAGGGCAAGCATGACGGCGTCGACGGGCATTGCCGCCTTGAGATCGTCGAGGATGGTCTTGCGGAAGCCTTCATAGACCGCGCGCGTTGTCTTGCCGCCAGGTTCGGCGACGGCGCATAGGCTTTCGACCACGGTCCAGCCCTTTTCCCGGGCCGCGTTGCGCCAGACGAACATCTGCGATGAGCAGCAGTTCAGCGGCCTTTCCGTCGCGTCGCCATAGGCGATCAAATTTTCGCTGAAGGTCTCCAACCCGGTCTGCATTGGAGAAAATGTGTTGGTTTCGGTATCCAGTCCCGCGATGAACAGCTTCATTTTTGCCTCCCATATGCAGAAAGATATTTTCTCATCATAGAAATATGTTTATGGTCAGAAAGTCAAATCCAATATCCATACTAGGCAACGAGAGGGAGGAATCGATGCGCCTTTATATTTCCGCCGACATAGAGGGGATTGTCGGGGTGGTCAGCCGCGACCATCTGATGCCGGAAGGCTTCGAATACGAGAATGCACGTCGCTGGATGACCGACACCGTGGTGAACGCCTGCGAGGCCGCGCATGAGGAAGGCGTGGAGGAAATCATCCTCAGCGATTCCCATGGAAATGGCGAGAGCATTCTCATCGATCGCTTGCCGGATTATGTGCAGATCGTGCGCAGCTGGCCGCGCCCGTTGATGATGATGCAGGGCGTGGAACTCGGCTCCTTCGTCGGCGCGATGCTTCTGGGTTACCACGCCGGCGCCAGCCATATGAGTGGCGTGCTGTCACATACGATCGGCGGCACCGCTTTTGCCGAGATCCGGATCAACGGCGTCGTCATGCCGGAAGCAGGCATCAACGCCGCCGTCGCCGGGCACTTCGACGTGCCGGTGCTGCTCGCCTCCGGCGACAATGTGGCGCTGGCAGAGATCACCGAACGCATCGGAGATATCGTGACTGTGCCCGTGAAGACGGTTTACAGCACGCAGTCGGCGATCACACTCACCCCGAACGTCGCGCATCGCCGTATCCGCGAGGGCGTCAAGACCGCATTGGCCAGGGCAGGCTCGGCACGGCCTTTCAAGCTTGCCAATCCGGTGCTGGAGATCGTGTTCCGCAATCGCCTTCCAGCCGAATATCTCTCCTATCTGAAAGGCGTCGACCGCATCGATGGTTACACGATCCGCTATCAGGGCGACGACATGGTCGACGTCTCGCGCTTCATCCAGTTTGTGGTCGGATATAATTCGCGTCTGACCTTCTGACCGCCCATAACGGACATCATGCATGACTGACACACTCGTTCTCGGCGCCGGCATGGTCGGTGTCTCAACCGCACTTGCCCTACAGGAGAGCGGACATCAAGTCGTCCTTCTGGATCACAAGGCGCCGGGCCGGGAAACCAGTTATGGCAATGCCGGCTTCATCCAGACGGAAGCGGTCGAGCCATACCCGTTCCCGCGCTCCTTGCGCGAGATCCTCTCGGTTGTCTTCAAGCGCGGCAATGATGTCGATTGGCGGATGCGCGACATGGGGCACTTGGCCTGGCCTCTCTGGCGCTATTTTTCGCAATCTGCGCCCGCCCCCTACGCCAGAACCGTCGCCGCCTATTCAAAACTGGTGTTGCGCGCAAGCGACGACCATGCCCGCTTCATAGTCCCTGCCGGAGCGGATGATCTGATCGTCCGGCAGGGCTGGCGCGCGGTCTATCGTACGCCCGATAAATTCGAGGCGGCGGCGATAAGGGCCGAGCGGCTGAAGCTAGCTTATGGCGTCCCGTCTGACGTGCTCGGCGCCGATGAACTTGCTCTCCGCGAGCCGGGGTTGCGTCGCCGGCTTGCCGGCGCTGTTCATTGGACCTCGCCCTGGACCTGCCTTAACCCAGGCGAACTGGTGGCGCGTTATGCGTCGCTGTTTGTTAAACGTGGAGGCACGTTGGTCAGCGCCGACGCCATGTCACTGCAACAGCATGGTTCCGGTTGGCGTGTGCAATCCGCAGAGGGGACGATGACAGCACAAAATGCGGTCGTCTGTCTCGGCCCGTGGTCACCGGCACTCTTGAAGAGATTCGGCTACCGTGTCCCGATGGTATTCAAACGCGGCTACCACCGGCACTTCGCCGGCAAGGACGGCCCGCAAATCTCGACATTGGACATTGAAAACTCCACCGTCATCGCTCCAATGAACAGAGGATGGCGTGTTCTGACCGGCGCCCACATGGCGCCCCCGGGAACAGCACCGGCAACGCGTCAGATACTGCGCTCCGTCGAGGCCGCCCATGAGCTCTTTTCCCTCGGGGAGCCTATCGAGGACACTCCCTGGTCTGGATATCGTCCCTGCATGCCCGATATGCTGCCCGTCGTCGGCCCTGGCCGTCACAAAGGCCTGTGGTTCCATTTTGGTCATGGCCATCAGGGCTTCACGCTCGGCCCGACGACCGCCTTTCTGCTGGCCGAGCAAATGAACGGCGTAGATACCAACCCGCTTGCGCTCCCATTATTGCCATTGGCCAGAGATTGGGCGCTTGGCAACGCAAAGGCATAGCTGCATAGTTCAATCTTCCGACATTTGAGGCAGTATTGCCAACGATATTCAGGCTCATGCGCAGATATCAAAACGTTCCGGTCGTCGCAGGAGCAAGCCGATATCGTCGTAGGGTAAGATAGGTCGCATGACCCAGCCGAGCGGGGAGCACTGCGGCCCTTCCACTCCCCTTGCATAGAACATGCAAGCCGCTGCTCAGCGGCTTGGAAAAGTCAAGCATACGGCCAATCCGCCGCCTGTCGGTTCATCGAGAACAACGGATCCACCGTGAGCGCGAATGACTTGAGCAACAATCGCCAGTCCCATTCCTGTGCCATCGGATGCGGCGTTGGCCCCGCGAACAAAGGGGCGCAGGACCATCTCCCGCTCCTCGACCGGAATTCCAGGGCCGTGGTCCAGGATCTTCAACTGACGGGTTTCGAGCACCTCGACGATGATCATGTCGGAGCTATGCGCATGTCGTAAGGAATTGGAAATCAAATTGTCCAGCGCAACACGAATGGCCGCCTCCGAACCCCAGACGTTGACTGCTGCTTCGGGAGCACGCAACTCGATCTCGAGCCCCTGCTGAATAGCCCTGGGCACATGATCCGCAATGACCGAACGCGCGACCGCAGTCAGGTCGACGGCTGTGAAGGCGAGAGATTGGCCAGACAGGCGGGCAAGCTGAAGCGATGTCGTGACGATGGAAGCAAGGCGCGTCGCGTCGCGGATCAGCATCTCCCTGACCTCGACGTCCTTCACCAGATCCAGCTTGATGCGCAGCTTGGTCAGCGGCGTCCGTAACTCATGGGATGCGCTTGCAAGGAAATTTCGCTGCGCCTCGAAAGCATTGTCGATCCTCGTCAAGGCGGTATTAAATGCCGCTACCATCGGCCTGAGTTCGGTCGGCGTGTCCTGGTTGGGAATTCTGCGGCCATTGGGAAGACCGTCAATCTTCTCTGCCCAATCGACGACGCGGCGCACCGGCGTCGCAATGGTCTGTCGGATGGCGATCGCCGCGATCGTCACGGTTGTCACCAGGACGAGACCCAGAAGATGGTAAAGCCCCTGGGGCCAGAGTGCCCAAAGCGTCGCCAAGATGGTCTGAACACCGGAAAAGGAAATGCCGCCCAGGGCAATGACGACCTTTGAATTGGTGTCGTCCACCAATCTAAGCCCAAGCAACCGTTCGTCGCCGGAGGTATAGTAAAACTCGGAGGCAAAGATTTCCGAAGGGGCCGTTTTAATAATCTGACCGACGGAAGAAGGTATGGTTCCGTGAGAGATGGTTTGCTTTCCATCGCTCACGAGATACCAGAAAGATGGCTCCGCCTCGGCAAATCCCATGATGGTCGAAGGGAACCCCTTTTGCTCCAGAACGAGCCTGCCACCGCTATCGTAAGTCATCCCCGATCGAAGGAGCTTGCCCACAACGTCGGCATTCATCCGCTGCTTGGACTTCACGTCCGTGCTGAGGAAGACACCCAACGTCACGACGGTACTCAGCACCATGACGCAAGCCATACCGACAATCAGCAGGCCCGCGACTGGGAATGCGATCGAGCGCGACGGCCACCTCATTCCTGCACCAGCATGTAACCGATCCCGCGAATGGTCCGAATGTTTACATCGCAATTGGCTTCACGCAATCGTCGACGCAGACGCGAGACATGAGACTCGATGACATTCGACTCGATTTCGTCGTCGAGGCTATAGGTGGATGCTTCCAACGTATCACGCTGAACCACGCGGCCAGCCCGGCGCATCAACGCTTCCAGAATGCCCAATTCTCGTCGTGGGATGTTCAGCACGGTTTCACCGATCATGGCCGAGCGATGGTTGAGATCGAAGATCAAGTTTCCGAACTGCGTGCAGCCCGTTTCGTCGAGATTGTAGCGTCGCAAGACAGCCCTTGCGCGCGCGACCAGCTCCATCGGCTCGAACGGCTTGCCGATATATTCGTCCGCCCCCTTATCCAGCGCGGACACGATGTCGAGGGGGTCATCCAGCGCCGTCAATATCAACGTAGCCGGACGCGGGCGTAGCTGGCGCAACGTCGACAGCAAGGAAAGACCGTCGCCATCCGGGAGGCGACGATCGATAATGACCAGATCGAATTTGAACGCAAGGAGTGCCGCTTCCGCATCGGCAATGGTCGCGAAAATATCCGTCACCCCGATCGAGCTTTCCATCATCGCCTTAAGGGAGGTGGCGAGTTCGAGATCATCTTCAACGATCAGAATATGCATGTCTTGCCTGAGCTAGAGCGTGAATGTGTTGGTACGATGCAAACTTACACCGATGCCGGAACGTCCGGGCCGCTCTCGCAAGGCGATACGGCAAATATGCGACACGAAAGCAGGCGAGACGCTTAGCCGGCCGACATCTCTTCAATAGTCATAGTTTGGCGCCTCAATTGATCTTTCCATCCGACGCTCACGCGCAAGGTCGATGCGTTGCTTGCAAACGGCAAACTCCGTAGAGCCGCGTTCAAAGCCATACTGCGCGCAGCGCTCGCCATCTTCTGTGGACTGGCATCCCATTAGCAGGAGGGAAAGGGCGAGTGCAAAACAATAACGCATGGAGATACCTCAGGATTTTTCATTTCGTTGGTGGTTGCCGGCAAATGCGGCGCGAACATTACGGCAGCCTTACAGGCTGGGAGCGCTCGTTCCTTGGCGATGCTCGCCATTGGAAGGCGACGCAAGCTTGACCGGAGGCGCAGCTGGCACTCCGGAATTGGACGCATGAGCCCCCTTGTCGGTCCATGACGGAGGCGCCCCGAACGATGCGCCGATCTCGCCGATGATGCCGGGCGAACGGCCAAAATTCTCGCACAGGGGCGAGCCTGGCTTGCCGCCAAGTGCCGTGCGAATTTCATAGAAGGACGGCAGGCGAATATTCAGCCCCCCTGGCTCCTTGCCGGCAATGATCATTCTGGAGAACTCGCTTCCGAAGGCCGCAGCCAGATCGTAGGCGTCTCCGACTTTTGATACGCGCGCCTTGCTCGTAAAGGAATTTGCTCCTCGAGACCAAACGACGGCGGCGCGCTGGACGCCGGCGCCGTCAAGCGCTTCCGCCTCCACGGCCAGTCCGCCAAGCCCCAGAGGAAGGCGTGGAATCTGCACCGGTAAAGCGATCGAACTACCGATCGAAATCGCCTTCGCTGCGCCGGCGACCGTTGGCTGGGTGGGGACTATGTCGGTAATCACGGCCTTTATCGTCAGATCCGGAGAGCCGCTGAGCGGAACGATCTGATATTTCTCGCTCATTGCAAAGCAGATGGCACGATCTATCGAATTCGAGACCAAAAGCCTGTCTCTTGGATTTTGAATTCTGCTTCCAGCCGTGAGCGTCAACGTCGTTGGCCAGATGGCAATCCTTTTGACTTCCTTTAATTTCTCCTTGTCCAGAAATACTCTGGATTTCGAGAATCTGCCCTTTGGCGCGCCGAGATTGCCGTAGGACGAGAGCATGCCTCCTTCCTTGAGCGGAACCGAACTACAGCCGCTTGTGATCGCCAGGATGAAGCAGGCTGCCCGCACAGACCAACGCGCGGACATCGGCCGCACAGCAGTTATCGGCGTCGACCTGGTCGACAATGCAATCGGATGCATACAATACAACTCCTTTGTGAAAGCTGCATCCGATTGCGATCCAACCCTTGTGATAACCTTACGGCATGTCGGCCTGTGGGGCTCATTGTCTGCAGAATCTCATTTCAGGATCAGTATGGCGACTGGTCCGCCCAGCAGCGCTCCAACGATAAAGGCCGAGAGAAAATATCGCATGAGAAGACGAAAGATGAACTCGAGGTAATTCATTCTGTGATGCCCGCTGCGTTGCGATGGTTGTTGCCAGATCGACGTCACGCGGATCATGTTTCCGGCCGATCGAACGATCGGAAAATCCAGCCTCGTCTCTGCGCCGATACATCCAGAAGCCATCATTTGTGGCCAATCTCTCAGCGCCGGCACCGACAGTCGCTAAGTTTCCAATATTACCGCAGTCTTACCTACTGTCCCGACCAAGGGAGCGAGATCGGATGCAGGTTTTGCGCATCTCACCTGAACGAACGACTTCGGTTGGCGGCGAAGCGAAGGGCTCGAGCGCGACGATATTTATTACCAGGAGGCCATCGTTGCCCTCCCCTCTCACCTGGCAGAGAAAGGGAAGGGCAATCCGTAGGGTGCAACAGCAATCAGGCGGATTTGAGTGAGCCGGACCTTTAGCGTTGCCCGGCACACTCCATCAGGCGTCGAACACCTGCTGCGATGCCCCCCGGATGATCCTCTTGCAGATAGTGGGCTCCGGCTCCCAGCGGAACCACTTCACAGTTGCGCAGCGTGGAGGCAAATTTCCGAGCAAAATCGGGTGAAACCAAAGCCCCAGGCTCACCTACGAACAGCATTTTCGGATAGGTGCTTTCACGCAACGCGGCATGAGCGGCACTCAGAAGCGCCCACACGTCGCCGGGCTCGCCGGCTATCGGCAGTTGATTTGGAAAGCGCCACACAGGGCGCCGCGTTTCCGGCGTCGGGAACGGCGCGCGATACGCCGACATTTCCTCTTCGGTGAGTGGGCGTTTGATCGAACCGGGAAGGACGCGCTCCACGAAGATATTGTCCTCCAGTATAAGTTTCTCGCCAATTCCAGGCGTGCGGAACTTCTGAAACAACTCTCGTGCCGCAGGCACCTGATGAAACTCGTCCCAGCTTTCCATCGGCCGAATGAACTCCATGAAGGCAAGTCCACGCATGAATTCCGGCAGGCGTGCTGCCCGTTCGAAAGCAAATGCGGTACCCCAGTCCTGAGCAACGATGAATGCCGAGGATATTTCCAGCGCCTCAATGAACGCGTCGAGATAGCGGATGTGATCGACAAAGCGATAGTCGATCTCTGGCTTGCCCGATTGCCCGAAGCCGATGAGATCGGGCGCGATGCACCGGGCATGCGGCGCAACATCGGCGATGATGTCTCGCCAGATATAGGAGCAGGTCGGATTCCCATGCAGGAAGAGAACCACCGGCCCGTTCTTCGGGCCTGCGTCTCGATAGGTCATATAGGAATCCAGAACCTCTACGCGATGCATTTCGGAATGGTTGGTCATCGGATTTTCCTTTTCAATATGGACGTCCGTATTGATCTCGGACACGTTATGAGCTCTGTGACCTGCCATTCGATGGGTAAGGCCACGGATGATGGGAAAATGATAAGGACTTGCGCGAAAGGTTTCCTCTCCTCGCCCCTTGATTATTAATACAGACGTACGTATTGTCAACACATGCCAAAGCCATCGAACAAAAACGACATTATTGCCGCCGGCCTACGGGTCATGTTCCGCAAGGGATATAACGGAGCCGGCATAAGAGACGTCGTTGCCGAGGCAGGCGTGCCCCAGGGCTCCTTCACCAATCACTTCCGCTCAAAGGAAGCTTTCGCCGCCGAGGTTCTCGACCAGTATTTTGCCCATACCCGCGAGCTTGTCGGGCAAGCGTTGAATGATCGCTCCCTCGGACCTCGCGAGCGGCTGCTACGCTATCTTGAAATCATTACCGAGCGTCTTGCCGACGACGACTATCTTCGCGGTTGTCTGATCGGCGATTTCAGTATCGAGGTTTCGCAGACGAGCGAGTTGCTGCGCGAACGGCTCGTGACGATCTATCAGGAATGGCGCAAGCCATTCGAGCGCTGCATCACGGAAGCCCAGCAAGCAGGTGAAATCGGCACGCGGTTTTCGGCAAGCGATCTGGCGGATTTCCTGCTTGTCTCCTGGGAAGGAGCCATTCTGCGAATGAAAGTGGACCGAAGCGCAGAAGCGCTCGATCGCTTCAAGCGGATCGCGTTTGCAACGGTTTTCGCCGCCGAGCCTCCTTTTTGATCTCAGCAGAGCGGATCCTGACCGCAATCGGCGACCGATCAGACCCGGAGAGCTAACACGGCCGCATCTCGACTGGCCGCTTACCTCCGACTATGTTCCTGCAAGTCAGTGCGTCACAACCCTTAGAGCCAAGAGGCCTCATCATATGCGCCAGCCCCGCATCGCCATTATCCTTGACGAGAACACCAGCACGGGCGGAACGCGCTATGAAGCAGCCAAGGGATATTTTCGCGGCGTGCGCGATGCAGGAGGTCTCCCCTTTGGTATTCCATACGTACCTGAAATCGTCGACATTGCTTTGAATGAGTTCGACGGCTTTGTGTCCGTCGGCGGACGGTTTGCATTTCCGGACCACTGGTACATTGAAGGAGAAATCTCTCGGGCACCGCCATCGGAGCGCCTTGAGGTCGAACGAGCAATCATGGAGGGCTATCTTCAAAAGGATAAGCCCGTTCTCGGCATCTGTTCGGGCATGCAGATGCTCGCATGTTTGAACGGCTGTCGCCTCACGCCTGATCTCAAGGCAACCTTTCCCTCGGCAGGGGAACACGACAAGCGGGATCATCTTCATTCGATCGAGATTCTTCCGGGATCGCGTCTGGCGAAAATCATCGGCAAATCGAGCATCGACGTAAACACATTCCATCGCGAGGCGGTCGCTCAGGTTTCACCGGCTGTTCTTGCGAGTGCTTTGGCAAAGGATGGCATCATCGAAGCGATCGAGGTCACTTCTGCCTCCTTCGCCGTCGGCCTCCAATGGCATCAGGAACAGCATGCAGGGACGGATCATCCGGGAAACGCCGTTTTTCGGAGCTTTGTGGAAGCGGCCGCCGGTACCGCGACATCCGTTCGTTAGAACCGCTCAGGTTTGGAGGTCGGTCTATGCCTTCCGGTGGAATGCTTTTGCCAGCAACCTTCCAATTGCATTTCAAGCGTGAATTCAGATAGTTCTATCCCGCCGTCAACCTCAGGACGATCGAGACGGCCGTGTTCCCGCAGGCAGGTGATTGATATGAAAATGCGTTTGTCGTGGCTTTCGGCGTCATGCCTTGCCCTATTCGGGCTGCTTGGAACGGACGTCCTGGCTCAAGCTACGTCGGAACAGAGTTGGCTGGAGGATCCGGGCAGCCACTGCAAATTCGTCGCTCCGGCTTCGCTCACAAGCGGACCGACTTTCTGGGTCGGTGACTGTGCGAACGGCAAAGCCTCCGGAACCGGAATGCTGCGCCGCCGGGACGGCGACCGGGTTGGTGTGGCCTTCCTTGGGAAAATGGCGGATGGCATTCCTCGTATTGGCGTCGTCGACCTCGGCGATGGATACAGGGCCGGCAAGTTCGAGAGCGGTGACATTGGCGGTCAATCAGACTTGGATCCACAAGTTCGGATCGATTCCTTTCGTGTGGCGGTCGAAGCGGCTCGGCTCGTGAGTGTCAAATACAAGGCGGAGCACAAGGATGCCTCCGCGCAATTCTATCAGGCACTCGCCGAAACGCTCGAAGCTCAGATCGAGTAAGCGGCGACAATCTCCCTCTGGCTCGGCGTCGCGGCACCGGGGAATGCAAAATGGCATATGCCTTCGATCAACAACCATCCGAAGCTTGACCGCCAGGACCAGGTTAGCATGCTATCAAAAGTGAGGAAAAATGGAGATGCTGGCACGCATAGTCGTCAGTTTATGTTTGGTATCAACGGCCGTCATGGCCGCCGACAGCAACACCTATCGAAACTCCCGATTCGGCTATTCCATTGATCTTCCGACAGAATTCAAGACGGTGTCGGTCGCCGACAATGGTGATGGCATGAGCCTTCAGTCAGTTGAAGGTACGGCCAAGCTCCTGGTCTGGGGAAACTACATCATGGATGGGAGTTTCAGGGACGAGAGCAATAGCCGCCGAAAATTCTACATCGAGGACGGCTGGCAGATATCCTATCAAAAGCAGACGGCGTCCTGGGCGAGCTTTTCCGGCGCGAAGGAAAATCGCATCCTGTATGTCAGAGAGATTGCGCTCTGCGATGGCGCGGTCGGCAATTTCTCGCTTGAATATCCCAGCAGTGATCAGCAGCGATACGGTGCTGTCGTCGACAAGCTCGTGAAGAGCATGGCGGCCGCGAAACCCTGCAAGTAAACTGCGCGGCCGCAAAAGCCGGCTTTTAAGGCCGGCTTTTCGTCGGAGACATCGCCTCGGCCACTGCAAGCTCGGCCATGGCAAGCGCCGCCTCGCGGGTTCTGGCAGCGGCAATGAAGCGGCCATTGTGACAAAAGGTTGCTCCCTCGATGCCGCAGGCCATCTCCAGATCATGATCGGTCAGCCCAGCCCAGGCTGCCGGCAGATCGGCTCGCAGAGCAAAGCCGTCTTCCGCCCGGCGGATACCGGTCAGGCACCAATCCTTCTCGCGCGGATGAACGACGAAGAGCAGATGGTCGGCGCCTGCCTTTACGATTGCGGGACGGAACGGCATTCCCATCGGAAGCTCAAGGACCCGCCCCTCGCCCGTCCTTAGGATTGCCTGATGAACGATCGCCTCGGCGCGCAATTTTGCGGCACTCTGTCCGATCCTCGCCTCGACGAAGCTGCGGGCGATCGAAAGCGCATGGTGGAACCCACGATCGTCAGCCTCTGGGTCTGTTTCGTCGAAAACAGGCTTTAAGGTTTCAAGGAGCGCTGGCAGCGTCAGTGAGGCAAGCGGCCCCGCAGCCGAGGGGCTGAGCGGACCGTTATCCACCAGATCGATTGGCAGCACAAAGCTCGCATCGAAGGAGGCATGAATCGTGTCGACATGCGCCTCTGGAAGATCCAAGGCCATGAGGTAGTCGCGGCCATAGTGCTTCCAGATCAATCCGAACGAACTGAAGGGCTGACCATCGTCTCGCAACGGGGCGCCACGCTGATGGTGATCGAAGATCCGCGCTGCGGCGTCGTATTTGCCTCCGACATCGTAGATGATGCGGTCTGAACCAGGTGTGATCCACTCGGGCATCCTGCTGCGCACGAGGCGGGCCTGCGGGAAAAGCCTGGTCAGGATGACGCTGGACATGAGCTCATCGGCATGGAAACCACCCGAATGAGTGACGAGAAAATCTGGAATCATGCCGGCATGCACCTTGTCGTTCGTGAAACGCCCGCCTGTGGGCTTGGCACCAGATAGCCGCTGCCGGCTGGTATCTCAACCCGCCATTTCCGACTTGGCGCAATCGCTCGCGAAAAAACTCCAAAGTGCCCCGTCACAAGAGCTATGATGATACCGGTTCACAGCAGTGTCGCGACCGTGGCGACGACGGCCGTCAGGAGATAAGTTGAAGATTGCCTGATGTGCTATGACATCGCCCAAATGCAGGAACAGAGGTTTGCCGATGAGTTCTCCGCAGTGTCCCATGCCGACCGAAGCAGCTATGTTGAGTTTCCTGGACATTTGCGATTCCTTCTACCCTCCGGATGCTGTGTCGGCGTCCATTGGCCAGCAACGCAAATGGTACGACGCGCTTTGCGCTCGTTTTGATCGCCCCCTGCCCCAGGGTGTGGCCGCGTTGGACGCTCTCATCGTCGGCACGATCCCGGTTCGGCATTATCGGCCGGCCAACATCCGTACGTCGACAAGCCTGCTTTATCTGCATGGGGGCGGTTTCGTGGTCGGCTCGCTCGATAGCCATCACGCCATCTGCGCCGAAATTACCGACCATGTCGGAGCTCAGCTGGTTTCGGTCGACTATCGTCTCGCCCCGGAGCATCCTTGGCCGGCGCAGACCGACGACTGCTTCGCTGTCCTGAAACAATTGCTTGCCGAACGGAAAAGCGTCGTGCTGATCGGCGACAGCGCCGGCGGCAATCTGGCGGCGGGGCTGGCGATCCGGGCGCTGAGCGAAGGGCTTTCGGGTGTTGTCGGACAGATCCTGATCTATCCCGCACTGGGCGGCGATCTCGTTTCCGGCTCTTATCTGGAGATGAGCGATGCCCCAGGGCTGACGACGGCCGATGTCGCTTATTACCGCAACATTCTGCAGGCGCCGTCTGGCGATCCTGTGGCCGCGCCGCTTGCATTGGCATCGCTTGCCGGCCTCCCGCCAACCTTCATTACGGTAGCGCATTTCGATCCGCTGCGCGACGATGGTCGCCTTTATGCCGCCCGGCTGGCACAGGCGGGTGTCGAAGTCTGGTTCCGCGAAGAACCCCAGATGGTGCACGCATGGCTGCGGGCAAGGCACATGAGCGATGGAGCCCGCGCCGGCTTTGCAGCCATATGCGCCGCAGCCAGTCGCTTCGCCGGATCGGTCTGAGAACGCCGTTTCAGTTTCCGGCGCTCTCCATCCTTCGGGTCGTCAGAACTCGTTCCAGCCAACCGATCTCCATCTCGGGCACCGACTTCAGCAACAGGTCGGTATAGTCGTCGAACGGTGGCGAGAGCGCTTGCGACTTCGGACCGAAGCGAACCAGCTTGCCGCGATGCATGACAGCAACGCTATCGGCAATCGCCCGCACGATCGCGATATCGTGGGTGATGAAGACATAGGAAAGATGAGCTTCTTCCTGCAGCCTGAGCAACAGCTTCAGAATGCCCTCCGCGACGAGCGGGTCGAGCGCCGATGTCGGCTCGTCACACAGAATAAGTTCAGGCTTGGCCGCAAGCGCACGGGCGATCGCAACGCGTTGTTTCTGACCGCCGGAGAGCTCGGCCGGGTAGCGGTCGATAAAGCCATTGCCCATCTCGATTTGATCCAACAGCTCCTTCACCCGCGCGGTCTTGGCCGCACCGTGCAGGCCGTCATAAAAAGTCAGCGGGCGCCCGATGATATCGCGCACCGTCTGGCGCGGATTCATGGCCGTATCGGCCATCTGGTAGATCAGCTGGATGCGGCGCAGCTCCTCGCGCGAGCGGTTCTTCAACGCCGGCGTCAGCGGCTTGCCGTCGAATATGATCCGCCCGTCGCTTGGCGGCAAAAGGCCGGTTATGACACGGGCAAGTGTCGACTTGCCCGAGCCGGACTCGCCGACAACAGCCAAGGTCTGACCCTTTGGCACATGTAGCGAAACATCGTGCAAAACCTTGAAACCATTGGAATATTGCGCGCTGATATTCTCCACTCTCAACAGTGCGCTTGACTGGTCGACAGCCTCTGCCCGCGCCTCCTGCCGGACGTTGACGAGCGCTCGGGTGTAATCCTGCCGCGGCGCCTCGATGATCTGCTGGACGCTGCCGTATTCAACCATCTTGCCATGCCTCAACACCATGATGTCGTCGGAAATCTGGGCGACGACGGCAAGATCATGCGTGATGTAGAGCGCTGCCGTATGCGTCTCCTCGATGGCGTGCTTGATCGCCGCCAGCACATCGATTTGCGTCGTCACGTCAAGCGCGGTCGTCGGCTCGTCGAAAACGATCAGTTCGGGGTTGGAGCAGAGCGCCATGGCGGTCATGGCGCGCTGCAACTGACCACCCGAGACCTGATGCGGATAGCGTTCGCCGAATGTTTCCGGATTGGGCAGGCCAAGAACCCTGAAGAGATAGAGCGCTCGCTTCCTGGCGTCCTCCTTCGTCATCAGACCGTGCTTGACGGTGGCTTCGATGACCTGATCGCCCAGCCGGTGCGCCGGATTGAAGGCGGCGGCGGCCGATTGGGCGACGTAGCAGACCCGCGCGCCACGGATCCTGCGGATGCCGGATTTGCCGAGCGGCAGGATGTCCTTGCCGTCGAGCAGCACCTGGCCGCTGGTAATCTCGGCGCCGCCGCGGCCGTAGGCCAGCGCCGAAAGGCCGATGGTGGACTTGCCGGCACCGGACTCGCCGATCAACCCGAGCACCTTACCCCGCTGAAGATCGAAGGAGACACCATCGACGATGGTGACGCGTTTCGGCGGTTCGCCGGGCGGATAGCTGGTTGCCTCGATCTTCAGATCGCGTACGGAAAGAAGCTCAGGCATCGCCACGCCCTCCCTTGAGGCTGGAGGTGCGCCTTAAGAGCCAGTCGACCACCAGATTGACACAGATTGCCAGAGCCGCGATGGCGGAACCCGGCACGAGGGCGGCGGAAATGCCGAAAATGATCCCATCCTTGTTGTCCTTGACCATGCCGCCCCAGTCAGCCGCCGGAGGCTGGATGCCGAGACCGAGGAAGGACAAGGTCGAGAGGAACAGGATCGAGAAGGCGAAGCGCAGCCCGAACTCCGCCAGCAACGGCGATAGCGTATTGGGCAGGATCTCGCGGAAGATGATCCAGAGCCTGCCCTCGCCGCGCAGCTTGGCTGCTTCCACGAATTCCATGACCGCGACATCGAGCGCCACGGCACGGCCGAGGCGATAGACGCGGGTGGAATCGAGAATGGCCATGACGAGGATCAGCACGATCAGGTTCTGCGGCAGGACGGCGAGCACGACGAGTGCGAAGATCAAGGTCGGGATCGACATCATCAGGTCGTTGAAGCGCGAGAAGATGGTGTCGATCAAGCCGCGCGAGACGGCGGCGGTGAAGCTCAGGATGATGCCGAGCGAGAAGGAAATGATCGTTGCTCCCAGCGCGACGAAGAGCGTCGTGCGGGTACCGTAGATCAGACGCGACAGGATATCTCGGCCGAGATTATCGAGGCCGAAGAAATATTGCGCATCAGCAGGCTGCCAGACATTGCCGACGACTTCCGTCTCGCCGTAAGGCGCGATCCAGGGTGCAAAGATCGCGCAGACGAAGGCAATCAGAATGCCGGCGATGCCGATCCAGGCGGTGATGGGGATATCTCTCAATCTCATCGTGGATGCCTCAGGCGCGGATTGGCAATGATGGCGAGAATATCGGCGGTCATGTTGAGGAAGATATAGACGGCCGCAAAGATCAGGCCGCAAGCCTGTACCACGGGCATGTCACGGACCGTCACCGCATCGACCATGTATTGGCCCATGCCGGGATAGACGAAGACGACTTCGACAACGACAACACCGACGATCAGATAGGCAAGGTTCAGCGCGATGACATTGATGATCGGCGCCAGCGCATTGGGCGCTGCATGCTTGACGATAGCGCGGAAGGCCGAGAGCCCCTTCAGCTCGGCCGTCTCCATGTAAGCCGACGACATGACCGACAAGATGGCCGCCCGGGTCATGCGCATCATATGCGCAAGCACGACCAGAACGAGGGTTGCCGTTGGCAGGGCGATTGCATTTAGTCGATCGATGAAGCCCATGCCGTCAAAGACAGTCGCAGGGAAGGTCGCGACACCGAACTTCACGGAAAAGAACATGATGAGGAGATAGCCGATGAAGAATTCCGGCAGCGAGATCGCCGCCAGCGATATGACGTTGATGATCTTGTCCGGCATTCGGTTTCGGAAATGGACGGCGAGCATGCCCAGACAAACCGCCAGTGGCACCGAGATCAAGGCGGCAAACCCTGCCAGGAATAGCGAATTGCCGAGGCGCTTGCCGATCTGCTCGCTAACGGAGTTCTTGCTCGCCCAAGAGGTGCCGAAATCGCCCTTGACGGCGTTGCCGAGCCACTCAACGTAGCGGGTGACGACGGGCCGGTTGAGACCGAGCTCCTCGCGGATATTGGCGACGGCCTGCGGTGTTGCCGACTGGCCGAGATAGGTGGTGGCGAAATCGCCCGGCAACGCCTCGAGCCCGCCGAAGATCAGGATGGAAACGGCGAACAAAAGAACGATGCTGAGCACGCAACGCTCGATGATGAGGGACAGCAACGGGAAACGCTGCTTGAACCTCAGCCCGGGCAAAACGGTTCCGGGGGGCAGATTGGACATGGCCGATGCCTCGCGCTTAAACGTCGGGAGGACCGCGAAAATCATCCGCGGTCCCGGCTTCCTCAAGTATGAGGGCCTATTCGCCCGGTTTGGGCATCAGGCATCCAGCCAGACGCGGGTCGCGACGTAGCCGTTCGACATGTCGTTGCCGATGTCATGAACATAGCCCTTCACCTTTTTTGTGGAGGCATTCACGAAATCATTGAACATCGGCAGGATGACGCCGCCTTCGTCGCGCACCATCATCGCCATGGCGCGATAGAGCTCCTTGCGCTTGGCTTCGTCCAGTTCGGAACGGGCCTGAAGCAGAAGCTTGTCGAAGTCGGGACGCTTGAAGCGCGTGTCGTTCCAGTCCGCCGTCGAAAGATAGGCGGTGGAATACATCTGGTCCTGTGTCGGCCGTCCGCCCCAATAGGAAGTGGAAAAGGGCTGAACGTTCCAGACGTTGGTCCAGTAGCCGTCGCCCGGTTCGCGCTTGACCTCGATGGTGATGCCGGCCTTCTTGCAGCTTTCCTGATAAAGGACCGCGGCGTCGACGGCACCGGGGAACGCGACTTCCGAGGTGCGCAAAAGGACCGAGCCGCTGTGACCGGACTTCTTGTAGTGGAAAGAGGCCTTGTCGGGATCGTAGGCGCGCTGTTCGATCCCTTCGGGGAAGAGGGCGTAGGTGCTGTTGATCGGGAAATCATTGCCGACCTTCCCGTAGCCGCCGAGGATCTTCTTGACCATGGTCTCGCGATCCATGGCGTATTTCAGGGCCATGCGCAGATCGTTATTGTCGAAGGGCGCCTTGTCGCAATGCATGATGAAGACATAGTGGCCGCGGCCGGCGGTCGACAGGATCTCCACGGTCGGCGCACGCTTCAGAAGATCCACGGTCTTCGGGTCGACGCGGTTGATATAATGGACCTGACCGGATGAAAGTGCGGCGATGCGCGCCGTCGCATCGTTCATCGTGATGATCTCGACGCTATCGACAAAGCCGCGGTCGGTGCGCCAGTCGTCCTTGTTGCGCTCGAAGGTGGCGCGCACGCCCGGCTCGAAACTGACCATCTTGTAGGGACCGGTGCCGATCGATGCGAGCGGATCATCATTGCCGCCGTTTGGTTGGATGACAAGGTGATAGTCGGTCAGCAGCAACGGCATGTCGGCGTTGCCTTCGGTCAGCGTCAGGACGAGGTTGTCGCCGTCGGCCTTGATGTCCTTGATCGACTTCATGACACCGAGTGCGCCCGATTCCGATTTCGCATCGGTATGGCGCTTGAGCGTGGCAACGACGTCGTCGATCGTCAGATCCTTGCCGTTGTGGAACTTGACACCCTTGCGGATCTTGAAGGTCCAGGTCGCGGCATCCTTTGAAGGCTCCCAGGATTCCGCGAGCGAGGGAACGGCAGCACCCGTCAACGGATGCGATTCCACCAGCATGTCGCCCCAGCAACGGCCGATACAGAACATGACCTGAGACAGGAATTTCGCCGGATCCTTGGAATCGGTCGCAGCACCGCCTTCAAGGCCGAGCTTCAGATGACCGCCGCGCTTCGGTTCGGCTGCCATTGCACTTTCGGTAAAGAGCTTGTCGGCGAGTGCCAAAGTCACGCCGGCTGCCATTGCACGTCCCATGAATTCGCGGCGGTTGAGGCCACCGGACGTGACGCGATTTGCCAAATACTTTGTATAGTCGTTCATTCCCCTGTTCCTTCTTTTTGTCGTGTTGACAGAATTCTCGGACAGCGCGCCCCAGGAAACGGTTTCCTCTTCCGCCTGACGCCTGATGTCCGTGACCATGTGGGAAAAATGCTGCGGTTGCCGCCGCCCCTATTTTCCTTTCCAGATTGGGGCTCGCTTCTCGGCGAAAGCCCGGGCACCTTCCAATTGATCCTCGCTCGAATAGAGAATATCGACGGTCGCAAACTGCCGTTTGGTGATCTTGTTCATGGCAGTCTGAAATGTCGCTCCCTCAGCTTCGCGGACGATTTCCTTGATGGCCGCGTAGACCAGCGGTGGCCCGCTTGCGAGCAGTCGCGCCAGCTCCCACGCTCTGTCCATCAGCCTGTCGGCGACGACGATTTCGTTGACGAAGCCCCAGCGATGCGCCTCTTCAACGTCGAGCCACCGGCCTGTCAGCAACATATCCATCGCGATGTGATACGGAATGCGTTTCGGCAATTTGATCGAGGCCGCATCGGCAACGGTGCCCGAGCGGATTTCCGGCAATGCAAAGGTCGCATGGGGCGCGGCTATGATCAGATCCGCCGAAAGTGCGATCTCAAGGCCGCCGCCACAACAGATGCCGTTGACAGCGCAGATAACCGGCTTGTTGAGATCACGCAGTTCCTGCAGGCCGCCGAAGCCACCGACGCCATAGTCGCCATCCACCGCGTCTCCGGCCGCTGCAGCTTTCAAATCCCAGCCGGCAGAAAAGAACTTCTCGCCAGCACCAGTGACGATCGCCACCCGCAAATCTGGATTGTCGCGAAAGTCGCGAAAAATCAGTCCCATCTTGCGGCTTGTTTCCAGATCGATGGCATTCGCCTTCGGCCGGTCAACGACAACCTCGAGGATGCCATCATCGCATCGGGTTCGAATGGGGTCCTGCAACTTCTGCTACCTCCTTCGCCGAATGAGGGCATCCGCAGCGACGACGCCACCGGACCCAGCCAAAACCATCAAGGGATTAATGTCCAGTTCCTCGAGCCGCGCGGCGTTCTTTACGACATATTCTGCCGCCGATACGACGGCATCGGCGACGGTTTCGAGGCTGCTGCTTGAATTGCCACGATAACCTTCGATCAGCTTGCGGACTTTGAGCCGCGAAATCCGGTCCAACACCTCGGCTTTCGTGGCTGGAAGCGTCAAAACGACAGAATCCTCCAGCAATTCCACGAGAATTCCGCCCGCACCGACCGTCAGGGTCAGCCCGACGACGGGATCTCGGACTGCGCCGACGATCAATTCTGCAAGAGGACGATCGACCATGCGTTCAACGAGAAATCCGCGCGCCACATGGCTCATGCCTTCCGCCGCGTCTTTGACGGCACTTCTATCGCATAGGTTGAGTTTGACCGCACCGACATCGGATTTATGTTCGACGCCGAGCGCCTTAAGTGCGACAGGGAAGCCGAGCTCCTCTGCGCGACCGGCCGCTTCACTTGCCGTGGCCGCGGTCTTGCCGAGGGGCACGGCAAGGCCTGCCGCCGCAAGCTCAACCTTGGCTGCAGCTTCGCTCAGGGTCTCGATTTCACCGGCATCGGCTTGCGCATCGAGGAGCGGCAAGGGTCGCGGTTTTTCCCAGGCGTTGGCTATTCCGCTTGCAATCTCTGCTGCCGCCAAAGCCTCGCTGATGCCGCACAGCGGCACGATGCCGGCTTCGATCAATTGCCGGGCGATGCCTTCTGGCATGTTTTCCGGCAGCGTTGCCAAGATGGCGGCGCGCGCACGCGTCTGCTTTGCGGCCGCGATAACGGCCGAGACGGTGATCATCCAGTCTGCGCCATCGCAGCGGTCTTCGCGCGGAAAGTCGAGCACGAGTAGATTGAGGGCGTAGCCGCCGGCGAACATGGCACTGAAGGCCTTCGTCTGGCGCTCCAGGTCGCCCCAAACGAAAGTATGATAGTCGAGCGGATTTGAGAGCGTCACCATCTGTCCAAGGCTCGCGCGCAAAGCTGGCAGCTGTTCGGCCTTCAAGGCGCGGAACTCGACATGGCGGCCGACGGCCGCGTCAGCCATCAGCGATGCCTCGCCGCCAGAACAGCTCATCGAAGAGATCGCATTGCTGTCGAGCGGACCTGCGACATGCAGGAGTTTCAGCGTTTCGATGAGTTCCGCAAGCGTTGCGACGCGACCGATGCCAAGACGATCAAGAACGGCGTCGGCAACCGCGTCGCTGCCGGCGAGCGAGGCCGTGTGCGAGACGGTGGCACGCTGGGCCTGTTCGGATTTGCCGACCTTCAGCGCGACGACGGGCTTCTTCAACTCCCTTGCACGCATCGCAAGTGCTTCAAGCGCCTTGATGTCGCCGAAGCCTTCGATATGCAGGCCGACGGCGGTGACACGAGGATCCGCGAGAACGGCCTGGGCAAGATCCGACAACCCGGTCTGCGCCTGATTGCCTGCCGTCATCAGATAGCTGATGGGCAGGCCGCGTCTTTGCATGCTCAGATTGATGGCGATGTTGGAAGATTGGGTGAGGATGGCAACACCGCGCTCGCTTCGTACTATGCCATGCTGATCTGGCCAGAGCAGCGCGCCGTCGAGCCCGTTGATCATGCCGTAGCAGTTCGGCCCGACAATCGGCATGGCACCGGCTGCTTCGACCAGAGCCCGCTGCAGATCGGCGCCATCCGCCAGTTCCGCAACCGCCTCGCTGAAGCCCGAAGCATAACAGACCGCGCCGCCGGCTCCTCTCGCAGAAAGCTCGCGCACGATATCGACGGTAAGCGTCCGATTGACGCCGACGAAAGCGGCATCCGGCGCGCCGGGCAGTTCGGCGACCGACCGATAGCACCGGCGGCCAAGGACCCATTCCTGTGTCGGATGCACCGGCCAGATCTCGCCGGAAAACCCCAGAAGATCGCATTGCTCGATCACGCGCCGGGCTTCGCGACCGCCGAAGACGGCGATTGTTCTCGGTCTGATGAGGCGATCGAGCGAGCGCTGCGTCATGGGCTCATGCTCCGAACGGCCGAAGCAGATCGCGGCTGATAATATGCCGCTGTATCTCGGAGGTACCGTCCCATATGCGCTCGACGCGGGCGTCGCGCCAGAAGCGGGCGAGCGGCAAGTCGTCCATCAATCCCATGCCGCCGAAGATCTGGATTGCCTCGTCAGTGACGCGGGCAAGCATTTCCGAGGCATAAAGCTTGGCCGACGCAATCTCGCGATTGGCGGGGATGCCGGCATCGAGCTTCCAGGCGGCGGCCAGCGTGAGCAAGTCCGCTGCGTCGATTTCGGTGATCATATCGGCAAGCTTGAAGGAGACGCCCTGATTGGCACCGATCGGCTTGCCAAATTGCTTGCGCTCGGCGGCAAAGGGCAGAGCCAGATCGAAAACGCGACGCGCACGACCGACACAAGTGGCGGCAACGGTCAGACGCGTCCCGTAAAGCCATTGATTGGCAAGATCGAAGCCGCGATGCAGCTCGCCGAGCACCTGCGACCTGGGCAGACGGCAGTCGGTGAAATTCAGGATGCAGTTGTGGTAGCCGCGATGGGAAACCGAATCATAGCCTTTGAGGATCTCGAAGCCTGGCGTACCGCGATCGACCAGGAAGGCCGTGATCTTCTTCTTGACACCGCGATGCGTGTCTTCTTCGCCGGTCGCGGCAAAGACGATGACGAAATCTGCGACGTCGGCATGCGAGATGAAATGCTTCGTGCCATTGAGCACGAAATCATCACCATCCTGCCTTGCTGCGCATTTCATGCCGCGCATGTCGGAACCGGCATCCGGTTCAGTGATCGCAAGCGCATCGACGCGTTCGCCACGCACCGCCGGCAGCAGATAGCGCTCGCGCTGCTCGCCTTCGCAGGCCATCAGAATGCCGGACGGGCGGCCGAAGAACACCGTCAGCGCCATCGAGCCGCGGCCGAGCTCACGCTCGACCAGCGTGAAAGTCAGATGATCGAGGCCGGCGCCGCCAATTTCCTCGGGAAAGCCGCAGGCATAGAAGCCGAGTTCGATGCACTTGCGCTTGATATCCTGCCCAAGATCTGAGGGCACGATGCCGGTGCGCTCGACTTCGTTTTCGTGCGGATAGATCTCCGTCTCGACGAAGTCCCTGACCGTCTGGACGATCATCTCCTGTTCTTCGCTGAGTCCGAAATTCACGATCGCCTCCTCCTAGCGTTTTTGTCCCACATGGCGGCCGGCTCCCTCCGGCATTGGCAAGACTGCATGCGCAGCAATGATCGACCTCAGCCTCACCAGCACCTCCTCCGGTGCAGCAACGGCTTTGCCGGCCTTTGCGTCGACATGCAGCAGCATCTGTTCGGCGGTGGCGATTACATCGCCGCTTTCGCTATCGTGCAGCGCATGGAACACATGCAGCCGCTTTTCGTCAGATGCGAGGATCTGCGCGGTCGAATGGATGGCTTGTCCGAGCTTGGCTTCGCCGAGATGGCGGATATGGGTTTCTACCGTATAGTAGCTATGGCCGCGTGCGACATAATCGAGGTCGACGCCGATCAGGCGCAGCAGCGCGTCCGACGTGTCGCCGAAGACCTGCAGATATCGATGCTCGGTCATATGGCCGTTGTAGTCGACCCAGGCCGGGCTGACCTTGGTGTCGATGAGGTGCAGCGGCTTTTTAACATCCAGCGTCTGTTTCTTTTCTCCGCCCGCAGCCCAAAGATACTGCTCGAAATCCTTGAGCAGCTTGCCGGCGCCCCAACCCTTGCCGCCATGGCCGCCTTTCAGGCTCTGGAGAATGCCCACGAGATTTTCGTCGCGGATGCGCTCGAGTTCGCGGATCGACAGTCCATCGGCTTGTTCGTCGGATTGCTGGCCTATCTTCTCGACGAGTGCGTCGTCAAGATCGACGACATCCATCAGTTTCGTCCAGTTCCACTGCAAAGCCGGGCCGAACTGGGCAAGAAAGTGACGCATGCCCGCTTCGCCGCCGGCAATGCGATAGGTCTGGAACAGGCCCATCTGCGCCCAGCGCAGACCGAAGGAATAGCGGATGACATCGTCAAGCGTCTCGACGGTGCAGATATCGTCCTTGATCAGCCACAGCGCCTCGCGCCAAAGCGCTTCCAGCAGGCGGTCGCCGACGAAGGCCTCGATCTCCTTGGCGATATGCACGCCCTTCATGCCGATCGGCGGCAGTCTGTCCATGGCGGCCTGGATCGTCGCGGCGCTGGTCTTTTCGCCGCCGACGATCTCGACGAGCGGCAGGAGGTAGACGGGGTTATAGGGGTGGGCGACGAACAGGCGCTCCGGATGGCGCATGTCGCGCTGCAGGTCTGTTGGCAGCAATCCCGAAGTCGACGAGCCGATCAGCGCATCCGGCTTTGCAGCCGCATCGATCTGCGTCAGCACCGTGCGTTTGAGATCCAGCCGCTCAGGCACGCTTTCCTGGATCCAGTCGGCGCCGACGACCGCTGCCTCCAGTGTATCCCGAAAGGTCAGTTTGCCGCGCGGCGGAAGCGGCGCACAGGTCAGCATCGCATAGGCCTTTTCGGCGTTCGCCAGAACTTCGCCGACGATGCGGGTTGCCTCCGGATGCGGGTCGTAGACATCGACATCGATGCCCGCCAAGAGGAAGCGGGCGATCCATCCCCCGCCGATGACGCCGCCGCCGATGCAGGCCGCCTTGTTGATCTTTGTCATCGGGGCCTCAGCGCTTCGTCAGTTTCAGTTTCTTGCGAACATCTTCGGGACCGATGATGCGCGCGCCCATGCCCTCGACAACCTGCACGGCCTTTTCGACGAGCTGCGCGTTGGTCGCGAGCATGCCCTTTCCGGCATAGAGATTGTCTTCCAGGCCGACACGGACGTTGCCGCCGGCAAGGATCGCAGCTGCCGGATAGGCCATCGCATTGCGGCCGATGGAAAAGGCCGAGAAGGTCCAGCTTTTGGGAACGTTATTGACCATCGCCATGAAGGTGTTCAGGTCATCGGGCGCCCCCCAGGGGATGCCCATGCAGAGCTGGATGAGAACCGGATCCTCGATGAGACCCTCCTCGGCAAGCTGCTTGGCGAACCAGAGATGACCGGTATCGAAGGCTTCGATCTCCGGGCGGACGCCGAGATCGGTCATCTTCTTCGCCATGGCCCTCAGCATCGAGGGAGTGTTGGTCATGACATAGTCGCCGAGACTGAAATTCATCGTGCCGCAATCGAGCGTGCAGATTTCCGGCAGGCATTCGGCGACATGGCTTACGCGTTCGGTTGCACCCGCCATATCGGTGCCCTTGGCATTCAGCGGCAGCGGGTACTCGACATTGCCGAATATCAGATCGCCGCCCATGCCGGCCGTGAGGTTCAGCACGACATCGACGTCGGCGGAACGGATACGGTCCGTGACCTCCTTGTAAAGGTCGTTGCGGCGGCTGGCGGCGCCCGTTTCCGGGTCGCGAACGTGACAGTGAACCACTGCCGCCCCAGCCTTGGCGGCGTCGATCGCGGACTCCGCGATCTGCTTGGGAGTGATCGGAACATGGCTGGATTTGGAGGCCGTGTCGCCGGCGCCTGTGACGGCACAGGTGATGAAGACATCGCGATTCATCGTAAGAGGCATTTTTGTTCTCCCTCGTATTGAGGACATTACGAGGCATGAGGCGTGTTCATGCTTTGCATTATCGGAGGCATTCGATACAGTTTCGGAACGATCGAAGGATTGCTGAATGCTCACATCAGCCAACGAGATGCTCGACATCGATCTCCTGATCCTTCCGGAGACGAACCTCATTCTGATCGCTTCGGTCATCGAGCCGTTGCGCGGGGCCAATCGCATTTCCGGAGCGGAGCTCTATCGCTGGCGTCTGTTCACGCCGGATGGTGCCCCTGTGGAGACGACGAGCTTCATCCCGGTACCCGCCTCCGGAAGTTTTCGGCCAATGTCCGAGACGACACCGCTATTTGTTCTTGCCAGCTACAATTGGCGCCGCAGCGCCACGCAGGCATTGAAGATGCAACTGTCACAGACGGCACGTCATCGCTCGATGATCGCTGGCATCGAATCCGGCAGCTGGATTCTCGCCGAGTCGAGTCTTCTCGATAATGTCTCGGCCGCCGTTCACTGGGAGGATTTCGACGATTTCGCACTCGCCTATCCGCAAGTGCGCGCCACCAGGGATCGCTTCGCGATCGACGGCAAGCGCATCACGACAGCCGGTTCGCTGCCGACGGTCGACCTCATGCTGGAAATCATCCGCCGCCGGCAAGGTTATTCGCTGGCACTCGAGGTCAGTCGGCTGTTCATTTACGAACCGTCATCCGGTCAGAATGCAGCTGAGCTTTCCCCCTCGACTGCGGGTCTGCATATGCGCGATCCTCGCGTCGCTCAAGCCATTCGCCTGATGGAAGAGCATATCGAGCAACCATTGCTTCTTGCCCGTCTGGCGCGGCGCGTCGGCGTCAGCGCGCGCCATCTGCAGGGTCTTTTTCAGGACAGCATCGGCGTCCCCCCGCATGTGCACTATCTGGCACTACGACTGAATGCGGCACGGCGCAAAGTGATCGAAACGAAAGATAGTTTTGCAGAAATCGCCGCGGCAACAGGCTTCAACTCTGCCTCGGCATTTTCCCGTAGCTATCGGGCGAGCTTTTCCGAAAGCCCCTCCGGTACCCGCCGAAGGCTTCGTCGGCGCCTTACTACAAGAGCGGAATTGCCATAGGCCGAACCACAAGTCATGACAAGCGGCACCTTGCCCTTCAGATCACGACAGTGAATTGGGATCGACGATAAAAGGCTGCGATTTCGCGTTCAAAGCAATCAATCGCCGCATGGACCCATGGTTCGTAAGCATCATTGCCGCCGCGGGCTTGGCGCCGGCGGCGCGATCGAAGCATTCCGATAAGTCGCAAGTCTACAAATCGCATCGCTTTCAAACCAGTATCTGACCTCAAATGCCATAACACAGTCCGCTCCGGCCGATGTCCATACATAAGAGACTCGAAAATTACGGAACTCGGCAAGTGTTGCAAAATTGATAGCCATAAGGCCTCAGCGAGTGCTCTTGGTAGGCGAATTTACGACAAAATCGCGAATATAGAGCGGACATCACGCGTCACCCGAAGCCGCCAGCCACTCAGCTTGAGGTCTCGGAACTCTCCGGCGTCGGGCCGGATGCCGAGGATTTCAATGCCAATCGCCATCGCATGATGTCGTCGGCTCCCTCCCCGGGTTCGAGGCGCAGGTCTTGAGCGAGCACCGGCAGTCCAGAAGCCTCATCCATCGGCACAAGCTTCACCGGTTCGCCGGTTCTGCCATTGACGAACTTCAATGGGGGGCCGGCGAGTTCGGCGAGATTCCATTTGTCACCGACCTGAGCCAGCGCCTGAACGACAAGAGCGACATCCTTGCCCATCTCCGTCAGCAGATATTCATAGCGATCAGGCTTGGTTTGATAGCGACGGCGCTCGATCAGTCCGTTTTTCTCAAGAAGCTTCAGGCGATCCGACAAGGTTGCGTTGGTTACGCCTGTGGAGCTTTGAAACTCGTCATAGCGGCTCAATCCCAGCAAGAGATCACGGACAATCAGAATGCTCCAGCGATCGCCAAGTGCTCCAAGCACGTCGGCGATCGAGCATCGCATACCCTCAAAACCCTTGGATCGCACCAGCCCACCTTTCCCAGATCGTTTCCAGCGCAGGAATAGCATTCACTGCCGTGCGGCGTCCAACCGCATTCGGAATTCCCTCCGACAAAGCCTCTTGATTAACTCTTATAATTAGAGTTACAACGATCGCAAGCTCTTAACAGGAGGCATCCATGAGCAAACTCAAAAGAACGGCCCTGGTCACCGGAGCATCATCCGGCATCGGCGCGGCCTATTCCGATCGTCTGGCCGCCCGAGGTCATGATCTTATCCTGGTGGCGCGTCGCCGTGATCGGCTGGAGGAGTTGGCGGAACGCCTGCGCTCGATCCACGATATCGAAGTGGAAGTCGTGCTGGCCGAATTGAGCGATCAGCAGGATCTGGCGACTGTCGAGGCGATGATCGCGAATCGTCCGGATATCGAGGTTCTCGTGAATTGCGCCGGCCTCGGAGCCCTTGGCCTTGGGGTTTCGGTTGATCAAGGCTCGGTCGATACGCTCGTCAAAGTCAATATTCTGGCCCTGACGCAGCTTTCGCTCACCGCCGCGCGCGCCTTTGTCGGACGCAAGCGCGGGACGATCATCAACATCGGCTCGATCATAGGCCTTATGCCTTTGCCAGGTGCGGCGAGCTATGGTGCATCAAAGGCCTATGTGCTGCACTTCAGCCGCGCGCTTCAAGCCGAACTGGCATCGAGCAACGTGACGGTCCAGGTCGTCATGCCCGGGATGGTTCGCTCCGAATTCTTCGGCGGCAAGCCGACGCCCTTTCCCGAACACCTGTTCATGTCGGCGGAAACCCTCGTCGACAGCGCATTGCATGCGCTGGATCAAGGCGAACTCATCTGCTTTCCAACCTTGCACGATCCCGACGCCTGGGCCGTTTTCGATCAGGCAAGAGGGCATCTTGCCAAGGAACTTATGCAAAACGGCGTGCCGGCCGAACGCTATCACCAGGCTCTCGCGGTCTAACACGCCCGACGCACCGCAATAAAACCAGCCCACTAGCATTCCCATTTCATCAGGAGACTGAACATGCCCCTTTGGAAAATCTATCACCCTGAAGCCGCCTTTTCCGACGACGAAAAACAGGCGATCGCCGAGCGGCTCACCGGCCTTTATCGAGACCTGCCACCCTTCTATGTCGGCGTCGTTTTCGAGGCCGTCGCCAAGAACTCCTTTTATATCGGCGGGCAACCGGCGGACGACTTCGTTCGCATAGCCGTCGATCACATCGCACGCCAAATCAACGATGACGATATCAGGCAACAGTTCCTGGCCGCCATCGGCAGGCTTCTGGCGCCCTATATCGCCGATCGTGGCTTGCGATGGGAAATTCACATTGACGAGACGCCCTTCAGCCTGTGGGCCATCCAGGGTATCCGGCCGCCTGTACCGGGAACGCCGGCGGGAGAGGTCTGGCGGCGGGATAACAAACCCTCGGCCTACTAAATACCAGCAAGACGGCCGAGCGCGTCAGTGCCTGTCCGCAACGGTCGGTCAGAGGGCATCTCTGGCCACTTCGCTCGGCCTAAACATCGTTGCGCGGGATGCCGCACGCCTCGCACCCGCGAAGGCCGTTCTGGATGAAGACGGGCTTCCACCCGACTGGAGAAATCAAGCCCTTCGCAGGCGAGACGATCAGGTCACAAAGCATCCCGATAGAGAAAGTGCTATAGGTTTCCGGTATCGACTTTCGCAACAGGGTTAACGAGACGTTAAGCATTCCTGCCTAACCATTTGCGGCATGGTCGAACGTCTTGACAGGTTTGTGCGTTTGTTGATCGGCGCGTGGATGCTGGCCGTCGCGCTCGCCCTGTGTCCGGCTGCGCCTGCTCTCGCCCTGGAGGCTTCCTCGCAGGAGCAACTCTCGGCGTCAGACCCTCGCTTTACCGCGATGCCGCTGGATGAAGACCCTTCCGTCAACGACCATAACCACAGCGATCAAAGTGCGGATCACACACACGACGTTCCCTGGCTGGTCGCGACATCGTCCATAGACAGGCTAGCGGAAAAATCCGCCAAATGGCTGTTGTCTCAAGCCAAGGCGCCGCATCGCGACGCAGCTACGTTCGAGCGACCGCCCCGTCTTTGATTCCCCACCGAACTCATCTCTCAACACCTTCGGTAGGAAATCATGGAACCGCATTCCCACGCATTCGGCGGGGCGCGTCCGTTTGACGGTCAGCGCCTATTCGCATCGTTTCACGCCCATATCGACCTGGTCGCTGCCCTTCATTCATGGGGCACGCCATGACGATGCGCTTCTACATGAAAAAAATGCCACTGCCCCCGCTTCGCAAGCGGCAGCGCCGGCCGTCTCCTCCCGCGCTGAGAATGAGGATCGTATTTCTGACAGGCTTGTTCATCCTGTTCTACACGATCATCGGCGCCAGGCTTGTGCATTTTGGGCTGCATACTCCACCGCCATCCGGGGCGGCGCTGATACCGCCATCGGTGGCACGGCCTAATATTGTCGATCGCAACGGCACTGTGCTGGCGATGGACGTACCGGTGGCATCGATCTATGCCGAGCCACGCCGGCTGGTTGATATCAACGAGGCCGTCGAGGGGCTGACATCAGTATTTTCGGATCTCAGCCCGGCAGAACTCTATCGCCGGTTCGACACGGATCGAGGCTTCGTCTGGGTCAAACGCAAGATCCCGCTTGCGGCGAAAAACCAAGTCTGGAATCTCGGAATACCCAGCGTCGGCTTCCGCGAGGAGACGCAACGGCTCTATCCGAACGGGGATCTGGCATCGCATGTGCTGGGAGCGGTGAATACCGACAATGTCGGCATCGCGGGTATAGAGAAGTGGATCGATGGCCAGGGCCTGCAGATCCTTCGGGATACGGGCCTGAAGTTCGATGCAAACGCCCTGCAGCCCATCGCGCTCAGCATGGATCTGCGCGCCCAGTTCGTCTTGAAGGACGAGCTGCGCAAGGCCATGGAGAAATTTTCAGCGATTGCCGCAGCCGGTCTTATCCTCGACGTGACGAATGGCGAAGTCGTCGCCCTCGTCTCGCTTCCGGACTTCAATCCGAACATACCCTCCGACGCGCTGCGTTCGGATCGCATCAACCGGCTTTCCGTCGGGACGTTTGAAATGGGGTCGACCTTCAAGGCGCTGACCACGGCGATGGCTCTGGATTCCGGCGCCTTCAATCTGAATTCCGTCATCGATGCCAGCCAACCGTTACGCCTGGGGCGCTCGACGATCTCGGATTTTCGCGGACAGAAAAGGCCGCTCACCTTGCCGGAAGCCTTCGTTCACTCCTCGAACATCGCCATGGGGCGCATGGCGCTCACGGTCGGCAAGCAGGCCCAGCAGAATTTTCTGAGGAAGATGGGCCAATTCGACCGACTGACGACGGAGCTTCCCGAAAGTGCCGTTCCGATCCTTCCGCCGCGATGGGGAGACATCAACACCGTGACCGTGGCGTTCGGGCACGGTATGGCGGTTACGCCGCTGCAAGCGAGCATGGCGATCGCCTCGCTGGTCAATGGCGGGCGCCTCATCCAACCGACCTTCATCAAGGGCTCATCGGTCGAAGAGCGCATCCTCGCCAATGACGTCGTTACCGCCAGGACCGGCGAAACCCTGCGCTTTTTGATGCGGCTCAACGCCGAGGTCGGTTCGGCAAGAGGCGCAAATGTTGCGGGCTTCTACATCGGCGGAAAGACAGGCACGGCTGAAAAGGTCGTCGGCGGGCGCTACTCCAAGGAAAAGGTCATGACGTCTTTCATGAGCATCACGCCGATCGACAATCCAAAATATTTGTTTCTCACCATTCTGGATGAACCCAAACCGTTGCCGGAAACCTATGGTTTCCGCACCTCCGGCTGGAATGCCGTTCCCGTGACTGGGTCGATCATGGCTCGGGTGCTGCCCGTGCTTGGCGTTTCTCCGCGCTGGAGCCCGCCGGAACGCCCGTTTCCGATCGCGCTTTCGACGGGTGCCTGGGGGGCGCATCGCTTCACGCCCGCCGCGGCAGAGCGCTATCGGGCGGCAACACAGCTTCTCCAATAGAGAGGCGGGGGACGATTGCAGCTCCGGCGGCGACCGCTTGGCCGTCGCCAGAAAGATCCCGGGACCTGGTTCGACAATCCCACAGCTGAAAACGTCTGCGCGATATCCACGATAGTACCGCGGGACTGCATCGGAATTGCGATAGTCAGTCGACGGCCGAAAGCACCGGAAAACCGATTGCGGGCTTCAGCAAGACTTGCTTTTCGATAGTCTGATCACCGGCGATGGAGGCAAGCAGAACATGTCCCATCCGCTCGCCGGTATCGACCAGATCCTCATAGATGGTCTCGACTTTCGGCTGGATCTGGCTCAAGAGCTTCGAGGTGCGTTTTGCCACCACGTCATATTCCACTCCAAGCGTAAGCCCGTTATCGGCCATGCCGGTAATGGTCGCCAGCGCCGAGACCTCGCCGCCACAGGTGAAGCCATCGGGCGAGCCGGGCTGCGACGCGCGACGGCTCATATAGTCGCGAATCTGCTCCACCGGACAGTCGAGATCGATTTCCTCGGGAATTTCGTAATCGACGCCCGCTTCGCGCACGGCCGTCATGAAGCCATGCAGCAGATGCTGCGAAAAGGTTAGCCGTCTCGGCGGCAGGATGATCATCGGCTTGCGCCGGCCGCGTTCGACCAACCGCTTCGTCGCCTCATAGGCAAAGCTGAAATTATCGTAGTCCACGAAAGGATGATCGAGCGTGAATTCCGTTCGTCCATGCGTGACGAACGGAAACCCGCTTTCAAGCAGAAGGCGAACGCGAGGATCGAAGGGTTCCGTTCGCGAGAAAAGCAATCCGTCGACCATCCCGTTACGCACCAGATAATTCACCGCTTCGACATTGCTTCCGTTGATGAAATTCGGCGTCACGATGAGGTGGTAGGCCGTGTTCCGCAGAGCCTTGGCAAGACCGTGCATGATGGAAATACCGTAGCCTAGAATTTCCTCATGGGGATCAAGCAGGATGCCGATGACATTGGTCTTGCCTGTCTTCAAGCGCTGTGCGGCTCGATCGGGCAGATAGCCGATTTGCGCGGCAACGGCGTGGACGCGCTCGCGCGTCTCGATCGAAATCTGAGGTGCATTGCTCAAGGCCCGGGACACGGTCGTAACCGCAAAGCCCGTCATTTCGGAAATGGTGCGCAACGTCGGCTTGGCGCTTCTGCGCCCGGTCTTTGCAAGGAACGCGGATTTTCCGGAATTGTCTTTCAAGGGAATACCCAGCCTGCCTCGGAGTGATCGCCTTGTACGCTGTTTCACAGCCAAGTGCAAATGTGTTGTTGAAAACGTTTGCGGAGCTGATTTTGGAAAAAATTGACTGAAAAAGTTGCAATAAATTCAACAAAACTGAATATTATTCAATAGCTTATAATCAATATTCAAATCATGGTCGACATCTTGACTTGAGGTTGTTTATAACGTTTTAAATGCTTTGCGGCAAATGAGCCGACAGCAGAATAGCCTCCGCTCGGTGGTGGAGGTTTTAAAGGCGGAGGAAGGCCTTCGCTTGGACGAGTTGCGAAACCGGGAGGGTTTTAGATGCGTAAGTTTATGACGAGCGTGGCGATGGTCGCTTTGGCGCTGTCAGGGATGACGGCTGGGGCGGCTCGCGCTGCGGATGTAAAGGAAGTGCAGATGCTGCACTGGTGGACGTCTGGCGGTGAGGCTGCTGCGCTGAAGGTCATCAAGGACGCGCTGGCCAAGCAGGGTTACAGCTGGAAGGACGTTCCTGTAGCCGGCGGTGGCGGCAACGCGGCCATGACGACGCTGAAGGCGATGGTTGCTGCGGGCAATTACCCGACGTCGTCGCAGATGCTGGGCTACAACGTCCTCGTTTACGCCGAAGGCGGCAAGCTTGGCGACCTGACCGATCTTGCCAAGTCGGAAGGCTGGGACAAGGCGGTTCCGGCTGCCTTCCAGAAGTTCTCGACCTATGACGGCAAGTGGGTCGCCGTGCCGGTCAACGTCCACTCGGTCAACTGGGTGTGGATCAACAAGGCCGTCATGGACAAGATCGGCGGCACCGAGCCGAAGACCTTCGATGACTTCCTCGCTCTGCTCGACAAGGCCAAGAAGGCCGGCGTGACGCCGCTTGCCCTCGGTGGCCAAGACTGGCAGGAAGCCATCCTGTTCGACGACGTGGTGCTTTCCACCGGCGGACCGGAATTCTACAAGAAGGCCTTCAACGACCTCGACGAGGCTGCCCTGAAGTCCGACACGATGAAGAAGTCCTTCGACAACCTTGCCAAGCTCAAGGCCTATGTCGATCCGAACTTCTCGGGCCGCGACTGGAACCTGACGACCGCGATGGTTATCAAGGGCGACGCGCTCGTTCAGGTGATGGGCGACTGGGCCAAGGGTGAGTTCCACAACGCCCAGAAGAAGCCGGGCGACGACTTCTTGTGCTACCGCTTCCCAGGCACGGACGGCAGCGTTGCCTACAACTCTGACATGTTCGCCATGTTCGACGTTGGCGCCGACCGCAAGGATGCGCAGGTAGCGCTGGCAAAGACCACCATGTCGAAGGAAGTGCAATCCGCCTTCAACGTGATCAAGGGCTCGGTGCCGTCGCGCACGGACGTTCCGGATACCGACTTCGACATTTGCGGCAAGAAGGGCATCGCCGACCTGAAGAAGGCCAATGACAGCGGCACGCTCTTCGGTTCGCTGGCTCAGGGCTATGGTGCACCGCCGGCTGTCACCAACGCCTATCTCGACGTGGTCGACAAGTTCTTCAACGGTCAGATCAAGACCTCCGACGAAGCTGTGACCCAGCTCGTCAAGGCAATCAACGACGCAAAATAATGACTGCAGTCGGGCGCGCCAGTCGCGCCCGACTTGCAACCTGCGATGCGTCATGCGCCAACATGAAGCGCCACCTACCGCAGGTTTAGTCGGTCTTGAGACACCAAGCCGCAACAAGAACAGGACAAATCCATGGCCATACCCACGACCGCACCAGTGGTGCAGCACCGCGCCGGGTTTCGCGAGAAGCTCCAGGACGCACTGCCCAAGATTGTGCTCGCCCCCAGCTTTGCGCTGATCGTGGTCTTCGTCTACGGCTTCATCCTGTGGACCATCTTCCTGTCCTTCACCAACTCGAAGGATTTCCCCAGCACCCGTGTGGTGGGATGGGCCACCTATCAGAAGCTCTGGAACTGGACCTTTGAAAGCAATCCGCCGTCCAACTGGTACACGTCGATCACCAACATGGCGATCTACGGCGTGCTTTACGTCGGCATCTGCATGGCGCTGGGGCTGCTTCTGGCCATCCTGCTCGACCAGAAGATTCGTGCCGAAGGCTTTCTGCGCACCGTCTATCTTTATCCGATGGCGCTTTCGATGATCGTCACGGGTGTCGCCTGGAAATGGTTCCTCGATCCCAGCCTCGGCCTTGAACAGACGCTGCATCGCATCGGCTGGACCAGCTTTCATTTCGGCTGGCTCAAGGATCCCAATTTCGTCATCTACACCGTCGTCATTGCCGGTGTCTGGCAAACCTCCGGCTTCGTCATGGCCATGTTCCTGGCCGGCCTGCGCGGCATCGATTCCGAGATGCTGAAGGCGGCTCAGATCGATGGGGCCTCTGGCTTCCGCATCTACTGGCGCATCGTCATTCCGATCCTGCGGCCCGTCTTCCTGTCCGCCTTCATCGTGCTCACGCACATGGCGATCAAATCCTACGATCTTGTGGTGGCGCTGACCTCAGGCGGCCCCGGCGGGTCGGCCTGGCTCCCCTCGCTCTTCATGAACGACTACTCCTTCAAGCGCAGCCAGATGGATGTCGGCTCGGCCAGCGCAGTGATCATGCTGATGGCCATCACCGCCATCATCGTCCCCTATCTCTATTCCGAACTGAGGGAGAAGGCCCGATGAGTGCCGCGACACGGGATATGGTCAGGCCCGCCGGCGGCAATCGCAGCGGACGCTTCATCATTTATGGCCTGCTTGCCATTTTCGCTCTTCTCTATCTCCTGCCGCTGTGGGTGATGCTGGTGACCTCGTTCAAGACGATGAGCGAGATACAGGACGGCAATATGCTCTCCCTGCCGAGCGCGCCGACGATCACGCCCTGGATCCGAGCCTGGAGCGGTGGATGCGATGCCCTCAACAACTGCCTTTCAGGGGTGGCCGGGCATTTCTGGGCCTCCGTTTACATGGTCGTGCCGGCCGTGGCGATCTCGACCATTCTTGGCGCGCTCAATGGCTACGTGTTGACGAAATGGCGCTTCCGCGGCCATACACTCGTCTTCGCGCTGATGCTGTTTGCCTGCTTCATTCCCTTCCAGTCCGTGCTCTTGCCCATGGCAGCCCTGCTCGGCAAGTTCAACGTGGCGGCGAACTATCTGCAGTCGACCATCGGCACCTCGCTTGGCATCGGCTCGTCCACGCTGAAGCTTGTGGTCGTGCATGTGATCTATGGCCTTGGCTTTACCACGCTGTTCTTCCGCAACTATTATGAGGCGTTCCCGAACGAGCTCATCAAGGCTGCGATGGTGGACGGGGCCGGCTTTTTCCAGATCTTCCGCCGAATTCTGCTGCCCAATTCGGTGCCAATCATCGTGGTCACGGTCATCTTCCAGTTCACCAATATCTGGAACGACTTCCTCTTTGCCTCGACCTATGCGCCCGGCGACAGCAGCCCGATCACCATGGCGGTCAACAACATCGTCAATACGTCAGGCGGCACCGTCGAGTACAATGTCAACATGGCTGCCGCGATGATCGCCGGCCTTCCAACTCTTCTCGTTTATATTCTCGCCGGCCGCTACTTCGTGCGCGGTCTGATGGCGGGCGCCGTCAAAGGATAATCGCCATGGCTTTTCTAGAAATTTCCGGACTGAAGAAGCGTTATGGCGCCGTCGATATCCTCAAGGGTATCGATCTCGAAATGGAGAAGGGCGGCTTTCTCGTGCTGGTCGGCCCGTCGGGTTGCGGCAAGTCGACCCTGCTCAACACCATTGCGGGGCTTGAGGCGATCAGCGAAGGCGACATTCGCGTCGACGGCCGCTCGATCGGCGAGTTGCATCCGTCCAAGCGCGATATTGCCATGGTGTTCCAGAGCTATGCGCTCTATCCGAACATGACGGTTGCCGGCAATATCGCCTTCGGCATGGAAATGCGCGGCGTACCGACTGATGAGCGCAAGAAGGCAATCGACGAGGTGGCCAAGGTGCTGCAGATCAGCCATCTTCTGGATCGCAAGCCGAGCCAGCTGTCGGGCGGCCAGCGCCAGCGCGTCGCGATGGGCCGGGCGCTGGTCCGCGATCCCAAGCTGTTCCTGTTCGACGAGCCGCTATCCAATCTCGATGCCAAGCTGCGCGTCGACATGCGCACCGAGATCAAGCGGCTGCACGAGCGCATGAAGACGACGATCGTCTATGTGACGCATGATCAGATCGAGGCGATGACGCTGGCCACCAAGATCGCGGTTCTCAAGGACGGCCTGCTGCAGCAGTTCGGCTCGCCGGCCGAAATCTACAACAATCCGGCCAACATGTTCGTCGCCGACTTCATGGGCTCGCCGGCCATGAACCTGTTGTCCGGCACGATCGAGAAGGCCGACAGCGGGCTGTCCGTGTCGCTGGAACGGCCCGACGGCGAGCCGATCAGGCTGCCAATCGCCCCCGGCCGTGAGCAGCTCGAAGCCCATGCCGGCCGGCCGGTCGTCTTCGGCATTCGCCCGGAAGCGCTGACCGATCCTGACGGCGCCGACCGCAATGCCCGCACCGTCGCCGAGAATGATTGCCTGATCGAGGTGGTCGAACCAGCTGGTTCCGACACCTTCGCCGTCATCAAGCTCGGCGGCAAGGAAGTCGTCGCCCGCTTGCGTGCCGATGCCCGCATCCATGCAGGCCAGCACGCACGGCTGGCATTCAATCTCGACAAGGCCGTGTTCTTCGATCCGCAGACCCAGGCGCGCATCGCCTGAGGTCAGCGGCAATCAGAGAAGGGTGAGAACCCGCCTTGCGGCACGCATGCCTGTGGCTCGTCGCTGCAGACGATGCGGAAAGCTTTGGCGTTCCGAGAAGGACATGTCAGGGCTCGAATCCTAAGACTGAACCGCTCATAAATACCGCTTGTGGCGGAGTAGCTCACGCCGCTCCGCCACACTGTTGGAACTATTGGCGAGCCGCTTCGACCGGCAGCGATCGACGCCGAGCCGCAGCTCCTATTTCACGGTGATGCTCATACCGCTGATATCAGCGTTGACCTGCAGGCCGACCTGCTTGCCCGAGAGCTCGAGCTGGGCGCCTTTTTCATTGGTCATGACGATCATCTGAGCCCCTTTGCCGACCGCACCACCGCCGCCAGCTGCGCCATAGACGCCCGTCACATCCTGTGCACGACGGATGTGGCGCACGGTGCCCTGGAAGTAGGTCTTGGAAGCCCCGAAGGCGAGGCCGCCCGAGATACCGCCGATCGAGACGGGGTAGTGGCGACCATGGAATGTCAGCGTACCTTCGCCACCCGATCCCCCGATGAAGAAGGCTGCCTTGTAGACGGAAAAGCGAATCGTGCCGCTATCGGCGTGCGCAACGCCGGCAAGGCCAACTCCTGCGGCTGCGATGGCGGCGAATGCAACGGAACGAAAACCAGAGGAAATGGTCATAATGGTCACTCCTTAAAATTGCCGCTTACCCAACCGGCCAGGGATATCGGCGTCGGATCAAAGTTACAGCTAAACCGTCTGATCGGTCATTTGGTTCCAGTCATGCGGAAAAATCCAGCTAACGATGATCGCATAGGATGATCTGGCGATCGCGTCCTTTGGCTTGGTGGCGGCAGCGGCCATTCTTATGGTGATCCCGATCGCCGTCTTGCAATTGTCACTGGTTGTCCCGATTGGACGCGGATCAAATTATTCTATAAATTCCATAGAAAGCTAGAATAATAGTCCTTCCCGATCACTGATCCCTTGCCTAGCCTGAGGACGAATTCGACACAGCAAAGAAGGCTCGGACAAAGCGACCAAGTTCACCATCACCGCCTATACCGACGCCTCGGCGAAACAGCCCCAAGACATTTCTCGATCGCGATCAGCAGATCTTGTCCAGCTCTTTCTGGATGCGTCGGCAACCATGATTTCAGGCCGCCGTCCCGGCATCATCGCCTGCCCTCGTTTGGCATTCGACATCGCCGTTCCATCACTTACCCCTATGGGAGTATGCACGCAGTGACCAAGACCATCGACTATTTTTTCGGGATCGGCAGCCCTTGGGCCGGACTGGAACCGTTCAAGGCACTTGCAGCGCGTTTCGATGCCCAGATCGAGCCCTATGTCATTCCCCTGATCGAAGACAATGGAGCGATCTATGCACGCAATCGACCCGACGCACGGCGAGCATATGGAGTACAGGATCTCAAGCGATGGGCAGCCTTACGCGGCAGGTCGCTGATGTTCGAGAACAGGAGCACGCTTTCCGATCCGACGCCCGCAGGCCTTGCGGTGATTGCAGCACATCTCGCAGGTCAACATTGGCTCGGTTTGACCCAGGCCTTACAGGAAGCCTTCTGGACGCGCGCCGAAGACATCGGCAATAGCGAGATACGCCGAGCCATCGCGGACGCGGCGGGCTTCGACGGCGCCGATATCGAGGCCCGCGCAGGAAGCAGAGATGTTTTGGCAAAGTGGGAGTCGAATTATGAAATCGCCAAGGCGGCCGGCGTCTTCGGCTTTCCCACCTTTCGCTACGAGGGAGAACTCTATTGGGGCCAGGACAGCTTGCCCTTCCTGGAACGCCACCTTGGCGGAGAAAAACTGCTTGCCTGACAGCGAAGCATGGGTTGCCGATCTCTCCCCCGGACGTTTCCTGACGACGCTCTTGGGCATTTGCATGCCTTTCGTTCATTGGGGTATTTGTCATGCACTCTTTCGCAATTCCACCGTCGACAACCCACTTGCGGTATCTCCAGTTTACGGGTGACGGCATCCCCCTTCTGATGATCCATGGCCTCGGCTGCGCTTCATCATTCGAGTATCCCCATGTGGCGCTCGCACCCGCTTTGCGCGGGCGACAGCTTATCCTTCTCGATCTCCTCGGCTTTGGCTACAGCGATTGCCCGGATGATTTCAGCTATCGCATCCATGACCACGCTTTGCAGGTTCACAGCTTCATCGAGGCACAAAACCTTCAGCGAATAGATATCTACGGACACAGCATGGGCGGATCCGTTGCCATCGAAACGGCGGATCTACTCGGAGACAAAGTCGTTCATCTCGTCCTGTCGGAGGCCAATCTCGATAGCGGCGGTGGGACGTTCAGTCGGGCGATCGCAGCTTTCGAAGAGGCCGACTATGTCGGCGGCGGTCACAACGCGTACCTCACTCAGGCTGACGAGGCTGGGAACCGGGAATGGGCAGCCATGATGCGAGCCTCATCGGCTCTCGGGGTTCATCGAAGCGCAAAATCGCTGGTAGAAGGCGGCTCGCCTGACTGGCGTTCTCGGTTCTTGAAGCACCCGTCCCGGAAAACCTTTATCTTCGGCGAGCGCAGCCTACCGGATCCTGATGTTCAGCGCCTGTCCACCTTGGGCATCCCGGTGCGCATCGTCGCAAATGCCGGTCATTCCATGGCAACGGAAAATCCGGAGGGTCTGGCAAAGGCGATCGCCGAGGCAACAACGGCTGATTGATCGCCCGTCAGCGACCACGAGGCAGCATTCCAGCAAGAAGGTGGCCATCGCTGTGAGGCTTGCTCAGCTCATGGCTTCGCCAGAAGGGAGGCGGAGTCCCCTGGAGTATGCCGCCTACGTCATTTCCATCGCGTTGCCGGCTTCGAGCTGGGCGCCGCGCCATATGGCCGACGCCTCGGAATCTGCAAACAGCAACCGCAGATGTGCAATGATCTGGCCGGCCCGTGGATCCGCCAGGCGATAGACGACCGCCTTCGAGCGGCGCGTCCCGAAAATAATGCCGGCGTCACGCAATTCTCCGATCTGCTGCGACAATGTCGGCTGATGGACATCGAGAACGTCCTCAAGCTCGCCGACCGTCCTTGCACCCTCCATGAGCACGCAGAGGATTGCCAACCGTACCGGGTTTGACATAGCTTTCATGAAATCAGAGGCTGCACCGATGGCGCGGCATTTGACCTTCGGCTCATGTGCTCGACGCAAGCGAAATTTGTCATCTAGAGTCTTTATCATCGATTTCGGACCTTACGCTCGATGAGAATAGTTTTCTCTTTCTTGCGGAATTTTAAACGCGGAGTTTCTCGTCATCAATTCCCCATTCATTATATAAATTTATATAACAATGGCAATGAGGTAAATATCTTGGCTTTCAGGATTGGCCACCATCCGAACAATCTGCACTTGCATCTGGCGGCGCTCTGGCCTGGCGCCTTTGCGTCGATGAATCCGGAGTTTATTGCTTATCCGGAAGGACGCGATACGGCAGAAAAGCTGGCGCGCGGCGAATTTGACGTCGGTGGGACGGGGTCCACTCCCCCTATCCTCGCCGCGGCCTCCGGGCTGTCCGTTTCCTATATAACAGCATCCGCACCCCGCCCGGCCAACGGCGCAATTCTGGTATGGAAGGCCGGCGGCATCGAAACCGTTGCCGATCTCAAGGACAAAGCTGTTGCCCTGGTCGATGGTTCCTTTCTGACCTATTTCCTTGCCAAACGACTGGAAGAGGCCGGCCTGTCGCTCACAGACATCCAGCGTCGGGACATGGCGCCGGTTCCATCCCGCGACGCGCTGAAAGACGGTACTGTTGCCGCCTGGGTCGCCATGGCGCCCCATCTCGAGCAGTCGCTGCCCAGTGGCGAGTTTCGCGTGCTCGCGCATTGCGGCGACCTTATCCCAAACCGTTCCCTATTCTGGACCATTGACGAACGCGGCATTTCGAGTGCCGCAGCGGCTGATTTTTCCGGCGAGCTCGAGCGTCTCGGCAATGAAATCGCAGCCGACCCCGAAAAGGCGGCTTTGCTGCTTTCGAAGGACGGAGACGAGGCCGAACGGCGGGCATGGACACGCGTCGTTTCAGGCCGAAACTGGCGGGTGGCCGCCGTCGGTTCCGCAGTTCTTCGTGAGCAACAGGCAGAAGCCGATACGCTTTTCAAACATGGCGACCTGGCGACCAAGCTGACAATTCAGACGACAAGCGACAAAGAGATCTGACATGAACGTACTCTGGTACATGTGCGCACCCGATGGCGCCTATCCGTGGAAAGCCGAAGGGTCGCGCACCATCGACTACGGCTATTACAAGCAGCTGGCCCAGGCCTATGACCATCTCGGCTTCACCGGCGCATTGTTTGCGACCGGCGCTCACGACGTCTGGCCGCTCGCCGGTGCGCTCCTTCCCTATACGGAGCGGATGAAGTTTCTCATCGCATTCCATCCGGGCCTCATCGCACCGACGCTGCTCGCCAAGATGGCGGCGACCTTCCAGGAATTCTCGAACGGCCGGCTGATGCTGAACGTCGTCTCAGGCGACGCCAAGATGCTTGGCGCCTACGGCATGATGCTGCCGCATGACGAGCGCTATGTCATGGCGGACGAATATCTGACCATCTGGCATCGGCTGATGGCTGGCGAGAGCGTTACCCACAAGGGCAAGTATTTTCAGACGGAAGGGGCAAAGCTCGCCCTTCCGGCCGGATCGGCCATCAAGCCACCGCCGCTCTGGTTCGGCGGCTCGTCCGACAGCGCGATCGAGGTTGCCGCCAAGCATGTCGAAACCTACCTTTCCTGGGGCGAAACCCCGGAGCAGATGGGCGACAAGGTTGCCAAGGTGAAGCTTCGCGCCGAGGCTCACGGCCGCTCCCTGAACTACGGTATCCGGCTCTACGTCATCGTCCGTCAGACGGATGAGAAAGCCTGGGAGGCGGCCGCGGATCTCTACGGCCAAATGGACGAAGCCGCGATTGCGGCCAATCAGCGGTTTGTGTCCAACACGGATTCCGTCGGCCAGCAGCGGATGAGTGCGATGCATGGCGGCATCAAGCCGGACAATCTGCGCGACCTGGAAATCTCTCCCAATCTATGGGCGGGGATCGGCCTTGTGCGGCCCGGTCCGGGTACGGCGATCGTCGGCTCGCCGGATACGGTGATCCGCACGCTTGAGGCCTATCAGAAGGTTGGCGTCGATACGTTCATCCTTTCCGGCATGCCGCTTCTCGAAGAGGCCTATCGTTTCGGCGAACTCGTTCTGCCGCGACTGCCCGTCGAACGTTCCGCACCGGAACGCAAGCATTTCACCTGGTCGACCCTGTTCGATCGGGATCTTGGTGGAAAGCCCGCACATGGCTGAAATTTCGACCATAAGTCGAGACATCTCCCGCCCAGACGGCAATTCCCTGCCGCCCGGGAAGTCTGGTCGGAAAGCAGCGCGATGGGCAACACGTCTCGTTTCGCCGGTCGCGATCATCCTGATCTGGCAGATCGCCAGCATGACAGGGCTCCTGTCGCCGCGAACGCTTGCCTCCCCCGGTGAAATCCTCGGGGCGGCAGGGCGGTTGATCACGTCAGGCGAGCTTGTCACCGGCCTGGCGGTCTCTTTCCTGCGGGTGCTGCTCGGCTTCTCGATCGCCTTCGTCGTCGGCGTGACGCTGGCACTTGCCGCCGGCCTGTCCCGTCTCGGCGAGTCCGCCATCGATCCACCGCTTCAGATGCTGAAAGCCATGCCTTTTCTCGGCCTCTTGCCGCTCTTCATCCTGTGGTTCGGGATCGGTGAAGCGCCGAAGATCGGCCTTGTCGCATTTGGTTCGGTTTTTCCGATCTATCTGACCCTGCATGGCGGCATTCGCGGGATCGACCGAAAACTCATCGAAGCCGGCCGGACACTCGGCCTCAATACATCGGGCATCATCCGCCACATCATCATCCCCGGCGCGTTGCCGTCTCTTCTGGTTGGTGTTCGATATGGTCTCAGCGTTGCCTGGCTCAGTCTCGTGGTCGGAGAACAGATCAATGCGTCGAGCGGCATCGGCTACATCATCACCTATGCGCGCGACTTCCTGCAGACGGATGTCATCGTCGTCTGCCTCATGGTCTATGCTCTCATGGGACTGTTGACAGACGCTCTCGTGCGGCTGATCGAAGCCTATGCGCTGCGCTGGCGCCCGGAGGCGATCACATGACACCCCTGGTCGATATTCGTGGTCTCACGCGCTCCTTCGGCGGCCCGGCCATTCTCGATAACATCGATCTGACGATCGCAAAGGGCGAATTCGTCGCCCTGCTCGGCCGCAGCGGCTCCGGCAAATCCACCTTGCTGCGCGTGCTTGCCGGCCTTGATGCTGCGCCAACCCGGCACTTGCAGCTTCCTCAACGCCGCTCCGTGGTGTTTCAGGAGCCCCGGCTGATGCCGTGGAAAACCGTGATCGACAATGTCACGCTTGGCGTCAAGCGGCAGGATGCGCGCTCCGTCGCAGAGCGGACGCTTGAGGACGTCGGCCTGTCGCACCGGCAGGATGCATGGCCGCTCACCCTTTCCGGAGGAGAGGCGCAGCGCGCCGCCCTTGCCCGCGCCCTTGTTCGCGAGCCCGAGCTCCTGCTACTCGACGAGCCATTTGCAGCCCTGGATGCATTGACGCGTTTGCGCATGCATGGGTTGGTCTTCGATCTCTGGCAAAAGCATCGGCCCGCAGTCCTTCTGGTTACCCACGACATCGGCGAGGCCATCACGCTCGCCGATCGCATCCTCGTGCTCGACAATGGCCGCTTCACCCGGGAAATACCCGTCAACCTCGATCATCCTCGCCGCCGCAGCGGTCCGGAAGCAAGCCGCCTCGAAGCCGAGCTTTTGACCGAGCTCGGCGTCGAACCCTCGCATGCCTGACTTTATCGCTTCTCAGCACGCCATTTCGGCAGATCGGAACATCAGAATGATCACCAAGCGCCAATTTTTCATCGCGATGGCAGCAACGGCGGCCATCGCTACCCTTGCCCCCACCGCCCAGGCTGCGGACCAGGTCGTCCGTATCGGCTGGTTGAGAGGCCCAAACGACATTACGCTTGCCAAGTCACGCGGTACGCTCGAAAAGGCGCTTGGCGAAAAGGGCATCAAGGTGGAGTGGGCCGGCCCTTTCCCGGCGGCGGCTCCGGCCTTCGAAGCCCTTAATGCCGGCAGCATAGACATCACCGCCGGCAGCTCGACATCTGCAATCGCAGCGCTTGCCGCCAAGGTGCCGCTGGTCGTCTTCGCCTATCAGAAGATGTCGGCCGGTTCGGAAGGCATTGTCGTCAAGAAGGATTCCAAAATCACTTCGATCAAGGACCTTGCCGGCAAGAAAGTTGCCGTCAATCGCGGCGGCACGGGCGAATATCTGCTCATGCAGGGTCTGGCGACCAATGGCGTCGATCCGAAAAGCGTGGAGCGCGTCTATCTAAGTCCGAGCGACAGCGGCCCGAGCTTCACCCAGGGCCATGTCGATGCCTGGGCGACCTGGGACCCGTTCCTGACGATCGCCGAGAAGGCCTATGACGGCAAGGTGGTCGCCGATGGCGACGCCATTCGCTCGGACAACGCCGTCGTCCTGGTCGCAAGCAAGGCATTCGCCCAATCCAAGCCTGACCAGCTTCAGCTCGTCTTCGACGTCATCAAGTCGGAAAATGCCTGGGCCGTCGCCAACAAGAGCGAAGCGGGCGCCATCTGGGTCAAGGAAATGAACGTTCCGGCCGATCTCGCGCAAAAGATCGGCGAGAACAACGCCGTTCCAACGACGGCGGTCTCGAAGGCGGATGCCGAGCAGATCGGCAAGGTGGCCGAATGGTATGCCAAGAGTGGCATCATTCCGACCATCCCCGATGTCGCCTCCGGCGTCGTCACACTGAAATAAGTCCGACATAGCATTGGCTGCCCAAAATCCCGTCCCGGCATTCCTGCCGGGACCGCCTCCCTTTCGATCGATGGGCTGTGACTGACGACGGTCAGCATCAAGTGTGGCCGATACGGTCGGAGGACGTGTGTGGGGGATAGTTGAGCTACAGAACTGGCGTCGTCGCCATCATTCATACCTCAACGCATCGACAGGATCGAGCCTTGCAGCACGCCAGGCCGGAAGGAGCGTTGCGAGGAAAGAAAGTGCCAGCGCCATCAAAACCACTGATATGATTTCCCCGATGTCCATGCGTGCGGGCAACTGACTTAGAAAATAAAGCTCGGGATTGAACAGTGTTATCCCTGACAGCCACGAGAAGAACTGGCGGATCGATTCGACATTCATGGACACGATGACGCCGAGCACGACGCCAGCTGCGGTGCCGACGCCGCCGATTGCCGCTCCGGCCATGAAGAAGATGCGCATGATCGCACCGCTCGTCGCGCCCATCGTGCGCAGGATCGCGATATCGGGGCTTTTGTCTTTGACCAGCATGAACAATCCCGAAATGATGTTGAGCGCTGCAACCAGCACGATCAGCGTCAGAACCATGAACATGACGTTGCGCTGGACCTGAAGGGCCGAAAACAATGTCTGGTTGCGCTGCCGCCAGTCGGTCAGGAACACGGGCCGCATCGCCGCACTTTCAACCGCGGGGCGCAACCGGTCCACGGCATCGGGGTCATCGACGAAGACCTCGATGGATTGAACGACGCCTTCGGAATTGAAGTAACGTTGGGCTTCGCCGAGCGGCAGATAGATGATCGAGCCGTCATATTGAGACATGCCGACCTCGAAGATCGCCACCACTGGATAGCTCATCTGGCGCGCGGTGACGCCGAACGGGGTGACGTCACCTTCGGGCGCGACAAGCTGAATGCTGTCACCGACCGAGAGACCCAGTCTGTCAGCCATGCGCTTGCCGATAGCCGCGCCCTTCGATGCGTTAAAGCTGTCCAGCGTGCCTTGGCGGATATTACCGGAGACCAGCGTCAGCTTGGCGATGTCCTCCCCACGCACGCCGCGCACCAGTGCGCCGGCTCCCGCACCGATGCGGCCGGTCGTCAGCACCTGCCCCTCGGTCATCGGGATCGCGTAGCGCACGCCGGCAATGCCGTTGAAGCGGGCGGCAATCTCCTCATAGTCATCAAGCCCGCTTTCGATCGGCTGCACGACCAGATGGCCGTTGATGCCGAGGAGGCGATCAAGGAGTTCGGCGCGAAAGCCGTTCATGACAGCCATCACGATGATCAATGTCGCCACACCCAGCATGATGCCAATGAACGAGATGATTGAGATGACAGAGACCACCGTTTCCTTGCGCCTGGAGCGCAGATAGCGCCACGCGATCATGCGCTCGAAAGCTGAAAACGGCCTCGCGCCCTTTTTCGAGCCAGCATCGCTCATGCGACAACTCGCGGTGCACCGACCGCATTGTCGTGCGGGTAAACCTCAAAGGTAGTGACCGCACGCCCATCGACGCTTTCCAAAGCCGGTCGTACCTTGTCGTTTTTCGGTTGCGCAGCTGTGCGCTGCCTCATCAATACTAACCTTCGCAGAGCCAGTCTCCCAATGTCGATTAGATGTACGCGGGACCACATTCGTGCGGTCTTGCGAGTTACAGGCAGGTGAGCTGGTGCGGCGGCAAGTTGTATTGTCACAGGAAAAGGCTGGCAGCCAAGCATTGCGTGAACATTACGACGGGGTCGAGTGCACCGCATTGAACGCTCTCGCCGCATGTCGCTCGATCACTGGCAACAGCGATCATTCCCAAGGAGGGTCCGTAGCCGTATAAGTCTGAAAATGGCTCACGAGCGGCAACGCCGTGGTGCCGACGCCAAATCCCAATTCGAGGACGCCGTATGCTGACTGTCACTGAAGGCCGGCGCGGCGCAATGCGATATTTCCATTAGGAAATCACATGTCAGTTGAATATGTCATTGACGGTTCGCGGATAACATCTCTTGAGGATCTCTATGACGAGATCACCCGTGTCTTGGTTCCGCATCATTTCTGGGGCCGGAATCTCGATGCCCTGAACGACATTCTGAGGGGCGGGTTCGGCACTCCAGATGAAGGCTTTACGATCAGATGGTCCCATTCGGCGGTCTCAAGAGCAGCGCTCGGTTATCCCGCGACGGTGAAAAAACTCGAACATATGCTCGAGCGATGCCATCCCGCTAATCGAGACAGCGTGAGGCAACGTCTGGCTACCGCTCGCGACGGCATCGGGCCGACACTGTTTGATTGGATTGTCGAGATTATCCAAATTCATTACCCCGGCGGTTCGGAGGCTGAGGATAATGTCCTGTTGATACTGGATTGAATGTCCGCCACTCGGTCCTGGTAGGATCCTGGTGCATCCGCCAGCGCCGCCTGAACGGCGCTGGCGTAACGTCGTCAGTTTCGCAACGTCAAAGCGGGATTATGAGCAAAGAAGTTGTGCGGTTCGATATGGATCGTCTTCCATTCGGTCGACATGACGGGCCAATCCTCCATGCGCGGAATATGATGGAAGCCTGCCGTGAACCAGGTGACGATGTCCTTCCCCATCAGCGGCTTATTGGCCTTGACCCATTCCGGTAGAGTATCGGACCCGTCGCTTTGCATGGCGAACTTGCCGCCGGCATATTGCTGATCCGGATCATAAACCGTGTTCCATACGGAATATTCGATATAGGCGTTGCGCTTCATCGGCGGATCCTTGACGAAGTCGAAGGGGCCGTAGGCGACGTCGCCGTGATGGATCATCCAGCCGGGCTCCTGGCCGAGATAGCCTTTCCGTGAGGGGTCAGAGATCATGAAGTAACGCGGCTTCATGGCTGACAGCTGATAGCGCGCCTCCATCTCGGTCTTCGGCATGGTGTGCTGCACCGTCCACATGGAGCGACGCGGGTTCTTCGCATCGACCTTGGCGGGGACGATGTCCATCGTGCCGAAATGGTTGGCCGGCTGGTCGATGTCGAAATCGATGCGGAAGTTGAAATAGTGGTCGTGATTGGCCGCGACGAGGTTTGGCGCGATCAGCGTGCCGTGCGCGGTGTCGGCTGCAGCCGTCGGATCGTCCATCGAGGTCGACTTGACGCCCTTGACGGCATCAAGCCCGGTCGCGCCGATCATGATGCGGATCTGGCCATCCGGCGACAGGCGATAGTCGATCAGGTAGTCATAATTGCCAACTTCGGAAGCCGTACGTACCACGAGTTCGCTTGCCGGCCTGCCTTCCGCCGGGACCGGCTTGTCAGGCGCCTGCGCAAAGACCTCGAAATGACGCCAGGCGGGGTCGCCGATGCCGCGTTCGAAGACACAGATGGCGTTCGGGATCGTCAGCGGATTGCCCTTGTCGTCGGCGATCGTGGCAGGCAGGAAGGTCGCATAGTTCGGGCAATCGACCCCTGCACGCAGCGGGCTCAGGAACAGGCCGAAGCCATATTCTCCGCTATCCATATAAGTGCGCCAATACCAGCCTTCCGTCGGGTCCATATAGGGCACGAAGACTTCCGAGAGATGCGACTGATAGATCACCGAGCGCCAGGTATCGCCGTCCTTCGCGTCGAGGTTGGAGAGCACAAGGCCGGGACGCTTGTCGACGCGGAAGTTGAAGCGCCACATATCCCATTCGACATGGCTGCCCGATATCTTGTAGTTCGGCCCGCCCTGTTGCGAAAGCGTGGCGAGATTGGTCTGCGGGCGCAGCGGCTCGCGCTCGGCCACTTCCTTCTCTGTGTAGCCCCAATTGTCCTTCGGACCGTCGATGGCACCGGTGTCGATGACCTTCAGCACCTTCTTCTTGCCGATGTCATAGACGGCAAAAAGCCCCTCGATCGGCTTGGCATAAAAGTTCGAACCTTCCGGAACATGGTAGCAGGGCACCTTCATCAAACGGGAGTTCTGATACTCTTCCGTGAAGAAGTTGCCGGCCGTCAGTGGCAGGCAGAAGGCCTGATCCGGCGTCAATCCGCGCTTCTTGAGGCCCGCGACCATTTGCGGGTCGCCGAGCACGCCCTGCAAAGCATCCATGAACTCGGTGAAGAGCACCATGGGCTGTCCCTTGATCGCCGTCGTGCTTTCGACGGTGCCCTTGGTGACGTTGACGACAGCCTCCTTGAAGCCCGAAGGGCTGGTCAGTTGCACCTTCGCCTCACGGTCGAGCGGCGTGTCGCCCTCCTTCCATTTGAGAACGTCGGCCTTGGCCGGCTCCTTCAGCTCGATCAGCGGATAAAGCGTCTTGTCGTCGACGATTTTCTGCTCGCGCAGGATCTGGTTGATCTTTTGATATTCTTCGGCCGTCAGCCCGTCGAGCGGGTGGCTCATGGCTGCGGACGCGCAAAGCGTCATGAGCAGCCCGGCCGAAGCCAGCAAGTGTTTCACGTTCATTTCCATCCTCCCTGTCATAGCTATTCGAGATCAGGCGAATATCACCTGGATATCCGTGTATTCTTTCAGCCCCTCCTCAGCGAATTCCACGCCGAAACCGGAGGCTTTCACGCCGCCGAAGGGTGCATTGGGCTGGATTGCGCCATGCTTGTTGATCCAGACCGAGCCGCATTGCATGCGCGACGCCACGGCCTTTGCCGCCGATATGTCCGAGGACCAGACGGAGCCTCCGAGGCCGTTCGGGCTGTCGTTCGCCATGCGGATGGCATCGTCGATATTGCTGTACTTGATGACAGGCAAAGCGGGACCGAACTGCTCCTCATCAACCAGCGGATCTCCATTCGAGAGCCCGGCGATAACAGTCGGGGGAAAGAAGAGCCCCTTGCCCGGCGCGCCGCCGAGAAGCACCTTGCCACGTCCTCTGGCATCGGCCACCAGCCGGCTCAGCTTGTCGAACTGCATGCGGTTCTGCACCGGGCCGAGAATGCTCGCCTCGTCCATGCCGTCACCGACTGGAATATTGCCGGCATAGGCGACCAGTGCCGCACAGACGGCGTCATGGATCGTCTCATGCACATAGAGGCGCTTCAACGCGGCGCAGGTCTGACCGTTGTTGATGAAGGCGCCCCAGAAAAGGCCTTCGGCAATCTTTTGCGGATCGGCATCAGGCAGCACAATGCCGGCGTCATTGCCGCCAAGCTCCAGCGTCAGCCGCTTCATGTTGGATGCCGCCGACTGCATGACCTTCTGGCCAGTCGCGATGGAGCCGGTAAAAACGATCTTGTTAATGCCGGGATGAGCGGACATCGCCGCGCCCATATTGAAACCCTTGTCATCGGCGGTCACGACATTCAACACGCCCGGCGGCAGCACCTCGTTCATGATTTCCACAAGACGCAGCGTTGAGAGCGGGGTTAGCGGCGACGGCTTGACGACAACCGTATTGCCCGTCCGCAGCGCCGGCATGATATGCCAGATCGCGATCATCACGGGGAAGTTCCATGGCGTGATCGAGCCAACGACGCCGACCGGCTTTCGATGCAGTTCCACGCACCCCTCGGCATTGTCCTGCAGCACTTTGACCGGCAGGGAAAGCCCGGTCGTATAGCCTGCCCAGGCAACTGCACCGCCCATTTCCCAGCGCGAGCCAAGTCCATTGAGCGGTTTGCCTTGTTCGAGCGTGATGAGAGTGGCAAGTTCCTCCGCGCTCTGCTCGATACGAGCGGTCACCGCGGCGCAGATACTCTGCAAATCCTTGTCGCTGCGAGCCGACCACGCGGCGAATGCCATGCGCGCGGCCTCAACTGCGCGGTCGAGATCGCCGCCGTCCATGTTGGGTGCGCGGCCGGCCTCTTGTCCGGTCGCCGGATTGAAGACGACGAAATCCGCCGCGCCCTTCACCGGCGTTCCATTGATGGTTGCAGAATAAAGCGTCATTGCCAGTTTCCTCCACGAAAGCCCGGCCAGGGGCCAGGATTGGCGGAAGATTAGGGCAGAAACACGCGGCAGACTTGGACTGATGCGTCCGGACTGTTGGACAAAAGCGTCAATGACAGCGAGCGACGGCGCCCGGCGTAACGCCGTACTTCTTGCGGAACTCCCGGTAGAAGTAGGAGAGATCGTTGAAGCCTGCATCATAGGCGATAGCGGCAATGCCGTCACCGGTCCCATGCGGAATTCGAGTGGAGAGACGGTTATGGGCGATCTCCAGGCGCCGGTTCAGCAGACGATGTCCGGGCGTCTCCCCGAGGACCTGAAAATGCCGCTGCAGCATGCGCTCGGAGACATTGAGCCGGCTGGCAAGCTCTCGCGGACCGAAGGCAGGATCGGCCCTATGACGATCGATGAGCGTGAGCGCGCGTGACAGCAAGGTTTCGGGGGCGCCTGCCCCGCGCGTTGATTGGAGATAAGCCCCCAGAAGACAGAGAAATGCCTCTCCAAGTTGGGTCTGGGCAATCGAGCTGTCGATCATCTTCGTCAACACGGCGCGCATCGCCAACCATAGCGGATCGCTTCGGCTAATCGACACGCCGCCGGTACAAGCGTCGCCGAAGCGGTGCACCATCTCGTTGCGCGGCAAATGGATCGAAACCTGGCTTGAGCGAATGCCGCGATAAAGGAACCGCGAGGGACGAACTGAATCCACGAGAAACATGTCGCCGGGCTCCAGATCGGCCACCCTGCCATTCTGTTCGACACTGCATTGGCCGGTATCCTGAACCAGAAGAAAGAAGTGCTCGCCAGGATCCTGACGGATCGCCTTTGCGCCGCGCTCGACATGCTTGCTGGCATCGAGCCCGACGATTGCCGTCTCGAAAAGCCCCATGCGGCGGGTGGCGACATCGCCGGCAACAATGCCCGACGACAGGGTTGGTTCAAGCGTAAACGCCCCGCAGATCCTGCGGATCTCCGCTTCAAGCACCTCGACCGGCACGGGTGTGTGAACCGGCGTGAGCAATGACTGCATCGTCCCCTCCCTGGCCTTTGCAGAATGTCTTGATCTCCTTTTAGCACAGCTTTCTCAAAAACACCCTGTTTTTTGTGACGTTTCAATTGGTGTGACAAACGAAACCGCGGGAGGGGCGCATGAAGCAAGATGTCCGGAGCCGATTGGAAACGGCGGGAGCAAAGCGGACCGAGACAAGACTGTGACTTGGAACGATCTAGACCGCGAAGAAAGCGAAGCCCAGTTTATCACTAGGCACTACCTTGTGATATGGAGCGCGGAGATGGAGATGACGGACCGTCTCCACGATTGCCGAATGGAAACCTTGGCTTGTCAATCTGCAAAGAGCGCTGCGGTGGCGGCTGGTCTATGGTTTCGCGCATGTCTCGTCAGTCGTGCACCAACTCTTCCGGTCGCGACGTGGCGCCCTCTAGCTGACCGGAGCCATGCATGACACTGGATGAACGGCTTCTTGTCGCAGCGAGGCGCTTTCGGGACAAGCCGGCAATCAATGTTGCCGGTGTTCGTGCGTCCTACGAGGAGCTGTTTGTCTCGGCCATCGACGTGTGCGAGAGTTTACATCTCGCCGGTGTCAAACCTGGCCAGCTTGTCGCGCTATGTGCGGAGCGGACATTTGCCGCATATTCGTCCGTGCTGGGCATTCTGCTTGCCGGCTGCGGCTATGTGCCCCTCAATGTCACCTTCCCCGCCATCAGGAACAGGCAAATCCTGTCGTCATCGCGAGCCGTTGCACTGGTCGTGGATGAGGCAGTCGCGGCGGAGCTTGAGGAGCATATCGGCGCCGAGCCACCAACCCTGCCGTTGTTGGCCACCAAGCCCATTCGGAAATCGGGCGCGCTTGGCACCGAGCTCGATACCTTTGTTTCCCTTCGCGCGCTCACCGACCAAACGGTGGTATATCTCCTTTTCACCTCCGGTACGACGGGTGTGCCCAAGGGCGTACCGATCAATGCCAGCAACCTTACCGCCTATATCGATGCTGTTCATGACCTCATGCCGATCGACAGCAGCGATCGACTGCTCCAAGCAGTCGACCTGACATTTGATTTGTCCGTCCATGACATGATGATGTGCTGGCTGCATGGGGCTGAATTGTTCGTTGCACCACAGAATGGTGCCATTCTCGCTCCCCGTACGATTCGCGCAAACAGCCTGACGGCCTGCCTGCTTGTTCCCTCGGCGGCCGCCAAATCAGCCGAACTCGGGCTTATTACACCGGATGGCATGCCCTCCCTCAAATATAGCCTCTTTGCCGGCGAGGCTCTTCCCGTCTCCCTCAGCCGGAAATGGCAAGCAGCAGCGCCGAACGCGACGATCTTCAACATGTACGGCCCGACAGAAGGCACCATCCACACCTCCTATTATCGCATCGATCCGCAGAATTTCTTCGACGGAGCCGTGACGCCGATCGGCTGGCCGATAGGAGAGCAGCGCCTTTCAATTAGAAACGGAGATGGAGCCGAGGTCGCGCATGGCGAGACCGGTGAAATCTGGCTCAGCGGGCCGCAAATGACCGCTGGCTATTGGCATGCTCCTGCGCTAGACGCTGAAAAATTTGTCGCCGTTCATGATGGACGCTGGTATCGGACCGGTGATGCCGGGCGGTTGGATGCGCGGCACGGGGTGGTTTTTGCCGGCAGGCTGGATCGCCAGATCAAGATCCGCGGATACCGTGTCGAGCTTCAGGACGTGGAAGCAGCGATGGCGTCCGCATCACAGAGCGAGCGAGTGGCCGTCGTCGCATGGCCGCGACGCGATGAAGGGTCCGCCGAAGCAATCATTGGTTTCATCGCGGGGGCGAAGATCGATATCGGCGAGGTCAAACAGCAGCTGTATCGTCTGTTGCCGCCCTACATGCTCCCCGCGGAGATCCACCTGATCGAAGATCTCCCCGTCAACGTCAACGGCAAGATCGACTATCGCCGCCTCGAACAGAGGCTCGCCGAAAGACAGCCCGCGTAGCGGCGAACTCGCCGGTACGCGGGACTTCGGGGGCATCTGCTGGAGATGACCGGCTGAAATTAGTGCACCATTTTGCAGTTGGTCAGCCTGATCGTCATTGCTTCGGGCACATAACCTTCGTTCAGGCATTCGAACGTAAGGGCGTTCGATGGCTCGAACGGCTTAATCTCCCCGCCGTCATATTTGCTTTTGAGAGGCGCCTGATCGGCAGGGCTGAACGAGAGGTCGAATTTCTGGCCGTCGCTCTGGATACCGCCGAAGAAGGTGCCGTCGGGATCGGTGCCCATCCGCACGACATAGCCATCGAAGGCAAGTCGCTTGTGATCGTACTTGGCCGCAGCAGCCTTCGCATCCTTGAGATAGGCGCTGACCACCTGAAAATAAGTCACCGTCTTGGTCGGCGCAGCCGCAAAACCTGCCGCCGGAACAAGGCAAAGCAATGCGATCGAGAGAAGTCGCTTCATTACATACTCACACTTCGGATTTTCGGTTGCCATCGGATCGGGGCTAATTCGCCCAATCGATTCGGCAAACTATTATCACATGGTTGCGCGAGTTCGAAAGCACGCACCTATGCGTGCCTGAGGGTGATCCCTGTCGTAACCACAGATATGGGGAACGATTGCATAAGCTCTGCGATCTACGTGGATCACGACGGCACAGGAGATGCGTCGTTGATCATCGCCTGATACTTGAGTGGGTAGGCAACTCGGGCTCAACACTCAATGGCACGACGGCCCCAACTCAGCCCGCTGCCAGCTTGTCGACATAGGCGCAAAGCATATCGGCCATGGCGCCAGCATAGGCATCGATCTCATTCTTCACACGCAATGTCTGTGAAAACTCCTTGCCAACCGTGGTCAGTGTCGTCGCAATCAGCTCGCCAGCAATGTCGCGGGCGCCGTCGGACAGGTCCGGAAGCAGCTCCAGGATGAAGCTGTCGAAAATACGATCCGCCTCTAACCTGAGCGCGCGCGCTTCCGGAGCATCCCGATAGAGCGGCGCTGCATCGGCGAGCGCCATGCGCACCGGCGCCTCCTCGCATTCGGACCGAACAAACTCATGCACGAGGTGTCGCAATCTATCTCTCGGCGGCCTCGTGTCTGCGAGAACGTCTCGAAGCATTTCGGTCGAGCGTTGCCATTCGTCGCTTTGGAGCCTGAAGAGGATCGAAGCCTTGTTGGGGAAATATTGGTAAAGCGAACCAATGCTGACGCCCGCCCTTTCCGCCACGCGCGCCGTGGTGAACCGCTGGGCGCCTTCCACCGTCAAAACCTGAACAGCCGCTGTCAGAATGGCCGAAACAAGCTCATTCGAGCGGCTCTGTTTTGGTTCCTTTCTCGTGGAAATCCGGGACGTTACGCGTTCAGTCATCAAGCCGCTCTACAATGCGATTAGAAAATGCGAATGATTATTCGTATTTCTGTCTCCGGCACAACCTCATATTCTGGAGACCACCATGAATAGCCTTTCTTCCGCCCCCGTCGGGCCATTGCTTGATCGCTTGTTCGCAGAGGCGGATGCCGCCACGAGCCCTGCCATCAGGTCTTTCACATCGGAGGAGCGCGCCGCGCTCACAACCAGCAAAACGCAGTATCTCGATCTCTATACGCGGCTAAAAGATCTTTGGTTACCCGTATCCCGTGAGACGGGTGAGCTCCTCTATATGCTCGTCCGGGCGACAGGCGCGCGAACAGTCGTCGAATTCGGAACCTCCTTCGGGATCTCAGCGCTCTACATCGCGGCGGCATTGCGCGACAATGGCGGCGGCCGGCTGATTTCCAGCGAGTTTGAAAAGAGCAAGATCGACAGGGCGCAGCAAAACCTTGAGGAGGCAGGCCTTGCCGATCTGGTCGAGATTCGCGCCGGAGATGCCATGCAGACATTGAGATACGACCTCCCCGAATGCATCGACCTGTTGCTGCTGGACGGCGCCAAGGCGCTCTACGCCGACATTTTTGAACTGGTGGCGCCAAGGCTGCGGACGGGCGCATTGATCCTTGCCGACGATGCGGAAATGTGCCCCGAATATTTAAGCTGCATCCGCGCCTCCAAGGAGAATTACTTATCCCTTCCCATTGCCGAGGATATTGAACTCTCGATGAAGCTTAGTTGATGAGGTATGCGCTCACCCAATTGGGTCCGAGGAGATGTGCCGGCCGGAGTTCTTCATGCGAGCCGCCGGCACCCTCTGCCTCCCCATGAGGCATGTTCTGTCTCGCTTAGCCGGAGGGGCGATCATCGGCCCTCACAAGCATCGCGATCCAATCAGAAGCGGATGGCACTCCCTCGGCAGTTGCACATTCCGCAATTCGGGGAGACATATAGGCGAACACAAAACCGGGTTTCGAGGACGATTGCTCAAGCGGCACTTTGTCCTTGAGCCCTTGAATGGGAGGGAAGCATGACGAATATCGCGAGCCGAGGGTTGCCCGGCCTTCTCGGGCAGGATCATACGGGGGTAACGGTTCCTGATCTCGATGAGGCACTGGATTTTTTCGTACGGGTGCTCGGCTGCAAACACGCATATACCTTTGGCCCGATTGGTGATGAAGAAGGCGACTTCATGCATCAGGCTCTGGGCACGCATCCGCGAGCCCGCATCAAGCGCGCCGCGCTTATCCGCATCGGCCACGGTTCCAATCTCGAACTGTTCGAGTATGACGCACCCGACCAGCGGCGCCTCGAGCAGAAAAACAGCGATATCGGCGCCTTCCATGTCGGGCTCTATGTCGAGGACATCCAGGCCGCCAAGGCCTATCTCGATAAAGAGGGCATTGCGACACGCCTGGGGCCCCTTACCATGAATGAGGGGCCGCATGCCGGACAAAGCATTCTCTACTTCCAGTCGCCCTGGGGCCTGCAACTGGAAGCAATCAGCTATCCAAACGGCATGGCCTATGAAAAGACGGGCCAAACGATCCTCTGGTCGCCCAAGTCTCCCGGGGCATAATCGTCAGAACAGCCGATCAACGGATAAGCGATCATGCCTTGCGCAGCAGGCGCAGCACTGGCATGTCAGGGTGAGACAAACCGACGGAGCCGCTTCGTCGGACTGTATATTGGGAGGAAATCGATGGATCGCGCCGATGTGGTCGTGCTTGGTACATTTGTGGCCGATTTGGCTTTCAAGGCGGAACGTATGCCGGTCATCGGCGAAACACTGCTTGGTCGCGGCTTCGCCATGGGCCCCGGCGGCAAGGGATCGAACCAGGTAATCGCCGCAGCGCGCGCTGGCGCCAGGTCGGCGATAATCACCCGTATCGGTCGCGATGCCTTCGGTGAAATGGCGCGCAAGACCTGGGAGCAGGATGATGTTGCGACGTCGCATGTGCTGGTCGACGACATCAGCCCCACAGGCGCTGCGTTTATTTTCGTGTCTGCGAAGAACGGGGACAATGCGATTATCGTCGAAAGCGGCGCAGCGGCCAATCTGAGCGTCGCCGACATTCACGTGGCCCAACCGCTGATCGCCGGTGCAAAAGTCTTCGTAACGCAGTTCGAACAGCCTATCGATGCTGCCGTCGAAGGGCTCCGCATGGCCCGCGAGCATGGTGTCACAACGGTTCTAAATCCAGCACCGGCGCTTCCCGTGAGCGACGCCATATACGGCTATTGCGATTTCGTCACGCCGAACGAAACCGAGGCCGCCACATTGACGGGGATAGACACGAGCACGGACGAAGGTGCGTTGAAAGCAGCGACGAGCCTGATCGAGCGTGGGGCACGCAATGTAGTCGTCACGCTGGGCGCAAAGGGTGCACTGCTTCACGGCGCGGCCGGAACGCATTTCGTGCCGGCTTTCGACATCTCCAACGTTGTCGATACAACCGGCGCCGGCGACGCCTTCAATGGCGGGTTCGCGGCGGCCCTTTCGGAGGGGCTCCCGCCCCTCGACGCCGTCCGGTTCGGCGCAGCCGTGGCGGGACTCTCGGTGCAGAAGCCGGGTACGGCGCCATCGATGCCGACCCGCTCTGAGATCGATTCATTCCTCCACGAAAGGCCGTGATGCCCTCGAATCAATCGACTGAGCGCGGACATTCCCAGGAAAATATTGGCCGGTTTTCCAAGCAGATTGCGCAACGTTAGGCCGACAGACCGTTTCCGCCATCCAGAGAAAGGTGGAAACGCTCAAGGGCAAAGCTCGGTGAGCAGTGCGGTGGCAGGCTGACTGGTCTGGGCACCCGTCTATTACGGCGCGACGGGAAGCGCGCGCTTGTGCCGAGAGTTTCGGTAGGTGGTCAGGATGCGTTCGCGGGCCTGGCCGTCGATGGATCCACCCTCCAGAAAATCATCGATCTGGTCATAGGTCACGCCATAGGCGTCCTCGTCCGGCCGCAAGGGGGCATTCGTCTCCAGATCCGCCGTCGGTACCTTGAAAATCAGGCTATCCGGGGCTCCCAACACCTTGCCCACGGCCCGGACGCGGCGCTTGTTCAGCCCTGCAAGCGGGAGGATGTCGGAAGCGCCGTCGCCGAATTTCGTGAAGAAGCCCATCAAGGCTTCGGCTGCATGGTCAGTACCGATAACCAGACCGCGCGCGGCTCCCGCGATTGCGTATTGGGCAATCATCCGTTCGCGTGCCTTCACGTTTCCGTGGTGAAAATCCGCGCGTTCACTTCCGAAAACGCCCGGAGCGCCGCGTTCGACCTCGGCAATCATGGCATCCGCGGCAGGCTTGATGTTCACCGTCACGGAACGATCCGGCCGGATTGCCGCCAGAGCGGCCTGTGCGTCGGCCTCATCGGCCTGGACGCCATAAGGCAGCCGCACGGCGATGAATTCGCAGGGATATCCACCGTCACGCAGCCTGCGGACCGCCGCCTGGGCGAGAAGAGCCGCCGTAAGGCTGTCGATCCCACCGCTGATGCCGAGAACATATGCCCGGGCGCCGCTGTTGCGTAGATAGTCTGCCAGGAAAGCCGTGCGTCGTTCGGCTTCCGTGCCGGCGTCGAATTGCGCGGAGACGCCCAATTCTTCGATAATCGCGGCTTGCTCATCCTGCATCGAGATGCTCCTTCGTGAAATCCAGACACTTGATATCTTCAGGAGCGGTTTCGGATCAAGTCAAAGCAGTGCACTCGACGAAGCATGGTTCATGACAAACTTTTCGTACGACCGCGCCGCGCCGAGACCAATCCCTTGCCTTTTCGCCGGGTGACGCAACGACAGACCGGATGCCAGTCTCATCGCCAGACGCGACTCGGCGTGAAGAAGATCGTCCCGACGCAGCGGCTCATCCATATCCCGGCGAATGCTCGCTTCGGCCGCCTATCCCGAATAGACCTCCGTCAGAGCCCGGACGCGTTTGCCCGTCAGCCGAGCTCGGAATGGCTTTCGCGACCCTTGAAACGATAGTCCATGCGCGACTGTGCTTTCATCTCGATCGAGAAACCTGGCGCATCGGGCGGCATATAGGCCGCATCCTTGATGACGCAGGGATGGAGGAAATGCTCGTGTAGATGATCGACATACTCGATGACCCTGCCCTCTTTCGTCCCGGAAACGCAGAGATAGTCGATCATCGACAGGTGCTGGACATACTCGCAAAGTCCGACGCCGCCGGCATGCGGCCAGACCGGCAAGTCGTATTTGGCGGCGATCAGCAGGACAGCGAGAACCTCGTTGAGGCCGCCCATGCGGCAGGCGTCGATCTGCACGATGTCGATGGCGCCCTCGGCGATGAACTGCTTGAACATGATGCGGTTCTGGCACATCTCGCCGGTCGCGACCTTCATCGGCGCGACAGCCTGGCGGATCTTGCGATGCCCGGCAATGTCATCCGGGCTTGTTGGCTCTTCGATGAAGAGCGGCTTGGAAAACGCCAGCTGGCCCAGCCAATCGATCGCCTGCGGCACGTCCCAGACCTGATTGGCGTCGATCATTAGGTTGCGGTCAGGGCCGATAATTTCTCTTACGATCGTCAGGCGGCGAATGTCGTCCTCCAGATCGCGCCCGACCTTCATCTTGATATGATTGAAGCCGGCATCGATCGCTTCCTTGCAGAGGCGCCGCAGCTTTTCTTCCGAATAGCCCAGCCAGCCAGCCGATGTCGTATAGCAGCGATAGCCATCGCGCTTTAAGGTCGCGATGCGGTCGGCCTTTCCGGCCTCTGCCCGCTTCAAAATATCGAGCGCCTCGTCCGGCGTCAGCACGTCTGTCAGATAGCGGAAGTCGACGATCTTCACGATTTCTTCAGGCGTCATGTCGGCCACAAGCTGCCATACGGGCTTGCCTGCCTCCTTCGCCAGTAGATCCCAAATGGCGTTGACGACCGCGCCTGCCGCAAGATGCATGGCGCCCTTGTCGGGGCCGATCCAGCGCAGCTGGCTGTCGCCGGTCAGCCGGCGCCAGGCTGCGCCCGGATTTGCACGAACCTCGTCAAGATCGAGCCCGACGAGAAGATGACGCATGGCCTCGATCGCAGCGCAGCAGATCTCGTTGCCTCGACCGATGGTGAAGGTCAGCCCATGTCCATCAAGACCACGATCGGTTTCCAAGATGACATAGGCAGCCGAATAGTCCGGATCCGGATTCATCGCGTCCGAACCGTCCAGATGCTGCGAGGTCGGAAAGCGTAGATCTAGCACCTTCAGATCGGTGATGACGGTCATAAATATCTCCTGGGGCGACGGCAACGCCCGGCACATCTGGCCGGATGCGGGTAAAGAGGGGCACCGGCCGTACCGGCACCCCGTTTAAGTTTATTTGTAGAGAACGGCGGCGATCTTCGGATCGTCGATGTTCGACTTGTCGTACCAGTAGAAGCCGGTATCGATATGCTTGGACAACGTCTCGCCCTTGGTGGCCTTCACCGCTGCTTCGACGGTCTTGTAGCCGATACCGACGGGATTCTGGGTGATCGAACCGGCGATGGTACCGTCCTTGATCGCATCGATCTGACCGGCGCCGGAATCGTAACCGATGACCACGACCTTGCTTTCGGCTTCCTTCTTGCCGATGGCGACGCCGAGCGCGGCACCCTCATTGGTGCCGAAAATGCCCTTGAGCTTCGGATGCGCCTGGATGATCGCCTTGGTGATGTCGGCCGATTTCGTGTGGTCGCCGCCGCCATACTGGATGTCGACGATGGTGATCTTCGGATATTTGGCCGCAATTTCGCCCTTGAACCCTTCGACACGATCAACGCCCGTGGTGCTCGTCTGATCGTGCCCGACGATCGCGACTTCGCCCTCGCCGCCGATCAACTCGGCCATCTTGTCGGCGGCAAGCGCTGCTGACGCCTTGCTGTCGGTCGAGGCCGTGGTCAGCGGATAATCGCTATCGACGCCGGAATCGAAGGCGATGATCGGGATCCCTGCATCCTTGGCCTGCTGGACCAGCGGAATGGCGGCCTGGCTGTCGAGCGCCGCAAGGCCGAGGGCAGCGGGCTTCTTGGCAAGGGCGGCCTGGATCATGTCGAGCTGCTGGTTGATGGCGGATTCGCCCTCTGGTCCCTCGTAGCTTACCGTTACGTCGAGGTCCTTGGCGGCCTGTTCGGCGCCCTGGCGCACGGCCTGCCAGAACTGATGCTGATACCCCTTCGAGATCAGCGCGATGTAGGGCTTGTCGGCGGCGTGGGCCATGCCGACAGTGCCGAGGAAAGCGGCTGCGGACATAAGTCCGACAATAGTACGTCTGGTAATCATAACTCCTCCTGTGGGTTAAATTCGATTGGCTTGCATGCGGGCGTTCTGCCTCTTTTTGACTGTCTCAACTCTCGACGGGCGCAGTCGGGCGATCAGGCCTTCTTGCGCCAGAAGATGTCCGAATAAACAGCGAGAATGATGATGAGCCCGGTCACCATGACCTGCTTTTCGGAGGCCATGCCGTAGAGGCGCAACCCGTATTGCACCACGCTCATGACGAAGGCGCCGATCATGGTGCCAAGCACCGTCCCACGCCCCCCAGCAAGCGAGGTTCCGCCGATGACGACGGCGGCGATCGCATCGAGCTCGAAGCCCATGCCCTGCGCAGGCTGTGCCGAGTTGCCGCGCGAGGCGATGAGCAGGCCCGCGATTGCGCAGATCCCGCCGGCGACCGCATAGACCATCATTTTCCAGCGATCGACGTTGACGCCAGACAAGCGAAGAGCCTCTTCGTTCGAGCCCAGTGCAAAGATGAAGCGCCCGAACAAGGTATTTGCCAGAACGAAGGCAATCACGATGGCGACGATCGCCATGATCAAGGCGCTGTTGGCGATCGGCAGGCCGGGAATGATGTCCTTGATGATCGAGCCGCTGGCGATCTGCTGAAATTCCGGCGATTGGGTAAAATAGATCGGCTTGGTGTTGGTGATCTGCAGCGACAGTCCCTTGTAGATCAGCATCATGCCAAGCGTCGTGATGAAGGGAGGGATTTTGGCATAGGCGATCAGGAAGCCGGACACGCCACCGCATATCACACCGGTAAGGATCGCGCCGACCACGCCAAGCGGCATCGGCAGGCCGAGCCAGGTGATGAACACACCGGCTGCAACCGCGCAGAAGGTCATCAACGTGCCGATCGACAGGTCGATGCCGCCGGTGATGATGATCATGGTCGCGGCTATTGCAAGCGTGCCGTTGACGGCCGTCGAAGTGAGAATGTTGGTCAATGTGCTGACCTGAAGGAAATCCTCGGGCTTCACTGCGGCGAAGAGGACGATCAAGACGACCAAGCCACTGAACGCGAGAAGCTTCTGTCTCGAATCGGAAATCCTTTCCTTCAGCGTTCTTTCATCGCTGTCGACGTTCGAGGTCATTCGCTTCTTCCTTCTGTGATGGCGCCGTCGCGCAGCGTAGCCAGATGCATGATCTCCTCCTGCGAGGCCCTTGCCGGCAGAAACCCGGTCAACCTGCCCTCGCACATGACCGCAATGCGATGGCTGAGCCGCAGGACCTCGGGCAATTCGGACGAAATGACGATGATGGCCTTGCCCTCTGCGGCAAGTTCATTCAGCAGGCGATAGATCTCGGACTTGGCGCCGATGTCGATGCCGCGCGTCGGCTCGTCGAAAATCAGAATGTCGCAATCGCGCAGCAACCACTTGGCAATGACCACCTTTTGCTGATTGCCGCCGGACAGGAAGCGCACCTCCTGGCGATCGGAAGGCGTCTTGATGGCAAGGTCGCCGATATAGCGCCTGGCGATGCGCTGCATCGCGCTTTCGTTCAGAAGGCCGCCGCTTCGCACAAAGCGCGACATGCTTGCCATTGCGATATTGTTGCGGACATTCATGCCGACCAGCAGGCCGTAGCGCTTGCGGTCCTCCGAAAGATAGCCGATGCCAGCCCGCACCCCATGTTGGGGCGAACGGATGCGGACGGGTTTGCCATGCACCAGCACCTCTCCGGAGACCAGCCGGTCAGCGCCAAATACGGCCCTCGCGACTTCCGTTCGGCCCGCACCCATCAAGCCGGCGAAGCCGAGAATCTCGCCGCGTCGCAACGTGAAGGAGACGTCGCGCACCATCGTTCCGCGATTGAGCCGCCGCGCCTCGAGCACGATCGGGCTCTGCGAAAGATCCGGCGGTGTCGCAAGCTCACTGGTAATTTCCCGCCCGACCATCATTGAGATGATTTTGCCGACTTCGGTGGTCTTAGCATCGACGGTATCGACGTAGGAGCCGTCGCGCATGACGGTCACCCGATCGGCGATGCGCTTTATTTCGTCCATCTTGTGGGAGATGTAGACGATGCCGACGCCTTCGCTTTTCAGCCGGTTGATGATGTCGAAGAGGTCGTTGACCTCCGCATCATTCAGAGCCGCCGTCGGCTCATCCATGATGAGGATTCGCGACCGATAGGAGAGCGCCTTGGCGATTTCGACCATCTGCTGCTTGGCGATCGTCAAGCTCTCGACCATGGCTCTCGGGTCGAGATTGAGCCGCATCGAGCGGAATATCTCGCGGACCCGCTCATTGAGCTTGCGGTCGTCCAGCAGCAGTCCGAAGGCACGACGGGACTCGCGTCCGATCAGGATGTTCTGAGCCGCCGTCAGATGCGGCATCAGATTAAGCTCCTGATGAATGATGCCGATGCCGGCGTCCCTCGCCCTTGCCGGCGAGTTGATGTCGAGCTTCTGACCATCGATCAGTATTTCGCCTGCGTCCGACTGGTAGATGCCGGCGAGTATCTTCATCATCGTCGATTTGCCGGCGCCATTCTCTCCCATAAGCGCATGCACTTCGCCGGCGCGCAGCTCGAAGCGGGCATTCTGGAGCGCGCGTACGCCCGGGAATGTTTTGTCGATACCGGTCATGGAGACGAGAGCGTTCATCTTATCGCCTCAAGCCGTCCAGCCGCCGTCGATGACGTGGATTTGTCCCGTCGTGTAGGTCGCGCCGGCGAGATACAGGGCAAGATCCGCAACCTCTTCGGCCGTCCCGATCCGCCCGATCGGCTGGCGGGCGATGAAAGCGCGCCGGGCGGCCTCATAGTCGCCTGTGGCTCGCAACCGCTCCTGCAGTGACGGGCTGTCGACCGTGCCGGGACAGATCGCATTGCAGCGAATGCCGTGCGCGACATAGTCCCCGGCGATGGATTTGGTCAGCCCGATCACGGCCGCCTTGCTGGCCGAATAAACGAAGCGGCTCGGAACAGCTTTCAACGACGATGCAACGGTCGCCATGTTGATGATCGCGCCATCCTTGCGTTCGATCATGCCCGGCAATACCGCCTTGATCGTGCGCACCTGAGCTTTCAGGTTGAGATCGAGCGCGAAATCAAGCTCGGCCTCGGTGCTTTCAAGGATCGTCCCGCCGTGAACCACGCCGGCGCAATTGAACAATGTATCGATGCGACCGATCTCGGCGACTAGAGCGTCGACAGCCGCCGTATCCAGAACATTCAAGATCCGCGTTTCTATTCCGGACTGACCGCGCAGTTCGTCGAGCACATCCTTGTTGATGTCGGTCGCATAGACACGACCGCCGGCGGCGGCAAAGGCCAGGGCGGCGGCGCGGCCAATACCTTGCGCCGCTGCAGTCACGAGACATGTCTTGCCCGTTAGATCCGTCATATCCGCTCCTCCGTCAGATAGCCATTCCCGTGTCGCTGACTGCTCAACTACGGTACAGCCACCTTGCTGTCAAGTGGCCTGACCACCAGGAAGGCAAGTTGACAGCGAACGTCGTTTCTTCCAAATATTTGCGATCAGCGGGACACCACACGACTATGAAACTTCAAGCGGTATCGAACCGGAAGCTATATCTTCAAATTGCAGACCAGATTCGCGAGCAGATCGCTGACGGTACGGCGCGCCACGGCGATCAGCTTCCGTCCGAGCGCGAGCTCGCATCGAGCCTCGGCGTATCGCGCCCGACGGTACGGGAAGCATTGATCGCCCTTGAGGTGGCCGGCTTGATCGATGTCCGCGTCGGTGTAGGCGCGTTTGTGAGCACCCCGAACCAGCCCGTCGACAGCCTTCCCGAAACGGGCCACTCGCCGCTTGAAGTGATGGCCGTGCGCCGGCTGCTGGAGCCGGCGGCCGCCGCGTCGGCAGCTGAGAATATCGACGAAGCCGGAAAATCAAGACTGGTTGCGATCGCCAAGCATATGCGAGCCGAAACGAAGAGCGGTACCTGGTCTCCTGAGAACGACCGCGCGCTGCATCTGACGGTCGCCGAAGGCAGCGGTAACGCCTTGCTGCGTGAGTTGCTGGATCAATTGTGGAACTCCAGATCGGATGATGTTGACGAGAGGTTCCACCGGCATCTTGCGGATATGGAGAGTGTTCGCCAACACATCATGGCCGACCATGATCGCATCGTTCATGCCATTGTCGCGGGCGATGCGATGGCCGCGCGAAACGCCATGGACGCTCATCTGGCCTTTGTCGAAAACGCTATGCTGACCATCTGGGATTGAGCCGCAGATCGAGGCCAATCGCTACTACGCTCGCCGGCGAGCAGACGGCAATACTCAAGGCCGACTGGTCTCCGACAGGGTCAGGCCGGTGACCGGCGAAGGCACTTTGCGGCTGGACCAGGAGTGGCAAAGCGAGACCGAACGCATGCGCAAGACGATCTCGCCGCTATTTGTTCGGGTCCGGTAGGCCCTCTCTGATTGCCGCCGAAAAGCCCGGCATGAGGCCGAACGCCTTGGCCCGATCATTGATGCGCGAACGCTCGCGCAGCTCTGCCAGCGGCAGACGCGTATCGACACGCTGCTGATCGTAGAGATAGCCGGGCAGATAACCATTGACCAGCAAGCGCCAGTCGAGCGGTACCTTGGCGCCGACAAGCCGCAGGATCCGGACAATGGCCGTCGTGCAGTTGGTGGTGATCGAATTGTAGAATTGCGGTTCGGCGGCAAGCGCATTCGCGTCGTTGACATAGCCGACCAAAATGGCGCGAACATCCTCAGGCGATACTTTCAAACGATAGAGATGCACATCCTCGCCGCGCACATTGGTGCGCAGCCCGATGACGTCGCGTTCGTCGGCGGCGATCACGATGAGCGTATCGGTCTTGAAGGCATCGGCAATCGGTGAATAGGACCCGCCCACCGGGTACCGTACTTCGATGGACCAGGCGATCTGTTCACCGTCTTCGAAACCGAAGCTCATCATCGTATGCGCCATCGTGGGGCCGGCCCAATAGGACATGAACAGATCGACGCTGCGCAGCTTCGACAGATCGTAGCTGCGCGTCTCCCATTTTTCGGTATGGTCGGTCGCGGTACGCCAGTCGAAGTTGCGCACATCGGTTAGAACCAGGCGATCACCTTCGATCTTGCCGGTGACTTGCCGCGCATCCTCCGGCAAGAAGGTGACCCCGACTGGCGGCGTGATGGTGCTCCACCAAATCAGGACTGCGGCAAATGTGGCGGCAAAGATGACAATGACGAGCCATCGCAGCCTTGTGAACAGGGCAATGAGCGTCAGCAATCCGAAGAAGCAAAAGAGCGCGGCAACGGCCAGGCGGCCGGATTGCGGCATCGGCAGGCGGTAGAAGGATGCGAGCGCCGTCCAGGTGCTTGCCAAGACAACGGCCAGAAACAGGAAAGCAACCACGACAAAAAGACCAATACGGCGCATGGGAACTCCGGGATGTGGCGTCATCTGGCATTATGGCGGTCACAGGACCTTCGTCGTGCGATCCGCAAGTGTTTTAGGGACATACCTCGAATGAAAGCTTCGTGCCGCCCCGATACGCTCCTTTGTGAACCATTCGCCGCCAAGGCGCAATTGCAACGACAGCCGCCGCCGATCCACGAAAGCGACCGTTTCAACGCCGGACACCGGAGCGGACGCAACATTCATCATGCCGGAATAGCCGATCCCCTTAGATTCGACTGTCATCGATCGGTAGCAAACACCGGCAATCCGACGCAAAATCGAGGAAGCGCCACCCTTCAACAATCAGAGGCCGCAACAGGAAGGGGACGGCGTTGGTTGAGAGCGCTGTGGCAAAGTCAATGGCGGAGATGATCCTTGAGGAACCGGAGCCATGCCCGAATTTTCTGGGGAACGACATGTACGGGCAGGTGCATCGCATAGATTTGCTGGTCGGGGAAACGATAGGACGGCAGGACATCGATCAAGGCTCCGCTGCCGAGTTCCGGTGCGACGAACCAATCCGGCAGAAGCGCAACGCCCGCGCCGGCAATGGTCAGCGCCTTAACCACCGATGCGTTGTTGACGAGAAATCGAGACCTGCGCGGCACCTCGAACAGGCATTCGCGCCCGTTACCATCGACCATGGCCCAACTTTTCACATGTTCGACGGTGGCGTTGCCGACATACGGCAGCGCACTCAACGTCGCGGGCGTGTCGACAATGGTCCTCTCAAGTCCCGCAACGAGCTCAGGTGACGCAACGGGCCGCAGCCTATATGTCGCGAGATGCACACCCGCATAGGGCGACGTCTGGAATTGTTCGTTGCGTCCCATGCGGATCGCCACGTCGAACCGTTCCCGCAACAAATCGACATTCGTCGAGCTCGCTTCGAATTGGACATCGAGATCGGGATGGAGCACGGTGAATTTCTGAAGTGCCGGAGCGATCACCGCGACGCCATATTCGACAGTGGATGTCAGCCGCAAACTCCCGCTCAGTCCCGTTTGATCCATACGCACCTCGCAGATCGCTTCGTCAGCCTCGCTCAGAATGCGAAGGCAGCGCGCATAGAACCGCTCACCGGCATTGGTCAGGGCTAAGCTGCGCGTGGTGCGGTGAAGGAGCGTGGCGCCCAATTCACTTTCGAGCTGCTTGACATTGAAACTGACGGCGGCTCTCGCCTGATTGAGCTGCCGGGCGGCCGCGGTGAACGATCCGGTTTCCACCACGGCCCGGAAAACGGCCAGACGATCGAGACTAACCCCCATCTCTTTCCTCCGATTGGTAAAAAAATACGACAGATGATGTCGAATTGTATCGTCTGGTCCAGCGATAGGAAAGCGAATATCCCGGCAAGCGTGTTTCCAATCAAAGGCTTTTCCTTGTCTGTCCGCTCCCGTATAGCCACGCTTTATCTTCTAGGCTTTGCCGTCGATCTCGCGAACATGTTCATCTTCAACGCCGCTCTGCCGGCGCTGCAGCGGGAGCTTAACGCATCGGTGGCGCAGCTCACCTGGGTCGGCACCATCTACATGCTTGGCCTGACGGTCGCCATTCCATTGGGGAGCTGGCTTGCCCGACGGATCGGCGAACGTCGCGTGTTCGTTGCCTCGCTGCTCATCGTGGCGGTGGGCGGCATCGGTGGAGGCTCTGCCGGCGGAATGACGGCGCTTCTCGCCTGGCGGCTGGTTCAGGGTCTGGGCGGAGGACTGCTTGTGCCGGTCGGCCAGAGCATGGCCTATCGCGCCTATCCGCCGGAGGACCGTGCCCATCTGACGGCGGTGGTCATGACCGTTGCGCTGCTGGTGCCGGCACTCTCGCCGGCCATCGGTGGCATTGCCGCCGATCGCGTCTCCTGGCGCTGGGTGTTTGTCGGCATTGCACCGCTTGCCGTGGCGATTGCCGCGCTGACCCTTGCCTGGGCCCCGGCTCAGAGACCGACGGAAGCCAAGCCGGCGCTTGATATTCCCGGCTTCTTGCTGAGCGCCGTCACCTTATTTTGCCTGCCCCTGGGCCTGACGCTCGTCAGCCAAGCGGGAAACACCCTTCACGCCGCAGTCGCTCTTGTTGTCGCAGCCGTGGCGGGCGCAAGCTATGTCCATCATGCATTGCGCTCGCCCGAGCCGCTGCTCGATCTGCGCCTGCTGTCCGATCCGATGCTCAGGACCGGCAGCATCATCTATCTTTGTGTGCCAGGCGTGTTCACGGGCGTGAACCTGGTCGCCTCCCTTTACCTGCAGGATCGCCTGGGGCTGACGGCTACCGACACAGGAATGCTGATGCTTCCATGGGCCAGCGCATCCTTCGTCGGGATCATGTCGACCCGGCGGCTGTTTGCCTCGCGAGGTCCGCGACCACTCTTTGCGGTCGGCATGGCCGTCACCTCCGCCGGCGTGCTGCTGCTGGCCACACCATTCGCCGGATTGCTGTTCGTCAGAATCGCCTCCTTCGTCGCAATGGGGTTCGGAGCAAGCCTTTGCACGAGCACCGCACAAACGGCGGCCTTCACCTCGGTTCAAACAGAGCGGATGGCGGAAGCAAGCGCGCTTTGGAATATCAACCGACAGCTCAGTTTCTCTCTCGGTGCAAGCGTGCTCGGCGGCCTGCTCGGCTTCTTTTTCGCGGTCGGCGGCAACACGGGCGATACCATGCCGTACCGATATTGCTTCGTGATTGCGGCCGTTCTGATCGTACTTCCGCTACCCCTCGTCCTGCGCCTGCGGTCCGGCGGCCAGCACGCGTGATCATCGTCCAACCTCACCCGGCAAGGAGCGAATATGACCGATACCAACAAACTGTTCAGTGAGATCATCGACACCTGCGCCGCGATCGAACACTGGTTCACCGGAACGGCCAAGCCTGCAGATCTTGCCTTGCTGCTTGAACATTTCTCGCCCGAATTCCGCATGATTTCGATGCAGGGGAGCGTTCTCGACAAAGGAGCCGTGACCGACTTCTTTGGTCCGCTACGCGGAAAAAGCCCGCAGCTGCGGATCGTGGTCGACGAGATCGAGATCGTTTGCCAATGGGCTGAAGGTGCCTGCCTTACCTATCGCGAGACGCAGGCGGATGCCGATGGAATTCAAACCGTCAGGCGCTCGACCGTCGTGATGGAAGCTCTCGCCGGCGAACCGCTCCGGTGGCGGCACCTGCACGAAACGCCGGTCTCGGCTTAACCAGCCTCGCCGCAGTCCTCCGCCAGCGATTGAGGACCGTTGGATGTCAGCAATGTCACAGACGGCATATCGTGGCCGCATGCGGCAAGTGCCGGAGCACATCCAATCGCGACGGGCAACGGGCGGTTCGATCTCAGCCCGTTGCTTCAACGATGGCCGACCCTCAACGTGTGGCGAAGCGCTGTTTCGCAATGTCGGTAACGGGCGTGTAGAGGCTGACGAGCGTCCCCTCCGGATCGCGGAACTGCGCCGCCTTGTTGCCCCAGGGCATCATTTTCGGCGCATGCACGACCTCCGCATGGTCCTTTATCCTCAGGAAATCGCGCTCGACATCATCGACCTGAAACTCGATGATGAGAGATCGATTGGCGCCGGGCTCGGCGCTCCCCTCCTTGAACAGGGCAACGGTCTCGGCGCTGCCGATGGCAAGTGTTGCGGTGGGAGTGACGATTTCGGCAAAGACGGGTGCCAGCCACTCGGCTTTTTGGTCTGTGACCATCTCATAGAAGCTGACGATCTTCTTGATGTCGGCAGTGATCAGGCGGGTGGACGCTAATTTCATGGGCTATTTCCTTCAAGAGGCGCACAAGATCACAGGCGCCGAGAAGGCACTTGTCGCACAAGCCTGTTGCCACCATACTGGCAGCAGGAGTCAGTATGCATGCGCCGCGCCGACCGTTTGTTTCAAATCATCCAAATCTTGCGCCGATCGAGCCGGCCGGTGACGGCTGCTTCGCTGGCGGAGGAGATCGAGGTCTCAAAGCGCACGGTCTATCGCGATGTCGCGGATCTCATGAGCCAACGTGTTCCGATCGAAGGAGAAGCCGGCTTCGGATACATCCTCTCCTCCGACTACGATATGCCGCCGCTCATGCTGACACGCGAGGAGATCGAAGCGGTGATGCTCGGCGTGCAATGGGTCGCGGGGCGGGCCGACAAGACCCTCGCCAACGCCGCCAGCGATGTCGCTGCCAAGATCGCCGCAACTGTTCCGGAACACCTGCGCCCTTACATTGTCGAACCGAGCGTCGGCGCCAAGCCGGTAATTCAGAAACACGAAGACGAAATCATCGATCCGTCGATGCTTCGGGCTGCCGTGCGCGAGGGGAGGAAACTTCGGCTGCGCTATAGGTCGGATGCCGGCGAGGAAACGCTGAGAACCGTATGGCCCGTTATCCTCGGCTACTCGGAAACCAGCCGCATTCTCGTGGCGTGGTGCGAATTGCGGCAGGGTTTTCGCCATTTCCGCACCGATCGGATTCTCGCCGCGGATATACTCGACGAAGCACATGGTCTTCGCCCTGGTGAGCTGCGCCGACGCTGGTCTGTCTGGCGAGGCGCGATCCTGCAGCAACCCGAGCGCACCGTCGCCGGCTGATCGACAAGAGCGGTCGTCGATCCGGCCCCTTCGCAGGGCATTTCATCCCGTCCATGGGCGAGAATTAAGGTGACATCCCAGCGTGCCGAAGCCCCTCCTGACAAACGCCGCGCATCGGCAATAGCGTTGCCGTTTCGGCAATCGATAATACGCATAATTGTTCTTTATTAGAACGCCAAATTCCCGCATCATCCCATCATTGGTGGATAAAGAGACGAAAAGTCCGATCGCCCAATCAACAGGGGAACTATCAGAATGTCTCAATTCATGATGAATCGCCGCCGTTTTCTGTCAAATGCTGCGTTAGTCGGAGGCCTTGCTGCAACCCAAACCTTCGTTGGCATCCGCGCCGGCAAGGCGGCCGATGTCGCCGAGGTCCGCATGCAACTCGGCTGGCTTGCCTCCAACGGTCTACTCGGCGAGGTTGCGGCCCAGAAAAAAGGCTTCTTCGCCGAACAGGGCATCAACCTCACCATCGTGCCGGGCGGCCCGAATGTCGATGGTGTTGCCGGTGTAGCCGCCGGTCAATCTGCGATCGGGCAGATCTCTTCAAGCCCTTCCGTGATGCTCGCTCGCTCCGCCGGCATGCCCGTGAAAGCGTTCCTGGCCGGATACCGTAAGCATCCATTTACATATTTCTCGTTGAAGAAATCACCGATCCGTGAACCGAAGGACATGATCGGCAAGACCATCGCCACCCAGCCGACCGCATTTATCCTTCTGCGCGCCCTCCTCGCCCAAAATGGCATTCCGGAGGATAAGGTAAAGATGGTCAATATGGGTTCCGATATGAACCAGCTGGTCACCGGCCAGGCCGACGCCGTGACCGGCTGGGTGACGAATACCAATGCCTTGAAGGTGCTGGGCGACGAACGCGTCGATATGATGCTGTGGGACGCCGGCCTGAAACTCTACGCTAACGTCTATTACACGACCGACGAGCAGCTCGACAAACATTCCGATGTGCTGGTGCGCTTCACCACAGCCGCCGCAAAAGGCTGGGGCTATGTTCGCGAACATCCCGAAGAAGCCGTCGACATGCTGGTCGAAGCCTATCCCAATTTCGACAAGGCGAGCGAGCTTGAGGCCGTGCATCCCGTCATCGACTTTTCGTTCGGCGACAGCACCAAGCAGACAGGCTGGGGTGCGATGAACAAGGACAATTGGGAGGCGCAGATCAAGGCCTATGCCGATCTCAAGCAATTTACCGGCGCCACTCCGACGGTAGACGACGTCGCCACTATGGCGATCCTCGACGCCACAACCGAAATCCGCAAGCAAATCGGGTGACCGTCATGATGAGCGCCACCATCATCCAGCAGCCACAACCGTTGCCGGTTGCCGAAACGGCAAGGCTTGCCGTTTCCATCCGCGACCTCGACATCCGCTTCGGCGACAAGGGCAATGAATTCACTGCCCTCTCCAATGTTTCGGTCGACATTCCGGAAGGGTCGTTCGTCACCATGCTCGGGCCGTCCGGCTGCGGCAAGTCGACCCTGCTGCGCTGCATTGCCGATCTCGTTCACATCAGTGATGGTTCGGTTTCGGTATTCGGTCGCCCACCACGACAGGCACGCGAGGGACGGGACTTTGCCTTCGTTTTTCAGGAAGCGACATTGCTGCCGTGGCGCAGCGTTATCGACAATGTCCGCCTTCCCCTTGAAGTGGGCAAACACGACAAAAGTTCCTATGCCGACCCCATGGAACTGCTGGCGCTTGTCGGCCTGAAGGGGCGTGAAAATGCCCTGCCGCACGAGTTGTCAGGCGGCATGCGCCAGCGGGTCGCCATCGCCCGCGCCCTGGTGACAAAGCCGCGCATCCTATTGATGGACGAGCCTTTCGGTGCGCTGGACGAAATCACCCGCGACAAGCTCAATGAGGAGCTGCTGCGCATCTGGCGCGAGACGGGCACGACAATCGTCTTCGTCACCCACTCCATCCCCGAGGCCGTCTTCCTCGGCGAGCATGTGCTGATGCTTCAGGCGCACCCGGGCAGGGTGAAGGAATTCATGAAGGTCGACCTCCCCTATCCGCGCGCACTTGCGATGCGCGATACCGTTGATTTCATCAGGGTGACCGCGCATCTGCGCACGCTGCTGGAGGAATGCATATGAGCAATGCCGTCCACTCCGACATCGGCCGCATTGCCAAGGCACCGCGCAAGGTCGCCGTACTCGACGCAACCGTTGGCGTCGTCTCCTCGCACATGCCGGCGATCCTCGCGGCACTCGGCTGCATCGTGCTGTGGCAGGCGGTTATCTGGATCTTCAAGATCCCGACCTTCATGGCGCCAAGCCCTCTCGACGTCCTTTATGCCTTTCGCGACAATGCCGCGACACTGACACGCAACCTCTTGCCCACGGTGCTCGAAGCCGTTCTCGGCTTCGTCTTCGGCAACGTCATTGCCATCCTCCTGGCGATCTGGTTCGTCCATAGCGCCACGGCGGAAAAGGCCTTCTATCCGATCGCCGTCTTCATCAAGGCGATCCCGATCATCGCACTTGCCCCAATCCTGGTCCTGATCTTCGGAAATGGCATCGCTCCGAAGATCATCATCGCCGGCCTCATCTGCTTCTTCCCGACGCTGGTCAACATGGTCCAGGGACTTCGTTCCGCAAGTCCTGCCATGCTCGATCTGATGCGGGTGCTATCGGCGAGCAATTCCGAAATCCTCTGGAAGGTTCGCCTCCCCAGTTCGCTGCCGTTCCTATTCGCCGCCTTGAAGATCGCGGCAACCAGCAGCGTCATGGGGGCAATCGTGGCGGAGTGGATCGGTTCCAGCTTCGGGCTCGGCGCGCTCATCATCGAGGCGACCTATAATTTCCGCTCGCCGCTGCTTTACGCAACGGTTGTCATCGCTGCACTTTTGGCCGTGATCCTCTTCTTCATCGTCTCGATTGCAGAGGCGAAGATGATCCGCTGGAAGCCGGCCGGACAACACTGAAACCAAAAACATCGAGGAAACACCAATGGAACAGGTTATTCGCCAGCCTGCACGGGATATCCGTGTCGTCGATCGCTCCGATGTGGTTGTCGTCGGCGGAGGTCCGGCCGGGATTGCCGCAGCCGTATCGGCAGCGCGCAACGGCGCAAGCGTCACTCTCCTTGAGCGCTATCCCTATGTCGGCGGGCTTGCTGCCGGGGGCATGGTGCTGGTGCTCGACGACATGATCAACGAGCTCGAAATCACCGTGCGCGGCATCTGCATGGAAATGATCGAGCGCATGCAGCGCTGGGGGCTCTGCGTGACGCCGACCGACCGCGACCGCCTGATCGAATTTCGCGACACGCCGGAGGCCTGGCAGCGCTGGGCGCGTTGGGGGCTGTTCGACTTCCATACGCAGTCGATGCCGCATCCGATCTGCTTTTCGGCAGCCTTCGATCCCGATGCCTTCAAGCGCGCCGCCTATGACATGATCGGCGAAGCCAAGATCAAGCTTAGAACCCATAGCTGGTTCTCCTCGGCGATCGTCGAGGGTGGAGCAATCAAGGGCGTGATCTGCCAGACGAAAGAGGGCATGCAGGCGATCCTCGGCGATGTCGTCATCGACACGACGGGCGATCTCGATGTCGCGGCAAGCGCCGGCGCGTCCCATGTCGAATCCAATTTCATCCTGACGACGGTGTCGCGTTGGGGTGGGATCGATACGGAGGCAGCTGAGCGTTTCGAGCGGCAGGAGCCCGAAGCTTTCAAGGCGCTCGATCACGAAGCCAAGCGGCTGATCGGCGGGTGCTGGTCCTTCTGGTGGTTGAAGACGCCCTTGCCAGGCGTCGTCTGGCTGAACTGCCCGCACATGCCGACGCTAAGCGGCCTCAAGGTCGAAGACCTGACCAAGGCGGAGATGGACGGCCGCGCGCGGATCGCCAAGCTACTCGACTTTGCCCGCGAAAAGATGCCGGGGTTCGAGAATGCCTATGTCGTCGATTTCGCGCCGCAGACCGGCGTGCGTCAGACACGCTTGTTGCAGGGCGATTATGTGGTGACGAAGGACGACGTCATGACCCGCCGCCATTTCACCGACACGGTCTGCCGCGGCCGCGATTATTACACGCCCTATCGCTCCATGCTGCCGAAGGAGGTCGACCAGCTGATCGTTGCTGGCCGGCACTATTCGGCAACACCGCAGGCGCAGAAGTCCAGTCGCGAGATCCCCCCCTGCATGGCAATGGGCGAAGCGGCAGGTGTCGCCGCAACCGTTGCCCTCAACGCCGGAACGACCGTGCGCAAGGCCGACATCCGGGCAATTCAGAAGCAGATGCGGGCCCAGGGCGCCGATCCCGGCGACATACCCTCGGAAAACGCGACATATTTGGAGGCAGCAGAATGACGACTTTACCCCTCGACGGTATCCGCGTGATCGATTTCACCCAGGTCATGCTTGGCCCCTCCTGCACGCAGGTCCTGGCCGATTACGGCGCCGAAGTCATCAAGATCGAGAAGGTGAAGATCGGCGATCTCTCTCGCTGGTCGCTCGGCTCCGATCCCGATGGGCTCAACAACCCGGTTTTCTGCTCCTTGAACCGCAACAAGAAGAGCCTCGCGCTCGACTTGAAAGAGGCAAGCGCCCGCAAGACAGTCCAGGCGCTGCTTGAGACGGCCGACGTGGTCGTCAACAACTTCCGGCCTGGCGTCATGGAGCGCATGGGCTTCGGCTATGAAGATCTGAAGAAAATCAATCCTCGGCTGATCTATGCCGTCGGCACCGGCTTCGGGCTGACCGGCCCCTATCAGCACAAGGGCGGCCAGGACGTGCTGGCCCAGGCCGTTTCCGGCGTCATGCGCCGCAAGTCGGACAACAGCCACCCGACGTCGATCTACGCGACGCCGCTCGCCGATTATTCCGCCGGCATGCATCTCGTCCAGGGCATTCTGCTCGCCCTTTTACAACGCGACAAGACGGGCGAAGGCCAGCAAGTTGCCGTCAGCCTCTACAACTCCATGATCGCCATGCAGATGCAGGAAGGTACGACGCATCTGATGCGGCAGAGGGATCTGAACTGGGGGGCCTTCCCGCTGACCGGCGTCTTCGAGACGACGGACAGCGCAATCGTCATGGTCGGCGCCTTCAAGCCAAATCCCTTGCGCGACATCTGCGAGGCGCTCGAGATCGAGGACCTCTCGCAATATCCGCAATACAAGGATTTCGATGCACAGATGGCGCGGCGGCCGGAGCTGCAGGCGATCTTTCGTGAGAACTTCGCCAAGAACAGTACCGACCACTGGATCGCACGGCTGGAAGGCGTCGACATCCTGTGCGCTCCGGTGCGCTCGCTGCCCGAGGCACTGAAGGACGAACAGACGATCATCAACAAGATGATCCTGGAGGCAGGCGAAACAGCAGCCGGCCCGATCCGCCTGATCGGCTCGCCGATCGACATGTCGGCCGCCCAGGTGACGGTGCGGATCTCACCGCCGCAGCTCGGCCAGCACAATGACGAGATTCTGGCGTCGCTTTCCGCAGTACAAGGAGACGCGGCATGAGCATCTCCTTCACGGTTAAGGACCGCGTCGCCCGCGTCACGCTTGATCGGCCCGACCGGATGAACGCCGTCGATGCCGAAACCGAAGCGGAACTCGAGGCGATCTGGACAGAGATCGAAAGACGCGACGACATCAGCTGCGTCGTGCTGACCGGCTCCGGCGAAAAGGCCTTCTGCGCAGGCGCCGATCTGAAGGGCGGCAGCGGCAGTTCCGGTGTCGACTACTGGACGGTCGGGCGGGAAAACGGGTTCGGCGGCCTTGCCTTCCGTCGCTCGCTGGACGTGCCCGTGATTGCCCGCGTCAATGGTTATGCGCTTGGCGGTGGATTCGAGATGGTGCTCGGCTGCGACATCGTCATCGCCGTGGAAACGGCACGCTTCGGCCTACCGGAGGCTCGCGTCGGCCGCATGCCGCTCGATGGCGGCATGGTGCTCCTCCAGCGCAAGATCCCTTTCAACCGCGCCATGGCCGTCATGCTGACCGGTCGGCAGTTCAGCGCGCAGGAAATGGCAAGCTATGGCATCATTAACGAGGTTGTGTCGGCTGCCGAACTCGATGCCGCCGTCGATCGCTGGACCTCCGACATCGTCGCCTGCGCACCATTGTCGCTGCGCGCCATCAAGCAGACGGTCAATCGCACCGCGCATTTGAGCCCGGCCGAGGCTCAAGCGCTCAGGACACCGGCGCTCATCAAGGCGTTGAAAAGCGAGGACGCCATGGAGGGTGTAGCGGCATTTCGGGAGAAGCGAGCGCCCGTTTGGCGCGGCATATAGGCGTGCTATAGCTTCGAGATCGCCGAGGGCTTTTCATGCATGCCAGCATCCTGAAGTATTTTGCCGAGGTCGCGCGCTCCGGATCGATCCGCAAGGCATCCGAAGAGCTGCATGTCGCGACCTCGGCCGTCAGCCGCCAGATCAAGAAACTGGAAGACGAGCTCGGAACACCGCTGTTCGAGCGCTTCTCCGATGGGCTCCGGCTGACATCGGCCGGCGAAATCGTGCTGCGCCACGCCAAGGAGACGCTGCACGAATATGAGATCATGAAGTCCAATCTCGGCGATCTCCACGGCAAGAATACCGGCCGCGTCCACATCGCCGCCCTGGATAGCCTGGCGATCCAGTTCCTGCCGGAATTCGTCTCCGGCTTCCACAAGAGGCATCCGGCCGTCGATTTTCGCATCCGCACCGATAACTACAACAATATCTTCCGCTTTCTCGCCGAAGGTGACGTCGACATCGGCGTCACCTTTGATCTTGCCCGGCCGCATGACATGAAGCTGATCCATGGCGTGCGCATGCCGTTGATGGCGATCGTCGCCAAGACACATCCGCTTGCCCGGCAAAAGTCAGTGACACTGCAGGAATGCGCTCAGTTCAACATGCTGCTTCAGCTCGATAACGAAGTCATGAGTTCGATGATCGCAGTCGAACTCGGTGCGCTTAACCGCGTCGGGCGCACGCTTGTCGCGACGAACAATCAGATGATGCTAAAACCGATGATCCTTGCCGGCGAAGGTGTCGCCTTCTTCACACCGCTGGGCCTGCTGCGCGAGCTGGAGGCGGGCGACGCCGTCGCGCTTTCGATCGCGGGATCGAAGCTGCAGGACCTCGAAGTTGGCATCGTCGTGTCGCGCCGCCGCCAACTCACCCACGCAACGGAGGTCGTCGCCCAATCAATGGGCGAGGAATTGTCGAAATTCGCCGGGAAGATCAACACGCTGGTCTCGCGATAGAGGAAAGCCAACATGACCGTGCGACTGCTGCTCAATCCGGGTCACGAACCTGCTGAGAGGATCGAGCAAGGGGCAAACCTGCCGCCGGCGCTCCAATCCGTTCGTCTCAATCCCGGCGATCTCGTCATCCCCTCGCCCGTCAACGCCCATGACCATGGCTATGGCATCCGCACCCTCGATTTCGGCGCTGTCGACGATGCGCTTGAGGTCTGGATACCGGGCCTCCGGCTGCGGCCGCGCACCGACCCCTACCTTGAAGCGCTGGTCGCCTTCGGCCGGTTAGCCAGGACAGGGATCGGCGCGACGATGCATTGTCACAACTCCCTGAATGCCGACCGTCTGGTCGATGAGGCGCGCGCGGTCATGCGAGCCGCTGGCGATGTCGGCATTCGGCTTGCCCTCTCCTGCCCGTTGCTCGATCATGATGCATGGGCCTATGATGGCGGTCCGCAGCGATTGCAGCCTTTTCTGCGCGAAGACGACTGGCATGCGCTTTCCGGAACCATTCCCAACTATGCATCCGTCGATACACAGCTCGCCGCTGTCGAGGCCGTTGCAGCGGCCAATACGAACCCATTGATCGACGTGCAATATGGACCTATCGGACCGCAATGGTGCTCGAACGCGCTTCTGGAGGCGATTGCCGAGGCTTCGGCGCTTCATGGCCGGCGCATTCATATGCATCTGCTCGAGAGCCCGCGCCAGCGCATATGGCTCGATCGACGCTTTCCCGATGGTATCGTCTCCTATCTCGACAGGATCGGCTTCCTGTCGCCGCGTCTAGCCATTGCTCATGGCGTTCAGCTGCGCCCGGATGAGCTGGAGCTGCTTGCCGAACGCGGTGTGCAACTGGTCAGCAATCCCTCGGCCAATCTGCGCCTGCGTTCGGGCATTGCTCCGATCGCATCGACGATCGAACATAGCGGCCCAGCCTTTGCCATCGGCCTCGACGGCACCGGACTGGACGACGATCAGGATCTCTGGCGGGAAATGCGGCTCCTCTATCTGCTACAGGGCGGGCACGGCCTGTCGCGACAGCTGGGGGCCTGCAACTTGTTCGATGCGGCAATTAAAGTCGGTCGTCAGGTGATCAACGCAGCGGGCGCGGAGGATTTCACGATCATCGACTATCAGGCGCTGATCGCCGACGTGCTGTTCGACGATGTCGACGAGGCGGAAATCCTGCTGAGCCGCATGAGTGCCCGTTATGCCAAGGGGCTCGTGGTCGCCGACCGGGAAATCATGCGCAACGGACTGCTGACACGCGTCGATTTCGACGCGGCCCTCTGCGAACTGCTGGCACAGGCGAGAACCGATCTGCCGAGGCTCGAAAGACAAAGGCCTCTCGTCAGCGCCCTTTCGGCGGCGACCCGCGCTTATTATGCGAGTTGGCCCGGAAGCGCGTGAAACCGGGCCAAAGCAACATCATGCGTCGGCCAGTGTCCTGACATTCAATGCATTAAGAGCATCGAGCCTCTTCTTGTCGGTAATCGGCAACTGCGGTGGCAAAAGTCTGTTCCAGACGACATTTCCGGTGCGTCTGCCGACAAGATGCTTGACCGCGGGAATGAGAGGATGGGCGGCGATTGCCTGCCGCAGCCCACGTACCTGCTCCAGCAGCCCGGCATTTTTCTGATCGCGCCACAGCTGCTGTGACGAGCCGGGATCGATATTGACGGTCGCGGAGATGCAGCCCGCATAGCCATCGCGATCGACATCGGCAAGCGCCGCCTCATTGCTCGGGAACACGGCGAAACCCTCGATCTTTGCAAGCTCCCGCGCATAACCAAGATTGCCGGAACTGTCCTTCGCCCCATGAACCCGCTCCGGAAAGGCCTGTGCAAGCCGGGCCGATAGAGCCGGCGAGAACTCGATGCCGGTCAGTTGTGGGAAATTGTAGAGATAGATCGGAACCGGGGTTTCAGCCGTCATTCTCACAAGCTCGGCAAACCAGGCAAATAGTCCGTCTTCTTCCACCGGCTTGTAGTAATAGGGTGGCAGTACGAGCGCTGCTGCAAAGCCGAGATCGAAGGCGCGCCGCGTCAGCGCCACCGTCGTCTCGAGATCGGGCGTGCCGGTGCCGACCATCAGCCTGTCGGCATCCAATCCCTGTGCCGCCTTCACCATGAGAGAGCTTCGCTGGGCAGCCGAAAGGGAATTGGCTTCGCCTGTCGTGCCCAGCACGTTCAGAAAATCGCAGCCATTGTCCAGGCACCAGCGACCATGCTCGATGAAAGCGTCCGCATCAATATCGCCGTGTTTGTCAAACGGCGTCGTCACGGCGGCGATCACGCCGGCAATCCGGGTCTGCGTCACGAAAGGCTCCTCCCTGCTTATTAAACTCGGTTTTCAGACTGGTCGCGATAGGCCGCAACGAAAGGGTGATCGAGGCTGGTCGTACGGCTCTTATCCCAGCCGCCGGGCGCGCCCCAGCCTGTGACGTCGTCGGCAAAAAAGTCGCGATTGACGTCACGCAGGAAGAGCCGCTCCACCGGCATTTCCTCGTCCCACAAGATAGCGTCGACCGGGCAGACGGAAAGGCAGAGCCCGCAATTGATGCATTCCTCCGGCTGGATGTAGAACATCCTGCCGCCCTCGTAGATGCAGTCGACCGGACAGGCGACCGTGCAGGCTCCATCCTTCGTGTCGATACAGGGTTCGGTAATCACGTAAGCCATGATGCTCGCCTCGCAGCGCTCTCAAGGGCGCTTTCCGTAAACTATGGCAAACAAGGGCGTTCTGAAGAAGCGCTGATTTTCGCCTCTTTCATTGCCGAAACGGCAACACTTCGGCTGCGGATTGCCGGCCCGAATGCCCACCGCCGCCGGACAATCTGTCCCCTAGTTCCAAGGCAAGCCACCTGGCTTAGCTGAGGCTCCCACGAAAGAACTTTAAACCCGAGCTCCAACAGAAACCACCGTTCGCGATATTCCCTCGCAGAAAACTATCGCGTCCTGAAAGCCATTCTATCTGGCCTCCATTCTATAGTGCAGCCGCACGCACCCCCTGTCGATTGCCTTGGCGCTGACGAGCGTCGGGCTTGCACGGAAGCCGGTTAGCGGAAAGAGCGGCCGGCCGCCGCCGAGCAGCTCCGGTATAATATAGATCTCGATCTCGTCGAGTGCGCCTCGTTCGAGGAAAGCCATTTGCAGCTGGCCCCCGCCGAGCATCCAGATGTCTCCATCCGTCAGGGCGCGTAGCTCGGTGATGAGAGCATCGACATCGCTGCGAATAGTCAGTATCCCCTTCGGGTTCTCGATCGGCCGAGACGTAACCACGATGACGCGCTGGTCGCTGTAAGCCCAGGGCGACGGATCCTTTGCGATGAAATCATAGGTCCCACGTCCCATGACGACGGTGCCGATCCCCTTGAGAAAGGCGCTATAGTCGTGCTCGCCGAGGTCCATGCTCTCATATTTGAACAGCCATTCAAGGTCGTCGTTCTCGGCGACGATCATCCCATCCAGACTGGTTGCTATATAGCCCAAAATCCTCGCCATGCTCTTCTCTCTTGATTAATAACTAAACATACGTTTATAAATAAACATGCCAAGACACAAGACAATTTCCGATGAGCAGTTGCTCGACATCCTTATCGAGCTGGTCGTGGAGACAGGCCCTGACGGGCTTACCTTCGCAAGAAGCGCCAAGGCGTGCGGCCTATCCCCTGCAGCCCTGGTGCAGCGCTATGGTGACAGGGAGGCGCTTGTCGAAGCAATCCTGATGCGTGCCTGGGAAAAACTTGAGGCAGAAACGGCGGCCGCCGATGCCGAAGCGGCGCCGACACCGGAAGGTGCCGTAAACCTTCTTATGCGCCTGATGCCTCCCGAGACCGCCGAGCGCGATGCGACCGACGGATTGCTGCTCCTGAGAGAAGACATACGAAACCCCAAGCTGCGAGCTCGTGGCGCAGCCTGGATCGGAAGCCTTGCCAATGCGCTCGGCGGGCGCCTGTCCCACGACCCCAAGGAAGCAACGCGCCGCGGCTGGGAGATGGTCGCTCTGTGGCAGGGCGCCCACACAGTTTGGGCCTTTGCGCGACAGGAACCGGCAGGTATCGCCATCAAGCGAATGCTTGACGCATGGGTGGAACGCCGTTGATGGATCAATCCGTTATCGGCTTGCCGGCGCGAAGGCGATAGCTCTCACGCGCTGTGTTGCGCCATATCGACTTCGGCCTGTCGGCCAAGCCGGGTCATCCAATCGCTGAGTTCCGGCTGCATCGTGATCTGACGGCCATAGTGACGACGCAGCGCAGCCGTCAGCTCGCCACTGCGGCCAAGCTGCTCGTCCGCAAAAGCGATCATCCGCGAATTGGGCCAGGCCTGCGGGCGGATCTTTGCCAGGCGAAGAAAGAGCGCCTCGGCGGACTCTTCCGGATTGGCCTGCGCCATCAAGGACATCATCGCCGCCGTCGAGCGTGAGACGCCCATATGGCAATGCACCAGAACATGGCTCGACGCGGCGCGATCGGCGCGCGCGGGAAAAGCCTCACCGAACTTCAGGATGTCTTCGACGTGATCGGGCGCCGGCATGATCTGACCCGGTATGGCTGCAATGATATCATGGAAGCGCAATGTGGTACGAACATGATCTCCATAGGATGCGAACGCGTCTAGTTCCGCACGATCGGGATCAATGATCGAGAGCACATGCGTCACCTTGCGGGCGCTGTGTGCCGGCAGTTCCTCGATGCCGCATATGGTGAGTTCCGGTGCGTAGGCCACTTCCATTCTCTCATCTCCAAAAATCGCTCGCCATCGTTTCAGACAGGGTGCGCCAATCAAAAAGCGCCCCACCACGAAAGTGGGGCGCTCGAATTTACTTAGCAAAGTGCTTGCGGGTCCGACAGGCATATTCTGCCCGTTCGACGGAAGAACCGCTTGGCAGGCGCTCGAAAACTAGGCAGCGCGGCCCATTCTCGCATGCATCGCCTGCAGGGGAGCTCCAGCCCCGTTGAGCTGGAATTGAGCCAGCAGGGTGTTAAGCGCCTGGGCCTCGACTGCAAGTCCGTGGCTTGCCGCCGTTTGCTCTTCCACCATGGCCGCGTTCTGTTGCGTACCCTGATCCATCGTGTTCACGGCGGTGTTGATTTCCTGGAGACCGGTCGACTGCTCCCGAGCGGAAAGAACGATCGCATCGACATGCGTGTTGATTTCCTGCACCTCGCGGACGATCGCTTCGAGCGCCGCGCCGGTCTCATCGACCAGCGCCACACCCGATCGGACCTGGTCGCCCGAAGTGGTGATCAATGCCTTGATCTCCTTTGCCGCGTTGGCCGAACGCTGTGCCAATTCCCGCACCTCCTGCGCAACAACGGCAAACCCCTTGCCGGCTTCGCCGGCCCGGGCAGCCTCCACGCCGGCATTGAGAGCCAGCAGGTTGGTCTGGAAGGCGATATCGTCGATCACACCGATGATATTGGAGATTTCGCCCGAGGACTGCTCGATCCCCTGCATGGCCGAGACCGCACGACGCACGACTTCACCGGATTTTTCCGCTCCGGTGCGCGCACGCGCCACGAGCAGGCCCACCTCTTCGGCCCGGCGGCTGGAATCCCTGACGGTTGTAGTGATCTCTTCCAACGCCGCCGCGGTTTCCTCGACGGAGGCCGCCTGCTGCTCGGTACGCCGTGCCAGTTGATCGGCTGAAGCGCGGATTTCGCTGGCGCCGCCGTCGATGGCCATCGCCTTTTCGCCGACGGTCGACATCGCCTGGTGCAGCTTCGAAACCGAGTGGTTGAAGTCATTGCGCAGCCGGTCGAGGTCTCCGGCAAATGGCGTCGCAATGCGCGAAACCAGATCGCCATCGGCAAGCCTGCCCAAAGCCTCTGCAACGGCATTCACGGCAAGGTTGATGTTTCGGGCTTCCTCCGCCTTGATCGCTTCGCGTTCGCGGCGCTCCTGTTCGGTCAAAGCCTCGTTCTGCTCGGCCTCGCGCGCAAGACGTCCTCGCTCGATGATATTCTCTCGGAAAACGGCAACCGCCGCCGCCATCTGCCCGACTTCATCTGCCCGGTCTGCGTCCGGAATCTGTTCGGAGACATCGCCACGAGCAAGCTTGCTCATCATTCCGGTCATCCGAACGACAGGCTTGATGACTAGCCGCGACAGCAGCAGATAGAGCACACCCAACATGGCGATAACGCTGACGCCGGTGCCGATCGCCGCAGCGACCCGGAATTTGCTGATCCCCGCATAGGCAACATCGCGGTCAACGATGAGGCAGAGATACCAATTGTTCACGGGCAGACCCTTGATCGGCATGAATTTGACGAGCACGGACCTGTCGCCCAATTGGGTTTCCATGAGGCCCTTGCCATCGATGGAGGGTGTATTCTGTGGAAAAACATCGGCCAACGATTTGGACACCAGCGCGCCGTCGGGATGAACAAGCACCGTTCCCGCGCTATTGACGAGAAAGGCCGAACCCATGCCGCCAAGATCGACTTTTCCGATCATGTCGAGCAATCCCTGCAACGGAAAATCGGTACCGGCAACGCCAAGAAGCTTGCCATCGCGCTTGACCGGAATGGCCGCGCTGATGACGAGCGCATTGGTAGAGGCGTCCTTGTAGGGATCAGTCAACAAGGGAGCGTCAAGCCTGACCGCATCCTTGTACCAGCCGCGTTTGCGCGGATCGAAGCCCTTGGGCATCTCGCCGGCGGGCAGGCGCGCAAAGCTGCCATCTGTTTCATTGCCGAAATAGACCATCGCGAACTCGCGCGCCAGCAATGGATTGTCGAGACGGCGTAGAACATCCTCCTTGCTTTCCGATTTGCGCGCAACGTCTGCCGCAAAGTCGGTCAACATGACACGGGCATTCAGCCAATTGGCGATTCCCGTCGCGGCAAGCTCGCCCGAAGAGTCGATTTCCGCCGCAACACCGCCGGCGATGGTCGTACGCTGAAGATTGTCGATATAGACCGAAAAGCCGCAGAAGGCGGCGATGACCGCCAGCGACGCAGCCAGCAGGATCTTGGTCATGAGGTTGAAACGTGTTCGCAAAGAACCCCCCGTATAGCACTACCGGTTCGTGCGCGGTTCATTCGCACGATAATGGCATGTCTGTGTTTGGAATCATGCCGTCATGGCAGTGTTGGAGCGAAGGCACCCCAAGAGCCGAACTATTAGAAGATGGTTAAAAATCGTCTAAATATCGTGGCAATACTTCCTGCTCACCACCTTGGGAAAAGTGGAGATACTGGCAATACCTCGACACTTCTTCCGCGCGACAGACAAAGGAAGGAAATATAATTCAAGGTTGTTTATTTTATTAAATTTAATCCTTGATTGCCGAAAATACGCGCATGTCCTTATGGAAGGCAATCCTATTAAATCTAAGATTGCTTTTATGTTACATACACCAAAAAAGCTTACGTGAGCCAAGCGCGCCGAAGCTGCAATGCCGGCAAATTGGAAGATCGGTTCAACCCAGTTTTGACCGATAATATTCGCGGCCCGCCTTGAACAGGAACATTCCGGATTCTCATCGGAGATTAACGATTCCACGATAGGGATTATCTCCAGAGGCGCACACTCACAAGTCGGCGAAGACATGGAAAATTCAGCAGATCACACCGAACTGAGCCTCCATCCGTCCGGTTGCCATCGAGCGCCCGCGCCACAGACCGCCTTCTACTCCCTGCTGGAGCGCCTTCACGCCGCCTTGAAAGGCCCTTTCGACCGACGAACCGTCTGGCAATTGCGTCGGCAAATCGATCAACAGGCTGAGTTGATCCGCGAGGTTGAAGTTGCGTTGGCAGGTGTCGAGCTCTTCGAGCGCGCATCCTCGACCGCATCCATGGGCGTGTGGCAGTGCAAATTGCCGAGCGAACAATTGATCTGGAGCAACGGAACCTACGATCTGTTCGGTCTTCAACACGATCGCGGTCTTGTGCGTAGCGATATCCTGAGACGCTACTCGGAAGAATCGCTAGCCCGACTGGAAAAATTGCGCAGCGATGCGATTGAACGCGGCTCCGGCTTCAAACTCGATGCGGAGATCCGGGGGCCGGATAACGGAAAGAGGTGGATCAGAATATTCGCCACCGTCGAGCGCCGAAATGGCGAACCGCTCGGGCTCTTCGGTATAAAGCAGGATATCACCGAGGAAAAAACGGCCTTCGAGCATATCCGGCACCTTGCCGAGCATGATGTGATGACGGGTCTTGCCAATCGTACGCAGTTTCAGGTGCAGCTCGCCAGGATCTGCCAACCAGGGGGATCGGGGGGAGCCCTGATGCTCGTGGACCTCGACCAGTTCAAGCAGATCAACGATACGCTTGGGCATGGTGTCGGGGACGAATGCCTGATCGAGTTCACCCGTCGACTGACGGCAACATGCCAATCCGCCGATCTGATCGCCCGTATCGGCGGCGACGAATTCGCCGTCCTCTTCGGCCCTGCGGTTGATCGGCAAACGATCGAGCATGTTGCTCAGCGCCTGGTCGACACGGCAAAGGCACCGATGAAATGCTCCGGATCCAGCTTCAGTATCGGCGCCTCCATCGGGCTTGCCTTTACGCAGGGAGAGACGCCCACTGCGCTCTTCACGAAAGCGGATCAGGCGCTCTATGCGGCAAAGGCGTGCGGCGGCGGCATATTTCAGGGATGAGAACATCAAGAGCGTGACACTGGTCATGTCTCCGACGGATCGGCGCTCGACTATCTCCTCCCCGGCTTGCAGTCATCATCAACACTGCGACGAAGATTGCGGGCTTATGCTCGGCCGAAGTCCGCGACCGGCGAACTAGGACGGCACGGCGCCGCTGGTCAGGACACGGTCGTTTTTATGGCTGCGCCGCAAGAGCAGGTAAAACGCGGCAAAATGGGTGAGCATGAGCAGAGGCACGTAGATGATCGGGATCACATATGCCGCGCCCAGCTGTCCGGACAGGCTCGGAAGCGCGAAACGCGCGCCATGATAGTAGTCGACCAGAATATCCACCATCCCGACAAGATTATACCCGACGACCAGCGGCCAGAACACGATAGGCAGCCTGATCGTCAGTAGCGCGAGGATGGCCAAGATCCCCGTTGCAAAGTCGCCATAGGCAGCGAACTCGGCGAATTCCTTTGGCAGCGCAGCACCGACGACGCCCGGCACAATGAAGACGAGGCCGAAAAAGCGAAAGCTGTGAAGGAGCGCGATGGCGCGCTGCGCCTCGACACGATCCATGGTTCTGAGCTTTGGCCAAAAATACGCGCTGAACCAGAGCAGCCACGGAATATAGCCCAAAACGAGATGCGTGCTGAAGATCATTGCTGGTGACATTGCTCGAAGACTCCCAGTTGGCGTTGCTGACCGGTGCCCCAATTCTTCAGTCATGAGACCGCGCCCGATCTCTGCTGCATACGAAAGGCTACGTCATCTTTTGGGGCAGAGAATCGCTTCATCGTTTGGTACTATCGCGTACCAGTCAATTTGGTACCAATGAGTACCAAAGTCAAGCGAGGAGATTCCATGACGCCTTCAGGCTCGTTGCGACGAAAAGGAAGCGGAGACGAAGCCGCCGTTCGCGAGCGAATTCTCGAAGCGGCATTCACGGCGTTCACACAGCATGGCTATGCGGCGACCAGCACCCTCGAAATCGCCACACAGGCACGCGTATCGAAACGGGAACTCTATTCGCTCGTTGGCAACAAACAGGAAATGCTGGTCGCCTGCATCCGCAGCCGGGCTGGTCGTTTGCAACTTTCCGCAGATTTGCCGGCTCCACGCGACCGCGAAAGCTTCGCGGAGGTCCTGTTCTCCTTCGGCAGGCAGCTGCTGCATGAAATCAGCGATCCAACGGTTGTCGCCATCTTCAGACTGGCAATCGCCGAGGCGGCCCGGGCGCCCGAGGTCGCCTTGACGCTCGACACGATTGGACGTGATGCGGTGCGCAGCGCACTGCGCCGGATCATGCTTCTGGCGATAGAGGCCGATCTGCTTGACGGCATTCCCGCCGAGCGTGCCGATCAGTTCCTTGGGCTTTTATGGGGCGACCTGTTGACGGGCCTTCTGCTGGGTGTCGCTGAGCGCCCACAAGCGATGGAGGCCGCGGCACGCGCGCGCAAGGCTGCAAACACCTTCGTTCAGCTCTGCGCGGGAAGGATCAAGCCACGAACAATCAAGCAGGATCCATGAGTATCCATCATGGCGAGGATTGAAGCCATCCGCCGATGTGACAGCGAAAATTGCCTATTCAGTCCTGGTCACCTTATCGCGCATCACCCATTAAATTATGGGGATGGACGGATTCCGCCGCAATACGCCCATGTTACACCCTAATATCACGCTCTTTCAGCGAATCGCCAAGGTGTCTATTTAAGGGCTTCAAGCGATCCCGTTTGAGTGACCTGATACAATGGAGTTCTTCATGGCCGACATCCGCTCACCAATATCTGGGGTCATTCCCAAGATTTCCATCGTGGGCGTTGGCGGCGGCGGCGGCAACGCAATCAACAACATGATCACCGAGGAGCTTGAAGGCGTCGAGTTCATCGCGGCGAATACGGATGCGCAGGCGCTTTCGACGTCGAAGGCGGCAAGGCGCATTCAACTTGGGGCACAGGTCACCGAAGGCCTTGGCGCAGGATCCCTGCCTGAAATCGGGCGGGCCGCGGCAGAGGAAACCATCGATGAGATCATGGATCACCTCCACGGTACGCATATGTGCTTCATCACCGCCGGAATGGGCGGCGGTACGGGAACTGGGGCCGCCCCGGTCATCGCCAAGGTCGCGCGCCAGGCAGGTATCTTGACGGTCGGCGTCGTCACCAAGCCGTTCACTTTCGAAGGCAACCGTCGCATGCGCACGGCCGAGGAAGGGATTGAACGGCTCCGCGAAAGCGCCGATACCGTCATCGTCATTCCCAATCAGAACCTGTTTCGCATCGCTGACGCCACGACCACCTTCACCAATGCGTTCATGACGGCCGACCGGGTGCTTTATGCCGGCGTGAGCTGCATCACTGATCTGATCGTCAAGGAAGGGCTCATCAACCTCGATTTTGCCGACGTCAAAACCGTCATGCGTGGCATGGGTCGCGCAATGATGGGAACGGGCGAAGCATCGGGCCCGGGCCGCGCCTTGAAAGCGGCGGAAGCCGCCGTTGCCAACCCGCTTCTGGACGACATGAGCATGAAGGGCGCAAGAGGCGTCCTGATCTCCATTTCCGGCGGAACGGACATGACGCTGTTCGAGGTGGATGAAGCAGCCAGCCGCATACGCGACGAGGTTCTCGACGATGCCGACATCGTCGTCGGAGCGATCTTCGATCGCAACCTCGATGGCGTGTTCAGGGTGTCGGTCGTTGCAACCGGGCTGGATCGTCCCGTCGCATTCGGCGGTCAGCCCGAGCGTGTCGGCGCGGATTGGCAGTAAGGGATATTTCCGGAGAAAACGGCAGAGGCGGGATCATGTCAAATGCCGCCTCTGTTCCTGCGAGCACAAGCTTGCTCATCGATGCAATGCGCATATTCGGTGCGGTCACGATCGTCACAACATGATCTCCCCGCATCGAGCGTCCGATGCCGCGCGAACGCGGCATCGTTCATCAGCCTTTTATGATCCTACTTGGCGATCGGAGCGTAGGCGCCATTGCTCCAACGGTTGATGTCGTAGCTGGCGTTCTTCAGGTCACCCTTCTCGTCGAAAGTCACGGTTCCGACAACAGTATCGATCGGCTTGCCGTCTTTCAGAGCCGCTGCGACCTTGGTCGGATCATCCGAGCCGGCACGTTCGATACCCTGGGCGAATGCCTGGATCACGGCGTAGGAGAACAGGGTGAAACCTTCCGGCTTGAAGCCGCCAGCCTGGATCTTCGCGACCGCTTCCTTCGCCTCCGGCTTTGACTGCGGATCGGACGGGAAGACGAACAGCGTGCCCTCACCGGCCGGACCTGCCACCTGCCAGAATTCCGGCGAGGCGATCGAATCAGGCATGATCAGCTGGAACTTGTAGCTCGCTTCCGCCGACTGGCGCAGGATCAGGCCGGCTTCGGGATGGTAGCCACCGAAATAGACGACATCGACCTTTGCGTTCTTCAGCTTCGTGACGAGCGCATTATAGTCCTTTTCGCCGGGATTGATGCCCTCATACATGATTTCCTTGAGCCCGGCCTGGTTCATGGTGGCGCGAACAGCATCGGCAACACCCTGTCCATAGGCGGTCTTGTCGTGCAGGATCGCAACGTTCTTGCCGGCATATTGCTTTGCAATCCATGGGCCGATGAAGGCGCCCTGAGCGTCGTCTCGCGTGTAGAGACGCATGATATTGGTCCAGCCCTTCGCGGCAGCCTGATCCGTCAGGACGGGGTTGGACGACGCCGGGCTCATCATCAAGGTGCCGTTTTCGGCATAGATCGCCGAAGCCGGGATACTTGAGCCCGAGCAGGCATGGCCGTCAACAAACTGCACACCGTTTGCGACAATGCGGTTGGCGACAGAGACAGCCTGCTTCGGGTCGCACTGGTCGTCCTCGAGCTGCAGCTTGATCTTGCGGCCAAGCACGCCACCCTTGGCGTTGATGGCGTCCGCGGCGGCTTGCGCACCCTGCTTGAACTGATCACCAATGGTTGCAAGCGGGCCTGTCAAAGGTCCGGCAACGGCAAAGGTGATGTCGTCGGCCCGAGCCGCAGTTCCCATCAACAGACCAATGGTCGTGCCGATAATCAGAAATTTGTTCATTCATTCATTCCCCTTGTTATAGCCGCGTGGCGGCGCCTCCTGTTGGAGGCCAACTCCCTCGTCGCTTCCATTTTTCGAGCCGGCTTTTTTGCCTTGCGCTCTGAAAGTGACAATATCTTCATATGACGTGTCGACAGTGATGTTCAATATCCAATTTTGCTTGGAATCCGCTGCAACCCTCCATTTCAAATTCCTCTGATCATATTCGACGTCGGCTGCCTCGACTCCCGATTCTAACGAGATAGGTTGGCCCTGCGCGGTCGCTGGAAATGACTGGTATCGTCCTTTGCAAAGGGTCCGATATGCACCTCATTATCCTTCCCTTCGTCCGATCTGCAGAACGCCCTATAGCCCAGCTATCTCTGTCGGTGTCAGCCGATTGAATTCCTCGAACCATTGCCAAAGATAGCCGGCCAAACCCCGGTCTACATGCACGCGTATCGTGCCCTCCCCGCCAAAGCGATAAAGATAGGCATTTGCACCAGCAAAACTGACAGCTGCGCTGCGCCCAGGCTCCGCCAAGGACAGTGTCGTCGCGCGCTTGACGATTTCGATTGCACGCTGCCCGGCGATTTCGAAGACGATCAGCGCCCCGCTCATTGAGGTAACGGCATATCCATGGTCGTGCCAACCGGGCGTGAGAGCCTCCTCATTGTCCGAGACGATCAGAAGACGTTCGCGCGCCAGACGGAGCGAAAAACGCGGACCGGTCACCAGACCCAGCGCTCCGGCTCCTTCGGGGCTCACCCCGGCTGTGTCCGCGGCCTTGTCGAGAGCGCCGCTCACCAGGAATTGGGCGCCGACATTGACGATACGAACAAGGACGCCGGCAATCTCGATCCGATAGTCCTCCTTCGGGAGCGCTCTCCAGAGCTGCGTCGCATCGGACCTATGCATTGAGCCGTTCTCCCTTTGCATCGAAGGCACACGGAGGCGCGATGCGGACATCGCGCATCTCTCCCAAATGCTGGATCTGAATCACCTCGCCATGACGTGCCGCCCCGCGCTCGATCAGGGCCAGTGCAATCGGCCGGTTCAAGGCCGGGCTGGAATAGCTGGAGGTGACATAGCCGATGCTGCGCTTGCCGGATGCTACAGCCTCAACCCCATGCGCTCCCGCCGCCAAAGGTTCATTCCCTTCCAGCACCTCCAGCCCCACGAGTTGTTTGCGATCCTGCCGCCGCGCCTCTTCCGTAAACAGCGATCGGCGGCCGATGAAATCGACGGGCTTCTTCGCAAGAGGCGTGGACACTCCCAAATCCATCGGCAGGGTCAGGCCATCCGTATCCTTGCCGATCACGATGAAACCTTTTTCGGCGCGCAACAGCATGAGGGCTTCGAGGCCGAGCAGGACCGCATCGAATGCCCGGCCTGCCTCCTTCAGTCGAGACCAGAGTGCTGCGGCCCGGTCGGCGCGGATCGACAGCTCGTAGGAGCGATCGCCGGTGAAGCTCACCCGGGTAATCCTGACGGCGTCATTGCCGAAACGGCCCCAGCTGGTTGCCATATGCGGCAGAGCCTCGTCATCGAGAGGCGTTCCAAGATCGACGGCTTCAAGCAGGGCTCGCGATCTTGGCCCCGACACCGTCAATGTTGCGCTGTCGGCCGTCGCGTCGTGAATGAAGAGCCGGTTGCGGTCGAACCGGTCCTGGCGCCATTCCTCGAGCAGGGCATGAACGCCTGACACATGCGACGATGAACACGACACCAGGAACCGGTTCTGTTCAAGCCGAACAAGCACCCCGTCATCGTAGACGACCCCCGCCTCGTTCAGAATCAAACCATAGCGGCAGCGCCCCGGCTTCAATGTCGACATGGTGTTGTAATAGACGAAGTCGACAAACTCCGCCGCCTGCGGACCTTGCACCTCGATTTTGCCGAGGGGCGATCCGTCGAAAAGCGCGACGGTCTCGCGGGCCCTGTTCGCCTCGAATTGAATGGCGGCTTCCTCAGCCATGTCGCCATACCACGCGGGCCGCAGCCAGCCGCCATATTCGCGCAGATTTGCCCCATCCGCCCGGTGCTCGTTTTCGAGCGCCAGTCGCCGCGGCGGATTCATCAGCGGGCCGGCGCGCATGCCTGCCAACGAAGCAAGCGGCACCGGCGTAAATGGCGGACGGTATGTCGTCGTACCCACAGCCGGAATGGCGCGATCGGTAAGTTGCGCCATCAAGGCGAGACCATTGAGGTTAGACGTCTTGCCCTGATCGGTTGCCATGCCGAGTGTCGTGTAGCGTTTGAGATGTTCGACCGAAATGAAGTTCTCGCGCGCCGCGAGCTCGATGTCCTTGACGGTGACATCGTGCTGCAGATCGAGCCAGACACGACCCGTCATCCCCGGTTGCGGCCATGCGGGGACGATCGCCGGATCAACGGCCTCGCATCTGACGTCGGGGACGGCCCCGATCGCAACACCAATCTTGCTCAAGGCCGCCGCGGCACTCTGCAGCACGCCCGGCAAGTCAAATTGGCCGTCTGCAGCACCTGCAATCAACACCTGATTCAGCGCATCGCCGGCAACAAAGGTCAGCAATTCATCGTCGAACCGGAGTTTCCCGCGCGCCTGACAATAAAGATGCAGTGTCGGCGTGAATCCGCCGGATGTCAGGACCGCATCCGCGGCGACCGTCGTCCCGTCCTCGAGTGTCACCGCCTTGACCCGGCCCTTGCCCTGGGCCGAGGCAAGCCGATGGCCCTTCCGATAGTCGACGATGGTGATCTTCGACCCTGCCGCCGCCAATGCCGAGGCGACCTCCTGCGTGTGACCATTATTGCCAGCAATCACGACATGCCTTCCGACCGCCACCCCGTGGCGGCGCAGGTAGAAAAGCCCCGCCGCCGCAGACAGGATCCCCGGAAGGTCGTTATTGGCAAATGGCAGCGGCCGCTCGATGGCTCCCGTTGCCAGTAGCATCGTCTTGGGCCTGATACGCCACAGCCGATCTGCGCCGCCATTCGTTCCGCGTTCATTCAGCCCGACCAACATATGATCGTAAACACCAAACGCCGTCGTACGCGGCAGCAAGCGCACGCCGAGCTCGGCCAGCCTTGCGACGGTTTTCGAAATCCATTCGCCGCCTGCGATGCCCTCTATCACGGCGGACCGATGGAGCAGAACGCCACCAAATTCGTGACCGTCATCGCATAGAAAGACCGATTTTCCGGCTTCCGCCGCCTTGAGCGCCGCATAGAGCCCGGCCACGCCACCGCCGACGACAAGCAGATCGCAACTCTCGTTCACCTGTTCGGAATAGCGCGGCAAATCGAGGTTCGGATCGAGCACGCCAAGGCCAGCCATTGCGCGGATGCGCGGCTCGAAGAGATGCCAATCCGGCCACATGAACGTCTTGTAGTAGAATGCTGACGGGATGAAGCGGGCGAAACGATCGAGGAACGCGTTGCGGTCCTTTGCCGCGGTCGGACTGGCATTGACGCTGTGCACGACCATGCCGTCGACGGCAAGTTCGGTCGTTGCGCGGCAGTTTCGGATGGCAGAGGGTGCGATCACGTCGACGATCGCGTTCGGCTCTTCGACCCCCGCTCCCCAGATTCCCCTCGGGCGATGATATTTAAAGCTGCGGCCGACGATGCTGATCCCGTTTGCAAGAAGGGCGGAGGCAATTGTGTCGCCGACAAAACCATGGACATCCTCTCCATCAAAAGTGAAGCGGATCGGCTTCGACCGGTCAATGCGGCCGAGACTGTCGATGCGATGCGAGGTCATGGCTGGTGATCTCCGAGAAAGGCGTCGGATGAGACGACGGCATGGGTGACGGTGTCGCGGTTCATCCGGAATATCTCGCCGCAGGTCATGTGCATCCAAACCTCGGATGCCGGTCCTTTCGAATTGTTGCGCAAGTGCAGGTAGGAGGACCAGGTTTCGTGGCTGACATCAGTGCCTTCCGGCCGCGCATTGCCGAAATCGCCTCCGAAATGAAATTCACTCTCGCTGCGCGGACCGCAGAATGGGCACGGAAAAAGCTGCATGTTTCCCCCTCAATGTGCGATGCCGGAGCCGGCGGCCTCGTCGATCAACCGGCCCTTTGCAAAGCGGTCGAGATCAAATGGTCGACTGATGTCGTGATGCCTGCCGGTTGCGAGCAAGTGGGCAAGCAGCGTCCCTCCCGCCGGAATTGCCTTGAACCCGCCGGTCCCCCAGCCGCAATTCAGGAACAGGCCGGGAAGCGGGCTCTCGCCAAAAATCGGTGAACTGTCGGGAACCACGTCGACGATCCCCGCCCACTGGCGCATCAGCCTGAGTTGGCGGAAGCTCGGAAACATCTCGAGCAGACCGGAAATGACAGTCTCGAGTGTCGGCAGATTGCCGCGCTGGCCATAAGAGGGAACTCGGTCCAATCCGCCGCCGATGACCATCTCGCCCTTGTCGGACTGGCTGACATAGACGCCGGTCGCCGGCGAGAGAACGACGCAGTCGAGCGCCGGCTTTACCGGCTCGGAAACACAGGCTTGGAGCGCATAGGAGGTGATCGGCAGGCGGAAGCCGGCTTTTTCGGCAAGGACGCTCGAATGCCCGGCAACCGCCATGCCTGTTCTTTCGGCGCGAATATCGCCTTTCGAGGTTCGCACGCCACGGCAGCGTCCGTCTTCGATGATGAATTCGCTCACCTCGCAGTTTTGAATGATATCGACGCCGAGCGTATCGGCCGCGCGGGCATATCCCCAGGCAACGGCATCATGCCGCGCTGTCCCGGCTCGTCTCTGGATCACGCTACCGAAGATCGGATACCGCGCATCCGCAGCATCGTTGTAGAGCGGCACCAGCGCCCTTGTTTGTGCGACCGACAGCAGTTCCGCGTCAATGCCGTTGATCTGCATGGCGTTGACGGTTCTTGCGGCCATTTCGAGATCCGCGGGGCTGTGCGCCAGACTTATCATGCCGCGCTGCGAGAACATGATGTTGTAGTTCAGCTCGCGGGAGAGGCTTTCGTAAAGCTTGAGCGCCAGTTCATAGAGCGCGACGCTCTCCGGAAAGAAATAGTTGGAGCGAATGGCCGTGGTGTTTCGGCCCGTATTGCCGCCGCCAAGCCAACCGCGTTCGATAATGGCGACATTGGTGATGCCGTGGTTCTTCGCCAGATAATATGCCGTGGCAAGCCCATGCCCACCGCCGCCGATGATAATGACATCGTAGCGCGCTTTTGGCTCCGGCGATCGCCAGGCTTTTTGCCAGCCACTCTGATTGTTCAGCCCCTCTTTCAGAAGGGCAAATGCCGAATATTTCTTTGTCACGACCGCGCCCCGCTCGGAGTTTGCAGGAAATTTAACCGGAAGAGCCACCCAGCCTCGCAGGAGGCTGCCCGCTTCTGACCGGGAGGATCCTCGTGCCGCCATTGCCTTCCTACGCGCAGCAGGCGCGGAGCGTTCATTGGAACATTGGCGCGCAAGATCCTCAGGCGCATAGCGTCGGACCGATCGAACGGGACAAGGTGCAAGGCTCCTCAGCAAGGTTGAAGTGGCGAGACGATAATCATTGTGGACATATATGTCCATAAATATTCCGCGGACTCGCTAACGGTGAGCGACCAGCAAACGGCGACCTGCCATCAAGCCCATGGATTTCAGACTATTTCAGCTTTTTCTGGAGGAATTTCAGCGTTCACACAGATGCACCGTGGACATCTATGTCCATTACCCGACCATGCCAGCCTTGTGCATGATGGGTGCGAAGTGATTCCTATGACCACGAAAGGGAGCCGTCACAAGTGCTCTGCTTTGCTATCGCGGGCTCAAATAAACTGCACTCGATGACAATCGACACGACGCGTCTGATCCAAATTGAATGCGTAGTTGCCATCGCGGCGGCCAGACTCGACTAAGCCGCCCAGCCCTCGTTTAACAACTTTCGCCCCGAACGACTGATCGGCAACACCGTATCGTCATTGAGGCGGACGCCATGCCTGCCGCCACGCACCCTCGCCTCTTCGGCGAGCTGGCGCGACACCCAATGCGAGCGATGGACGCGCACGCCCGCATCCTCGCCAAGCGCCGCAATCGCGGCTGCGAGGTTCATCAGGATCAGAGCCTCGCCACGGTCGGTCCTTACTCGCACATAATGATCCTCGGCGCTCAGGGCGAGGATGACGGCGCTGCGGATCCCGATCGGAAGTTTCGCGCGCAACGCCTGGTCGGTGGTCGGATGAAGCTGCTGTTGTGCCTCGCAAAGGGTGCTTTGTGAGCGGGACTGCCGGAGCAACGTCCATCCGAGGCTTGCGATCGCGAGATTGGACAGCAGCACCTGGGTCGTCAGCTCGGAGTAGGTGACATGGGCAAGCGCCCGAGGCGCCGACAAGCCCAAGGCTTCGAGAACGATCCAGCCGCCGACCGGAGCCGTGATGGCCCCAATCGCAAGCATCGCCCAAAATGGCAATGCGCCACCGAAACAAAATCGCTGAACGATTTCGCAGAGCGCAAAGACAAGTGCGCAGATCGCAATGGCGACACCGACAAAATGCAGCAGGCGAAGCGGAAGTGTCATGCTGAGGTAGGTGCCGAACGCCCCCGTTACGGCAAGCGCTGTCGCGGCGGCGAGCGGCAGCAAGATGACAGCGGGCCGGTGCCATCGAAGCGGCGCAGCCGCCGAGAAGATGCCTTGAATGGTCACTGGCGAATAAATCCCACCGTTCGCGAAATCGGGCTCGACCTGCTCGCCGGCCCGCACCTAACAGGATAGCGGCTCACAAGAGGTGCATCAATGACATTTGCCATTTACAAACGGCTCCGTTCCGCCGCGCTGCTGCTCTGCAGCCTATCAGTCGCAACGGGCCTGCTCGTCTCAGCAGCGCGAGCCGCCGAAGCAGGCTGGCGACCCTACGAGGTCCCGCCCTCCATCACGAACCCTGTGAAGATCCCGGCCGCGCTGTACTACCCGACGCAGGCACCTGCCCGCTCGATCATAATGGGATCGTTTACGATCCACGCGACCCCCATGGCCGCTCCCGAGGCAAAGACCAAAGGCCTCATCGTGCTCAGCCACGGGACCGGCGGCTCGGAATTCGGCCAAAGCAGCTTGGCCGAGGCCCTCGCGCGGGACGGCTATCTGGTGGCAGCGCTGCGTCATCCAGGCGACAGCTATCAGGACAGTTCGCTGTGGCAAAAGCCGCTGGGCACCTACTTCACCGAGCGGCCCCGCCAGGTCTCGCGCCTGATCGACGCCCTGCTTGCGGATCCCGAATGGAAGGACCGCATCGCTGCGGATGCTCAAGGTCCGCGGATCGGCGCCGCCGGGCACTCGGCCGGCGGCTATACCGTGGTTGCCCTGGCGGGAGGGCGGGTCGATCTATCCCGGATCGGCACGCATTGCGTAAACGAGGCCCAAGAAGATCCGATCACCTGCGGCATGGTCCGCGACATTCGCCAATTGCAGGCACCACGTGAGCTTGAATCGACGGCCGATCCACGTGTCCGCGCAATCGTCGCCATGGCGCCTGTCGGCGTGATGTTCACGGAGCAATCCCTGAAGGCCATCACCGTACCGGCCATGATCTACGCCGCGGAAAAGGACCGCTGGCTACCGCCACGTTTTCACGCCGCATGGATCGGGCAGAACATTCCTGGAGCCACCTATCGCGTCGTCGCCAATGCCGGCCACTTCGCCTTCATGAACAGTGCCAGCGCGCCCATCCAGACATTGGACGGCGACATCAGCGCCAACCCGCCCGGTTTTAACCGCGCGGAGTTTCTGAAGCAACTCGGCGAGGAAGTCCCCGCATTCTTTGATCGAACACTCACGCTCGCACCGAACGCGGTCAAGGCTGGCACGTCACCGTAATTCTTCTGTCCAGGGCTCAGGACCTGTCAGGCTTCTCGCATAATGGGTGCGAACCAAGTGGGATGCCCGCTATTCGATTTGTAAGGCGGTGGCGAAAGCTGTACGAAGATGTCCGCAATGAAACGTGCCGGCATCACCGCACATCCGTCACCGTCCAGAGGTTCAACTATGGCTGTTCGATCACAAGCAACCGTTGGAGCAGCCCATGATGGCAGCGGGAAGCTGACGAAGGAGAATTGGCTTGATCTTGCCATCGAGACCCTGATCACGGGCGGCATAGACCAGGTCAAAATCCAGGTCATGGCAAAAAAATTCGGCGTATCAAGGTCGAGTTTCTATTGGTTCTTTGACAGTATTCAGGATCTCCAGGACCAGATACTGGCCTATTGGCTGAGCAAGAATACCGGTCCGATCATCGAGCGAGCGATGCGACCGGCCGCAACGGTCAACAAGGCCGTTTGCAACATATTCGAATGCTGGATCGACAATAGCCTTTTCGAGCCCGATCTCGATCTCGCAATTCGCTTCTGGGGCCGCCACGACCCAAGAATTCGATCGATCGTCGATGAAGCGGATCGGCAGCGCGTCGAAGCAGTCACCCGCATGTTCGAGCGGTATGGCTTTCCCCAAGAAGAGGCCAATACCAGGGCTCGGGTCCTCTATTACACACAAATCGGCCATTTCACCTTGCAGGTGCGGGAGACACTTGCCGAACGGTACTCGCACCTGCGCTCCTACCTGGTCACGTTCACTGGAGTGGAACCCACCCCTGCGGATATGGAAGGCCTTCGAACATCGATGGCAACAGACTGACACCCGGAGCCGTCGTATCCGATAGCGTGGTCGTGCCGGGCGGCACATAAGTTTCGCGTTCAGCGTTTGCGCGCGAAGCTTGATGGCGCGGTCGTGATACCTGAGCCGCATGCGCTGCACGGAGACGCTCCGCGGCAAAACTCTCTGCCCGGTCATCGGCTATCGATCCTCCGGTCCGGAGCGACCGCTGTTCGCCTTTCAAAAGGCGATGCAGCAGAATTTTATCTGCAAGGTTGCCTCAATGGAAGGATGTTAGGAGCGCGTGAATGGCCTGCTGGCCCGGCCAAACAATGGGGTTGACTGAATGCGTGTGCTTCTGGTCGAGGACGAAAAACCGATGGCGGTCGTGTTGCGCAATGGACTGGTACGCCACGGCATGGTCGTGGACCATGTGGCGAACCTGTCGGATGCCGACGCCGCACTTTATGACGGGGTTTACGACGCTGTTGTGCTGGATCGCCGTTTGCCCGACGGGGATGGTCTGTCGCTGGTCAAATCGCTGCGTGCAAGGGGCGATACCGTGCCGGTGCTGGTACTGACCGCAAAGGGCGATCTGCTCGATCGCATCGCGGGTCTTGACAGCGGCGCCGACGATTATCTTGGCAAACCATTCTCCTTTGAGGAGTTCCTGGCTCGTCTGCGCGCCATCCTGCGCCGCCCTGCCAATCTGCAGCCCGATATCGTGAGACTGGGTCGCATGTCCTTCGATTTCGCGCATCTCGAGGCGCATGTCAGAAGTGTTTCTCTGCGCATGCCGCGCCGCGAACTACTCGTGCTGGAAGCGCTGATGCGGCGCATGGGGCGAATGGTGCTGCGTGAGACGCTGATGGAAGCCGTTTTCGGCATGAACGACGAGATCGAGTCGAATGCGCTCGACACGCATATTTCCCGTCTGCGCCGCAAGCTTACCGAGGCCGATGCCGGCGTCGCCATCAGCGGCATCCGCGGTGTCGGCTATCTTATCAGCGAGACGGCATGATGCGGCAGCCTTCGCTGAAATGGCTGCTCGTCAGCAGGCTGGTGACGCTGCAAGCATGCATAATCGCGATCGTATTGCTCATGATCACGGCCACGCTGTGGAGCACTGGCTATCTCCTCGATGATTATGAAGGTGCCAGCCTGGACGTCCTGGCCGAGGCGGTCGAACGGGACACGGCGGGCGGACTGGCACTGCGGGAGACCCCTGCCCTTGGCAGTCTTCGGGCCAAGGCGCCCGACCTGTGGTTCGCAATCCGCGACACGGAGGGACACCATCTGCAAGAGGGCAGCATTCCCTCCGGCTATCTGCCTGTCATCGCAATGCTCGACCAGCTCAGCGACGCACGGCTGAGCAAGCAACCCGAACTGGCTGGGAAACCCGACGCGGTGATCAAGTGGGTGGACAGCCCTGCCGGCCGGATTCAGATCCTGACCGGCACGAAGGGACAAATGTCCGTGCAGCGGCTTGCAAGAGGTATTTCAGGCGGGCTGGTCTCGCTGATCCTGCCCATCATCCTCCTTATGGCTTTGACGACGTCGCTCGCAACCCCACTGGTGGTCAGGCGGGCTTTGGCGGGTCTTCGGCGAACTGTGGAACAGGCGGCTCACATCGAGTTCGACAAGCGCGGTGCACAACTGCAGGCAAACGACGTGCCGATAGAAATCAGCGCCCTTGTGGGGGCCGTCAATGATGCGCTGCGTCGTCTCGACGTCGGCTATGAGCGCCATCAGCATTTCCTGGCGCAGGCGGCCCATGAGCTGCGCACACCGATCGCCATTCTGAATGCGCGCATTTCAGCCCTGCCCGCCGGTTCAGACAGGCGCGATCTGCTGGAGGATGCCGCTCGGCTGACGACGCTTGCCGGTCAATTGCTCGATCTTCAACGTCTCGATCGGAAGCGCGACCACTTCCTGCCGGTCAATCTGACCGCCATGGCCAAGCAGGTGCTATTCGACCTCGGTCCTCTGGCGTTGGGTGCCGGTTATGACGTGAGCTTCGAACCGGAGGCCGACGAGGTGTTCGTGATCGGCGACCACACGTCGCTCGAACGGGCTTTGACCAATCTCGTCCAAAATGCCATCGATCACGGCGGTCGTCAGGGAACGATCTGCATGCGCGTCGGCAAGGAGCATTTTGTCGAAGTCTCCGACGAGGGCAACGGCGTCGCTTGGGACGCGCGCGAACAGATCTTCGAGCCGTTCAATCGCCTCGGCCCCGATGGCCGCGGCGCCGGACTGGGCCTCAATCTGGTTCGGGAGATCATGCAACTCCACGGCGGCACCGTTGCCGTCGTCAATGCCGGCTCCAAAGGCGCCTGCGTGAGGATGACGTTTCCCGGCAAAGGGATCGAGGCTGACGAAGTGTAGACAGCCTGCAGCGCTGCGCGTCCTAAGTGGCGTGCAGAGAAACCGCTTGGACAAGGTCCCCCGACTTCGTCGCTACCATAATCATGGAAATCGACATTCGAGGTCCCATGCGTCTATTCGTATTTCAGCTCAGCTCGAAACCTTGAACGGACCAGTTGCGATTGATCTGCGTCTCGCCCGCAGTCAAGGCGTGATGCTACGCACCGCCGATGCTCCAGGGAAGTTATCCAGATAGTCCCCATAGGTCATGCCGGCGGAGAAGCTAGAGCCGCCATTCGAGATCGCTCACCGACATTCGCAATGGCGATCGTCGCTGCGGCTCCAGCGCCAAACCTTTCTTTAGAGAGCTTTTAGATCGCGTCATCCTTCGCATAGGTCACGCGGGCATTGCAGATCGTCACCGCAATTGAGACGCTGGAAAGCTCGGAGGGCGTGACTTTCGTAAGATCGGTGTCGAGAATGACGATGTCGGCAAGATAGCCCGGTGCCAGTTTGCCTTTCTGCGTTTCCTTGAATTCGACCCAGGCGCCAGCCCTTGTGTAGGCGTGCAGTGCCTGATCGACGGTCACCGACTGGTCCTTGCCGCCCTCTCGCCACGGCCGTCGCATGACCGCCGCTTTTACGCTGTCAAGCGGCGCAAGACGCGCGACCGGCCAATCAGACGAGAAAACAAGCGGGACGCCCGCATCCAGCAATTCCCGCGTCCGGAAGGCAATGCCTTCCCGCTCCGCGCCGATCCTGGGTAGATAGGTCTCGGCTGGAAAATCCATCGCTTCGGGCGGATGGGCCGGTTGCATCGACGCGACAACGCCGAGTTCGGCAAAGCGCGGGAAATCGCTTTCCTGAAGCAGTTCGATGTGCTCGATGCGATGACGTGCGTCCCGGCCGCCATTCGCTTCGCGAGCGGCCTGATAGGCATTGAGCACCTGGCGAACGGCGCCGTCCCCGATCGCATGCACGGCAACCTGCAGCCCAAGCGAATCGGCGAGGATCACGGCCTCGTTGAAATCGGCGTCTGAGAAGAGCAGCGTCCCGTTGTGGCCGGGCGCATCGGCATAGTCGCCGACAAGAACCGCGGTTCCGGACTCGACGACGCCATCGGCAAATATCTTGATGAAATCCGACGTCAGGAAATCGCTCTGAAACTCTTCGCGCCAGTCCGCCGCATTGCCTATCGCCTCGACGGCCGTTCCCGGCTTGAAGAGATAGGGCACGCGCACACGCACCGGCAGTTCACCATTTGCATGGAGTTCACGCAGCATGTCGAGCTGGTAATAATTACCATCCATGTTCTGGATCGAGGTGATACCGTTCTGCGCGCAATAGGCCAATCCCTTGCGCAGCGCCGCCATGTCTTCCGAGCGTTCCTCGGGCGTGATGCCGCTGTCTTCGGCAGTCGTGACCGCGCCGAGAAGATCGCGACCTCCTGACGGGGAGAGGGAATAGATCAGGTTCATTGCCGGCGCTTCGCGCAGTTCGCCGTTCGCAAGACCGTTCGCATCCAGCACGACTTCGCTGCCCGGCGGCAGGGCCGCGCCGCGCTCGATGCCGGCAAGCTTCAGTGCCGCGGTATTTGCCCATGCCGTGTGATGATCCGCCGACGAGATGAAGACCGGCAAGTCGGGGCACGCCCTGTCGAGATCCTCGCGCCTCGGCATCCGCTCGTCGGAGATAAAATTATAGGGCGCGGAGTGTCCGACGATGAATCCGAGGCCCGGATTATGGGCTCGCCACTCGGCGATCCGCGCCGCGAGATCTTCGACCCCCTTGACGGTCGCGACCGATAATTGTTGCAGTGAGACACTGCCGCCAAAAATGTGGAGATGCGCTTCATTGAAGCCCGGCAGCACGGTGGCGCCTCGCGCGTCGATAACCCTGGTTTCCGGTCCTTCGAGCGGCTGGCACTCTGCCTCCGAGCCGATCCGGATGATGCGGTTGCCCAAAACCGCCAGGCTCTGTGCGGTAGGGCGGTCTTCATCCATGGTCCGAATGGCTCCATTGCGGATGATAAGGTCAGCGATGACGGTCATGAGCTCCTCCATTTGCGTCAGTTTTGGCGTGAAAATTCTGCTTTCTTCAAGCGGGGTCGGGCGCCGACGTGATGTGTTTGAGACCTTGATAGCTTGCCAGCCCCCAGGGGCCGAGTTCGCGGCCGATGCCGCTGGACTTGAAGCCGCCCCAGGCACTTTGCGGATAGACGATCTGGGGCGTGTTGACCCAGACATGTCCAGCCACCAGTTCATCCGCCAATCGTCGGGCCCGCTCCGGATCCGCCGCAACGATGCTGCCTGCCAGCCCGTAATCCGACGCATTCGCAAGGACGATGGCCTCCGCATCGGTGCGGAACCGGCGGGTCGCCAGAACCGGGCCGAATATTTCCTCCAACCAGATCCGGCTTCCGACATCGACGTCACGATAGATCGTCGGAGCGACGAATTGACCGGGGCTATCGAGCCTGCGACCACCGGTCACGCAATCACAACCTTCTGCGCGGGCGATCGTGAAGTAATTCACCACCTTACGGAACTGGGCCGGCGTCGTGATCGGACCCATGTCGCAACGGTCTTCAAGAGGAGAAGCGATAGCCATGGAGCGCACGCGTTCCACCAGCGCATCGAGCAATCGGCTCTCGATCGCCTCGTGCACAAGCAGCCTGGACGTCGCCGAACACACTTGCCCGGCATTGTAGAAGATGCCGGTTGCCACGCATTCCAGTGCCAAATCAATATCCGCATCTTCGGTAACGATGATCGCCGATTTGCCGCCGAGTTCGAGCGCAACCGGAATGCCGCGGCGCGCGGCGGACGCCATCACCTGCGCACCAGCCGCATTCGATCCCGTGAAGGAGATTTTGCGAAGGGGCAGTGCATCCGTCATCGCTTTGCCAACGGCCGCGGCACCGGTCACGATGTTGAGAACCCCTGGCGGCAGGCCGATTTCATCGGCGATATCGGCATAGCACAATTCCGCAAGCGGCGTTGCCTCGGACGGCTTGAGGACAACGCTACACCCCGCCGCAAGCGCCGGGGCAATTTTCCAGGCGCTTGTGACCAGCGGAAAATTCCAGGGGACGATGAGCCCCGCCGGACCAATCGGCTCCTGCCGAACCCTGCCCTTGTGGCTTCCCTCGCCAAGGCTTGTCTCGGAATTGGGGCTTTGCTGCAGTTGTTCGAGCAGGTCAGCATAGTAGTCGAAGGTTGCTACGGCGTCTCCCAGATCGATCGACGCCTCGAGCCGCGGTTTTCCGCTATTGGCCATCTGCAGGACTGCGAGCGCCTCTGCGCGACGTTCCAGCCCGCGCGCAAAACCGCGGAGATAGTCGGCGCGGATCTGGCCTGGCAGTCGAGACCAGTCTGCGAATGCCCGGGCCGCGGCTTCGGCAGCGCGTCCCACCTGCTCGCCGCTCGCGGTCGCCATCCTTGCGATGGAGCTTCCGGTCGATGGATCGAGGACTTCGAGCTTCTCCGCCCCCTGCCCGGCTTGCCAGGCTCCATCGATGAAGATGGTATGATCGCGATCGAAATTCATCATGGTCTTCCTTGTTGCATGTCGAACAATCAGGAGAGCGGGAAACCGAGCTTACCCACGAGTTTGAGCCAAAGATTGCGCCAGCCACCCTTGGCTTCGGCGGTGTCGAGCGCATACATGGTGATGCGCGCACCGAGATAACGAAACGGCTCCGGCGGTATGGTGCCGGGCATGGTGCGGGCGAAATCACAGTCGAGTTCCGGACGCTGGCTTCCGGTCAATTTCGCCAGTCCGATATCGGCGCCGAATCTGCTTGCAGAGACACCGAAGCCCGAATAGCCGCCGGCATAGACCACCTTGCCACCATGATAGGTCTGAAAATGAACCGCCATGCGCGTCGTCAAGCCGATCGGCCCGCTCCAGGCATGGGTAAACTCGACATCGTCGAGTTGCGGAAATGTGCGAAAGAAGGCTTCCGCGAGCCGCCCATACGGCGCTGGAGTGCGATCCAGCCGCGGATCCCTGGGGCTGCCGTAGAAATAGCCGAGCCGACCGCCAAACAGAATGCGGTTGTCCTTCGTCAAGCGCATATAATTGAGCTGGGTGCGGGTATCATAGACGCCCTGGCGATTGCGCCAACCGATGCGGCCCATCTGCTCGTCGGTCAAAGGTTGCGTCATCAATATCCGGTCCCGCACCATCGCAACCCGCCGCTTGATGTGATCATGGCCGGCCGCAAACGCATTCGTCGCCAAGAGCACCTTGCGCGCACGCACCTTCCCGTCCCGGGTTTCGGCGGTGACGATAGCGCCGTCATCGGCGAGAGCCCGCAATGGCGTATGCTCATATATGCGGACGCCAAGCGAAAGCGCAGCGCGCTTCAGCCCCCATGCAAGCTTCGCCGGATGAAGCGTGCCGCTGTTCTTCTTCGCCCAAAGGCCACCTTCGAACAGAGGGGAGGCAAGCTCCCTGCGGGTTTCCTCAGGCCCCAGCAGAACCACATCATGGCCATGACGCTGTTGCAACTCATATTCCTCGCGCAGGATCGGCAGATTGGCCGCTCCGACAGCAACGGTGAGCTCGCCGTTCCATTCGGCATCGCAATCGATTCCATGCCGGTCGAGCGTATCGAGAAAGCCGGCAATATTCGCCTGGCCAAGGCTTTCGAGCATCGCGATGTCTTTGGGAAAGACCCGAACGGCATTGTGCAGACCGTGCATGACCGATGTCGAGACGATTGCGCCGGGCCGGCCCGACGCGCCGCAGGCGATGTTCTCCGCCTCGATGAGCGCGATCTCTTGCGATGGATTGCTCTCCTTAGCAATGATCGCCGCCCAAAGTCCGGTAAAGCCGCCGCCGACGATCAGCAGGTCCGCCTCCGTGCGGCCGATCAGCGGCGCTTCGGGTGACGGCGCATCCCGCCGATCAAGCCAGAACGGGTGGAAAGTAGCGTTCGCCAGAGCGCGATCGACAAGCATGAATATCTCACATAACGTATCAGAGGACGAAAGGCCCGCCATCCGGGCCTTCCTGCTGGAATGGTTTCAATCGTTGAAGAGAACGTAAATCTTGCGCAGGGTCTCAAACACCTCGAAACGACCTTCGAACCCCTTGGGCACGATGTAGCAATCGCCGGCACGAAATTCATGAACGACCCCGTCCGCGCCTGTCAGCGCCACACGCCCGGAAAGCACGACGCAGAATTCGCTGGATTCCGGATAGCTCAGGATTTCCGCATAGGGCGTGCATTCCCAGGTGCCGACGAGGAACTTGCCCTTCGCCGCTTCGTAGTGCATCGCGCCGGTCTCGCTTGGGGATCCACTGACGACAGCCTCTGGTGGAACGACCGAGCAGGCTTCCATTGCGCCGCCGCTTAAACCGTCGCGGGAAAGTCTAATGACTGAACTCATAATAGGATCTCCTGTCAAAACATGCGGCGACATGTTCGCCGTTCAGCAGGAGGATAGGGGTCGCGGGACTCCGCAAAAATCACGCTTTACATCGCGTTGGATTTGCCGTTTTCAATGAATGCATGAGAATCTCGGGAGCAGATCTTCACCTTTTGTCCGTCTTCGACTCCGTGGTCCGCAACGGAGGGTTTTCGGCTGCGCAAGCTGAACTCGGCTTGAGCCAGCCGACGATATCCAATCACATTACCGCCTTGGAAACACGCCTGGGCGTCATCCTCTGCCAGCGCGGAAGGCGCGGCTTCCAGCTCACTGAGAAGGGCAGGCAAGTGCATGAAATCGCTGTCGATCTCATGCGCCGGATCGACAACCATTCGATGTCCCTGACGGCTCTGAAGGGCAGTCTCGTCGGTCAACTGAAGATTGCCGTTGTCGATTGCGTGGCTTCCGATCCGGCACTGAAGCTCACCGAGGCCGTACACAGGTTGAACGATGCAGCGCCTGGCATTCGCATCGAGATCGAGATCGAAAAGCCGGGCGGGATACTTCGCCGTCTGGCCGAGGGCGACATTCACGCCGGGATTGGAAGCTTCGACAACAAGATCAAAGGCTTATCCTATACGAGCCTCTACAAGGAAAGCCATTCCCTATATTGCGGACAGGCGCATCCGCTGTTTTCGGTGCCGGGCGAGAACATCACCCAGCACGACATGGACAAATGCATATGGGTCCATCGCGGCTATTGGAGCCGCGAGCGCAAGAAGAGCCAGCAGGTCATCGAAGCCGACAGGATCGTCGACCAGATCGAGGCACAGCTGCTTTTTGTCTTGAGTGGCAGCTATATAGGCCTCCTGCCCGATCATCTCGCAAAAGCTTATCTTGCCGCCGAAAGGCTTCGCAAACTGCCGCCGCACGAGGATAATTTCGACTGCACGATGCAGCTGGTCTGCAAGAGCGGCGCACATCCGAAGACATTTCAGGTCTTCAGTGACATGCTTGTCGGCCTCTACAGAAACCGCGTGCGAACACCGCCTCGTCCGCGTGTCCTTGAGGGCGATCTCGAGGCAATTTAAGCTAGATACATTGGCTTTTCTCAACGCTAGTTTCTGCACAATGGAATGTTAACCGCGCGGACCACCTCCCAAACTCCATCGAGAGCCATTTTTGGGAGGTCGCATGTCTTTCAACCAGCCTTTGGGCGGCAACACTATGCCGCGCTTCGGAGGACCCGCCACGATGATGCGGTTACCCTCCGCCTCGTCAGCAGAAAACCTGGACGCCTGCTTCATCGGCATCCCTATGGATATCGGCACATCGAACCGGCCGGGTACCCGTCTGGGACCGCGCCAGATCCGCGACGAGAGCCGCATGATCCGCCCCTACAACATGGCGACTGGGGCAGCTCCCTTCGACGTGCTGCAAGTCGCCGACATTGGTGATGTTCCGATCAACACCTTCGACCTGAAGAAGTCGGTCGACATCATCACCGACTTCTATCGCGGCGTCCTGCGCCACCAGACGATCCCGCTGACGCTCGGCGGCGACCATACGCTCACATGGCCGATCTTGAGAGCTATCAAGGAACGCCATGGTCCGGTCGCGCTCATCCATGTCGATGCGCATTCCGACACCAACGAACACATGTTCGGCGAAACTGTCGCTCACGGCTGCCCGTTCAGACGAGCCTGGGAAGACGGTTGCCTTCAGAACGACAAGGTATTCCAGATCGGCATTCGCGGTTCGGGCTACAGTCCCGAGGATTTCGACTGGGGACGCAAGCAGGGCTGGACCTGCATTCAGGCCGAAGAGGTCTGGTGGAAATCCCTGACGCCCTTGATGGCCGATATTCGCCGGACAATCGGAGATGCGCCTGTTTATCTGACCTACGATATCGACAGTCTTGATCCGGCCTTCGCACCGGGCACCGGCACCGTCGAGGTGGGTGGCCTGACAACCATCCAGGGACTGGAGATCATTCGCGGCTGCGCCGGATTGAACCTGGTCGGCTGCGACCTCGTGGAAGTGTCTCCCCCTTACGATCCCGCGGGCAATACCGCGATGATTGCCGCAAACTTCCTCTATGAAATGCTTTGCGCACTGCCCCGCGTCGAGGCGTCCCGACAAGACACACGGCGGGGGAACGGACGTTGATCGAGGTTGATCGTATTCAAGTCAGGTTCGGAGACGGCCCCAACGCCTTCGTCGCTTTGAACGATGTCAGCGTGACGATCGGCGAAAGCGAGTTTTTCACGCTTCTCGGCCCATCCGGTTGCGGAAAGACCACTCTACTGCGGTCGATCGCCGGCTTCATTCGTCCGCGCGAAGGTGCCATCCGTCTGGCCGGACAGGACATTCTTTCGCTTCCCCCTTTCAAGCGGCCGGTCAACACCGTCTTCCAGAACTATGCTCTGTTTCCACACATGACCGTCGCCGAAAATGTTGGTTTCGGTTTGGAAATGCTGGGCCGCGCTCGCTCGGACGTGCGCCGCGTCGTCGAGGAAATGTTAGCTCTCGTCAAGATGTCGCCAATGGCGGGGCGACGGCCGGCGGAACTGTCGGGCGGGCAACAGCAGCGCGTCGCACTCGCCCGCGCTCTGGCTCCGAAACCGAAGGTGCTTCTTCTCGATGAATCGCTTTCCGCGCTCGACCTCAAGCTGCGCAAGGAGATGCAGATCGAGCTGAAGCGTCTGCAGGCGGAGACGGGCATTACCTTCATCTTTGTCACCCACGACCAGGAAGAGGCTTTGACCATGAGCGACCGCATAGCGGTCATGAGCTCGGGCAAGATCCTGCAGATCGGAACGCCGCGCGAGATCTACGATCATCCGCGCGACCGCTTCGTCGCGGATTTCATCGGTGACACGAATTTTGTCCAGGCAAGGCTTGCCGATGACGGCTCGGTGACATTGCCCGGCGGATCGTCCGTCAGAGCAACCCTGCCCGATGGCACCTTGTCGGCCAAGCGTACGGTGACACTGGCGATCCGTCCGGAACAGACGTCGCTCGACCACGCCTCCGAGCATGCCCAGCTTTCGGGCATTCTGGAGAACATCGTCTATTGCGGCACAGACACGCATTTTCACCTGACGCTTGCGGACGGTGCACGATTCGTCGTCCGCCGCCAGAACAGTCCGACGAAAACCCCGACGTTCGAAAGGGGTCAGCGTCTCGCCATCGGATTTGAGCCGCAGGCCATTCAGGTTCTGAGGGACTGACGCCATGGCCAAAGCTTCACTCTCACGCGATGCCCTTGCGGCCGGACGGCGCGAAACCCGGAACCGCTGGCTCCTGCTCTTGCCGGCAATCGTGCTTTTGCTTGCCGCGGCGGTCGGTCCACTGATCATCGTCGTCGTCTACTCCTTTCTGACGGCCGGCGATTTCGGCGGGGTCGTCTGGCACTTCTCCTTAGATGGCTGGCTCAGTGTCTTTGCCAGCAGAGACCCGTTTGACGGCACGCTCACGCTCGCCGACGCCCATGTCTCCATTCTGTGGCGATCGGTGAAGCTGTCTTTTCTGACGACGGTGCTTTGCCTGATCCTCGGCTTTCCAACCGCCTATTTCATCGCAACGCGCCCGGTTACCCAACGTGATGGCTGGATGCTGCTGATCACCATTCCCTTCTGGACCAATCTCCTGATCAGGACCTTCGCCATCATGGGGCTGATCCGCAATGAAGGCATGGTGAACGGCTTTCTTCAATGGCTCGGCATCATCGATCAGCCGATCCAGATGATGTTTACCGACTTCGCGATCCTGCTCGGCATGGTCTATGTATATCTGCCCTTGATGGTCCTGCCGCTCTACGCGTCGATGGAGCGGCTGAACTTCTCGCTAATCGAAGCGGCATATGATCTCTACGCCACCCCGCGGCGCGTCCTGCGCAGAGTGATCATCCCCGCCGTCAAGCCAGGGATCATCGCCGGCTCCATTCTCGTTTTCGTGCCGTCGCTCGGCGCCTACGTGATCCCGAGAATTCTCGGAGGCGGCACGCAGCTGATGGTCGGCAATCTGATCGAGCTGCAATTCGGTCAGGCGCGGAACTGGCCGCTCGGGGCGGCTCTCTCGATCACCTTGCTGGTCATGGTGACGGCCGCGCTCATCGTCTATGTCCGCGCCTCCGCGAATGAAGGAGAATGAGATGGCAAGGCATTCCAACAGGTTCGACCCTCGCCGGCAAAAGGGCTTCACCGCCATCGCGACATTCTGCTTCATCGTGCTGTATCTGCCGATCGTTCTGATGGTGATCTTCTCCTTCAACGGCAGTTCGGCCCTGACCAGCTGGGCGGGCTTCTCCTTGGACTGGTACGTCATTGCCTGGCACAATGACACCGTACAGGCGGCAACACTTCGCTCACTGGCAATAGCGGCCGTTGCCACCGTCGTCTCGACCTCGGTTGCCGTCCTTGCCGCACTTGCCATGGGCCGAGGCAAAACCTTCCGCGGCCGCAGCACCATGTTCGCGCTGATCAACCAGCCGCTGATGGTGCCTGAAATCGTGACCGCCGTGTCGCTGCTCGTCGTCTTTGCCTGGATCAAGACGCGTACCGGCTATTCCGGCCTCGGCTATCTCATCCTCGCGCACTCGGCATTTTGCATACCCTTTGCATTCATGCCGGTTCGGGCCCGCCTTCAAGGCATGGACCAGACGCTGGAGCAGGCGGCCGCCGACCTTTATGCATCGCCCTGGCGTACGTTCCGCCGGATCACCTTCCCGCTCCTGTGGCCGGGCATTCTGGCAGGCGCAACACTTGCCTTCGTTACCTCGCTCGATGACGTCGTCATCACCGAATTCGTCAAGAGCGCCGGTCAGGACACGCTTCCAACATACATGCTGGGGCAGATGCGGCGCAGCCTCACGCCCGAAACCAACGCTATCGCCACGGTCCTGTTCGTCATCTCCGTGGTGCTGGTCGTGGTGTTCTTTCTCATCAGCCGCGAGAACCATACCAAGACAAATCATTCCTGAAGCAAGAAGAGAGGGGAAACATGAAAAATCTCATCGCATCAGCTACCGCCGCAATGTTGTTCGCCAGCCCAGCCCTAGCTGGAGGCGAACTGAATATCTACAACTGGGGCAACTACACGCCTCCGGAAATGATCAAGAAATTCGAGCAAACCTATAATGTGAAGGTCACTGTCACGGATTACGACAGCAACGACACGGCATTGGCCAAGGTGGAAGCGGGAGGCCATGGCTTCGATATGGTCGTTCCGGCCGGCATCTACGTTCCGATCTGGGTTCAGAAGGGCCTGCTTCTGGAAGCGCGGCCAGACCAGATGGAGAATTTCAAGAATGTCGATCCCAAATGGAGCAATCCCGGCTTCGACCCGGGCCGGCACTACACGGTGCCTTGGCAATGGGGTACGGTCGGCATTTCGGTGAACCGGGACGTCTATAAAGGCAATATCAACACCTCCGCCATCCTGTTCGACCCACCGAAGGAATTGAAAGGCAAGATTAACATCGTTCCTGAAATGAACGACATCATGGCTCTGGCGGTCCACTATGTCGGCGGCCAGACCTGCTCCAACGACATGACGGTCCTGAAGAAGGTCCGGGACCTACTTGTCGCGTCCAAACCGAACTGGCTGTCGATCGATTACGGAACGGTCGAGCAATTGGCTCAGGGCGATATCGCCGCCGGCATGAACTGGAATGGTGCTTCCTTCAGAAGCCGTCTTATCAATCCGAAACTCGAATTCGGCTTCCCTCAAGAAGGCTTCCCTGTCTTCATGGACAATCTTGCCATCCTCTCGGATGCCAAGAACGTGGAAAACGCCAAGCTGTTCATGAACTTCGTCATGCAGCCCGAGAATGCCGCGATGATTTCGGCCTACGCCCGGTATGGCAATGGAATTATCGGCTCCGAGAAGTTCATGCCGGAAGATATGAAGACGGCGCCGGAGGTCAACATCCCGGCGGACCTGGCAAAGGCGGGCTTCCCGGCTGAAACCTGCTCACCCGAGGTGATGAAGATCTATACGAAGATCTGGACCGACCTGCAGAAGTAGGTGCAGAAACGCACTGGTTGCAGCTGCGATGGTTGATGGCAGGCGACGCCCGGCATTCAGGCTCCCTTAAGCATTATCCTCACAAGCGCGTTCACTGACTTGGAGCACTTCCGCTTTCTTTAAAGCGCGGAAGTGCTCCATTCCATTATTTTTCGTGAATTTCAAATTGAAGATTCCTGCCGCATGTTTCCTGGCATTGCCCTAGCTTGCATCTACTCCCGGAATATCGTGTGGCGACGCATCTCGCAGCGGCCTTTGTAAATACGGCAGATATTCTATCTGGATGGGAGCGAATTCGGTCGCCAAAATGCGTCCGTTTTGTTATATATTTAACATGTAAAACAACTTGACAGGCATGATTGCGCGGTCAATTCTAGTATTCGAACAACAGGTTCAAATATTGAACATTTGGCAACTCGCTTCATCTGCGAGTGCCAGACGTGTGACGTTTGGGAGATGTGCTCTTGGGGAGGAGAGGCATAGCATCGGCCTAACTCAGGTGACTTCCAACACATATGTAGACGGTGCCAGCCTAAGCGACGAACACCGTACCATAGCACATGCGCGACACCGCAATGCTAAAATCATGGCCAGATAAAGGACGTGCTCATCGATAGAGAGCTTAGAAATACACGCGGCGCGACCACAAGCATCGGATAGAAAGAGGGAACAAAATGAAGAAATCCTATGGAATCCTCGCCGGATCAGCCTTTGTGATGCTGGCTACCGCTTACGGAGCATCGCCGGTACAAGCATCTCCCATTTGCAAGAATGGACCTATTCATATCGGTGCAATCTCAACGATAACTGGTCTGTCCGATTTTTCCGATGCCCCAAATGCCACCAAGGCGACATTTGATCAGGTCAACGATGCTGGCGGTATAAACGGATGTAAGATTGACTATACTATAGCCGATGACAAGGGCGATCCACAGGTTGCATCCCAGGCGGCGCGAGACTTGATCGACAATCAAAATGTCGTCGCGCTTGCTGGCGGCGCAAGTCATCTCGATTGCTCCGTCAACGCAGGGATCTACAATAAAAATGGCGTTCTTTCGGTTCCGGCCGTTGGCATAGACCCTGTTTGCTTCAATGCTCCCAGCATATCCTCCGTCAATGTCGGACCATACACGCTTAGCACCGTGATGCTCGATTATGCGAGCAATACCCTCAAAGCCAAGAACCTATGTGCGTTCTTCATCATCATCGGAGGCACCAAGGAAGCCTATGCCAATGCGGTCTCCGCGTGGGAAGGGGCAAGAGGAAAGAAAATGGCGCTTGTCGATATGACACTGCCGCCGCAAGGGGATTTGACACCTTATCTCATTCGCGCGCGCGATGCAGGCTGCGACGCCGTATTGACTAATCATGTGGAGCCGGGAGCGGTCCAATGGGTAAAGACTGCTGATACGCAGAAGATTTCCGGCATCAGCTGGTTATTTCTCGCAGCGAGCTATACCGAAGGTGTGGCGACATCCCTCGCGAACAGCAAGCAACCTGTCTATGTCGGGACCGAGTGGGAGCCGTATACGGAGGATGGCGAGGCCAATGCCGCCTGGGCCAAGACCATGGAGAAGGCCGGCTTGAAAAAGACGGCATTCTCGCAAGGTGGCTATCTCGCCGCCAAGGTGATGATCGACACGATATCCGGGATCGATGGCGAGGTAACGCGGAGCTCCGTTACATCCGCCTTGAAGCAGGGTCAGAAGCTCAACTATCCGATGGCCGGCAGCAGCTATGTCTTTGGCGACGCGAAAGCCCATTCGCCCATGAAGGCCACGAAGGTCATGCAGCTGGTCGAAGGGAAATGGACCGTCAAGACAAGTGATTGGTATGCGCTGCCGCAGGCCGAATAGTCTCCGATTATAACGGCGCGGCCCCGGCTGGGCCATGCCAACGTCATGCGCAACATCAAAGACCAGAGCGCAGGGAGACAGTGTCAGAATCGCGGCACGCTCTGGAACCATGGAGAGGCTATCTGATGGCGTCATTTGCCAAATTCACCGGCTCGGAACTCTCAGCGAAAGAAGCCCATGAAATCGTGAAGCTGTTGCGGCGGAAGGAAATCACCCCGTCCGACCTTCTGAGCGTGTCTTACGATCGGATTGAAGCAGTCGAACCCGAAGTCAACGCGATGCCAACCCTCTGCCGGCATCGAGCGGAAGCAGCGGCCCACCAGATAGCAACCCGCACTGAGACTGCGAACAATATGCTTTGCGGGCTGCCGATATCCATCAAGGACCTGACCAATGTTGCCGGCGTACGCACGACGATGGGGTCAAAGGGGCTCGCCGACCATGTTCCCCAGGAGAGCGATCCGCTCGTATTGCGCCTCGAGGCGCGCGGCGGCATAGTCACGGGCAAGACCAATACTCCGGAATTTGGCGCAGGCGCGAATACGTTCAACGCCGTGTTCGGCATGACCCGAAATCCATGGGATACCTCAAAAAATGCAGGCGGATCTTCCGGTGGTGCGGCGGCCTCACTTGCTACGGGCGAGGTATGGCTGGCGCACGGATCAGACCTTGCCGGATCGCTACGCACACCGGCGGCCTATTGTGGCGTGGTTGGCCTGAGGCCCAGCCCGGGGATTACAGGCGGAGGCCCCGGTCCGATCAAGTTTCACACCGAAGGCGTACAGGGTCCCATGGCACGCAGCGTACGCGATTGCGCGCTGTTCCTCGACGCCATGGCGGGGTTCGACCCAAGGTCACCCATTTCCCATCCTCCTCCGCAGGATCCGTATGAAGATGCGGTCATTCGGGCGGAAGGCAAGCTTCGCATCGCCTACACTCCCGATATGAACGGGTTTGCCGTTACGTCCAAGGCAATGGATGAGCATCTGCGTGCTGCACTGCTCGTTATGGAGCGGGCTGGCTCGGTTGTCGAAGAGGTCTGCCCGCCGCTACCGGACTTGGATCGAACCTATCGTGTTCTTCGTTCAATGCTTTGGGCCGCGCTGCCGGGCCGAACGCCGGCCGAGGTGCAACGTCATTTCAAGGACACTCTTCGCGAAAATATCGAATTTGGAAAAGCCATCACCATCGAAGATGTCTACGATGCCCAATATGGCCGCACGCGAATTTTCGACAATATGGTCGGCTTCCTTGATAATTTTGATGTCCTAGCATGTCCGGTGGTTGGTCTGATGCCTGGCCCGATAGAGGAAGAGTATCCGACGCATGTCGATGACGTTCCGCTTGACGACTATATCAGCTGGCTGCGGTTTTCATATTTGGCGACGGTCGCAGGCCTTCCGGCAATCTCCGTGCCCGTCGGCCTGAACAAGGACGGACTTCCTGTCGGCTTGCAGTTGATCGGGCACCCTCGGGGTGAGGCAGCGCTGCTGGCGGCGGCCCGTATCGTCGAAGCCAATCTGGGCGGTCCTCTCGGCCCGATAGACCCGATCGTAACGCACCGTCCCTAGAGCACGTCCGGGAAAAATCCGCAGCGATCTTCCGCTCGCAACGCCAGGACAGCAGGAGATGGAGCGTTTCCGCGACCGAGGTACAGCAGAAACGATCCAGCATTCGGATGCCCGGCGACGACATCTCCTGTGGTGACCCTTGGCCGCAATCCGGTACGACGCGAGAGCCGTCACTCCCCGGTCGACTATCTCTATGAGGTAAAACAAAGCGAGATCGGCCGGGAAGCAATTGTCGACGGTGGCTAAGTCATTGCGACCGCATCCACTCGTAGGCTACTTATGATGGTCAGGTGGGATCCTGGATCCCCCATGTGAATGAAGCCGCCGCACCAAAAGAAGCGTCTCAGGGGAAATGCCACTATGAACAACTACCTTTTCGATGCGATCCGCAATGCTGCAACACCACACGCATGCTTCATGGAAACGCCTGACGGCGGGCGATTGTCCTATGCGGACATGTTCGATCGCTCCGGGCGTCTCGCCGCGGCGATTGCCGAGCTGGGCGTGTTGCCGGGCGATCGAGTGGCGGTCCAGGTGGAGAAAAGCCCGGATGCGCTCATGCTCTACCTCGCCTGCCTTCGCGCCGGAGCGGTCTATCTCCCCCTCAACACGGCCTACACGCTGAAGGAACTCGACTACTTCGTTGGCGATGCCGAACCGAAGCTCATCGTCGTGTCATCGAAATCGTTCGAAGGTGCGCGGGCGATCGCCGGTGCCCATGGCGCCCATGTCACAACGCTGGATGATAAAGGCAGCGGCTTATTGCTCGATCTTGCTCGCACCAAGAGCGCCGATTTCGCCGATGTCAGGCGGGAAGGCGATGACCTTGCTGCGATACTCTACACATCGGGAACGACTGGCCGCTCGAAGGGGGCCATGTTGACGCATGACAATCTCCTCTCGAACGCCGTCACCTTGCGCCGCGCCTGGCGCTTCACCCATGCCGATCGGTTGATCCATGCGCTGCCGATTTTCCATACGCATGGGCTCTTCGTCGCCACCAACGTTACCTTGCTCGCCGGGGCATCGATGCATCTTCTGCCAAAGTTCGACCCGCATGAAGTCCTGCAATTGATGTCGAGATCGAGCGTATTGATGGGCGTTCCGACATTCTATGTCCGTCTGCTTCAGCATCCCGGGCTGACACGGGAAGCGACCGCCGGCATGCGCCTGTTCGTCTCCGGTTCGGCGCCGCTGCTCGCTGAGACGCATCGCGGCTTTTCCGAGAAGACCGGTCATGCCATTCTCGAACGATACGGCATGACCGAGACGAACATGAACACCTCCAATCCCTATGTCGGGGATCGGATCGCCGGCACCGTCGGGTTCCCCCTGGAGGGCGTCGAGATACGCATCACAGATCCAGACTCCGGTCGCACGCTTGCTTGCGAAGAGACGGGCATGATCGAGGTAAAGGGTCCCAATGTCTTCAGGGGCTATTGGCGCATGCCCGAAAAGACCGCCGCCGAATTCCGCGCAGACGGGTTCTTCATCACCGGCGACCTCGGGAAGATAGACGAGCGCGGCTATGTTCACATCGTGGGCCGTGGAAAGGATCTCGTGATTTCAGGCGGATACAATATCTACCCGAAGGAGGTCGAGACCGAGATCGATAGTCTGCCAGGGGTCGTCGAAAGCGCCGTAATCGGGGTTCCGCATCCCGACTTTGGCGAAGGCGTTACGGCTATCGTCGTCGCGGACAAGGATATCGGGCTCGACGAGCAGACGGTCCTTGATGGATTGGAGGACCGCCTTGCTCGATACAAACAGCCAAAGCGCGTTATCTTCGTCGATGAACTCCCGCGCAATACCATGGGCAAGGTGCAGAAGAATCTTCTTCGTGAGGCCTATGCGAAGATTTACAGCAAGAGCTGAGGCCAAGATGCGAAACAGTGCGGCGTGACCTACAAGCGCTGTTGGACACCCGCAACGACAGCATGATCTGTATCGACCCCGTATGTGTTCCGATATCCGCGAATGAAGATGCTTTCCTGATTTAAGCCCACGGCGAGCACCCAGGCCTTACATGCCTGAAGCCGACATTTGTCGTGCCCCTCCATACTCCGGCCGCTGCGGCTTATTTCGATACGCAGCACCGCGCTCACTTAGCAGGGCGTTAACTCAAACCATGCGAGACTGATAAGGCCCCCAACCAAGGAAAACCCGTATGGTGTCCGCAATTTCCTCGCCTTCGACTGCGACGGCAACTATCAATTCGTCATCCTCCAACGCCACCGAGGCTCAGCTTAAAGTTACGATCAAGGAAAAGAACAGAGAGCTCGCCAAAGCGACGGACGAGAAGACAAGAGCCGCGCTGCAAAAGCAGATCACCAAGCTGCAGGCACAACTTCAAAAGCTGCAGAATGCCGACAAGTCGAAATCCACAGCAGGTGCGGAAGAACAGAACCGCCCATCGGGCTCGACGCTTTCGGGTGAAAGCGATCGGATCGGCACCAAGAATTTCGATGCAACCGCCGAGTTCGGCCAGCGGGAAGCCTACGTCTAACGCATTTCCCTTTTGAGGAATGCTGGAAAACTGCCCTATCTCTTCGTTTGCATATAATTGCAGGCGCGAGACCATTGCCCAATTTGCTGGGATTGCGCGAGCCCGTCGGCGAATGCCGTTGCGGGTTTGCGCGAAAGGGCTCGATTGACCTCCCCCTTCTAGTGCGGCTTTTTCTGGCGTGTGGACCTTTCGAGAGGGAACCTGCATCGGCTGACGCTACGGTTCCGGCGGAAGACGCCGTATAGCCTGTATAAAAGTTTGAGTTGACCACTTTCGACGGCGAGGAGACACTTGGGGCTGCAACGGGGCAGGAGGAAAAAATGGACGAAGAGAACCGCTGGCGCCACATGGCAAGCGCACCGAGAGACGGCAGCCGGATCCTTGTAACGATCCGCCCGTCCGAGCAGGGACCGGCGGAAGTTGACCTCGCCTATTGGTCGCATGGTGATCAGTTCGGCACGGAAGGATGGCGCGCTTCGGATTCCTCGCCCGGTCGCATTGTCGAATATGCCGAGCCGGAGCTGAAATGCTGGATGCCGATGCCTCTGGCCAGCCTTAGTCGTGCCTCCATGCCCTCGCCATGGGAGGGCGACGACGCCCAGAAACTCGATGGGTCAGGCATCTGAGAACAGCACCCCCGGCAGACGCAGCTGATCGGGGCGGATGGCACAGTCCAGGGCACGCCTCACTCAAGCCCCGCCGCTGGACGAGATTTTGATATCAAATATCCGACATTGCCAGGTCACAGCCTGCATCACTGTTCCAAGCCCGGGCGGCGGTCGGGCGAGCCTTCGGGGCGCAAAACATTCACGAGCACCTGATCTACTCCAAATGGAGGATGCAACCGTCAAGTGCATAGACTAGTCTATTATTGGGGGAACTGGGGCGGGAAACCGTATGATTGGGGATGTCTGGCATCAATTTGGCGGCTTTGGACCGCGCGCTTGACCGCTCTCTGGAAGCGGCCTTCGATACGTCACTCTGGAAGGACGTCATCACCGATATAGCCGCTGCCACCGGCTCATTCGGCGCAAACATCATTCCCGTCTCGAATCGCAATCCCGAGCTGGTGATCCATACGGATTCGATGGCCGCCCCTCTCCAAGATTACTTCAATGGCGGATGGCATCAGAATGAGTGGCGGCTTCGCGGCTTGCCCTTCCTCAAGCGCGACGGAATTGTCCGCGACCAGCAATATACCTCCCGGGAGGCCTTTGAAAAACACGCTTACTTCAAATTCCACGTCAAGCACGGTATGGGCAGTGCATGCCTGATCGCCTGGAGCGTCCACCCCGATGACCCACTGGCCCTCGCGCTGCATCGCGGACTTGATCCCGGCGGCTATAGCAACGAGGAAGTGGCCATTTTCATTCAAATGCGAGAGCGGCTGATGGCTTCTGCGAATATTATGCAGCGATTGTCGACGAGCAGGGTCGACGGCATGTCGGACGCTTTTGAGATGGCAGGGATTGCTGCCATTTTCTTCGATCGGTTCGGCAAGGTGACACGGGTCACAAGCGATGCCGAGCGGATGCTCGGCAAGGAGCTGATGGTCGCAAACAGGGAGTTGAAATCCCGAAAGCACGAGGAAACCGCGCGGATCCGGAGGAGGATGCAGGCCGTCATCGACGAGAAATGGCTCTTGGCCGACCCGGAGGCGCCCGCCCTGGTGGAGATCGAAAGGGAAGCCGCCCGTTCGCTCTATCTGCGGATTCAAAGGTTGGGCGGGAGTTTGCCGGATTTCTTTTCAGAATCCATCGGGGTGTGTCTTATCGAGGACGCGGAGGCGAAAAAAACCGCACGGCCGGAGAGGTTCCAAAGCCTGTTCAACCTGACTCCGAAGCAGGCGCTTATTCTCTCGAAGCTGTGCGAAGGTCTTTCCCTCCGGGAGATTTCCGAAACATACGAACTGTCATATGAAACCGCACGCACGCATCTAAGGGCTATTTTCGCTAAGACGAAGACGGGTCGCCAATCCGAACTTATCGCCCTCGCCAACAAGATCACGCTGGCAAAATAACTGCCCGAATACGAGGCAGTTCGTCGACGGCAACGGTTCAAAAGCGTGCATGGATACATTGAGCCGGAATTGTTTGCCACCACCCAGTCTCCATTGAACAGGCGCATTGAGTCAAAGAGGGAAAACACAATCAACCCGGCGATAGAGGCTCAGCACGGGCCGCGCCCATCATATCGGGCAAGGTCCGCTCAAATATCAGCGGGGCTAGATAGTTGACACAATTTCCGACATGCTCGGCGACAACGTCGTCAGCATCGTCAAACGGAATTGCTACTCCGATAGAGGCTTGGCGCAGGGGTTCTGCGACCAAGACCGCGAGGATGGTACGTGCTTGGCGATCGGGATCGTCGCGCTTGACTTCTCCCGACGCCTGTCGGTGCTGAAGCCACGATGACAACGCCTTTACGCCCTTCTCGACGCCATTCCTGTTGTAGGTTTCGGCCAGCAGCGCGCGCGCTTTCTCTTCCCCCGATATGAGGCGAAACAACAGGACTGCGTCCCTTGAAAGAGCGATGCGGTAAATGCGGAAGAGCAATGCCTTTAGTGCGCCAACCGCATCGCCACCGCCGGCGGCGCCTGCGCTGCCATACGAGCTCGCATCCAATTGCTCGGTCCAAGATGCAACGATCTGACCGACCAGCTCCTCGCGACTATCCGCGAAGCTGTAGATCGTCTTCTTGGCAACACCCGCCGCCTGGGAAACCGCATCTATACTGAACTTGGAGAACCCCGCCTCCAGAAGGATGCGACCGGCGGCCTCAAGGACTTTGCGCCGGACCTCCTCCTTGTCTTGTGTCGGGCGCCCCCTGCCTCGTTTCTCCAACATGCTTCTCCTTGACCGATGTTCATTGCACCTATAGATCTCCATTTAGGAAACGATAATCGTTTCCTAAATGGAGATCTCGAAAAATGCAAAACAAACATGATGCGAATACCCTCGCTGCAATGCTTGATCCGGGTCCGATGAGGCTTGAGATGGGGATTGAACGCCTGGCCTCAGGAGCGCTTGTTGTTGCCTGCAGGACGGCAATGCGTGGCTGCACCGGCGCGATGCTCAATTGGTGGTTCACGTATTTTGAAACCGACGAGCATCTGCGCTGGTGGCATCCCCTTGATCATCGGCAGCATCTGGGCTGGGACAGCAAGTGGGAAAAAGGGAAGAACCTCATCGGCGCAACAATACGCGCGACGGAATCGCTGGGGGATATTCCGCCCGTGACGGCAACCATCAAGTTTCTGGAACCCGCAGAATTCTTCGACGCAGAGGACTTACAACGCGCAACCGCAAACCATGCCGTCTCCGCAATCGTCTGCGCTGGCATAGGCTTCGGAGATGACGTCGTCCTCGACGACGCTGGCGTGCCGACCGGAGGCAGGATGATGCATGTCGCAAGAGACAACCATGAAGGCCTGGTTCTGCGGAGCAGGTTTGTCTTGGGCCTTGATGCTCATCCTGTGCCCGACGAGATTGGTCTTGGCCTGATGCGACATTGCCATTCAGAATTTACCTATCTGGCAAAGGCGCTTCCCTCCTTATTTTACGGAGACGCCACAAATCCGCGGCCGGCGGATATCTGGTGACAGAAGCTACGGCACTGCGATGATGCATTAAAGAAGCCAAATGCGATTGAAAAAGCAAGAGGATGGAGCGCTTTCACGGTGCAAAGGAAACGGGAGCGCTTTATCCTGCCGAGGACGGGCAAAGTCAGGTAGTTCAATATTAAGCCGGCGCCAAGCCGACATTGCTCTTGGGACCACACCACCGCGCGAGACAGACACATCGCGCGCAAAATCGGTACGTCAACCTTCGGTCACCATATATCCAGGAGCCATCCGGATTTGGCCACACCAGATCTCCGGTAGTTCATCGCCCATGGCCGGGATTTCAACGAGTTGCCGCAGCAAGGGGGCGCCAGTAACAATGGCATGGAGGAGCCGACAATCCGGCTGGTAGCGCCGATGTGGCTTGCCGTTCACGGAGCGATCCGAGCTGATAGCCTGGAGCTCGACCGCAGCGAACGAGGATCACTCCACCGCTCCGCCAATACCATTCCGCATGGCTGCCTCCGACTTATGATCGGCACCACCTCGCGGCCGGACATCTTGCAACCGGGCCCGTAAGCTCGCTTTGATGGCTCCGGAATGGCTCCTTGGTGGAAGGGCTAATGACCCTATCGATGTTGCAACTATGCCGCAGCTCGAAAATTAGCCGAAAACATCGCGAAATTTGACTTGGCCTGCGCGCTTAACCAATCTAGGATTGATAATCTTTCAACACGGTTCCAGGGAGTTTCGATGGCTATTTTTTCAAACTCCCCAGCGGCTTGCGCGAATAACGCCTGAAGCCGGCGCGTCTCCAACGCGGCAGAACCCGATGAACTGGTGCTAACCTTCTCATCGATCGCATCTCACCAAACCATTTCGCGTGATCGCACGCGGACGTTCTTTTCCCTGTGACGGAGCCGGCGAAAGCCGGATACATCAATGGCTCTCGGTTTCAAATCCCGCCGCAGCGGGTCCTTTCGCAGCGTTTTTCATTATTGCTGGGCTCATTGGAAGCTTCAGCCGGGTCGCGCCGTCTTCATGCTGTTCACGGTGATGCTCTCTACGCTTGCCGATGTACTCACGCCTTTGTTTTCGGGCCGTCTGGTGGATGCGGTGGTGTCCGGCCACGCCGGCGACGTCGCGACGTGGAACAATGCCCTCAGCGCATTTTTCTGGCTGATGGCGCTGTCAATCGGCGCCGTCATCCTCCGGCACGCCACCTTCACCGCCATCATCGGTTTTACGCTGAGGTCGATGTCGGAGATCGCCGCGAATTCCTTCTTCCACATTCAGCGCTTTTCGAGTGATTGGCATGCCAACAGCTTCGCCGGTTCTACCGTCCGCAAAGTGACCCGTGGCATGTGGGCACTCGACCTGCTCAACGATACCGTCTTCATTGCGCTGTTCCCATCGCTGGTGATGCTCATCGGCTCGACAGTTCTGATGACATGGTACTGGCCGATGATGGGATTGCTGGTCGGTGCCGGGTCCGTCATCTTCATCGCGTTCACGGCCATCATGGCATTGCGCTATGTCGCTCCGATGGCCAGCATGGCCAATAGCTGGGATACGCGGCTTGGCGGCGCGCTTGCCGATGCCGTGACTTGCAACGCCGTGGTCAAGGCTTTTGGCGCCGAAGACCGGGAAGACAAGCGTCTCGCCACGGTCATGCGCAAGTGGCGGGATCGCACAGCTCGCACTTGGACACGGGGCACTCTGAACGGCACCTTGCAGAGTGTGCTGCTCAGCCTGTTGCGCGGCTGTGTGCTGGGTCTTGCCCTGTGGCTCTGGGCCAACGGCAAGGCCAATGCGGGCGACATCACCTTCGTCCTGACGGCCTTCTTCATCCTTCAGGGATATTTGCGTGAAATCGGCATGCATATCCGCAACCTGCAGCGCTCGGTCAATGACATGGAAGAGCTTGTCACCATCCATGCCCAGTCTTTGGGTGTGGAGGATGTTCCGGGTGCATCGGCTCTCCGTGTGACCGCCGGCCGCATCGAATTCGATCGAGTCACCTTCCACTACGGCAACCATCATGATCCTCTCTACAAGGACTTCTCGGTCACCATCAAGCCGGGCGAACGCGTTGGCCTCGTCGGTCATTCCGGTTCTGGAAAGACCACCTTCATCAAGCTTATCCAGCGCCTGCATGATGTAAACCACGGCACAGTCTCAATTGATGGGCAGGATATTTCAAAGGTGGCGCAGACCTCCCTTCGTCGCCAGATCGCGATCGTGCAGCAGGAACCGATCCTGTTTCACCGCACGCTGGCGGAGAATATCGCCTATGCACGGCCGACGGCCTCACACGTGGAAATCAGGAGGGCAGCTCAGCTTGCCAGTGCCCACGACTTCATCGAAGCCTTGCCGAAAGGCTATGCGACGCTTGTCGGCGAACGTGGCATCAAGCTTTCCGGCGGCGAACGGCAGCGCATCGCCATTGCCCGTGCGTTCCTCGCCGATGCGCCGATCCTGATCCTCGACGAGGCCACCTCAAGCCTCGATTCAGAATCGGAGATGCTCATCCAACAGGCGATGGAACGGCTGATGGAGGGGCGCACGACGCTTGTCGTCGCTCACAGATTGTCGACCGTGCGTGCACTCGACCGGCTGCTGGTCTTCGAACATGGACATATTGCCGAGGAAGGGACGCATGCCAGCCTCATTCGCCGCAATCGCGGAATCTACCGCGGGCTGTTCGAGCGCCAGGCCCTGGAACTGACGAAAGGTATCGCAAGCGAAGGGCTGATCGACTAGGGACATAGCCGCGGGGAATGATGATGCATCCTTGATCCTGAAACATCAGGAAGAGGATGCATCGTCGCAACTATTCGTCCTGGCGGCGCCTGTCCGGCGCCGCTTCTTCAATATCGACTCCAACAGCCGCCTAGATGCCGGTAAGCGCGCTTGATCCCGAGTGGGCCGAAGCCAAAGCATGTCACACGAAACCGAGCAGCGATCTTGCCGCTGCGATATGCGTAAAATCAAGGAGCTGAAGCAGTTGATATCAACCAATGCTTAGACGTCCCAATCGAGGCAATTGAAACCACCCAGGCATCGCACCGAGAGATAGAACCCCCGCACTCAGGAGAGAGCCTGAGGCCTTCCCAGCATGCTGTCAAGCCATTGCGCACCTCAGGTAATACTTAGCCAGCTGCTTGCTAATAAGCGCCAAGTGGACCGACGTTTGATAACGTCATCATAAGCTCTTCACAAAGCGCATGCACGAATATAGGCTCAACCAAAACGGCAGGGGGAGCGATGGTCGCGACGACAGGCATCAAATCGCCGGAGCTCCCGGCGAAGAAGGCCCTTGTAATGCCGCTTGCGGCGCTCGGTATCGTCTATGGCGATATCGGCACAAGCCCGCTTTATGCACTTAAGGAGGCAGTGCGGGCTGCAGCGAACGGGGCGCCGCCGGATGCCCAGGCGGTGATCGGTGCAGTTTCCGTCATCTTCTGGGCCTTGATCTTCATCGTCTCGCTCAAATATGCCGTTCTCATCCTTCGCGCCGACAATCGCGGCGAAGGAGGGATCGTTGCGATGCTGGCGCTGCTGCATGCTCGTGAAGCCCCTGCCCGTTCGCCGCGAGCTATCCTGCTTGTCGTTGGGCTCGTCGGCGCCGCCCTCCTCTACGGCGACGGCACGATCACGCCGGCGGTATCGGTGCTTTCGGCCGTCGAAGGCTTGAAGGTCGACGCACCTTCGCTCGGCACCTATGTCGTTCCCATCACCATTGCCGTGCTGGTCGGCCTCTTTGCCGTTCAGCGATACGGAACCTCCACCATCGGCCGTGTCTTTGGGCCAATCATGCTCCTCTGGTTCATCGCCATCGGGCTTCTGGGCCTTAAGGGCCTTCTGGAAAGCCCCGCTATCCTTGCCGCGCTGAACCCGCTCAAGGCTCTGGAGTTCCTGCTCGAGGTGAGCTGGGGGGTGAGATTTGCAATTCTTGGCGCCGCATTCCTTGCCGTGACGGGCGGCGAGGCCATGTATGCGGATATGGGGCATTTCGGGCGCGGGCCTATCCGCACCGCCTGGTTCGGCGTCGTTCTTCCCGCCCTGACCCTCAACTATCTTGGCCAGGGCGGCCATCTGCTCGCCAATCCCGGTGCGAGCGACAATCCGTTCTTCCAGCTTTCGCCGGACTGGGCGCATTATCCGATGGTGTTTTTTGCGACGGCCGCAACCGTGATCGCAAGTCAGGCCATCATTTCAGGGGCCTTCTCCCTGACGCAGCAGTCCATTCAACTCGGCTTCCTGCCCCGCATGCACGTCAAGCATACGGCAGCGCATGAAATCGGCCAGATCTACATTCCCTTCGTCAATGTGCTTCTTGCGATCGGCACGATCGCCGCGGTACTCGTCTTCCGCTCATCCGATGCACTGGCCGGCGCCTACGGCATCGCCGTTTCCGCACTCATGATCATTACAACGGTTCTGGCAGCCCTGATCGCACGGCAATGGGGCTACAACATTTTCGCCGTCATTGCGGTGAACGGCTGTTTCTTCATCGTTGATGCCGTCTTCTTCTCGGCAAACAGCTTGAAGCTGCTCGAAGGTGGCTGGTTCCCGCTCCTGCTCGCCGCCCTCATCGCCTTCGTCATGCTGACCTGGCGGCGGGGCGAGCAGATCGTCGAGAAAATGCGCGTCGACCTCAGACATCCCGAGGAAGAGATGCGCCGCAAGATTGCGGATCCGAACCTTATCCGGCTACCGGGAGCCGCTGTCTTCCTGACCTCGGCAAAGACCGGAATGCCACTCGCCATGGCGAACTTCCTGCGGCATAACCATGCTCTCCACAAACGCATTCTCCTCGTGACCGTACAATCGAGCGAGCAGCCGAGGATCAAGGACGACATGCGGACGGAGGTGACCGAACTGGGGTTTGGCGTCAGCCGCGTCGTCATAAGCTATGGCTTTACCGAACAACCAGACGTGCCGCACGCCATCAAAAAAGCCTTGGAGCGTGGCCTTTTGGATGATTTCGAGCCACGCGCCCTCTCCTACATCATCGGCAGCGAGACGATTATTCCCTCTGAACATTCCCGTGCAATGTCACATTGGCGCGAGATTCTATTCGCGTTCGTGCAGCACAATTCGGAAAGAAGCGCCGTCTGGTTCAAAGTTCCGCCAAAACAGGCCGTGGAATTCGGAACGGAGATCGAGATTTAGAAATCGGCTTTAACGATCACGGTCAAGCCCGGTCATGTTTGCCGGTCGCCTATCCATGCGCGCCACCGTCGACTTCGAGCAGTCGACCGAAGCGCTCCTCGTCAACGGGGCGGCTATAGAGATAGCCTTGCATCTGGTTGCAACCGCTTTCGATTAGAAAACGTGCTTGCTCCTCCGTCTCCACGCCTTCCGCAACAACCTCCAGGCCCATGTTCTGGGCAAGTGAGATAATGGCCGACGTGATGGCCATATCGTCGGCATCCTGCGGAATATCCGTGATGAAGGACCGGTCGATCTTGAGGCGCGACAATGGAAATCTTTTGAGTGTGCTGAGGCTTGAATAGCCTGTTCCAAAATCGTCGACCGCGAGCTTTACACCCAGCTTTTCCAATTCGTGCATTCTGGCAATCGAGCCGGAGAGGTCCTTCATGATCAGGCTTTCGGTGATCTCGAGCTCAAGCCATGATGGGTCAAGCGCGGCCTCACTCAGTGCATCCGCCACCGTCTTGATCAAGCATTTTTCCTGGAACTGTCTTGCGGAAACATTGACGCTGATCCTGATTGGCCCAAGCCCTTGGTCCTGCCACGCCCTGGCCTGCCTGCAGGCAGTCTTGAGCACCCACTCGCCAATCGGCATGATGAGGCCCGTTTCTTCGGCAAGTCCAATGAAATCGCCGGGGTAGACGATACCATCGGCGGGATGTTTCCAGCGAACCAACGCTTCCGCGGCCTTGATCTTGCCGGTCTGAAAATCCACTTGCGGCTGGTAGTGCAGCACAAATTCCTCGCGGAGAATTGCCTGGCGAAGCTCGTCTGTCCGGGAGAGCTTCTTTCGAACGGCAGCAGTCATTTCCGAGTTGAACAAGGCTATTCCGTCGCGTCCCAGCTCCTTCGCGCGATACATGGCCATATCCGAGGATGCGAGCAGCTCTCCGGCAGACTTGCCATGGCTGGGATAGCTGGCGACGCCGATACTGCAGGTCACTCTGAGCTCGATCCCGTCGAGTGCGATCGGGCGCACCACCGCGTCTCTGATCGATGACAATAGGGCGAGAGAACTCTCGATATCCATGTCCTCAAGGATAATCACGAACTCGTCTCCGCCAATTCTGGCGATAGAACCGTGGTCACTTGCCAGCTCGTAGATCCTGTCGGCGACGATTTTCAGGAGTTGGTCGCCCACCGAATGACCGAGGCTGTCATTGACGAGTTTGAAATTGTCGAGATCGAGGAATGCGAGCGCGACCTCGCCTCCCCGAAAATCGGCTTTCTGCATCGCAAGGGTGAGTTTTCGATCCAGCAATGCGCGGTTGGCCATTCCTGTCAGCGGGTCGTGATCGGCCAGAAACCGAATCCGAGCCTCGGCGCGGTGGCGACTGGCTGCAATGCCGGCCATATGCACTGCAATCGAGACAAAGTCGGAAAAGCCGGGCTGATACCGTGCGTCCTGCGAGGAATAAAGTGCAAGGACCCCCTCCATCTGACCGTCGGCATCGGAAATTGCCAGGCACTGACACTGATGGTCAATTTCGGAGATATGGGCCCGATCGAAGGCAAGCTTGAGTGCTGCAGCGGTCGCGGCAAGGTCGGTGGAAGACGATCCGATTGGCGTTGTGTTCAAGCGCCTGCGATATTCCTTGTTCAAGGTAGGCGCTGCAGCCAGCCGCAGCTGGCCGGGATCTGAGCTTGTTGTCAGCAGTGCAACATGCACACCTTCTGCGAATTGCGCGATCATTCGCGCGAGTTCCTCGAGGAACTCGGGAAGCGGCATTCCTCGCGCGATCATTTCGAGGAGATTGGACTGGGAGCGCATCCGGCGCTCAGCGGATTTCTGGGCGGTGATATCGCGAGAGGCTCCGACAACGCCGACGATCGCTCCCGACGCGTCCCTCAACGGAACCCGCGTGAACATCAACCATTGTTCCTCGCCGCTACGAAACGCCAGCTCCTCGCTGCCGAAATGAGGCAAGCCCGTTTCCGTGACGCGGCGCTCGACATCGGCGGCAATTTCCGCAACATGAGCTGGCAGAAAGTCGAAATCGGTCCGCCCTACCAGCTCTGTTAGATGCGACAGCCCGTTATTGGCAACAACTGCCTGGTTCGCAAACAGAAAACGGCCTTCCAGATCCTTCACATATATGTAGTCCGGGATCTGATTGAGCATGTTTTCGAGCCAACTCTGTTGCTCGCTCAAGTCGATATCAGGATGAGGATCCGCAGATCCTCGATGCAGCATGGCCGCATATGAGGTTAGCTCCACCTCAGAGATTGAGACTGGCAATTTGCGATCCGCAATAACGCCTTTAGTCAATGGAATTCCTCGGCACAGATGTCAAAGAGCATTGTGCTTTCGCGAGGTTATCCTCGAATGAACGGCGTTCGACCGCTGGAGACAAGCTGCAATCATGGTGAACGAGTGCTTGCCGCAATCCTGCTCGCATCGGCGACATCGCCTGCTGACCAGCTTGCCCGCCAGCGTTGCCTGTTGCAGCGTGATGCCGAAAGTCTGCGACCACGGTTTTGCGAAGACCCTGTCGGAATAGGCATGCCGGCCTTTGTGCCGGCGATTTCCAAGGAAGGCTAAACCGGCAGAAGTGCGTCTGGCTTCACATCGGCTACGGACGCATAAGTGTGCGTTTCGCGGACCCCCGGCAACGGCAGGATGACCCTTTGCAGAAATTCCTGAAACACGGTCATATCCGCTATTCTGGCCTTCACCAGATAGTCGAAGCCACCGACGACCATATGGCATTCCAGCACCTCAGGTGCGTTTGCGACAGCTTCCGCGAAACGATCGAAAACATGCGGGGCCGTCTGATCGAGCCGAACCTGAATGAACACGATCGTACCACGCCCAAGTTTCTGCGGATCAAGCACCGCCCTCACCGCTTTAATGAAACCCTCGCGGAACAGCCGTTTCACTCTCTGGCTCGTACCCGTCGGCGACAAGCCGACGCGGTCGGCGAGATCGAGGGTGGTGCGCCTTCCGTCTTCCTGCAGCAGCCTGAGAAGACTGAGGTCGATGCTGTCGAGATTGCTCACTTCTATATCCACGCAAGTTTACCATCTTTTGGGTGATATTCACTCACAAAGAGCGAAATGAGTATATTTCTTAGCATCGCCTCTCGCAATAGCCTGCTCTTTCATAACGGGTCGAAACGCGGAGAAAGTGGCCTTCCGTGAACCAGCTTCCCGTTGATGGAGGGAGTGCGATGCGCATGGAGGAAGGGCAGGAAAAGCCGAATCGAAGGCTTGCGCTTGCAGCCGGACTGACAATGGTGGCGATCACCGCCGTCCAATTCGTCGCGGCCCGTTTCAGCCTGCGGGAGCATTTGACATCGGCAGACATCACCAGCCTGCGCTTCTCAGGGGCCGCCCTTGCCTTTGTGCCCATCATCTGGCGAACGGGCCTTGCAAAGATGAAGGCCCTCGGGTGGCGGCGCGCAGTTGTGCTGGCTTTGCTCGCCGGCTTCCCCTACCCATTGATCATCAACACTGGCCTGACTTACGCCCCGGCCTCGCATGCTGCCGCGATATGTCCCGCCTCGATCGTGTTCTTCTCGTTCTTATTCTCTTACATCGTCTTCCGGGACCCGGTTTCGAGGGTACGCATGGTCGGTATCATCGCCATTATAGGCGGGCTGGCACTCTTTGCGTTACCTGGCAATAGCGATGTGGGCGAGGCATGGCGCGGGGATATTCTGTTTGCGGGTTCCGGCGTCATGTTTTCCGCCTACGCAATCCTCATTCGGCTATGGTCCGTAGACGCACTTACCGCAACGGCTGCTGTCATTTTTCTATCTTGCTTGCCGGTGCCGCTCGTCCATGTTCTGGCGCCAACCGGTCTCGGCGCGGCATCGGCTGGCGAGATCGGCATTCAGCTCGCAATTCAGGGGCTCCTCGCCGGTGCTGCCGCGATATTTCTATATAGCTATGCCGTGAGGCAACTCGGACCGCAGATTGCGTCGCTGTTCATGCCTTGCATCCCGATTGCAACGACATTGACGGGCATGATGGTACTTGAGGAAATCCCGACGCCGGCGCAGCTGATGGCTATTCTCATCATGATCGCCGGCATGGCGATGCCGGCACTGCGGAAAACCTGATGCGTAAAGCTCAAGAATTCCGACTGGTGTTCGATTGAACACGTTGCTGCCCGAGCCAATCCCTTGGAAGCGCGACTAGAGACCACTCGCTATCAGCCCCGCCATCTGGAAGGTACGGTAACAACGCCACTATGGTTGCCGGGGTTCCCTGTCCAATATGACAGAGAACCCCAGGACCAGTGGCTCAGACCTTTGTGACACTACCAGCGTAGATCTGGTCGATGGTGGTGGCGAGGCTAGCATCGAATTCGGCATCGCTCATGCTGACGCGCAGATCTTCCGTCAGAGCACGCGAGAAGCTGGCGATCATGCCATGGTTATGGCTAAGCTTCTCACACGCATCCGCGCGTGTGTAGCCACCTGACAGGGCCACGACGCGGATAACGGCCTTATGGGCGATGAGCGGCGCATAAAAATCTGCGACCGTCGGGATCGTCAGCTTCAACATCACCCGCACACCTTCCGGCAAGGCATCGAGTTCCTTGGTGATTTCGTCGCGCAAGATGGCTTCCGCTTCCTGCTTCGTCGGGCTCTTGATCGAGACTTCCGGCTCAATGATCGGGATCAGGCCATGTGCAAGGATTTGTCGGCCCACTTCGAATTGCTGCTTCACGACAGCGGCAATGCCGACCTTGTCTGCATTGGCGATCACCGAACGCATCTTGGTGCCGAAGATCCCCTTTTTCACGGCACGCGCGAGCAGAGCGTCGAGATCGGGCATGGGCTTCATCACCTGCACGCCATTCTCTTCTGCGGCCAAACCCTTGTCCACCTTGAGGAAGGGCACAACGCCGCGGTCTTCCCATAAATAGGCAGGCACCGGCTTGCCCTTGGCTTCGCCATCCATGGTCCTTTCGAACAGGATGGCACCAATGACCTTGTCGCCGGAAAAACTAGGCGCCGTCATGATGCGCACGCGCATCTCGTGCATCAGGCGGAACATCTCCTCGTCGCCACTATAGTCGGAATCGGCGATCCCATAGAGGCGCAAGGCTCCAGGAGTGGAACCACCGCTTTGATCAAGGGCGGCAATGAAGCCCCCCTTCTCGGACATTTGCCACATCTGTTTTGCGTCGGCCATGCTTTCCTCATCAATGTTGCGACTACCCCAAGAACTGACGTAACTATCGACCAGAACAAACCGGCGCTGTCCAGAGCAGGAAGTCCGGGATTCAAAGAAATACGAACAAATTCAATATCATTAAATCGATTTTAATATTTAAATCGATTTGATTTTTCTCCTCCCGCAGGTCCCCGAAGTGCCCGTTTGGTTGCAATGTCTGATGACGAAACCAATGCGCGATCCGGCATATTCAACAGAAAGCGCCAATCTGCGAGACCGCACGCGCAACTCTACTGAGCAATTACGGCTCCCCGTAAACATTCAGGGCCGCTCTCCTCCTGGACATGTTGCGCGTCTGATCGCTCGGTCCAGAGGATGCATGGCTTTGTCGGGAAGTTCAAGGCGCTTGGCACTCATCGGATATTTGCGGCACAAAATGAGGGGTTGGACATCGGTCCGTGAATGAAAGCCAACGCTAACACCGCGCCGTCATTTTGACCGAGCCGCGCATGCTTTGTCCCGCGACGCCGCCATCAAATCAACACACGCGTAGCGGTCGCACACTCGAGAAAATCACACCTCCAACAATATGCCGCCACAAAGAAAAAATACAACCATAGCGTCCTTCGACGACGAAGGGCATGGTTCTTTGAAACATCAAAACCTAAGTGGGAAGCCATGGCTATATATCAGAAATCACTCGATAATTTGATGGTCATTACACAGGCAGCCTCTCCGCCGGGCACGGGTTGGTCGGCTGTAGCAAATCTGCAGACCGCCATTAATAATGCACGCAATAGTTCAAAGCCGCTTCAACTCCTCCCCGGTGTCTATCTCACCACCCAGATCCTTGTCGACGCTGCGAGCGGCGGCGGCAACCGTCTTGAAATGTTCGCCGAACAAGGCACCGTAACCGTCAGGCTAAGCGCCGCGGCTCCCTATCTGCTGGATGTGAGCAACGTTCCGGATGTCGTCATTCGCGGCATCAATTTCGACGGCAACAACCAGGCAATCACCGCTTCTGGAATAGCTGGTTTGCTTCGCTTCGAGGGATCGTCGACGACAGACTTCATTCTCTCGGAATGCAACATCATGAATTCGCCGGCGGCTGGGGTCCTTGCATCCAGCAACGCGCGTGGACGTATAGCGGACAATCGCATCGCCAGCTGCGATACCGGGATTTTTTCCATCGATTGCGCGGTTTATGTCGAAGACAACAGTCTCAGCACGCTGAACAACAACGGCATCTGCGTCTGGACCAGCTCGCTCGGCGGCAATGGTTCGTTGGTATCAGGCAATACGATCAACTGGGTCAACAACGCAGCCGGCGGCACCGGCCAATATGGCAACGGAATCCTCGTCTACAGGGCCGGCAACGTCAAAGTCAGCGGCAACAACATCTTCAATACGAAATTCTCCGCCATCCGACTGAATGCGGCAACCAACTGCCACGTCGTCAACAACTACTGCTGGAACCTGCGCGAAGTAGCGATCTTTATCGAAGCGCCGGGCGCCGGTGAAAATCTGAGCGGCTGTATCATTAGCGGAAACAATGTCGATACCGCCGGACTTGGCATCGCGGTCGCTAATTCCGGGCTTTATGGTGACGGCCTTGCGGATCGCTGCGTGGTGTCGAACAACAATGTCAACAACATCACCAATAATGCCATTCCCTACCCCGATGGTTCAACATCCATGACCACCGGCCGCGGCATTACGGTAGAAACCAATACGATCGTCACTAACAACGTCATTTTCGCGACGGCAGGCGCGGCCATTGGGCTCGGGGTCAACGATGCCGCCAAGGATATCATGGCAACGGGCAACCTGATCAACAATTGCCCCATGGGGATAGCCTACTCAGCCAATGGCTCCGCCTCGTCTATCCTTGTCAGCTCGAACATTGTTCGAGGCTACCGTAACATTACCAATGTGTCCGATCCCAACTATCCGATCTCGGGCGCGATCGTCTCGTACAGCTTCAACGGCACTCTCTTCCAGCGAGACACGAATGGTGGTTCACCGAACGCCGATTACGGCAACGCCACCCAGACCAGCTCCGGGGCGCTTACCGTCGGCATGAACCGCGCAAATGCCTAACTAGTCGCCATGCCGAGCCCAGCCGACTTCCGGCTGGGCTCTTCTTCTGCGCCTGACCTGCCTCGAATGAAGGCTTTTTCCGAGACGCTGACCCCCAGCCAAAAATCGCTTGGTCTTGCGATCAGCAGTCGACACTGTCGCGTCGGATCTCTTTGTCGTCGCCGGCATACAATGGAGGGATGGCACCGGAGCGCAAGGTTTGCTTGGCGCTCGACAAGCAAACCCTGATGGCCACGCCACCAGCTTCCAAGACCCGTTATGCCCTTTGCGTCAAACGAGGCACAGGGAAGGGCTGATTGGCGCCTCTATTAATCTTTTTGCGCTATTGCATGGGGTTGAAAGGCAGAGGCAGATACGTTCAGGCGTTGAGTTGGGTAGGGGCCAGCGACATGATTGATGGATTCCTTTTGAAAAGGACGACGGCCTGATGGCCAAGATCGCTGCCCTGGGCGCCTACCTCTATCAGTCGCTCGTCGCTTTCGGCATCCTGGCCGGCAATGTGATCTACTGCACCATTGCCTTGGTTCAATCGCGCCGTGTCATACCTCTCTCCGCGCGCTGGGACAGCGGTATCGCAAGGCGCAATCTGGTCTATGGCGGCATATCCGCCGGAGCCGCAACGCTTCTGGTGCCGCTTGAGATTAAGAGCATTCTGCTTGGGTCGCTGGGCGCGGCCGCCGCTCGTCCCTTGCTAACCCTTGTTCGCTGGATCGCAATGTAGGCATCATGATCGACACACCCCAAACCAAGCCCACCATCATTGTCGTCGGCATCGCCACCACAGGACGCCGCGAGGTCCTTCGGAAAACGCTCGAGCAGATCGAACGGCAGGACAGACGTCCCGATCGCATCCTCGTCTGCCCCGTTGCCGATGGTGACGTTGACTGGGACCACGCGGCACGGCTTGCTGTTCCGGTGGAGCATGTCGTCGGCCCACAGGGGTCGAGCGCCCAACGAAATGCCATCTTCGACGCCGCGGGCGATTCGGATCTGATCGTCTTCTTCGACGACGACTTTCTTCCAGCTGATCGGTTCCTTGCGGAGACTGAACGTCTCTTCCTGCAGAATCCGGACATCATCGCCGCGACCGGCCATGTTCTTGCCGACGGCATCCGTGGCTCAGGCATAAATCTACCGGAGGCGTTTTCAATTCTAGCAAGCGACACGGTGCCTGAGGAAGGCAAGGCGCCTGTTGCGCCGATTAAAAACCTCTATGGCTGCAACATGGCGTTTCGCTTTGCGACGATCATGCGGATTGGCGCACGCTTCGATGAAAATCTGCCACTCTATGGCTGGCATGAGGATATCGACTTCTCGGGCCAGCTTGCCGGCGAAGGCCGTATCGTGCTTGCCGACGCGCTGCGCGGCGTCCATCGGGGCGTTAAACGCGGGCGCACGTCCGGTCTGAAGCTCGGCTACTCGCAGATCGCGAATTCAGTCTATGTCGCGCGCAAGGGTACGATGGGGTGGCCGCGAGCGCTGCGTTTCGCGATTGGAAACACTTGCGCGAACATCATTGGCAGCATGAGGCCGCAAGGCCTTGTCGACCGGCGCGGACGGTTGAGAGGCAATCTCCTTGCTCTTAAAGACCTGCTCTTAGGCAAAATCGATCCGAAACGCATTCTTTCGCTGCGCTGAGCGTTCAGATCCAGGCGGCATCACATCCGTGGGATGCCGAAGGCGATGGCGGGCAATCTCAGGGCCGCCCAAAACTGCCCCTGCGAGGAATGGGAGCCGCTGGACATGGGCAACCCCTTTCCCGTCGTTTCAGCCTATGAGCCCTTTTCCGCTTCCCCGGGTGCAGGCAAAAGGGAAACCGCTGCCTCGGCCGTCAGAACCCGAAAGGTGAAGCTTTCCTGAAAGTAGAGCTCGACCGTCGTTGCGGAATGGCTGAGATAGCCGATGGAGATGTCCTGGCCGAGATCGAGTTCGAAGTCGCCGCCTCTGGTCGTCAGGACATAGCCGCCCTTGATCGCCGGCGCCCAGAAAATCCCACCATCGACGATCTTTTCGAGATGATGAAACACCGGATATCCATCGTCGCTTCCGCCGCTTGCGGCAGTATAGGCGTCTTCGCCAAGAACCAGGGCGTAAGGCCCTTCGACGCCGGCAAGGCGCAGCAGGCTCACGGCTCTCGCAACGACATCCGGATAGTTCTTGATGCTCGCGGAAAGGGTCAAGGCAGGGTTGCTGCTGCCCTCTCGAATCCCCTGGATATCCGCAGGTGCAAAACCTTCGAATACGGCGCGATCCTCGCTGAAGGCGAGCTTGCGCGCCGCCTCCTTGACTGGAGACCAGTCGGAATCCTCCGCGCCGCGATCCACGTCGTCGATGGCAGATCGCGAGAGTTCGAAGGGAACGCGAAGCTCGACGACCCGCTTGACCTCCCGCAAGGAAGCCTGGACGCCATCGCCAGGACTTGCGACCTTCTTGATGTGCCCGGTGCCAGTGGCCGAAAAATCGAAGCCCTTCGGCCCATCGAGGTCCACGACACGACGCGCAGCCAGATGGCGCTTGAGCGTCCTCTTCGCCTCCTCCTCGATCTGTTCCCAGGCCTTTTCAGAAATGGGTGCAAGTTCCCGGTGAAGATTGTTCATGTCAAACCTCTTTCTTTAAAGAGCCGATCCCGAGGGAATCGTCCGAGTTTTCATTGCGAACAGCAGATTTTGCTTCATCCGGCTTGCCCGCCGTGGCGGGTTCGGCTGTTGGCGGAGCCGTCTTAGGATCGACATTCTCCAGGAACGTCGCCGATGGAACGAAAAACAGACTGCCTGTTATCGCCTGGCTGACATCGAGCAGGCGATCGTAGTTCCCAGGCGGGCGGCCGACGAACATGTTGACCAGCATTTGTTCTATGCGCGCAGGAGACCTTGCATAGCCGATGAAATAGGTTCCGAACTCGCCCTTCGCGACATCGCCAAACGGCATATTGTCTCTGACGATATCGAGTTCCTTGCCATTTTCGACGATCGTCGTCAGGGCATTATGCGCGAAGCTCGGTTTGACGCTGTCATCGAGCTCGACATTGGTGAACTTCTTGCGCCCGACAATACCTTCCTGCACTTCGACCGGAATCGCGTTCCATTTCTTCAGATCGTGCAGGTATTTTTGGACGATCACATAGCTACCGCCGGCAAAGACCGGATCTTCGTCATCGATGATCGCCGCGTCGATCGCTCCCTGATCGACAGGGTTCTCTGTTCCGTCGACGAAACCGATAAGGTCGCGGTCGTCGAAATAGCTAAATCCCTGGACCTGGTCTGCGGTCGCCACCGCATCACCAAGCCGCGACATGATTTGCATCGCCAGCTCGAAACAGAGATCCATGCGCGCCGAACGAATGTGAAAGAGCACATCACCGGGGGTGGAAACAGCGTGATGGACACCGCGGATTTCCTTGAAGGGATGTAGCTCCCGCGGTCGTTGCCCTTCGAAAAGACGGTCCCACGCCTCGGATCCGAAGCCCATCACGCAGGAAAGTCTGCCTTCCAGGTCGCGGAACCCGACGGCGCGAAGCAAGCCGGCGAGATCAGCTGAGATTGACCGGACGGCCTCCACGTTCTCACGGCCGGGATTGATGGTGAGGACGAGAAAGATCGCTGCGCGCGTGAGGCGGGCGACAACGGGCTGCGGAATGGGTTTCGTATCGTCTGTTGCCATGGTCTATCCGTTGGGCCCTTCATGTATCACACCCGGCAAGCGGGTAAGGAACGATATTTAGCGCAAGCGCATCAAAGTCATAGCGCTTATTTTCCACTTCGATTTCCACTGGCGACTGCACCGGTGAGGCCGCGCGCCCAGAGCATCTTCCTTTTAAGCGACCACCTCTCGAAACAGCCCTGTGACGCCCCCGACCTCATGCGCGCGCGCCGAGGTTGGGATAGAAACCCAACGCAGTTTCATCATCCTATAGCCCTTCCCGCAAGCGGAACTCGGCAATATTCGACTGGCAGCGTCTCGCCACCCGGATCCGTTCGGCCGGAAACATAATCTATCTCAGCGTCAATTGTATTGAAGATCAATGCGGCTATCCGCCGACCACCGCAAACGGGATGTGGTGGCTATATTTTCACCCTGGCGACGGTATCATCGCGGCGATGGCCGGCTCTGCCACCCGGCAACGCCAACGAAACAAGCTGCAGGAAGAACGCCATGAGCGAAGCGGATCAGATCGCCCGAACCAAATCCCCGGTCACCGTCGACAGCCTGACCGTCGATCTCAGCAAGATCGGCATCGGCCGCGGCGACATCCTCATGGTGCATACGTCGCTCGCCTCCTTGGGGTGGGTCTGCGGTGGGCCGGTCGCGGTCATCCAGGCGCTGATCGAGGCTGTAGGGCCGACTGGCACCATCGTGATGCCGGCGCATTCGGCCCAGATCACCAATCCCGAAAACTGGGGCATGCCTCCGGTGCCGAAGGAATGGATCGCGCCGATCAAGGCCAGCATGCCTCCGTTCGATGCTCGCACGACGCCGACAAGAAACATGGGAGCAGTTGCCGAGCTTTTTCGAACCTGGCCCGGCACCGTGCGAAGCCACCACCCTTCGGCATCCTTCGCCGCTCTCGGATCGCTGGCCGGGGAGATCACGAGAGAACATGCCCTAGAAGATCCCCTGGGAGAACGCTCGCCGCTCGGCGCGCTCTACAGGCTGGATGCCCGGATTCTTCTGATCGGTGTCGATTTCAACCGTTGCACGGCGCTGCACCTTGCTGAGCAACGGCGATGGCCAGACCGCTCCAGGATAAAGGAGGGGGCCCCACTCATCGTCAACGGCGTCAGGCGTTGGGTAGACTTCGAAATCACCGAGGTGATGGACGATCTTGAATTCCTGACGGTCGGCGCTTCCGCCACGGACGCAGGCTTCGTCACCCAGGCACCTTTGGGAGAGGCTCGCGCGCAGCTTACGCGCATGAGAGACATCGTGGACCACGCCGTGAGCATGTGGAGTTGAACCGGCTTCAAGGCCGATCGATCAGGCTTGAGCGAAGCAGAAACGACCGAAAGCCGGGGCACCCGCCGTTCGCGACTTTAGGGACCTCCCCATAGGCTGGCACCTGCCACCCGTAACGGCTAAGCGCGCCTATCCCGGATTGCCCAGCATCCGCGTTGGGTGCCTATCAAACAGGCATTCACTTCGCGTCCCCATCGGCCACGATGGGACGATCCCCTGCATTTCCAATGCGTTACCTCATGGCACGCCAATTGCTTGGCACAGTGAGTTCAAAAAGGGATCTCAGGTGGGACCGTTTCTGCCGTTCTTGTGCATTGCCATTGGCTTCAGCTGGGCGGATTGCTCGTCGATCTTCATCTTAGGGCCGGAGATGTCGCGCATCCGCCTCGCGCTCGTGACGGTTTCGACCAGCATATTCCTCTGCGCGATCGGCTTGTCATTCGCCGATCACAGCCTCCTCGCCGGCGCAGCTCTGGTCGCTTGCGGCATGACGATTGCCCTCGCGCTTGGAAGAAATCTGTCCTCGTTCTGGTCCTTGTTGATATCCGTTGGAGGTTTCGCGATCTATCTGCATGGCGTCATCGATTGAAGGTGGCAATGCTTCATTCCGAGCTGACAATTCTGGTCATCGACGAAAACGTCATCCGCGCCTCGATCATAGAGGAAGGGCTGCGTGAGGCCGGGCATGGCAAGGTCACCGTCATTCACGAAGTCAATGGTGTTGCCCGCATCATCGAGGCACTCAAGCCCGATGTGATCGTCATCGATATCGAGAATCCAAATCGCGACATGATGGAGCACCTATTTCAGTTGACCCGCACCGTCGACCGACCAATCGCGATGTTCGTCGACAGATCCGATACGGCGCAGATCGAGGCGGCCATGGACGCAGGTGTTTCGGCCTATGTCGTCGACGGATTGAAGAAGGAGCGTGTCAAATCCATCCTCGACATGGCGGTCAGCCGCTTCAATGCCTTCTCTCGCCTTCAAAGAGAGCTTGCCGAGGCAAAATCTGCCCTCGAACAACGTAAGATCGTCGAGCGCGCAAAGGGCATTCTGATGAAGATGCGCGGCCTGTCAGAGGAGGATGCCTTCGCACTCCTGCGTCAGACGGCCATGAACGAGAAGAAGAAAATCTCCGAAATCGCCCAGAGTGTGGTGACGGCGGCTGGACTGCTGATGTGATCGCCCTGATGGCAGAAGGCCGAGGTAGGAAAAGATGACGATAGTCGAACGCTCCAGTAGCAAGCTTGTCGCCCCCCAACGCGTCAGCGGCAAAGAGCAGAAGGTCCTGCGTGCCGGCTTTATTCCGCTCGTCGATGCTTCCGTCCTGATCGCTGCAGCCGAATTCGGCTTTGCTGCCAGAGAGGGACTGGCGCTCGAACTGGTCAAGGATGTCTCATGGGCCAATGTCCGCGACCGATTGGCCTTCCGCCAATTTGACATCGCGCACATGTTGTCACCGATGCCGGTGGCTTCCATGCTTGGCCTCGGCTCCAACCCCTCGGCGACCATCACTCCCTTCTCGCTCGGCCGAGGTGGCAGCGCGATCACTCTCTCGGTCAGGCTGTTCGAGCGTATGCGCGACCATGTCGGGATTGCTCAACAGGCGAGCGCGCTCGAAAACTCCAAAGCGCTGGCCGCAGTGCTTTCCGGCATGAAAGACCGCGGCGAAGCGCCTCCTACGTTCGGAATGACCTACCCGTTCTCGTCTCACAATTACGAGTTCCGATATTGGCTTGCCGCCGGCGGCATCGACCCCGACCGGGACGTGAAGCTCGTGGTCGTTCCGCCGCCGCTGACATCCGACGCGCTTGCGGCCGGGGCCATCGATGGCTTCTGTGTCGGCGCTCCCTGGAACATGGTTGCATCCGAGCGCGGCGTTGGCCGCATCGTCGCGGCCAAGCAGGACATTTGGCCATCAGCCCCGGAGAAGGTGATCGGCATGCGCCCGGAATGGGCCGAAAGCCATCCCGAAACGGTTTCACGCCTGATCGTTGCGCTGGACGCCGCAGCCCGCTGGTGCGATCGGTCGGAAAATCACGACGCGCTTGCTGAGGCGCTCGCAGATCAGCGCTATATCGCCGCCCCCGCCCATATTATCCGCCACGTTTTGGCCGGCGAATTCAATCTGGACGACAAGGGAAATCGGCGCGTCATCGATCGATACTTTTCCTTCCATGGCGGCTATGCCAACTATCCGCGCCCAAGCCAGGCTCTATGGATTTTCAGCCAGATGATCCGCTGGGGGCAGATCGCTTTTTCCAAACGGAATATGAAAATCGCCGCCTCGGCCTATCGCCCGGACCTCTACAGGCTGGCGCTCGGCGAGGACGCCGGGCCAGATGATGCGGATATTCGCATGGAGGGCGATATGGAGGGTGATCGCTTCATGGATGGGCACATCTTCGATCCCATGGACATGGCTGATTATGTCGGTGGATTTGCCGTAAAGGCGGCGCGTGCAGCGCAGCTTTCCATTGAGGATATTTGACGGCAACTACGCTGCACTGCACAAAATAGGCGCAGGATCTTTGATCGCAGGATGACAACCGCCTAAAACATTTGCAGTTGCAGCATCATCGCACGAAACCAATACGTGCGCGCGCGCTTGAAATAATCGAGCGTTTTCATTCGATTACACCTCACTTCAAAAACTGGCACGTATATTGCTTTGTTAAACTTGCCTTGATCAACGGCGATCCGGGCACGCAATGCGCTGATAACGCGCTCGCAAAGACATCGACGTCGCAAGGTTCTTGCTCCGGGCTTCCATTCCGTCCCGGGCTGCATCGACCGAGCGGCGTTTTTTTGTGCCTGGAATTCTTCCGTCATAAGCAAAAAGGGGAAGCTGCAAGTGAACAAGATCCTGTCCGGTGGCGTCACACGCCGAAACCTTTTGAAGACGTCTGCGGCAGCGGCTCTGATCGGCGCGGTCAGAACGACTTTCCCTTCCGGCGCCTTTGCAGCCACCAATGGAGCTGAAGTGACAGGCGCCAAGCTCGGCTATATCGCGCTCACCGATGCGGCACCGCTGGTTATCGCCAAGGAAAAAGGCCTATTCGAAAAACACGGCCTGCCCGATGTCGATGTCGCCAAGCAGGCATCCTGGGGCGCGACGCGCGACAATCTCGTGCTTGGTGGAGCGGCGAACGGCATCGATGGCGCTCATATTCTCTCCCCACTCCCCTACCTGATGCACACAGGCAAGGTAACGCAGAACAACCAGCCTGTGCCGATGGCGATCCTCGCGCGCCTCAACTACGACAGCCAGGGCATTTCGGTTGCCAAGGAATATGCAGATACCGGCGTCCAGCTCGATGCCTCCAAACTGAAGGCCGCCTTTGACGCGAAAAGAGCCGCGGGCAAGGAAATCAAGGCGGCCATGACCTTCCCCGGGGGCACGCATGATCTGTGGATCCGCTACTGGCTGGCCGCCGGCGGCATCGATCCCGACAAGGATGTCTCGACCATCGTCGTGCCGCCGCCGCAGATGGTCGCGAACATGAAGGTCGGCAACATGGACGTCTTCTGTGTCGGCGAGCCGTGGAACGAACAACTCGTCAACCAGGGTATCGGCTTCACCGCCTGTACGACCGGCGAGATCTGGAAGGGTCATCCGGAGAAAGCGCTCGGCATGCGCGCCGACTGGATCGACAAGAACCCGAAGGCAGCCAAAGCCCTGCTGATGGCCGTGATGGAAGCCCAGCAATGGTGCGACAGCATGGACAACAAGGAGGAAATGGCCGCCATTCTTGGCAAACGGCAATGGTTCAACGTGCCGCCGAAGGACGTGCTCGGCCGTTTGAAAGGTGACATCAACTACGGCAACGGCCGCCTTGCCAAGGGCACGGATCTCTACATGAAGTTCTGGAAGGATGGCGTGTCCTATCCCTATCAAAGCCATGATGCTTGGTTCATCACCGAGAATATCCGCTGGGGCAAATTCGCGCCCAACACCGACATCAAGGCGCTGGTCGGGCAAGTAAACCGCCAGGATATCTGGCGCGATGCCGCCAAGGAACTCGGCGTCGCCACTTCGGACATTCCCGCTTCGGTCTCCCGCGGCAAGGAAACCTTCTTCGACGGCAAGATCTTCGATCCGGAAAATCCCTCTGCCTATCTCGAAAGCCTCTCGATCAAGGTGGCATCATAATGTCAGCTCTCGCACGCAAACACGCACACGGTCCGACAATGCCTGAAGCGCTCAAGGGCCAAGTCGTTACCCTCTCCAGTCGTCCTGCCCCCAGCATCGACATTCGTCAGATCGGGCTTGCCATCCTGCGCAACACCCTGCCGCCTCTTGTGGTTCTGATCCTTCTGCTCGGCATCTGGCAGCTGCTCTGCGAGCAGCCGGGTGCGAGCCTGCCGCCGCCCTCACAGGTCTGGCAGGAGAGCTATGATCTCATCGTCAATCCGTTTTTCAACAACGGTCCGCAGGATATCGGACTTGCCTGGCGCGTGCTCGTCTCGCTGCAGCGTGTCGCCTATGGTTTCGGTCTCGCCGCTGTCGCTGGCGTGTTGATCGGCGCACTGATCGGGCAATCGGTCCTGGCGATGCGTGGCCTGGATCCAATCTTCCAGGTGCTGCGTACCGTACCGCCGCTTGCGTGGCTGCCGCTCTCGCTCGCCGCCTTCCAGAATTCCAATCCTTCGGCGATCTTCGTGATCTTCATTACCTCCATCTGGCCCGTCATCATCAACACGGCGACCGGCGTTCGCAATATTCCGCAGGATTATCGCAACGTCGCCAAGGTCCTGCGTCTCAACCAGATCGAATTCTTCTTCCGCATCATGGTGCCGGCCGCCGCTCCCTACATCTTCACGGGTCTTCGCATCGGTGCCGGGCTTTCCTGGCTTGCCATCGTTGCCGCCGAAATGCTGACCGGCGGCGTCGGCATCGGCTTCTTCATCTGGGACGCGTGGAACTCCTCGCGCCTGCCCGACATCATCGTGGCGCTGGCCTATATCGGCGTCACCGGCTTTGTCCTCGACCGTTTGGTCGCCGGCCTTGGCGCCGTCGTGACCCGCGGCATGACGAGCAATTGAGGAGAACAGGATGAACGCTTATCTGAAACTCGATCATATCGACAAGTATTTCGATCGCGGCGGCCAGCGCGCCGAGGTGCTGAAGGGTATCGAACTCGTCATCGACAAGGGGGAGTTCGTATCGATCATCGGCCATTCCGGCTGTGGTAAATCGACCCTGCTCAATCTCATTGCCGGTCTGACCCCGGTTTCCGCCGGGGCGGTGCTCCTTGAAAACCGTGAGGTCAACGAACCCGGCCCCGATCGCGCCGTGGTCTTCCAGAACCACAGTTTGCTACCGTGGCTCAGCGTCTACGAAAACGTAAATCTGGCCGTCTCGAAAGTGTTTCGCGGCACGAAGACCAAGGCCGAACGCCATGAATGGGTGATGCGTAACCTCGACCTCGTTCAGATGGCGCATGCCAAGGACAGGCGTCCGGCGGAAATCTCCGGCGGCATGAAACAGCGCGTCGGCATCGCACGCGCACTTGCCATGCAGCCAAAGATCCTGTTGCTGGACGAACCTTTCGGCGCGCTCGATGCGCTCACGCGCGCCCATCTGCAGGATGCGGTGATGGAAATCCACAACCGGCTCGGCAGCACCATGGTGATGATCACCCATGATGTCGATGAAGCGGTGTTGCTCTCCGATCGTATCGTCATGATGACCAACGGTCCGGCCGCCCATATCGGCGATATCCTCCATGTGCCGATCGCGCGGCCGCGCAATCGCATCGAGCTTGCATCGGACAAAACCTATCTCAAATGCCGCGAGGCCGTGTTGAAGTTCCTCTACGAACGCCACCGCTTCGTCGAAGCTGCGGAGTGATATCATGACCCAGAAACTCGTCATCATCGGCAACGGCATGGCGCCTGGACGCATGCTCGAGCACCTTCTCGAAAAGGCACCCGGTCTCTACCAGATCACGATCTTCAACGCCGAACCGCGCGTCAATTACGACCGCATCATGCTCTCGCCGGTGCTGTCGGGCGAGAAAGACTATGAACAGATCATCATCCATGGCGACGGCTGGTACATCAAGCACGACATCACCCTCTACAAGGGGCACAGGATCGTCGCCGTCGACCGGATCGCCAAGACGGTGACGTCGGATCATGGTGTGACCGAAAGCTACGACAGGCTGGTCATTGCCACGGGCTCCATACCCTTCATCATTCCGGTTCCGGGCAAGGACTTGCGCGGGGTCATCACCTATCGCGACCTCGACGATGTGCAGGCCATGCTGCTTGCCGCCCAATCGCGCGAAAAAGCCGTCGTCATCGGCGGCGGCCTGTTGGGTCTGGAGGCTGCCGCCGGCCTCAATCAGCGTGGCATGGATGTGACCGTTCTGCACGTGCAGCCGACCTTGATGGAGCGTCAGCTCGATCCGGCCGCCGGCTATCTCCTGCAGCGCGCAGTCGAGGATCGCGGCATCAAAGTCATTACCAAAGCCAACACCAAGGCGATTATCGGCGACGGCAAAGTCGAAGGCATCGAGCTCGATGATGGCCGCATCATCTCCGCGACGCTGGTGGTGATGGCCGTCGGCATCCGCCCCAATATCGCCCTTGCCAAGGAAGCGGGCATCGCCGTCAACCGCGGTATCGTCGTGGATGACGGCATGCAGACCTCGGATGGCTCGATCATGGCGCTTGGCGAATGCGCCGAAGTCGGTGGACAGGTCTATGGCCTGGTGGCCCCGCTCTACGAGATGGCGCGGGTCGCAGCATCGCGGCTGTCGGGTGACCGCTCAGCCGCCTTCGTGCATTCGGACACGCCGACAAAGCTGAAAGTCACTGGCATCAACCTCTTCTCGCTCGGTGATTTCGCCGATGGCGACGATCGCGAGGAAATTGTCCTGCGCGATGCGGCCGGTGGCGTTTACAAGCGACTGGTGCTCAAGGACAATCGCATTATCGGCACCGTTCTCTATGGTGAAACGGCCGATGGCGCCTGGTTCAATGACCTGAAGAAGAAGGCGACCGACATCTCGCAGATGCGCGACACCTTAATCTTCGGCCAGGCCTATCAAGGAGGGTCGCCGCTGGACCCTATGGCGGCCGTTGCAGCCTTGCCGGATGATGCGGAGATCTGCGGCTGCAACGGCGTCTGCAAGGGCAAGATCACGGCGACGATATCAGCCAAGGGGTTGACATCGCTCGATGATGTGCGTGCCCATACGAAGGCCTCAGCCTCCTGCGGCTCCTGTACCGGGCTTGTCGAACAACTTATGTCGATCACGCTGGGCGATGCCTACAATCCCAAAGCCGTGCAGCCGATGTGCAATTGCACCGAGCTTGGCCATGACGATGTGCGCCGCCTGATCAAGGCCAAGAAGCTGAAGACCATCCCTGCCGTGATGCAGGAACTTGAGTGGAAGACGTCTTGCGGCTGCGTGAAATGCCGTCCGGCGCTGAACTACTATCTCGTCTGCGACTGGCCGGATGAATATGCCGACGACTACCAGTCACGCTTCATCAACGAGCGGGTACACGCCAATATTCAGAAGGACGGTACCTATTCGGTGGTACCGCGCATGTGGGGCGGCGTCACCAATTCCAGCGAATTACGCGCCATTGCCGATGTGGTCGACAGGTTCGAGATCCCCATGGTGAAGGTCACCGGTGGCCAGCGCATCGATCTTCTCGGTGTGCAGAAGGAGGACCTGCCGGCGGTATGGGCCGATCTCGGCAAGGCGGGCTTCATCTCCGGCCAGGCCTATGCCAAGGGCTTGCGCACGGTGAAGACCTGCGTGGGCTCCGACTGGTGCCGCTTCGGCACGCAGGATTCCACCGGCCTCGGCATCCGCATCGAAAAATTCATGTGGGGCTCATGGACGCCGGCAAAGCTCAAGCTCGCCGTCTCGGGCTGTCCGCGAAATTGCGCCGAGGCGACCTGCAAGGACATCGGCGTCATCTGCGTCGACAGCGGCTTCGAAATCCATTTCGCCGGTGCCGCCGGCCTAGACATCAAGGGCACGGAAGTCCTGGGCCTGGTCAAGACCGAGGATGAAGCGCTCGAACATATCGTGGCGCTGACGCAGATGTATCGCGAGCAGGCCCGCTATCTCGAACGCATCTACAAATGGGCCAAGCGCACCGGCCTTGAAGAAATCCGCCGCCAGATCGTGCAGGACGACAGCAAACGCAAGACCTACTACGAGCGCTTCGTCTTCAGCCAGACGTTTGCACAGGTCGATCCCTGGTCGGAGCGCGTCTCCGGCAAGGATAAGCACGAATTCAAGCCGATGGCGACGATCGGTTACTCGCACGCTGCGGAGTGAGGAGATGGATATGAACTGGCCAAACGACAGCTGGCATCTAATCGGCGATATCGCAGACATTCCCCTGCGCGGAGCGCGATGCGTGAAAACCCCGCAAGGCAAGATTGCCGTGTTCCGCACGGCCGAAAACGAGGTCTTCGCCATCGAGGATCATTGCCCGCACAAGGGCGGCCCTTTGAGCCAAGGCATCGTCCACGGGGCAGCCGTGACGTGTCCGCTACACAATTGGGTGATCTCGCTTAAGACCGGCAAGGCACTCGGAGCGGACCAAGGCGAGGTGCGGACCCTTCCCATCCGCATCGAGGATGGCGCTCTCTTCATTGCGCTCGACAGCCTGATGATGGCGGCGGAGTGAGGATGAGAGAGCGTGGGAGAAGACCCCATGGCCATTGAAACCAAGACCACATGTCCCTATTGCGGCGTCGGCTGCGGTGTTATTGCCAGGGTGGATGACGACGGCAAGGTCTCCGTGAAAGGCGACCCCGACCATCCCGCCAACTTCGGACGCCTCTGCTCGAAGGGCTCGGCGCTTGCCGAAACTATCGATCTCGACGGCCGGTTGCTCTATCCGGAAATCGAGGGCCAGGCGACGAGCTGGGTCGAGGCTCTCGATCTGACGGCGCGTCGCTTCAGCGAGACGATTGCCGAATACGGGCCGGACTCGGTTGCGTTCTATGTCTCGGGCCAATGCCTGACGGAGGACTATTACGTCGCCAACAAGCTGATGAAGGGCTTCATCGGATCGGCCAATATCGACACCAATTCGCGGCTATGCATGGCCTCCTCCGTTGCCGGCCATCGCCGCGCCTTTGGCACAGACACGGTGCCGGGTGTCTATGAGGATCTCGAACTTGCCGAGTTGATCGTGCTGGTCGGCTCGAACCTTGCGTGGTGCCATCCGGTGCTCAACCAGCGGATCCAGGCGGCCAGACAAGTCAGGCCCGGCATGAAAATCGTCACCATCGATCCCAGGCGCTCGGTCACCTCGGATCTCGCCGACATGCACCTGACGATCAAAAGCGATGGCGATGTCGCCCTCTTCAATGGCCTGCTTGCCCATCTCGCCGGATCGCCGACCTTCGACCACGACTATGTATCGGCGCACACAGTCGGCTTCCGTGATGCGCTGGAAGCGGCCCTAACCAGAAGCTTGCCAGATGTCGCGGAGGAAACGGGGCTGTCTGTCGCCGAACTCGGCGCATTCTACCGCCTGTTTGAAACGACCGAAAAGGTGGTGACCTGCTACAGCCAAGGCGTCAACCAATCCTCTGTTGGCACTGACAAGGTCAATGCCATCATCAACTGCCATCTCGCGACAGGACGCATCGGCAGGGCGGGCATGGGACCATTTTCCCTGACAGGCCAGCCGAATGCGATGGGAGGAAGAGAAGTCGGCGGCCTTGCCAACATGCTTGCAGCGCATATGGACCTTGAGGACGAGGCCGCGCGCGATCGGGTGCAGCGCTTCTGGAAATCGCCAACTATCGCCGCAAAGCCTGGCCTCAAGGCCGTCGAGATGTTCGAGGCCGTGGCGGATGGGCGCATAAAGGCGCTATGGATCATGGCCACCAATCCGGTCGTTTCGATGCCGGATGCCGATCGCGTGCGCGAGGCCATCCGCAACTGCCCTTTCGTCGTCGTCTCCGACATCCAGAGGAACACCGACACCGCTGCGCTCGCTCATATATTGTTGCCCGCCGCCGGCTGGGGCGAAAAGAACGGAACCGTCACCAACTCCGAACGACGCATTTCCCGCCAGCGCAATTTTTTAGGCCTGCCCGGCCAAGCAAGGCCCGACTGGTGGCATATGGCCGAGGTTGCCAAGCGTATGGGCTTCCGCGGTTTCGATTACAGCAGTCCAGCAGAGATTTTTGCCGAGCACGCGGCCCTCTCCGGCTTCGAAAATGGCGGCATGCGCGACTTCGACATTGGCGCAAAGGCGGGTATCTCGCCCGATGCATTCGAGGCAATGTCGCCGTTCCAATGGCCGCATCGCAAAGGCGTCGACGAGAGCGTCACCCGCTTCTTCGCTCGCGGCAAATTCTACACACCGGACCGCAAAGCCAGGTTCGTTCCCGTCATATCCTCGCGCGACGACCGCAGGACGGAGAACGCGCCTTTCACCCTCAATAGCGGCCGCATCCGCGACCAGTGGCATACGATGACGCGTACGGGCAAGGCGGCACGGCTCTCATCGCATCTCGCCGAACCTTTCGTCGAGATCAACCCGGTGGACGCCGCGAAACTCGGCATCGATAAGGCAAGCCTGGTAAGGGTGGAAAATTGCTACGGTTCGGTCGTGCTCCGCGCGTTGCTCACCGAACGCCAGCCGCGCGGCGGCGTCTTCGTCCCGATGCATTGGAACGATGCCTATTCGGCCAATGCGCGTGTGGCGGCTCTGCTGGCGCCTCGTACCGATCCCCTCTCCGGTCAGCCCGCCCTCAAGAACACCGGCGCCCAGGTTCGGCCCGCCGGAATGGCATATTACGGCTTTGCGGTGACCGCCTCCCGCCCCGCGCGACTTGACGCTCCTTATTGGGCGATCGCGAAAGCGCCGTCCGGCTGGCGCGTGGAGTTCGGCTTCGAGAAAGCGCTCGACCATGTCGAAACATGGTGCCGCGATACTTTCGGCCTGTCAGATCGCAACGAGCATCTCGCCTATGTCGACAACTCGACGCGGCAGCAACGCCATGGCTTTTTTCAAGGCGAAAAGCTGTTGCTCGCCTTCTATCTCGCGCCGGAACCTGTCGCCGTTTCGCGAGACTGGGCCGTCGGCCAACTCGACACGCCCCTTGAGACGGTGCCGGCGCGCTTTGCGGTGCTCGCCGGCCGGCCGGGTGCGGATCAAATCGATCCGGGTGCCACCGTCTGCTCCTGCTTCTCGATCGGTATCAACCAGATCGCAGGCGCCGTCGCGGACGGTTGTCATTCGGTCGAGGCTATCGGCCAGCACCTCAAGGCAGGAACCAATTGCGGCTCCTGTCGCATGGAGATCAGAGGGATTATCGATGATTGCCTTCGCCAAGCAGCCGAATGACAGACAGGAGCGCATCGCTCCCCTCGCCTCACTGCCAGTGTTCTTTGACATCAGGGGGAAGGCCGTGCTGGTGGCCGGCGGTAGCGACGGAGCGGCGTGGAAAGCCGAACTTCTGGCGGCTGCCGGCGCGGAGGTGCATGTCTTCTGTCCAGCTGCCGAGCTTTCCGAAGTCTTCGGGGAGCGAAGAAGCCAGTTCATCCACCACGATGCCCCCTGGCAGTCGGCATGTTTCAAAGGCTTTGCCTTGGCGGTCGGCGACTGCGAAACCAAGGAGGAGGCTCGCCACTTCCACGATCGCGCCATCACTGCAGGGGTTCCCGTAAACGTCATCGATATCCCGCAATTCTGTCAATTTAAGTTCGGCTCGATCGTCAACCGCTCACCCGTGGTCATAGGCATCTCGACGGACGGCGCCGCTCCCATTCTCGGCCAGGCTATCCGTCGGCGCATCGAAACGCTGCTTCCTCCCTCACTCAAATCATGGGCTCGATTTGCCCAGACCATCCGCTCCTATGTGACGGAGGCCCTGTCCCCGGTTCAACGACGGCGCTTCTGGGAAGGTTTCGTCGATCGCGCCTTTGGAGGCGCAGAGCCCGACGCTGATATGATGCCGGACCTGCTCGCAACCGCCAACCCTGTTCTCAGCGATGGCAAGACTGCCGGCCATGTGACCCTCGTGGGTGCCGGCCCGGGCGACGCTGAGCTTTTGACGCTCAAAGCCGTCCGCGCCTTGCAGGCTGCCGATGTGATCCTGTTCGATGATCTTGTTTCGAGCGAGGTGCTGGAACTTGCGCGCCGCGAAGCCAAACGGATGCTGGTGGGCAAACGTGGGGGACGCGAAAGCTGCAAACAGGAGGATATCAACGCCACCATGCTAGCCCTCGCCAAGGCCGGTAAGCGCGTCGTTCGCCTCAAATCGGGCGACCCGATGGTCTTCGGTCGCGCCGGCGAGGAAATCGACCATCTTCGCCGCGAAAACATCTCCGTCGACATTGTTCCCGGCATTACGGCAGCAAGCGCCATGGCCTCCTGCCTCGGCATGTCGCTCACTCACCGCGACTACGCTCAATCCGTGCGCTTCATCACCGGCCATTCCCGCCATGGCGGACTACCGGCCGATATCGACTGGGCCTGCGTTGCAGACCCCCATACGACAACCGTGTTCTACATGGGCGGAAGGACGGCACCGCTCATCGCCAACAGGCTGATCACTGAGGGCCTTGAGCCTTCTACTCCAGCCGTCATCATGGCCGACATCAGCCGCAGCACGCAGCAGCAATGGCATGGCAGCCTCGAAATTCTTGCCGAAGGCATAGGGAAGATCGGCTGCGAAAACCCCGTATTGATCGCCGTCGGCGGCGCTGTTTCAGCCTGGACGGCGGCGGCCCCGCATACCGAACATCCTACCGAAACTCCGGCCCGGGCCGTGGAATGGCTCTAATCGCACTGGTAGGTTACACGCGCGCGCTCAAAGCGGCGGCCAGCAAGATCTTCGTCGCGGATGATCACGTAAAAGGCCCCCGGCCCCTCCATCCCGGCGCTCTGGTCGACGCCGATTTGAAGCAGGAGCCGCCACTCCCCCGCACCCTGTAGAAGCGCCTGCGCCTCGGGCGTGTCCCAAGCATCGCTGCGGCCGCAGTTGATGCCGTTGGCGGCAAGTTGAGCGCGCGATTGCAACCCGTTCTGCAGCGTGCGCGGATAACCGCCGAGCTGATGGTTCTCGCCGCCCTTCTTGTCCGGCTTGCCGAACTGTGCAAGCCAATTGTCATAGGCGTCGTACAACTCGTCATCGGTGAGATCGAAGGCATCCCAATTCCTGTCGTCCGGCGAGATCGGCGTGACGATCGGCGTGGCCGAGATCGGCACCGGCTTGAAGACCGTCGTCCAGCCTGCGACTGTCAGAAGTGCCTTGGGGATCGAAGCACGCCTTAGCGATCCGGCGGAGGACCGGTCCCAGATCACGCGCCAGCCAAGGGCGGCTTCGGGGCAAAACTCCTCCGGGAGCTCCCAGGAATCGTAAAAGACGAGAAGACGCCCCTCGGCCGGCAGCATCGCATCGAACCCCTCAATCTTGGAGAGCGTCGCAAGGTCGAATTGGCCGAAGAATGCGAGTGGAAAGGGCCGTTCCATCGCATCGGCACGGAGCTGTTCGTTCCGGCTGAATTCCGCCCCTTGCTCTTGTGTCATCCAGGAGCCGGTCTTTTGCGAGGCCTCCAGCAGATAGGCGGCATGCTGCCGGTGCTGTGCGGCCCGCAATGCTCCATCCGGATAGGCCGGGCGCTCCGGCCACGCCATCCCAACCGGCAGGTCGGGTGCGGCGCCGAGCCGGCTTTCTCCAAGCGCAATCTCGCTTATGCCCGCATCCGTCGTGGTCAGGAGAAGCGCCTGCCGCGCCTGAGCCACCAGCTGCGACACGACATCCTCGGGCAGTTCCGTTTCCTGTAGGGAAGCACGAAGTTCTTCGCGAGTGCGCGGAAGACGTCTGTTCATCGCTTTCTCCAGCAGACTTTTTGCCCGATCACGTCAGATCGACGATCGCCGCCAGGATCGACATAGGCATCTATCCGACTATATCCATGACATACGGTGGCGTTAGATGATTCCGCCGCCGCATCGGCTTTTAATCTCGACGTCTTCCATATGAAGAATGGATTATGATTCCCATGACAACCTCATCTGCGACCCGGACTTCGGACACTTCCATATATTTGAACGAAAATACGCTGCGCCAACTGGAGCAGCCCTATGAAATCTTCGCGTCCGTACCGAAAATCCTGATCCGGCTGGCACTTTACATCATCGCCGGCGGCGCATTGGGCGCGCTGTTGATGTCCACACACAAGACGAATTGGGCGATCGGTTTTGCCATCCTCTTTCTGGCGGCCGCAGCGGCCCTGCTTTTGCAGTTTCGCTATGTGAGGCAACCGATCATCGTGCTCTCAAAGGCCGGGTTGCACCTGCGCACGCGCAGATTCGACAAGTTGATGGCATGGCCAACCGTGGTCGAGAATGACTGGATCGATACCTATCGCGTGATCAAGACGAGCAGCATCATCTCCCTGCGGGGTGGCGATCCCGCGAAGAGCCATACTGTCGTCGCCACGCATTTCCGCATAAAGCGCGACGAATATTTGCGGCTATGCAGCCTTTATGCGGCAGCGGCCAGCCACGCACAATCCAATGGGTGACGCACAATTTTCTGCGCTCCACGCGAAACGGCGGCTCCCTCTTCGCTCCTTGCTCATAAGCCTGACGGGCGCTATCGCGGCCAGCGCCATCGGTGCTTATGCCGGACGCTATGGCTTGGCCACACTTCCGGCCAGCGTCGCGATCCTTGGCGGTCTGATGGTGTTGATGATGATCGGCCAATGGTCGACCCTTGCCTATTATGTGTTCAGCCCAAAGCGGCTGACCTTCGACGAACAGGCGATGATCTATGGCGGGAAGACCTATCCCTATGCGGATATGACCGGCATTGGATCCTACGTCAGCAAGGCTGCGACCGAAATTCGACTGTCTGATGGCAAGCGGCTTTTGCTGCGCTGGGATATTTGGCAAGCCGCAGCCATCTGGGAACGATTACTGGAGGACAGAACCTTGCCGCATCTCTGGCGCAAGGCGCACCATGCGCTGGAGAGGGGCGAACAGGTCTCATTCGGTCCGGGTGCATCTTTGGACCAGAATTTCTTGACCCTGCGCAAGGGCAGCATTCCAATCGCCGCAATCAGCACAATCCGCTTCGTCAGCCAATCCAATATGGGGGCGCAAAGCCGCATCCTGCATATTGCCGATGAGCAGCGGGAATTGACCGTGGATGAGGATCATCTGCGTAACCGGCATGTGCTGTTCGCCCTTTTGGCGGAGAAGCTGCCCGCGAACCGAAGCGACTAACACGCTGTCGGCATTGCAGCTGGCGCCGCGTAGGTTCAAGGCGGTGGGCACGATTGTCGGAGCCAATGACGGCCGGCTGTGCCGCGAAGGAAATCTGACGGCAGATGCCGCGTTGAAAGCTCTCGAAGGTATCGGCGCCCGGCGAACGGCGGAAGCTCGTGGCGCTGCGCTTGCTTGGGATGCGTTCGACCTTGCCGGCAACCTACTGACACAGCCGCTGCGATTTCATCGACGATAATCGGCCTCCTTTTGGCGACGCTTATCTCGCTTCGTTCTTGACACCTCAAGCAAAGCTGATGATCGTCTGAAACAAGCAGTCGCGACGATGCTGCCGAGGACTGGAGATGATCGACCGTCGTAGTGAGACAGGTATGAACGGCCGCGAGATTGGGCCTGCCTGCGCAAGCATCCGAACTACAGAAGACCTCACTTTGATTTTCAACTGCATTTACCCGATCAAGAGTGACAGCATGTGCCTCTTCGGTCAGTTTGCTAGCGCTGTCGGAGGCCAATGACATGAGCTCGGGCATGATACTCTACGAACTTGCCGGTGCCGACCCGGAGCTGCTTTTCAGCCCACATTGCTGGAAGGTGCGCATGGCGCTTGCGCATAAGGGGCTGGTGGCGGAAAGCCGGCCCTGGCGCTTCACCGAAAAGGATGCCATCTCCTTCTCCGGTCAGGGCAATGTACCGGTGCTGATCGATGGCGCGGAGATCGTAAGCGATTCCTGGCGCATCGCCCAGCATCTGGACGCACGGTACCCGAATACCCCTCTTCTGTTTGAAGCAAGTGCAACGGTGCCGCTCGCGGGCTTCGTCAACAGTTGGGCCGACAGGACGCTGCTCTCGCTGATTTCCCGGGTCATTCTGCTCGACATTCACGACTGTTTGTCCCCCGTAGATCAGGCCTATTTCCGCGCATCGCGCGAGAAGCGCTTCGGCGAGAGCCTTGAAGCCGTCGTCGCGGATCGTCCTGCGCATCTCCTGGCATTGCGGAAGGGCTTGGCGCCGCTGCGCGATGTTTTAAGGCAATACCCCTATGTGTCCGGCGCGGCGCCGGCCTATGCTGATTATTGCGTGTTCGGCATGTTCATGTGGGCGCGCTGTTCGAGCCCGGTTGAGCTGCTCGAAGCCGACGATCCGGTTTTCCATTGGCGGGATCGCCTTCTCGACGCTTTCGGAGGACTTGCTCGCTCCGCCCGACAAATTGCCTCCGACAGGACAAGGCCGTGACGACCGATATTAGAATAGAACAGTTCCCATGGCACTCCGTAGACAAGATCCGCTATGGAGATACGGACCGACAGGGTCACGTCAACAATGCCGTCTTTGCGACCTTTCTTGAAACCGGTCGCGTCGAAGTTCTCTATGATGCGAGGGCCCGAGTGGCTGAGCCCGACTGCGCCTTTGTCGTCGCCCGACTGGCGCTCGATTTTCGCGCAGAGATCCTCTGGCCAGGCGAGGTGACAATCGGTACTCGCGTCGCCTCCGTCGGCAGGAGTTCTCTCACTCTGGCGCAGGCAGTGTTTCAGGACGGCCGCTTGGCGGCAACAGCCGAAACCGTCATCGTGCAGGTCGATGAGGCAACACGAAAATCTCGCCCGCTTTCGTCTGGCGCCACTGAATGGCTGAGCCGTCACACGGAGGCCGGTCCATCTTAGCGGATGATCCGACCTCTCAATATATGAATGCGACCCTTCGGCCCATTCGATGAATAGCCACTGTCGACGACAGGGATCTGCCTCATCTGGGCGGGTCCGACGATCAGAACCTCAAATTCCTGCGTCGCCGCTCAGACGGTTCCCCGGTCAGGCGGTGCGGCGCGCGGCGGCGATCTGACGGGCGCCGATGCTGGCGAGAGCGACGCTGAACAGGGTCGGGTTGGTGGCGGTCATCGTCGGAATGACACCATTGCCGGCAACATACAGGTTGGCGAAACCCCAAACCTTGGAATTCCTGTCGCAGACGCTGGTGCCATCGTCGCGTTCGCCCATGCGGATCGTGCCCTGATAATGCAGCGACGAGCCGACGGGCTGCACGAAAGTGGCAAAGCCGGATGCCGGGCGACCGATAATGGCCGAAACCCGCTGGGCGAGGCCCTTGGCGTCTTCCAGGCGCGCCTTGTCGCTTTCCGACTGACGCCAATGGATGGAGATGGCCGGCAGGCCGAGCCAGTCGCGGCGATTGTCGTCGAAAGTGACCCGGTTCTCGGCGCTGATATCGGAGGGTACGAAAACGCCCATGCCGACCGGCTGGCCAGTCATTTCGCTGGTATGCGGCATCGAACGCAGGCTGGCCGGGGCAATAGTGACCGAATAGGGAAGATCGCGGGTGGCCGGAATCCAGCTCATCGCGCTCATGGACTCATCCGTCTGCATCTCGGTGATCTGCGAGACGATATAGTGGTCGTTGATATAGCGGCCGAGAGCTTCGGGACGGATGCCCGAGGCGTAGAGCAACTGCGGGGAGTGCAGCGAATCGCAGGCAACGACGACCGTGCCGGCGCGGACGGTAAAGCTCTCCTCCGAGCCGGCGCGCGTAAGTTCGACACCCGTGACCTGGCCATTCTCATGAATCACCCGACGGCATGCGGTTTCAGAGAGAATCTGAAAGCTTTCCTCTGGCTCATCGACGAGATCGCCGAGCACGACGTCGGTGCCATGATAGCGCAGGCCACCGGGACCGGGCGTTGCGGCAAGCGGCATCGGCTGGACGAAGCGATCGGGTGTGCGGCCGGAATTGAAGGCCTCGCCCAGGCGCTCGCGCATTGCGATGGCTGCAGCATCGCCGGCATGCGGGTCCTTGTTGGTGCCGAGCAATTGCGCCGATAAGGCGAGAGCCCCGTGCATTTCATCGGTGGGGATGAAGGGCACCAGTTCGATCTCGGATGGGACAGGCGTGCCGGTCGACCATTTCGTGCCCATACCGCCGACATTGGCCGCCGAGAAGCCGGCAAAGAGGTTCTCATCCTGGGCATCGGCGTCGTTGGCGATGAACAGACCCGAACGGCGCAGCAACGAATGATCGAAACCACCGGCGCGCCGAGCCTCCCATTCCTCCTTGTTGATCGGCATGCGCGGGCTGCGGTCGCCACCCTGGGCGCGCACTTCGAAGGCGGCGCGTTCGTCGAGGTCGGCGATATTGTCGAGATGTGCGCCCTTCTGCGGCAGAATCTGCGGACCGGCTTCCACCATCAGAATCCGTGCTTCCGGCCAATTGTTCCTGATGACACGCGCATAGGCCGAGCCGTTCGGGCCACTTCCGATGATGACGACGTCGGCAGACTGACGAGACATTTCTGCTATTCCCTATTGTTAAATCAATTTGATTTTAGACAAAGATGTATCGTAGCCGAAGTCAACAGGCATTGTTAAGTTGTCGAACAAAGTTTTGATGAAAGCGCTCGAGGAGAGGCATGATGAAGATAGGTTTGAGTTCATACAGTTTCCGTTCGTTGATGCAAAGCGGCGCCATGCAGATCGAGGATATCTTTGCGTGGGTCAGCAAACATGGCGGCGATCATGTCGAACTGTCGACGCATTCCGTCGCGCCCGAAGGCCAGGACGTCCAGTATGAACTCGGCAATGATGCGGAAATGCTGAAACGGCTGACCGACGCATCGCAGAGAAGCGGCGTACCCATTTCCGGCATTTGCACGTCCGGAAATTTCATCGATGACGGTGAGCGAGCATTCCAGCTCAGCCGGCTGAAGCACTATGTCGAGCTGTGCGACAAGCTCGGCATCCGCTTCCTGCGCCACGATGTCGTGCCATGGTCGTTGCGTGCGACCGACCCAGGCCAGTTCGAAGCTGCCTTCCCAGTCATCACTGAGGCCACCCATGAGCTTGCCGCGCATGCGGGCCGCTACGGCGTCACCACCAGTATCGAGGATCACGGCTTCTTCATGAATTCGAGCGAGCGGATGAAGCGGCTTCAGCATGCCGTCAACCTGCCGAATTTCAAACTGACCGTCGATATCGGCAATTTCCTCTGCGTCGATGAGAATCCGCTGACGGGCACGCGTGCTTGTCTCTCGGAAGCAAGCTTCGTCCACATCAAGGATTTCTACGTGCGCCAGACGGCGCCGGGCGCAGACTGGCTGCAGACCATCGGCGGCCAGGCGATCCGCGGCGCGGTCTTCGGCTATGGCGATCTGCCGGTCAGGTCGATCGTCGAAGACATCGTCGCCTCGGGTTATGACGGCTTCGTCTCGCTGGAATATGAAGGCAACGAGCCGGCGCAATTCGGCTGCGAAATCGGGCTGAAGAATGCCAAGGCAATGTTTGCGGCCGCGGCCGGCCGCTGAACATTGCCCTCTAGCATTTTGTTTTAAGCAATTCCGGGTGGAAAACCGCTACGCACTTTTCCTGGAATTGCTCTTGCAATCTGAAAATCAGAGCGCGGCGATCCGGTCGACGCGCTTCTTGAGATCGGCGAGGCGTTTCCGATCGCCTCCCGGCACCTCGATCGAGGCCCAGCCGGAATAGCCGACATCAGTCAGGGCCCTGTTGACTTCAGCCCAATCGCAGTCGCCCTCGCCCAGCTCGACATCGAAGCCCTTCCACGGGCCCTCGCTGTTCATCTTCTCAAGGCTGTATTCCTTGATGTCGATCTTCAGGATGCGCTTGCCGAGCGCCTCGATCCAGTGCGTCGGTCTGCCGTAGCGGAGGACATTGCCGACATCGAAATACCAGCCGAGCTTCGGATGGTCGAAGCGATCGATGAAATCCGCCGCTTCGAGTGGGCTCAGCAGAAAATCGTTCCACACGTTTTCGAGCGCGATCGATATGCCGCTCGCTTCCGCGGCGGGCAAGATCTTGGCGATTTCCTCGCCGGCTCTTTCGTAAGCGGTCTTGTAACTTGTACCTGCATTGACGACGCCGGGAACGAGCAGCACCGTCGTGGCTCCGTAGAGCTTTGCCTCATGGAGCGCTTTGACCATCGCATCGACACAGGCCTGGCGCGCCGCTGGATCGGGATCCGTCAGCGGATGCTTCCAGTGCACGGAATTGACGAGGCCGGGGATAACAAGGCCTGTCTTGTCGCGGGCGTTCAGAACCTCGTCGAGCGGCAAATCATTGGGCGAGTCGAGCTCAACCCCGTCATAGCCGAGATCCCGCAACAGTTGGAACTTTTCCAGAATAGAAAGCGAAGGCTCTTCGACCATGCCCCATTTCAGGCTGATCTTCGCCAAGGGGCGAGCGGAAACGGACAATGCGGAGGGATTGGCAGATTCGGTCATCGATGGATCTTTGCTTGCTATGGGCGGATGTGCGTCGGAACTATGTCAGCCAATATGGAACCGATCAATCGGCCATTGAAAGGCAAGAAGTAATGCGCGCCACGCCCCAGCCAATTGGATCGCCGCGACGTCCGCCGGTCTAGGGTAGATCGTTCCACTATCCGCCCTCTGCAACAACCGCGGGCTACCGGATTGGTGTGGACAATGTTGAGCGTGGCGCCAGCGACCATGGTATTGGCGCTCATTGCGTCCAACACACGGTTGATGCCATGCAACTCGGCCGTGAACATTGTCGATCAAATGGCGGTTTGTCCGCGTGCGGTCACACGCAAGCGAGACTATCTGCATCAATCGGGAGTGGCGCTTTCGGCCAGGGCCTGCCATTCCGTCAGAAAGCCCATTATCTGCAGCGAGTCCTCAAGACTTGGTGACGGCGACGTGGCTTCGCGCTGCCCATTTCTGATCGCCGCCTCTACAAGCTGGACTTGATAATCAAAAGCATCATAGCCCGATGAGAGCGTTAGCCTTTCGATCGGATGGCCGTAAATTTCGATTTCGAGGCTGTTTTCGCCCACCGCCTGCAGCCATGGGTTGGTGAGAAACCGTACCGAGCCGAGCTCCCCTCGAACGATGAACTCGTGGGACATACCGAAGCTGTCGGTACTCGTTATGCTCGCAATAAGTCCGTTGTCGAACTTGAGGATCGCGGTGGCATCACAAATGTTCCGATCCTTTGGAGAGCGATTGCCGGTAGCCTGGACATGCCTTTGCGCGAACACGGCATCACCGCAACCCTTTTTCAGGGCATAGTGTAACAAAGAGGCCGGATAGCACCCGAGATTGAAGATGGTTCCTTTGCCATTCGGATTGACGACATCCCAAATATCTGCGGCGTAAGTCGCCGAAACCGTGCGCAGACGCCCCAGGCGACCGGACGCGATAATGTCGCCGAATGCGGCGATGATCGGGTGACTGAGATACATCAGCCCTTCGACGAAAAATATTCCGCTATCCTTTACCGCCTTTGCGATCGCACGTGCGTCTTCCATATTCGTTGCCAGCGATTTCTCGCAGAGAACCGCCTTTGCTTGCGCGGCAGCGGCAATCACAGCTTGGGCATGGAGGTTGTTGGGAAGACCGACATAGATCACGTCGACATCTCCGTCCTTCGCGACGGCGTCCAAGCTGTCATACCGTCTTGGCACTTCGTATTGCGTGGCGAAGGCGTCAAGCCGAGCCCGATCACGCCCTGAAACCGCCACCAACTCGGACCCAGCGCTTCTGGCAACCGCTTTCGCCATCGTATGGGAAATGAAGCTCGTCCCCAAGAAACCCCAACGCAACATGCCATGCCCCCAGTTTCATCGTCTTGCAAAGGCGATACCTGCTGCCCAAGGAGAAGGAAAGCGCTTTAAATCTGCCAGCAGCGACAGAAAATCTACCATCCCAGTATCTGGGCTACGCCCTGCGCCCAGACGGATAAGGACCGACTTGGGACTGAGGATCCGGACCCGGACGCGGCGCACAGCCAGCCGGACTGCCGCACCCCATCCCTAAGGGCTGGTCCAAGGCCTTATCGCTCGTGCCAGCACGTCACATCTATTGAAACCTCGGCTCTCCACCCCAATCTCTATTGGGTTACAGGAGCCTCGCCATGCCGTACCTCATTCTCACCTTATGCGCAGTTGTTTGCACGTTTTTCATTGCACGCTTCTTTGCGGTGCGAACGCGGCTGGCCGAGAAGGCGATCGATGAGGTGATTGGCCACAGGTTGAAGGCTTCCCCCCTGATTGGGGAGCTGGAGCGCCTGAAGGAAGAGACTGGCGTGATGCGCAACCTGCTGATCGATATGATCGAGAACGAAGTCTCCATACCACCCGCCAACATTGCCGCAACGGACGCTGAGCGAGCCCGCGCCATTATTGTTGCCCGGCATCGGCGACGGGAGATCGTTGGCGAGGCCATCTATGTCGTCAAGCAGGCCAAGGAGGCACGTAGTCTGAATAGCGAAACCAAGGTCTCGGGGTAGAAATCCAGGCGGCAGCGCATTCTGGCCGCCGCTTTAAAAATTCTCCAGCCTTTGCGATCGGCTATCGTCCGGATTGACAGGCTCGAGATTCCAAGCCGCTACACGCTCGATCCGTATCCCGCCTCCTCGAAACCGGCGATCGACTGGCCACCGGCTAACGGTCAGCCGATTTCACTTGCCTTCACGCAGTTGCCTCACGTCGTCGGGCGTCAGTTTGGATTCCTGATTACCCCAGCTTTCGCGCATCCAGTTCACAAGATCCGCCAGCTGGCGGTCGTCAAGTTCATGACCAAAGCCAGGCATCGGCTGCATGCGCTCCAATCCGGGAAATTGCTGAGCAGGAATACCCTCGACCACCGCACGGACGAGATTGCGCGCACTCGTCAATCGCAATGTCGCATTAGTGGCGAGCGGCACCACCACATGCGGAATGCCCTGCCCTTCGACACCGTGGCAGCCCGAGCAAAGCGCGAGATAGGTCGGTTTTGCCGAGGCGGTAAGTTCGGGCGCGACGGAGATGGGAACCGGCGGCGCCGGCGTTTGTCCTTTCGAGGGATCGTCGAGATCGAAGAGATAGGCTGACAGGGCGCCGAGGTCGTCGGGCGTCATGTATTGCGTCGAAAAATGCACGACCTCGAACATCTGCCCCGTCATCGCTCCCTGCGCAGAGAGGCCGGATTTCATGAATGAGGCCAGCACGGCTGGCGTGAAGCCCATCTGCGTCAGGCCGCCCTTGGTGATATCGGGAGCATTGGCTCCCTCGATCACGGCCCCCTCGAGATAGGCATCCTGCTTCATGCCCTGCAGGAGGTTGCGCGGCGTGTGGCATTCCCCGCAATGGGCAAGCGCGTCCGCCAGATAGCGCCCGCGATTCCAGATGGCCGAGCGCGCAGGATCCGATGTGGAGAAATCGGAATGCAGGTTGAAGAGGTTCCAGAACGTCAGACCCTGCCGGATGCTGAACGGAAAGCCCAGCTCGTTCTTCTTGTTTGCGACCTTCATCGGTTCGCGTGTCATCAGATAGGCATAAACAGCATCGACATCCTCCGGTGTCATCTTGCGGTAGGATGCATAAGGCATCGCCGGATATAGATGTCCGTGCTTGCCGACACCATCGCGCACGGCCCGATGGAATTCCGCGCGCGTCCAGTTGCCAATGCCATTGTCCTTGTCCGGCGAAATATTGGTCGCATAGATCGTGCCGAATGGTGTCTTGAAAGGCAGGCCGCCGGCCCAGGGTGCCCCGCCTTTGGCCGTGTGACAGGCATAGCAATCCGCGGCCACGGCGACATAGGCGCCGCGCTTGGCGAGATCCTTCATCTGATCGCCCGTCAAAGGCTGGTCGACGTCCTTCGCGACCACGCTTTTCTCAAACAGGCCGAGGAAAATGCCCCCCGCAGCGGCAGCGCCCACCACGATGACGGCTGCTATAATCCAAAGCAGTTTTCTCATCATGATCGCGCTACGCCTTCACCAAACCACGGGTATTGAGGGCGAGATCGCGCACCGCCTCGAAATAGCGCACATAGCCAGTACATCGACAGATGTGCGTGCCGAGCGTATCCGTGATTGCCTGTTCGAGTTCAGCCCGCCTTACCGGCTCGCGCTTCAGCTTGTCCATGAGGACGCTTGCCGCCGTCACGAAGCCCGGCGTGCAATAACCACACTGGAACGAAAAATGCTCGATGAAGGCCTGCTGAACCGGCGACAGCTCTATGATTGTGCCATTGGCGTCACGCTTGGCGTGTCCTTCCACGGTTCGAACCTTGCGGCCGGCGAACCAGTGGGCACCGACGATACAGGTCCGCATTTCCTCAAGCGCACCATCGTCCTTTTCCAGAAGGACGGTACAGGCATGACAGATGCCCTGGCCGCAGCCCATGCGCGACCCCGTCAGATTCAGGTACTCGTAGAGGAAATCCTGCATCATCATCGCTTCGGGAACGTCGATCGGGCCAACGGCCTTGTCGTTGACGGTGAGCGACAATTGCTTTGTCGAAAGGGTCATGACAGCGCCTCCAGGATCTTTTCCGAGGTGATCGGCAAGCTGTAGAAACGCTTGCCGATGGCATGGGCGACGGCGTTGGCGATTGCGGGTACGACGGCAATCATGACCACCTCCGCCATTCCCTTGGGCGTGTCGGTTTCAGACAGCGCCGGCAGGATCTCGTAGGTCTGCGTCCACACGGCAACATCCTTTGCCATTGGAAGCTCGTAGCGGTTCCAGTTCCAGGTGCCATCGCCCGGCCCGTCTTCGTAGAGTGGTAGAAACTCCTTGAGAGCATGGCCGATCCCCATGGCAAGACCACCCTGGATCTGTCCCGAGACCAACTCCGGCACGATCTGCCGACCGCAGTCCATGATGGAATGATGCGAAAGCAGCGAGACATTGCCGGTCGCGCTGTCGACAACGATCTCGGCAAGGGTAGCCATGGGGGTATAGTAGGTCACGCCGGCATTATTGCGCTGGACCGGCGGGTAGGTCACGGCCTTGCGGTCCACGAACTGCCAACCATCCAGTGTCATGAGCGCCTTGCGCTCGGCCGGCGCGCCGTCACCGTAGCGCACGGCCAGGGCATCGATGGCGAAACGGTGCTGCCCGAGCGCGCCGAGATCGAATTCCGCCTCCGCCCATTGCCAGCGATTGAAGGTGTGGACCGTCACCCCAGTGACCAGCCCTTGCCGATGGGCTTCGGCCGCGACCTCCGCGAAGGAGAGCGGCTGCAGGCCCGCGGCATTGATCATTCCGCCCGCAAGCCGCAGATCGCGCCGCCGCACCGCCTCCGGCGCTATCTGGCCGCCGCCGATCCCCCGCGACCATAGCGCGCGCGCCGCCGGCCAGATGGAGAGATCGATCAGCGCTTGCGCCGCTTCCCGCGTTGCGTGACCGAGATAGTAAACGCTGTTGGACGCGCTCATTGGCGATGTGAACGACGGGGTCCAGCGCGGGTTGCGCATGCGCTGGTCTTCTTCGTCCTGCGACGTGGTGTAGGGCTGATCGGTGGTTTCGAGCGGCATCTGCGGCCAGCGCACCTTGCCATATTCGGTGTCATCTGGTGCTACGCCGAGAATATCGGCCACCATGATTGCCTGCGACGTCGTCGCGCCCGTGCCGATTTCATGGGCGACATGGACGAGCTTCAATCGCCCTTTGGCATCGAACTCGATCGTGGCAAGCGCCGCCTCCGCACCGGTGCCGTAATCCTTATGGACGTGACCGTAGCCGACACCATATTTCTTGCCGGGATTCGCCGCTTCGAAAGCGGCCTTCTTCTTCTGACGTTCGCTCCATAACGGATGCTCGCGCGCTCTGCGAATAATCTCCTCATGACGCATGGCACCCGCCGGAATCGCACCCTGCTGGTTCTTCATGCCCGAGCGCAGGACGTTCTTCAGCCGCAGATCCATGACGTCCATGCCGATGAGTTCGGCCACCTCGTCAACCATCATCTCGGTTGCCGACATGGTCTGGAGCGTGCCGTAGCCGCGGGTCGAGCCGGCATCGACAGCCCGCGATGCAACGGTCGCCGCCGAGAAATCGCTTTTCGGCAGATAATAGATCGCCTGTGCCGCCGTCGCGCCGACCGCGCCGACGGAAGGCGAGAAGTTCTCGCGTCCACCGCCATCGTTCTTATAGACGCCGGTCATGGCGCGGAACTGCCCGGTCTTGCGGTCGACCACCAGGACATTGTCCATCCAAAAGGCGTGGCGCTTCAATCCCATCTGGAACTGCTCGTAGCGATCATTCGCAAGGCGCACCGGCTTGCCATCGCCATAGAGCCCCGCGAGCACGCAGTAGAAGGGGAAGATCGCGTGATCCTTGGTGCCGTAGCCGACCGTATAACCGACCCGAAGATCGACTTCCTTCAGGGGATATTTCGACTTCGAGACCATATGGGCGGCGACTTCGGCGACTTCATAAGGCGACTGTGTCGCGATCATCGCATGCAGGATCCCGCTTGCCGCATCATACCAGACATTGCCATTGTCGGCCTCCATGGCCGAGGCATCGGTCGACTGCGAGAAAAAGTGCCGCTTCAGTACCAGAACGTCATCGCCGGCAGCTGCGATCTCCCGTTCGATTTCCGCCGCCGCAGCCATACCGCGCGCCATGGCGTCGCCGTCACCGGCTGCCGGCCATTGCGGCTCATCGCCCTTGAAGCCGGCTCGAATCACGGTGTCCTTGAGGGACGAATACCGATCCTCCGCAGAGGGATCGCCGCCATCGATGCGCACATAGCGCGCAGAAGCATAGGGACCGGGGGTGGTGGACGCCGCCTTTCCGCCGTAGCGCACGACGCTGTCGTCGAAGCGCACCAGCCGCTTGGCCGCATCATACCGGGCGAAGTCGTGATAGACGAGCAAAGCCACGGGCTGGCCGAGCAGGCGCGCCGTCTGCCCCTTCGGCACCAGGAAAACGTCGCCGTAAAAGCCTGGGACCGGGATCTCGATGCCGTCAGCGATCAGATCTTCATGCAGCACCATGCGATCTGGCTTCAGATCGTCCCCCAGCACCTTGAGGTCGATGCCGGCAAAGGCCAGATCCGTTTTCGTCGCATGCAGCAGGAAGGCATGCGATTGCTCCTTTGGCCACCCATCGAGATCGCGAGCGCGATAGTCGCGTGAGAAGGTCTTTTCACCGGTAACCTTGGCGATGGCATCGAGTCGGTACTTCGGCTTGCCTCCCCTGTTCAGCCAATCGGGACCGGGTCGCGGCGGCGTCTCGATCAATTGCGCCTCGGCCTTGGGAGCAAGGAACGTCACCTTGATCGCAACACCTACCGCCACACTTGCCTTCAAAAAATTCCGACGAGAAAAGGACCTGTTCATGGCACTGACTCCATGGTGCTCTTGGAGCGTTCTCTACGGCTAGGTTAGATCACCAGATCTCATTTTTCGCAAGAATCTTGTTAAGCAAATCCGAAAACTCATTGAAAAGTCAGGCCTGACTGCGCCGGCATCTTTCGGCGGCCTGCATCATCTCGATAAACCGCCGCACCTTGGCTGGACGAAAGCGGGCGATGGGCAAGACCGCGTGGATTCCGCCTGCAGGCAACGTCCACTCGGGAACCAGTCGCTGCAGGCGCCCGGCCGCGATGTCGTCCACGACCATATAGTCCGGAAAGACCGAAACGCCGATGCCGGCCTTCACGCAGGCATAGGCTGACGGCGTCTTGTCCGTGCGCACCGCAGACCGCATCTCGACGATCTCGGATCGTTGGCCTTCCTGCGAAAAAACCCAGCGCAGCGGCTGGCGCAGCACCGCATTCTCGATCCAGGGCAGTGAAGACACGTCGGACGGTTCCGTGACTTTGGGGAAGCGTGCCGCAAGCTTCGGCGTCGCCACCAGATATTGCTGGAACGTGCCCAGGCGCTGCGCCTTGTTGCTCATATCGTTCAGCCAGCCGACCCTGATTGCCAGATCCACCTGGCCACTGGCGAGATCTATCACACTGTCATCGAATATGAGATCGACGCGCATTTGCGCAAAGCGTTCGCGATATTCGGCAACCACGGACGCAACAACCGCAGCGCCGTAGTCCAATGGTGCGGTCAGCGTCAGAGTACCGGTCGGTTCGCTCGCATGCAGGGACATTTCTCCATAGGCGGCTTCCGCTTCCCGCAGAATGATCACGCAGCGATCGTAAAACACCCGACCCTCTTCCGTCGCGTGCAACCGCCGCGTCGTTCGCATCAGCAAGGAAACGCCAAGTTCCTCCTCCAGGCGTGCCACCTGGTGGCTGACCACGGCCTTGGCAACGCCAAGTCGCTCGCCGGCGGCGGTGAACGACCCCGTCTCCACGACGGAGGTGAAGAATACAAGCCTGTTGAGATTGAGGAGTTCGCTCATGTCATTGTCTGATTAATTCATACGGTCTGTACGATTGACCGATATTTATCTACGCGGCAAGAGCTGAGATGATCAGGCTCTACAATCAAGGAAGTAGAGCATGACGTCGTCCGAAAGCCGCATACAGTTTTCCGCGTCATGCTCTCAACAGAGGACATGATCCATGCCGGAATTGTCAGCCACCTATCTCTTCGACCCTTTGTGCGGCTGGTGCTATGGCGCAAGCCCGATGATCGAGCGCCTGCTGTCGGCGGGCGTTAACGTTCGCCTGCTTCCGACGGGTCTGTTTTCCGGATCCGGCGCACGCGAGATGGATGCATCGTTCGCAGCCTATGCCTGGTCGAACGATCAGCGCATCGAACGCATGAGCGGCCAGCCATTTTCCGAGGACTACCGCTCGAAGGTCTTGAACCGATCAGGCACGCTGTTCGACTCGAGCTCCGCCACCCTTGCCATCACGGCGGCCGGAGTTGCGGACCATCATAAGCGCTTCGACGCGCTGCGCCTCATCCAGCATGCCCGATATGTGACGGGGCTGGACATCACCAGCCTGTCCGTCCTCGCCGATCTACTCTCCTCCGGAGGCTTCGCGGAGGCGGCCAGCCTGTTGATCGAAGGTTCCGACCAACTACTTGCCAGCAATCGGCAACTCATCGCGCAGGGCCAAGATCTGTTCCGCCGGCATGGCGCGAATGGAGTTCCGGCCCTGGTGACCGAAAGAGGCGGCCATCAGCGCCTTCTGGACGCCAGTGCCCTCTTCAGCAGCTATGAAAACCTCATGGCGCATCTGAACGCTGCATGATCCTGACAACAATAAAGGAGTTTCCATGTTTACCAGACGTGACGCACTGAGACTTTCCCTCGCCGCAAGCGCCATCTCGATTGTCCCCATGACAGCCTCCTGGGCCGCAAGCTCCAAGCTCAACTGGCAATATTTCCAGGCGCCCGAGACAGGCTTTCGCCGCACGCCCGTGCTGCTCACGGGAAAGAAGGAGGCAATCCTCCTCGACGGTGGCTTCACGCTTTCCGACGGGCGCGCCGTCGCCGATGCCATCAAGTCGACGGGCAAGCACTTGAGCACCATCTATGTGAGCTGCAACGATCCCGACTACTATTTCAGTCTCCGCCCGATCGTCGAAGCCTTCCCGGAAGCGAAAGTCATCGCCAAGCCTGCCACGGTTGCGGCCATCCACGCCAATGTCGAAGGCAAGCTCGCCGTCTGGGGACCACAACTGAAGGAAAACGGTCCGCAGAAATTGTCCGATGTCGTCATTCCGACTGCGTCGGATCTGAAGGCGCTCGAGCTCGACGGTGAGAAAATCGAAATCATCGAGGTCCCCGACATGCACGATCGGCGCTATTTGTGGGTTCCGTCCCTCAAGGCAGTCTTCGGCGGCGTACTGGTATCCTCGGGCATTCACGTCTGGGTCGCCGACGAGGCCGCCCCTGAAAAACGTCAGGCATGGATCAAGGCGCTGGACCAACTAGCGGCCCGCAAGCCGAAGATCGTCATTCCCGCCCATCAGACCGAAGGCGCGCCGCAGGGCCTCGACGCTGTCAAGTTCACACGCGACTATCTGATCGCCTTCCACGAGGAAGAACAGAAGGCCAAGGACAGCACGGCTTTGATCGCCGCGATGACCAAGCGCTATCCCAATCTCGCCGACGCCAGCTCCCTCGAACTGGGCGCCAAGGTTGTGAAGGGCGAGATGAAGTGGGGATAGCGGCTTAATATCGGCTTAGCGACCGTCACGCCAGGTCGTTGTGATGACGCGATGCGGCCGGATGCGCTCAATCCGGCCGCGTGATGCTGTGTGCGGACAAAAAGCTCACATTGGAGAGCTCTTCATCACGCCTGCACGAAATGATGGTCGCTAAGCTGGCGGTAATCTCGCTGAGGCGGCACATAATCGACGGGTCGCACCGGGCTTTTCAGTTCCTCTACCTCGATCATGTGACGCAGATGCCGACGTTCCGGATCGGGGATAGGCACTGCCGACAACAGTTTCTTCGTATAGGGATGCTGCGGGTTTTCGAATATCTCCGACCGCTTGCCGATCTCGACGATCTCGCCCAGATACATGACCGCCACGCGATGGCTGACACGCTCCACCACGGCCATGTCGTGGCTTATGAACAGATAGGCGAGCTTGAGGCTGGCCTGCAGCTCGAGCATCAGATTGATGACCTGCGCCTTGATCGAAACGTCGAGCGCCGAGACGGATTCGTCCGCGACGATGATCTTGGGGTCCATGGCAAGTGCGCGGGCGATACAGATACGCTGCCGCTGGCCGCCGGAAAACTCATGCGGAAAACGATCGGCCATATCGGGCTGCAAACCGACGCGCTGCAGAAGATCCACCACCTTTGCACGGGCCTCGGTCTTGGTGCCCATACGATGCTCGAGATAGGGCTCGGCGATGGCCTCGCCCACCCGAATGCGTGGATTGAGGCTGGCGAACGGATCCTGAAAGATCATCTGCATCTTGTGGCGCATTCGACGCAGCGCCTTGCTATCGAGTTGCAGCACCTCCTCGCCATCGACTTTGACCGATCCTCCCTGCGGCGCGATCAGGCGCATGATGGCACGGGCCGTGGTGGATTTGCCGCAGCCGGATTCCCCAACAAGCGACAGGGTTTCACCCGGTTGCAGGGTGAGATTTATATTCTCGATGGCATGCACCCGCCCCTGCAGACGGCCGAGCAGGCCGGCATGGATATCGAAGCGCTTGACCAGATTCTTCACCTCAAGCACCGGCGGCGCAGCATGGTCCACCGTATCCGGCGATACGACCGGTTCCTCGGGCAGACCCGTCTTTGGATCGAGATCGGGAAAGCGCACCGGATGAGAATAGGGCTTCATGGAGCCGAGCATGGGCACTGCCGACAAAAGCGCCCGCGTGTAGGGATGGCGTGAATTGTGGAATATTTCGGAGGTTGGACCACTCTCCACCGCATCGCCGCGGAACATGACCACGGTGCGATCGGCAATCTCGGCCACCACACCCATATCATGGGTGATGAAGAGGACGGAGGTGCCCTCTTCCTGCTGCAGAGTCTTGATGAGGTCGAGGATCTGCCCCTGGATCGTCACATCGAGCGCCGTCGTCGGCTCGTCGGCGATCAACAGTTTGGGGCGCGCGGCAAGCGCCATGGCGATCATCACGCGCTGGCGCATGCCGCCGGAAAAGCGATGCGGATATTCGTCGAAACGCGACGCGGCGGACGGGATGCGCACGCGCTCCAGCAGGCGGATGGTTTCGGCGCGTGCTTCCTCTCGGCTCATCGGCTTGTGGCAGATCAGCGCCTCGGAAATCTGTTCGCCAATGGTGAAGAGCGGATTGAGCGAAGTCATCGGCTCCTGAAAGATCATCGACACTTCGCTGCCACGCACCTGCCGCATGATCGGCTCGTCAAGCGTCAGGATATCGCGCCCGTTGAGCATGATCCGCCCCTCGATACGGCTGGTGTCCTTCTGCAGAAGCCGCATGATGGAAAGCGAGGTCACGCTTTTGCCCGAGCCGGATTCCCCGACGACCGCAACGGTCTCGCCCGGATCGACGGTGAAGGAGATGTTACGCACCACCGGTTTCCAGCCGCCCTCTACCAGAAAGGATGTGGTGAGGTTCTCCACTGAGAGCACAGGCTTAACAGCGTCATTCCGGGTCATGGTTTCTATTCCTGCCTCGTTCCGTGTGATTGAGCTGTCTTCGCCCCAAAGCTAATTCCGCCTTGGGGAAGACGGCCTTCAGTCTGGCCAGCGGCGAAGGCTGTCAAAACGGCGCCTGTTGCGGTCGCTAAGCGATGTCGCGATGATCTCATTGGATGCGCGCGCCTTGTCGAGTTCCTCGCCAAGGCGTTTTGCGACCACCTCTTCCTGGCCGGGGTGTAGATTGCAGGGGTCGAGATAGAAGTAGTTGTGCTCCACCTCATGGTCTCGCGCGATGACAGGCGGATTGCCCCGCGCCAAGGCATCGACCAGATCCCAGGCGGTGATGTGCGCCACCTTAGCGTCGACGCTCACGCGCAGGCGATCAAGCGGATTATGGGTAGGATCGGCCTCGATCACGGTGCTTACCCCGTCATAACGGTCGAGCGCATCACGCCAGAGATCGAGATAGGACTTTTCCCGTGCGCGAATGGCGGCGTGATCGCGCTTTTCCCATGCCTCGAGCGCCGCCATGACGCCGTAGATGCTTTCCTTGCCGACCTTCATCCCACGTCCTATGCCGGCGTTCTGAAGGAAAGCGTGGCGCACCATTTCCTTGGTGCCGGCCACGATGCCGCTGGTCGGACCGCCGAGGAATTTGTGGCCGGAATAGAGCACCACATCGGCACCGGCTTTGAGAAAACCGCGCAGATCATATTCCGACGCAGCGTCGACGATGACAGGAACATTGCGCGCATGGCAGATCTCCGCGAAGCGGGTCAAGCCCAGGAGGCCGTAGCTGACGACATGATGCGAAACGACATAGACGGCTGCCGCGGTACGTTCGTTGATCGCCCCTTCCAGATGATGATCGTAAGCGCTGGTCGCCTGTCCAATCAGCACGGGCTTCGCTCCAGCGATACGGATCGCCTGATCGACCGGCGCGCCGTAGCTCACCACATGCCCCATCTGCACGATGACCTCGTTCTTCAACCCGGCGGTATCCGGCAGGCGTTCTATCGCAGCCAGATCGTCCCCAGTCATGGAGCCCGCGATCGCAAGTGAGATACCCGCCGAGCACGAGGCTGTGACGAAGCCGGCTTCTGCTCCCGTCAGCCTGGCGATCACGGCACTCGCCTTGCGCTGAAGGTCGTTGATCTCGACGAATTGTGGCAGGATGCGGCTCATCGCCTCGGCCACTTCAGGCACCGCGATAGAGGCGCCAAGCCCCGTCATCGTGCCCGAAACGTTGACGACTTCCCGCAGTCCGAGCATGTTGCGAATATTCACATTGGTCATCTTCATCTCCCGACCGATACGCCCGTGGTTCGGCGTTCATTTTCTGACGGATTATTCCATAAATCTGGCATTTATTTCGGTTTTATGTAACAAACGGTCAATCTCGTCCCGCCGCCGGGATTCCGCGTCGCAAACGAATTTTCGATGGAGCCCATTTCATGCCCCCTGAACCCGCTCTTAAAGCCGAACCTGCGTCCGTCGCGGACAAAGCAGCGCGCCGCTCGCGCGTCAGCGGCATTGATCGCGTCCTGCAGGTGCTCGATTTCCTGTACGACACCGGGCGTCCGAGCGGCGCATACGTCATTGCCAAATCCATCGGCGCACCGCTTTCCACCGTCTATGTCATCGTGGAAGACATGGTCGAAAAAGGTCTGCTGTCGCGCGGATCCGACGGCAATCTCTGGCTGGGCGACCGGCTTTATCGCTATGGCCTCGCTTATGCGCGCTCGCTGGATTTCCTGAGCGTCGCCAATGGTGAGATGCACGATCTTTGCCGCCAGATCGGCGAAACGATCCAGCTTTGCGGGTTGGACGGCGACTACATGCAGGTGCTCGCCATGGCCGATGGACCCGGCCATTTTCAGGTGACCTCGCGGGTCGGAACCCGGGTTCCCCTGAATTGGACGGCATCGGGGCGTCTGTTGGTAGGCCATCTGCCCGACGATGAGCGATTGGCCTTGTTCCGGCGCAGCGCCACCGCCTCGCCCACCGGTCGCGCGGACACCGACCCGCAAACCCTGTCCGACGCGGCCAAACGCGCCTTCGCGCAGCGGCTTTCCATTCAGGCGGGAGAATCCGACTACGCGGTCGCCTGCATCGCGTCGCCCGTCTGCAACGAGAAGGGCGTCTGCGTCGCCACCATCTCGATCGTGCTGCCCGAACAGAAAATCGCGGAAAATCCGGCGCATTACACCGAAAGTGTCCGGCAATCCGCCGAGCGGATCGAGAAGGCGATGGGCTGGCGCAATCATTGACCCCTCCTATTTCGTTGCCGTTCCGTGGTGGCGGACGGAAAACCCGTCTGCATGTTTCCTGGGGCCGCCCTACTCGTGCAGGGCGACGATGGCTTCGATCTCGACGGTAATATTGTTGGGAAGCGAGCCGACCCCGATGGCCGAGCGCGCATGATGGCCGGTCGGGCCGAAGACCTCGACGAAAAGATCCGAGCAGCCGTTGATCACGCGCGGATGGTCCCCGAAGTCCGGTTCGGCGTTGACCATGCCAAGCAGCTTGACGATGCGTTTCACCCGGTTGAGGTCGCCCAGGGCCTGATGCATGACTGCGAGAAGATTGATCCCCGTCAAACGTGCATGCCCGTAAGCCTCCTCGATCGAGACCGAGCTCCCGACCTTGCCCTTGTGCAAGGCGCCGTCAGTTCCAAGAGGCCCCTGGCCAGACAGATAGAGTACATTGCCCTCTTGCACATGTGTCACGAAATTGGCGATCGGCGGCGGCGCGTCCGGAAGACGAATGCCGAGTGCTTCCAGACGTTTGTACGGATCGATCTCTCGAGCGGTCGTTGAATTTGCAATACGGGTCGACACGGGAACTCCTGTCATTCTGCGGCGCTTGATCTGCAGCCGCCGTCTTTCTCGATAGGATCAGCGGCAAACGTGGCCATGGTTGTGGTCGGCGCAGCCGACCGCATCGGGCTGGTAACGGTTCGCCGGGAAGACATCGCCGCCGATGACGGCGTAACGCGGCTCGAAAAGCCGGGAAAGCGTTGCCCTGTGACCGAGCGAATCCATCACCGACAGTTCGGAATCGACAAGGTCGAAGATCGTGAACTCGCTACGCGCCCCAGGTTTCAGCAAATCGTTCATGGGCAGACGGATCACCTCTGCCGGGGCATGCGTGACCGCTTCCACAACCTTTTCGAACGGCATACCGACACTCAGCAGCTTCGACATGGTTGTGCCGAGATCCCAGACCGACTGGTTCATGCTGCGCAGATGCACATCGGTCGAAATAGAGAATGGCAACAGACCGCGCTCGATGGCGATTTCAGCGACCTTGAACGAGAAAGACGCGCCGCCATGGCCGATATCCAGGCGAATACCGTCTTTCGCGCAGCGTTCGGCCAGTTGGAACAGGTCCTCGTCTTCGATGATGCTGCTGCCGACCTTGCCGTTGAAGCAATGGGTGACGATATCGCCCGGGCCGAGAATTTCGAGCACTTCGTCATAGAGCGCCGGCGGCTCGCCGACATGCACCATCATCGGGATCTTCAGGATTTTTGCGATCTTCTTGCCGACCTTGACCGGCGTGACGCCCCATGAGCCGGTGATAACATGGCTTGCCCGCACCTTGATGCCGACAATATGCTCGCGATTGGCTTCATAGCAGGCGACGATGCGGTCGAGATCGATGGAGCGGATGTCGCTCAATTCGCTGACACGGTTGCAGGCAACGAGGCCGATGGAACCGAGATTGAGGAAGGCCTTAATGCGCTCCCGCGATTGCTCGATGATATATTCGCGGAAACCGTGGAAATTGGCCTCGCCTGCCGAGCCAGCATCGACGATGGTGGTCACGCCGCGCTGCACGCCGCACACATTGGGGCGCACGGAAATATCCGTGCCGCCATGCCAGACATGCGCATGAAGGTCGGCCCAGCCGGGCGAAATCCAGGCGCCTTTGCCGTCGATCACCTGACCGACGCCATCCCGGGAGAGATTTGTGCCGACCGTAGCAATCGTGCCGTCCGGGCCGACAAGAATGTCGAGAGGTCCGGCCGGACCACCAGCGCCGAACGCCACGGGTTTGACATTGACGATAAGCAGCGAGGCATTGGATGAGGCATGCGCCGGCATGAGATCATATATCCTTTTTCAGGCGAGGATCGAGAAGATCGCGGAAACCGTCGCCTACCATTTGCAGCGACAGCACGGAGAGCACGATGGCGGCACCGGGAAACAGCGTCATCCAGTCGGCCTGCCCGACATATTGGCGGCCGCTAGCGATCATGGTGCCCCAGGTGGGAATGTCCGGGCTGACGCCAAGGCCCAGGAAGGACAGACCCGCCTCCGCCAACATCGCGCTCGCAAACAGGAAGGTTGCCTGGACGATAATCGGTGACACCAGGTTGCGCAGCACGTGGCGTGTCAAGATGTGCGACGTCGAGACACCCATGGAAACGGCGGCCTCGACATAGGGCAACTCGCGGATCACCAGCGTCGAGGCACGCACCACTCGGGCAAGGCGCGGCGCATAGACGATGGACAGTGCCACGATCACGGTCGCCAGCGACGGCCCGAGCGCGGCGACAAGTGCAATTGCGAGCAGAATATCCGGAAAGGCCATCATTGCGTCGATCAGCCGGGCGACGGGCGCATCGAGCTTTGGAAAGAAGCCGGCAAGCAAGCCCATGGTGACGCCGATGACCGATGTAAGCGTAACGACGGCGGCACCGACAAGCAGCGACAGACGCCCGGCATAGATGGTGCGGGAAAAGACATCGCGCCCGAACTCGTCGGTGCCGAACCAATAGAGGCCCGATGGCGGTTTGAGACGATTGACGATTGAGAGCTTGTAGGGATTGTAGGGCGCAATCCACGGCGCCAGAATGGCAAGCAGCACGAAGACGGCGAGGATTGCAAGACCAACGGCAACGGTCTTGCGCTTCAAGAGCCGGCGCAGAAACTTGACGCGCTCGCTCTGCTGCTTGACGGGACCGGAGGATTCGATGGCGGTATCGGTCATCAGTAGCGCACCCTCGGATCGACCAGCAAGTAGAGCATATCGATGGCAAAATTGATCAACACATAAAGCGCCGCGATAACGAGAAGCGCCCCTTGAATGACAGGATAATCGCGCCGCAACACCGCCGACACCACCAGATTGCCGACACCAGGCAGACCGAACACGGTCTCCGTGACCACGGCACCCGAAATCAGCACGGCCATGGTAAGCCCGATGACTGTAAGGATCGGGATCAAGGCGTTTTTCAATGCGTGCTTGAGGACGACGCGCCGCTCATCGAGCCCCTTGGCGCGCGCCGTGCGCACGTAATCGTCACCAAGAACATCCAGCATCGATGCACGGGTGAAACGCAAGATGAGTGCGGAGGAAACGAGGCCAAGGGCAATTGCCGGCAGGCTCAGATGCCACATGCGGTCGAGAAAACTCGCATCCGGCCCACCATAGCCCGACACCGGAAACCAACCCTGGCGGACCGCGAAAAACTGGATCAGCAACAGGCCGAGCCAGAAGCTCGGAATGCTCGCGGCGAACATTGCAAGCGTGGTCGCAGCCTGGTCGACCAGCGAGCCGCGTCTATAGGCCGCATAGATACCAACCGGCAAGGCGACGGCACAGGCGATGATGATCGAGAACAGCGTCAGGAAGAATGTCGGTTCTGCCCGATCGCCGAGCGCGCTCAGCACTGGCTGGTTGAGGAAAATCGACTGGCCGAGATCACCCTTCAGCAGATTGCCGAGATAATAGACATATTGCAGGACGAGTGGCTGATCGAGGCCCAGCTGGGCCCGAAGAGCGGCAATGTCGGCCGGCGTGGCATCCGGCCCCAGCATCACGGCGGCCGGATCGCCCGGAGTGACGCGAACGATGATGAAAACGATCGTGACGACCAGAAACATCACGACGATCATGCCGATCAATCTTTGAATTATGTAGCGTATCATGATCTACGACAGTTCCGGCGTTTCAACAGGGGAACGCGAACTCCGGCCGGGCTGACCCGGCCGGATCGGGCGTGCTATTTCTTTACCGATGCATTCCAGAAGTAGGGCCATGGCGCCGGCGTTACGCCGTCCAGCTTCTTGGATTTGGCGGAAACGGCGTTGAAATCGCCAACCTTTATGAACGGCACTTCGTCCATGATCACCTTCTGCACATCGGCCCATAGAGCGACACGTTTCTGCGGATCGGATTCCGCATTGAAGGCGTTCACCGCCTTTGCTCGATCCGGCGTGTCCCAACGACCCGGCGCGCTAGTCGATAACATGCCGATCAGCGACGGCTCTGGCAGGAATGGCGAGTGGGTGATGTAGATATCCCAGAGCTTGGGATCGCCGCGGCGTTGGGTGAGCGTCGCCCAATCCACCACCTGCAGATCGACCGTGAAACCGGCAGCCTTCAGATACTCGGCGGCAACCTGGGCCATCTTGTAGTGAAATTCATATTGACGGCTGGTGAGAATGCGCAAGGGCTCGCCCTTGTAACCTGCCTGCTTCAACAATTCGCCTGCTTTTGCGGGATCGGCGATGTTGTAGTGTCCTTCGACGCCATCCTGTGTGTTCCAGGCAAAGCCCTTCGGATAGAGCGCTCCGTCCGCCGCATAGAAATCGGTGGATCCGAAGGCCGCGGTCATCATGTCCTCATCACCGAGCGCTGCCTGCACAGCCTGGCGAAGCGCCTTGTTCTTGGTGATGCCCTCGCCGGAATTGAGAACAAAAACCGCCATTCCAAACGGCTTCAGCATGACTGGTTCGGACGCAGTCGATCCCTTGATGCGATCATAGGATTCGACCGGAATGGAATCGACATAGTCATATTGGCCGGAAATGGCGGCCTCGATACGGGTATTGGCATCCGGCACCGGCACGAAGCGAATCTCGTCCAGATATTGGTGGCGCGCGCCGCCGTAGCCGTTGCTGTCGCCCGAAGGAGACTGATAGCCGTCAAAACGCTCGAGCTGAATATATTGATCCGGCTTGCGCTCCTTCAGCTTATAGGGCCCAGTGCCGATGAATTCGGTCAACGGTTCCGCCTGCTTGGCAGCAGGCAGGATGATGGCTGCAGAATTGTTGAAAGCAAGCAGCGAGACGAGCGGCGCATAGGGCGCAGAAAGCGTGATCTTGACCGTCAGCGGGTCGACCGCCTCGATCTTTTGGATCATCGTGGCGGTCTGCTTGCCGCGCGAGGCCACCTTGGTCCAGCGCTCCAGCGACGCAACCACGTCCTTCGCCGTCATGTCCGTGCCGTCATGGAACTTCACGCCTTGGCGGAGCTTGATCACATAGATCTTCCCGCCTCCGCTGATATCAGGCAACGCCGATGCCAGAAGCGGCGTGGGCTTCCAGTTTGCATCGAAGGTATAAAGCGTTTCGAAAATATGCTGGCTGACGATGCCGACGAGATCGGCAGTCGAAACCATCGGATCCAGCGTCGGCGGTTCGCCGACGGTGGCAACTGTAATCACGCCGCCCTTCTGTTGTGCGAAAGCGAATGGCGATGATGCGATCAGAGCCGCGGAAACGAGCATAGCAAGCTTCAGATGTTTCATTCCCTTCTCCCCTTATTATTCAATTATGGAATAGAAGATTTAATAGTGGAATGATAGATTGAAGAGGAGCTGTGTCAAGAGCTGAAAAGGAAGGCGAGAGAACGAGAGCCGGTCGCAGCGACACCGGGCAGCGGCAATTGTAGGCTACGCGGCATCAGTTTCGGGCCACGCGAAGCTTTTGGAGCTCTCCGACAGCGGCGTGCTGAATATGTGTGGAATTCGATTGCAGCATTGCCGCCGTTGGCGACAAGAGGACAGTTTGACCGCCTGATCCAGGCGAGACTAAGGACGTCCGTGAGAAGAGGTGTCCGGCGATCGCGGCGGAAATCGCTGAAACGACCGCCATTTATCGTCAATCACGCTGCAGTTTCGACAGTGATCATGATGTGCGGAAAGCCGGCGATCCGCGGAGCACAGGATGGCGCCGAACGCATCCTGCCGCATCGCGGTCACCGGCGTCCACAGCCGCCTTTTTCAACCATGCGTTGGGCGCCCGGACAGCCGCTCAAAGCCCAGTCATTTTGAGCGCCGCCTCCGGCAATCGCTCTCCCTGGACTTGGAATTCCGACAGTGCGCTAGCGATGTCCCTGAGGTCTTCGCTCGACAGGACCACGTCGACCGCACCCAGATTTTCGTCCAAGCGATGAAGCTTGGTCGTGCCGGGGATCGGCACGATGCAGGGCTTCTGCGCAAGCAGCCACGCAAGAGCGACCTGTGCCGGCGTTGCGGCCTTGCGGTCGGCAATGGCCTTGATGATCTCGACGAGCTTCATGTTCGCCTTGCGGGCGGACGGAGAGAAACGCGGCACGAGGCTGCGAAAATCCGTGGGCTCGAACCTTGTGTTCTCGTCGATCTTGCCCGTCAGAAAACCTGCGCCGAGCGGGCTGAACGGAACAAACCCGATTCCCAAGTCTTCAAGCGCCGGGAGAAGCTCGCTTTCAGGGCCGCGCCAAAACAGCGAATATTCGCTCTGCACAGCCGTCACGGGATGAACAGCGTGGGCACGGCGAATGGTGTCTATACCCGCTTCGGACAGGCCAAAATGCTTTACCTTGCCGGCTGCAACGAGGTCCTTGATCGCCCCTGCCACATCCTCGATCGGCACGGCGGGATCCACCCTGTGCTGGTAAAACAGATCGATGTGTTCCGTTTTCAGGCGCCGGAGGCTCGCGTCCGCGACCGCCTTAATGTGGTCGGGCCGGCTATTGGTTCCGGCCTGACGCTCTCCGGTATCAAGGTCGATATTGAAGCCGAATTTGGTTGCTATGACGACCTCGCCCCGGATTGACGCGACGGCCTCGCCGAGCAGCTCTTCGTTGACGAAGGGGCCATATGCCTCGGCAGTATCGAAGAGCGTAACGCCGCGCTCGTGGGCAAGCCGGATGAGCTTGATCATCGTGCCTCTGTCAGCCGGCGGCCCATAGCCTGAGCTCATGCTCATGCAACCGAGGCCAAGTGCGGAAACCTCGAGGCTTCCAATCATTCGCGTTTTCATAGTCTTTGTCCTGGGTCCGCGACCGCTCAGTGGAATGGAATTGCTTTGGAGTTTTTGCTCAACGATTGACCCAGGCCGTCTGTTTGGCGGCATAGCGCTCGCCATGAATGGAGATGCCGGCCAGCGCCTGATCGATTTGCGTCATATCATCGGGCAAGAGGTCGACTTCAGCGGCACGGATGTTCTCCTTCACACGATGGAGTTTGGTCGTGCCGGGGATAGGAACGATCCAGGGCTTGCGCGCCAGCAACCAGGCGAGCGCAATCTGCGGAATGGTCGCTTCCTTCTCAGCGGCGATACCGGCAATGATGTCGATGACAGCCTGGTTGGCGGCACGCGCTTCCGGGGCAAAACGCGGGATCGTATTGCGGAAATCGGTACTATCGAACTCGGTGCTACCGTTGATCGTGCCCGTGAGAAAGCCGCGACCAAGCGGGCTAAACGGCACGAAGCCGATGCCCAACTCTTCCAGAAAGGGAAGAATTGTCTGTTCAGGCTCGCGCCACCAGAGCGAATACTCGCTTTGCAGAACCGCGACCGGCTGAACCGCATGGGCTCGACGAATGCTCTCTTCCCCCGCCTCGGACATACCGAAATGGAGAATTTTGCCCTCGGCGATAAGCTCCTTCACTGTGCCGGCAACGTCTTCGATGGGCACAGCCGGATCGATGCGATGCTGATAAAGAATATCGATATGATCTGTCCGCAATCGCTTCAGCGATGCCTCGGCCACGACCCGGATATGGCTCGGACGACTGTTGACGCCGCCCTTCCCGCCGTCCTTATCGATGTGGATGCCAAACTTCGTGGCGATCACAACCTGATTGCGGATGGGCCGCAGAGCGTCTCCCAGAACTTCCTCATTCGTGAACGGGCCATAAGCCTCGGCTGTGTCAAAGAAGGTAATGCCGGCCTCTTGGGCGTCACGGAGAAACTGGATTGCATCGCCCTTCTCCATCGGCTGCCCGTAGGACTGGCTGATGCCCATGCAGCCGAGACCAAGTGCCGAGACTTCGAGACCGCTTCTTCCGAGTTTGCGCGTTTGCATTGGCCGCTCCCATGTTGTGTGTGGCAGCTCTTTCTAACGCCTTTCGCTTCATTCGATTATCCGCTAAATAATACTAGTACCTATTGCTATGAGTTATGAATGGCCAAGCCCGACCTCAATGATCTCCTTGCCTTCCTGACGGTCGTGCGGGAGGGTAGCTTTACGAAAGCCGCTGCCAGCCTCGGCATCTCGCAGCCCTTCCTCAGTCAGGTCATCCGCAATCTTGAGGCCAGACTTGGCGTGCGGCTTCTCGCGCGCACGACGAGAAGCGTGGCGCCGACGGAAGCGGGAGCGCGCCTGGCGAGCGCCATCGCCCCCGATCTCGAACATATTGCTGCCGAACTCGACGCTCTTAGCGCCTTCAGGGACAAGCCTGCCGGGACCATAAGGATCAGCCTTGGCGAACACGCGGCACGGACCGCCGTCTGGCCGAAGCTACCCGGCTTTCTTGAGACCTATCCCGACGTCAAGGTGGAGTTGGCCATAGATCACGGTTTGACGGATATCGTTGCCGAAGGTTTCGATGCCGGTGTTCGGCTCGGCGAGAGACTTGCCCGAGATATGATCGCCGTTCGCATCGGTCCGAACCTGCGAATGTCCGTCGTCGGCTCACCGGCCTATTTCGCCAAGCGCGCCAGGCCGTCTGTTCCAAACGATTTGATCGAGCACGCATGTATCAATCTGAGAATGCCAACCTATGGCGGCCTGCTGATCTGGGAATTTGAGAAGGACAAGGTTAGCCAAAATGTGCGCGTCGACGGCCAGCTTGTTGTCAACAGCACCAGCCACGCCCTGAAAGGAGCCTTGAGCGGACTGGGACTTGCATTGATCATGGAAGATGTCGCCCAACCCTATATTGCCGCCGGAGAACTGATCCGGGTTCTGGACGAATGGTGTCCATCCTTCGAAGGATACCACCTTTACTATCCGAGCAGACGGCAAGCGTCTCCGGCATTTGCCGCATTTGTTGGTGCGCTACGAAGCTAATGTGTGTGGCGCAAGACTTGCAGCGGTTTTGCGATAACGACCTGCGCGGAACCAAAGGCTAAAGTGCCAGAAGCGACGCCGAAAGATCGTGCGCGCACCGGCACCATCGTCATTGTGCCCGGAGAAGGGTCATACCCGGCAGCACGGCGGTAAGCTACCCGTCGACAGATGGAACGATGCCGGCAGTGCAGAAAAATGCGGGCGCGGACTGGTGGACTCGACTATACTTTCCAGGAAGGACAGGGGCGACATAATCAATTGGACAACTCCGCTTCCGAAGAACGTTTCTGCCTGTCCTTGAATTGCGATTGTTCGAAACTTCCCCAAGGGCATCGCTGACGTTTGGAAGCCCGCAATGCGAACGGCAAGATAAAGCGTTGAGAGGAGAACCAGCATGGAATCGCGATTTGGCAGGAGAGCAATGGTCATCGCCATGATCGTGGGCCTGGTATTTTCCATTCTCTATGGGCTAAGCGGCACGCACAGGCGTTCCACGCCGGCGAATCCCACCACGGCGAACGATATCGCGAAATAGTCGGATGCCGTGCCATCTTGCCGGGGATGTGAACATCCAATCAAGGCCGGCAGGCAGCCCTCTTGTGCCGTTGCAAGATAAAGGCGCGGCAGGGAAAAGACACCCTTTTGGCACCCTCCCCTTCCCGCGCCCGATGGCATGAAGAGCCCGAGTACCCGGAGGCAGTTTGGCTGTCACACGATAGGCGACGGCGCTCTCGCGATTTTCGCTGCCTCGCGGAATGAAACCAGCTTCCGGCCGCTTTCGTCCCAAAGGACGAGCTTTACGCATTGCAGACTCTGACGCAATGTGATCCGGCCTATGCCACCAAGTTCCGGATGGTTTCGCAGGACTTCCGGCAGGCGGTAGTAAGGAATGCGACTGCAGAGATGATGCACATGATGAATACCGATATTTCCGGTCACCCAACGTAAAATAGGTGGCAAATCATAGTGGGAGGCACCGTGCAATGCGGCGTTCGGAAACTGCCATTCGGGCTTCGTCGACCAGTGCGTTTCCTCGAATTGATGCTGGACATAGAACAGCCAGATGCCAACGGCTCCAGCCAATAAAACGATAGGCAGATGAATCATGAAAAAGGTCGTGGCGCCAATTGCCCAGATAAGAAGTGACATGATCACGGCAACCGCCAGATTGGTCGACATCGCCGATGCCCATGGAAGCAAACCGTCCCGCATCATCCCGACCGGGAGACGTTGCTGGAAAAGAAAAAGCCATATTGGTCCAATCCCGAACATCACCAGCGGATGCCTATAGAGACGATAGCCAATTCGCCCCCATTTCGAGCGAGCATGGTATTCTCTCACGGTCAATGTCGTTATGTCGCCGAGGCCGCGCTCGCTCAAGTTTCCGGCAGAGGCATGATGAGCGGCATGTGTGCGGCGCCAATAATCATAGGGCGTCAACGTCAGGATACCAAGAACGCGTCCGGTCCAGTCGTCAAAACGCCGATGTGCAAAGAACGAACCATGGCCGCAATCGTGCTGAATCATAAACAGACGCAACAGAAATGCCGCGGCCGGAACAATAAGGACAAGTCCCCACCAGAACCCGTAATGCACGGCAACCCAGGTGAGTGTCCAGAACACAATAAAGGGAATGGCCGTGACCGCGAGTTCAAAAGCACTGCGGCCCGGACTGGGTGTGCGATATTTCGACAGAATTTTCAGCCATGCCGCCGCGTCTGGTTGGTTTGGAGATCTGGAAATGGTCATTGCGATCAACGGCGGTCGCCGGCTTTCTGTATGGCTGCGGCGCGATAGTAGTGCTCCGCATGTTGAAACATGTTTTCGGCCTCGATGCGATCGCCAGCCCGAGCACTTTCATGCGCCAATAGCTGAAAATGCTCGTACCTTCGTTTCAGGTTCATGAAGGCAGACTTTGATGTGGTGGTCTCGAGGGTGACCTTGTGGGTAGACATGTGTGGTCGTTGTGTTGAAACCAACGGACGATCCAAGCCTTTTCCGGCTTGCTCCTTAAACAATTATATGGGGATTTGCTGACGCGACTGAGGTTGCTTCTGCTATGGATATCGCCGTCTCAAGTGCGCCATCACGACATGGTTGTAGAGATATCATGCCAATGCGGCCGTTTCGTGTTGTACAGACACGATTCTACGATTGTTCAGCGGCATATAGATAGACGCACTTGGGTATCCATGCGAACTTTCTATGTTCCTAAATGGAATGCTCAGAGACGCCGCCCAGATAGCGACACCGGATTCCTCACCATCGGCGACACAAGAGTTTCGGTCGGTGCACCGCGCGCTATGGCATGCACCGACCAATATCTTCGCCCGCTCTTGCGTAGCGAGCGCCTGCTTGAACGTCAACGCTTCCTGAAGCCTCGGGCGCAGGTGGAGCCTCCCACCCGGCTCAGCTCGAGATCCTCCGCCGGACGGCAAAAGCAAAGGCAGCCGAATGAAGGGCTACTTCTTTTTGCCGGCAGCTAACGTGGCATTCCCTGCAAGCTTGACCTGCGATCCCTCCAACTGCGGCGCTGCCGCTGCGACCTTGTCCTTCTTGGGTTTTCGCACTTCGCGATTACTACGCATCTGGCCTTTTGCCATGGGTCTCTCCTCAATTTGTCTCGACGATGATTGTGGGTGCGACGTAGGCCCATTTCAGATGAGGCCTCAATCAGGTGTGTGAACGTTGAAATGAAGCCATTCAGAACATGTTCGCGGCAGCGGAAGCACCGACACCACGACTGATTTTTCGGCTACGAAGGCACCCGCATCCAGAGCGGATTTCCTACAGCGCATAAGGGAATAGAATTTCCGAGACATCCCATACCCTTTCATTGGGATCAGCCTCGCCAACTCAGAGACGACACATCACTAGCATAGCATTCACAACAATAGTCTGCGCCCCAATCGCCATATCCGCAAGCGTTATCACCTGTTTACAGAGGTCGCCTCTGAAGCTTTCTCGATGGAGGGTGTTTCTTCACCCGCTGGCACGGCTTGCGGTCACATCCTGTGAAGCGCTGTTGGCCTGCGGACCAGAAAATTGATGCCAAGGGCGCAGACCTGCTATTGAACGTGATCTATGGGGATCACCTCAAGTATCCATGCGATGGCCATGCTACATGAGAGCCGCTCTACGGCACGAACAAAGAAGACTGGCCGTCGCGCTTAGCACATAAGGCCGTGCCTCTATCCGTTCTCAATGCCGGGTCGGCCGGCATGGGGGTCGGTCGCGTTCAATCCGCAGGGCTTTCAATAGCCCGGACTTTTCAAGTCGTGCCGCGACATCACCAGTCCTGACAGTCCGAAACACTGTTTCGGTCTTCTCATTGATGGGGCATATGAACCGTTTCCGAGCCTTGCTCATGATAGCGCTCCCAAATGAAGCGCCGGAAGGCCAACTACGAGAACAGCTGCCGTCACCGCAAGCAAAACCGATGTCTCCACCAGAAGCAGCGCAAATCGCTGCCCCTTTAGAGAAATAAAATAATTTTTCATCTCCGTTCCTTTTTGTAATTATTTTCTAAGAACAGGCCATCATAGCACGTTTTTTGGTAATCACTTGCAAATTGTCAAATATTAGCAATTTATTTATTTTGAAGGTTTCTCCCTGCGCCGGAAATCAAAAATAAATTGGCTCGTCAGATGCAGGCTTGCTGTGCGCCGGCGCGGTCTCCTGCGTGGCATTTCTCATAATCCGCGGCTTCTGCGGGGCTATTGCCGGGTCGATCCCGACGGACGCATTACATCACCACAACCTTGGGAAACTCCTCGGCCAGATGCTCAAGAAAGGCACGAACGGAAGGCAACAAGCCCTGTCGGTAGGGGATTAGCGCAGTCAGCATCGAGTCTCCGGCCAGCCAATTTGGGAGAACGCGGCACAGTTGCCCTGATCTCACTTCATCACGGCAAATATAGCCCGGAAGTGCGACCACTCCGAGACCCGCAATCGCCGCCTGCTTGAGACCGACCATGTCATCGCTCAAAAGTCGCGGCGTAAGCGGCATGATCACCTCATCCTTGCCTTCGCTGGAATGACGCAGGCGCCAGGCCGGAGAAACGCCGGTACGCATCATGAAGAGTGACGGGTGCTTGGCGAGGTCCTGCGGTGTCCCAACGTTGCCGTTTGCTTCGAGGTAGTCGGTGCCGGCGAACAGATACCAGGGCGCAGGAGCCAGCGTTCGCTGCACCAAGGTCGAGTCCGGCAACGGCATGGAATGGGCACGGATCGCCACGTCGAAATTCTCGCCGACAATATCGACGGTCTGATCGGTCGCGTGACCGATGACATTCACCTTCGGAAATCGGACCAGGAAATCGGCAACCATGTCGCGCATTGCAAACTGGGTCGTCGCCAGACCCGCGGTGAAACGCACCGTGCCGGTCGGTTCGGTCAACCGGTGGCGGATCGCCGTTTCCGCCTGCTCCGCCTGTTGAAGCATCCCGACGGCGTGCCGGTAGAACTCATTGCCGGCATCGGTCATTCCAAAGCGCCGCGACGTGCGATTGAGCAATCGAACGCCGAGTTCCGCCTCAAGCTGCTGGATCCGATGGCTCAAGGTCGATTTCGGCATGCGAAGCGTTCGGCCAGCGGCTGTAAAGCCGCCTCGATCGACCACCTGCACGAAGTAGAAGAAGTCGTTGAGATCAAGCATCTGGTTTCCCCATCGTCCAGCCAGCTGGACATTAAGTCTAGAAAATACCGACTTCTTAGCCGAAGCGCCAAGCCCTAAATTCCATCCGTCGCCACTAGTTGCGACCCTGGATGCGCCAAAGGGGCGATCCGGGAACCATCCGGAGGCATCATGGAACGGCGTCAGTTCCTCCAAGTCGCGACAATCGGGGCAGCAACGGCCATTCGAGGTTCCCTCCCTTCGCCTGCCGCCACGCTTCATCCACGCCGATCACAGGAGAATGAAATGAGCGAGCAAACTCATCTTTATGAACCATTGACATCCGACAATGCCGCGTTGGTTCTTGTCGACCACCAGATCGGCCTGATGACCGGTGTGCGCGACTATTCGACGGGCGAACTGAAGCACAATGTCGTTGCTCTCGCAAAGGCGGCCAAGGCACTCAAGCTTCCGATCGTCGTGACGACAACAGCCCGCGACAGCATGTGGGGTCCAACTTTTCCGGAATTGGTCGAGGCGTTACCGGGTATCGCCATCATCGACCGTTCATCAGTCAATGCCTTCGACGATCCGGCGGTGGCAGCGGCCATCGAAGCGACGGGCCGCAAGAAGCTGATCTTTGCCGGGATCTCGCTCGAAGTGTGTGCCGCATTCCCAGCCATGACGGCGATCGGCAAAGGTTATGACGCCTACGTGGCTGTTGATGCATCGGGGACGTTCAGCGAGACAAAGCATGAGGCCGGCCTCCTTCGCATGTTGCAGGCCGGCGTCATCCTCTCCGACTACGCAACCTTGATGGTCGAGATCCTGAAGGATAACGGGCGGCCCGAGGCCGGAGCCGTCTACGAGGCCCTGGACATGCCTTGGGCGAAGCTCGTCGGCCAGATCGCGCAGGCCCGTTCCAAGTAACGGGACGCAACACATCATCGCCGATCAGGCGCCGGTCGACATCTGTTGACCTGCCGACGATCCGACTGGTGAAGTCCGGCGAATGAAAAGTTTGCCACGTGAGCGACGGACGTGACCATCCACATCCGTCGCCGCCCGTACATTCCAGCCCATGTGATGATGGTGGACACGATCGGGGCCTCAAGAAACATTGCCAAAGCAAGCTCGTTCCTCAAACCGCGAACACACCAGCCGCTGACCCATAGCACTATACGCGAACATGCATGGTGAATCGCAGCATCCTCCCGCTGTGCCGGTCAACTGGAGGGAAATGAAGCCGCATGCCTGTCAACCTCGATATGGTCGACATTGCAACCGTTCCCATCAACCTCTACCGAAAGACGAGCCCCACTCTCCGGTTCGAGCCACTCGTATAGTCCCAACTCACTTCTGCCGATACCAACAACTATGGCTCGCGGCCTGAAGGCGCCGATCCGGTATTTCCGATCCGGAAGGAACTTGCGGGAATGGACTGAAGGCTGAATCTAACGCGCATTACGTTCAACAGTAGCCTATTGCCACAGGCGATGGTTGACATATTTATCCTCTGAGGCCGGGGGGCCGAGGAATGCATAGGATAATGGCGCAAACATCTTCCAGCTCTGTCTACGATTTTTCAACAGGCGATCTTCCCGAAAATGACCGGCTCCGCTTCTGGGTCAAAGACAATCATTGCGACTGTCGCGTGTGGAATCCCGAACTCGTATCATTCGATGTGGAAGCGATCGGAGCGGAGCTTGGTCCGCTCATCCTGTCGGGTCGAGAATGGCCCGGCGGCGTACAGGCACCAGGTTGCGAAGCTCCGACAACGAACCGGCATATCCGAGCCGATAGTCATGATTTTTTCCGGTTCACGCTGGTTCTCGACGGGCGTTACCTTTTCCGATCGACAGAGCCGGTATCGGTCAAATCAGCGGGCGACCTGTTCCTCCTGGATGGAGCTCAGGTCAATGACTGTATCGTCGAGGGCAACAATGTCATTTCGCTCGCCGTTCCGAGAGATTTGCTGCCCAGCCAGACAGCGCTCCTGCACGGGCATACACTGACAGCCGGCGTTGCCGGTCTCCTGACTGATCACCTCATCTCACTGTTTCGCAATCTCCCCATGCTTAAGGAACAGGAGATCCCCTATGTGGTGCAATCCACGTTGCAACTGCTAACGGCCGTTGTTTCCTCCGCATCCGATGCGATGCAGGAGACGGCAGGCCCCATGCGCGAGCTTTTGCTTGGTCGCGTCCTGCGATATCTCGACACGCATCTACTCGAGGCGGATCTGACGCCCGACAGGATTTGCCGTGATGTCGGAGTTTCGCGCGCCAAGCTCTATCAACTGTTCGAGGGCAATGGCGGTGTCATGCGGCAGATACAGCGCAAACGCCTGCACCGAGCTTACCAATTGCTGGCGGACCCGAAGAGGCCACGGCCCCACATAGCGGAACTTGCCTGGCGCCATGGATTCTCGAATGAAAAGTATTTCTATCGCCTGTTCAAGACAGAGTTCGGGCACACACCGGGCGAGACGCTGAAAAACATGCTTCAACCGCCTTCGGGTGTCACGCCGGCTTTTGCTCAACTGCGCGAGGATGGCATCGACCGCCGCTCGGGTTGAACCTTGCCATTCGACATGTCGGACCGCTAAATTGCCAGCGTATTGCGTCGCCGACCCTGCTCCTCAAGGTTCCCAGCCACTGGCCGGATCATGAATTCTCAACACTCGCGAGTCCAATCCCTTCATGTTTGCCTCGATCTGCCCCTTCCCAAGATCAACCGGCCGCATTTTGCTGGCGTTCGCCTCGATCCTTGCCGCCAGTTCAACCGCATGGCCTGCCGGCGCGACATCGGATATTGCACTTAAATCCGACGTGTCCGGACTGAAGATCGCCCGGCTCCAGACGCTGCCGAAGGCGCCGCAACCTGTATCTGAGGCACCATGCGGCGTGGTGCCGCAACCGAAAGGCGAAGGCGGCAAGATCGCCGCTGCTCTTGGCTGGGGCGTGACCGGTGAGGCGAGATTGGGGCCCTATGAGGCCGTCAGCTTTGCCGGAGAATTTGAGCAGGCAACTGGCTCGTCCTGCGATATCAGCCAAGGGAATGTGGCGCTCTTTGATGGTTCGAAGTTGCTGGCTCTCATCTACGCCGACAAGAACAGCAAGCTGTCGATCGGCACGATCGTCGCGATCAAGGATCATCTGCGCATTCTTGACGGCGACCTCGTTCAGATGCCGGTGGGTGAAATCTGGCTCGGCGTGGGTCGAAATGTTGACGTAAAGCCGCTTGCCGGCGAGGAACAGGTTTGTGACGGCAAGGCGGTCGTACCGAACCTCTACGGCAAACCCATCACCGAAGCACGCCAAGCGGTCATTGCCAAGGGATGGGAGCCGTTTCAGAGCCCGGCGCCATCATATCCGGACCCCTTCGGCGACAGCATCCGCAAGATGGGCATCGTGGAAACGACCGATTGCTCCGGAACGGGTTTCGCCTATTGCAGCTATTATTACCACAAGGGCGACATGGAACTCGGCGTCACTAGCTTTGGAGACGGAACGCCGACAGTGTCGGGTTATGATGCCGTCTGCGAGCGGTCGAAATGGCATAAGTCCGAATAGGGCCAACCGCTCGCTTAAACCTTCATCCATCGGAGAACCACCGGCTGCAGCATCTCACTTGCGGTGAGAGCGCAACAGGCGGAGAGGTCATGGACATTTTCACTTGGCGAATGGGTTCGACTTCCTGTCCCATTCGAGTGGATTACCGCTTGCTGCCGGCTGCTGGGTCGTCGTTGTTTGCTGGTTTGCACCGGCATCGTCCGACTTCGGCTGGAATCTGGGCGAAAAGTGCGGAAGGATCAGCCGCGCCCAGGAACGATTGATCTTCGAGGCTTCATCGGGGCAGCGCGCAGCCCGTTCCTTAGGCAGCATGCCGTTTTCGACGATCGAGCCGTTGCTTTCCGGATCGAGGCCATAGACCATGCAGAGCAGATTGAAATAGCGCTGTGCATCTAGCGAATGTTCGTCGGCAAACGACGCCACGTCCGGTGAGCCCGAGGATTGGCTGTTGATCTTGAACCAGATGGACGCCAGTTGAAGAACGCGCGTAATATCGTTTTTGTTCTCCCTGTCGTCGACATGGGACAACAGCAATACGGCGGCGAGTTGGTCGACGGAATCCTCTTCACGGCCGACTGCGGGCAGATCGAGCAAATCGATCAGGGCATGTCCGGATTCGTGGAGCAGGATGAAGCGCAGATTATCCTGAACGAATTCGATCGTCAGCGCCTTGGGGTCCGACGCGCCTTTCGAAAGTGCCTGACCCATTTGCAACAGGCTGTCGATCATCTCGTAACAGAGAAAGACCGCGCCGTTCTTTTTGTCGTAGAATGCATTGATCGTGTTGCATTGCCTCGTGACGTAATGGAGCGGGCGGGGTGTGACGAAAAGGCCGTCCAGACCATCGATCTCGGGAATATTTAGAAAGAGATGTGTGTCGACGGCCCATTGGTAGGCGTAATTGAACTTGGGGTCTTCGGGCGGAAAATAATGATAGACGAAACGCAGCCCCTTGCCGTCCGAAGTCACAAGTGAACCGTCTGTGGGTGGCGGAAGCGCGCCTTCCTTCTGTTCCGTAACCCCGTCCTTGTCGCCACCGGCCTGCGCTGTTTCGGCGCCGGTCGAACCATCGTTTTGCCGGGGTTGAGCCTGAGTATCGGCAGGGCCCTTTCCATTTGCGGAAGCGCCCTGACTGCCGGCACCCGCCGCATCGGCAAGCTTCATCAATGTCGGATAGCTCGGATCGCCATCGGACGGATTTTCCCCGAAAGGATAGAAACCGTTGGAGATCAATACCGAGATGTTTTCGATGAGCTTGCTGTTCTTGTCGCCATTCCAGCTGAGATCATAGCCGCGGATCTCATTGCCTCTCCGCTCAAAACGCGAATAGAATTTACGGTCTCCAGCGGTGCCGGAGACGATGAACCAGTTCGGGCGCTTGAGCTGGTAGGTGATGGTGCTGCCCTGCTCATTCAAAAGATTCTGAAAGAGCTTTTCGAGCTCCGCGGAGCCGCTATTGGCAAAGCGCGCCGTCTTCAGCGAAATCACTCCGTCCTCGGTCTGCAGATTTTCGCCGCCAAGCGTGTTTTCTTTTCGCTGCGTCAGCAGGCCGGCAGGATAGGAGATCGTCATTCCCGCAAGCGAGTTGTCGAGCGAGCGCCATTGCAACTGCTTGCGCACATCGAGCGCAGCGCTCCCCAATTCCAACGCATCCTGGGCCGAAAGTTTGCCGGTGGCGAGCCGATTATGGTCGCGCTGGTAGCTGGCGATGGCGTTTCGGCCGCTCGGACCGAAGTTGCCGTCGGCAAAGCCATTATAATAGCCAAGCAGGATAAGTCCCTCCTGCGTGAGCCGCCGCTCCCAGATGTTGAGACTTCCCTCGATGGAATCCGAGTTGGCGGCACCGGCCCCGCTCGAACTTTGTGCCATCGCCGGCTGAACCCAGACCGGCGCGGCAATAGGGAGCAGGAGAGCCAGCGCCAGAAATAGTTTGCTGGAATAGGGCCTGAAAGTGAAGTTCATAGGGGCTCCGGTAGTGGCAAGCGATCGAGTTCGGGGGATCCTGCGATCGACAACGGGCTATTGAACCGATGTTGTGCGCAGAAGCAGGACGTCGATATCGCGATCGGGCGTGTAGTTCTTGATATTCATTTCGAACTGCGTCGGGCTGATTTTCTTCACACCGTTGCCGCAGAAGGAAACCAAGGTCTTCGGATCAGCCTTGTCGACAATCAGCTTGTAGCTGCCGATCGGTCCCGCCCAGTTGCCGCCGGACATAATGACGTAGGACAAATATTGCTCGAAGGATTGCAATGTCCTTGCATTGTCATCGCCTGCTTTCTTGTAGAGCGCGCGTGCGGCTTTAAGAAAGCTTGCGTCAGTGCAGAATTTTTCCTGATAGGCTTTCAGGCTGTCCGGATCGATGTTGGGAGAACCGATCGACAGGCTGGACAAGCCGCCGACGACGGGCACGTAGCTTTGCTCGACCGTGATCTCCTTGCCGGCAGGAAAGGTCTGATCTCGCCAATATTTGGAGCGCAAGGTCCATAGCGGATAGAGTGTCGCCGGCTGGCCCGCATAGTCGCTTTCCTCGCCGGGGTCGACGATGTTGCCATCTGCCAGACCTTTGCGCTCGCCGTTCGTCAATCTGCCGATCGCGGCCTGCGTGGCATCGACGGTCGGAACCAGAGGAATGTGAAGCGCCCTCAGCTTTTCGGTGACCTCGACGTCCGGTTTGCCGTCCTCGGTTATGAAGGCGCGCTGTTCGAGTTGCGACGCGATGGGCTTTCCGTCGACGGTGGTCTGGAACTTCATGAAGTTGTCGCTTGCCGGATCGGGAACGACAGTGGTGGAATTCGAACCTCCACCGGGGAAGTCCGGCATCGGAAAAGCGATGGTCGTCGCGTAGTCGGCGTTCGTCAGATTGCGGAAGCGATAGAAAATGCGCACAGCGGTGGGCGACAGGTACAAGTCCTCCGAGACAAGGGCGATCTTGTCTGTCTTCTGAAGGACGAGCCCCCCGGTCCCGAGTGTGGCCGAGCTGTCATCGGCAAGGGCGGGCGTCGATAAAACCAATAGGCCGATACAGGTCAGCAACTGAATACGCATCATAAATTCTTTCTCGAAAAGGCAGGAGAGCAGGCCACGTCGTTCAATCATGGTTGAAGTCCGTCAAGTCACCGGATGTGCAGGCTCATACCCCCCATTTCATCTCCGCCATAGACGTGCGTCCGAAGGCGTCCACGGCGATGAGGCCACTCAATGCCGGTTCCTCAGGAAGCCAGGTCGAAGCTGGATCCTTCGGCAACCCTAGGGCCGCACCGAAGCCTCCCGGCACGGTGCTTGCTATGCCGAAGGCTCAAGCCGATGACGCTTATCAGACTCCTTGCGAGCCGCCGATATCGTTGTGTCCGTCAAAAGTGCACATGCGTCTATATTCACCAAAGCGTGTGGAAGGTTCTGGTCAGCAATCCCTGACTGGCCTAGAGCTTCCACTGGAACTGCCATTGCATGAGGTCGTCTTCACGCTGGCTCGCCGTATGGGAGCATTTCTCAAGGTTGTGAAATTCGACTTCTGCGGGTGAGCGGAAAGAGACCCGCCGCCCGGTCGGGGAACTGCCGGCTTCGAAAGCCGGTCTATTGGAAGGAACATAGCATGCGTTTCTGGTTTGGCGCTCTTCGCTGCCTCACGCTTACGAGTCTGGCGGTGTCCATTCCCATTCTCGTTAACGCCGCCGAAGCGAAAAAGGATTGCTTCGGCTTCGATGCTATGGGTGACGATCCGCTGGCCGCACGCCTCTATGAAGTCCTGCCGGGCGACAAGGTCGAATTTCAATGCCCGGAGCGCTCCGTGTTCTGCAAGAAGGGCGCCTTTCTGCTGGCAGGCGATCAAGTGATCGTTAGCAGGGTCGATGGCGAGAGAGCATGTGCAGAATATCATAGCCCGGCAAAGAGCCCCGACGATGACGAAACCGCGGGCTGGCTGCCGCTCAATCGATTGGCTGCGAAATCGCTTGCCCCTGACTGGGTCGGACGCTGGGGTGATAGCGAAACGACGATCACCGCAAAGCCTCGGAATGGCAAGATCCGCATCGATGCGAAGGCCGACCTCCAGTTCGGCAATGGCAGCGAAGGCGGTCAGTTTGCCGCCCTCATCGACGGTGCACAGCCTCATGCCCAGTTCGGCTACGAGGCCGACGATGAGAAGAAGATTGAAAAGCTGCTTCCCTATCAGGACAAATCGGTGCCGGGCCTATGCCAGGTAAAGATGAGCCAGCTCGGACGGTATCTCGTCGTTCGCGACAACCGCATGTGCGGTGGGATCAATGTCAGCTTTTCCCGTGTCTATCGGCGGGTGGATGAAAAGGCGCCCGCCAATCAGACGCAGGCAAAGGCTTCGAAGCCATCTGCAAGCGGAACGCGACCGGATCCCAATGGGATCCGCCCCTCCTATCGGACCTGCGCGGATCAGTCCGATGGCGTTACCGTCGCCATGCGGAATTGCGCAGACGCCGAATATAAATACCAGGATGACCGCCTGAATGCGGCCTACCAAAAGCTCCGCGCCAAGCTGGGCAAAGCAGCTGCGGTGCAATTGCGGGATGAGCAACGAGCCTGGATCGGCCAACGTGACAAAGAGTGTGAAGTTGACAAAACCGGTGGCACGGCTGAATTGATCATCTCCGATGATTGCGCGGTCCAGGCGACTGCAAAGCGAGCTTCGGAACTGGAAACCCGGCTTTTCCGATAGGCAGCCTGCCGTCTCCACCGTCAATCCACCGCCTGCTCTTGGTGGCGGATCGCGTCGACGAAGCCCGCCGATCGTGCCCTATTGCTGGAGATCGGCAGACGATCATTGATCGGCCGGCTCCAGAGCCTGCGCCCAGTTTTTCCGCATATCCGACAAACGGGTCGTATAGGCAGATTTCAGGCAGGCGGTATCCTTGCATTTGTCGCGCACGGTCATTCGCCAGGCGGTTTGCTCCTTGCCGACGGGATCAATGACTTTTCCGGTCTCCCCATCATGCCCGGCTGTTTCACCCTGGATCTTGTCAAAGAGCACGTTCATCTGCTCGTCCAGCTTGGAAAGGCCGGGATCCGCACAGATCAGCTTCTCGACATGGCTCTTGGCGTATTTGCAATCAAAGCCGGCACCCATGGCGATCGTTGGCATCAGCAGGCCGGTTGTCAGCACGACGCCAACGCCAAACCCAGCCGCGCGCGCGTAACCGACACCGGTCGTGAATAAGGATGATCTATAAATATTCATATGATCGTCACCCAGTAAGGTTTCTCATTGCGCAAATGGATAGGCGGCGCCGGTGAAGCTGCGATCAAACCAGCTCGCATCGCCCGCCTCAAGGGCCCAATTGCCTTCGATGTCGAATTCGGGAAGTCCGGTTGCCGATTTCCACTGAGAACTGATCCGACTTTGGAGCGCACCCCAAAGGCTTGGTGTCGCGCGAGAGGCGCATCCGGCTAATTTGCCGACACAGCAAGGAGGCAAAGACATCGATGTAGGCACCTGTTGGAAAATGTCGGTTTTCGCGCCCCACCGCCACAATTACGCCCCCGTTTCCGGAATTGTCGGTTATTCGCATACCCCGCCTGCGCGGGGCGCAATCCCGTGCGTTCTTCGGGAAATATGGTTTGTGAGATGAAGACTATACGATTGGTCCTTTTCCCTGCTCTGGCAGTGCTTTTGACAAGCGTCTCCGCGCATGCCCAGGAATGGGGATATCTGCCTGACTATGGCGACGATCCGGATGGTGGCTATGTCATTCGACGCGATTGGCGCGAACCGCCACCACGTTATCGCGATGATCGGCGCTATCGTGACGACTACTCCTATCGCGATCGCGGCTATGATTATTATGACGACGAAGACGAGGACTTCCCGTTGGATCGCCGTCCGCAGCGACAGGCCTCGATCGACCCGCGTGCCGCCTCGCCGCAGTTCAGCCCTGGCATCAAGGATGACAGACAGGCAAGCCTGGCGCGATCACCAATTCCCCGCAGCGTCGTCGCCTTCTCCGGCTACGACCCCGGCACGATCGTCATCTCCACCAAGGAAAGACGCCTCTATCTCGTGCTCAACGATGGAACGGCGCTCAAATACGGCATCGGCGTCGGCAAGCAGGGTTTCTCATGGAAGGGAACGCAAACGATCAGCCGCAAGGCAGAGTGGCCGAGTTGGACGCCGCCCAAGGAGATGATCGCCCGCCGTCCGGAATTGCCTGACCGCATGGAGGGTGGCCTCAACAATCCGCTGGGCGCACGCGCGCTCTATCTTGGCTCCACTCTCTACCGAATCCACGGCACCAACGAACCGAACTCGATCGGCAAGGCGGTATCCTCCGGCTGCATCCGCATGGCAAATCCGGATGTGATGGATCTCTATGGCCGCGTCGGCGTCGGGACGAAGGTCGTCGTGCTCTGATTGCAATTCCCCGTTGCCGGAGGCTGGAACACTCTAGCAAGGCTGGAAACGGAAACGACGGCAGGCGCTGAGACCTCCTGCCGTTCACCTCCAACCGGCAGATTTCGTCTGCTTCGGCGCAATCAAGCGACCCGCGACGATCACTTGGAGAGCCTCACTTGGAGAATGTCGTTTGCTTCGCCCAGGTGGGATCGCCGGAAGGGTCGGTCGGCCAGAACTGAATATCTGCAAAATCAATCGATTGCACGACATCCGGCAAAGCGTCCCTATAGATCCCGAAACGCGGTTGAGTGTCGATGAACGGGCGACCGTTCTGATCCCGCATGCCGTGATCGACATAGCCGAGACGCCCCGTGTAGGCGATATCGCAGGCACGGCCGTTGAGGTAGACCTGCAAGGCGCTTTCTCCCTCCTGCAGGCTGGGCTTCAGCATCACGTTCACATCGTTCCAGTCACCCACATTCAGATGCCAGGGACCGCAAACGGTCTTCGAGCGTCCGGCGTTACAGTCCGCTGTTCCCCTCACCTTGGCAACGAAGTCTGCCCCCGTGGCGGACGGTATAGCTTCAATTTTAAAGAGCGGGTTGGCTGACTGACACGATCCCAGCGGCTTCGTTTCTTCCGTCGGAATGTTCTGCTTCACCTGGTGGATGACCGTGCGATTGCCGATCCCCTGCCAGGGGGCTTCCAGCCGGAAGGCGAAATGATACCAGATCGGCCTGTCGAATTTGACGATCTCCCTCTTGACCTGGATTTCCACACGTTCGATCGGCGCATCGCCCACGCTCTGGTCTGAAGCATCTCCGGGATGCACTGTAATACGCAGGATCGGCCGGGAAGGCGATGACAGATCGCAGGCGATACGCGTTCCCCATAGAGCAGGATCCAGCCTGCTGCTGATCTTCCAGAGTTTTGACGGATGTTCGCTGCTGGCGGTGCATAGATCGGCAAAGCTGCCGGGCAATGCGGGTGCGGCATTTTGTGCTGCCGCGGATGATCCGTTCAAGAGACCAAGGCATGACAGAAGGAAGGCAAGCTGCAGAGTTCTCGGGATCGTCATCGTCAGTCTTTCCTGGAAGAGAGCGAAGGGTCTGAGAAGCGGTGGTCCAGCCAGCTTTCCCGACCGAGAATATGGTCGCAAAGCCTCAAACGCAGCTCTAGCGGCGAACGAATGCTAGTCAAGGATGTTTCAATTGCCCGCGGCATCAAGATCTCTATCGACCATGATGGATTTAGCCTATGCAGTTGACGCGCACCCTGTTTTGGCGACGCAATGCCCATCGTTGCCCCCGGGCGACCGAGGCAGCCACTCGGCAAGGAGCAGACATGTCGGCAAGATCGCGAAATCGCCACTGAGCGTGATCGCAATCGAAGCTGAGTTTGTTCTTGCACTGTCCGTCGGATGGTCGCAAAAGATCTTGCAATGTCCGTGGGCGTCTGCGCATGAGCGACATCGAGCCTGGTTGAATTCTAGAAGCGAAAGCAATTCCATGACCCGACAACTTTCCCTTCCGCGCGATCGGATTTCCGTCCTTCTGCTTGAGGGCATCAGCCAGACTGCGGTGGACTATTTCTCATCGTCCGGCTACGCCAACGTCACGCATCTGCCGAAGGCTCTGGACGACAAGGATCTCAAGGAACGCATTGCCGATGCGCACATTATCGGCATTCGCTCGCGTACTGAGCTGACCGAAGAGATTTTCAGCGCTGCCCGCAAGCTCATGGCAGTGGGCTGCTTTTCCGTTGGAACCAATCAGGTCGATCTGGATGCGGCGCGGCGCCGCGGGATTCCGGTATTCAACGCCCCCTATTCGAACACGCGCTCCGTTGCCGAGCTTGTGATTGGTGAGATCATCATGCTGACGAGGCGGATCTTGCCGCGTTCGGCGTCTGCACATCTGGGCGGATGGGACAAATCCGCCGTGGGCAGTCGTGAAGTGCGCGGCAAAACGCTTGGTATTGTCGGCTACGGCAATATCGGCTCGCAACTCAGCGTGCTCGCGGAAAGCATGGGAATGATCGTCCGTTATTTCGATCCCTCGGACAAGCTTCGCCACGGCAATTCGGAATCGATGGCGACGCTCGGAGAGCTGCTGGAGATCTCCGACTTCGTGACCATGCATGTTCCCGAAACCAGCGCGACGCAAAACATGATCACCGAAGCTGAGCTGCGCCGGATGAAGAAGGGCGCTCTCTTCATCAACAATTCCCGCGGAACCGTCGTGGATCTGGAAGCGCTTGCGAAGGTTTTGAAGGATGGCCATCTCGCAGGAGCGGCCGTGGACGTGTTCCCGAAGGAGCCGGCATCGAATAGCGAGCGTTTCGAGACATCGCTGCAGGGCTTGGACAATGTCATTCTCACCCCGCATATTGGCGGATCGACCGAGGAAGCGCAGGAGCGTATCGGAAGGGAAGTCGCCAGAAAGCTCGTGGAATATTCCGACGTCGGCTCGACACTCGGCGCGGTCAACTTTCCTCAGGTTCAGCTGCCGCCGCGGCCGAATGGCACTCGCTTCATCCACGTCCACGAAAACCGCCCCGGCATCCTCATCAATCTCAACGAGATCTTTTCATCCCGCTCGCTGAATATCGTCGGCGAGTTCCTGCAGACCTATGGCGATACGGGCTATGTGGTCATCGAAGCCGAAGGTGCCGGCCAGATTGCAGATGAAATACTCGATGCGCTTCGCCAGATCCCGGGAACGATACGGGCGCGATTGCTGTACTGACGCGAGCGGGAAATCAGCTTTCCGGAAGGTCATCGGTTGCGCGCTGTACGAGTGCTGCGCGCAACTTACAAGCTTGCAGGGCAAGACAACTCAGGAAAAACGCAACGGGTTCAGTCCCAGACAAGGCGGATGTCAAACCCAAGCCTATCCGCCCGAACGAACGCCGATGGTGAAATAGATCGGGAGCGGAGAAGGCATTGTAGGCCAATCGGGTCCAGACAGGACCGATCTGCAACTCTATCGCTCACCAACTGAAACGGGGACCGAAAGAGCCATAATAGCCCGGCGTCGATCCGCTTGGCGCTAGATCATTATCGCGCTGAACTCTCTCTGCCCATCGCCGACGCTCGGCCGCTTTTTCTTTGGCACTGGCGGGATCTGTCGATTTGCTCGCGGTTAACGCACTTGATTGACCACTCGTTCCGCCAGCCGTCGAGCAGGAAACAAGCAAAACCGCGGGACAAGCGAGCAGAATGCCCAGGACAACTGCCCTCGTGGCGCTCCCATGAAGAATCTGACCCATAGTCCATCCTCTGCATCGAAAAACAAGAATGCCCCATCAGAGCCTGGGGGCGAACATCCAATACGGCGGCCAGCAACAGACAGCCCTCATTATGGTTGTCCGGCCTTGCGACCGTGAGGCGAGAGACGTCTCAATACTGGATTTCGCCTCGTCGGGACAAGTGGTGCCCTTGAAACAAGCAAGTCGCGGAAATCCACAATTATCAAGGCGAACTCCAGCCAGGAGCATAAATGCCGTCAGGTCGCGTTGACAATATAGGTGACGGTTCGATTGTAGTGTTCACGCAGCAGGTCGACAGCCTTATCCGCCTGCCGCGCCAGGGCGGCCTCCATGATGCCACTATGCTCCGCAGACAGATCACGCGCCGAGCGCGAATGGTCCACATTTCTGAAGCTCGGCAGACGGTAGCGCTGCGTTTCGGCATAGAGTTGCGCAAACAAAGCAAGCAGGCGCGGCGAGCCGCAAGCCGACAGTAGTGCTCGATGGAACTCATGATGGCGAAGCTCAAATTGCATCAGCGCATCGCCGTCAGCCGTCCCACCAGCATCCTTCATCCGACCCGATTGCAGGTCGAGCTTATGAAACGCCGCCACGACCTCCGTCTCCCAATCGTCGCCGCCAAGCTCTACCGATTGGCGCAACGCCTGACTTTCGACCAGGATTCGAACATTCATTACATCCTGCATTTCCGAGGGCGAGACCGGTGCAACGGTAAACCCGCGCGGCGGGTCGTTGACCACCAGCCTCTCCGCATGAAGCCTGTTCAACGCTTCGCGCAACGGAGAAAAACTCAGGCCATACTGTGTTTTCAGAAACTCCAGCCGAAGCGGCTGGCCGGGAATGAGCCGCCCGTGCAATATGTCGTTGCGTAGATTGAAATAGGCAGATTCAGCTAGGGTCATCGCGGTACGGAACAGTCCTTACTCTTTCAAATTCAGGCGGGCGATTGCTTCGCGCGGTCGGCCTTGCTTTCTATATACTCCTTCCACGTCGGCCTATCGATCTGGAAATAGTCTCCCGAGCGCAGATAACCACCGCTTCCATGCGTGCGAGCGACCAGCCCGAGCCGCGGCGTATCGACATAGCAGCGCTCGGCGTCAAGCACGAACTCGTCACGGATATGTACCATGTTCACCTGTCCGATCACGATGGTCTGGAGCGGGCCGGTCACGACCGAGCTTAGCATGCGACATTCCATCGAGACTGGCGCGGTCGATATGCGCGGGGGTGCCACGGTCTCGGACGGCGCCACGGAAAGTCCCGCCAATTCGATTTCGTCGATGTCTGCGGGAGCGTCGATGCAGGTGAGGTTCATGGCTTGCGCGTTCGGCTCATCGACCAGATTGATGACGAATTCGCCGGTGGCCAGAATGTTCGCAGCCGTATCCTTCAGGCGACCGGCCTGCGGCATCAATCCGATGGCGACGGTCGGGGGCGAATTGCCCATCATGTTGAAAAAGCTGAAAGGCGCCGCGTTTCGAACGCCGTCCGCGGAGATACTGGTAATCCAAGCGATCGGGCGCGGGACGATCGACGAAGCGAGGATCTTGTAGCGCTCCTGTCCGTTAAGCTTGTTCATATCGAAACGCATGGTCTTAACCCTTTTCGAACCGTGATAGCGGCCTGACCGTATTCTTCGGTCTGTCGTCGACGGTCAGCTCGAATATGTCGGGGCGACCGTAATGGCCGACGACGTCGAAATCGAACTTGCCGCGCAGCACTTCGTCGGGATCGATCTGCGCATATAGGATGGCTTCGCCTCCGAAGTGCGGACCGGCAAGGACACGACCCAGCGGGTCTATGATTGCGCTGCCGCCGCGCATCATGACTGTTTCAGGCGCGTTGCCGAGCGAGGATTCGTGGTCGGCTGGATAGGCGTCACGCGTGATGTATTGGCAGGCGGTCAACACATAGCAACGCCCTTCCAGTGCGATATGCCGCATCGACGGAACCCAGCTGTCCCGATCGTCGGCCGTCGGCGCGCAATAGATGCTGATTCCCTGCGAATACATATGCATCCGCAGCATCGGCATATAGTTTTCCCAGCAGATGACAGCGCCTACCCTGCCGAGCGGCGTATCGAAGACGGGCATCGTCGAACCATCGCCAAAACCCCAAACCAACCGCTCGCCCGCCGTTGGCATCAGCTTGCGATGTTTGCCAATGAGGCCCCGCTCGCCATCAAAGAACAGCGCCGTGCAATATAAAGTGCCCCCATCGCGCTCGATACATCCAATCACAACGAAAGCGCCGGTCTTCGCCGTCGCGTCGCATATTGTTTCGACCTCCGGCCCCTCAAGGTCGATCGCTGCCTTGTGATAGAGCATGTAGGCTTCGCGCCCTTCGGACTTGCGCACGCCAACCGGACAGCCGAACGAGGCACCCTTCGGATAGCCGCCAAGGAAGGCTTCAGGGAAGACGATCAGCCGCGCACCTTCCCCGGCAGCCTCATGAATGATTCCGGCCGCCTTTTGCGCAGCGGCAACCGGATCGTCGGGAACGGACCCAAACTGGGCAACGGCGGCCTTCCATGATGTCGTCATCAGCGGCTCCACATACCGGTGCGGGTGGCGGCGTCCAGAACCGCGCCGATGAGCTTCCCATCCGCCTCCTGCAGGGTCAGCGGCAGGTTGAAATGATTAAGGTCAGGCATATCGACCACCGTGACCGAATGTCCTGCCTGCTGCCATGCTTCGGCATAGGCAGCTGTCTGTCTGCGAAACTCCGGCGTTTCCAGGCCGCCGACGGAAGCAATGAGATGCGCGGAGGAGGTCTTCGGCATCAGGAATATCGGGCTATTGCGGGCGACCATTGCTTCGTCGAAATTCATCCATCCGTTGATATGCGTGTGCGGCAAAGGCGTAAGGTCGTGCAAGCCGGACAGATCGAGCGCGACACCGACGATATCGTCGGGCACGTCGTAGACCCGCTGCCAGTCATCCGACAGTAGCATGGCCGTCAGATGGCCACCCGCCGACGTCCCGCCAACCACGAAGGGCCCCGCCCCGATGTTGAACCGGTCCCGTTGGCGATGCAGGAATGAGATCGCGGTGCGGATCTGCCGGACGATCTCATCGAGGGTGACGGCGGGCGCGAGCGTATAGTCGATCACGGCGACATTAAAGCCATGCGCATGCAAGCCGGGAACCGCAAAGGCATTGTCTGCAGCATTGCCGCCACGCCAATAACCGCCATGAATCCAGACAAACAGCGGCGCGTCCTTACCGGCCGGGTAGAGATCAAGCGTCTCACCGCTATCTTCGTCGTAGACGATCCCGGCCTGGTGCTTGAAATCCCGCTTCACCGCCTTGCTGACGTCTACAAGCCTTGCATATTCGTCGTCGAAGGAGGCAACGCTTGCGCGCGCATTGTATTGGATATCCAAAGCTGCGGCGTCATAGCCCTGATAGAAGAATTCAGCCATCGTCAAATCCCTAGATAGCGGTGTGACAGGTCCTGGTCGGCCGCGAGCTCGGCAGGACTTCCCGTCCACACCACGCGCCCTTTGTCGACGATATTGTGGCGATCCACCAGAGTGGCCATCTCGGACAGGTTCTTGTCGATGACCAGAACGGTCTGGCCGATATTTTTAAGCTCATGCAGGCAACGCCAGATTTCGGAACGAATGACCGGCGCGAGCCCCTCCGTCGCCTCATCAAGAATGAGCAGCTTTGGATTGGTGAGCAGAGCCCGACCGATTGCAAGCATCTGCTGCTCTCCGCCCGAGAGAGTTCGAGCCAGTTGCCGCTTGCGCTCCTCCAGCCGCGGAAAAAGCTGGACGACGCGTTGCAGCGTCCATGCCCCGGGACGTGAGGTCGCGACGAGATTTTCCTCGACGCTCAGGGATGGAAAGACGCGACGCCCCTCCGGCACCAGTCCGATGCCAAGCCGCGCAATGGCGTTTGGCGGCAGGCGATTGACGATCGTATCTGCAAAGCTGATGGTTCCGGCCGTCGGCTTGATCATGCCCATGATCGACTTGACGGTGGTCGATTTGCCCATACCGTTGCGGCCTATCAGCGAGATGACCTCTCCCGCCTTGGCCTCTATGGACATGCCGAACAAGACGCGTGCCTGACCGTATCCTGCCTCAAGTTTGTCGAGCGTCAGCATCAGGCTTCCTCCCCCAGATATGCGGCCCGGACTTCCGGATGAGCGCGGATCTCGCTTGCTGTCCCGGTAAAAATGACCTTACCGTAGACAAGGACACTGATCCTGTCGGCTAGCGCGAAAACGGCATCCATATCGTGCTCGATAAGGAGGATGGCATAGTCGCGTTTGAGGTCCCGCAGCAGAGCTGTCAGCGAGGCGGATTCCTCTGCCCCCATGCCGGCCATCGGCTCGTCGAGCAGGAGCAGCCGGGGATTGCGCGCAAGAGCGACGGCAATTTCGAGCTGCCGCCTCTGGCCATGCGCCAGACTGGATACGATACGCTCTCCCTGATCGCCAAGGCCGGCCCGCTCAAGCCAGGTTTTGGCAATCTGCAGATTGGCGGCATTGCGCCGGGGATTCCTGAAAATATCCGCCGAGCCGCCGCCCTTGGCCTCCAATGAGAGCAGAACGTTTTCCATCGCCGTGAAGTCGACACATAGTTGCGTGAGCTGGAAGGAACGCCCCATTCCCATGCGCGCGCGCCGATAGGCGGGCAGACCGGTGATATCTTGGCCGTCGAACAGAATGCGGCCGGCGTCAGGGACGATTTCACCGCAAATCTGGGCGATCAGTGTGGATTTTCCGGCACCGTTCGGACCGATCAAGGCGTGAAGCTCTCCTTGCCGCACATCCAGATCGACGCCGTTGGTCGCGACCAAGGCACCGAATCTCTTTTGAAGGTTCTCAAGAACCAGGACGGATGCCTTCGTCTCAGCCATGGTGTTTCCCCAACAAGCGCCCCAGCATGCCATGTCGTCCGAACAGGGCAATCAAGGTCAGGATCGGGCCCATGATGATCATCCAATGCTCGGTCCAGCCGGACAGGATCTGTTCCAGGATGATGAAGACGGCGGCACCGGCAATCGGGCCGATCAACGTGCCCAAACCACCAAGCACGACGATTGCCATGAACTCGCCTGATTTCGACCAGGCTGCCATGTCAGGTGTAACGAACAGCGCGTAATTGGCCCAGAGAATGCCCGCCAGGCCGGTGCCGAAGGCGGAAATGACGAAAGCCGTCAGCCGGAAATTCAAGGGGCGGACGCCCAGATTGACGGCCCGCCGTTCACTCTGACGCAGCGCCTGGAAGATCAGGCCGAAGCGGGAATTGACGATCATCATGCAGAACATCGTCCAGAGAACCAGCAGAAACAGACATAGATAATAAAAGCTGGATCCGTTGGTGGTGTCGATCAGCGGCAAGGTGTTGCGTGCGTCGATCAGCAGGCCGTCGTCGCCGCCATATGTGGCCAGCGAGACAAGGATGAAGAACACCATTTGCGCGAAGGCCAGCGTGATCATGATGAACTGCACGCCCGCGGTCTTGAGCGCAAGCCAGCCGACGATCGTCGCAAGTGCGATGCAGGCAAGCAGCCCAATCGGCCAGACGATGAGGGCAGTATTCGTGCCTTGCCAACCAAACAGCGGCTCTCCATTGCTGGTATGGTAGGCGATGATACCGACGGCATAGCCTCCGACGGCGAAGAACATGGCATGCCCGAAGCTGACGAGCGCACCATAACCCATGATCAGATCAAGGCTGACGGCAGCAATCGCGTAGATGACGATGCGTGTAGCCAGACCTTCGATGGAAGCATTGCCCGTAAATGCTGATAGAAGCGGAACGATCGCAAAGGCGACAAGGCCGATGAGGATGATTGCAATTCTTGTCGAACGCATCGGTCAGCCTCTCGCCGCCAGCAGGCCCAGCGGGCGAAACAAAAGCACCACGGCCATCAAAACGTAGACACTGGCGGAAACGAGCCCGGCGCTGAGTGTATCGGCTGTTGAAGGCGGCAGCAGCAACTGCATCAGTTGTGGAAGGTAGGCGCGTCCCATGCTGTCGACCATCCCGACCAGAAGCGCTCCGACCAGTGCTCCCCTGATCGACCCGACACCGCCGATGACGATGACGACGAAGGTCGTGATCAGAACGCGTTCGCCCATGCCGATCTCGATCGCCAGAAGCGGCGCGGCCATCACTCCGGCCAGGCCGCAAAGCGCGCCGCCGAGACCAAACAGGATCGTATAGAGACGGCGAACATTGACCCCAAGCGCATCCACCATCTCCCGGTCGTCCGCGCCGGCGCGGATCAGCATGCCGATACGCGTCTTGTTGACCAGCAACCACAATCCGATTGCCACAAGCGCTCCGACGACGATGAATGCGAGACGCATGACGGGATATTCCAACCCCGGCAGGATCGAAACGGCGCCCTGCAGGGCGGAGGGTATATCCACAAAGGGCGGCTGGCGCCCGAAGATCATGCTGACGGCTTCATTGGTAAACAGAATGAGCCCGAGCGTCGCAAGCACCTGATAGAGATGATCACGCTTGTAGAGCCATTGCACGACCGAAAGCTCGATCGCCATGGCGTAAAGACCCGCGCCCAGAACGGCGGCCACCATCCCCACCAGGAAGCTGCCGCTTCCCAGTATGGCGAAGGCGGCGCAATAGGCTCCGACCATGTAGAATGCGCCATGGGTCAGGTTGATGACGCCCATGATACCAAAAATCAGCGTCAGTCCGGATGCCAGCATGAAAAGCATGGCCCCATATTGCAGGCCATTGAGCACCTGTTCGATGAATAGCAGCATCCCGCTTTCCTCATTCTGAAAATTCGCGAGGCAATGACCCCGCCCAGGAGCGGCAACAGCTGCTTCCTAGGTGGGATCTCTGAGCGAATACCGCTATTTCATCGCACATTTGGCCGCGTAGGCGTCGCCGTAGTCCGATGCGACCTTCCGGACGATCTTCTGGACGATCTTGCCATCGGCGTTCTTTTCGAATTTCGTCAGATAGTAGTCTTGAATCGGATGTTGATTGGGTCCCATCTTGAACGCGCCGCGGATCGCCGTGAAATCGGCCTTTCGCAACGCGTTGCGGAAATCATCTTCCTTGGAAAGATCGCCGCCCACCGCCTTCAGGCCGGTGCCGATCAGATGGGCGGTATCATAGGCCTGTGCCGCATAGATCGTTGGGTCGCGGCCATAATCCTTACGGAAGGCCTCGACAAAAGCCTTGGAGGCGGGGTTATCGGTCTCCGTCGTCCAGAGGGCGGAGGCGTAGACTCCATCGGCGGCATTGCCCGTCGCCTGGATCATGCGCGCATCCATGGAGAAGCTCGGAATGACCATCGGGATCGAGGCAGCCATGCCGGAATTGGCGTATTGCTTGGCGAAATTGATGCCCGCGCCGCCGGGATGGAACTGGTAGATGGCGTCAGGTGCAAGCGACTTGACGCGCGCAAGCTCGACGGAAAAATCCGTCTGATCGAGCTTGGTATAGATCTCGCCGACGATCTCCCCCTTATAGGTACGCTTGAAGCCCTCGAGTGCATCGCGTCCTGCCTGATAGTTCGGCGCAAGAATGACCATCTTCTTGAAGCCAAGTTCGTTGGCCGCCAGGCCGGCGGCCTCATGAAACGCGTCGTTCTGATAGGATGCGACGAAGTAATTCGAATTGCACTTTTCGCCGGCGAACGTCGACGGGCCGGGATTGTTGCTCACGTAGAATGCCTTCGCGGTCAATACGCTCGGAAGGACCGCCGCCAGCACGTTGGAGAAGTTGACACCCGTATAGAGCTTGATGTTTTCCCCCAGCATCTTGTCGACGATCTGCTTGCCGTTGGCAGGCTTCAGCGCATCGTCCTCGATCTTCAGCGTGACCGGCACGCCGCCGAGTTTGCCCCCTTCTTCCTTGAGAGCGAGATTGAAGGCATCCCGGATATCCTCGCCGATGTAACCGGCCGGCGTGGACAATGTGGTAATCAGCCCGATGGTGACGGGCTGCGGGTCCTGCGCCAGGACCGGAAACGCAGCCACAACGGCGCCCGCGGCGACAATTCCCATAAGGCTGCGCCTTGTCCATTTAAGTGACATGTTAAGCTCCCCTTTTTTGTTAAATGAAGCCGAGAGGCTCCGGTCTTGAATTCATGCGCTATCAGATGGCGACCACAGGATGTCTGATCGTGCCAATTCCCTGCACCGTGGCTTCGACGACGTCGCCGGGCCACATCCACTCCTGAGGCGTACGGCCTGCGCCCACGCCATCTGGCGTTCCCGTGGCGATGATGTCACCCGGCTCGAGTGTGATACCCGAGCTGATGTCGGCAATCAGTGTCGGCACGTTGAAAAGCATGAAGCGGGTGTTCGAACGCTGCTTCTCCACGCCATTGACCGTGAGCCAGAGATCGAGATCATGCGGGTCGGAAATCTCATCGGCCGTGACGATGCAGGGACCGAAGGGCGCATAGGTATCCTGCCCCTTGGAGAAGATCCATTGCCCGGCGCGGCGATTGTCGCGCGCGCTGACGTCAATCATCACGCTGTAGCCGAAGACGTGGCCAAGGGCGTCTTTCTCGGTCACGCGCTTCGCGGTCGTCCCGATGACGACAGCCAGTTCGACCTCCCAATCGAGCTGCTGCGTGATGCGAGCATTGTGCTCGATCGCGTCACCGGGGCCGATCACTGTGGTCGGCGGCTTGGAGAAGATGACAGGCTGCTTCGGCAATTCCTTGGAGGTATCCAGTGACTTCGCCGATTCCGCTACGTGCTCCACATAGTTCAGACCGATGCCGAAGATGTTCTTGCGTGGGCGCGGTATCGGCGCCAGCAGTTTGACATTCGCCAATGGAAGGGCCGTTCCCGCTGGAAAACGCTCACCGCACTCGCGCAGCAAAGCGCGCAGCCGTTCCGGTCCGACGGGGCCAAGGTCAATCAGGCCAAGCATCGTGTCAGGCAGGTCCACACCGAAAGCTTCCCCCAGCCATGCGACGTCGACGACGAGATCACCGGACATCACCCCAAGCCGCGCCCCGGCTTCGACCCCGTTTCGATAGGTTACAAGACGCATAATATACCTTTCCTTAGCCGTTGATCGGCTGATGGCCATCGTTGTCCGCGAAAGCCTGTTCGCGATAGAGCCCGAGCGAATGCATGACCGGCATGTCGTTGAAGGCAAACAGGCACGCGTCTTCGCGATCCGCGCTGTTTGCATGTTCGTGCCATGCCCAGGACGGCACGCAGAAAATATCGCGCTCCTTCCAATCGAAGCGCTCGCCGTTGATAATCGAATAGCCGCTGCCCTTGGCGCATTGATAGAGAACGCTGCCGGTATGACGATGCGCCTTGGTCTTCTCACCGGGGCGCAGCATCTGCATGGAAGCGCCGATGGTCTGCATGACCGGGCCGCCGGTAAGCGGATTTACATAGTTCATGAAAACGCCGTCGAACGGCGAGCCATCGGTCACCGATGCATAGCGGCTCAACGCTTCATAGGTCGGCGCCCATTCGTACTTAAACAGAGGTGAATAGGCATGCCCCCATTTGCTCTCCGCCGGCCGCAGACCGGGATTACCCCAGGTCGCGGTCATGTCATCGACGGGATGGCCGACAGCTTGGCGCAATTCGTCATGAACGGCGTAGAAATTGGCCTCGAGAGCATTGACCAGCGGGATGTCCAGGCCGTCCTGCCAGATGCAGGGCGTACCGTCCTCGGCGATACCATGCTCGTGCCAGGTACCGTTTGGCGTCAGAACGAAATCGTTGGCCCCAAGCGTCATCTTGTGGCCATCGACGATCGTATAGGCTCCCGAACCCTCCATGATGAAGCGTAGCGCCGATGCGGAATGCGCATGGGCGGATGCCGCCTCGCCCGGATGCATCACCTGCAAGCCTGAATAGAGCCAGCCGACAGCAGCGGCCACATCCTGACGGCCCGGATTGCTGAGATAGATCACTCGCCGACCCGCCTTCTCCGGCGTCACCAGATCGACGGACCGCAGGACGTGGTCGCGAAGATCGGCGTAACGCCAGAGCACCGGCACGGAAGCTGACTTCGGCTGCCACGGCTCGATCTTGTTGGCGACCGTCCACAAGGCGCCGGCTTTATGCCGCTCCAGCTCCTCGTAATAGGCCAGTAGCTCGGGGGTATCTTCCACATTGGCGCGGCCAGCCGCGTCTTCGCGATGGTTTTCGCGGGCTTTGGTCATGACAAATCCTCCCAGACATGTTCATTTTCGACAATACATATCTTTTTATAAAATAGAAGCGACTTGCGATAATTTTTCAAGGAGCGCCCAAGGACCTCTCTTCGGAAGGGCGGGCGCCCTCATGCTCAGCGAACGCCGGCGCCGATGGAAGCGGGAAGACCTTTTTGAGGTGCTATAAAGCCAGCCGGTTCTCGATTTCACATATGGCGCCGTAACAGAGACTTGGCCCAATCGACCCCAAGCTGCGATTTTGGCCAGCTTGTGTAGCGTTGAGAAACCGATTGCCCCGGGGTCGGGCAGCCGACTGGAATTCACTTTTGTGATAGGGAATAAAGTATGTGCCTGATCGCGACCCCACGGGCCGCCGATACTCATCCTGCAGCAAAATTGCCATCGGAAAGAAAGAGTAAGGGAATGTTTGTCGAGCAGATAGAACGCAAAATCGGGAGAGCGCTGCCGGATTCATATAAACGATTCCTGAATGCCTTCGATGATTTCTGCTATGTGAATTACAACGAATTCAAGGATGAATTCTCGGAGTCTACAGGCACTCCATGGTTCTGCTGGAGCGAGAAAAGGCTGGGCGAAATCTCGATCATCGATGGCGCGACGAAAGATCGGTTGGCGTGGGAAGTGTTGAAATCATATGCGGAGATCAACGCCCACAAAGGTGAAATTCAAAAATCACTCCTTGAGCGTACGCAGTTTCTTGTCGCGATCGCCGAGGACGATGGCGACATGCTGTTCATGGACGCATCAGATGATTTTGCGGTTTCGGTCTATATGCATGATTCCGGTGAAACGAAACGCTTGGAAGATAGCTTTGAGGCCTGGCTGGCAAACACCCCTTAGAGCGCATAGGCGGATTCTTCTGCTTATCTGAAGTGCCTGCTGTTCTAACGAACGACAAGCGGGAATGGATTTATCCGAGCTGATGGTGCACTGCCTCGCCAACCTTGTTGGGATCGGCTTGGCAATCCAGTTGTTGTGACCAAGATCACGCATGCCCAAGTCACGCATGCCTATGTCAGACGCCATCGCCATCCCGCCGAGATCATCGCCGCTTATTCGCGCAACTAGCTCGACGCTATCCTCCGACGGTCCTCTTCCCCACCCTCGCGACAACCGTCATCTTCCGATTTTGCTCAACGAGCCCCGACCCCAGCCAACAGCCGTTCCACACCCGCTGCCCAACCCAGGAGCCGCCGGTCCGATCCGTTGCGCGCCATCAACGTCAGTCCCGCAGGCAGAGAAAGTTGCGGCAAGGGAAGCGAGATAGCGGTCAAGTCGAACTGATTAGCAATCTGCGCGTTTCTCAGCAGGAGAGCCTCCGTTTGTTCCGCAAACGCTACGTCAGCAATGATATGGTCGATACGGGGCGCAAAGATAGGAGCCGTTGGCATCACCAGTGCATCGATGCATTTCAGGCGGTCATCCATCTCAGCCATCAATTGGCTGCGCGTACGCATCATCCGCAAGTAGGCCCATGCCGGAAACTTCAGTCGACGTCTCAATGGTTCGGAGACGCGGGGATTAACTGGCCCGATACCGGCCTGGAGCCAATCCGCATGAATTTCTGCCGCCTCGATAGAGGCAATGGACGCCTCGCCGGTCGCCGCACGCATCCGTTCCAGGAGGTCTTCGATATCGCACTCAAAAACCAGCGCGCCATTCTTTCGCAACAGGTCCAAAGCATTTTCCATGGCCGCTGCGATTTCGTCGTGAACATCGCTCAGCAAATATCCCTTTGGCACACCCAGTTGGATGCCTGCCAAGGGAAGTTCAGCCATCCCATTGGCAATTCCCTCCGCCATGATTGCGTCGGCGAGCGCACACTCGGCAACTGAACGTGCAATAGGGCCGATCGAATCGAGCGACGGCGACAAGGGAAAGGCACCATCGCCTGGAATGCGCCGAGCCGTGGGTTTGAAACCGACAACACCATTCAATGCCGCGGGGATGCGAACAGAGCCGCCTGTGTCTGAACCTATCGCTACATCGCTGGTGCCTTCGGCTACCGACACCGCCGCCCCGGACGAGGACCCTCCCGGAATAAGCTCCGGATTGCACGCATTGGCTGGAGTGCCATAGTGTGGATTGACCCCGGTCGTGGTAAAGCAGAATTCGTCGAGGTTGGTTTTCCCGAGGATAATGGCGCCGGCTTCGCGCAGGCGTTGGACCACCAGAGCATCCTGTTGGGCGGGCTTGGCATCGCGTCGGATAACCGACCCTGCCAGCGTGGGCTCGCCGGCTACGTCAAAGATATCCTTGATCGATATGATCGCACCGTCGAGGGGCCCCAACAGCGTATTTGACTGACGACGGCGATCCGAAGCGTCGGCGGCGGCGCGCGCCTCCTGGCGATATATCTTTAGGAAAGTATGCTCCACATCCCGCCGATCCTCCAGCACAGCCAAAATCCGCTCTAGCCGGCTCCGCGAGGTCGTCATTGCTTTCTGGTCATCAATCATAGAATTGTCACTCCCGCAGAAAGATACGCACCAGCTCGGTCGCCGGTTGAACGACCGGCCTGCCTTACAATTGGATGGCATCTGCGGTCTAGAGCATGTTGCGCAAAAGTGCGCAGCGGTTTTGCGACTACGACATGCGTGAAATCAAGCGCGTGAAGCGAATCTTAGAGATCGCGACGCGCTTTAGGCTGATTATTCAGTACCCATAGCGATCTTCATTCGGTTCTCCCAACGCGATAGGACTGAGGGAACAAGAAATCTCGCCGGGCGATGGACAACCATCGCCCCAAGCTTGACCGGACCCGCGGTTCAAAACCGAGTTTTCTAGAGCCGTCCTGCCTCGATAATGCTTTGCAGGAAACTGCGCGTGCGCTCCTCTTTCGGATCCCCGAAGATCTGGGAGGGGGGGCCTTCCTCATGAACCTTGCCACCATAAAGGAAGCAGACCTTGGTCGCCACTTCGCGGGCAAATCCCATTTCATGGGTAGCGAGCAACATGGTCATCCCCTCGGCCGCAAGATCGCGCACAATGTTCAGCACCTCGGACACCAGTTCCGGATCGAGCGCCGAGGTAATTTCGTCCAAAAGCAGCACCGACGGTCCCATCGCCAGAGCGCGCACGATGGCGACGCGCTGTTGCTGGCCACCAGAGAGCTGATCGGGATAGGCGGTTGCCCGATGTTCGAGGCCGATACGCTTCAGCAGTGACAGGGCGCGCGCTTCGGCCTCCCCACGTTTCTGCCCCAGAACCTTGGTCGGCGCGAGCATGACATTCTCGACCACGCTCATATGCGGAAACAGATTATAGCTCTGGAATACGATACCGACGTCGCGCCGGAGCGCATTGACGTCGACACCGGGGCCGGACATGCGGTCGCCATGGATGCGGATCTCGCCATCCTGGATTTGCTCCAGCCCGTTGAGGCAGCGCAGCAAGGTAGACTTGCCGCAGCCGGAAGGCCCGATCAGGCATACAACCTGATGCTCGTCGACCTCGAGGTTCAGCCCGTCGAGTATCTTCACCGCGCCATAGGATTTCGTTAGGTTGCGAATTTCGATCATCGCCATCGGTCGTACCTTTCCGGATCAGCTATGACTGTGTACGGCGCTGCTCACGCTCGAGCAGCCGGTCCACGAAGCGGGCTTGCGGGATAGTGATCAGGATGAACAGCAACGCCACCGTCGTTACCGGCGACAGATTGAAATTGTTGGCGCCGATGATGCGTGCTTGATTGAATGCATCGATCGATCCGATAACATTGACGAGCGCCGTATCCTTCTGCAGACCGATGAAGTCGTTGAGCAACGGCGGTATGATGCGTCGCACCGCCTGGGGCAGCACGACATACCGCATGGTCTGCATGTAGGACAGGCCGAGGGATCGAGCTGCAGCAACCTGGCTACGGTGAATACTGTCGATGCCGGCTCGATAGACCTCGGCAACATAGGCGCCATAAGTGAGCGTGAGCGCTATGATGGCATAGGATTCCGGCGCCAGATCTTTCAGGTAGGGCAGGCCCGTCAGCGGGATGCCAAACCCGATGAGATAGATATTGATGATCGCGGGCATGCCGCGGAACATATCGGTGTAGATGGTTGCGATCATGCGCACCGGGCGGCCCGCCTCTCCCGGCATTAGCCGGGCGATCGCAACGATCAGCCCCCAGACCAGCACCAGCACTTCCGCGAGTACGAAGATGTAGATGTTAATCCAGAAGGCTTTCAGCACCAGACTGAAGGAACTGAAAATCAACGGCAGTTGCACGAAGGTGCGACTGACTGCAAGGTCGTTGGCCATCAGGAATCGCGCGCCGACGAGCAGGAGGATGATCACTGCCCCGTAGCCGAGCGTCGAAAAGGCCGCCTCGCGCGATGTTGCCGCGGCTATTCGCGCGGCGATCAGATCATTGCCGGCAAGGGCATTCTTGGCCGTGACGGATGCGCGCCACGATTTCGTCGCCGGTCGTAGCAGCAACAATATGACAAGACCGCACAGAACCAATAAGGCGGCCGAGACACCGCCGCCTTCACCGAGTTCCGTGAGCGCTCCATAGATGTCGCGCAGGGTTTTCCAGCTTGCAAGCAGGACGAAGATGCTCACGATCAAGGCTGTCGCGGCCCAATTCGTCGTGTCTTTCGGCGGCGCGCTGGCACTCCAGCTGCGCGCGCCTTCATAAAGACCAAGCAGCGGCTTGGTCCCCGGTCTAGGGGTATTTTCGGACATCGCATGCCTCTGTCTTCAAGGCATTTTCCGGAATGAATTCAATTCCTCGATGGAAAATGCGTCAGAACAAATCTGGACGAAGATGTCGTTCCTCAATCCTCCGTCGCCGGAATAACCCTGGCAAGACGAAGCGATTGCGGGAACGGCTGCACCGGATCGCCAGAGACGGCAATCCGGTGCGACAACCAGATCAAGGCTTGAGATAGGGGATCTGGGCCGGGTCTGCACCCCAGGCATCGGCCAGATACTTCTTGGAGAGGCCGGCAAGGGTACCGTCCTTCTTCATGTCTTCAATCATCTTGTTGAAGACGGTCTCATTCGGCGATCCCTTCGGATAGAGTGCGCCATAGGACTCGCCCGTCGTATACTGATAAGGCACGCCGATCATACCGTGCGAATTGGTGGCAACCCCGAGCATGATCGAGGTGTCGTGCAAGGCGGCATCGATCTGGTTGGACATCAGGGCCGTGGACAAAACGCCCGTGTCAGAGAAGACCTTGACCTCTTTCGGCTTCAGCTTCTGATCGACGAAATTCGCGCCGGTCGTGCCCTGCATCACGCCGAAGCGCATGTCTTTCACCGTGTCGGCGCTGTATTTTGTGCCTTTCTTGACCGCGACGCCGATATCGGAGTCGAAATAGGGCGTCGAGAAATCGACCACCTTCTTGCGCTTGTCAGTGATGGAGATTTCAGCCAGCGCAATGTCGAAATCCTTGGTCTGCGCGGCGACAAGCGCGTCAAACGACACGTTGACGACCTTCACCTTGTCGAGGCCGGCGCGATAGGCCATGTTGATGGCCATGCAATATTCGTAACCATCCTTCATTGCATCCGGTGAATCGCCATTCCACCAAGCTGGTGCCGGCAGCGTGGTCTGGACAGTCAGCTGTCCCGCGACCGCCGGCTTGATCGGATCAGAGCCCTTCTTGCCAGTAACTTCGCAATTGCCGATCGTTTCGGCCATGGCAGGAATTGCTGTGCCAAGCAGCAATGCGCAACCGATCAGGCTTCCGGCAATAGAATACTTTCCCACTTGAGTTTTCATATCCAGGTTCTCCTCCTTTATATTTTATCATTTATGATTATCTCGCTGCCGCCATGAAGAAACGGGTTTACCCGTCCTACAGCGCTCACGATCCTCACAAGACATTTGTGACTCAGAGATTTTGTAAACACAAGCGCCGTTTACGATATGTTTAGACATGGGAAGTTGGCCGTGACGCATATTTGCCGACGTACGGCTGTTGCTGTGCGCGGATCGATCACGCCTGCGAAAGATCGGGTTCTGCCCATCCATAAGGTGATGTCAGGTTAGGTTTTCGAGGGGCGCCTCGGATATGGCACCTGGTTCAGGGAGCCGCCCTGGTGTTCGCCTTCCATTGGGCGAGCGCCCTGAGACGACGGCAAGTGGCAACGCCTATGCCTGACAATCGGCGCATCGCAAGCCAATCTGCAATCGCCTCTTGTCACCCTTCAACTGAACGAACGAACAGGCCCTGACCTGGTTGCAGCGATGGGCTACCGCAAGATTTGAGATGGGCGTCAGACCTTCGAAAGAGCGGCGAAACCACTCAGGACTTGTTGACGCCCATCAATGATCACAAACTCCATGGCCTTCTGTGCGGCGAGACAGTCCCGCGCCGCAATGGCATCGACAATCGCCATATGTGTGTCGGCAATAGTGGCGAAGTCGTTGCTGGAGGCTGGCGCGCTAATACGGAACATGCCGACCAACGCCGCCTCGATGAGGCCGCCAAGCGACCGCACGAATGGATTCTGCGAAGCTTCGGTGATTGCCAGATGGAAATGCAGGTCCGCCACAGCAAGACTGTCCGACGTGTGGTGCGGGGCGGACATGGAGGCCGCGAGCCGGCGCAAGATATCGATGTCCTCGGAGCTGGCGCGCTCGGCCACCAGGCGGGCCGCGAGCGGCTCGAATGCCATGCGTATGTCGTAGAGATGGAGAAGGAACTCCTTGTTCACTCCGCTTTCGAAGTGCCAATTAAGGATCTCATTGTCGAACATGTTCCAATAGATTCTATCGGTAACCCGAGTGCCCACGCGGGCGCGGGGCACGACAAGCCCTTTCGCCGCGAGTGTCTTCATGCTCTCGCGCAAAACGGTGCGAGACACTTTGTAACGCTCCACAAGCTCGTTATCGCCGGGAAGGATGGTGCCGACCGGAAAGGCACCAGAGACGATCGCCTTGCCAAGATCGTCAACGACGTGAGCATGGCTCGTTCGCGACGGTCGCTCGTTTTTGCGGATACCAAGAAATCGGCTATGCAAGCGCTCTGCCCTTCCCTCAGACATATTGCCGGTTGAGGCGGGAGAGCAGCAGGAGGCCTTTCTGCATCACGATGAAGGCGAACAACAAGAAGCCGATCACTATTTTCGTCCACCAACTGGAAAGCGTTCCATCGAAGGTAATGTAGGTTTGAATAAGGCCCTGTATCAGAATGCCGACAAGTGTGCCTCCGACGAACCCCGCTCCTCCCGTAAGCAAGGTTCCGCCTATGACCACGGCAGCGATGGCATCAAGCTCGACGCCGACGGTGGCAAGCGAGTATCCTGCGGATGTATAGACGGAAAAAACAATTCCGGACAGTCCGGCGAGAAAGCCGGACAAGGCGTAGATCTGGATCGTCGTTAGGCCGACGGGCACTCCCATGAGCTGTGCCGTCTGCGCGCCACCGCCCAGCGCATAGACATTCGCACCGAAGCGCGTCCGATGTGCCAGAACAATGCCGCCTGCAAAGACCAGAAGCATGATGCCGCCAATCAATGTCAGCCGGCCGCCGCCGGGCATCAGCCAATAGAGATCGTTGAGCTGCGTATAGAAGTCATGCTCGATCGGAATGCTGTCGATCGACAGTACGAAGGCAATGCCGCGCGCCAGAAACATTCCGGCCAGCGTGACGATGAAGGGCGGCATGCTGAGATAATGGATGATCGCGCCCATGCCGGCACCGAAAATCGTAGTGATGACAAGGACGAGAACGAAAGCGACCAGGGGATGAACCGTCGTGTCGCGAAGGATGACCGCCAAAAAAATCCCCGTAAAAGCAATGATCGAGCCGATCGACAGATCGATACCGCCCGAGATGATCACGAATGTCATGCCGACGGCTGCAATTCCTAGAAAGGCATTATCGGTCAACAAGTTGCCGACGACCCTGGTCGATAGCATGTTCGGATACTGCGTCACGCAGCCGGCATAGGCCAGAATGAAGATGAGGATCGTCGCAAGGAGCGGAAGATATTTCGAATTCACTTTGCCTGCTCCTTTTGCACCATCCGACCCTCGCCGCGGCGCCGCCAGAAAAACGCGGTCGCGGATTGCATGGCAGGCGACTGGATGACCAGAATGATGATGACGATGATCGCCTTGATGACCAGGTTGAACTCCGGTGGAAAGCCCGAAAGCAGGATGCCTGTGTTGACCGATTGAATGATCATCGCACCGGTCAGCGAGCCGACAATGCTGAAGCGCCCGCCCAGCAGCGAATTGCCGCCAACGACCACGGCGAGGATGGCATCGAGCTCAAGCCACAAACCGGCATTGTTGGCGTCCGCGCCCTTGATATCGGCGGTCACGATGATGCCGGCGATCGAAGCGCAGAGGCCGCTCAATGCATAAACAGCCATCAGCAGTACCGGAGTCCGAATGCCGGACAGCGTGCTTGCCCGCCGATTAATGCCGATGGCCTCGACGAGCATGCCAAGAGCCGTGCGGCGAACGAGGAGGATGACAACAAACGCCGCAATCAGCCAGATCACCACCGGCATGGGCAGTGCCGCGAAGGAGCCACTGCCAAGAAAGGTGAGCGCGTCATTGTTGAAAGTGAGGATCGTACCTTCGGTGATCAATTGCGCGATGCCGCGGCCGGCAACCATCAATACCAGCGTCGCGATGATCGGCTGGATATCGAGGGCTGCGACGAGCAGGCCGTTCCATAGTCCGCACGCCAGGCCGATACCGATTGTCAACAACAGGGTATAGGCAAGCGAATAGCCGGCAACGCTCGAAGATGCGGCTATGGCACCACAGATCGCAATGACCGCACCGACGGAAAGATCGATCCCTTTCGTGGCGATGACCAAGGTCATGCCGATGGATAGAAGCGCCACAGGCGCCCCGCGTCGGAGCACGTCGATCAAGCTTCCGTAGAGTCTTCCATTTTGAATTTCCAGATGGAAGAACTGCGGAAACATGATGAAGTTCAGGAGCAGAATAGCCGCAAGCGCAATCAACTGCGGCATTAGGCGAAGCAGGGAAGCTTTGATTTGCGGACTCATGCGTCCTCCCTCGTCTTCTCAGCCGTGGCAATGGCCTCGACGATGTTTCCAGCGGTCACGTCGCTTCCAGTCAGCTCGGCAATGTGCTCACGATCCCGAAGGACGATGACGCGGGAACTATAAGCGACGAGTTCTTCAAGTTCAGACGAAATCACCACAAGAGACATTCCCTGTCGGCAGAGATCTTCGATCAGGCGAATGATTTCCGCATGGGCGCCGACATCGATGCCGCGGGTCGGCTCGTCGAGAATAAGAAAGCGCGGATTGGTCGCCAGCCAACGCGCGAGAATGGCCTTCTGCTGGTTACCGCCGGAAAGAAGCCTGATGGGCTTCTCGCGATCGGTCGTGCGTATATCCAATAGTTTGATGTAATGGTCGGCAATCGCGTTTTGCTCGCTGCGGGCCAGAGGTCTTGCCCAGCCCCGCCGCGCCTGCAATGCCATAATGATGTTCTCGCGAATGGAAAGATCACCGATGATGCCATCGGTCTTGCGGTCTTCCGGACAGAAGCCGAAGCCATTCTTGATGGCAGCGCGCGGATTGGGAAACGTCACCGCTTTGTCTTCGATTCTCGCTTCACCGCTATCGGCGCGCTCGACGCCGAAAAGCACCTCGGCGGTTTCGGTTCGCCCCGATCCGAGCAGACCGGCTATGCCGACCACCTCGCCGACGCGCACCTCCATATCGAAAGGCTTGATCTTGCCGCGCTTGCCAAAGTTAGTGAAGCGATACTTTACCGGGCCATTTTCCGTCTCGGTCTGCTTGATCGCGCTTTCGGTCTGCGCGAGTTCGCGGCCGAGCATCATGGCGATCAGGGTCTGTCGTGGAAGATCCTCCGCCTCGCGTGTTCCGACCAGACGCCCATTACGCAGAACAGTGATACGGTCGCAGATTTCATAAACCTGCTCGAGAAAATGCGTAATGAAAACAATTCCCAACCCACGCTGCTTCAGTCGCCTGACGATGCCGAACAACATTTCGACTTCGTGCGTGTCGAGACTTGCGGTGGGCTCGTCAAGGATCAGAACTTTGCCGGAGAGATCGACGGCTCGAGCGATCGCGATCACCTGCTGGATCGCAACTGAGAAGCGATCGAGCTGACGGGTGACATCGATATCCACACCATATCGCGCCAGAAGTTCTCGGGCCTTGCTGTTCATGACACGGCTGCTGACCATGCCGAACCGCCGAGGCTGGCGCCCCAGGAAGAGGTTTTCCGCGACGCTCAGATTGGGCAGAAGATTGACCTCCTGGTAGACGGTCCCGATCCCGAGCTTTTGTGCCGCCAATGTGTCATGCGGGTCGATCTCGGCCCCTTCGAGAACAAGCGAGCCGGCATCACGCCGATAGGCGCCGGTCATGCACTTTATCAAGGTCGATTTTCCGGCGCCATTTTCGCCAAGGAGCGCGTGAACTTCGCCGCGCAACAATGTGAAATCGACATGATCGAGAGCGGTCGAGCCGGGGAAATATTTACAAATGCCTGTTGCTAGCAGAAGTCGCTCGACGTCGTGAGCCATGAAGCACTGATGTCCCTGCATTGAGCCTGTGGGAGAAAGCGATAGCCGGCGCTTCTGTCGAAGCGCCGGCATCTTTCATGGGGATCGCACCGGCGGCGAGGCCGATCCGCCGCGATCACCCTTTCGTCTCAGTAGCCGAGGTCCTTCTTTTGCTCGTAGACCTTCTGCGGATCATCCGCCTGGGTGTAGAGCTTGGATTCCGTCTGGATCCACTTCGGTGGCTCCTTCTTGGTCTTCAGATAGGCATCGAGCGCATCGAAGGCTGGACCGGCCATATTGGGGGTCAGTTCCACGGTTGCATTCGCCTCGCCGGCGGCCATGGCCTTGAAGAGATCCGGAACGGAATCGACCGATACGGTCAGAATGTCCTTGCCCGGCTTCAAGCCGGCTTCCTTGATCGCCTGGATGGCGCCGACGGCCATGTCGTCATTATGGGCATAGAGCGCACAGATGTTCTTGCCGCCATTCTCGGCCTTCAGGAAGCTTTCCATGACTTCCTTGCCCTTGGCGCGGGTGAAGTCGCCGGTCTGACTGCGGACGATCTTCAGGTTGTCGTGGCCCTTGAGCGCCTCTTCAAAGCCCTTCTTGCGGGCGATGGCCGGCGAAGAACCGGTCGTACCCTGCAATTCGACGATATTGCACTTCTTGTCGCCCACTGTCTTCACCAGCCAGTCGCCGGCAACCTTGCCTTCGTGGATCTGATCGGACGTGACGGCTGTCAGATAGAGATCCTTCGGCGCGTTGATCGTGCGATCGAGCAGGATGACGGGGATCTTGGCTTCCTTGGCTTCCTTCAGAACGGCGTCCCAGCCGGTCTCCACGACCGGTGCGAGCAGGATTGCGTCAACGCCCTGGGCGATGAACGAACGGATCGCCTTGATCTGATTTTCCTGCTTCTGCTGCGCGTCTGCGAACTTCAGATCGATGCCGCGCTTCTTGGCCTCCTGCTTCGTCAAGGTGGTTTCGGCCGCACGCCAACCGGATTCCGAACCGATTTGCGAGAAACCGACGACCAGATTTTTTGCCGATGCCGATGTGAACATGCAGGCAGCAAGAATCGTGGCACTGATCAGTGCAGTCTTCAATTTCATGATGTCCTCCCAAGGGCCATCTCCAAGGCCCGTAGTCAAAACATCATATAGTAATACTTTTGTAAACCGACATTCGACGACGCAGTGCAGCAAAAACAGCCGGAGCCGCCCGTGGCGCCGTTAACGCGACTAGGCGACCGCCTGTGCGCCGGTGATTTCGACCAGCGAGCCACACATGAACGCCGCCTCATCCGAGGCCAGGAATGCGACGAGTGCAGCGACCTCCTCGGGACGACCTATTCGACCGAACGGAACAAGCCTGTCGAGATCGGCGATCGTTTTCCCGGATCTCTTGACGCCCGCCTCCAGCATCGGCGTGTGGATCTCTCCGGGGCAAACGGCGTTGACGCGGACTTTGTCGGGCGCGTAGTCGCGAGCGAGATTCTGGGTGAAGGCCGCCACCGCAGCCTTGGTGGTGTTGTAGGCTATGTGGTTGGGTGCCGGATAAAGGCCCCATTGCGAAGCGGTGTTGACGATGGCGCCGCCACCGGCCTTGATCATATGCGGGATGACCGCACGGCAAAGATGAAACATCGAGTCGAGATTGACGGCGAAGCTGATGTCCCAATCCTCGTCGGTGAGCGAGAGCAGATTTCCACGCCGGTTGATGCCGGCATTGTTCACCAGAACGTCAAGCCGACCCTCAAGGCCGAATGCCCTCTCGATCAACTCGGCGCATTGCTCCTTCCTGGAAATATCGGCGGCAATCGCAACAGCTTGCCCTCCTCTTGCTTCGATGTTCGCCGCAACTTCCGCCGCCGCTGGCGCGTTGGCGTCGGTGACGATCACCAGTGCCCCCTCGTCCGCCAACCGGCTGGAAATCGCCGATCCGATGCCACCACCACCACCGGTCACCACAGCAACCTTCTCGACGAATCTCTTCATTTTCCCTGCTCCCTAACGAATATAGCTGCCACCATTGACGTCGAGCGTCGCCCCGTTCAGCGACGCCTGGGACGGTCGAAGCAGAAAGGCGACGAGTTCCCCTATCTCCTCCGGCTCGGCCATCTCACCGATGGGGATATCGGCAACCGCGGCCAGCTTGCCGTGCTTGGCGACGAAATCGTCGGCCATGTCGGTGCGAACCCAACCCGGCGCTATGGCGATCGCGGTAATCCCGTCCGGGCCAAAACTTCTGGCGATCGACTTCGTCAAGTTGACGAGTGCGCCCTTGCTGGCACCATAGGGCATCGCGTCTGCTGCATAACCGCGTTGGCCGGCGCGGCTCGCTATGTTGATGATGCGGCCGCCGCCATTGGCCTTGAAATGAAGGATAGCCTCCTTGCAGAGATCCGCGGCCGCAAAGAGGTTCACTTGAAACTCCCTCTGCCATGCGGCCTTCCAATCTGCCGGATCGGCATCGACGGAGATTTCGGTGCGGATGCCGGCATTGTTGACCAGAGCATCGATCCGGCCGACCGCCGCCTCTGCCCGCTTCCAAAGCTCGAATGGACCTTCAGCACTCGACAGGTCAGCCTGAAGAACGGCGCCTTTGCCACCGATCCTCGTCAGGAGAGCTTCTGCCGACTGCCGATCTCGCCCGAAGTGAATGAGCACCTGCGCGCCCTCGGCAGCGAGGCGCTCGGCGATTGCCGCCCCAATGCCACGCGAGGCTCCGGTGACCAGCACCGTCATGCCTTCAATTGATTTGCCGGTTCCGGACATGATGCCTCCTACCTCAAAAGTTTCACTTGCGGACCCCAGGTGTCGGAGAGTGCGAAGCCCTTGAGAAAGGGATCATCGGCCTCATACCGCAGTTGTTCGCGCCCATAGACGTAGCCGCTTCCGGTAATGCGGGGCAGCACCGCCTTTCGACCGGCAATCTCGGTTTCCCCGATCGCCTCGGCATGGAACTCGCCGCCGATGATCGAACGCGATGTCCTGCTGTCCCCGACCCTCACCTCCCCGCGCGCATATAGGGTGGCCAGATTTGCCGAACTGCCGGTGCCGCAGGGCGATCGGTCGACACGACCCGGCTGCAATGTCGTGCAGGTTCTCACAGCGCCATCCGCCTCACGCGCACGGAACATCACATAGGCGACGTCATTCACTCCCGTCAGGATGGGATGGGCAACCTCGATCTGCTCGGCGAGGTGCGCCCGAAGCTCGATACCGGCTTCGGCAAGGACACGCGCATTCGAGGGGCTGATATCAAGACCGATCTGATCGGCGTCGATCAGTGCATAATAGACGCCGCCAAAGGCGATGTCCGTTTTGATGCGCCCCCATTTCGGCGTGTCGATTTCCTTGTCCAGCATCTCCGCGAAGCTCGGGACATTGTCCAGACTGACGGAGATGCATCTTCCATCGCGGCAGGTAGCCCGCGCAACCACCAGACCCGCCGGCGTGTCGAGACGAACTATGGTCTCCGGTTCGTGCATGACAATGCGCCCGCTCTCCAGCAAGGCCGTGACGACGCAGATGCAATTGCTCCCGGACATGGGATGCGCTCGGTCCGCCTGAAGGACAATGAAGCCGGCATCGGCATCGGTCCGTGTGGGCGCGACCAGGAGGTTCACCGACATTGCGACATTGGCGCGTGGTTCGAACGTTACGAAGCGGCGCAGACTGTCATCGACGGCATTGATGTAGTTCATCTTGTCCAGCATGGTCGCGCCGGGAATTTCCGGGGCGCCGGCGACAATGACCTTGCCGATCTCGCCTTGGCAATGAACCTGCATGAGGTCGAGCGTGCGATCCCAGTTCATTCGGCTGCCTCCTGCTTGATGTACCATCCCCAGGAACTCTTGCCGACATATTTGGTGATCTGTTTCGTCTCGAGATAGTTGTCGAGGCCCCAGCGACCCAGCTCCCGGCCAATGCCCGATTCCTTGTAGCCGCCCCACGGCGCTTCGGTAAAAGTCGGCTGTGAACAATTGATCCAGACGATCCCGGCTCTGAAGGCGGCAGCCACGCGCTCAGCCCGGACTTCGTCCTTGGACATGACAGCGGCGGCAAGGCCGAAGCGGGACTCGTTGGCGAGCTCGACGGCCTCTTCTTCCGTCTTGAACGGCCTGATACAGACAACCGGACCGAAAATTTCCTCGACCCAGGCATCGCTGTTAAGAGGAACATCGGTCAATATGGTCGGACGAAGATAGTATCCTCTATCGAAGCCCTCCGGGCGGGTTCCGCCGCAGACAACCGTTGCTCCCGCCTGCCGCGCCGCTTCGATTGCAGCCGTTACCTGTTCGTACTGGCGCTTTGAGACCAGCGGGCCGAGCAGAACGCCTTCGTCCAGACCGTTACCGATCTTGATCTTGTTCGTCTCGTCCACAAGACGTCCAAGCAGCCGCTCGTAGATGGCTTCGTGCACGAGAACCCTGGAGGTCGCCGAGCACACCTGACCCTGGTTCCAGAAGATACCGAACATGATCCATTCGACCGCCTCCTCGATGTCGGCGTCGTCGAATACGACGAAGGGCGATTTGCCGCCGAGCTCGAGGCTCACCCGCTTGATGTCGCGAGCGGCTGCCGCCATGATCCTCGATCCGACAGGCCCGGAGCCCGTAAATGCCAGCTTGTCGACGCCCTTGTGGTCGATGATCGCCTGGCCCGCGACCGATCCGGCGCCGGTCACGATGTTCAGGACACCGGCGGGCAGCCCGACCTCATCGGCAATGGCGGCAAGTTCCAGCGCCGTGAGCGACGTCAGTTCCGCAGGCTTCAGAACAACCGTGCATCCTGCCGCAAGAGCAGGAGCGACCTTCCAGGCTGCCATCAACAACGGATAGTTCCACGGGATGATCGCGCCGGCCACACCGATGGGCTCCCGCACCGCTTTGGACGTGAAGCGGTCGTCGGCAAGAGGGATCGTCTCTTCCGGATGATGGTCAAGCTGTTCGGCGAGACCGGCATAGAAATCGAAACACCCCGCGGCATCGGCAATGTCCCAATCAGCTTCCGGAAGGGGCTTGCCGTTGTCGAGGACTTCAAGGCGGGCGATCTCTGCCTGGCGCGCCCGAATCCCATCGGCGATCGCACGCAAATACGTCGCTCGCTGCGGTCCCGAAAGCTTCGGCCAACCGTCCCTATCGAACGCCCGGCGCGCTGCCTTAACGGCGATGTCAACATCCTCTTCGGTCGCCGCAGCGATAGCTCCGATAACCTCTTCGGTCGCAGGATTGATGACCGGGCAAGTCCCGCCCTTGATCGGGCTCAACCATTTTCCGTCGATATACAGTTCTCTGCGCATCTTCATTCCCTTGCTCTCGTAAGTCGCAATCGTCTTAAAATCGGTCGACGCGATAAGGCTTCATGTCCACGGGAGGGTTCACACCCGTGATGAGATCGGCCATGAGGCGGGCCGTGGTCGCGCCATAGGTCAAGCCGAGATGGCCATGCCCGGCTGCGTACCAGAGGTTTCTGTGTTTGGCGGAAGGCCCCATGACCGGCACGGTGTCGGGGAGCGCCGGACGATGCCCCATCCATTCGCTTGTCTGTTCCACCTTCAACTCGGGGAGTGCCTCCCTCGCCCGCTTCACCAGCACCTTGGCTCGCCGATAGTCCGGCGCGGCTTCGAGACCGGCCATTTCGACCGTCCCGCCAACGCGAATGCCGCCGGCGGTCGGCGTAACCATGAATGCCCGCGCCGGCCATATCATCGAGTGGCGCATGGAAATGCCGGGAGCCATGATTTGCGTGTGATAGCCGCGCTCGGTCTCGAGCGGTATCGGCTCCTTCAACATGGCAGACAGACGTGCGGTATAGGCTCCCGCCGCCAGCACTACGCCATCTACCTCCATGCGCCGCCCGTCCTTCAGCCGAATTGCCGTGATACCGCCGTCACCATGTTCGAAGCCGACGACCTCGCCCTTCTCTATGTTTCCACCAAGCGCCTGAAACCGCTCCGACAGCGCGACGACGAGTTTGTGCGGGTCCGAGATCGAGCGATTGTCGGGGAAAAGCACAGCTTTGCCGATCTTCGTCGTTAATGCGGGTTCGAGATCGCGGGCCGAATTGCCGGCGAGAATCTCATATCGAAAACCGAAGCGATCAAGGATCTCTATATGATCCCGATCCGCATGGAATTCCGCCTCATCGGAATAGACGCTGAGACAACCCTCGGCGCTCAGCATATCCTGAAGGCCTGTCTCCTTCAGGAGCGCCTCGAGATCGTCGTGAACGCGCGCGCATAGCACCGCACCGGCCTTTTCCAGCGCTCTCAGCTGCGATGGACGGCTTGCTGCGAGGAAGCGCAGAAACCACGGCGCAAGCCGCGGCATATAGGAGGGGCGCACGCGCACTGGCCCTTCGGGGTCGATGAGCCATTTTGGCATCTGCGCCCAGATGCCGGGACGCGACGCGGGCATGAACTCGGTGATAGCGATGCTCGCCATATTGCCATAGGACGCGCCTTCGCCCGGAGCGCTTCTGTCGACAAGCACCACGGATTCGCCGCGGCGTTGTAGTTCATGGGCAATGGCGGTTCCGATGATACCCGCGCCGACGACAACGATTGAAGGCACTTCACTTCCTCGAAATGAAAAATGGCTGGTCGAGGCGCGACTGCGCCTCGACAGAAGTCGGCTCACCAATTCAAGATCGGCTGCATGGCGGCCCTGAATTCGGCCTTCTCGTCGGTGGTCAGTTCTCGGAGCGGCGCACGGCAATTGCCAACCGGCAGGCCCTGCAGCTCACAGCCATACTTGACCTTCTGCACGAACTTGCCGCTCTCCAGGATGTTCATGGCACGATAGAGCACGATCATCTTTTCACGTGCCTTCGTCAGATCTCCCGATCGGAACGTTCGATCCAGATCGACGCAGGCTTTGGCCATGCAATTGGCCGGCCCGCAGATCCAGGCGTCGGCACCCCAGAACATGAAGTCGAGTGCGATGTCGTCGGATCCCGAGATCAGATCGATGCGACCATTGTAACGGGAGTGGATGTCAATTGCCCGTTGGAGCGACCCCGAACTCTCCTTGATACCCAGAACACGCGGATCGTCGGCAAGCGCGTCCAGTATATCGAAACCAATCTCGACGCCGTCCTTGTAGGGATAGCTATAGAGAATGAGATTGATATTCGTCTCATCGAGCACGGTGCGGAAATGGGCGAGCAGCTCGTCCTGCGTCGGACGCGTGTAAAACGGCGTCGCGAGCAGAACCGTGTCATAGCCGATCTCCTTGGCACGCAACGTGTTCTCGATCACCTCACGTGTCGCGGGCGCGTTCGTGCCGGCAATCAGGGCCTCGCCTTCCCTGGCAAAATCCTTGACGAATCTCAGGACGTCGTCCCGCTCCGCATTCGACAGCGCGGAATATTCTCCGGTCGATCCCATCGGCACCCAACCGGTTACGCCTGCTGCACGCAAAGCGGTCAGATGCCGTTCGAAGGCTTTGAAATCGACCTTGCCATTCGTGTCGAAGGGGGTGATGAGCGCAGGCATAACGCCGGACAGTTTCATGGAAGTCTCCTGTATTTGAAGCAGATGCGTTTAGATGGCGAGTTTCTTGAGTATCCGGCCCTCGACGACCGAGACTGCGCGCGTCAGCGGGAAGGCGATCACGAAGTAGATCAGAGCAACGACGGTGAGGACTTCTACTGGCCTGGCCGTATTGTTGGAGATGTTTTGACCAACGAACATCAGGTCCGCCATGCCGACGGCCGAAACCAGCGCACTCTCCTTGAACAGGCTCACGCAGTTCGACAAAAGCGTCGGGATCGCCCGGAGCACCGCCTGCGGAAGCACGACGCTGATGACCTGAACGTTCCGCGGCAATCCGAGAGCGACGCAGGCGTCCAGCTGCTCCGGGCCGATCGATCTCAGGCTTGCACGGAACGTCTCGCTGGTGATGGCGCCCATGTAGAGCGTCAGTGCGATCACCCCGGAGGTCAGATTGGAAAGCTCGACGCCGAGGAGGAGCGGAAGGCAGAAGAATATCCAGAATAGCTGAATAAGGACCGGGGTGCCCCTGAAGAACTCGACATAAATGCCCGCGATCGCACGAAGGGCAATGCTGCGCGATGTCCGGGCAAGACCGGTAAGGAACCCCAGAGAGCAGCCGAGAACGATGCAGATCACCGTCAGTTTGATGGTCATCCAGAGCCCGAGCAGAAGCGCATGTTCGAATTTGAGGAGGACCGAAAAATCGAGTGCCATTTCGATGCTCCTAGCTGACGAGAAGTTGGCGCCGCCGCTCGAGCAGGCCGACGATCTGGGTTACGGGGAACGAGACCGCGAAGTAGATCAAGGCCACCACCGTGAAGGTCTCGATGGGACGATAGGTTTCCGTGGCCAGGGATTTGCCCTGGTACATCAGATCCTGTATCGCAACGATGGCAACGAGCGCGCTCTGCTGGAAGATCACGATGCCATTGGTCAGGAGCACCGGTATGGATGCGCGAAACGCCGTTGGAAAAACGATGTAGAGGATGCGCTGCAAGGGATTGAGGCCAAGGGCGATCCCCGCGTCGATCTGCTCGCGCGGCACCGCCTGAATGGATGCGCGATAGGCTTCGGCATTAAACGCCATCAGATTCAAGCCGAGCGCCAGCACTCCCATCGTGATCGGGTCGAGGAAGACGTTGAAGAGCATCGGCACGCAGTAGAAAATCCAGACGATCTGGATGATCGCCGGCGTGCAGCGAAAGAACTCGACAAAGAGCATGAAGGGCAACCGGATGACCCGGAACGGGCTCATGATCAGAAGCGCCAGACCAAAGCCAAAGACAATACCGATGATGTTGGCCGCCGCCGTCAGTTCCAGCGAAACCCAAAGCCCCTTCAGCAGCGGAGCGATCGAGACCGCATTGAAGTCGAACAAATAGCTCATCCTTCGCCTCGCTATTGCTTGATATGGAAGACGCGGTCGATGAATTCCTTCGTCCGCTCCTCCCGTGGGGAACCAAGGACCTGTTCCGGCGGACCGTCCTCGACAACCACGCCCCCGGCACAGAAGATCACACGCGATGCAATGTTCTTGGCGAACCACATATCGTGCGTCACGATCATCATCGGCATGTTCTGGGCCGCAAGCTGCAGGATGACCTGCTCGACCTCGCTCACCAGCTCGGGATCCAGAGCCGACGTCACCTCGTCGAAAAGCATGAGCTTAGGATCAAGCATAAGGGCACGAGCTATCGCGACGCGCTGCTTCTGGCCGCCCGAAAGCTGCGCCGGATAGGCTTTCGCCTTGGCGGCGAGGCCGAACCGCTCCAGCAGTGCCTGAGCCCGCCCCTCCGCCTTTGACCTTGGCTCACCGCGAACCTTGCAAGGCGCAAGCACGAGGTTCTGGAGCACGTTCAGGTGGGGGAACAGGGTATAGTGCTGAAACACCATGCCGATCGAGCGGCGAACATTGGTATCGATCATCGTCTTGCTATCGATGGCCGCAGACGAGATGTACGGCTTCCCATCGAAGCTGATCGAACCGCTATCGATCTTTTCCAGGCCCATCATCACCCGGAGCAACGTGCTTTTCCCACCGCCACTTGGGCCGATGACGACGACGCGCTCGCCGGGCTTCATTTCAATGTCGATGCCCTTGAGCACCTGGATGGGCCCGTAGCTTTTGTGCAGGCCTTGCATTTTCACGAGGGGAAGGCTGAAGGACATAGTCATGGCCACTCTCGGATGATCGAGGTTGGAAGAGGCCGGCACGGATCGCGCCGGCCCGGCGAGATTACTTGGCGGCCTTGAGGACTTCATCGACGGCCTTGCGAATGAGTTCGTCGACATGTCCGGTGGCTACCTTCTCTTCCAGGAAGATGTTCACAACCTCGACATCGGCGTCCGAAAGCTGGTGTGGGAGACCAAATGCGACCCCCTGCTTGGCCAACGCCGGCTTCGGGTTCATCGCAACTGCCCAGTCCGGATTTGATTGGGTGAACAGCTGGTTGGTATCGGAAGCATCGACCAGCACGTCGGCCCGCTTCGAGACGACGGCCAGCCGGGTTTCATCGTTCCCCGGAAGGCGCATGATCGTCGCGGTCTTCACCGCAGCTGAGATCGCCTTGTCCTGAACTGTCCCCGACATGACCGCCATTGTAAGGCCGGACTTGTCGAGATCCGCCACGGACGAGGCGCCGGCGGGGATCTTCGGATTGTTTTTGTTATAGGCAAGCGAGATCTGGTATTCCATCGCGGGAACCGAAAAGCGAACGGCCATGGCGCGAACCGGGGTCCGGTTCAGGGCGAGAGACATGTCCCACTTTCCGGCCTGCAGCCCGGCAACGATATTGTCCCAGGTGGTGTCGACGAATTCGGGCTTCACCTTGAGGGCGTCGGCAAATTCCTTGCAAAGATCGGCGAAGAAACCGGAATACTCACCGGTTGCGGGATCGCGCATCACATAGGGCGGAGCAACGGCCGCACCGCACTTCAAGACGCCGGCTTTCTGGACGCCCTGCCAGTATCCCTCTGCGGCTTGAGCGTGTGCTGCTGTGGTTGAAAGACCTCCCAACAGGGCGAGCGCAGGCAGCGCCCGCAAGGCGGACGTCATCATCTTCGAAAGCATCGGCATTCCTCTTTTGCTGTGCGCGAAGCGCGGTTCCACTCGTCGGCTTGAGCCGTTCTTGTCGTTTTCATTGTCGGCTGCGTGTCGACTGAGCAATTAATGTCAACAGCGTGTCGACAAAGTCAAGAAGAAAAATTACATTGCCGACATGTGGTTTTTCTGGCCCAATACCGCGGCTACGAATGAAAGGGACTTAAGTGTCTGACGACTCCGAAGTGAAACGGGTCCGGGGAACCGGATGGAAAAGCGTCTATGAAACGCTGCGCAACGAGATCCTTGCCCTGACCCTGCCACCTGGCCAGCTGCTCGACGAGATGAGCCTGGCCGAACGTTTCGACATGTCGCGATCACCGGTGCGGGAGGCGCTGATCCGCCTGGGCGCAGACGAGCTCGTGGTGACGCTTTCCAACCGCAGCACCATCGTCGCACCGATCGAGGTAGCGACCTTTCCCAAATATGTCGAAGCGCTCGACATTGCCCAGCGCATGAACACGCGCCTCGCGGCGGCGTTGAGGACCGAGCCCGACTTGAAGCTCATCGCCAAACGGCAGAAGTCTTTCGAAGCCGCGGTGAAGACGGGAAACCATCTGGCCATGTCGGAGGCGAACAAGGAATTCCATATGGCGATCGCCTATGCCGGCAAAAACCAGTATTTAGCCTCGTTTTACGAAAGGCTGCTGTCACAGGGCCAGCGCATGCTTCATCTGCATTTCGAATATCTCGAAAGGACCCACGAAGGCTATCTTCTGACGGATGAGCACAGTTACATGCTCGAAGCCATCCGCGACAAGAACGTCGACCTCGCCGACGAGCTTGCGCATGCTCACACTCGCCAGTTTCAAGACAACTTCATCAATTTCATGCGCGAGAACTATACGACCGACGTTGCGCTCGGCCCTTTGCGAGCTGCGGAGTAGATTGTGACCATAAAACGCATTGGCTTTGTCGGAACAGGCGCGATTACCGAAGCGATGGTACGCGGTCTATTGACCGCGCCAGCCTATGTCTCCGAGATCTACGTTTCACCGCGCAACGCGGAGATTGCCGCTAGACTTGACGCTGAGTTCGAAGCCGTTTTTGTCGCATCCGACAACCAGGACGTCGTCAACCGAAGCGACGCCCTCGTGTTGGCCATAAGGCCGCAAATCGCCGAAGAGGTCGTGAGTGGACTTGTGTTCAAGGATGGTCAGTTGGTCATCAGCGTCATCGCAGCGACAGAGCACCGCAGATTGCGGAACTGGATCGCAGCCGATGTCAAGATCGTCCAGGCCATCCCATTGCCATTCGTCGCAGATCGGCAGGGCGTAACCGCCCTCTACCCCCCTGACACTGAGGTCGCCGCGCTCTTCGATGCACTCGGGACTGCTGTCCAATGCGGCTCCAAAAGAGAATATGATCTGCTCGCCGCAGCCAGCGCGATGATGTCGACCTATTTCGGCATTATGGAGACGACGACGGATTGGCTGACCGCTCATGGGCTCGACAGGGCAAAGGGCCAAGCCTATATCGCACCACTTTTTGCAAGCCTTGCACAACGGGCGCTCCGGCCTGACGTGACCTCTTTCGCGGCACTCAGCACGGAATTCGCGACGATTGGCGGTCTGAACGAACAAGTTCTATCGGATTTCGAGACGAAAGGCGGTCGTGAAGCCCTGGCCGCGGCTCTGAAACGCGTCCTGGCTCGCATCGAGGGGGCGTAGCATTGGCTCCTGAAAGTATGATTTGCTCTTGAGGGATGTGAACGGTCGCATCTCCGCAAAAGCAACAGCAATGTCAGATAGATGTGTTTTCCAGGATGCGCATTGGATGGGCGATGTAGCGCGCAGCCGATGACGGCGCGACATCGACCGATATCAGGAGGGCCATATTTTCCGCAAGCATCTAGCGATATAGAGGGGTTACATTGAACGAGACCCTCTACAGATGATCCTGAAATATGCCACCGTTTTGATTGCCATGCTTGCGATCGTGGGCGGGCCTGCAAATGCGCAACAAGACGGGACCGCAGCCAGGCGACTTTCTCGCGAAACCGTGCCGCCAGATCTTCCGATCCACGTCATCAATGGCAAACCTACCCAGGATACGCTCGCCATCCTCTATTCGGGCGATGGTGGATGGCAAGATCTCGACGAGGAGGTCGGCAGCGATTTGCGGAACGCGGGTATTCCGGTCGTAGGGCTAGATTCGCTCCGCTATTTCTGGTCCGGGCGGACTGCCCGGACAACGGCCGGAGATCTCGGCCGCATCATCGACTACTATACCAAGCGGCTGAAGGTGCACCATGTTCTTCTTGTCGGCTACTCCTTTGGCGCAGATGTGATGCCGGCGAGCTACAATAGGCTGAGCCCAAAGCAGAAGGCGAAGGTCAGGGCAATTTCACTCTTGTCCCTGTCGCACAAGGTCGACTATGTGATCTCCCTTAAGGGCTGGCTTGGGTTTCAAACCGAAGGCAAGGGCGGCGATCCGGTCGATGATGTCAGGTCAATTAGACCGGGGATAGTCCAATGCGTTTACGGCAAGGATGACGATCACGATAATGCCTGCCCAGCCCTGCTGCGCACGGGAGTAAAGGTGATCGGCATGCCCGGTGGCCATCATTTTGGTGGCGATTACGACAGATTAGCTCAACATATTGTTGCGGGCCTGAAGACACGCCTGGATAAATAAGACCTCCCGCATTCCATCGATGAGATGGCCAGAAATCTGCAAGTTCCGGCCTAGACAATGACGCTTCTCCTGTTTATACGCCGACGACAGACGCAAACGTCGCAGTGCGGGTGATTAGCTCAGTTGGTAGAGCAGCTGACTCTTAATCAGCGGGTCGTAGGTTCGAGCCCTACATCACCCACCAGGACGGCCCCTGTTCACTCAGTGCCATGGTTTAATTTGCCATTCAGCAGATCAATCTGCGCGGCTTGCGATTCGAAAGCTTATCCACTTTGGATCGACCGGCCATCGGCATTGACGAGGCGCATCAACGTTTACGATGCGAGCTCTCGGAAGGAAGCCCGAAACTCAATTTAGTCAATCTCGCTTCTGTCTCTAGCTTCCGAGACCACGTCCTTAACCAAAGTGCAGTCGCAAAGCCGGCGATCAAGAGATGATCGTATCGACATCGGCAATCAGCGTCATGTTTTCAATACAGGTTTGATGCAACCTCAGAACGGAAACCAAGGAAACGTCCGAAACCGTCGCCAAAGTCGATGCGCTGATAGAATAGAAGGCCGTCGCCGCTTGGACGTTGCAACCAGCCAAAGCTCGACCTCGCGGGCCGACCCTGCCGTTTACCCCTCCCGTCTACGACCGATGTGAGTGCCTCCAAGCCGCTTTTGGTCGCAAGAGCGGTGCCGTGCAGACTAGTCGTGGGCTACGGCCCAATGCGGATAGGTTACATAGGCGGTGAGTGCCCCTTCCCCCTTTGTCGAAATGGTCACCGCCTCACCCTTGGGCATGTAGACGATATCGCCCGGCCCCGCTGTCACGGTCCCGGCGCCCGTCGACACCGCAAGCTGCCCCTCCAGGACAATCATGACGTCATCGACGGCCATTGTTTCGGTCAACGTCTGATCAGGTGCGTAGCGACCGTACCCGATGGTGATCGGGGCCCCATGCCGCTCATCCACCAGATTTCCAACATATATGTCGCCATCCTGTCCCGGAGATCGAACGAGATTCGCGTCGGTGACGCTGAATTTTCGAACTTTCATCGTTTGTTTCCTTTGTTCCTGCAACGCCTCCAGTACCGCGTGCGCGGCGAACGGTTTGCGAATGAAGCGCGCATTCCTCGGCATGTCTTCGTCTCTGGGGAGCCGTTCACCCGACGCAACGACGATCTGGGTCTCGGGCCAGCGTTCGGTGACTGTGCGGGCGAGCTCGAACCCGTCAATGTCGCCTCCGGTATTCACGTCAGTGAAGAGCAGCGCCAGCGCGCCGTAGTCTTCGATGAACTTTAGCGCTTCGTCGGCCGAAGCCGCTTCGATGACATGATACCCGGCCTCCGAAATGATGTCCGCCGTGTCCATCCGGATAAGGGGTTCGTCATCGACGACAAGAGCTATGGGGTATGCAATTCCATTCAGGTTCTTGATTTCCATCGGCCGCAAAATCCACCAGGGGTTCATCAGGTTCTTGGCTGCAAGCTTTCATCTCCTCGCGCCGACTTCTTCGGCAAAGGGTCTGGCGTGATGGGATCGTCTGCCGGATCAGGATCACGCTCATTGGCGTCCATCACCTCTTGTGCTGCACCGATAATAGCGGAGATGATTTCCCGGGTTCCCCAGCCCTCCTCGTTTGCCAAAGCCACTAGCTCGTCCAAGACCTCGCGCGCAGCGATCCTTGCCTCTGTAACGCGTGCCGCTGGCCCTTCTTTTGTCGGCGCCGGGAAACGTGAGAATTGCTCACGTCCGTAAGCACGAACGACATCACGCCTTTCGAGCTGTTGCTTCTGCGGATCGGCAGGGTCACTGGTCGCAGCCGCCTCCCGGTTCGGATCACAAACATTGACGTCCATTTCGTCGGGTAGCGACGCAGCCTGTTTTGCATTCATGATACCGACGGGAACCCGATCTCCCTCATCCGTGATTACGGTCACCTCTACAATCTTGTCTTCCTCGGCCATCGAATTCTCCTTCGGATAGTAATCCCTGTCGAACCCTTCTGTTCCAGAGGAGTACCAATCTTTGCCAAGCCGGACGTTTTCGATCCTGGCTGCTCCTTACAAGAACGCGGTCACCGCCATGCCGACAACCGCCAGAAGCATGGCTAGACAGGACGCCCAGCCAAGCGCCTTCAACCCACCGCCGATAACAAACTGCTTCATGACCTTTTGATTGGAGGCGATCAGCATCAAGATCACCATGACGGGAACAGCAACCACGCCGTTGATCACTGCGCTCCAGAACAATGCCTTCATCGGTGGGATTGGCGTAAAGTTCAACAGCATGCCGACGACGGTCGCCAGACCGAGGGTCGCGTAGAAGGCCTTTGCTTCGCTCGGTTCACGTGACAGCCCGACTTTCCATCGTGCCGCCTCGCCAACGGCATAGGCCGCCGAACCAGCAAGAACCGGCACGGCCAAAAGACCTGTTCCGATGATGCCCGTTGCGAAGATGATTTTGGCGAAATGCCCGGCAAGCGGTTCGATCGCCTTGGCCGCATCGACGGAGCTCTCAATATCGGTTTTCCCTGCCTTGTTGAGGGTGGCGGCAGTCGTCGTGATAATGGCGAGTGCAACGACATTGGAGGCTGCCATGCCAATCAGGGTATCAAGCGTGATGCGCGTGTTCGCTTTCCTTGCTTCCTGAGGGTGCTCTATCAATGCCTCCTCGCGAGGCTTTTCCTTCAGGTCTTCAGCCTCCTGGGAGGCCTGCCAGAAAAACAGATAGGGGCTGATAGTCGTCCCGAAGATTGCAACGATCATCGACCAGTAATTCGCGTCAAGCCTGAATGTCGGCAGCAGCAGCCCACGCGCAAAATTGGACCAGTCGATATGAACGACGAACAATGTTGCAATGTAGGAAAGCAATGCAAGGCTCAGCCACTTCAAGACAGCCACATAGCGCTTGTATTTGAGAAGCATCTGCAAAATGACGCAAATGAAACCGAATGCCGCGACATAGAGGAGCGCGTAACCGCTCATCAGCAGCTTTGCCGCGTCGCCCATTGCGCCGAGGTCGGCGCCAAGGTTGATGACATTGGCAATCAGCAGGGGAACCGTAACAGCCACGCCAACCCAGCCCGGATAGCATTTTGCCATGCTGCCGGCCAATCCCCTGCCAGTGGTCCGTCCGATCCGCGCGCTGATCACCTGCACGGCGACCATCAGCGGATAGGTCAATATCAAAGTCCAACTGGCAGTGTAGCCGAATTGTGCCCCGGCCTGCGAATAGGTTGCTATTCCGCTCGGGTCATCGTCCGAAGCGCCGGTCACCAGACCCGGCCCGAGAATTTCCAGCAGTCGTGGCTTCGACGATTCCACGACTGCGCTTTTGTCATCCATCTGATAGCCGCTCATGACTGCCTCCAACCAGAACGGGGAATACGCGATATTGTTGATCACCGTCTCAATGAACTGTGCGACACGTTTGTTTGTTCCAGAGCGCGGGGAGCGGCCAGAAGCAATGCAACCGCAGTCACTTAGAGGGAATTGGCGAAGATCGGCGCTCCTATGGCTCTGCGCTATTCTTGGTGAGACTTTAGGCTGTTGTCTCGATTTGATTGGTTGGGAAATAGGAAGATTTCGCAAGCCCGCATCGGCCATCCTTCTCGAGTTCAAACTCAAGCCTCATGGAGGCTTTCCCTAGGGCACAGGACGTACCGGAGGCCCCGCGCATCGGAACGCCAACGATCGAGGAGCAAACTTTTTTAGTAGCTTTAGGCGCCTAAATCCCAAGAAAATTGAAGGGTTTAGCCTCCTTGAGTTGATCGTTGGCCATTCCCGAATAGATACGGCTCTGGTCGGGGCCAAGATCAAGCTTCATGACCTTTCCGGTCTTTTCAGAGAAGTCCAGCTTGTTCAGATCGAGCCAGAAGACGTTCGGCGTGAGGGCGGACTCAAAGAAATACAGCCGGCGCTTTTGATCGGATACCGTGCGCCAGCGCGTGGAGGAGATATTAGGCTCGCCCGGCGTGGTAATGCCGAACGGCACTGAGACATTGCGAATCACGCTGAAGACGCTTGCGATTGCCTCTATGGGCTTCTCGCTTTTCGGGATGGCGTTTACATAAAACGAGGCACGCGCGAAGCGGTCGGACGCACGGTTTGTGCCCGGAAGCATGACCGTGCCACCGATCTGTCGCCAATATTCCTCCATGGCAAGTTGTTTTTCAAAAATCGGGGAATTGGTCATCACCTGATAATCGCGGTTGTGATGGATGACTTGCTTGCCGCCGATATACTCGATGATGGCGCTATCTCCGGTCGCGTCCGAAATCGAGAGGTGCATTGTTGCCAGCCTGTCTTCTCCCGGCACCTTATCCGTGACGACCGTAAAAGGCTCCTTCGCAAGCGCATCGACCGCTTCTTGAACGGTCGCATAGTTGTCAAGCGCATATTGAGCCCAGGCCGCAATTGTGAGGCCGGGTCTCTTGCCATCATAACCAGGATAGGTGGATTCGACGAGCCATAAGACATTCGCGACCAGCCCAGCTTCGTTCATACCATCGGTCGTTGAGATGTCGTAACCGGAGGCGATCACACTGCCATACTTCGAGGTCCACTCGATCGAGTTCGGACCGGCCGCTCCGGCTCGCTGCATGCCTCGTGGAAATAGCCAGAGATTCGTCCCGACGTCCGTTTTCCAGTCCATGGAACGCGCAGTGATCACCTCGTCTCCGGCGCCGTGGTAGACGAAGCGTGTGCAAGCCTGTGTGGTGGTCGACGCCAATATGGTCGTCGATATCAGCAGGGCGGCACATTTGGTCGAGAGTGAATGCCGTTTCAGGATCATGAGATTTCTCCGCACCGCGAGTGGCGACTGGGTGTGAGGGGATACTACGAAATCGAACTTGTTGCGGGAAGTAGAATCTGCTCAATTAGCTAATACTGAATGACCAGCAGGGGTTGTGACGGCATGCCTGCGAGGCAGAGAAGACGATGACGTCCCTATTCGCACTGGTCGAAAATTCACTTTCAGCTTGAGAGAGACCAATTTGAACACATTCGCCACCGCGGTCATTCTGGTACTATGCAGCGCTCTTCATGTCTGCGCAGCGGATGCTGACATTGCTGATCGGCAAGAAGCGACACCGAAGGCGGCTGATCAACAGAACTGGGCGCTGCAGATAACGCCCTATCTTTGGGCCGCGGGCCTGGAGGGACATCTGTCGCCATTTCGCCGTGCACCGACGATCCATATGGAGAAGTCATTCTCCGATGTCATGGACGATCTCAATTTTGGTGGTTTCATCAACATATGGGGACGGTACGATCGGTTCGTCGTATCCGGTGACATGATGTATGTCGACACGACAGGCAGCCATGGCGCCGGGCCGCTCCCCGCGCTTCAAATCCCCGGGCTCGGCGTTGCAATACCGCCGGGTGCCAGCGTCGATGCAAAGGTGGACACGAAACAGTTCATGGCAACATTGCAAGGCGGTTACCGTGTGGTCGACAGCCCGCAGTTCAGTTTGGACGCCCTGGCTGGTGCGCGCGTCTGGCACATCTCAAACGATGTGACGGTGACTGCGAGCCATCCAGCAATCGGCAACCGCTCGGCCAGCCATGGCGAGGATTTCGGTTGGGTCGATCCGGTGATCGGCGCCCGCGCGTTCCTAGCGGTGACGGAAAAGCTTTCCGTGCAGGCGCAAGCGGATGTGGGCGGGTTTGGAGCGGGGTCGAAGCTCACATGGTCGGCGCTGGCAACGATCAACTATACTTTCTCGGATCGTGTTTCGGCCTCGGCGGGATATAAGGTCTTAAGCGTTGATTACGATCACGACGGCTATGTTTACGACACAAGGCTCTCGGGCCCGGTCCTGGGCATGACCTACCGGTTCTGAATTGTCCGCAATCCTCCACATTACGGTTAATGATCTGAGCGGCCATCGACATCGAACGCTGGACCTTTGGGACGGGGAAGGTGCTGACTGGTCGAAATTGCCCGATTATAGGAAGCGGAGATCCTGCGCTGTCGCCCTTGTTCACGCTGCGCCATCGGATGTGGGAACGAAACGTTGGCTTACGGGTAACATGTGGCCTCCCGAGAGCACATATCCTGCCTTCGATATTATATCGGTCTTCCAGTTCTCACGGTTCGAACCAACGACGGGTGCGCCGAACTGATTTCCCGCTCTACGGAGAGGAGCGGCAACCGCCCTCTCAATGAAACCATAGTGGCCGGCAGCTTGCAGCCTTGAACTGCATGATCGATTCTTTTGACATCAAAATGGCGCCGATGGGCGCAAAACTGGCGAAGCGAGCCATTATTCGGAACATCGCCTCCTACATCTGCACGCTGCCCACAAAGCCACGCACATTCGTCACCGATTGGCATCGCACGTTAATTTCCGGCCGGGTGTTACGCCAATCGTTGTTCGCTCGCCTGTCGCCGAAAACAGCCAGAGGACATCGGCAAGACTGAGCCTATCTCTCCGCAAACTGAGTATGCTGCAACTCGCTTTTGCCATTTGCTGCGGTGCTGGGCGGCACATCGACCACCTGCATCGCCGCCGATAGCAGCTCCTCTCGACAGTGCAGACCGCTGTTGTAAAGTTTGGCGACCGTCATCGTCAAGCTGGCGACGGCGATTGGGTCTTTCGAGACTCCCCTCGCATTGGAAACCTCCCTCACAACACCCGCGCAAAGCCGAGCATGCTCCTGCGGCAACAAATTCTTCGAATTCATCTTCCCCTCCTTAAGTGGCCCGCCCCCTCGAGGGGCGGGCGAAGCGCAACGCTGTTAGAAGTCCATACCAGCGCCCGATGGGAGTGGCGGGGCTGCATCCTTCTTAGGCTTCTCGGCGATCATGGCCTCGGTCGTCACCAGAAGACCGGCCACGGATGCGGCATCCTGGAGCGCGGTGCGTACGACTTTGGCAGGATCTATGACGCCCTGGGCGTAGAGATCACCATATTCGCCCGTCTGAGCGTTCCAGCCGTAAGCAGCGTCCGTCTTCTCGCGCAGCTTTCCGACGATCACGGAGCCTTCAGCACCAGCGTTTTCAGCGATCTGGCGCACGGGCGCTTCGATAGCGCGCCGGACGATCTCAATGCCGACCTTCTGGTCTTGGTTCGCCGTCGAAAGATTGTCGAGTGCCTTGACGGCGCGCAGCAGCGCGACACCACCGCCCGGCAGGATGCCTTCCTCGACGGCTGCGCGCGTCGCATGCAGCGCGTCGTCGACGCGGTCCTTCTTCTCCTTGACTTCGACTTCGGTCGAGCCGCCGACGCGGATAACGGCAACGCCACCGGCAAGCTTGGCGAGCCGCTCCTGCAGCTTTTCGCGGTCGTAGTCAGAGGTGGTTTCCTCGATCTGCGCCCTGATCTGAGCAACGCGGCCGTCGATCTCTGCCTTGGAGCCGACGCCATCGATGATCGTCGTATTTTCCTTCTCGATGGCCACCTTCTTGGCGCGGCCAAGCATGTTGAGCGTGACATTCTCAAGCTTGATGCCGACGTCCTCGGAGATGACGGTGCCACCGGTTAGGATGGCGATGTCTTCCAGCATCGCCTTGCGGCGATCGCCGAAGCCCGGCGCCTTGACGGCAGCAATCTTCAGGCCACCGCGCAGCTTGTTGACCACGAGCGTGGCGAGCGCTTCGCCTTCCACATCCTCGGCAATGATGACCAGCGGCTTGCCGGACTGCACCACGGCTTCGAGGACAGGCAGCATCGACTGCAGGTTGGAGAGTTTCTTCTCGTGGATGAGAATGAAGGGATCTTCGAATTCCACCCGCATCTTCTCCGGGTTGGTCACGAAGTAGGGGCTGAGGTAGCCGCGATCGAACTGCATGCCTTCCACGACTTCGAGCTCGGTTTCGGCGGTCTTGGCTTCTTCAACCGTGATGACGCCCTCATTGCCGACCCTTTCCATCGCCTCGGCCAGGTAGCGACCGATTTCGGCGTCACCATTGGCCGAGATCGTACCGACTTGCGCGATCTCCGCGTTGTTGGAGATCTTTCGGGCATTGGCTTTTAGCTCCTTGACGACGGCATCCACGGCAAGATCGATACCACGCTTCAAGTCCATCGGATTCATGCCTGAAGCCACCGCTTTGGCACCCTCCTTGACGATGGCCTGGGCCAGCACCGTCGCCGTTGTCGTCCCATCGCCGGCGAGGTCGTTGGTTTTGGAGGCGACTTCGCGCAGCATCTGTGCCCCCATGTTTTCGAACTTATCTTCGAGTTCGATTTCCTTGGCGACCGATACTCCGTCCTTTGTGATGCGGGGCGAACCGAATGACTTGTCGATCACCACATTGCGACCCTTGGGTCCGAGCGTCACTTTCACGGCATTCGCCAAAATATCGACCCCACGCAGCATGCGTTCACGGGCATCGGTGTTGAATTTTACATCTTTCGCAGCCATTTATTCACTCCTTCAATAGGCAGCAAGTTCGACTGGTGATTGGGCGCGCTTAAGCGGCCTGCTTCTGCGTTGCATGCGCCTCAATGACGCCCATCACATCGCTTTCCTTCATGATCAGCAGGTCTTCGCCATTGATCTTGATCTCGGTGCCTGACCATTTGCCGAACAGGATGCGATCGCCTGCCTTGACATCAAGCGCCTGGATCTGCCCGGCCTCGTTGCGTCCACCGGGACCGACAGCGACGACCTCGCCTTCCTGCGGCTTTTCCTTAGCAGTGTCGGGAATGATGATGCCGCCTTTGGTCTTTTCCTGGGAATCGACCCGGCGGACGAGAATGCGATCATGAAGCGGTCGGAACGACATGTTTTCCTCCGTTGAGCAAAAATGATGACGTTGAAGACCCAGCCCGGACCGGATGACCAGTCCGGGCGGGTGCGAACCTCATTGAGCGTCCGCGCGAAGAAATTTATTTTCGAGATTTTTCGATTTCAAGAGGGTCCACAAGAAAAATTAGCACTCGACGCTGACTGCTGCTAACGTACTGGAAAGGAACAGGAAACAGCATCAGGGCGTTCAGAAAACCGTTGATGGCTGCACGATTTTGCGCCACCTTCGCTGTGTCCAGAAACGGAGATGAAGCATGCAATTCTCATCGGATCTCGAGCGTCAGCTCAATGGCTATGGGCTGACCACCGCGCATATCCTCTATCGCATTCCCGATTTCGAATCCGTCCTGCAAACTTACGTTTGGCAGGACTACGACCTCGCTCCTGATTTCCCAGAGATGCACAGGTTTCTCGACTTCTGGCGCGACAGCCTCGACGGACCGCTGCACTCCGTGCGCTATACACACCAGCGCCTGATCGGACCGAACGAATGGCGTCGCGTCGAGGGGGAGTTCAAGCTGCAATGAGGCTTGAATGAGCGCTTTGCTTAAATTCGCAAGGGTATTGGTGTCTGCACTTCCCGCCGCTGCCTCGCGCAGGACCAAAAAATTTTTATATGCGGCTCTTGAAGTCAGAAATCAGAAAAACCAAATCGACTGCCGCCAGCCGCTGAGAGTAGGGCTGGCCGAGCTGGGAGCGCTGTCTTTCGGCGCTTCCGTACCCATGTTGCTTTAAGGAGGATATGGCTATGGCAACGACTTATAACTACGCACCGCTGTTTCGCTCGAGTGTCGGCTTCGATCGAGTTTTCGATCTCCTGGAAAACGCCCAACGGGGTCGTTCGATCAGCGATTGGCCGCCCTATGATATTCTCAAGACCGGAGAAGACAGCTACCGAATTTCGATTGCGGTTGCGGGCTTTGGTCACGACGATATCGACATTACCTTCCAGTCCAACCTTTTGACCGTTATCGGCAAAAAGGAGGAAGGGGCAACTGACGGCTACCTGCATCGCGGGATCGCCGGCCGACCGTTTGAGCATCGGTTTGAGCTTGCCGATCATGTAAGCGTCAGTGCAGCCGACCTCAAGAACGGTTTGCTATCGATCGATCTCATTCGCGAGATCCCGGAAGCACTCAAGCCACGGAAAATCTCGATTGCAAATGCGCCTTCTTCGACACTGACTGCGCCTGCGAAGATCGAGGCGCAGAAGGCAGCTTAAATCCGAATCCTGTTGAGCAAGGGCGCCGTCCTGACGGCGCCCGTCAATATTTGGTTTCGCAAGGAGAGCATGATGAAACCCGATATGTTTAAACAGCCCGTTTCCATTCTTGTCGGCCTGGGCTTTCCGGCCGAGATTCGCTCGGTGACTGAAGCCTATCGACATCTATTAGAGTGGCCTGCATCCTCGAGAGACCACGCGCATGCAGTCGCGCTCAAGGCGTGCGGCGCTTCGCTAAGAGGCGAAATTGACGCCGAGACCGTGCGCGGTCTATTTGCCGCCTTCGCCGAGAGACACGATCTTCTGGTGCCGGGTGGCGATGTCATCGCTGTATCCCGGTTGCGGCGGGATAGAGATCCGCATGTGGGCTGAGGGGCGTCGACGATAGACAAATTGTTGAGGCAAGTTGTCAGCAACGCGGTGGCAATGGGCCTGGCTGGTCTGATGCCGCAACATATCAAGTTCCACCGCCCCACCGACGTGTTATCTTCTTCGTCGCTCACCATTGACGACAAGCGCGCGATCTTGGCGAGATGGCCATCGGATCGTTACGCCATCCAATCGCAGCCTATTATCCGTCTGTCGCGATTGCTGAGATTCAGTCGGCGTTGGTGGAGCTTGATCGGCGATACGGAATTTAAGGGAGGTTGCGCGACATCAATGAGCGGCAGTTTGCTAACCGAGGCTGCCGCCGTTTCCGAAGCGCAGCTGTCTTATCGAGAGTGTAACGCGAGATAATTTCGGGCTCTGCTCAGGCACTGGGGCATCATCAGACTTCGGCCCCCTCGGTTGGTAACTGTCAGCGCGACGCTCCTTCCGCGTCGCGGTTTGGGTTCATAATGCCGCCGTAGGATCCGTCGCAAATCCCGCCTTAGCGCAGAAATGAGCTCACTGCTCCGCCCCCCCTCGGGAACCGTGACCCTGTATCGGCGTTATTGGGAGCATGAACAAGGTCATCTCAGACAGAGAATTGAAATTGGCCGCGGAAGCAGAACATCAACCTAATCTCCTGTATATCAACGGCATCGACAGTGGCATAACTCGACAACTTACAAAGAGTGGATTCATTTACTTTGCGCCCGACGGAAAGCGGATCGTGGATGGCGCGGAAGTCCAACGCCTCAATGCATTGGCCATACCTCCTGCCTATAGGGATGTCATCATATCGGCAAACCCATTGACGCATTTGCAAGCGATAGGAACCGATGCCCAGGGACGAAGGCAGTATCGCTACCATCCGGCTTGGCAATCGGAGAGAGACAAAGCGAAATTTGATCGCCTTCTCGATTTTGCCTCCAGTCTTCCCGATATCCGCAGGCAGGTCGACGCGGACCTCCGTTCGCGCGGCATGCACATGAACAAGGCTCTTGCCACAGTAGTGTGGATGCTCGACAATTTATATATTCGTGTCGGGAATGCATCCTATGCCAGGACCAATCGTTCCTACGGGCTTACCACATTGAAAAATCGGCATGTTCATGTTGAAGGCGGAAACATCAAATTTCGCTTCAAGGGAAAATCGGGCAGGGAGTGGAATCTTGTTCATACTGACCGGCGCATCGCCAATGTTGTAAGACAGCTGCAGGAACTGCCAGGGCAGCAACTCTTTCAATATGCGAGCGATGAGGGCGGCTACCGACAGATCTCCTCAAGCGATGTCAACGCCTACATTCGCAATGCGTCTGGAGGCGACTACAGCTCGAAACAATTTCGCACTTGGGGTGCGACCTGTATGGCCGCAGCCATTCTCGCACCCCTTGAGGTGGAAACATCGAATGCAGCGATCGCTCAACAGGTCAACGATGCGATTGACGAAGTGAGCGGAAAGCTTGCCAATACCCGATCAGTCTGCAGATCCTCCTACATCCACCCCGCGGTGATTGAGGAATTCCGGGCGGGGCGACTCAAACAGGTTTGCAAACTCAAAACTCGAAGCGCTAGGCTACTTAAATGGATGGAGCGCGAGGAAATTAGCGTCTTGCTATGGTTAAAAGCGCTGCCGTAGACGAAACACTTCGCCGACTTGGCAGAACATCTGTGTGGGGTTGACCTCACAATCTCGGCATCGGTAGCGGGTGGATGAGCCAGCAGTTGATGGTGGTCACATAGGCACCGCAGATCACATGGAGGGCTCAATCCGTCTCGGGCCCGCAGACAGTGATTCCGGCGACGTTCAGCGTCACAATCATCCCACTGGATTGGATCAACCACGTCAATGCTCGTTTTCATCACAATGAGAGCGTTGCAGCGGTGAGGAGTGAAGGAACTTTCAGCGGTTAATGCCAGCTTGGTCGAAGGCCGCGAGCCAGAATGCCACATTATATTTTCACTATTGCGAAGGCGTGAGCACCCGGCGTGATGGCCGTGCCGGAAACTCCTGGTACCATCAAGGGCTCCACGGCAGTAAGGTGCTTAGTTCGCCGCATCACGAGCAGGTGCAGCTCTGCGAAGTGTTTTCTTCTATGAATGCGGCTGCACGCATCGATGGAGCGCCTAGTATCTGGATGAGCACGGTACCGGCGCGCGATATCGTTTCTTAATCCTTCCCGGCTAACAACGATCAAATAAAGTGGGTTTGTCTAGTCGAGTAGGCAAGTCAACGCCTTGCTGACATCAATAAGGCAAATCAAGCAGGTGTTATTGCGAGGCAATAGGCATTTCGAGGAGGTACTGCTATTCAAAAACCTCCACGCCGCTCTCTTCCAGCATCGCCAAAAAGGCGGCGCGTGCATCCTCGGCGTCAACCTTACCCTCGTGTGCGTCGACGAGCATAGCTCGCGCGACCTTGAAGCTGCGACCTTTCGGCCTTAAGGGCCAGTTTTGCAACATATAAGCGGCCGCAGCTTCACAATTGTTTATGGTCAGACGTTGACCCAGCTTGCGCGTCTCCACGGTAATAGGGCAATTCCAGCATTGTCGGTGCATTATATCTTCCTCCGTCCTGAAAACATGGCAGATCGTTCGATGTTCCCATAATTTTCAATGCCCGATTGGCGTCTAGAGATCCAAGGGCAATGATGGGCATAGGTCTCAATCGGATATGCGGGTATCTCGTAAGTTAAAGGCGCGGTGCTCGAGCAAATCGCTTGTTGGTCACGAAAATAATTGAGGATTATCGCGCCGGCCTTTGATGGGCGCGGGGGATGAATGGCAAGTTCGACGAAGCAACGCATTACCCCGGCCTTTGCTCCGGCGTTGGTCCATCGTGACGATCTTGCCGGTTATTTCCGCGATCCAACAGCAACCTGCGCGGCGTGAGCGGTCGATCTGACAGGTCACGAAAGCAAGAACGGGCACCATCTAATCAGATCCGTCGGATCTTGGCGCATTCCCTCCCTCTATTCCTGAATTTCCCGCAACAGGTCGCACCGCTATTCACAATCGAGTGCGCCACAAAGATTGGGAGGAAATGAAGGAACTTGGACATCAATTCAGCGTTAGGCGGGCAATGGAAGCACTATTTGAAGGTTGAGCAGATGCAGCGCATAGAACCTGAAGTCGAAGTTTCGGTTCCAGTGTGGTCCGTAGACGAATATGCAAAACGCAAGGGTTTGAGCGAGGAGGAGCGTCGACGCCTGCGCCAGCTCTTTGGCGCTTTTGCCACTGCCTGTGAGCTGCAGCATAATACCAGTCGCACGCCTCGATGGAGATAGGTTTTCAATTCACTAGGCCCGCCATGTCCGGGCAGCGCGAGACCCATGGTAGGAGGAGAAACGGATGAGCGAGTTGACGTGGTTGCACCCCATTACCGTGGAAGGACGAAAGACGGGCGAACGGATAAAAATCTCGAGCGTCGAACGAGCAGCTGACTATATGAGCGACGAATGGCCCACCGTTGAAGACGGCGCAGCGTTCAACATGGCCCGAGATGCCATGTTGAAAGCGAAAGATGGCCGGGTTGGCGCGGAAGATGCACGCGCCGCCTTCCTCTCCGCCCTGGAGGAAGGACATATTGCCGTTTTTGCTGACTGAGCCAACGTGAGCGGCCGGTTCATATCCTTTGCGACGGCGATCAAGACCGCTGACTGCAATGACACGGACTCACGGAGCGGCGAGAACCTCGCCGGCTGTAGCGAGCAAACCTTCCGGCACATCGCCCGGAACCCAGAAGAGTGCCGGCGTCGTGGCGCAGCGTATGCGCGGCCGATGATGGACCACAGATCCGGCATGGATTGCCCATCGGCACGCGCGGGCGATCAGACTTGGGTTCCTGAGAGGAGGTTGCCTCCGTGAAAGGAGAGATCCAATGCACCGATACCACCAACTCTTAGAGGGGGTTCTACTAGCTGAAGAACTCGACAAGCTTTAGAGCGTTTATTTTTCGCCATCAGGCGCTCATTGTTCGGCCGGAAAGACCCCAACCGTTTGGAATTTCGGCGGAGCTTTTCACACTCTGTTGGCAACGTGCTTTTCAAAAGCTTCCCTGACTTGCCGCTCTATCGACTGCGCCGGCGGTTAACAAGATGTGGCGGAGAGCCAGCAGCAAGCTATAAAGTCGCTCTGTGCTAGCAGACTGGACCGGGAGGTTAAGGGAATAATGTGGCGGCGCGCCACTTGGCTAAATGGCGCCGATAATAAGACGGACAAGGACGGCGTCATGAGGGGCCGGGTCTCATAGCCGCGGCACCGGTTCTTTGCCATCGCGTTCCAACCACGCGGGTCACGATCGAGCCGGGATTCCAGAGGCGCCTTTGGGCGAGTTGATATTGCCGTCTAGGGAACGCGAATGATCCCAAATGCAAGGCCGATCGCCGCCGCCGCAAGAATGGTCGCGATCGGCCGTTCTCGAGCCCACCGCGTGACGCCATCAACGCCGCCTGCTTGACCCTTCGGAAAAGGTTCTTTTCCATTTCGGCCGGGATCAAGGGCCGAAGGGCTTCCAAGGCGTAGTCTCGGATTTGACTGGTCGATAGGGATTTGGTCTCCGCTCGGCGCGGCGACATTGCTTTCCCGCTGCATGTCCACCGAGGCGGACTGCTCGAACCTGTCGCCATGGGGTCTTTCCTCGTCTGCACCATCCGATACTGTTGGTCCGGAAACGGCAGTTTGGGTTGTCGAGAGAGGATCGGATGCCGGGAAGGTGTCTTCAAGCGCCTTGTCTAGCTCGCTTGGTGAAGCCTTCCGTTGCTGCCGTCTTTGCTCGTTTCGCAAAGATTGAACGGCGGGTGACTCATCCTGTCGGGGCATGCTCCTACTCCTTTGCTGGGGGCGCTGAGACCTTGTCGTCCTGGGCGCCGGATAAGATGCAAATCACGATGGCGAACGCCAATCGGCGTATTGGCAGCTCTTCCCGGATGGGAATTGGCGTTTTCTCGATTGGTTTCTTCCTAGCGTTTCGCAGAATGCCGCCACATGCTGAGGTTTTGCAGCTGGAGCCATTTTGTTCCGGTGCTTCATGCCCGCTCTCCGCGCGGTTGGAAGGTCGCAATTCGTGTTGCCGGTATGTAGTCCGCGATTGATGCTTTCTTGTATTTTGGCATGGCAACCATCACCGAGGATGAAAGTTCCACTCCCGCTGAGATTTTCGTGAAATCGAAGAGAAATCGCTATCTGAGCCTTGCGGCAAGCCAAGGCCTCAGGTCTTTGCAGTGGAGGAAGAGCGGATTCGAGCTATTGGTCGCTGATCGTTGCGAGTTCAGGCGACGATCAGCCTTGTCTCTTTTCTGGCAAATCTCCAGGAGGCGGAAGACCTTAGGAGAGGCTTCGCGTAGAAGCGCTTGCGGAGCATCCTTGGGAAGCAAGACGCGCAGATGAACGCATCACCTTGAATCGCTTCTTCGACACCCCCCATCCAACAGGCGTGAGCAAAATGACGGCTCGCTCGAGGCTGCCGAAGCGATCGAGGCGCTGGCGAGGCAATTTGCCAGAATTATCGTCGCAACGGGCATTCACCGCTGGGCGGGACCGGTTCCTCCCGGATCTGCGGCTTGCGTTGTCGGCGAGGTGGCGCCTCGAAGGCTGGCTATCTCGACCGCCAAACAAAGCGCGAGCGTCATGGGTTGGCTTGAACTTCTGTCTCGCCGACGAAAAGGCTTTTGGGAGCGCGGCAATCGAGGGAGTGGTTGCCGGTCATGGTGACCCTGATGCTGATCGCCGCCAAACAAATGGTTATGAAGCAGTCTATGATCCCAGCGGCTTGGAAGTGTTCGCCTGGGCATTCTGTTGTGCGTTGCCGCCGACTGTGATCGGAATGGCGGCTACCTTTTTTTTCGTGAGTATTTTTCGGGAACCAAACGGCCGGAGCACTGTTCGGCTCCCGAGACCAATGAAGGTCTCATCACACAATCGAGGAGAAATATCATGGCTTCCCAAGGTGGATCCCACGAACAGCACGTCAAGGCTGGCCAGCAGAGCCACAAGAATAACGACACGAAGCAAGCATCGTCGACCGACGAAAAGCAGTCGGGTAGCGGTACACGCGGTGGCTCGCATGAGCAGCATGTAAAGGCCGGCCAGCAGAGCCACAAGAATAGTTAGACGCCCGATCGGAAGCCGGCTGACGCCGGCTTCTCTCTTTAGCGCGGCCGTTTGCGATTTCGTTTCCGGTCGCGCTTGCATGAACTGAACGCGAGAGCCATGCCGTTATTCTGCAGCCGGAGCCTTCAAAGGAAGGCTCTGCCGGGACGGTGTCCGGGGACGGCGCTCACGGTGCAACGGGGATCGCTGGGCGGCTCTAACATTATGAATAATGGGGATAATCCGCTGTCCTGCCGCATTCTTAAACCTGCGGTCAAGTTGCTGGCCCTTGGATTCGCGTCGGCAAGCGCGATGCGGTGAATGTTTAAGCGAGCAGCCGAGCGCACTAGGCCGTCGTGGCTGGGCGCGCGAACAAACAGATTCTGCCTTGGTTGAGGCGACTTTTTCAAGTTCACTTACGACTAATCCGCGTCACGGTCGACATGCAGTTAAGGGATCGGGTTAGGAATCAGGCGCCCGTGACGTCCGCTTTGGAGAGCGGCCGCCGGTGGGTGGCGCGATTTGAGACATATCGGGCGAGGATCTCTTAGCCATGCATCTTTTCGCGGTAGTATGCGTTCACCCGATGTAAGCGAGATCTAGTCAAGTAAAGAGGCTTGTTTCAATTGCGGATGAGAGCTCAGGATTTTGCAGAGTTAACGTTGCTTGAACGAGAGGCAATGCTGGTGCGTCTGGCTCTCACGCTGGAGCGCGAGGCGCAGTGGGCTTCAGCAGAGGGAGATGAGCGTCTTTGCCTGGTAATGACATCCGTTGGGAAGGCTATTCTTTCTGTCGCGAATGACCTAGCTGCCAGCGATGTTCAGCTCGCCGAAGATGTTATCATGCGTGCTCTTAGTCTCATTGCGACCTTTCACGTGCTTCATCCAGGCTACCCTGTGGGACCAGCGATGCACTGATTAACGTTTCCCGGTTGAAAATTCTGCAATCCCTGAGCTCTCCCCTGGCGCTTGAAGCAGACAATTTTTGTAGGACGGTGGGCACGGAATACGGATTCTGAGCAGCTCAAAAGCCTGGATCCCGCTTCGACCGCACGTGATGCCCCTGTCGCAGGACAGCAGGTCGAGCCTCAGCTCGCCGCTGCGGGAGCTGCTGGTTCAGCGGCCGGGTAACGGAGCGGCAAACGTAGAGTTTCGCCCGCCGCTCCGGCTTGGTCCGCCGCAAAGCGCTCTCAGCAACTGATATTTGCAATTTGGTCCAGGAAGGTCAACCAAATTTCGCCTGCGTCCGATGGCGGACACTTGTGCGGAGCCGGGCTATGAATTTGGCTGGCGGCAAAGGCTGTGATCGTCATGCCACCGAGGGTGGATTCTCCGCCTATTTCCGCTCGTGTCTGCAACGACCCCGATCGATAAGTCGGTGTCGTCTCCCGGCAATTCTAACAAAAGAATTTTCCCGCGCAGGCTGGCCACTTGGCGTGCCCGTTGGGTCAACCAAGGTATGTTCGCATTGAGAAACCGGGCTGGCGGTAGATGAATGTGAAAACCAGAAGGGAACAATCGCCGCGCAAGCCGGTTGGATCGCCGGAGGGAGAACAACGGCGAGTCCCTTCCGGCTCACGTGCTCCCTGGTGAGCCGCCTTCTTAGGCGCGCCGCAAATTCCGGCAGATTGTTAAGGTCCGCCGAGGTCGTGGTGCGTCGCTGTCTGCGATAGACCCCATGTTTGCAGGAAAAGTATTGAGCCCGAAGGTGGGCATGAGCGCCAGATAACCAACTTGGGCCTGGTCATCAGCGATGATTGCCCCGCTCGAAAGATCAGAAAAATAGGCTGGCAGCTCACCGGCGGTCTGAGGCTAATTTTAACTTGAGATAAGATGGCGGCCCCACGGGTCAGCCCGATGGAACAAGTTTGCCGCTGGCCGGTTAGCGGTTCGTTACGCAGCCCACCTCCCCGGGTGACGGGATGGAGAACTTCTACCATGACGCTCCCATTGGAGACGCAGCCTGTGCGTGCTCGTCCGCGAATCTATTACGTCAGCCCCCTTTTATTGTCGGGACTGGAGCGTTGGATCGAGGTTCTCGAGCACGCTCGTGCCCTTGGCTTCGATGCGGTCATGTGTGGGCCTGTTTTTCAAAGGAAACGCGGCGCAAGCATATTCTCAAGTGAAGATTTCGAGGCGATTGATCAGGCGCTGGGACTTGGTGAAAAGCTGGATGACGCCCTCTCGTCTTTAGCGGCGCTTGGTCGCTCAAGGCCTCGATCTCATGCTTGATGTTGCTCCGGCGTTTTCCGGATGGGGGCCGCGACGCTTGATCCACGGCGCTCACCGGTCAACCTATCTTCTGGATCCGCCTCTCTCTCAAACGCTTCGCAGCGAATGACCAGAAAGGAGATTATTGTGTTGACAAGAATGAATGCAGTTTGCGCGATGTTTCTTAGCATAGCGACGGTGCTAATGGCAGGAGCGGGCGGTACTGGCACAATCGGCTCGGGCGGCGGAAATGGCGCGGCGACAGGCTACGAGGGTGGTACCACGACCGACGGCAAGACTACTTCCCAACAGCAACCACGAGATTGCCACGCGCCAAAAGCCGGAGATAATTCGAGCAGGTCCCACGACGCGCAGAACGGAAAGTCAGACAATCGTGATCGAAATAAGAATTGCCCGCACTAGAAGGGCACGGTGAACTTGTCGTCCGTCTTGCAACACCTGGCGCTCCTGGTCGGCTTTGCGGTTATATCCGAGCGATTTCCGCCCCGATGCTGATGGCGGCAGTGCGCAAATCGCGATGGGGGCTGGCGGTCATGTCGGAGCGAGGAAGTGGAATAGGTTGGCAATCGGATGGCGAATGGAGACGAAGGCTTCATGATCTGCTTTCGCTGTCGCAAGGGCTAATGCGAATTCTCCGCCGGTTGTGGGAGCACTTGTGGGATCGATACCCATTCTCGGCACGATCGCTCGTGTTCCGCGTCGTAGGATAGAGCTGCCGGGCACCACCACGGGTGGAGCACGGCCTTGGCTCCTTGGCAGCTTACGCATTGGCGTTTGGCCGCTTGTCTTTGCCGCCGTCACCTCCGGCACCGGGTGCAATTTCGATGACCTGGTCGGCCGCCGCAGCGAGCGTCATGTCGTGATAGACGCTTTCTGGATGATTAAATTGTAAAAACGGGCTTGGAGGCAGGGATTCGACGTTCAACCCCGAAGACGCTCTGGACGCGCCGCGGTTGAACGCCAGAAGTTGCGCCGATAGCAGCAAATTGCCTTCGACAAGGAAACGCAACTAACGTCCCTAGTCCCTGTAGAGTGGATACAACAGATGAAGAGTCAGGATATCGTTGTCCTGCTGAAGCTGATCAGCTCACAAGACCAGGAAATGGAAAAGGGCGCCGATCGACTACGCGCTGAATCGGTCGGAGGCGATCCATATTCTCTACGCAATTTAGAGACTTTTTGTCCCGGCTGCGGAGGCTCCAACGGGGCGCCGTCGCGGCGCTTGATAGGGAGTCACCGATCCTCAGGCGAGTTCATCCGCAGCGGCTTTATCGGCACTGGGATGAAGCTCTTCGGCATTGCAGCGAAGTCTGCGTGGGCTCACACCGGAGGCATCACACGCAAGCTTTCCAGGCCTGCCTCGATCATAATCATTGACAGTCGAGACGACCGAACTCATAAATATCGGATGGGGTTGCGATCACCCCACGAGGCTACGGCCGAAGTGTCGCGTCCACTGAGCCGAAACAACGGAGGGACGCGCTATGCCGTCATATCTTGAAATCTCTCCCGACAAACTGAATCGAATCCTCGCAACGCCGAACGCTCCAACCGTGATTGACGTGCGCGCGGAAGAAGACTTTGCTCTTGACCCGCGGTTGGTGCCCGGCTCTATCCGGCATGGTCACGCGGATGTCGGCAAGTGGGCCAAAACGATTCGGGCCCCCGCCGTCATTGTCTGCCAGCGAGGACGTAAGCTGAGCCACGGGGTCGCCGCCTATCTGCGGCACGAGGGTGTGGATTCCGAGGTGCTTGAGGGAGGCTTCGAAGCCTGGATTAACTCTGGCGGCATTGCCGTACCGTCAGACAGGCTGCCGCCACGAGATGGAGAGGGTCGCACCGTATGGGTGACGCGTTCGCGCCCCAAGATCGACCGCATCGCATGCCCATGGCTGATCCGCCGATTTGTCGATCCATCCGCTGTCTTTCTATTCGTGCCTGCTACCGACGTCGCACTGGTTGCCGACCACTTCGGCGCGACGCCCTTCGACGTCGAGAGCGTGTTCTGGTCTCATCGCGGCGATCTCTGCACGTTCGATGTGATGGTCGAGGAGTTCGGTCTCGCTTCGGAGCCGATGAACCGGCTGGCGACGATCGTGCGCGGTGCGGATACGGATCGGCCGGACCTCGCGCCTGAAGTGGCGGGACTTCTCGCCGCCTCGCTTGGCCTATCCCGCATGTTCAATGACGACCTCGAGCAGTTGGACGCGGGCATGCTTCTTTACGACGCATTCTTCCGATGGTGCCGCGATGCGACCGGCGAGATCCACAACTGGCCCAGTTCGAAGGCGGGGCAGTGACATGGCAACCATCGTCAAGGAAGACACCGGGCCTTCCGGTGCGAGCATTCATGCCCTGCCATTCTCCGAGGCGGTGAAGGTCTGGGCACGGGTCGCGGCCCTAAGCTTCGGCGGTCCCGCCGGCCAGATCGCTGTCATGCACAGGATCATCGTCGAAGAGAAGCGCTGGATCGGCGAAGAGCGGTTCCTGCACGCCCTGAACTACTGCACGCTGCTGCCGGGTCCCGAGGCCCAGCAGCTTGCGATCTATATTGGCTGGCTGCTGCACAAGACAACGGGCGGGCTGGTTGCCGGAACGCTGTTCGTCCTGCCTGGCGCCGTGGCCATCATGGCCTTGAGCTGGATCTACGCGATCTTCGGCAATGTCGGTGCGGTCCAGGCTCTGTTCTTTGGGCTGAAGGCAGCCGTCCTCGCCATCGTGCTTGGAGCGGTCCTCCGGATTGGCAGCAGATCGCTGAAGAACAACGTCATGATCGGGCTGGCGGCGGCCGCCTTCGTTGCACTCGCCTTCTTCCAGGCGCCATTCCCGCTGGTGGTCGTCGTCGCAGGCCTGGTCGGCTTCCTCGGCGGCAAGGCGGGCTGGAAGGCGTTCTCCGCGTCCGGCGGTCACGGCAAGATCGGGGGCCGCCAGGTCGCGGATGCCGATAGTCTTCTCGGTGAGGGCGTGCCGGACCATGCCCGTCCAAACGCAGCGTGGCTGCTGAAGGTCGCGGCCATCGGCGCGCTCGCATGGTTCGGACCTATCATCCTGCTGTTCGTCTTCCTTGGACAGCACAATGTCTTCTCCGATATCTCGGTGTTCTTCTCGAAAATGGCGATGGTGACATTCGGGGGCGCCTACGCGGTTCTGTCCTATGTCGCACAGGAAGCGGTGAACCACTATCGCTGGCTGAAGCCCGGCGAGATGCTGGACGGTCTCGGCCTTGCCGAGACGACGCCCGGCCCCTTGATCATGGTCACCCAGTTCGTCGGCTTCATGGGCGCCTACCGTGCGCCGGGCGGGCTATCGCCGCTGCTTGCCGGAACGCTGGGCGGACTGCTGACGACCTGGGTCACATTCGTCCCCTGTTTCCTCTGGATTCTGCTTGGCGCGCCATTCATGGAATCGCTTCGCAGCAACAAGGCATTGTCGGCGGCACTCGCGTCGATCACCGCCGCGGTCGTCGGGATCATTTTGAACCTGGCCGTCTGGTTCGCCCTCCATGTCCTTTTTTCCGAAGTCCGGACTGTGAATGGCTTCGGGATGAAGCTCGACATTCCCGTGCTAAGTTCCGTCAACGTCCCCTCGCTCGTCCTGACGCTGGCAGCCGTCATCGCAGTCTTCCGCTTCAAGGTCGGCCTTCTGACCGTGCTGGCGGCGAGCGCTCTTGTCGGGCTTGCCTATGGCTTCACATTCGGAGTTCATCCGTAAACGACACTTCGCAGCGAATTGCGATCGTCTGGCGCGGCGACCGCACAGCGCGGTGCACCGCGACGCCGCAGAACAATCGCTACCATAAGATATTCGAAGAACCGGCAGTCGTCGGGATGTCGGCGGAGCCCGCCGTCTTCGAGGAGCACTTCGCCGACGAGGTCTTAGACCAGCTCCTTCAATTGGATGCCGTTCTCGTCTGGGTAAACCCGCTCAACGACTGAAAGACGCGATTTGTCCTCGACGGCCTCATCCGAAAAGTCGCTTTGTTCGTTTGCATCGCGAATGCACTCAAATTTGCATTTCGCCGTGATCCTGCATCGATGTTGATACATTCAATCCTTCAATGGGAACCACCACTGGATGGATCACTGAAAAGTGGAAATATGAGTGAGAATGTTGTGGAACTCGATCTCCCGAGCACCCAAAGACCGGTAGCAAATCCATTTCCGCCGCTATGCGACTGTCTCGAACATATCCTTGAAATCGGCCTTCAGATCGGTTGCGCCCTCAGGCGCTCTTGCGAGCCCGAATTTGATGTAGTGATATGCTTATTCTCGCAGTCCAATATGCGCGGCGATGCGTGCTAAATGAAGGGCGTTTCGAATGTTTACTTTTCTGGATCGCTATCGACAACCACCTGCTCAAAGCTCGCTGGGTAATGAGCGTATCGATCAAAAAACGTCTGCCCAACGCTCTACCACTCGCTGGTTCTGAACCTAAAGGTTTCTTCCGATAGCTCGATCGAGCTGCCGTATGACTAACTACAGGCGTTGTCGTTGTCCTAAAGGTCGAACACCCACATCCACAAACGACCGATGTCAAATTCGACCAAGCAGGCTAGCTATGAATAGTCTCTGTGAAATAAAATCGGTCTGGTTTTCGCACGACCGTCGATTTCGTCACCCCTCGTTCGTCGTTGGACCGAACCAACGCAAGCAAGGAGAAACACGATGCGTTCATGATGCCAATCTGCCCCGCCAGCTTCGGGGCTATGATGAATATGTGCAAGATCGAGATTGCGACAATCGAGGCGACAATCGCCGGGGAGGCTGCAAATGCGTAAGATCACCGGCGGCGTATTCATGTCGCTCGACGGCGTTGTGCAGGCACCGGGCGGCCCGACCGAGGATTATACCGGCGGCTTAACGAAGGCGGCTGGCTGTTCCGATACAATGACGACGGCATTTTCCCGACCGTCGGGGAACTGTTCGCGGGTGAGTTCGACCTGCTGCTCGGGCGGCGGACCTATGACATTTTCGCTGCATACTGGCCCTATGCGGAGGGTAATGCTGCACCGATGGGTGCGGCGCTCACCGCTGCCGGCAAACACGTGCTGACGCGCGGCAGCCAGCCGCTTGCCTGGGAGAACAGCAATCGGCTGACGGGAATCGCTGACGTCGAGACACTCAAGGCAAGTAACGGCCCCGATCTGGTTATCCAAGGGTCGAGCACAATCTATCCGGAACTGCTTGCTGCGGGGCTGATCGACCGGCTGGTGCTGATGCTCATTCCGGTGATGATCGGCAAAGGAAAGCGCATGTTCGGCAACGGGACGCCAGCAGGTAGGCTCAAGCTGGTCGAGCACAAGACGACTGCCCAAGGCACGATGATCGCCACCTACGAACCAGACGGTCCTATTCCAGCGGCCGGTGACTTCCGTGAACCGAGCACCAGCGCGCTTGAGGCCGAGCGGCAACGCGCGATGCAGGCGGGGAATTGGGGATATTGCCACGGCTTTGCAGGAGACAGCAGTATCTCCCCGTCTCCGGGCAATTCACTTAACTTATTCTATCATCAAATTTCAGACGCTCTTCATGTATCCTCGCTATGTGGGCTCGTGCCCAATTTGCAAGGAGCCCCAGAGGTTCGGAGAGCGACACTCCGAGTGCGGTCAAGGCATACTCGACCTGAGGCGGCTTCGTGGGGAAAACCGTACGCTCTACCAAGCCGTCACGCTCCAGACCTCTAAGTGTGCGCGTCAGCATTTGCTGAGATATCCCTGTCACATAGCGCTTGATGTCATTGAACCGCCGCGGCTTGTCACGAAGTGACACGACGACCTGAACGGTCCACTTGTCTCCTATACGCGCGAGAACTTCGCTGACAGGGCCACAACCGGGTAGGCTTTCCATCGATCTAGTCATATTCATGTGACTTAATCCTAAAAAAATGCGTCCTTGGCAAGACATGCACGGTCTCATAACTGGATCAGGTCATCAACACAGACCGGGTGGTTTTCTCGGCGAGGGCATTAGGAGACCAAAATGAAACTCTATGGCGCGAACGGCGGCTGCAGCCAAGCATCACACATCGCATTGATCGAGTCGGGGCTTCCCTTTACTTTTGTTAGCGTAGCTCGCGACAAGAAAACCAGCGATGGAAAGGATTTTAACCAGATAAATCCAAAAGGTTACACGCCAGCGTTGGAGTTGGAAGACGGAACTATTCTGACAGAAAGCCTCGCCATCCTCATGTACATCGCAGAACATTCGGGGAAATTACTTGCCAAGGAGGGACACGCCCGATGGCAGGCACTTGAGGCAACGGAGTTTATGACGACCGAACTTCATGCGAACTTTCGACCATTATTTTTCGCTGCCTCGGGCGACGATGAAAAGAACAAGGCCAAGGAGATGCTTGTAAGACGCTTCGCCACGCTGGAAAGCCAACTCGGTGAAAACCAATATCTGATCGGTAAAAATCTGACGATCGCGGACACCTATCTCTTCGTCATGCTTTCCTGGGCACGGATGATGGATATCGCGGTAGCGGAGCGGTTCGGCACTTACGCCGCAAATTTGCGAAACGTTCCCTCGGTCGCGGCGGCCCTGTCTGCGGAAGGTTTTGCATAAACGGCCGTCGCTGGGCTTTGCAAGATAGCTGCATGCACTCCAAATCGCTTTGAGGGCTTTTGTGCGTTACTCGAATTGGGGGTCATGCAGTTTATCTCGCTTTCCTCATGCGCGGCGAGACCTATCAGGCGGCGATCGTATTCGCTGACGGGTGAAGAGATCCCGCCTGCGGAAGAGTGGAGGAGGCCTACCAGGTTCAGTCTTCGAAACGACAAACCGCATCGGCAGCGGCTCGCCACTTAAACGATTGCTTCTGCGTCAGCCGCATCATACTTCTGCCGTTTGACAAAGGACTTAACGCAAGAGGGGGAGCAAGCGAACATCGTGGCCAGGTTTACCGGTCTCGCGCTTCCAATAATGCGCTATGGCACGGACCTCCATCGGGACCATGCATTCGGGCAGTTTTTAAAAAAGGTGAGACCTTGGCAACGAGACCGTCTCGCTGCCAAGACCACATTGTCATGGCGTCCGGCGGCATGAAATTGAAACCCTCGCTTTGCGAAATCCAGGCCGACGATGCTAACTTCCGTGGATGCTCTCTCCTCTCAATGACGTTCTGGCGAACACTATTTCTGCAAATTGCGATACCGGAGTAGGGGGTATCCAACCCATCAGCGCAGGTCGACAGATCATGGCTAGATCCTCCGTTGCCCGGCATCGTGTTCTGCCGAGATACTCGCCGCGGTTCGCAGCGACCGCGGCCAGCCCATCCGGGTAGGCTATCAAAATCTGTGGTTGACGGTATCGTTCGAACGCCGGCCCGAACGCCACCCGCGGACCGGCCTATGCAGCGTCCGACAGCAGCTCCAGTCTTTGCTGTCGGACGCGCATCTCCTAAGAATTGCAAGATCCAAACAAAATGCGCGCTTGCGGGAAGGCGGGCGCTACCACTACTCCGATCTCTAAAGCTCATGATCTCGGTTATCAACTGGTCGCTACGGAAGAGTTCTATTGGGATGATCGTTAACGTGACCGCGCCGTCGACAAAGACAAACACGCCGCTAAGAACATTATGGCGCTATCGCAATATCTGTTAGCCTGACAGCCGCAACTTCACATTTCGAAGTCGGATGAAAAGCGAGCGAAACACGCTCTTTGAAGACTACTTTCGGCTCCTGAACCGGTCGAATGCGGTGAGCCGCTGGATCGGCGGATCGGCCTCATCCCAGCGATAGATATCGCTTCGCAGGAACCGTAGTTCCTTCTCCATAGCCTCCTCGCCGATTTCGATCCACCAGGATTTTGGGCGGCCGTCGCTGCCATCGGACCAGCGATAACCTCTTGCCTTCAGGCGATCCTTTTGATCGAAGGGCGCGTTTTCCGCAAAGATGCGCACCCGCGACTGCTTGCTTGCCTCATAAAGCTCGGCGAAGGGCGCTCGATCGCCATCGCCCCGGGAATGAGAAAGCACCTCCAGCAGCGCGAAACAGTCGTCGACCGCGCGATGGCCGACATGGAAATAGCCACTCTGATTGATGAGATAGCCGAGCTTGGTGCCTTCATAACCTCTCAACGCCCATTCGATCTCCGAGTTTGAGCACGCCCAGGGCTTGCGGGCGAAGATCGGGGACAGAGCTTCACAGAAGGGGCGATCGAAGCCGGCATTGTGGGCGATGATCAAATCGGCCGGCTCGACCAGCGCCCGGACGACCGCCATGTCGATCATCTGCCCGCGAACCATCGCATCGGTAATGCCGGTCAGCCTGGTGATGTCTTCCGAGATCGGCGCACTCGGCTGCTGCAGGCCGCCATAGACGGCGGTGACGTCGCCGACCTCGCCTTCCTCGTTAAACGTGAAGCCGATCAAGCCGATTTCGATGATCTCGTCCTGCCGGGCGTCGAGCCCGGTCGTTTCCGTGTCGAGGATAATGCCCTTCAGCGGATAACCCGGCCTTGCTGCCGCGGCGATCTTGCGGGGCACAAGCTTTCGCAGGATCTGGTAGCGGCCGGTTGCCTCCAGCATGTGAACCATCTCCGCTTCGTCCGGCGTGGCTGCGGCTTTTTGCTGACGCACGCTCGCGGCCTCCGAAGAGCTCGGCGGTTGGTTTCCTGAAAACATGTCGAGTTGTGACGTCATTGCGCTTCCGACCAAAACCATCTGCAAAGTCTAGCGGGCAGGCCGCAGCGTGAAAACCCCATCGCCAGGGGTTCGGATTGATACCCACCGATATCGGCTGGCCGATGTCGCAGACCACCGCACCTTGTCGTGCACATATTTGCGATGGCTCACTTTGTTGCCATTCTCCGGCTATTCTGTAGAACGATCAGGTACGCAGGGGCGGTATGCCTGATCGGTATGTCGCACAGCAAATTGGTTTGATGACGAAAACAAGCGAAAGAGACGACCACAATGACGAGTTTTCTGGAAAAATGGTCCGCCAAGAAGTCCGACAAGCCGAAGGCTGGTACACGCGGCGCCGTCGACGCGTTCCGCGCCAGAGTGGCCGAGCAGAAGGCCTATCTGGCCGAATTTGAGAGTGACGCCGCCGGCTTCAACAAGTGGCGGTCGACCTGGTTCCAGCGCGCGCCCGGCGGCTTTGGCGTGACCATCGGCCGGGATTCGATCGATGCTGGACAGGGACTAAGCTATGTCGTCGTTGAAACCACGACACAGGTTGCTGAGTTCCTCGACGACCTCGCCCAGCATGCCGACCAAGACGTTTCGTTTCAGAAGGCGCTCGAGGAAAACCGCTCGCGCCGTGCCGCACTTCTGAACAACGGCAAGGCTAAGACCAAGGCGCCCGAGGCGAAGGCTGCAACGCGGAAACCGGTGACGGTGAAGGCGACACAGACAAGCCAGGTGCCGGGCGAGGCGGCCGCCGAAAAGCCGAAGCGTGGGCGCAAGCCAAAGGCATAAAAATCGAACGCTGAGGGGCCTGCGGACGTGGGCCTCTCTCTTCGAACGCTCTTTGAACCGCCGCGCCCATCGACGGATAGGCTGCGGCTGTACCGGAATCGCAGCGATAGTATAGCCGATCGAAGGCACACGCCTTGCCGTCTCTCTCGGGTGAACAAATGATTTCGTGGTCCCGACGAGCTTCCTCCTTGCGCCGGTAGAGCCGATGACGATGACGTCAGGTGAGGATCGGAGATCCTCCATCAAGCGCCACGACGACAAACACAACGTTTTCCGTTGTTGTGGAACTGCCGCAAGCGGTCGGATCTGCGTGTTCGCTTGACATTAGCCCGTCCTCTGACACCGTGACGTGTCGACTGGATTGGCGGCGTGCCGACCACCTATCGCGGGCGCGAGCGATCCTTGCGACGTCGCGTTAGGACCGCGAATGTGGGTTGCGCTGCGAATTATCGACATGAAGCGGAGGGACTTGAGATGAATGATGATTTTCGCCTAAGGCTCGTCAAAATCAGGGAGGAAAAGATCGCGCATCTCGAAGAGCTGCTTGAGATGAAGATGCGAGCCGGGATTGCGAAACAGGTCAACAGTGACATCGATATTGACGGTACGATCGCCCATGAACAACTCGCCATCGACAATCTCGACGACGCGATTGCGCGCCTGAACTGAAGGCGATCACTCGCCACCATTTGGCGAAATCTGGCCATCGACTTTCTCGCGACACCCGCTCATGATGGCGAGGAGCAGGGGGGATGATGATGAGATTCGCTTTGGCGGTCGGTGCGGTAATTGCTGTCGTTTCTCCGACAGCGAGCCACGCCACTGAGAGGATGAAACATTCTTCGGCGCACCGAATATGTTACGTGAAGCTTGGCGACGAGCCTGATCATCCATGTCAACGGCTGCTCTACATGCAGAACCTGCCGATCGGCGAAGAAACGGTCATTGCGCAAACAGACCGCGGCGACGTCAGCTTCAGTGGGAGGAAGACGGATTCAAGCACGATCTCGGTCGGGGGCGTTCACATGAGCCACCCGCTAAAGGGACAGGGAAAATGCAAACTGGCGATGACCGCTGTCGGCCGCCTTTTGAAGGTTGATTGTAAAGTCCGAACGGAAGAGGGACTTGCGGTTCTGAAATCGACTGGCGACGATCCAAATGATGTTGATCTCAAACTTGGCGGCCCCATTCGTCACTGAGGCGCCCCCAGGGTATGTAAAGTCCTGATCACACAGGGAGAATTTGACGTGAGGAGGGCGCAACGGTCGGCGGCGAGGACACAGAAGGCAACCAGGAAGACTCGCAAGAAGAACGCCTCACACCAGGCTGAGCTGACCTGGTTACATTTCGCCGTCATAATCGCCGCGCCTTGGATCATACTGTTCCTCTTCCCCAGACATTGGCCGCCATTTCCCTGGGTAGTCGGCCCAATTGCCTGGCTGGCGACCATAGCGGCAGTGATCTCATTCCTGCACGCGCTGATTACGCGAAAAGGTCTGACGGCGGGCTCGTTGGGCAGTTGCATAGCTCTTGCGGCTTTTATCGTTGCCGGGACGGTGTATCTTCTGGCCCCACCGATAGGGCCGCTCGTGTCCGTGTTACTGACGCAAGTCTCGGCAGCCGCTCTCGTTGTCATGTTGGCTGTCTTTTTGCGAACGATCCAGGTCGGCATGGATCCGCAAAGGCACGTGGAATTTCGTCCTCTGATCCCCAACCTGGGGGTGTTCCGCCAGTGGCTGGTACGCGCTGTGCCGTTGCTGGTTTTATGGGATGGTATGACGGTGATATTTTACAACACGCCTTGCAGGGGTGGCCGCTGTCAGGGTGGCGAGGCCCTACTTGGGGTTCAGGGACCTTTCTCGAATATCTACTACGCGGCATATTTCGGGATTATGGCTTTCGCTCTGCCGATTGCCGCCGGCCTTCAGGCCCTGCTGCGCCTTGTGAAGCGTCCTGGCGGTAAAAATGAGACGTCCCAATGAGCGAAGAGCCGCATGGATATGGCGGACAACCCGAAACGAGGCGAGAACACGATGCGGAACCTCGGTCTCGGACGTCGCCGCCTACAGGACGTTGGAGCCTCCGCAGTCGGGGCAAACACAAAAACCGAAATCGTGAATGACCTCATGGCGGCGCGGATGATCCGGTAACGGCTGGCGAGTAGGCTCGGTCTCGCCCCCGGTTTGCGCTGGCCGTCGGCCGAGGCCCGACCATGTCTGCGTCCGCCGCCACTCTACACGCCAGCGCCGGTTTCCACTCCTCAATGGTACGTTCAATATCCTGAGCAGATTGACCGAACCGACGGCGCCGCTGAACGGCAAGTCGCGTCTTGAGCTTCCCGATCAGCTGATGGGCACGTCACCCCTTCACGTAGCGCCGCCAGTCATGCTCTTCCTTGAAACCGAGAACCTCGCGAATTTTTCGGTTGGAGAACAAACCCTCAAACTCACCGATCTCGCGGGTGAACGGTACGTTCGGAAAGTGCTTTGCGGCCAGCTCGCGCGAGGGCGTGTTGGCGGAAACGGTATCATTCGCAGCGTTGAACACCTGAAAGCCGAGCCCGTTCTTTTCGATACAGAGATGGACGATCTGACCGAGGTCGCGAGCATCGATGTAACTCCACGCGATCCGCTTGCGGATGCTGCTGTCGGCGAAATAGTCGGGAAAATGCTCATACTCGTGCGGCTCTATGACGTTTCCGATGCGCAAAGCGTAGATATCTATGCCGAAACGCTCGGCAAAAGCGCGAGCCGTCTTTTCATTAACGACCTTGGAGAGGCCGTAGGAATCCATTGGATTGACGTCATAATCTTCTTCGAGCGGAAACTGATGAAAATCCCGATGCCCCTCGGCAAAACAGACCCCATAGGTCGTCTCGCTTGAGGCGATAATGATCTTCTTTATGCCGAGTTTTGCCGCCGCCTCGATGACGTTGTAGGTGCTCATCGTATTGATGCGAAACGTCTCGTTGTCAGGTTTGATCAGGATGCGAGGAATGGCTGCGAAATGTACGACGGCGTCGAAAGGCTGTAGACCGGTGCCGCGGTCAAGGTCAGGAAAATCACGATGCATCGTCAAGGCGTTGTAGACTTGCCCTGCGTCCGTCACATCGGCCTGAAGATTGGTGACGCCCGGGCTGTCGAGCGGCACAAGGTCGACATTGTGCACCTCATAACCCGCATCGACCAACCACGGAACAGTATGCCGCCCGGCCTTGCCGCTTCCTCCGGTAAACAAAATGCGTTTCGTCATGAAATTCCTCCCAGTGATATCGATCGATAGATAGGCCCACACTCCCGATTCGCAAGAGAATCCTTGGCCAAATCCCGGAGCCACGAAGCGAGACCGGGGCAGGCAAGTCAGAAGACCACTGGATCCCTTTATTCGACGAGGCCCCCGCTGCTTGCTGACATCGGGAGGAAACTTGCCCGACTTTTCGTCTACTTTCCCTCAATCCGGGAAAGGTCGATCCGAATCCCAGATGCGCCAGGGTCATCCACCGTCGACGGTCGCTTGGAGCCGGTCGCGTCGGGAGGGCCATTGCCCGGTTCGTCTTCCCGCTCCCTTGATGGCAGCGGTTCGGTCTTCGCAGATGGCCCCGGATCGGCGGCGCGGAATATGTTGGCACCCTCGAACTCGCCGGTCTTCCAGGCATAGATCGCGTCGCCGAGGATTTGTGGCCCGGCCTCAGTGTCTTTCGGGCTGCCATACCATTTGGTGACGATCCGCAGGACCTTGGCGAAGATCGCGGTTCCGCTTCGCAGGTTCGAACAGGGGTCGAAGAGGTCGGGCTTCAGCACCGAGGAATCGGTCACGCCAATCCCGGCCGGTACTTGCGTAATGCCGACGCGAATGATGGCCCTGCCTGCATATTGCCTTACGATCGCAATCGCCGCCTCCGCTGTTATCGCCTTCGGAACAAGGATCAGCCGACCGGCCTGCCTCACCGTGACCGCAAGCGGGTCAGCGGAGCCGGCGGCATCGACAAATCGCTCGACGATTGCGGGGGGCAGCGAGGGATCGGCGCATTCCTTGATCAGTGCTGCATCGAGCATGGCGGCTCCAACGGTGCTCAGGTGTTGAACGAAAAGACGAGCGGCTTTGAGAACAGTCTCGCCCAGGCGATCGTATTTGCCCGCTGTGTGGCGACGATCGCAGTGCCATCGGTCCACCAGCCATTTCCAACCGCGACGATGAGATCCGGGTCATGGAGCATGGACTGCAAAACCGGCCAGACGATCAGTTGCTCGTAGCAAATCAGCGGAGCGACCCGATGAGAGCCGACGGCGACGACCGGGTTCGCAAAGAAGTGAGCGTGGGCACTATCGCGGGCTCCCGACCACGCGCGCCATGGCTGCCACATCGATCCCGGGACCGGCATGCGCTCGCGATAGATGACCGCGCCGCGAGCGGCCGAAGCCTCGATCAGGACGTTGTCATAACCACCCGGGTCGACGATCGCAGCGCCGGCCACCACGACAAGACTTGTTCCCTGAAGGCCTTCCATCCACGCCCGTTCCGTGGTTGGCGTCCACAACCCCAACGCGGCTTCCGGCAGCACGACGATGCCCTTGCCATCCGGGGCCGCTGCCTTCACCATTGCAATGAGTTCACGATGGCGCCGAAGGCTGGCATCACGACCGAGTGATGCGCCGAGCTTGAGGTCGACACCATGCCAGCGATCGGGTAATGCGGGCGCGGTCCACGACGCGGCGGACCAGAGCCAGAAACCCGCAAGGGCCATGGCGACAGCTGGCCAAAGGCGGGTGACGAGGCCCGCAAGGCCGGCTGTCATGGCAAGAAGCCCCCACCAGCCCCATCCGGGAAACAGCACTCCCGCCGCGGTCACAGGATGCGCCCAACCGGTTATTCCGAAAGGAGGAACGCCCGTGAGGATCATGGCGGTCAAATAGCGAACCGGTCGTTGGGTCGAATGCTGTGTCCAGGCGACTGTATGTACACTGACAAAACTGATGCAGGCGCAGAGCCAGAGCATCACGCCGGCAAGGAGATCGGTGGTGTAATAATTTGCGGCGCCCTGGGGAAGCCCGCGTGAGGTCGCCAGGAAATAGGCGGAGGCGACGATTGCCGCCATCAGTCTCGTCCGCGCATGTGACCATAGAACCGGGAATGCCACCGCGATCGGCAGGAGCAAGACGTCACCGGACCAGCCGAAGACCCCCGCAATCCCGGCCGCCAGAACCAATAGCGGCGAAACAAGGGTGTCACGGCGCATCGGTCAGGATCTCCTCCGCAAGGCCGAGGATGCCCTCGACGGGCAACGGTCCGAAATATCGGGAATCGAAGGAACCGGGGAAAGATGAATAAACGAAGACACTGCCCGTCGGGACCGTCCCGCTCGCGGCGGGTCGAAGCCGACGCCCCTTGCCGTCGACAGGGCAAAGATCGGAGAAGGCGAGCGCCTGGCCGTCGATGGTCACGGCGCTGCCGACATCAACCCGTTGGCCGGCAACGGCGACTACCGTTTTGATCAGCGGTGCGTAGTCCCCTTGGCATGGGCCGGAGCGGAAATATCCGCGCGCCTTGGCGTCCTGTGTTTCCGCCGACGGCCGCGGGCATATGAACACCAGATCTCCGACCGCAACGGGTCGGTCAAGCGGATAGATCCGCCAGAGGCCGAGCGGCTCGCTCGGCGTGAAATTGATCCGGTAACCGCGCCAATAGGCTGAGACCGCCAGCAGGCACATGATGGCAACGGCAGCCCACAGCCGAAAGGGGAACGGCATCCGAGCCGGCGCTTCGGCTGGTTCGGGTGAGGCGCCCGGCTTCATTTCAGCGATAACCTCGACGACTTGGTCTGGCCCACGCGCTCCGCCTCGTGCGGTCTCATTGTGCTGCTCAGGTGCTGCGCAAGTTGCTGGGCTACGCGCATGCCCTCCCAGGCGGATCGGATCTCGTTCTTCTGTCCCGGCGACATCCTGGACGTGATGGCCTCGAAGATCGGTCCCTTGGCATGCCTTGCCGCCTCTGGCAGAAAGCAGCCCTCGCCGAAACGGGCGGAAACGGCTCGCGCAAATTCCAAGAGTTCGGCCCTCACCATCGTGTCGGAGGGCGCCGACTCAAGTCTTCCGGGCAGATCATGACGGTCGAGCGCGTCGCGCAGGCGCTCGAGCGCCAGTTTGGCATTGGCCGACAGCGCCGGGATCTCGATCAAAGCCCGTCTGCGCGCGTGTCGCTCCTCGACTTCATATCTTTGTCCGGCGTCCGCTCGCAATTGCACGAAGCGCTCAAGCGAACGGGCAAGTGCGGGAATGTTAGCAAGTGATGCCTCGCGATCCTGCCGGTCATTCCTCGCGGCAAACGGGCCGGTCTGCCCCTTGAGCATTCCGAAGGAGGCGGCCCCATTGGCGAGCCTGACGATCGTCGCGGCCGCGGTAGCCCTGTCCTTCAGCATCGCATCGACATCGACGGCTCGAAACGCCGCGTCCGGCCGGGCATAGACGAGACGGAACCGCGCAGAGACGTCCTCCCATTGTCGTTGCAGGACCCGATCCGCAGACAGCCGCTCCTCCACGGCCTGCTCGATCGGTTTCATCGTTATGGTCATGCCAGACACCATGGGTTCTGCTCGCTTGCTTGCACTCTGGTTCAATGACGGCCATTGCGATCTCCGCAAACCGAGCCTGGCTCCGGCTGCGCTCAGCCGCTTGCCAAGCTCTGTCAGCTCCGGGCGCTGTCGCACGGTCCACCGCAGCCGGTCGCGCAGGAGCGTTCGCGCAACATTGACAAGGTGGAGGCCTCGGGCCTCGGCAAAACGCAGAGCCTGGCGATAGAAGCTGCCGCCGGCGTAGTCGAGCGTCGTTTCCTTCGCATTCCTGCGTGAGAGGATCTGCTCGAGGCTGCCGGCCCGTGCAAAGGAGCGCTTGCCAAAATAGAGGCCGAGGTCCTCGCGATGACGGGTCATGGCGACATAGGTCAGATGCCGGTCAAGCGAGAGCGAGGCCAGCACCTTGACGCGATCGACGGTCGCGCCCTGGCTCTTGTGAATGGTCGTCGCGTAGCCGTGGTCGAGGTTGTTGTAGAAGCGCTGCTCTATCGTCACGTGGCGGCGATGATCGCCGGAACCGAGCTCTGCAACCAGACGCCCGGCTTGCGCCTGAACCACCTTCGCCAGCATGCCGTTCTTGACGCCGAGCGATGCCTCGTTTCTCAGGAAGACGATCTGATCGCCGGTTGCGAAGGAACGGGAGCCATCGGCGGTCTTGAACGAAAACCCTCTCGAAATTATCCCGCGTTCGATCAGCGTTTCGCGCGCCAGCTCGTTCAGCAGACGCACGTCACGGCGCAGATGCGCAAGGATGAGGCAGGTCTTTGCAGGGTCATGCTCGCGGCTCCAGTCTGCGATCAGATTGGAGATGGCTTGCTTCTTGTCTTGAGATCCCGACACCCGGCCATTGGCGCGGTAGGCGGAAATCGCCTTTCCAACGTGACCGCGGGCGAGATGGAGCGAGGCCTCACGCATCCATTCCTCACGCTGGCGGTAGATGGTCTCCAATTCAGCGTAACCGATGCGATCGGCAATCGCTCGAAAGGCAGCACCTGCCTCGATCGGTTGCAGCTGTTCCGGATCGCCGATGAGGACAAGCTTGGCGCCGGTCCTGGTCACGGCATCTACGAAGACGGCCATCTGCCGGGACGCCACCATGCCCGCCTCGTCGAGTACGAAGATTGTCCGGTCGTCGGGCCTGTCGCGACCCTGGCTCCAGCGCAGGTCCCAGGAGGAAAGTGTGCGAGAGGCGATGCCCGCCTCCTGCTCCAGTCCCTCGGCCGCCTTGCCGGCAAGGGCGCCGCCGACGACGCGGTAGCCGGCCGTCTCCCATGCCTCGCGCGCCGCCTTCATCATGACAGTCTTGCCGGCGCCGGCGCGGCCGATCACCGCGGCGATCCGGCCGGTTCCGGCAATATGTGCGATCGCCGTCTGCTGTTCGAGCGAAAGGTGCCGATAGCGCGACAATACCGCCTGCAGGACTGTGTCGCGCACGCCGTGGGATGGCCGCTGCGACAGCCAGATCGCCTGATGGATCATTCCCGCCTCCAGCCGCAGCATGGCACGGGTCGTGTACTTCGCAGGCGTCCGGACGCCGGTCGCAAGGTCGAGCCTTTCCCGATCGAGACGCAATGCCTGCGGGCTTTGCAGGATCCGCGCCATCAACTCTCGGAAAAGGTTTGCATCGTCGACATGACGGGTGAGAACTCTTGCGACATCCCTGTCGTCAAACACGCTCTTCTCCCGTGTAATCAGGTCGAGCACGATCTCCGGGCGGCGGCAAATGCGGCTGCTATTGTCGGCCCGGCATTCTTCCTGCAGTGCAAGCCGACCGGGGGTTACCGCGCGGTCAGCCACCCCTTGCTTGCGGCTGATCGCCTTCGTCTCGACGCCAAGATGGAGGGTCGGTTGAAGATCGATCCCTTGTGCCTTGAAGGAGCGGCCATCGACGTGCAGGTCCAGCCCCGCCAATGCGAGATGGCGGTTCTGGCAGGCAAACCAGCCCTCGCGCAGGGCATCGAAGTCGCTCGCGCCGCCGGCCCAGAGTTCATAGAGGATCTTCCCGGCATCATTGCGCAACAAGGCGCTGTCCGGACCGATACGCGCAACCTTCTTCGGGCCGAAGCCTGCCTCCGTCAATGGCCGCAGCGTCGTCATCAGGTGGACGTGCGGATTGCCCGGCGGGTCGTGAAACACCCAGTCCGCCACCATGCCCCTGGCGGTGACGTGCCGTTCCACGAAGTCGCGCACAAGCGCGATGTTCTGCTGTGCGGTAAGCTCGCGGGGAAGGGCAATCGTCATGTCCTTGGCCAGCTGCGCATCCGAGCGTCGCTCGAAAAGCTCGACCTTGTTCCAGAACGCTTCCGCAGCGCCGGAGATCGAGCGATCTGTTATCATCTGCCGCAACCATTCAGGGGCGTCCGACGGGATAGAGAACTCCTCGTGCAGGAGGCCTTGCTTTCTCGTGTAGTCGACGGTCCGGGCTTCCCGCTCGTAGTCCATCTTCGCGCAGTGCCGGTAGGCGGCCGACAGGACGGCGCTGCGACCCAGGCTGCGGCCAACGATACCGACAGAGAAATGCGGAACGGCCACGGCGGCGAAACTCCTCGAAAGGGTAGAATTCGGCAGGCTCGAAAGTGCGGCGGCCCCGCCAGGGCAGACAGCATGACGTCGCGTCAGCGACGTATAATTGCGCCCTTCAAAGCCGCTCCTTCGGAACGGCCGGGATGATGCTCAAAGGCGTTGCCTTCGCCAACTCGCAATTCTGGCAGTGGATCACCACGCCGATCTCGACGAATTTCATGCCGATCGCGATTTGAACCGGCATGGAAGGAGCGACCGGAATGAAGAAGCCATCGGCAAAGATCCGCCAGGAGATCACGAAGCTGCAGGAGCAGCTGAAGCAGGTCGAGACGCGGGAGGCGGAGCGCATCGGCAGGCTTGCCCTGAAAGCCGGGCTCGGCGACATAGAAGTGGAGGATACCGACCTGATCGCCGCCTTCGAGGAGCTTTCGCAACGCTTTCGCGGCCAGACCCGCCGAGCGCCGCAGGCCGCAGAGCACGCGCATCGAGGCGACGGCGACAGCGGCAGGCAGGTTCAGGCGCTCACGCCTGGCGCGACTGATCGGAACGCTGCAGAGGCTTGAACGCATGGCACGCACGGCGACCACCGACGCCCGCAAGAAAGATGCGCGCGAGAAGATCGAGCTCGGCGGCCTGATCGTCAAGGCGGGGCTTCGTTACGAAAAACGCGCCCTGCTGTTTGGCGCCCTGCTTGAGCTGAAGGAAAAGCTGATGGACGGCGACAGCGAACGGGTCCGCCTGACCAAAAGGGGCGCCGAGGCATTGGGTCGCGACGATGGCTAGGCTACTCCTCATATGCGTGCCCGTGATCGCAATGACGGCGGCGACGCTCGGTCTCTCCGGCTTCGAGCCGTTCCTGGCGGAGCTCGGAAGGACTGAAACCGCAAAGCATTTCCTTGGCCGGGCTGGAATTGCTCTTCCTTACATGGCCGCATCCGTGGTCGGGATCACGTTCCTCCTGGCCAGTGCCGGCTCGACCAGGATCAAGGTGGCCGGATGGGGCGTTGCGGCGGGTGGTGCGCTTGCTGCGGCGATCGCGATCATTCGCGAGGCCCTGCGCGTTGGCTTGCTTTCCGCCGACATGCCGCAGGATCAAACGATCTACGCCTTTGTCGATGCCGCAACCCTGATCGGTGCGATCACCTCCACACTGGCCGCGTGCTTCGGATTGCGCGTTGCGCTGGTCGGGAATACCGCCTTTGTCAGTTCGGAAGCCAAACGGGTAAGCGGCCGGCGCGCCATCCACGGCTCCGCCAAATGGATGCGGATCGCAGACGCGATGCGGATGTTTCCCCAAACCGCCGGCATGGTCATCGGTGAGGCCTATCGCGTCGATCATGACGATGTTGCCGGCCTGGCGTTCCGCGCCGATCGCCGCGACAGCTGGGGCAAGGGCGGGCGATTGCCGCTCCTGTGTTTCGATGGATCCTTCGGCTCGTCGCATGGCATCGTCTTCGCAGGATCCGGCGGCTTTAAAACGACCTCGGTGACGGTCCCGACGGCGCTCGCCTGGCCCGGCACCCTGATCGTGCTCGACCCGTCGGGCGAGGTCGCGCCCATGGTCGCGGGCCGCAGGCGGATGCTCGGCCATGAGGTCTATGTGCTCGATCCGAAACATCCGACGACGGGTTTTAACGTGCTGGACTGGATCGGCCGGTTCGGCGACACCAAGGAGCAGGATATCGCCGCCATCGCCGCATGGCTTGTCCCCGATCGGGCCCAGACGGGAAGCGGACGCGACGACTTCTTCAGGAGCTCGGCCCTGCAGTTGCTGACGTCGCTGATTGCCGATGTCTGCCTGTCGGATCGGGAGGGCAACGAGCAGACGCTCCGCCAGGTTCGCGCCAATCTGGCCGAGCCAGAACAGAAATTGCGCGGACGCTTGAAGGAGATTTACGAGAGCTCGTCGTCGGCGTTTCTTCGCCAGAACGTCGCCGCCTTCGTCGAGATGACGCCCGAGACCTTCTCGGGCGTCCACGCCAACGCGATCAAGGAAACGCACTGGCTGTCTTATCCAAACTATGCCGCAATGATCTCGGCTTCGAGCTTTTCAACCGACGAGATTGCCACAGGCGCGATCGACGTGTTCATCACCATCGATCTCAAGACGCTTGAGAACCATGCAGGTTTAGCCCGTGTGGTCATCGGATCGCTCCTCAACGCGATCTACAATCGACACGGCGCGTTCAGGGAGCGCACATTGTTCCTTCTCGACGAGGCAGCCAGGCTTGGCTATATGCGCATTCTCGAAACCGCCCGCGATGTCGGCCGTAAATACGGCATTACACTAATGATGCTGTTTCAGTCGATTGGCCAGATGCGGGAAAGCTATGGCGGCCGCGAAGCAGCCAGCAAGTGGTTTGAAAGCGCCAGCTGGATTTCCTTTGCCGCCATCAACGATCCCGAGACGGCCGACTATATTTCGCAGCGTTGCGGCATGACCACCGTCGAAACCGATTAGGTCAGCCACAGCTCGCAGGCACGGGGATCGTCTCGCACGCGCTCCAAACAGTTAAGCGCCAAACCGCTTATCCAGCCCCACGAGGTGCTGTTGATGCGAACGGATGAGCAGATCATTTTCACGGCGGGCAACCCGCCGCTTCGATGCGGGCGGGCCATTTGGTTTCGGCGCAGGGACATGGTCGGCCGCGTCGGCGCCAATCAATATCACGGGCGCAACGCCAGACGATGAGAGGTACACTTCACACTTCACCGAAATGAAACGGTTGCCGCGGATCGATTCACATCATTCGTTGGACGCAGAATCCTGAAGCGGCGATTCTGTCGGCATGATCAAACAACCATATCAGCTCTATATCGAGCGGACGGATGCCACGAAGAACATGGCCCGCTTCTACACCATGTCGATCGAGCCAACTTTGTTCGGTCAGGCTTGCCTCACCCGCAGCTGGGGTCGGATCGGCGCCTCGGGTCAGTCATTGACCCATCATTTCGATCGCGAGCAGGATGCCGTATTGCTGTTTCTCGAGGTCTTGCGTCGCAAGCGCAGGCGTGGCTATCGTCCGCGAATGCCCCTGGCCTAGCCGAGCCCGTGGGTCGGATAGAGCAAGTGTTGGGGCGCGCGCGGGCATAGTGGGCGCAATCAGCCGAATCTGAGCCCCGTCTTCCAGCGCGCTAGCAATACGCGCCGCTGAGCGCCGGTCTCGTTGTTTCCCGCGCCGGGGGGAGATTGCGGAGCTCGATTGCGCGTTCGTCGAGACTTTCCATCAGCAAAGCCTCGACGGCGTTGGGAGGAAGATCGAATCTGTACGGAGGCGCGAGCGTAAGGGCCGCTTCAAGACGGCGGTCGGCGAGCTGAAGCTTGCTTGTGCCGCAGCCGCGTGGCGGTCTATGCGGACGCCGGTTTGATGTCCCTCACCAGAACCTCAACCTTCACGTCCAGGGCATCGGCAAGTTTTGCCAGGATCCCGATGCTCGGATTTCGCGTACCTGCCTCGATGCCGATCAGATAGTGACGGGTGAGGCCTGCCCGCGAAGACAGCTGCTCCTGCGTCAGCCCTCGCTTGTTGCGCAGCCTCATCACGTTCAGGCCCACGACCGCGTGGATGTTGATGGCAGATGTCATGGACGGATACTCGCTTCTGCGTCAGATGCCAGTCTCTATATTCGTCTCTTGCATGGTGCTGCAACATCCGGCGTTGCCGCTGAAAAGCACATGCCGCTCGGCGTGGCGCATCGGACTTGTCATGTCTGCCCACGAACGTCCTCACGCGCGGCCAGGACCACCTCGAGGGTGAGGTCATCGAACGCAGCCTTGCGCAGCACGCTATGGAGATGATCAGGAATCAATGCGATCTCGGCGGCATTTTGCTGCTCGAGGATCGACGCCGCCTCCGAAATCGCGCCGCTGCCGAGCGCCGCTGCACATCGGCAGAGAGCATCGGCGACCTCTTGAAGCCGGTCCGGCTGCGCAAGGTCGTGCGCTGTCAGAAAGCGCGTGGTTTCGATAAATCTCTCAACGAGATGCTGTAGGACGGCATTTTCGGACGCGCGCACGATCCACCGATAGAGCCGCTCACGCCATGCGATCCAGGCCGCTATGTCCGTCGCAACCAGCGCCGCGGAGCGAGACGGCCGGCGTCTCGCCGGCGCCGGGCCAAGGTCGGCGGCCACGAGCTTGCCGCCGTGCTTGAAAAGAGTGTGGGTCACGGCAATCATCGCCGCTTCATATTCGCCGGCCAGCTCGTCGAGCCGAGGCGGCCTGGAAAAGAACCCCCGCCCTGAAGGCGCCTGCAGGATGATCTCCTCATTCGCGAGCCGGATCAGCGCTTCCCTGACCGGGGTCGGGCTGACCTTCAAGGCGCCGGCGAGCGTGCGGATATTGAGGAAGGTCGAAGGCGGTACCCGGTGCATCAAAAGCACCGATTTGATCCGCAGATAGATGGCTCCGGCCTTGCTGCCGTCCGGTCTGAAGTCCGGCTCACCAAGCGGCGGGCGCCTTTCGTCCTGCATTCCCGGCAATCCCGATGGATGTTTCTTCGACCCCAAGACGCGCATACCGCCCCATGCGGCGGAATTCGAGTGGCGAATCTATCACCATCATCCGATCGGCACCCGCTATATCAATGAAATATCCAATATATATTCGCGGATTCTTGGGAAGAATCCAATACTTCTCAGTATTATCCAACCATATCACCCACTTATCCATGGTTTAACGGCGATAAATCTTTCGTATAAACCGCTTAAATGTTGATTTCCTACATCGACCGCCTGAGATTGGCGCCGATCAAGGAGAGCAACTCATGGTTCACCCGCAGCCCATATCTGTCGACAGCATTCAAACGCCAGGCAAGGATCGGGCGGGTGCGCTCCGAAATCTCCTGCAATCGGAGGAGCTGAGCTTTCTCATGGAGGCCCATGACGGCGTTTCAGCCGTGATTGCGAGGGGTGCGGGTTTCCGCGCACTCTGGGCGTCGAGCCTGACCATTTCGTCCGTGCTCGGCTACCGGGATGCCAGCGAGACCTCCTGGTCAAACGTCGCCGATATCGTCGAGCGCATGGCCGATGCAAGCGGCCTGCCGATCCTTGTCGATGGGGACACGGGGCACGGGAATTTCAACAATGCAAGGCTCTTTGCACGCAAACTGCAACGCATCGGTGCCGCCGGCCTTTGCCTCGAGGACAAGCTCTTTCCGAAGACCAACAGCCTTGTCGGACATCGGCATCCACTCGCCGACGAACACGAATTCTGTGGACGGTTGCGCGCGGTCAGGGAGGCGACGGGAGACTTCGTACTTGTCGCACGCACCGAAGCATTGATCGCCGGGCAGGGGATGGATGCTGCGCTATCGCGCGCATCCGCCTATGTCGACGCCGGCGCCGATGCGATCCTGGTGCATTCGCGCAAGGCGGATGCCGATGAAATCCTTGAATTTGCCGGGCGCTGGCGCGAGGCAGTGCCGCTCGTCATCGTGCCAACCTCCTACTATGTGACCCCGGTTTCAGCCTATCGGCAAGCGGGTATCGCAGCCGTCATCTGGGCCAATCACAATCTGCGGGCTTCGATCGCGGCGATGAGACGGGTCAGCGCCCGGCTTGCCAACGACGAAAGTTCTGTTGGCATCGAGCCTGAAATCGCAACCCTCGACGAACTCTTTGCGCTCTTTGGCTATGACGAGCTATCGGCGGCAGAGGAACGCTACCTGCTGAAGCCTCCTTAAGCCTTCGATCACGCGCGAAAACCCTCCTTCACACCGTCTGCAGGGCAAAACCAATGTTAGCGGATAGGACCAGGCTGATTGCCGCTTCGGGCACAGCAAAGGCGCGGGCTGCCGCGAAAGCGGCAGGCATTTGCGGACAAGCAACGATCGACCTCACTGCCGGCGAAATCTGGAGCGACCTTGCACCGACGATCCGAGAGGGCGCGCTTGATGCCGTAAGAAGCGGTCTAAGCAGATATAGTGACACGATCGGATCGCTCGACCTGCGCCTCGAACTGGCGCGCAAGGTGTCGCAAGACACGGGCCAAACCTACGGATGCGAGGAGATTGCGGTGACGACCGGCGCCAAACAGGCGCTTTTCAATGCGGCGATGGTGCTCCTCAACCCGGGTGACGAGGTCATCATTCCCGCGCCCTATTGGAGCACATTTCCGGCGCAGGCTTTGCTAGCCGGCGCAAGGCCTGTCCATGTCGATACGAAACCGGCGGGCTTTGTCGCCCGCGCCCGCGAGATCGAAGCCGCGATCACGGACGCCACCCGCGCGATCGTCGTCAACACACCCAACAATCCGACAGGCGCCGTCTACGACTCCGCCACCCTCTCCGCGATCGCTGACCTTGCGCTTCGCCGTGACCTGTGGATCATTTTCGATGAATGCTACGGCACATTTGTCCATAACGGCCTGACGCATCACTCGATCGTCGCGCTTGCGCCCGAGATGCGCTCGAGGACCGTGATCGTCAACGGGTTTTCCAAGAGCCTTGCGCTAACCGGATGGCGGATCGGCTATCTCGCCGCACCGAAGGCGGTTGTCGCCGCAGTCGCGGCGCTGCAGAGCCATACGACGTCGAACCCGAATGTCATCGCTCAGCAGGCGGTTCTGCACCACCTCATCCATGATGACGGATCCTTTGAGACGCAGCTGCAGGAAAGGCTCAAGGCGACACGCGAAATCGGACTTGAGGAGCTCGCCCGATTGACGCGCATCGCGCCGCCGCGCGCCGATGGCGGCTTTTATTTCTATCTCGACCTAGCGCCGCTCCTTGGGAGGACGAACGGGACAATCTCCAGTCAAATGGCGCGTGCTGCGGTCGACGGGTTGCTGGCAAGGGCCGGGGTCGCAGCCGTGACAGGGCACGCCTTTGGCGACCCGACGGGCCTTAGGCTGTCATACGGGGTCGACGCACATCTGGTGAAGGAGGGCTGTGCGCGTCTCGTCACCCAAATCGAGCGCTTCGAGGAGGTTTCGATCTCCGAGGCGACCAACTCCTGAAAGGCGCGTGTCATGACGGCATCCAAGACACCGACGAAGGCAATCATTCTAGCTGCCGGCAGGGGTACCCGCCTGCAGCCGCTCACCGCGTTGCGCCCGAAACCTCTGGTGGAAGTGAACGGCGTTTCGATCCTCTGCAATGCGCTCGCGCAATTGCAGGCCGTCGGCGTCACCGAGGTGACGATCGTCGTCGGCTATCGCAAGCATGCCATCCAGTATGCCATTGGCGCCCATTACGGCGCGATGGCGGTACGCTATATCGAATCCGAGCGCTTTGCCGAAACAGGCAGCGCCTATTCCCTCTGGCTTGCGCGCGGTGAACTCCTGTCCGGCAGCCTGTTCCTGCTCGAGGGTGACATTGTCTTCGAACGGGCGGTTCTCGACCGCCTCGTATCCGATCCGGCCAAGGATGCCGCGGCGGTTGCCGTCTTCGATCATCGCATGCAGGGATCCGCGGTGCTGCTCGATGGCGAGCGGCGTATCATCGAGCTGAGAACCGGGCAGACCGCCGCGGACCTTCATGAGGACCGGCCCGTTCTCTTCAAGACCGTAAACCTGTTTCGGTTCGGTGCCGCGACCCTTCACGACCATCTGCTGCCAGAGCTCGATGCGCAGCATGCCGCCGGCGGGACCAACCTTTATCTCGAACAGATCCTGCAGCAGCTGATTGAGCAAGGCAGGCTCGACCTTACCGCTGTGCACTGTGGCGATCTCAAATGGTACGAGATCGACAGTCCCGACGACCTGTCGATCGCCGAGGCGATTTTCGGGACCCATGAGAGGTCGCAACGGAACGACGGGAAGGGGTGCCGATGATCTCCTTTCTTCGCGATCCGGCCAACGCGATCACAGTGGCCGGGATCGCACTTTCCGCCGCAGCACTCCAGGCGATCCTTGCCGGCAGGATTGAACTTGCAGTCGCGCTTGCGCTCTGGTCGATGCTGGCAGACCAGCTTGACGGCGTCGTCGCGCGACGAACCCGAGATCGCGGTCCCGACATCGCCTCCGTGGGCAAAGGGCTCGACGGCTTCAACGACCTACTCTATGGGGCGGTGGTCCCGGCGCTGGCGCTGATCCAGGCAACCGGCTGGCTGCCTGCGGCCTATCCGATCGGTGCGCTTCTCGTCGTCGTCGGTGCACTCCGGCTTTCCAACTTCAGCGTCTTCGGATTGCAAAGCGGTCGGTTTGAAGGCGTACCGCTCTCCTATGACGTGCCCTTATTGGCGCTCTTGCTTCTGGGCAGGCCGTGGCTCCCCGCTGCGAGTTTCGGCGCCATCGTGACCAGTGGATTTGCCGTCCTCGCCGTTCTCCACATTGCACCCGTTTCCGTACCGGCGCCGCGCGGTCGCAGCTATGCGGTAATCGTGCTCACGGCCGCCGTCCTATCCGTCGCGCTCGTCGCAAGGAGCTTATCGTCGCCACGCTGAGCAACAGCCATCAAGGGAGACTTGTCATGTCTGATCGCATCATAGACCTCTCGCGCGCCGTTCCGCCAATCGTCGAAAGGCTCGAAGCCTCGCTCGCCGACAGCCTCGCAAGCCGGCTGAACACCAAGGATGCCGGCGGATTGCTGCGGACGAACCGACCCCGGGGGACCGAGGAGGACCGGCTCGCGGGTGCGGGTTGGATCTCGCAGCGACTCGGTTTCATGCCCGCAATCGGCCGCATGATCGTCACCAATGGGACGCTCAACATCCTGTTCCTCCTGCTGAACCACCTCGTCGGCCGTCAGGGGACGCTTCTCACGGAAGAGATGACCTATCCCAACATGCAGGCGCTGTCGGGCATCCTCGGCTTCAAGATAGAGGGCATTCGCATGGACCGTGACGGGCTCGACCCTGCCGCTCTGGCGCAGGCGTGCCGGGCAAATCCCGGGATCAAGGTCCTCTATACGATCCCGACATTGCAAAATCCGACGGCGACGGTGATGCCGCTCGAGCGTCGGATGGAGATCTGCACGGTCGCCCGTGAACATGACGTTGTCGTCATCGAGGATGATGCGCAGGCGCTGCTGCTCGAGGATGGGCCGCCGCCGCTTTCAACCATCGCGCCGGAGCGCTGCTGGTACGTCATGGGGCTCGCCAAGACTGTCGTGATGGGCATGCGGGTCGCATATGTCATGGCGCCAAGTGTTGACGATGCCGAGGCGATCATGGCGCGTTTCGGCAGGATGTCGATGTGGTTCGTCGCCGCCCTGCAGGCCGAGCTCGCACAGGCGCTGATCACAACCGGTATCGCGGCCGAGTCAACCAAGGAAATCCGTAGGATAGCGACCGGTAGGCGCGCCATCGTCGGCGAAATCCTGAACCGTCCGGCACTGCTGGAGAGACCCGGCGGCCTGCATGTCTGGATCCCGACCGCGACGGACGCCGAGGAGATCGCGGCTGCCGCCTGCACGGCCGGAATACTGATCCGTCCCGGCATTCAATTTGCCGCCAGCCCTCAAGCCACACCGGCAATGTCTGGCCTGCGCCTGTCTTTTTGCGAGGTGCGACAAGAGGCAAACCTGCGTCTTGCTGTTTCCCGCCTTGCTTATTTGCTGCGGTAGGAGGCTTGCTCGATGCTTCGACGTGAGGTGGGTGGGCTTGCCTGGCTCGTCCTGTCGGGGGCGAGCTTCGTCGCCATGTCCTCACTGATGAAGTTGCCGACACTTGACCTGCCGACGTTTGAGGTCGTGTTTTTCCGAAGCACAGTCGCTTGTCTGGTCTATCTCTTGGTGTTGAAGGAATGCCGCACGGCAATTCCCCGGCTTCTCCGCTCGCACCGCCTCGTCTGGCGCTCGCTCTTCGGCTTTGCGAGCTTTGGCTGCTATGCGGCCTGTCTCGCGAACATGCGGATCTCCGACGTCTCCGGCCTGTTCTACACGACCCCCATCTGGTCTTTCCTTCTCGGCTTAATCGTCCTGAAAGAACGACCGGAACGGTTATTGGTCACTGCGCTCCTCCTGGGCTTTTGCGGCATGCTGCTGGTCGTCAGACCCTCCCTGCAGCTTGTAACCCCATGGCTTCTCCTCGCTGTTCTTGGAGCTGGACTCGGCAGCCTTGCAACCATGTCGGTGCGGCTCCTCGCCGTTGATGAGCACCCGGCCGCGATTGCCGCCGGCTTCATGGCATGGAGTACGATCATGGCCGCGCCGCTTGCGTTCATGAACTGGACCTGGCCGAGCCCGCCTGCGCTCACCCTTCTCGCCGCAATCGGCACGTTTGCCGCCATTTCCCAGCTGAGCCTGACTGAAGGATATCGACGCGCGCGCCTTGTCAGCGGCACGGCGTTCGATTTCGTGCGTCTGCCCATGAGCGTCGCCGTCGGGATCGTGGCTTTCGGGGAACAGCATGGTGGCACGACTTTTCTCGGGCTTGCTCTGGTCGCAGCTGGATCAATTCTTTCAGTGCTGGGTGCCAGCGGGGGGAGAGACCGCGCCCGAGAGTAGCGTAAGCCCGACAATAAGATCCTCGCGTGAGACATCGGCAAGAGAGACGCGAATGCCAGGCAGGTCTCTATCGCCGTCGACCGAATATTCCGAGGCGCTGCGCACGAGGACGCCGGCGTTGAATGCGGCGGCCCTTGCCTCGTCCCCGCGCACACCAGGATACGAAAGCCAGATGTGCAGGCCATGCCCGCTCTTGAGCATGGTTGAGGGCAGGAGCCGCGCGGCGACCTCTTGCCGATGCTGCGCCTCGCGCTGGACGGCATCGGTAAGCGCAAATGCGGCACCGCTCTCGATGTGGTGGAGAAGAAGAGCCGCCGACACCGCCGATACATACCAGAAGGCCATGTCCTCAAACGGGGCGATTGTCTCGTGCAGGATCGCCGCGCTCGGCGCCACGACATAGGCGATCCGCAACCCGACGGCAAGGCATTTCGACAGGCCGGTGACGGTCCACGTGATGTCGGGCGCAATAGATCCAATCGGCGCCGGCGCATCTCTCGGGATAAGGCCCTGCGCCTCGTCCTCGATGATGGCGACGCCGTGGCGGCGAGCGATGTTTGCAACGACTTGGCGCCGTTCGGCGGACATGATGCTCGCGCTCGGATTCTGTACTGTCGGAATACAATAAAGCACGCTTGGGCGATGCAGCCTGCAGGCCGCCTCGAACGCATCCGGCAAGAGACCGTCCTCGTCAAGAGCGACCGAGACGAGATTGAGGCCGAGCATGGCGGCAACGTCGCGGATCTGACGATAGGTCATTGCTTCCACCAGAACCGTGCCGCCACGCGGGACGAGTGCTGAAAGCAGAAGCAGAAGCGCATTCTGCGTTCCATTGGCAAGCAGGATGCGATCCGGATCGAGCGGCGTGCCGTAGCGCGCGGCAAGGAAGGTTGCGGCGGCATGCCGATCGCGCTCGGTGCCGAGCCTGCGATGCTGGCGCAGCTCGGTGGAGGGCTGCCAGCGCTCGCGCAATCCGGCGAGCGTCTGAGACACACCCTCGTCAATCTCAGACAGAAGAGGCGAGGTGACGCGCCTGAGGTCTATCGGCTTTTGCATGTCGGTTTCCTGATTTTTGTGCGACGGTGCCCGTGGTTCGACGACCTGGACCATGGCGGCTCAAATCGCGATGAAGGCGGGGTCCTTGAGCGAACGCGACAAAGCCACGGGACCGTTTTCGCGAAGAACGAACTGCCGTTCCAGTTTCACGCCTTCGCCGCCGGATCTGAGACCGGCATAGCTGCCGACGCACAGAACCATCTCCTCTTCGAGCACGCCGTCATGGATCGGCGGCTCGGCAAAGCCCGGCCTGCCGCCGATTGCCGGAAACTCACCCGTCGCCATGCCATTGCCATGGGCGATGCGATGGAACTGATGATACTGCTCGGGCAAGCGCTTCGCGCCTGCGACGATCTCGCGAAACGGCGAGCCGACAGCCAGGAGGCTGCTATTGTGCTCGATCTGATCGTAAGCGCGGCGATAGAGCTCGCGCTGGGCTGGAGACGCCCGATCGCGGCCGCAGACAAATGCGCCCGAGAGGTCGGCGCCGTAGCCGAGTGGTCCGATCAAGTCGCAATCGAAGCTGACCAGTTCGCCTGCCGCAATGAGCTTGGCGCTTGCCTCCTGATACCAGGGATTGGTGCGGGTGCCGGAACTTAGAAGGCGCGTATCGATATATTCGCCGCCCTTTTCGATGTTGGTCTGATGCAGGATCGACCATAGGGCGTTTTCCGAGATGCCGGGTTGGAGCGCCGAGCGCATGCGGTCGATGCCGAGTTCGCAGACGGCGATCGATTGCCTGATCGCACCGATCTCGTCCTCGCTCTTGATCCGCCTTGCCTGTTCCATCAATGCCTGGGCATCGATTGGCTCAAGACCGCATTCCTGCAAGGCGGCGATCCCGAGCGCATCGCAGCGATCGACCGCGAGCAGGCGTCGATCGGCTCCGCCCTGCCAGTCCGCCATGATGCCGGCAATCTCCCGGGCGAAGTCGCGCGCGTGATCCTGCGCATGCGCTCCGGCATAATAGTAGAACCAGGGCCGGGACCGCCGTATTTCGTCGATGGCGACAAGTCCGGCAGCCGGCTCCGGCCGTCCGCCGATTTCGAAGAGGATCAACGGCCCGCCGCGCAGGATCAGGCAATAGCGCGCTGCATTGCGCATGGCCCAGATCTGCATGTTCCGTGCGCCGCTCGCATAGCGGATATTGACGGGATCGAAGAGGAGCAGCGCATCGCAGTCGCGAGCCTCCATAGCATCGCGCACCCGTGCCAGCCTATGGCGGCACATCCTGTCAAAGTCGATGGCAATGACGCCGGACCGATCGGCAACCGTCTCCGCTTGGCCGGGAAATGAGGGTTCCGGGTTCGCCGCTCCGGCCAAGGCTACGCGCATCTGATGATCAGCCATTGCGCACCGCCGTGACGATACGCGCCAGCGTCTGCTTCGCAGTTGTCTTGAGAGCCGCCTGGTCGGCGAGCGCGTCCTGGACAGCCTTGTCGGCACGAGCGGGATTGTCGACGGGAAAGCTCGCCCAGGGACCGAGAACGGCAAGCGACGGCGCGATCGCCTGGAAATGTGGCGTCGCCGCCAGCGCGGCCTTGACCGTTGGATCGCTTCCGAAGACGGCGAGTCCCGGGATGAACCCGGTCTTGTTCATGATTTCCATCTGCACCTCGCGCGACAGCAGCGAGCGAATGATGCGCCAGGCATCCGCCTGCCTTGAAGGTTCCGCGGTCATGATGGCAAGCGAGCCGCCGGAGGGCGGGATGCGCGCCTGGCCATTGTTCTTCAGGGGGAATGGTGCGACATCGAGATCGAACTTGCCCCTTGCCTGTTCCTCAAAGAAGCGCAGCCGGCTCGTCGTGTCGACGTGAACCGCAAGTGCACCGGACGAGAAGGCCTGCCTTGCCTGCGAGGCGGTCAGCACGTCGCCCTTTCGCAGCTTGGCAAAGGCGCCGAGGATCTCCATCGCCTCCAACCCTTCGGCCGTGTCGAAGGCGATGTCGGTGCCAGGTCCATCGACAATCCTGCCGCCGAGGCTCTCGATCAGGGCCATGAAGGTCCAGCTGCCGTCGGTCGCGAAATTGAAAAATCCGCTGCGGCTTGGCGACTGAGCGGTTGCTGCAAGAGCCAGAACGTCATCCCAGCTCGCCGGCTGCCTGTCGCTTCCGGCCACGAGCGATCGATTGATATAGACGACCGGCACGGAGCAGGTGAAGGGGATTCCGAACTGGCGGCCTTCGATGCGGCCGATCGGTGAGGCGATATGGTCGCTCGCCGCGCCCGCAAGGGCGACGACGTCGCCGCGGCGCGCCAGCATGGCGATATTGTTGTGTGCATGCAGACCGATGTCCGGCCCGTTGCCGACGAGCTTGTCGCGCAGCGACTGCTGCAGCGTCTCGGTATAGTCGCGCGTCCAGGCGATCTCGACCCGCAGCGCGGGATCGGTCCGCGCGAGTCCGGCAAGCCCGATCGCGAATATGTCGCGATAAAGGGCCGCCGTATCGGCCGTTAGCCGGATAGGCGTGTTTGAAGCGGCCATGGCTTTGGTTGCGATGGCCGCAGCGGAAAGGGCGGCGGCAGCCAGAATGGAGCGACGGGTGATCGGCATCGGAAAGATCCTTGCTTGAGGGTGAATTCTATTTGACGGCGCCGGCGGTCAGGCCGTCGATGAACCAGCGTTGCGCGAGGAGAAAGGCGACCAGAAGCGGTGAAACGACGATGGTTGCAGCCGCCATCAGCGCGCCATAGTCGCTTCCCGCCTCCTCGTTTTTGAAGGCGACGACGCCGAGCGATGGCGGCATCAGCTCCTGGCTGTGCACGGCGATCAATGGCCAGAACAGGTCGTTCCAGTGCGCCACGATCGAGAAGATCGAAAAGGCGACAAGGGCCGGAAGCGCCATCGGCACCATGATGCGCCAGACGATGGCGGCTTCGGAAAGACCGTCCAGCCGCGCCGCATGGACGATGTCGTCGGGTATCGTCCTGAAGAACTGACGAAAGAGAAAGATCCCGAAGGGCGAGACCGCATAGGGCAAGATCAGCGCCGCGTAGGAATCGAGGATGCCGAGCCTCGCCGCAAGAATGAACAGCGGCAGGAAGAGGACCTGATGCGGCAGGATCAGGCCGACGAGAACCAGCACGAAGATGAGGTCGCGACCGTAGAAGCGCAGCTTCGAGAGCGCATAGGCGCAAGGCGCCGCAACGACGATCTGCAATGCGAGAATGGAGCCACAGACGATCACGCCGTTCAGCATGTAGCGGGCGAGCGGCGTCGCCGTCAGCGCCCGCCGATAATTGCCGATGAACGAAAGGTCGCGCGGCAGCAGGGAAATGCCGTCGGTAAACATGTCCTGTGGGGATTTGGCCGACAGGATCAGCATCCAGAGAAAGGGCGCAAGCACCATGAGGCCGGTTACGATAAGAACGGCATGCCGGGCGATGGCGGCCAGTTTCCCAGCCGGGAAATGATTTGCTGCAAGGCTCATTGATAGTGGACCTTACTGTCCATGAAACGGGCCTGGGTGAGCGTCAGCGCGACGACGAGGCCAAGGAAGATCATGGCGATCGCCGCTCCCTGACCGGCGCGCAGATAGTCGAAACTCTCGCGGTAGAGCGTATAAAGAAGCATTTCGGACGCATGGCCCGGGCCGCCCTTGGTCAGGATCTGGACGATATCGAAGATCTGAAGCGCCCTGAGCGCGACGACGATCACCACGAACATCGTCACCGGAGCGAGCATTGGCAGCGTCACGGTGCATAGCCGGTCGAGCCACCCATCGGCGCCGTCGATCTGGGCTGCGTCATAGAGTTCGCCCGGAATGGATTTCAGGCCGGCCATGAACAGCACCATGGCATAGCCCAGCCCCTGCCAGATGCCGATTGCCGCGAGAACCGGCAACACGGTTCTGTCGTCGTTCAACCAGTTTACGGCCGAAAATCCGAGCGATGTCAGTATGTGATTGACGAGCCCGACGCTCGGATTGAGGAGCGCATCCCAGGCGATCGCCATGGCCGACAGCGTCGCCATGAAGGGCAGGAAATGGATGGCGCGGTAAATCGCGCGAAAGCTTGGCCTGCTCTCGATCAGCAAGGCGATGACGAGGCCGAGGCCGGCCGTGCCCGGCAGGACGATCGCCACATAGGTAACGGTATTGGCAAGGGACGCCCGAAAGCCCGGGTCGGACAGGACGCCGGCGAAATTCGATAGTCCGACGAAAGCAAGCTGCGTCGATCCGAAGCGCCAGTCCGAAACCGAAATGACGAGGACGGCGAGGGTCGGCAGGCCATAGAGGACAAGAAGCAAGAGCACGGCGGGGGCTGCGAGGGCAAAGGCGGACGCCGTATGGCGAGGGTCGTGTCGGATCGATCTCGGTCTCGCGAGCAGAGCTCCGGTCGCGGAAGGGGCGGGGGAGGGCGAAGCCGGCTGGCTACGGAAAGATCTTCGGGTGATTCTGCGGATGGTCACGCCATTTGCCTTTCCATGATCTGCCTTGCCGTCTTCGCCCCGTCCATCGCGTCGACGCGCCGCCCGCTTCCATTGAAGAGAAGCGTGGAGGATGCATCGACCGACAGATGGAGTGTCTGCCCAAGGGCGAGCCCGGAGAAAGCGGATGCCGGCGTGCGGGCAACAAGCAGCGGTGCGACGCCGGCGATCTCGACATGGAGGAAGAGGTCGGAGCCCATATGCTCGATCATTCTGAGCCATCCGGTGAAAGCGCTGCCGGCGCTATCACCGGCCAGTCCAACCGCCTCGGCGCGGATGCCGACCGACATCGCTTCGCCGGGCGCGCAGCCCGTTGAGAGCTGCAGCGCCGTGCCGGCGACGAGAACTCGCCCGTTTTCACCGGTCACACCTGGTAGCATGTTGATCTTGGGCGAGCCAATGAACTCCGCGACGCGGCGATCGGCGGGACGCATATAAATCTCCTGCGGCGCGCCAAGCTGAAGCAGTTCCCCTTCCGCCATGACGGCAACGCGATCTGAGAGTGTCATGGCTTCGGCCTGATCATGCGTCACGTAGACAAAGGTGATGCCGAGCTCTTCATGCAGTTGCTTGATCTCGGCGCGCATGCCGACGCGCAGTTTGGCATCCAGATTGGAGAGCGGCTCGTCCATCAAAAAGGCAGCCGGCCGGCGCACCATCGCCCGGCCGAGCGCCACGCGTTGCCGCTGGCCGCCCGACAGCTGACCCGGCTTTCGGTCGATGAGGCGATCGATGCCGAGAGCCGCAGCGATCGCCGCCACCTCCCGATCGATTTCCGAGCGAATGGCCGATGTCCCGGGCAAAAGGCGCCCGACAAACGGCAGCCGCTGCCAGAAAGACAGGCGGCGCATTGTCAGCGGCAGCGCCATGTTGCGGGCGACCGTCATGTGCGGATAGAGCGCATAGGACTGGAAGACCATAGCGACGTCGCGCTCTTTCGGCGGGATCGCATCGACGATCCTGCCGCCGATCGAAACCGTTCCGCTATCCTGGCGTTCCAGTCCGGCAAGGATACGCAGCAAGGTCGACTTGCCGCAACCGGACGGGCCGAGAATGGTCAGGAACTCGCCGCTGGCGATCGCAAGCGACACGTCGCGCAGGCATTGCGCCGGGCCGAAATTTTTCACGATACTGTTCAACTCTATGGCAGTCATTTTCCGTCCGGTCCCATTTCTTCCCGCTCATTGTGCGCATGCCGCTCGGTTTGAATATTCCAGCGGCGATGCGGTTCACCCAAGGATCGGCGGTAGATGATCCCCTTTATTTTCAAGAGCTTGTGACCGCCGAAGATCATACGGTCCGCACCTTGGATGACGATGGGATAGTGCCCGGCGGCGACAGCCGATTGACAAATATCGCAAAATGCGATTGTACATTATAATTTACATATGGAATTTAATATATGTTAGAGGACGGGAACCGTTCCCGCGCACCACCTTGACCGCCGACAATCAGGATGTCCCACTCAACGCCATTCGCGCTTTCGTCGCGATCGCCCGCGAGCGCAGTGTGTCGAAGGCGGCACGCGCGCTGTCGACGACGCAGAGCTCGATCAGCCGCCACCTGCTCGTTCTCGAGGAGTATCTCGGAGCGAGCCTGTTTGAGCGGCGCGGACGGATGAGCGATCTGTCAGACTATGGGCGGCTCTTTGCGGGTGCGGTCAGCGAGCCGCTGGAGACGATCTGCTTCACCGCCCATCGCATGCGCCGCAAGAATCTCGCAGACGTCAACCGCCTCGTCCTGCGCACCTCGCTCGCGACCTTTGCGACCCATATCCTCGTTCCACATCTGGACGCGTTCTCAAGGGACATGGGAGGGGCGACCGTCGACGTCGTCACCTCGCTTGCAACACCAGGCGCCTCAGATCGCTTCGATGTGCTCCTGACGCGTGACCTTTCGATCGTCGAGCCCTCGGATCATTGGGAGATCCACCAGGAACAGCTCGTCCTGGTTGGAGCGCCGGCCCATCTTCGTGGCAAAGCGAACGGACAGTTCCGCTCATTGCCGATCCTGTCGATCACCTCGCGGCCGGATATTTTGCCGACATGGCTTCGCGCCATGGGTTTGGCGAACAGGGATATCATTGCCGGCGCCCGCGTCGAGCACCATTACCTCGCTCTACCAGCCGTTCTCTCCGGAAAATGCCTGCTTGTGGCGCCGGAGATCCTCGTCGGTCACTATGTCCGCGACGGCATGCTCGAGGTGGTCGACGATAGCCGGACGCCGAGCGGCATGCACTATCGCGCCTATGCGCTCGATCGCAGCGCCAATCCCGAGCTTGCCCGCGCTTTCTGCCGCTGGCTCGCGCGCCTGTGCCGGACGATGCCGGGCGGCGAGTTGCGCTGACGCCCGTAGGGTCTTCCCGTCACCTCCCCATTTGGACGAGGGATACGGCTGCAGAAGATTGGCCCCCGCCTTTCGGCGGGGGCCGCCGCCTCGTCAATCCCTGGCGGGGCGGGACCAGATCAGCTGGTAGCCAGCCTCGCCCTCGACCTCGGTGAGGGTCGCGTAGATCGGGGCGGGGAAGCTCGGATCGTCGAGCTTGATCGACAGATAGTCGCGCTGCGTCTGCTCCGATGTCTTCTGCCAGGCGGCGCCGAGCTCGACGGTGCCGGCGTAGATCCGGAAATGCGGCCCCTTGTCTGAAGGGCTTTCGATGCGGGAGATGCGGGCCTTGACGTTGAGAGCCAGCGTGCGGATCGAGCCGCTGAAGCCATTTTCGGTGGAGGTGAACGTGCCGATGGTTGCCATTGTCTTTAAGTCCTTTTCGCTTATCGGGCCGCGCCCATCGCGGCCTCGATGGCTGTCGAACAGACCGGGGACGATCGGACCGCACCTAACAGGCCGCAATGCAATGGAGGGCGGCAAGTCGCAATTTTGTTAGAGGGCGAGGAATGGCGGCAAAGCCGACAGGGGTTAAGAAAATTGCGGCTTGCCGTTGCGGGAAGACGATCGAGGCAAAGCCGTTCCGCGGTCAGACAAGCCCCATCGAGACCGCGCATGGGTCGCCGGCAAGGCGACGAAAAAAGGAGGAAGAGAATGGCGCCTATCGAGTCCAGTTTGCGGCCCGATCCATGGTCCGGCGGCAGCTCACCCCTCAAAAATCAGGGGAAGACGCGCATCCTCGCGGAATTTCCGGCCGGGCTCGCTTGCGATCGGCCCTCCGCACGGTATCGTCGCGCTCGCTCATCGCCGCCGGGAGGACATATGGCAAAGCAGGCAAAACCGTTCATCGTCGAGATCAAGCCGTCGCGGAAGGTGAGACCAGCCGATCGAAAGACATCGATCTGGGGAGAGGTCGATTTGCGAACCGAACCAGACATGCCGCTCGCTGCAGAGCCTGTCGAGGCGCCGGCCGCCCTTGTTCAGGACGGCCGATCCTGATCGGCTCATGACGACCGTCAAGCCCGAACGGATTTTGATCCTGACGGCAACGGGACCCAATTGGGGCAGTCAACCGCCGTCCGTAGGCAACGCTTCACGGTATCGGCAGATTGAATTGGATCAATCCGCATGAGGCCGTGTCCCTTTGCCACGTCATGCTGCCCTCTGCTCCTCGGCGACACCCGGCTGCAGTGCCTCGAGGAAATTCACGGCTTTCTGGGCATGAGCCGCCGCTTGAAAGATCGCGCGCTTGTCGTTCTTGAGGACAGTAAGCCACGATGCCAGATAGCTTGCGTGATCGGGCCTTGGCTCGAGCTCGGGGACAATGCCGAGATCCGCGCAGAGAAAGCAGCTGCCGAGTTCGGCAATCAATTCTTCTCGGGCGCGCTCGGTCTTGTCTTTGCAATAGCGGGATAGATCGCGCCCGACCCGATGACCCGGCGCCGTCCAATGCGTTACCTCGTGGCTGAGTATCGCATAATAGCTTGCGACATCCCTGAAGGTTTCGAAGGGCGGCATCTGGACCAGGTCCGGCCCTGGGGCATAGAAGGCCTGATTTCCGCCATGGCGGATGACGGCACCTGTATTGCGAAAGAACCGGTCGGCATGCTCGATCCGTCCGACAGGATCGACAACGGGTTCGGGCCGACGATAGTAGTGCTCGGGCAGCCTGTCGATCTGTTCGACATTGAAGACCGAATAGGCCTTGAGGAAGGGAATGTCCCGGTCGACTTCGCCGCCCTCGCCATCGGGCTCAGACTTCGTAAACCGGCTGGCAAACACGACCGTCGATCCGGACTCGCCCTTGCGAACAGTCGCGCCAAGCTCGCGCGCTTGCTTGAATGTCATCCATATCGGCGAGGAAAAGCCGCGCGACATCTGCTCCGCCCAGAGGAGAAGAATGTTCATGCCAGAATAGGGCTGGCCGCTATGACGCAGCGGTCGCGAGATGCGGCCATTCATGTTGTCCGCGTTCCACGGCTTTACCCAGGGGCGCACGCCCTGTCCGAGATCCTCGACGATACGCTCCGTGATGCGCGTGTAGATGTCGGCCCGATCCGTACTTGCCTTCTTGCTCATCATTTCGTTCTCCATGTCCGGGACCGCGCCCATCGCGGTCCGTCACGGAGGTCCGAAGTCAGGGGCTGATCGGGTGGCCATGCACCGGAACGGCCGCAACAGCGTGGAGGACGGCGAAGCCGTTGCATGGGCGTCCGGCCCCTGCAGGACCACCGACCGGGACGGGCGGCGATGGGCGCGCGTCACTTTCCCTTCGTTAGGAGAAAAGGCCGGCGCCGTTGGCGCCAGCCGTGACGAGAAGAGAATGGGCGGGGCGGGGCCCCGCCAACTCCGTCATCCCAACGCCGCCATCTGCGCTTCGGCGGCCTTGCGATTGAGGGATGCAGCCGGGTTCTCGATCGGACGATCGAAGGGTTTCCAGGTCTCGCCGACGACCCGCTCGTAGGCGGCCACGGCGCCCTCGGCTGCCATTCTGAGCGCGTGGGACTGGACGCCCATGTCGGCCGCGAACTCCCGCTTGCGCTGGGCGGCGCTGTCATAGCCGACCGGACCATCGAGATCCTCATCGCGCGCATCGTTGGATGCCTTGGCGGTGGCGTCGCGCGCCTCGGTGACCGCGCGGGAGTAGAATTGGCCGGCCCCATGTGCCGATCCGACGAAGGCCCCGACGATCCGCTGCAGATGGATCTGCATGGCCTTCTCGCCAAGGCCTTCCGAGAGGCTGTCGGCGGTCTCGACGATCAGCCGCTCGTGCAGATCGCGAATGCCATCGCTGTCGACGGCTGGTGTGCCGAAGCTCTCGGCGATCTTGAGGGCCTGGGTGGTGTCGGGGCAGGAGAGGCGGACCATTTCGAGGGTGGCGCCCTTTCTGAGCTGCGAGGTTCTTGCGTTCGAGCGGTTGGGGCTGGCGGACTTGGTCATGTCAGTTCCTTTCCTGGCTGCCGAAGCGGTTCCGGCCCGTGCCGGTCTGCCCTTCGATGCGGACGACAAGGAACCGGCAAGGGACGGGCGGCTTCACAGGTCCGAGCCGGCCGAACCAGCAGGGCAGGCTTGGCGGGCGAGCAGGTCCTGGCCTGCGCAAACCGCGAGCTTGTCCTTGCGCAGAGAGGCTGGAGCGGCCGCCCCGCGGCGCGAAAGCGGCCTTGAAACGACCGGCCGCCGGTTCAGGCCGCAACGAACAAGAAGGGCAGTCCGGCTCGGGTCCGATATCAGTCCCAAGCCGAGAGAAAGCGACATGACCATGCCCGCCATGTTTACCAAGACCGTGAACGGGAGAAGACGCCCGCAAGCAACCGCGTCTCGACCAGAACGGCGATTGCTTTCGACGGTGGCTTCGAGGCGAGGGGGTTGATCATGCCCCATTCGCCTGGCGTCGCCGGAACATGAAGGAGGACGGTCCATAATATGCAGCGTGGCGGGCCCCATTGATGACGAAGCCGAACGGGCCGCGAGCGACATATTCATCGCTTGGCACCAGGAACCGGCGCTCTAAGCGACCAGGGACTCGGCCTCCGCCGACCATGGCCACGACCTCGGTCATCCCGGCGTGCTGCTCCGACCGGATCGCGGACATGACGATGAAGTCAGCCGCATGTCCTTGATCAAACGCCCGGCGATCCTTGGCCCAGCTCTCTCCCTCGGCCAGTGGGCAGCCATGGATCTTCTCCCAGGCATCCGGCCAGGTGTCGCGGATCGTCTTTTCAGCCACCGACCGCTCATAGGCGGTGAACAGGTCCGGAAAGCTGATCGCGACGATTGCCCATTCGGCATCTTCCTCGTACCAGGGCGTGTCCTTGCGCAGCAGGGGATGGACCTTGGCATTGCGATCTGCCGACAGATGAAAGCCGCCATGGCCTGATGTCATATGGGAGACGACGCCCTCGGCGTAGATGGTCGCCATCTGCGAGCCGCCCCATGGGGTGCTTGCTGACATGCGGGCGTGTAGCCGGTTCAGCTTCGCCAGATCGCGATTGTGACCGGCAGTCTCCGCGATGCAGGCGACGGGCAAGCCGTCCGCGCTGGTGGCAAACTCCACCCCCGAAAGATCGGGGATGGATATTGCCATGTTCGATTGAACGGCGGCACTCACGCTGCCGCCCTCTGATCGACGCCATCGTCATTCTCTTCGCCAGTCGCCGGATCCGGCTCCTGCGGATCATCTGCGGCCGTGTCGTCAGGATCCGGTTCTGTCTCGTCGTCCGATGGATCATCCAGATCGCTGTCCGCCCCGTTCTGAGATCCGGTGCCGATGATATCCGTGGCAGCACCTGCGCGGATCCAGTCGAGCAACTCGTCTGACGACGGCGCAAAGCGCGCCGACGCATGGACGAAATGCTCACTGGCGCAATGCTCGATGAACGCCGCGCGGGTTTCTCGAACTTTCGGCCGCGGCTGGACCGACGCCTCCTGGCAAGAGGTTTCCAATGCCTGCCGCGACAGGCACGAAAGGAACTCTTCCGAACCCATGTTCGGCAGGAATTGGTCCGCGCCGATCGCTTGGCCTGCGATGCGAGCGATCATGCCGCTATTCGACATGCCGCGGCGGCATGACAGGACATCGATCAGAATGGAGCGGACTGCCACCCGCAGCGTGTCCTGGTCGAAGGACAGCTTGCCATCTTGATCGAACAGGGCGACTGCATGGCGCGTGAACCGCTTGCCTCCGTAGAACGTCCCGTCTGCACCGGAGTCCACCCGAACATTCTGGCCGGAGAAGGCCAGCACCATCAGGGCCATCAGCATGCTATCCTCGATTGGCGCGCGGCCGAGCGCATCATGGAGAGCGTCGGTGCGGAAGTCGCCGATCATGTCATGGCCCTTCTGTGTGACTTCAGGGCGGGCCTGTGGCTTGGCGACCAGGCCAGCGCCTTCGCCACCTTCACCGGATCCGCCGCCGGCGTCCTTTGGCTTTGCTGTTTCCGGCATCCGGTAATGCACCGTCTGGATCTTGCCGTCACGATCGAGATAGAGTGCCGTGTGGTCGGATTTCGACGGCTTGCCGTAGACCTGGCTTGCCTTTTTCGGCAATTCCGGCTGGCCCCAGCTGTTGACCTCGACGATGCCGCCGCGCTTCGGCAGGTTGGCGGTCATCCATTCGTGCTGGGCGCCGAGGAAGCCCTCGACATTGGTGGTGTAGCGACCGTCCTGGTCGGCTGGAGCAAAGAGATCCTCCACCCATTCGATCCCGTAGGCCTGGGCCAGATCTTCACCGAAGCTCGCATCCCGTGCATACATGCGCTTCTTGGTCAGCGCATTGGCAATCTGCCACCAGGGTGCGGTCTCACCCTTTTTGGGCTTGTGCGCCTTCCAGACTTCCTTTTGGTCGACCTGGCCGGCGGCGGCAATAATCCGCAGTTGCTGCTCCGATGGCATATCGCCGAGCGCTATCTGTTCAAGCATAGCAGGCAGAGCATTGGCGAGCAGGCGCAGCTTGCGGATCTGCCGGACGGGGAGGGCGAGAGCGACGGCGATCGCTTCCTCCGTCCAGCCGAGAGCAACGAGGCGTTCGATGCCGCGCCATTGATCGACGGGGTTCAGAGCCTCGCGGACACTGTTTTCGACCATCGAGCGCATCGCGCCGTTGTCGTTGGCGGCATCAGCGACGAGGACTTCAATTTCTTCAAGACCGGCGGCAATGGCGAGCCGGACGCGACGATGGCCGGCATCGATGATGTAGCCGTTCCCACCATCGGTTTGCGGCGCAACCACCGGCGGCTGGACGATGCCGACGGCCTTGATCGTCGCGAGCATGAGCGCGTCGGCCTGCGGCGAGGATTTCGATTGGCGCATCCGGTCGGGATTTTCCGTCAGCGCGCGGGGATCCACCTTGATGATGTGCATTGGTAACTGTCCTTTCGGGAGGTTTCCGGACTGGCGCCTCGCCAACCCTTCCTGTCTTCTTTTTTCTCGAAGACACTTCCCGAACCGCGGAGCGGACGGGCCGGTGCAACTGCGCCCGAGCCGCCCTGGCCGTCAGGGCGAGCGTGGCGGAGCCTTGCGAGAACGACGGGCAGGGTTGCGCAAGGGGCGGTTGAGCGAAGCGGCGCCGGAACGGACGATCCGCGACAAGGGTTTCCTGTCTTCTTTCAACCTTCCCAATTCCATCTTACACATTCTGAATCTGGATAATCTCGAGCATTGATAATAGTTGATAAGCGACCTCTCTTGCCCTCCGTCACGTTCAATGGAGTATCAAATGATCAGCGCCGATCTGGGAAAGCAGCTCGAAAGCTACATTCAGCAGCTCGTCGAAACGGGTCGTTATGGCTCGAAAAGCGAAGTGCTGAGGGAAGGTGTGCGACTGGTCCAGGACCGCGAGACCCGTCTTGCCGCACTGGACGCGTCAGTCACGCGCGGAATCGCCGATGCCGACGCCGGCCGAACGAAGCCAGCGAGCGATGTTTTCGGCCGGCTTGAAGCAAAATACCGCGCCATGGCCGAACAGGCCGAAAAATCGGCATGATTCTCGCGTTCTCCAACGAGGCGGAAAACGATCTTGAGCAGATCGCCGACTATTCGCGCGGGACACCCCCGACGCACGCTTTTATTCGTCCGAGAGCTGCGCAGCAAATGTGAAGATCTCATCGATAGTCCAGACGGCTTCGCCTTCGTCCCTCGCCACGAACGGCACGGTATCCGCCGGCGCGTTCATGGCAATTATCTGATCTTTTATCGGGTCGAAAGCGCAAAGGTAGCCACCATCCCTATATTGCATGGTGGCGCGCCTCTGCTCGGTGATTGAGCTCGAACTGTTCCGCGACCTCTTCCTCTTCGTCCTTTATTTTCCGGCTTTCCCTACCTGCAATGCCCCAATTCTTTCAAATCTGGCAGCATCTAATTCCGAATTGGACGATCACATATTCCGGATTGGACGAGCTTGAATTCCGGATTGGACGGGTGTAGCCTCCCGAACGGCCGAAGCTTGCATGGCAATGGAGAGCCGATCAAAAATGCATGCGCGCGACGACGACCGACTTTATCCCAGAGGAGTGGCCTCACGCGTACGAATCGCGATGAGCGACACTCCGGTCGTCCTTGTGAACGGGCCACGGCAATGCGGCAAGACCACGCTTGTGCGTTCGACCTTCGGCCACGAACGGGCGTACTTTACCCTTGACGATGAGACGACCTCGGCATCCGCGAGAACGGATCCGGTCGGCTTCATCCGGCAAATCGATTCAGCGATCCTCGATGAAATCCAGCGGGCCCCCGAATTGCTGCGAGCCATCAAAAACGCGGTGGATGAGGATCGTCGCCCCGGCCGCTTTCTTCTGACTGGCTCGGCAAACATCCTGGCCCTTCCCACAGTGTCGGACAGCCTTGCTGGCAGAATGGAAGTCGTAACGCTTCTGCCCTTGGGGCAATCGGAAATCCGCAGAGAGAAGAGCAACTTCCTCGACAAGGCATTTGCCGGTGATATCGTCGCCCCCAAGCATCAGCTGATCGGACATGAGCTGGTCGAACATGTGCTGATCGGTGGCTATCCGGATATGGTCGCGCGGACCGAGCCTCGCCGCCGCTCAGCGTGGGCGAGAGAGTATATTCGCGCGATCGTGGAGCGGGACGTTCGTGAAATCGCTGACGTTGAACGCCTCGATCAAATGCCCCAGCTTCTTCGCGCGCTTGCACATCATTCCGGCCAGCTGCTCAATTTCGCGCAGCTGGCCGGGCAAGTCGGCCTCGATGACAAGACCGCCCGTCGCTACATCGGACTCTTCGAGAACCTGTTCCTTGTTCGCCGGATCGAACCATGGTTTCGCAATCCGCTAAAGCGGCTCGTGAAAACTCCCAAGCTATTTGTCCTGGATAGCGGGCTTCTGGCAGCGTTGACGGGATTGACGTCAGATCGGATCGCCAGAGATCGGTCGTTGTTTGGCGCATTGCTTGAGACCTTTGTCGCAAACGAGGTGTTCCGGCTCGCTACTTGGAGCGACACCCAAATGACCTTCTATCACTATCGGGACAAGGATCAGGACGAGGTCGATATCGTTCTGGAAGACGAAGTCGGCGATATCATCGGACTGGGAGTCAAAGCTTCCGCCACCATTGCGGCCCATGACTTCAAGGGGCTTCGCAAGGTTGCTGCCGCAACCGGTAATTCGTTCAAAGCTGGATACGTGTTCTACGATGGAGACAAGATCCTGCCGTTTGGCGAGAGAATGGCGGCCATACCGCTCTCCTGTCTGTGGAATGACTGACCGCCGGCGATCCGGTCGAGGCTTCGAATTGTCGATCGACCACCGCAGCCAAGAAAAAAGGGCCGACGGAAAACCGCGGCCCATGAAGTGTGGAGATCTTTAACCTCCAGAGGGGAACAGCTGCTGCGACGGCACTGGGAGGAGACCGTCATGTGCATCAGCTGCAGTCTTTGTGCCTGATTTTTGACCAGTTGGAAAACATTTATTGTGCAATGCAGCTATGCGGCCTCTGCGTTGGTCTCGCTTTCGCGATCTGCGGCCAGGCAAGTCTCGATCTCGCGCAGCGCGCGCCTTTTCTCCTTCAGGTCATCCGCAAAAGCGAAGGCTCCTCCGTCGCGCGAACGGTAGGAGGCCAGACGATGCTCGGCCTCTTCGAGACGCCGGCGATACTGACGCTGCTCCTCTGCAAAACCATCAAGGCCATGCTCCAGCCGCGAGATAGCGCCGAGCGGCGTCACGGTGATCGCAAGGTCGATCTCGTATTCGGCGCCGGTGCGCCGAAGCAGCGTCTCGTATCGATAACGGTCTCCTTTGTCGAAACGCTCGCCCTCATAGACGAGATCGAAGCCGCCAACGGTGGCGAGATGAACCTCGCCCTCCTGCTGCAACTGGAGCAGGGTCAGGATTTCCTTCATCAGCGCGCGACCGGCTGCTTTCCGTTCGGAATATTCCTCGCCGAGCACGGTCATCCTGAACAGGTCGCCGCCGGTCGGTTGCAGCCGCGCAATATCCCGTCCTATTTCGTCAATGCGCCGGGTCGAGACCTCGATCTCGCGTTCGGCGTCGCGCATCTGCCGGCGGACGGCACATTGGTCGTCCTCATGGGCTGCGCGCAACCGCTCGAGACGGGCGATATCGGCCTCAAGTCCCGCCTTCTGCATCAGCCGTTCGTCGCCGGATGCAATCGCCTTGGCCATGGCAAACTGGTTGGCGGCCCCTTCGCCAACATCCTCCAGTCGCCGGATCGAGGTGTCACCCGATAGCGCCGCGGCGATGAACCGAGCCTTGCGCTCGTTGTTCTGCCACATGGACGCGTCGAGCGAGCCTTCGGTCGCATAAGCGAAGATATCGACCTCGTCATGCTGGTTGCCCTGGCGGACGATGCGGCCCTCGCGCTGCTCGATCTGCGATGGCAGCCAGGGAACATCGAGATGATGGAGCGCCTTGAGACGGAGCTGCGCATTGACGCCGGTTCCCATCGTCTCGGACGAGCCGATCAGGAAGCGGACCTTGCCGGCGCGGACATCGCCGAACAGACGCTGCTTGGCCTCGGTCTTCTTGTAGTCCTGCATGAAGGCGATCTCCGAGATCGGCACGCCGAGCCTGATCAGCTCGTCACGGATGAAGCGATAGGCGGAGAAGCCACGGGACTTCTCGACGTTCATCGTGCCGAGATCGGAAAAAATCATCTGGGCGGCGCCCGGGAGATCAAAGTCTTTCCCATCCGGGCGCCGGTAGATTGTCTCTCCGGTTTCTTTCCAGATGCGATAGGCATTGCCAATCAGCAAGTTGAGCTTGTTGTCCGTCTCGTTCTCGGCAGCCGGCATGACCAAGCGCAGATCAATCGCCGCATGGCGGCCATCGGTGATGACAGACAGCAGAATGTCGTCACCGGGCTTGGCCGGCCCCTCGCGCTTCTCGATCGCCTTGATGCGTGTATCGAGCGTCTGCTGGTAGGACTTGAACAGCGCCGTCGGCTTGGCGGTCAGGATCTGCCGCCGGCCGGTCGAGATGTTGGGAACCTCCACATATTGCCTGAGATCCTCCGGCATGACGACATCAGCAAAGGAGCGGAACATGGCAATCAGTTCAGGCACGTTGACGAAGGAGGCGAAGCGGCTGACCGGCTTGTATTTGCCGGACGGCTGGATCTCGAGCTCGGTCGTGGTGTCGCCGAAGCACGACGCCCAGGCGTCGAACTCATGCAGCCCGCGTTCGCAGAGCGCTGCAGGACCCAGAAGCCGCTGGATCGAGAACATTTCGCCAAGCGTATTGGTGATCGGCGTGCCGGAGGCGAGCACCAGCGCGCGGCCGGGGTTCTTCGTATCGATGAAGCGGGATTTGACATAGAGATCCCAGGCACGCTGTGATCCGTTCGGGTCGATGCCCTTCAGCGTCGACATATTGGTGGCAAAGGACAGCTTGCGGAATTCCTGCGCCTCATCGACGACGATCTGGTCGACGCCGATTTCCGAGATGGTGAGCAGGTCATCCTTGCGGGTGGCAAGACCTTCGAGCCGCGCCTGCAAGTCCTCCTTCAACCGCTCAAGGCGTTTGCGCGAGACGCGGTCCTCGCTGTCTACCTTGGTGAACAGGTTCTCATAGAGCTGCAACTCGTCCTGGATCATTTGTTGCTCGAAGGCCGACGGGACGGCGATGAAACGAAACGCCGAATGAGTGATGATGATTGCATCCCAGGTGGCGGTCGCGGCGCGCGACAGGAAGCGGGCGCGCTTGTCCTTGGTGAAGTTGGTCTCGTCTGCGACCAGGATGCGGGCATTGGGATAGAGCGCCAGGAATTCGCGCGCCGCCTGCGCCAGGCAGTGGCCGGGAACGACCAACATCGCTTTGGCGATTAGACCAAGCCGTCGCTGCTCCATGATCGCGGCCGCCATGGTCATCGTCTTGCCCGCGCCGACAGCATGGGCAAGGTAGGTCGAGCCATCGGCGATGATCCGCCAGATGCCACGTTTCTGGTGCCCATAAAGAGCAAAGGCGCCAGAGGCGCCGGGAAGTTTCAGGTGGGAACCATCGAAGGCCCTTGGAGCAATATTGTTGAAGCGATCGTTGTAGCCGCGTGCCAAGCGGTCGGTGCGGTCCGGATCGGTCCAGACCCAGTCCTGAAACGACTGCTTGATCCTGTGCAGCTTGTCCCGGGCTGCTTCCGTATCAACGACGTTCAGCACGCGGCGCTCGCCGTCGATATCCTTGAATACGTCGAAGATCTGGGGCACACGGCTGTTCAGGGCATCGGAAAGCAGCTCACCGGCATGCCGGCGGCTGGTTCCCCATTCGGATGTGCCGGCGGCGCTGCAGGCGAGCTGTCGGGCCTCAACGGTCCAGGACCCGAGCTCCGGCATATGATGGATGCGGATGTCCGCCTCCATCCGGTCCTTCACGAAGGCGACGACATCGGCGGCGGGAATCCAGGGCGCGCCAAGGCGGGCGGTGATATCGGAAGGCCGTAGATCGGCTGGTTGAACCGCATGCAATGCGCGGACATTGCGCTCAAAAGCCGGATCAAGCTCGGCCGCTGCCTGCGCCGCGGCGAGCTTTGTACGAACCGAACCGGAGAGGTAGGCATCGGCCGTCTGCCAGGAGCCGTTGGTCGGATCGCGAAAGACTTCGTCGCCGAGATCATCGATAACGTTGGAAACGTCGCAATGCAGCAGTTCGGCAATATGATCAATATCGACATGACCGCGCTCATTGAGTACGACCGCAAGAGCATCAGCCGCAGTGGTGATGACAGGCGACATCGGCGGAGCGATCACACGGGTTGCGAAGATCGGACCCGGCTTCGCCGTGTCGGTCTCCAGGTCGTAGTCCTCGATCGAGGCGACCAGCCAGCAATCGGGATCGTCGCGAAAGGGCGAAAGGTTCGGCTGGCGATGGATCTCCCTGACTTCGCCGGTCTCGGCATCCTCCTGGATCGAAACGATCGTGTGGTTGATCGGCCCGAAATCCCGCACGAAGCTCGACCAGGCGATCCGCAGCCGGACCTGAAGGTCCCGCCAGGGACGGTCGGCCTCCTGCGCCTTCAGCACCTCGCGCACGGCATCCCGGATCGGAATGAGCTTGGTGACGATCCGGACATGCTTTTCCGTGATCCCGTCGCCCGAGCGCCCCTTCCGGACCGCGATCGGCACAGCCGATCCGTCCAGTATCTGCATCACGCCCTTTGACCGGTCGAGGAAAAAGCTGCCCTCGCGGACAGAACCCTCCTGCGGCTTGATATCGACGATCTCCCCGAGTTCATCCTCCAGATCGAGGTCAACGGGTGTCGGTTCGCAGTCATAGAGGCCGGCCGGAAGCAGATCGACGGCCGCAGCGAGGACGGCGTCGAGATCAGATCCGTCGCGGCCAATGCAAGTGTAGATCTCGCCGAACAGCCCTGATGTCAACGCATGAGCGCCGAGCACGAACTCGGGACGACCTGCGAACCAGCGATTGACGCGGATCGCGCCTTCATCGTCTGTGGCCGGCTGGATCTCGTCGACATCAATCCAGGACTGGTCCCCCGCCGGTTCGCCGACCTTGCGTTTCCTGAAGAAGACTATGTCGACGACGACATCGGTGCCCGCATCGCGGCGAAAGCTGCCCTCGGGCAACCGGATCGCCGCGATCAGATCGGCGGATTTGGCGATTTGTTCGCGCGCCGTGGTATCGGCCTTGTCCATCGTGCCATGCGATGTAACGAAAGCAGCGAGTGCACCGGGCTTCAGGAGGTCGATCGACCGGGCGATGAAGTAGTCGTGCAGACGCAGCCCGAGCGATCGGTAGGCGCGGTCGGATCGGACGGTGCGTTCGGAAAAGGGGGGATTGCCGATGGCGAGATCATAGATCGCGGCAAGATCGGTGCGTGCAAAGTCACCATTGATGACCCGTGCCTTCGGCTGCAGAAGGCCCACGATGCGCGCCGTGACCGGGTCGAGCTCGACGCCCGTGACGGACGAAGAGTCGCGAAAGAGCTTCGGCATCAGGGCGGGAAAGAGGCCCGTTCCGATGCCTGGTTCCAGCACTCGGCCGCCGCGCCAGCCGAGCCTCTCGATGCCCGCCCAGATTGCTCGAATGATGAACTCGGGCGTGAAATGCGCATATTGGGTGCAGCGGGCGAGCGACGCATACTCCGCGTCGGAGACGGCTGTTTCGAGCGAGGTACCGAGATCGTCCCAGCCTTGCCGGAAATCGACCTCGCCTGGCCGGCGGAACATGCCGTTGGCGAGTTCGCCGGCGCCGAAGCCGGTGAAACGGATCAGTTGAGCCTGTTCCTCGGGCGTTGCCGCTCGGTCCTGTTTGCCGATACCGTCGGCGATCAGGATCGCCGCAACATTGGCGCGGGCGCGATCTTTCCAGGACGCTGCCAGACCCCGGTCACCATCGAGATAGAAGTTCGTCCGAAGCCTAGTGTGCCGGGTTTGCTTTGTAACGACGGACAACGCCGGTGCTGGCGCCGGCGAAGTCGGATCCGGATCCGGATCGTCGTCATTGGCGGCGGTCGGCTTGCAATCGCCAAAAGCTGTCACACCAAGCCCAAGGCCGGTGGAAAGGGCGTTCGAGCCGAACATGTCTAGTGTGAATGGGTCATTGCTCATCGGAAATGCTCCTGTGAATTGAGGGCATGCGGAACCGGTCGGCAGGGGATCCGGCCGTCCGAGATGCGGAATTTGCGGAGGGTTGATCCGGCTCAGGCCGCCAGCGGTGAGGGGAGGTGGCGCAAGTGGACAGGCAGCTTGGCTGCGATCTCTTGGTCGGTCAGAGTATCGAGCAGTTTCACGGAGGTGCCTTGTCTGCCGCCATAGATCATGACCGTGCGATATCCCTGCACAGTCTCTGGCCAGAGGTCGCCAGCATAGCCGCGGTAATCGTCCGCGGTCGTGCTCCAAATATGCTCGAGCCGTTCTTCACGGCTCATTGCCCGGACCGGCCGGCTCTCGCGCTCAAAGATCGCAGCGCGCATCGCGTCCACCGAACCCGAGTCGCAAAGGTCGCAATAGGTGTGGAAGTAGCGCACCGCTTCGTCGATCCAGATTGCATAGAAGACCGAAGTCACCGATCCCGACATGAACTCGCGCATCGCAAAGATCGGCCCGCGCATCCAGAGCGGCGGCAAGACGTCAAGCATACAACTATAAGCGGTCTCGTCGATCTCGAACCATTCGCCGGCGTAGACTGCCGGCTGGTCGCTATCGAAACGGTTGGGACGTTTGGCATGCCGGTCGAACATGCGGAACATGTCCGGGCGCTTGGCCATACCCTGGAAGATTTTGCGGGGGAGGATTGTGAAGGTCACCAACTTGGTCCTTTCGGTTTTGGACCGAAGGCGGCGGCGATACGACCCCACCATCCTCTTCAGTCCTTCATGACCCTTCCCGCCAAGCCGTCTTCGTGTCCGGCCGGGTCAAGGGCCGGCGGATGCCGGGCGAAGCTTCCCTTGACGCGACCGGCGCGCATGCGGCACGCCTCGCTGTTCTGTTCCATCTCCCTTTCCCGATTTTCCTTTGCTCTATTTTGTGGAACAGCGTTCCAATCGTCCGCCGGCGGTCGGAGGCGCTGCCAGGCAATGCCTGCACCCTCCGCCATCGCTCGCAATCGGTCTGCGTGGACATCACTTTGAGAATTGGTTCGGTGGCGGCAACGAGGATAAGTCCCGGGCTCGGAGCCGTTGCGGCGAACAGCATCGCTCACCGAAGACCCGCCGACGCCCGTGCTGATGTAAACTGTGTCCGGTGCGGCTCCACAGCCGACGGCTCATTTGTGCTCGCGCCTGCCGAGAACAGTTCGAGGGCGGCAGGAACTTCCCGGCGACGCACGCGGATCCAGACAGGCCCGTACTCTGCTGAGAAGCCCAAGGGGAAAACATTCGCCGTCGGGGACCATGCGCCGGGCAATTGCTCTGCCCACGTAAAACTGCGATTCCGTGCCGTGGAAAGAGCGCCACCTTGTGAGCGCCCCGGTCAAACGCTCTTGCAACATGCCCGCTAGCAGGGCAACTCGTCGCCAAATCACGTCGCAGCTTAACAACCACTACTCTCGGGAGGCTGGCGGCCGCGACCTCAGCTCGCGTCGGTCCAGAGCATGGTGAGCAAGCTGCATTGCGATGCAGCCTTCGCGCACTTGAGGTCGCGGCATCTCAGAGAAGTTCTACGCGCCAGATCAGTGACGCGAACACTGCCGTCGTGACGACACCCCGACAATAGGCGATCGGTCTGCAGATCGTCCCACATGCATTCCGGGGTCATTGCGGATTTCAAGCAAGCAGTGCTCGCCAGCATTCTGGCGGCTCGAACCGGGAACACGCTGCGCCTTCCGTTGATGGCACGCGACGAGACTTGCGTGAAGCTCTGGCTTGCCGCGCATGCGCCGATAGGTGCCTGAGGGGAACATTTCAATTCGCCAGCGGTTTTATCGAGATATTGCGCGGAGTAAGGCGATGAACGGAATCCGCAAGCCAGGTACGGCCAAAGAGACATCGGAGAGAAGCAATCTTCGCACCCTGCAGGCTCTCGATCAGGCAGCCGGCGGCTCCGGAAACATCGCCTCGAGCGAAACCTCGGCGGCCACAAGAGACGGCGTGAGCGGCACGGACGACGCACGCTGCGAAGACACGATCAGCCGCAGCCTGGCGCGTAAGTTTACGGCAGACGACACATCGTTCAGGATTTCCCGCGTTAGAGCGATCCTAACGGATGAACGGACACCGGCGCGCTCAACTCCAGTGGAGAATGCCGCCGGCGATGCTGCGCAAGTAGCTAGCCGCGCCGACGCCGACATTCGCAAGGAGATTGAGGGCCGGCTTCATAAGGATCCTTCCGTAAACACGGCAAGCATTTTCGTGACGGTCAGCCACGGGCGCGTTCTCATCGAAGGGTCCGTCGAAAACTATGAAGTCAGACAGCGGGCGGAGGTGATTTCCCGCCAGTCGATTGGTGTTACCGAGTGCGACTGCAATCTTGTCGTCCGTGGATCGTCGTAGACAGAGGATTGCCCATGCGAATGCTGATGCTTGTCATCTTCGGGCTGCTGGTCGCCTCCGTCCTTGCTATTCTCCTCATTAAGCCGTTTGCGGCCAATGACGGCCGCGGTGCGGCGGCCGTAACGCACGGCCCGATCGAGCAATCCGAACCAAAGCCCTAACAATGATCCCTCACTTGCTTGGCGGCTGATTGCCCGGGGCGTCACGGGGTTTGATGACAGGCGTGTCACCGACCTTGGGTGCCGGTTTTTCCATCTTCCCATCGCCCACCGCCGGTGGCTTCAGCACCCCACCGCAGTCCGACAATTGCTTGCTCGGGTTGCTGTCGGAGACCGCAGGCGCCTGCCTGCTGTCCTGACGCTTGTCGCCGTTGTGCTGACGCGTCTCCATCACCCTGCAGCGATCGTCGTTTGATACCGACTGCGCGAAAGCTAAATCCGATGCGCTTGCGAAGGCCAGCGCGGTGATCAGCACGAGGGTTCGGCGCATGGAAAAGGTCGACCCGTTTCTATGTCGCCGCCCATCATAACGGCGTGGCGATGATCGTATCGTCGCCGATGGTACCGTCAACGACGCTGCGCGTGTGAAACTCTTTGGCATTGTGCACCTCGATGACTGTATGGAGGTTCTCGTTTCGAAAGACGCTCGCCATATTGGTCGCTTTGTCATGGCCGGCACTGCATCGACCTCCATCACATCAGGCTGCCGGGCGACGATCGGAAAGGTCGCAGATCGGAAGGGTAGGAAGCTTCTCTGCCGTGTCGTTGGCTATGGAGAGAATCCGGACACTCTCCATATTTTTCAGCGCCATCGCCTCCGCTTGACACCATCTGTTCCCTTGGGAAGAAAACGCCTCGCAGCGCGCATTGTTCCTGCTTTCGCCGCTCCTCGAAGGCGCCCCATTGGAACCATAGCCAGTCGCACTGGTTAGGAGTGACTGGCATCCAAAAGGAGGACCATCGCTATGGCGCATGAAGAACCAAGAAAACAACTGTCTGCGACACAAGCTCGCCAAGGCGCACGGGGCACCCATCTGTTCAAGGTCCTCGTCGGCGCGCTCCTGCTTGCCGCAATCGTGTGGGTCGGCCTTGAAGTGTGGGGGCGTTACATTGAGCCTGGCAAAGCTGGAGGGGCGATATCGTCGGAAGGCTCGCCTGCCGGAACGTCGCAGAACCGTACGATCGAGAACAACGCGGCGGCCGGACAACCGGTCCAGCCTGCACCGACAGACCGGAGCGAAAACGCCCAGCAGGGTATAAACAGCACACCGGCGCAGCCGAGCCGCAACGGCGTCCAGAACTAGGGCCGGTCGCGAGGAGCACCCGCCCCAACAATCGCGTTTGCTTGTGGTGCTAATCCCTATCTGGTGCCGGGCGGGTACGTGCCCGCACGCCTATGGCGATCCTGTCGGTCAGCCAACGCGGCGCGTGCCGCCGTACGCATCCTCGTAATCATCTCCGACGCGCTCTGTATTGGTCTCCCGACGGTGCTTGCCAAGCACTTCTCGCCCATCTGTGGAGGCCCTTGTTTGTTCCTTCATGTCCCACTCCCTGGATGCCTGCTCCCAGTGACGCTCGCTTAACCCCCACGGTCGCCCGGTTGCCTCCCATAGGGAGTAAGCTCTTTTGCTAATCCATTCGACCCGTTCATCCACGATCGCCAGCTCCTTGCTGCATTGAGCGTCCAAACCTCGGTCGGCCCGCGAATGTTCCCGTGCGGTACTATCTTGCGGTCCACACTTGGAGCGTGAAGATCACAATGGATTGACCATTTGGACGGTTGGTTCCGATTTTCCTGGTTTTCATGGAACAAGGCCGCCGACCGGCCGTTCCTTTTTGAGCCGCGCTGAGGCTCGGGACCACGAAAATGATCCAGCATGCGACCTCACGCGAAACAGCAAGTCTGCTCAAATCCTGATCGTTGAAGATGAGGCACGGCGCGGCGAAGGAACTGCGCCGTGATCGTCGTGATATCGAAGCGGCGTAGGTTGAGCGCTTGCAAACCAGCGCTGGCAAGTCCTGCTTGCCGTGTGCTTACCAAGGAGTAACGCGGTGCCGAATATGCCCCGTATGCCGGATCTGCAAGACGAAATAGTCGCGCTAATCCCCGCTCTTCGTGCGTTCGCGCGGACATTTCACCGAAACGCAAGCGATGCGGATGATCTCGTTCAGGAGACGCTTGCCAAAGCGCTTGCCAACCTCAATCAGTTCGATCCCGGCACACGGCTGAAATCGTGGCTGTTCACCATCATGCGCAACACCTTCTGCACGAGATTTCGTGTTGCCAGACGCGAGGCGCCTGGCCTCCACAAATGCATCTCGGGAAACGGCATCGCTCTTCCCTCACAGGAATGGTCGATCCGGGCGAAGGAGCTCCAGGCAGCTTGCGGCCTATTGCCCGAACCTTACCGGGTCGTTCTTGAATACGTGGTCGTCGAGGGAAGATCCTACGACGACGCCGCCGCGAAATTCGGCTGCGCGATCGGCACCGTGAAAAGCCGGATCAATCGGGCACGCCGGCAATTGACCATCCGGCTTGGCGAGGATGGGTCATGACAGATCGTCGGTTCCCTGGGCTGGCCAGGCATCGGTGTTGCGGGGGCTGAAGAGGGCCTTTGCGATCTCCTCGATATCGTCTCCCCTTTCGCAAAGCACAAAGCCTGCAAATGAAGAGCCGGCAGAGATCGGTTTTTCGGCGATCGCGAAGACGCAGCCAAGCCGCCGCTGTTCAAGCGCTTCGACGAGTGGAAAGGCAAGGTCCGCCGCCAGGTTAAGATCAAGGATCGCCGCATCGGCGTCACCGGCCTCGATAACATCCATGGCCCGATCGACGTCGGCCACGGGTCCGACGATGACAGCCCGCAGCTCTAACAGTTTTCGGCGCGTTTCTTCGCACAGGAAATAGCCGCTCTCCACGATCAGCAGCCGCTTTCCGGACAACATGTGACTATACGCGACGCTCGGCGGTTCCATGGTTCGATCCGGTTTGATTTGCTTTCTATAGAGTGGGGCGCGTGAACAGCAGATGAATCATCACTTTCGGCAGGAGGCTCCGTCGCGGCGCGCGTGACCGTCCAACCTCGTCCACGGCCAGTATTTCCGCCACGGGCACAAGATTGGCTTGGAGGGCATTGCTGCTTACCAGCGGTTACAGCATGGCGTAGACTCAGAGCCAGGCGCGGCAAGAGCGGGCGTTCGGCCAGGGATGGGACCGAACCCGCCAAAGCGGCGTTTGGGGATTAAGGCGAGTTGACCTCTTGCTTGGCGCAGCTGCGCGGGTCCCGCGGACGAAGAGGGGATCCGCGTCGACCGACAAGCCCCACGGTGTCGAACCAATGGGGCAAGCGCAGGCAACGACGCCCATTAGAGGGTCACCCCTCGCGCTCGTTGAGATCGATCTGGCCTTTCTCGGCGAGGATCGGCAATGCGATCGCGTGTTGCGCTTCATTCACCTCGTGTAGCGTCAGAAGCGTTCCACCCTTTTCCAGAGCCGCTGCATAGGCCGCCCGCTGCTCCTCGTGAAAGAAAATCCCGGTCAGTGCATCGAGGATCCCGATATGGTCGACGGGCGCTGTGTTGGGTCGATTGCCTGGGGTAAGCGTGATGGCGTCTCTCGCGATCCCGGCCTCCGTCAATGCCTGCGCGGCCGCCTCCGCATCATATTCGTCGTCGAAGAGCGCAAGGGGAGCGGCCCTGGTTTGGTTTGTCATTCGTCTTCTCCTTCGATCGCTTCACATCCAGTTTAACGGCGTCGAAGGGAACCAGTTCCCAAGATTGGCCGGCGGACATGGAACAAAGAGAATGGCGGTCAGTTGATCTTGACGAAGTTCAAAACCAGACGGCCATCAATGCTCGAAAGACATCCCTCAGCCGGTATCGGCCCTTCGCTGGCCTATGAACATGCGCAGGCAGACAAGATCGATGAATTGCGCGACGACGCTCAAGCCTGCCAGCGATGCGACCTCTATCGCAATGCGACCCATCTTGTCTTCGGCGAGGGTCCTCGGAGCGCCGAGGTCGTTCTCGTCGGCGAACAGCCGGGAGACAAGGAGGATCTGGCCGGCCGACCCTTCGTCGGCCCGGCAGGGCAGCTTCTGGACCGGTGCCTCGAAGAGGCCGGCGTGGAGCGGGCTCGGTGCTACCTCACAAATGCCGTCAAGCATTTCAAATTCCAGTTGCGCGGCGGTCGGCGTCTGCATGCCAGGCCGAGCGCTGGAGAAGTCCAACGCTGCGCCTGGTGGCTGGGAGCAGAACTCGACCTGCTGAAGCCGACACTGGTGGTCGCGCTCGGCGCGACCGCCGCATCCTCGCTTCTGGGCTCAAGGGTGAGGGTCCTGCGCGATCGTGGACGGGTCCTGCATGCTGCCGGACACTGCGATATCCTGGTGACCATCCACCCGTCAGCGCTGCTACGAATCAGCGAGAGGGCGCAGAGGGAAAAATCCCGGCTCGCCTTCGTCGCGGATCTGAGAAAAATCCGACGCTTTCTGCGGCATTGATCGCCGTCAAATCGTCGCACGAAAGTCAAACGTGCGAAACAACAGGCAAGATGATCTCATGGCCGACAGCAATCCCGACATCATGGAAACGAGGCCGGAGCGGCCGCCTCAACCCACACCTGACGAAGGAGGCGTGAACGGCGCCATACCATCGCGGCCGGAGGCTCGCTCATTCATCAGGCGCCATCCGTTCTGGGTTGGCCTGGCCTGTTTGGCGCTGGTCGCCGCCATCATTGCTGCATGGTTCGGCTGGAGGATCTATTTCTATCCCTTCGAATCGACGGACGACGCCTTCATCGATGCCCGCAGCTTTTCCGTCGCGACGAAGGTTTCCGGTTATGTCGTCGACGTGCCGGTGACGGACAATCAGCGTGTGAAGACAGGCGACGTGATTTTGAAGATCGCGCCGCGTGACTATCAGATTGCACTTGATCAGGCCAACGGCCAGGTCGAGGTCGCCAAGGCTTCTGTGGAGAGCGCAAGCGCGCAGATCGAGGCGGCCGCCGCCTCGGTCGAGGTTGCGAAAGCGCAACAGAATTCGGCCAGCGCGGCACTTCAATATGCGCAGGAAGAGGCCAATCGCCAACAGCAGCTGGCCAAAACCGGTTCGGGCAGCGTGCAGTCCGTGCAGCAGGCGACGGCAACGCTTCTGCAGGATCAGGCAAACCTTGCGCAAATGCAGGCAAGCGTCACCTCCGCACTGAAAAGCAAGACCGTTGCCGAAGCCCAGAAGTCGAGCGCGCTTGCGAGCGTGAAGCAGGCGCAGGCCCAAGCCGAGGAAGCCCAGCAGAACATGAACTACACGACGATCACCGCCGCGCAGCCGGGCCGTATCGTTCATCTCACGGGCGCCAGGGGCCAATTCATCGACGCGGGCCAGGCGATTGCGATGTTCGTGCCCGACGAGACCTGGGTGACCGCCAATTTCAAGGAAACGCAGCTTACCGACATGCGGTCGGGCCAGCCGGTGGATGTGACGATCGATGCCTATCCCGGTCACATTCTTCGCGGCAAGGTCGCCTCGGTGCAGCCTGGCTCCGGAACTGCCTTTTCGCTGCTGCCGGCCGAGAATGCAACGGGCAACTATGTCAAGGTAACGCAACGCGTTCCGGTGAAGATCGTCGTCGACACATGGCCCGCAGATGTTGCCATCGGCCCCGGCATGTCCGTGGTGCCGACGGTGACGGTGCGACCGAGGAACTGAGATGAGCGGCGCGGGCGCGACGTCGGACGGGGTTGCTTCTGCGCAGGCAACCAACCCGTGGATGATCGCGATCGTAGTGTCGCTTGCGACGTTCATGGAAGTGCTCGACACCACGATCGCCAATGTGGCCTTACGCTATATTTCAGGGGGCCTCGCCGTCAGCTCGGACGAAGCGTCCTGGGTGGTTACGACCTATCTCGTCTCGAACGCGATCGTGCTGGTCGCAAGCAGCTACTTTTCCGAGCGGTTCGGACGTCGGCGGTTCTATCTGCTTTGCCTTGCCACATTCACGATCGCGTCGGTCCTGTGCGGCCTGTCGTGGAATTTGCAGAGCCTCCTGCTCTTCCGGGTGATCCAGGGCTTCGCCGGCGGCGGCATGGTTCCGACGTCGCAGGCGATCCTCGCTGATGCTTTCCCCCCAGCCAAGCGCGGTCAGGCCTTCGCGCTTTTCGGTGTTGCCGTGGTTGTCGCGCCAGTCGTCGGCCCGACGCTTGGCGGTTATCTGTCGGATAATCTCTCATGGCACTGGTGCTTCCTCATTAACGGTCCGGTCGGCGTCCTTGCCTTCGCGCTTGTCTACGCATTGTTGAAGGAGACATCGGCGGTCGAGCAGAAGCGGCAGCAATTTCGTGAAAAACGGGTTCGCTTCGATCTTGTCGGATTCCTCCTGGTCGCGACGTTTCTCGGCTCGCTCGAGCTCATCCTCGACCGCGGACAGACAGAGGACTGGTTCGGGTCCGGTTTCATCATCCTGATGACGTTGATCTGCGTTCTGGCATTTCTCCTGGCTATTCCCTGGGTTTTGACCAGATCCAATCCGATCATAGACGGGCATCTGCTCGGCACCCGGCAATTCGGCTCCTGCTTCGTCGTCATGATGGCGACAGGCGCGATCCTGATCGCCACAACCCAGTTCATCCCGCAGGTCGTGCAGCAGAACTACGGATATACCGCGACCTGGGCAGGCCTTGCTCTGTCGCCGGGCGGCCTTGTGACCATGGCAATGATGTTCGTCACAGGTCGCGTCAACTCACTGGTCCAGCCGAAATATCTGATTGCCATCGGCTGCGCGATCATCGCGGTGTCGATGTGGCAACTGACGCGGCTGGAACCGGATCTCAATTTCGGCTTTTTCGTCTGGTCGCGCCTCTATATCGGCCTCGGGCTACCGCTGATCTTTATTCCCATCACCTCCGCTTCCTATTATGGCCTCAGACCGGAACAGACCAACCAGGCCTCGGCGATGATCAACGCTGCGCGCAATATCGGCGGTTCTATCGGCGTGTGCATTGCCTCGAATGTGCTGGCACATCGTGAGCAATGGCATCAAAGCCGCCTCGTTGAGCACATCGCACCGTCCTCACCTGCCTATCATCAGACGCTTCAGACGATGACCCGTTACTTTGCCCAACGCGGTGCGACCGGTCCGGACGCACAGGCGCAAGCGACCGAGTGGATCGGTCAGCAAGTGCAGACGCAGGCCAGCTTTCTGGCCTATATCGACGTATTTCATGTTCTGATGCTGATCGTATTGTGTGCAATCCCGCTCGCCTTGATCCTCAGCAATGTCGATCTGAAGGAAAGCGGCGGCGGCGGAACGCACTAGCAGCGGAATGTCGCCAGGAAGCAGGGAAGCGCGCGCATCACGCCTGATACCCTGAATGGGACGGCCGTCTCGCCCAACGTCGTTGCACTCACCATTATCACGGCGACCGCCGCCACCCTTCATCACGGCGCTCCAGGACGATGCCTTCATCGGTGGGATCGGAGTGAAGTTCAACGGCATGCTGACGCGGGTCGCCTGAGCGAGTGTCGCGTCGATCCTGTCTTGCCATGCTTCCGGCGGTGGCCGGCATGGCGGTGACCGCATTTATCGAAGGAAGAAGCGGGAACCAAAGCTGCGGAAAGATGTTCGAAGCCGCGGGACCAATCATGTCTTGCCATCAAATAAAGGAAGAATAGCTGATGGCCAATCAAGGTTGCTCCCACGATCAGTGCACCAAGGCAGACCAATAGAACCCCACGGACCTCTGATCGCCTTCGTCGAGAAGTCCGAACAGCGAGCTTCTCTCATCTTTGCAGCCCGGCATCGACCGAGGCTGCGACGCCAGCCAACCGCCCCCTCATCAATGGAGAAAGACATGGCATCCGAAAAAAACCTGAACGATCTGTTCCTCGATACTCTGAAAGATATCTACTATGCGGAAAAGCAAATCCTGAAAGCCTTGCCGAAAATGGCGCGCGCAGCCACCGCGCCCGAAGGCAAGGAAGGTTTCCTACACCACCGAGACGAGACGCAGGGTCACGTCGAAAGATTGGAGCAGGTGTTTGATTTCCTCGGGAAGCCCGCACGTGGCAAGACCTGCGAAGCCATCCAGGGAATCATCGCCGAGGCCGACGAGATCATGGAGGAGTTCAAGGGAACCGCGGCGCTCGACGCCGGCCTTATTTCGTCGGCTCAAGCCGTCGAGCATTACGAGATAGCACGTTATGGGACTTTAATCGAATGGGCGAAGCAGCTTGGACTCACTGATGCCGTGCCTCTCCTCCAGCAGACGCTCGAAGAGGAAAAGGCGACGGATCAGAAGCTCACCAAACTTGCGAAGACCGCCGCGAATGCGAAAGCCAAAAACGCAGCGTAATTTCGCGAGAGCCTCGGCGACGATGCGTTGCGCTTGCGGCGCATCGTTGGCGCCGACCACGTGGTACGACACGCGACCACAACGGGACGACGTGCGCGCGAGACCAGCCGGTTGCGAGACGGAATAAAGACACAGGGGCTTATGCATCCGCGTCGAACGGGGGGATGCGCCCCATGCAGGACCACATTTGCGCCACGCTCGATCACGCGGGCAATGCGCCGTTCCCGATCGCGGCAATGCCGTCGACAGCCACAGAATGAACGCCTTTGTCCGCTACCGTACAATCGCTGTAACGCCCATCGAAGAAGCGTATTTTCATCCCAAGTTCAGACCAGCTGAATGGGATGCGGCGGAGCGTTTTCATTGGCTCTCACAATCAGGAGGACGCGCGGCGATGCCTGCTCCCCACCACTCAGATGTTCAAAACAAACTGCTGTCCGTCTTGCCCATGCCGGATTTTTCAAGGGTTGCGGCCGAGCTGGAATACGTGGCGCTTCCCCGCGGGAGCGTGATCGGGGCAGCGGGCCAGTCAATTGACTATGTCTATTTCCTGAACTCGGGGATCGGCTCTATTATTGCGACCACACCGGAGGGGCGGCGCGCCGAAGCCGGGGTATTTGGTTTCGACGGCTATGTCCCGACTTCCGCAGTGGCGGGAACCGAGTTGAACGCTCATGATGTGATCGTTCAGCTTGATGCGGACGCCTACAGGATGCCGTATGCAACGTTCCGGTCGCTGATGGAGGAAAACCGAAATCTCAACAAGCTTATGATCCGTTCGATCGAGGCATTTTCCGTGCAATTGGCCTACACCGCGATTTCAAACGCCCTGCATGAAGTGAGTGAACGTCTGGCAAGGTGGCTGCTCATGTGCCACGATCGCGTCCCGGGCAACGAGATCGCGCTGACGCATGACTTCATTTCGCTCATGCTGGCCGTGAGGCGACCAAGCGTGACGACCTCTCTTCACGTACTCGAAGGGAATGGCTTTATCAGGACGGAGCGCGGCAATATCACCATTCGCAACAGACCCGCGCTCGAGGAATTCGCCCGCGACGCTTACGGCAAGCCGGAGGAAGAATACAGGCGCATGATGAAGGATCTGTTCTGATATGGAGGAAATGGAAAAGTAGACGCTGTGATCGGAAACAGGACGTGAGACGACGCAGATGGCACGCTATTTCTTTCATATTCGCCGCGACGGTGACCTGGTGCGCGATGGTGAAGGCGACGAATTTCCGTCAATTGGTGACGCCCGGGCGAACGCGGTGAAGGCGGTGCGCGAACTGGTTGCCGCGCGGATCAAGAGCGGTCAGCCGGTTCTCGATGATGCCATCGAAGTGTGCAACGAGGCGGACGAGCCACAATTTTCCGTCTCTTTCCATGATGTCGTGCGGGGTCACCTGAAGTCACCCGGTTCATAGCTCGCCAATGAGGCGGCGATACTCCTCCTCTGGCTTCCCATAGGCCGCCCCGGCAAAGTCTTCCAGCCCCCTTCGATCGCGAATGGTGATGCGGCCACGCTCCGCGCGCAAGAATCGTTTGCCTTCCAGGACATGCAGCGCCGTCGTGATGCTCGGGCGCCTGACGCTCAGCACTGACGAGATGAAGTCGTGGGTGAGTGCGATCTCATCGCCGTCAACGCGATCATGGCACATGAGCAGCCATCGTGCCAGGCGTTCGTCGACCTGGCAATTGGCATTGCACAGCGCGGTGTAGGAGATCTGGGATGCGAAGGTCTGAATGAATCGCGCAAGGAGGTTGGCAAAGACCGGGGTTTTTGGGAGTGCCTCCAAAAGAGAGTGCAGAGGTATACGCAGGCCGTTGCCCTCCATCTGCATGAAGACTTCATGGACGCTGATCGTCCCACCCACCCCTGCCGGGGTGGGCGAGAAGCCCTCCCGCCCGAACATTCCGGCCTCCGCGCGTCCGCCGTCGTTCGATATCGTGACAACCGATCCGATGCCGCTGCACAGAAAATAGACGTCCGCAATCAGTTTGTCGGCCCTCGCAAGTCCGAAGCCTCGGGGGAGGGCAACAGGTTCGAGTTGCTTGCCGATGGTGTCATATTCATCATCCGGCAGAAGCGTGAGAAGCCGGTTTCTTACTGCTGAACGGTCTAGGTCTGGCATGGTTCTCGCGAAGGATCGGGGCATGAGATTGAGATCATCCCGGCTGGCATGGCCTGATCTTGATCGGATACTTGGCGCTTCTATACCACCACACCGGGAGGTATGATTTTTGCGTACGCTGGCGGACGCTCGTCATCACTGCCGCGGCGGCCGCGTTCTCTGTCGAATGTCACGCGCCAGATTTCTGGTCGCACGATGATGCCGCTGTGAACCGACCCACCCTCCTGTGGCGAGTGGCGGATTGCTTTGCGAAGGTGTCTCCCGATTGCCTGCCAGAGGGGCGCGCTTGCGGTGTTCTGCGCGCGGTCTGGTGGCAGTGGGGCCTCCAGGTTTTTTCAACCGTGCAGGAACCAAATCTTCGTTCCGCGGTTGAACATCTTGCGTTGAATGGAAAATCGGGCCGATAGCTCGGTGAAATAATTCGCCACGATAACAATGAGCTATGCGTTGGGGCTTTCTCTTCTGCGAAACGTAACCCGATTGTCATTTTGGCGATTGCGCACATCGACCAGGTGCGGTCGGGGCGGCAGTCGGCCCCGGAAGACCGGAGCCAAACTGGCTTTGAAAGCAGCAACTTTCTTTGACTTGCTGCCGGCTCAGGAAGCGTTGGAGTTTGGATATGACAACGTTCTACTTCGGAACTCAAGATAGTGACTGTGCCTTGGACGAGGGGGAAGGCTGCGAGCTCCCTGATCTTGTCTCCGCGATCGATGAGGCAAAGAAAATACTCTCCGAGATGGCTGCAGATGGAATTCCCCGAAAGGACGGGCAAGAGCTTGTCGTCGAAATCCTCGATGTTCGTCGAATCCCCGTCGTTCGGTTGGCCTTGGCGTTGACGATGTCGTTCGTCGCCTTTCAGGACGACGTTGAAAGGCTCGGCAAATAAAGGCAGCTGAGTGACGCTGCATGATGTGGATGCCGAGTGGCACGTGTTCCTACCCATTTGCGGAGCAATAGCGGATCGTAGCCGAATGGAGGAGCTACATGAAACTCGCGCATCAAGGATCCGATCAGCAAGTCAAGCGGCCATATAAAGTCCAGATATCGTGCCATGCGTTTCAAACGTCCCGGCGGTGGACGCGTCAGACTTGGCGCCCGTCAACAACGTTTTGACCTCCCCGGCAATCTGACAGGATGTGGCATGAGATGCTCTGGCGACCCGATGTTGCTATCGATGGGTAAGTGCGAATTGCCGACAGTGCTCAAGATAGGCCCTGTCGTGGATGGAGAGCAACTCGATCACGCTCGACCAGAGCCATGACGGTGTATCCGACTTTCTTTGCCGCGCAGTTCCCAGCTCGCGGGTCCAGGACCGCCATTCCTGGCGATCAATTTGTCGGCCGTGGGCGTGTCCGACGACACCGCCAAGATAATGCGCCATAGCCTGGATTTCGGCGCCGGACAGACGATTGATCTCAATCTTCATGTCCTGCGGCGCAATTTCGCGAACAAATACCGGCCTATCGAGAACATGCGACGCGACCATTCGGTTGCCAAGATTGGGTGAGAGCGACTTCGCTCCGGCTATCACTCTCTCAGCGGAGTCTTGCGGCATGCCGGCGCCGGGCGCAGATGGAGCGATTGCTGTTACCGCTTCCTTGACGTCAAGCAGCGCGACCGATCCCTTTTTGCCGTCGCGCACCAGGATTGCGCATCGCAGGTGACCGAGAGAACTGCAGCCCTTGACCCAGTAGGCGGCATCAAGGACCATGCGACGTTTTGGTGCAGGGTTCTCAAAGTCCAGGAGGATTTTGCGCAATTCCTTCTCTTTGCTCATTGCGATCACCGCTGCCCGCTCAGCCCTATGCAATGGCCAGAAACGCCTGTTGCGGGGAAGCCAGGGGCGCCTTGACTGAAAATTCTCTTCGGCAAGATTATTCCACCGTCTGCGAACGGCATGCTTCAGAAGCTTCCTGATGTCTTTCGGCAGTCTATGATGTGAGTGACTCGCCTGGTCCGTAACCGCTGCGGCCTCATAGCCGGCGGCGAGTGCGTCTAGCATCTTGGCGGTAGTGACACCGGGTAAGTCGGAATCCCGTGCGAGCGAGGCGAGCGAAAGGCCGAGACGGATGAGATCGAGTGCCGGATTGCCGATGACCGTCTGATCGAAATCTCGGATCTGAACGGCGACGTCGCCATTGCGATCCGCAAGTGCGCCAAGGTTGCCAAGATGGCAATCCCCGCAAATCCAAAGGGCGGGACCCTGCGGGATCGACAGGGAACTGCCGTCTATCCACTCGTAGAACAACGTGGTGGCGCCACGAATATAGGCTTCCGGCGATCGAGCCATCTTGAGGTTTCGCCGGGACCCAAGAAATGCTTCACGATCCTTGCTCGTCATTGGGTTACACCGATTTGAGCGCCATCCACCATCAAAGCCTGCAACGCGTCAAAAGATCCGACCGAATGTCCAATGCGGCTTTGTCCATCGCGAGAAGCGGCGGAAGCGGTCGACGACGGTTTGGCCTTCGCGATGGCGCGCTGAGTGCAAGTCTTGCAGCGGCGCGTCCTTTACTTGAAATGGAGCGACTTAATCGTCACTCTAATTCGCCAGCACTGCGCATCATGCTACTCAATATCAGCCCCGCCCTGGCCGGGGTCAGAAGGCGGTGCTGATATCGGTTGAAGTCCCTCAGTCGCAACGCCTCATGGTCTTGGTTATCTGGTCGCCATCACTGTTGGTGCGGGTTACACTCCTGGTCATGCATCGACCCTGGTCGTTGTAGCGGTCATGCCTATCCCGATCTCGTACCGTTCCTACCGAGATCCCCTCATCACTTATCGTAACGCCTGGGTGATGGCGATGATGTCGGTGCACGTGATCGTAGGTCGGACCGTCGACGATCACTTCATCTGCAAGTGCGGGTAGTGCGAAGGCACCTGCCATCAACGAGACAGCACATATAATAGTTGTCGTTTTCATCTTCTATCCTCCTGTGTAGTTGCTCAACGGCTGGTCGCGCCCAAAGCGATTGCGACTTGCCTTCATTTGGCCGCCGGCTCATCCCGTTCGTTGTTAAGCGACGGCAGGAAGGTCAGGACATCCCGCCTTTCTCGCTCCGACAGAGGCCCTATTCGATCTCTCCAGAACTTTTCGGCTTCAGGAGGGTCTCCCTCCCAATTTCGCGCCGAACCAAGATTATCGTCGATCACCGCAACGCGGCGGCCGCCAAGTCGAAGATATTCTTCCGCAAGTTTTTTCGATGCGTTTTCCATTGCTGTCACCTCCGCGGGCACATCCTATGTGCTAAACACTGGCCAGTGCAGCTTGTTCCCGCCCCATCGCGGCGGAATGGGCGAGCAGACCTGGATCGGTATCGTCCGGCCCATCAGCGCCAGGCCGTGAAGTAGACAACAGCATCTCTTCGTGATTGTCGCGCGACCATTTACCAACACCCGTGAGCAACTGGGGGCGTCTGAGCATGATTGCGACGGTAGCTTGGGCGGATACCAGGGTCACTCGTGTCGAAGGGACACAGGCGACATCCACCCGGCTCACGGCATCAGCTCCCGGATCGACAACGTCGGGATCGCGGAGTGCCCACATGGCGCATCCCGGCCAAACTACGATGGCCGGGGTGCCGGGATATTGAGCTTCGAATGCGGGTATTTATCCGGTTGGTTCAAGCCGGGCGTGACCATGAGACCCCTAGACGGGTGCCGGGCCTCCGGCAAATCCGTGAAGCCCGCCTACCAGCCACAAAACGAGCAGGATAATCACGATCAGACCCAAAATGCCTCCGACGCCTCGTCCCCCGTACGATCGATGGGCATAATAGCCTCCACCTCCGCCGAAGATCACGATCAAGATAATGATGATAAGCAATAGGCTCATACGTCTCTCCTCTGTGTCCAAGGGAAACGGCAGCGAATGTGAATTGTTCCTGCGGAAACCCTCGGACCTTCCGCCATCGATCAGCTCCTTTGTCGCAGGAGTGCCGAAGCCACGCCTTCGAAACTGATTTACAAAGTCCGCATGGTACCGCGGATGAGCATAACCTCTATGCCAAGGCTCACTTCGTCGGCGACGAGGCTCCGGCCCTGCTCTCAAATATCCTTTTCACCGCGCAGGCGAGCTTGTTGCTGGCTTGGATAGAGGCGCTCGAACGCAATGTGGCGCTCAGATTCCCGAGGAGAGGGCGACCACGTTTGGGTGGAAATCTACCAGGCCCTGAACGATGTCGGCTTCACGATTCCTGCCAATGCGCCTGCCTATTGGGTCGGACAGGCTATGGGGAGCAGGAACTTCATCGATCTCGAGAGGTGCCCGAGGGGTCACCGGCAGTCGATATGCTGGCACGCAACACCGTATATCTTTCGAGACTGCGTGAACGGAATCCATATCCCGGAAACACATAGCGGCCGATCGGACTGGAGCAACCCGGCTTCGGTCACATCGCTTAGGGTTTGCGATCGAAGTCCTTGCGGAGCTCGTCCTTGGCCTTTTCAAGCCTCGCGCGCCTCGATTTCGAAAGCTGGGCGCCGGCTCTGTTCATGTAGAAATTCAGCATGGACATGGCGGATCGGAATGGGCTCGCCTTGCGGCGGGTGCTGTCTTCGGCGGAATGTTTGAGTGAATCGGCGATCTTCTTTGCGCTGCGTTGTTTGAACACGTCCTTTTCAAGATCCATCGCGTTGCTGCTGGCTGTGACCTTCTGCGACCATTTCTTCGACTTCTTCTTTGCCATTGCCGATCTCCTTCGCACCATCCATCAAGCTCGGTCGTGGTGCCGCCCGCGATGCGGGACGAAGGGTCGAACAAATTTCCCTGCCACATGTTCCAGCTTCACTGCAGCGACTGATCGACTGGCTCACATCCGGCAAGGCACGAGCGGCGGGAACATAGGCCGAATTCGCGTGTTGGATCCTTGGGTTTTCAGCGATAGCTAAATGCGGAGACGGATCATGGCGAAGACGGTTGGCGATTTCATTGTGCAACGGCTTTACGACTGGGGCGTTCGGCGCATCTTCGGCTATCCGGGGGACGGCATTAACGGCGTGTTCGGTGCATTGAACCGCGCGGATGGGAAGATCGCATTCATTCAGGCGCGCCACGAGGAGATGGCGGCGTTCATGGCGTCCGCCTATGCAAAATTTTCCGGTGAGCTGGGTGTGTGCATCGCGACCTCTGGCCCCGGCGCGACGCATCTTATCACAGGTCTCTACGACGCTCGGCTGGATCATCAGCCTGTGCTGGCCTTGGTCGGGCAGCAGGCCCGGCGTTCGATTGGCGGACACTATCAACAGGAGGTGGATCTTGCGTCCCTTTTCAAGGACGTTGCCGGCGACTTCGTTCACCAGGCCGCCGTGCCCGCACAGGTGCGTCATCTGATCGATCGAGCCGCCCGTATCGCCCTTGCAAACAAGACCGTCACCGCGGTGATCTTGCCAAACGATCTCCAGGAAATGCCTTATGAAACGCCACCGCGCAAGCACGGTTCAGTGATGTCGGGCATCGGCTACGCCGCAGCAAGAACGATACCGCAGGAGATTGACCTGATGCGCGCCGCCGAAGTGCTGAACGCGGGCAAGAAGGTTGCAATGCTGGTCGGCGCCGGGGCGCTCGGTGCCACGGAGGAGGTGATCGCGATTGCGGATCGCCTGGGCGCTGGTGCAGCAAAGGCGCTGCTCGGCAAGGCGGTGCTGCCCGACGGGCTCCCTTGGGTCACCGGTTCCATTGGGCTTCTCGGCACTGGGCCGTCGTGGGATCTGATGCGTGACTGCGACACGCTGTTGATGATTGGATCGGGATTTCCCTATTCGGAGTTCTTGCCCGAAGAAGGCGATGCCCGTGGCGTCCAGATCGACATTCGTCCGGACATGCTTTCCCTGCGCTATCCGATGGAGGTCAATCTCGTTGGAGATGCTCGGGAAACCCTGCAGGCACTTCTGCCCTTTCTCAAGCAGAAGCAGGATCACGCCTGGCGCAGGCAGATCGAAACGAATGTTGGTAATTGGTGGAGCACTTTGGAACAGCGAGCGCATATGGACGCCAATCCCGTCAATCCACAGCGCGTCGTATGGGAGCTGTCGAAGACATTGCCGGATGGCGCGATCGTTACCAGCGATTCCGGCTCCTGCGCCAACTGGTATGCCCGCGATCTGCGCATGCGGGACGGCATGATGGCGTCGCTTTCCGGCGGCCTTGCCTCGATGGGAGCGGCGGTGCCCTATGCGATCGCGGCCAAAGTCGCATGTCCAAACCGTCCGGTTGTTGGCCTCGTCGGTGATGGTGCCATGCAGATGAACAATATGGCTGAATTGATTACCGTCGCCAAATACTGGCGAGCCTGGCCTGATCCCCGCTTCGTCATCTGCGTTTTCAATAACGAAGATCTCAATCAGGTGACCTGGGAGCAGCGCGTTATCGAAGGGGATCCAAAATTCGATGCATCCCAGCGGATTCCCGATGTTCCCTATCATCGCTTTGCCGAGCTCATCGGACTGAAGGGAATTTTCGTCGATCGCCCCGAGGATCTCGAACTTGGCTGGGATGAGGCGTTTTCCGCCGTAAAGCCTGTGGTTCTCGAGGTCAAGACCGATCCCGAAGTTCCACCGATTCCGCCGCACCTCACATTCGAGCAGATGCGCAATCTCACGGCCGCATTGCTGAAGGGCGATCCCGAGGAAAGCGGTGTCGTCAAGGGTACGTTGCAGCAGGTTCTGAGCGCGATCTTCCCCCGGCGATAGGCAAGTGGAACGCTGGCCCCCATGTGAGAGTGGATCCTTGAGTGCTGGCGGATGTCGCAAGCCGGGTGATCTGGGTTTGAGATAAGCACGACCTTGTCTCGTCACGTCGGCTTTAACGAATCTCTCGATGTCATCAGGTTTGGCAATGTCGATTCCCGCCCCTCTGACTGCTGCAATCCGGCACGCATTCTCCTCGTCTTCAAATCTCTAGAGAGCAGCACCTGCTGATGAGAGCCGCCGGCCGCCTGTCGTCGGCGAACCGACGACAGGCGGCTTCCCGTCAGGCAAGGGTCCTAATCCCGGCCTCTCGATCCCAATATCGCTTGCATGCGGCTTGGATGAACGAAGCAAGGACAACGATGCCGGGCTCGACTTTGATGCCCGCCTTGTCGAGAAGCGCCTTTGCCGGCGTGTCGTATCCGATCGCCTTTAAATGCGCGAATGCGTCGGTCACCCATTGGATAGCCGCCGCCTCCTTGACGAGCGCAGCGACCCCATCCTTTGAGAGAATGACGGCGACTGCATCGAAAAGTTGAGAGGGCGAGCCGAGCAACTGTCCGTCCGCCCTGATGGTATTTCCGTCCGATAGCTTCGTTGCTCCAACTTTCGGGGCGACGATGAAAGGCGTCGCGCCAGCTTTGGTCAGAGCGCCGACAAGATCGGAAATGGCTTTGGCGTCACTGCCGGCTGCGATTAGAATACCGACGGTGCGTCCTTCGAGCGTTTCCGCCATGTTCTTCTGGATGGAGAGCGCAGGCGAAGGATCTAGATCAATCGGCTTGCGAGCAGGGAGGTTCTTGCCCGGCATGGCGATCCCCAACCCGGCCGCTACGCGCTTCGCCAGATCGGCATCGACATTCATGAGGTTGCCGATCATCCTCGGCGGCACCTGCTCGAGCTGCACCTTCGAGAGTTCGAAGACGAAGGCGGAGGCGATATGCGCCTGTTCGGATGGCGTCTGCGACTTCCAGAACAGGCGTGCCTGACTGTAGTGGTCGGCAAAGAGTTCGCCCCGCATCCGCAACTTGTCACCCTGTTCTCCTTCGTCCGCCTGACGCGCGAAGGTTCGGAAACCGGTGACCGGACATTCCCGCGGCCCGTCGGGCTCGCCATGTGCGGCAAGACTGTTGGGTTCGTAATTCGCGCGCCCTTTGGGGACAGACATCTGCATCTGACCATCGCGCTGAAAATTCATCACAGGACACTTGGGTGCATTGATCGGCAACTGATGGAAATTCGCTGTACCAAGTCGTGATTTTTGTGTGTCGAGATAACTGAAGAGACGTCCCTGGAGCAAAGGGTCATTGGTAAAATCAATGCCCGGCACGATATTGGCAGGACAGAAGGCAACCTGTTCCGTTTCAGCAAAGAAGTTGTCCGGATTACGGTCGAGAACCAGCCGTCCGACGATCCTGAGCGGCAGGATCTCCTCGGGAATGATCTTCGTCGCATCCAGGATGTCGTAGGGCAGGCTTTCGGCGAAGTCTTGATCGAAGAGCTGGAGGCCGAGTTCCCATTCCGGGAAATGGCCGGCAGCGATCGCCTCGAAGAGGTCGCGCCGATGATAGTCGTTGTCTGCGGCCTGCAGCTTCAGCGCTTCGTCCCAGACAAGGGATTGAGTGCCGAGCTTCGGTCTCCAGTGAAATTTGACGAAGGTGGATTTTCCGGCTTCGTTGAGGAAGCGGAAGGTGTGAATGCCGAATCCCTGCATCATGCGCAAGGAGCGCGGAATGGCGCGGTCGGACATTGCCCACATCAGCATATGCGTCGTTTCCGGCATGAGCGACGCCCAGTCCCAGAAGGTGTCGTGGGCGCTGGCCGCCTGGGGATAAGCTCGGTCGGCTTCCATCTTGACGGCATGAACAAGGTCCGGAAACTTGATCGCATCCTGAATAAAGAAGACCGGGATATTGTTGCCGACGAGGTCCCAATTGCCCTGTTTGGTATAGAGTTTGACCGCAAAGCCGCGCACGTCGCGGGGCGTATCAACCGATCCCGCACCGCCGGCAACGGTGGAAAAGCGAACGAAGACCGGTGTCTTCTCCCCCTTGCGCTGGAACAGGTCAGCCTTGGTAATGTCGGAAAGTGGCTCATAGAGCTCGAAGAAGCCATGTGCGCCCGACCCTCTTGCATGAACGATACGTTCGGGAATGCGTTCATGGTCGAAATGAAAAATCTTCTCGCGCAAGACGAAATCTTCGAGGAGCGACGGTCCCCGCTCACCGGATTTCAGGCTGTTCTGGTTGTCCGAAATCCGAATGCCCTGGTTGGTAGTGAGGTGGTCTGGGCCTTCCCGTGGCCCGTCGACGCGGATGTGTTGGTGCGTCTCGCCGCCATTGCCTTGGGAAGTCTCGAAGTTTTCGTCGCTCGCCATGATAGTCTCCTTGTTCGCGTTCATTGATCGAACCCTCACCGGTCGACTTTGTTCCGCGCGGACAAATGCCCATGGGCGGCTGGGAGAACTCAGATTTCGATCAGCGCGATGCCGAGCTCCTTGCGATGGCGACGACGAAGGTGGCCGACTGCTTCGACAATCGTTGCCTCCAGAGTTGGTTGAACGATACCCTCGAGAAAGTGGCCACCACGGGTCGAACCATCCCGAAGGCCCAGAACCGCATGAAGATGCAGGCTGGCCTTGCCGTCGTCACCCATCGCTATGTCACCGATCAGGCTGAGCACTTCGCATTGCTCCGGGACGGGGATCTTCCGATAGTCGCGATTGCTGACATCGAACCAGCCTATGGTTGCTCTTTCGAACGCACCGATGGCCGTGACGGAGGCCGCAACCAGCCCGTTGTCCGTCGCAAAGGCGGCAAGGGTCGAAAAGGCTTCCTCTCCTGCGTCCAGCACGACCACATAGGTCTTCTGGCCGTGGACTTCGCTGATTTTCCTGAAATTCATGGGACCTCTCCCGAATTTGTTCCGTCACGGCCAGTTTGCGCGACGCCGGCGCGCTCACAGGATCGGCTTGCCACCCGTCACGGCGATCGTCGCACCAGACACATAGCTGGACAGGGGATCGGCCAGCATCACATAGGCAGTTGCCAGTTCCGCCGGTTGACCGGGCCTTTTCATCGGCACCTGCTTTCCAAAGTTGGTCACGGCCTCGTCCGACAGCGTCGATGGAATGAGCGGTGTCCAGATGGGCCCGGGCGCCACCGCGTTGGCTCGGATGCCTCGATCCGCCAGAAGCTGGGCAAGGCCCGCCGTAAAATTCTGGATCGCACCCTTTGTTGTCGCATAAGCAAGCAGCGTTGGGTTCGGACTGTCCGAATTGATTGAGGCGGTATTGATGATGGCGCTCCCCGGCTTCATGTGGGGCACGGCGGCCTTCGTGAGGTAGAACATGGCGTGGATGTTGACCCTGAAGGTCAGCTCCCATTCTTCATCGCTGATCTCCTCGATACCTTTGAAACTCGCTTGATGTGCGGCATTATTGACAAGAATATCGACGCCCCCCAGGTCGCGATTGGCGGTGTCGACAATTGCGCGGCAATGGTGCGGATTTTGAATATCGCCGCGAACAAGGACGGCCTTTCGTCCGGCCGCCTCGACCAGGCGCCCGGTCTCCTCTGCGTCTTCGTCTTCATCGAGGAAGGCGATCAGAACATCCGCGCCTTCGCGCGCGTAAGCGATCGCTACAGCCCTCCCGATGCCGCTATCTCCGCCGGTGATGATTGCCCGCAGGCCCTTCAGGCGGTCCGAGCCGCGATAGCTGCGCTCGCCGTGATCTGGATGCGGCGTCATGGCGCCGGTCAAGCCCGGCATTGCTTGTCGTTGGGAAGGGAAGGGTGGGAAAGGATAGTCGACCATGGTCTTCGCTCACTTCGTCTGCTTGTTGAGGTCTTCTGCCATTTGCAAATGGTGCTCCAAGGCAGGTCGTGTGGCGGCGGCCCATGCCTTCAGATCCGTGTTGTCGCCATCGGCGCCATAGCGCTTGAAAAGATCGACGGCATCCTTGTGCGCTTTTTCCTGATCTGCCTGGTAGCGCGTCTCGAAGCTCGCTCCATGCAGGCCTTGCAGCGTCTTCAACATGGTCTGCTGGCTCGATGTCATGCCAGCGGGGAGACTCGCTTTCACCTTGCCGCCTGCAACCAATCCCTTGAGTTCGCTCGTTGTTTTTTGATTACCATCTGCTGCGCGAACATCTTGGTGGCGGCACCGCCGCGCTCGAGGGCGAGCTTGCTGGAGGCGATTTCAAACAGGTCGCTTGTCGCTGCTTCCTGCACGAAATCCTTGGTTTTAGGAGCAATCCCGATCATGGAATTAACGCCGGATTTCTCTGCCGCCGACTGGGCGAAGGCAGGGGCGGCCATCAGAAAGGCGAGGGTGAAAATGGCTGGATGTTTCATAGAAATCTCCTCGGTTGGCTGCCGGCCGAACCTGCAAAGACCGAAAAGGTTCCAGCGAAGCTCACACCAATTCGAACGATCGACCAAAGGCGCTGTCCCGCCAGGTGACATCGCATTCGGCGGAATTCGACGCGAATATGAGGCCGAATGGGTCTGAGGTCGGATCAGCTCCTGTCTTCTTCAAATTGTTCGGCATCCGCGATCGGGAGAAGCCAGGGCTCGCGACGCTTTATCCAAAGCTCGTAGCTCGGGACAAAGCCTGTGGGAGCGTCGGATAGCACACCAATCTTGACCTCGGCCTCGATATCGTTTGCCGAAAACAGCTTGGATCCGCACGCCGGACAGAACCTCCTTCCGGAGAATTCCGCGGTTTCGCCCTTATAGTCGAAATGGTCGCTCGCCCAGATCGCAAAGAAGGTGAAGGCTGAGCCGCTCTCCTGTCGGCAATCGGTACAATGGCAGATGCCAATTCGTGTGGGCTGTCGCCGAACTGCAATTCGAACCTGTCCACATCGACATCTCCCCATCAACGTGCTCATGGTGCGCGTCTGACTTCGTCATCGATCACCTCCGTATCAGGTCGGTCGCCGCCGGCCACGTGCTCGGTACGCCAGCCGCCATCGGGAAGTTGATAGGCAATCTCGGCATCCCGACCCTCGACATGCTGGCGCTCAGCCGCCTTGGCGGCTGACAGCGCACTGTCGTGATCCTGGAATGTCTCGGACCACACATCTCCGAGGCGATAGCCATATCCGCCATCGTGCTTTCCAACATGATAAGTTACAGTCACCTGATTTTCCTCCATTTTAACGCGTGCTGGCGCTTGCTCTCGGGCAACGGCTACAAAGAGCGGCAAGGGATAGGCCGTTTGATCCATCGCCGTTGATGCACGGGAGGAACGGTCGAAATCATGCTTGGTTCCTCGCGATGGATAGAGGACAATCAACAGTTTGGGATCGCAATTTCATTCAGGACGGCCTCACGTGCACGCAGTGGTAACTTCCGGCCGATCCGAGAACCCGGCAAGCGACGGCGCAAACGGAACTAAGCCGGGAACATCGAGTTTCCGTAAGCCGGGAAAGAGTTGGACCCACGATGAAACCGATTGGGAGAGCAGGTGCGATGGCAAACGACAAACACGAGCAGATCCGACGCCGGGCCTATGAAATCTGGGAGGCGGAGGGACGGCCCGAAGGCGCGGCGGTGCGGCATTGGCTGCAAGCCACCGATGAGCTGGAGGAGGACAATGAGCACGAGACGTTGCAGGATCTGATCGATGAGGATGATCGCGATGACGAAGCCGCGGGCCGGGGCGGCTGAAAACGCAGGCCTCGAGCCGAAATAGTGCAAATAATAGAGACGATACCAGCAATGAGTGCTGGCCGGCCCATTGTCGTTCAAAAAGCAACCATCGGCGCGCCCGGCCAGGCGTCGCATGGGATTGTAGCACAGTCGACGACCCTTCTGCCAAGACGGGTCGCACCGCGCCGCCGCGTTTGGCGGCTGTTTCGGACATCGCTCACGTCGAACAGAGCTAATCGCGGCGATGCCAGACAATATTGCAACGTAACGCCTTTCCCCGAGGCCGTCACGGAGACACCGCGTAAGGCGCATCAGGATGTGTTCATCGAAGGGGAGGGGACAACCCCAGCTTGTGTCCAGCCCGAGCGCGCAAGCAGCATCGAATCTGGATCCCTGGTTATTTCCAGAAGACTGGAACCTTCGCCCCGCCTGGTGGTTTTTGGATGCCCTGGCGTGACCAGGGCTAACCCCCAGGAGAAGACAATGGCTACTCATCCCTCAAACGATCACCATCACGCAGCCGCCGGCCATCATGCCGCTGCCGCGCACCACCACCGCGAGGCTGCGCATGCCCATGCGCAAGGAAAGCACGAAGATGCCAAACTGCATTCGACGGCAGCTCACGACCATTCGGAACGCGCGTATAAATCGACCACTGAAGCCCACAAACACTCGGGGAAATAGCACCTGATGTGTCCGCTGGCTATATTAGGGTGCCCCATTTGCGTGGGGCACCTACAGATGAAGCGGCTGAGTAAAGTCGACGCCCGTCGGCACGTCGTTGCACGTGTGCAAAGAGGTCATGGTCATGGACGCTGACGAACCGCGAGGGCTTTTCTTCGATGCGCGCGAACGGGGTATTCGGGGGAATGACTTGGCACCGATCCTCTTCGCAGCAAGGCTCTTTCCCCTTCGCAAACATGCCCTCTTCCTGTAGTCTTCTCAGGGAGGAGCCATGGCGAGGGGAGGCCGCGTCCGGCCTGGACGAGCCGCTTGTCCCGCATTCCGGATTTCGGACGATCAGTCCCGCGGCCACGGCGCCCCCATGGCCTTGCACCACTTGCGACAGCCCGATGTTCGGACGCAGTGTCCAGCATGTTTTCTAATCGTGATGCTCGGGCATCGCCTTCAGCTGATCCTTGGTCCATGATGTCACGCCGTGAATCCTTCCACTTTCATCCCGCATGAAATCGAGATTGGTCACGGGAACCAGCACGGGCTTTGCGCCGATGCCAAGGAAACCGCCGACATCGATCACGACGCTGCTGTCGCTGCCGGCTCCATGCACGTGATCGACCGTTCCAACCTTGTGGTCGCCGGCTCCATAGATGGATGTGCCTTTGAGATTGGCCTGCGTAAGTTCGTCGTCAGTCAGCCGGATGTGATTGCTATGATCCACGGTCATTCCTCCGTTTGATTTGGTCGCGATGCCGATTGGTCGCGATCCGCTTGATTCTCGGCATGTATCCTCGATGTCACGAGTGTCGATATCCGTTGAGCCACGTCCTAATGGTGGGCGTGATGCGTGGCATTGCGTTTGCGTGTTGCCGCAGCCTTCTTTGCCGACTCCGATCGCGCGGCGGCGGTGCGCGATGCAGCGGCCTTGCCGCCCTTTTCGCCGCCCTTGTGAGCAGCGGGATGTCCAGTGTGCTTGCCTTGACCGCCTCCGCGAGCCTTCTTGCCGCCGCCATCATCCTTGTTGACGGTTGCCCACGCTCTTCTCTCCGCCTCTTTGTCCGACACACCGCGCTGTTCGTAGCTTTCGGCGATATGGTCGGCCTTGCGTTCCTGCTTGTCCGTGTATTTGGATTTGTCGCCACGGGGCATGATCTGTCCTCCTTGATTGATCATCCGACCGAACCGCGATGCCGAGGCTTTGTTCCCGACGCGCAGCATCCGGCGGAAAAGTCCCGATGGCGGGCGGGCGCCAAAAGGAAAGACGGACGGACCGGCAACAGAAATAAAGGCCCGTCCAGAGTTGGGACCACGCGAGCGACCACGCACCGGCGTCGGTTAAGCGTGATGAGCCTCACGGCTCGCCGATATCGCAAGGGCGGCTGCCCGCAACCTCTGTCGGAAATCCGGATCAGAGGTCCGCACAAATCCGGAGACGCTTCGTCTGCCCGACAGCTGGCGGGAACCGATGCCATTGTTGTGAGTTCCTCTAGGGGATGTTTGGGGAGAGATGACATGATGGTTATTGAGACACACAACGCACTGAAGAACGGGTCGACCACCGTGGATTTCCTCGGTGACGACGGGGAATTCATATCGGTGACCTTCAGCTCCAGAAACAAAGTTTTTGATCGTTCGGAGGCGATCGCTCACGCCAAAGCCCTTATGGTCCAGTTTGCCGCTTGCGACGGCGCGCAGGAAGAAGACGGCAGCATCAATCGATACGATGCCTTGAGCAACGGCAATTTCGATGCCGGAAGCAGGGGTCTGGAGCCCGTCCGGAGCGCCCGTTCCGCCAAGGATCCGCACATGCTTGAAGACGAGCTCGAGGAAGGTCTGGAAACGAGCTTCCCCGCCAGCGATCCCGTCTCCGCTACCACGACGAGCATTTCCTCCAAGCGGTCACCCAGATAATGGCGGACCGTGTCGCACTGGTGACAGGCGCCGGCTCCGGGATTGGGCGGGCGTCGGCTCTGCTCCTAGCCTCTAGGGGATACGCGGTCGGTGTCCTTGATCACAGCCGGGACGATATAACGGCAACGGCTGACACAATCAGACAGGAAGGCGGCTTGGCGGTTGCCTTGCTCGCCGACATTGCCATCGAAGATGACATGAGAAGAGCCGTCCGCGAGCTTGTCGCCCGCTTCGGTAAACTCGATACCGTGATTGTCAATGCGGGCATCAACGGTGTGTGGGCTCCCATCGATGATCTTCTGATGCACGAATGGAACGAGACCATCAAGGTCAATCTGACGGGAACCTATCTCACGCTTCATACCACAATCCCGGAGTTGAAGCGCGCCGGCGGCGGCGCGGTCGTCGTCGTTTCCTCAATCAATGGTACCCGCACATTCACCACACCCGGTGCGACCGCCTATACCGCTTCCAAGGCTGCACAGCTGGCTATTGTCCAGCAGCTGTCACTGGAGCTTGGGCGCCACCATATCCGCATCAACGCTGTCTGCCCCGGCGAAATCGAGAGTAACATCCGCGCCAGCACATCGCTGAGAGGAAAGGCCCAGACCGAGATCCCGGCCGTTTGGCCAGAGGGTCAGATCCCGATTACCGGAGGTGCTCCCGGCAAGAGCGAGGATGTTGCGGAGGTCATTGCTTTTTTGGTCTCCGATGCGGCCAGCCACGTTACCGGCACGCCGGTCTGGGTTGATGGCGGGCAGGGATTGCTGCGCTAAGGCGCATCGTTTCATCGAAAAGGCTCGCCTGCCGAAAATTGCTGTCTTCATGGAACGGTTCGTCTTCGCAGCCATCGGGCCAGCCATGGACGGGTTTCGCCAGGGGCGTTCATCACAACTGCGCTGCTATGCGGCGCCAGAATTTTTGGCCGCGCAATCACCGTTGTCTCCTTGACCGATCCTCGCATCTTGTTCGGTTCCAAGACGCGGTTCGCCAGGCGTGCTGATCGGCTGTCGCCTGGCCATTGCAGGCCCGCTTGAGCGCTCTCGGTCGTCAATATTCGCGTCTGGTTCACAAGAGGGATGCCCGGCAGGGATTGGTAGGAGACTTGCAAGACGAGCATGGCCAGCGGAACACGGGATCGAAAATGATGACGTCGACCTGGAACAATTGGATAGGGATCCGCTTCTATTAGATCGTCACAACGGAAGACTGTACCATGGTTGCCCAGAGAGCGAATTGGAAAGGCTTTATCAAATTCGGAGAAGTCACTTGTCCGGTGGCGCTCTACACAGCGGCGTCATCGTCGGAGCGCATCGCCTTTCATGTGCTCAATCGCAAGACCGGCAATCGCGTGAAGCGCGAGTTCGTCGACAGTGAGACCGGCGATCCGGTGGAGCGCAGCGAGCAGGTTAAGGGCTATGAGATGGAAAACGGTCAATACGTCACTCTCGAGCCGGACGAGGTGGCCGCTGCCGTCCCCGACAGCGACAAGACGCTGCGGGTCGACGCTTTCATCCCCTGCAGCGAGATCGATGACGTGTACTTCGACAAGCCCTACTATCTGGCGCCTGACAAGTTGGGCACCGACGCCTTCGCACTCCTGCGCGACGGCATGAAAAAGGCGATGGTTGCTGCCATCGCGCGAACGGTGCTCTTCCGCCGCATGCGCACGGTGCTGATCCGGCCGCACGGCAGGGGGATGATCGCGACGACTCTCAACTTCGACTATGAGGTTCGCTCCGCAACCGAAGCGTTCCAGGACCTGCCGGACCTTAGGATAGAGGGAGAAATGCTGGAGCTTGCGGAACACATCATCGCCACCAAGAAGGGACGCTTCGACGCTGGCACGTTCGACGATCGCTATGAGGCGGCCGTCGCCGAATTGGTGAAAGCCAAGATCGAAGGTCGCGCACTGCCGAAGAAGAAGGCGCCCGTCATCGCAAGACCCGCCGATCTGCTGCGGGCCTTGCGCGAAAGCGCCAAGATCGGCGGCAAGGGCGGGTCGAAGCCCGTCGGGGCCAAGGCCGGCAAAGGTTCCGGCCGCCCGAAGGTTTCAACGCCATCGGCCTCCAAGGCAAAGGCCTCCGCCGCTCCGGCACGACGAGCCGGCTGATCGGGGGGCGTCTCATGGCAGTCCGTCCCTACTGGAAAGGTTATCTGAAGCTGTCGCTGGTCACGTGTCCGGTACAGATGATGCCGGCAACATCCGAGAACGAAAAGCTTCGCTTCCACACCCTGAATCGCAAGACCCACAACCGCGTCGTCAGCCAATATGTCGATGCCGTTACGGGCAAGAAGGTGAAGGAGGCGGACGAGGTCAAAGGCTACCAGCGCGGTGAGAACGACTATGTCATGCTGGAAGACGAGGAGCTTGAAGACGTCGCTCTCGACAGCACCAAGACCATCGATATTTCCACCTTCACGCCGCGTGACACCATCGAATGGGTCTGGCTGGACACCCCCTATTACCTGTCTCCGAACGATCCCGTGGGACAGGAGGCCTTCTCGGTCATCCGAGACGCGATGGAAGCACAGGACATGGTCGGTATCTCCCGCCTGGTCATCACCCGCCGCGAACGGGCCGTCATGCTTGAGCCGCGTGGCAAAGGCATCGTGCTTTGGACATTGCGATACGGCGACGAAGTCCGTGATGAAGATGCCTACTTTGGCGACATCGGCGGCGACGCGCCGGACCCCGACATGATGTCTCTGGTGCAGCGACTGATCAAGACGCGGACGCAGCACTGGAACCCCGACATGGTGACCGATCCGGTGCAGGACCGCCTGCTTGATATCATCAAAGCCAGGCGGAAGACCCTTGCTAAGACGACGCCGAAAGCCAAGCCCAAGGCTGCGTCCGCGCCGAGCAACGTCATCGATATCATGGATGCCTTGAAGAAGTCGCTCGCGGCGGAAAAGCGAACCGGCAAATGAGCGAATGCCAAGCCGCTTGCGCAGGCGTGTCGCCTTACCCGGCTCGATCGACGGCGAGCTTTGAAACCCTTCAAGACTTGTCCGGGCTTCCCTCGGGCGACGCTTGCGCATCTCTGCGCCCGTGACGCTTGTTCAGGACGCCTGTTTCACCGACTTGGCAAGCCGCCTGATTGCCTGTTCAAGCGAACGCTGTGCGTCGCAATAGTCCTGCCAGGCGGCGGTTTTGGCCAGGAGAGCTGGTACGGAGCGCAGGGTGAACCGCTTCGGATCAAGATCCGTCTTCACCTGGCTCCAGGTGAGGGGCATCGACACTGTGGCGCCGGGACGGGCGCGCGGCGACAATGGCGCAACGGCGGTCGACATCCGGTCGTTGCGCAGATAGTCCAAAAAGATGCGGCCGTTGCGCTGGTTCTTGGCCATTTTGATCAGATAAATTTCGGGGTTGTTACGCGCCATTTGCAGGCAGACGTCATGGGCGAACCGTTTGGCCTCCGGCCACGACGGTTTCCGGGCCTTCGCCACAACAAGCGGCGCCACCACATGCAACCCCTTGCCGCCTGTCGTCTTGCAGAAGCTCACAAGACCAAGTTCCGCCAGGCGGTCGCGCATTTCCCGGGCGGCCTCCACGACCATCGAGAACGGGACGTTCGGACCGGGGTCGAGGTCGAAGACCAGTCGACCGGGAACTTCGGGCTGTTGAGGTTCGCAGTTCCAGGGATGCAGTTCGACGCCTCCGATCTGCGCAATGGCCGCGAGACCTTCAACGCGGTCGATTTGCAAATAGGGTTTCTTGTCGCCGAACACGGTCACCAACTCAAGCAGGTTCGACGTTCCCGGCATGGCGTGGCGCTGGAAGAACGTCTCGCCGGCAATGCCATCGGGGGTTCGGATGATCGAGCATGGGCGACCTCTGACATGATTGATCAACCAGGGTCCTACCGCTTCATAATAGGCGGCCAGATCAACCTTGGTCACCGTCTGGCCGTCGTTCGCATCTGGCCAGAGCGGCTTCTCCGGATGGGAAATCAGCACACCCATCACATTCGCCTTGCCACCCTTGCGAAAGGGCTTGGCTGGCGCAAGGGAGGTCGAACCGACGTTCGGATCGGGCACATCGGTCTGCGTGGGCGAGGCCGGCTTCTCGGCGACGACATCTGCGGCTGGCTTGTCCTCGCGGAGCGCCTTGAACGCCGCCTGACGCACCAGACCGTCGGCGGTCCAGCCGGCGAACTCGATCTCGGCGACGAGCTCAGGCTTGACCCAGACAATGTCGGGATCGTCCTTCGGCGCATCGACGCCCGTGAACGGCGATTTGCTGGTTTCGCGGTCCTGAAGCATCGGCAAAATCATATCGACCACCTTTGCGCCATAGCCCGTCCCGACGCGGCCGACATAGACAAGGCGGTCACCGCGGTTCACACCGACCAGCAGAGACCGGAACTTGCCATTCGTCTTCGCGTATGCGCCTATGACCACCTCATGGCCGGCCCGGCACTTAGACTTGACCCACGTCTCCATGCGGCCGGATTGATAGGGTGCATCGGCCTTCTTCGATACGATGCCCTCAAGCGACAGGCGGCAAGCGGACTTCAGAACTGCATCGCCGCCGGTTTCAAAGTGTTCGACGAAGCGCAGTCGTGGATTGCTACCGGCCTCGTCCAGCACCGTCTGCAGGCGATCCTTGCGCTCGGTGAGCCTCAGCTGTCGCAGATCGTCATTGCCTTCAAACAGCAGGTCAAAGGCGAAATAGACCAGCGCATCCGACTGACCTTCCGAAAGGGCAGCCTGGAGCGCAGCGAAGTCCGGCGCCCCGCTCTCGTCCAGCGCACAGACCTCGCCATCGATGACCGCGTCTGGCAGGTGTGCGGCCGCGGCCGCGATCTGCGGATACTTGCCGGTCCATTCGAGACCCTTGCGGGTTCTCAGCGTCACGTGGCCGTCCTCGATGCGCATCTGGATGCGGTAACCGTCGAACTTGATCTCGTGGATCCATCCTCCTGTTGCGGGCGGACGGTCACGCGTTTGGCAAAGTTGCGGTGCGATGAAGTCCGGCATGGCGGCTTGCGCGGTTTTGGTGGCCACGCGTTTCCTCTTGCCTGCCGCCGCTTTTGTCTGACGCGCCTCGGCGGCAGGACCCTGACGGCTATCCCAGATGGCGTCTGCCTCGACGCCGCTGCCCTGCATCATAAAGGGCTTCGGCCGCTTGCCGCCACCGCCTGCGATTGCCTCCATCGTCCGCCCGGATGCAACCGAAGTCATGTTCTCTTCAAGAATTGCAGCACCATTCTCCTCGACGGAGAAATCGTCGTGATGCTTGATCAACAGCCAGTTGACGCGTTTGCCGTGGTCGCGGTCATTGCGCATCCGCACGAGGACAAAGCTGCCATGTAGCCGGTCGCCTTCCAGTGTGAATTTGAGATCACCCTCCGCGAGCATCTGTTCAGGACTTTTTTTGCCTTCCGGCTCCCAATATCCGCGATCCCAGAGCATCACCGTACCGCCGCCATATTGGCCCTTCGGGATCGTCCCTTCGAAGTCACCGTAGTCCAACGGATGATCTTCGACCTCGACGGCAAGACGCTTGTCTTGTGGATCGAGCGACGGTCCTCGGGTCACCGCCCAGGATTTGAACACGCCATCGAGCTCGAGCCGAAGATCGTAGTGTAATCGCGTCGCGTCGTGCTTCTGAATGACGAAGCGGCGGCGGTTCGACGCCGTCGACCTCGTCTGGCCACTTGGTTCTTGCGTCTTTTCAAAATCGCGCTTCTGTTTGTACGTTGAGAGCTTGTCGCTGGTCATCACACTTCTCGATATGTGTTCATCACCCGCTTAGCGTGGCGGAGAGATCGGTCGCCGGTCCCCGATATTGGCCGGACGGACAGGCTCAATCACCCGCTTGCAACCCGCCAGGTCCATTTGAGGCGATACCCGACCTTGCACGACAAAGCCTTCGAATGCCTATATGGTTCCCGATCGGTTCAGCGCGCGCGATATATCTGCCATCGCCGCTTTACGGATCAATCACGTGGCTTCCGGCCGGCTGCCTATGCTGGCCCTCGGCGAACTCCTCGATGATCTTTGCGCAGAACGCAGGGAGGTTATCCGGCCTGCGGCTCGTGACCAACCCCTGATCCGTGACGACCTCCCGATCGACCCAACTGCCACCAGCATTCTCGATATCCTTGCGGATCGACGCATAGGAGGTCACGGTCCGGCGTTGGAGGACGTCGGCCTCGACGAGGAGCCACGGCCCATGACAAATAACGCCCACTGGCTTTTTCTGTTCGAAAAATGATCGCACGAACGAAACCATGTCGGCATTCGCGCGCAGCTTGTCAGCCCCGACGCAGCCGCCAGGTATGATCAATCCGTCAAAGTCCTTCGCGCAGGCATCCTTCACCGCCGTGTCGACGTTATAAGTGCCGCCTGGGTCGAGATCATGATTGTTCGTATTGACGGCCGCGACGTCAATTCCGATGACCGTCACCTGCGCTCCCGCCGCCTCTACCGCGTCCTTCGGCACCTTGAATTCGCACTCCTCCGTACCACGGGGCGCTATAAGGATAGCGATCTTCTTGGCTGAGAGGGTTCCTGACGGGGACATTATCTTCTCCATGGCCGGCCGAGCGGCGACTGTGACGCTCCCCTTCAAACCGCCGTTCAAAGCCGAAGTTCCCGGTTGGGATCATGTGATTTCATTTGAAGGGCGCATCGCGCGGATAAGATCGATTTTCCATCCGGGAGACAAAGAGCCCCGCTGCCTCGGACGGCACCGGCGATGACAAGATTGGCGGACTTTAGCAGGCGCTAGGTGCCTTGGGGCCATGCTCGCCCAGCGCCATCCGATGCCGGATGCCGGACCTTGCAACGGCCTTCAATATCAGCGCGGCGATTCGTCGGCGAATTGCTTGGCGTTTTCCCTTTCGACAGGCGAACCGTTGCTAAAATGCGCGGCAGCGTGAAGGATAAAGAAACGCCGTAACTTGGCGACATCAAGGAGGCTACCCGGTAGATCGCTATGAGGTGCGTTGCGAAGGCACGTTTGGCTTCACTGTCCCGATCGAACCAATATTGCCTGGCAGTTTCGTCGTAGATGGCCTGAAGTCTGCTCACTTCATCTGGCCGAACTATTCCTGAGGTGAATAAGGAGTTGTCGCACATGGGAATCCTCCCCTCTGTGCGTGATGGCCAAGGCCCTTCGCTCCCGTCTCGCTTACCCGTTTGCGGTCGAAACGGTTCCGCCTGGCGAGATAGACTCGCCAAGATGACGCGAATCGAGCTGCTTGCGAGCGCCGTAGCTGTCGCTTCGCGGGTCTGTGAAGAATGCCCAATGTGAAAAATGCGCCCGGCATCGATGGATCTGACTAGTTTGCCGAGCACATGTTTCGATTGCGCATCCCAATATTCCGAGACGGAAAGTCAGCCGTTTTCGAGGCAGCCTCTATGGGACTACTGGCAGTTCGACGAGGCCGCCGGATTGGCAGCTTGATCCTGCTTTGTTGACGTCGTGTTCTTTGACGTGGACATCCCGTTGCAGTCGCTGGCCTTTCCGCCGTCGCTGCTGGCGCCGCTGCCGCTCGTATTGCCATTGTTGCCATTGTTGCCGTTACTGCCGGTGTTGGTGTTGGCACCTGCGCCGTTCCCAGATCCCGAGCCTGAGTCTGTGGAGGATCCGGTTGCCGTTCCGGCGTTCGAACCGGATCCGGCACCATTGCTGCCCGATTGCTGGGCCAGCGCCGAGGTTACAAGGCCGACCGAGAGGGTTGCCACCGCCAAGATTTTCATGAACATTTTTTTCTCCTTGAATGTTCCTTGTTGACCACCACCGAACAAACATAGGCCCGTCATGTTCCGACAATTTTTTCGGCGAGATGGCTCGTAGGATTCGATTAGTGAAATCAACGCCCGTTCGTGCAGCGATCGGGGGTGCACCTCGTTATCTCTAAGCGCGGTTTTCATTCCCTTGTCTCGCGACCGAACCGAATTGGTTACCGCGCCTTAATCGAGTGACCATCAACGAGCATCGCGGCAATGGAGGTGAATGATTGACCGAGAAGGATGAACTCGCGAGAGAAATCGAACTGCAGGCGGAGCGCGCTGAAAGGGATGGGGACACAGGCGTCGACATCAAATCTGTCGCCGTGGGCCTATGGGCTAACTTCAATGAGTTTTCGCTCGAGGAAATCGAAAGCGCGCTCCGAGAAGCCTTGCGAATCCATGGCTTTTCGTTCAACGATCATGCTGGAGGTTGACCTTTACTTCCGCAGCAGACCGACAAGATTGCCGCTTAAGGCGGTCCGTGAACCAAAATATCGCCGGGCCCAGATGGCGCGGCACGAGCCGGTGCCGGCTTTCTGCCGACCGTCCTGTCTCGGAGGACCCGGATGCGGCGATGAATCGATCAAAGCTATTCGGCGCTCGCCGGACACGGGGAATCGCAAGGCTGATCTTTGTGAAATCAAGCGCGTTACGGGATCGATATTGTGAGATGAGTCTTTCCACCCCATGACCCAACATTTACGCCAAGCTGGAATCACAATCCTATCCGGATCTCGAACCTTGACTACCGGATCCATCCTAAATGATACAAAATGACCGCGGCAACAACGATCACTGGCGTCAACAGAATTACCACCGAGGTGATGAGGCCGACAAGATCTTGCGGAAATCTCACTGCTTCCAGTCCTCTCACGTTAGGCAAGCACAGTCGCGTCCGAGCGCGAACAGACGAATTCGGGCATCGAGGCGCGCATGACCTGTTCTGGCGTTGCAAGCTCAATCAGACGTCGGGACCGGGATTACAGAAAAGTTTTGTTGCGGTAGAACGCAAGGTACTTTCCACGCAAGAGGGGCGGTGCCTCGCCGCCATGTTCTATAAGCGTGGCGCACTCTGGATCCATCCCGTCCGGAGCGCGGCCCCAACGGCCTGAAGCAGGTGGCCGCTGAATGCTTGTTTTCGGACCGGTCCTTCATGCGGAGTACAGCCGGAGGGTCGTCCTTAATTGTTCACAGAAGCTCGACCCGCTACTGCAAACCTTTCCTTAGGCGTGATGGCAAGGGCGCTTTTGCGCTGCCGGTCACGCCGCTTTTTCCGGATATTCGATATAGACCAGGAACGGCCGGAACCATTTCGGTCAAACGATAGCGTCTCCACGGTTAGGTTTCGCAAGCCACCCGGCCCTTGAAACGTGACTTCCTCGGTGATCAAACTTTCAAGGCTGAGGACCAAACACCGCCTTTGAATAGATGGTACACGCAAACGCCGACGAAGCAGGATTGTTCCGGGAATTCCTAATAATCGCAACGGGATGATGGAGCAGCGTGCCGCACTTTCGGAAGGTTTCTCGCACCGAGTTAGGTTTGGCAGACTCCCGCGTCAGTCTGGCCGGCATTGTCCGACATTATCGGTATCCTTAGCAAATTTGATATGCACGGCGCGTCAGACGGATCAAACAGCGCACGAGGAACGGAGTTGACGGGACTTCGAAGATTTTCTCCGATCACCCAGTGGCCGCCAAGCTTGGTGACGCCCGGTCATGTTCGCCAGCCAAGCCCCTTGGCCATCTACTGAAAGGAAGCCGCCCCGCGCATCGAACTTTCTCCGAGTGCACGCGCCAGGGCCATGCGGGCTCGGGAAACCCGACTTTTTATCGTGCCGACCTCGCATCCGCAGCGGTATGCGGCATCTTCATATGACAGGCCATCCACGATCAAAAGAAGCGCCTCACGTTGATAGTCAGGCAGCTGCGCAAGAGCCACACCGACCTCCGCCGTGTAAATGCAGAGCTGCTGTCGAGACGGCACCGGGATTTCAAACAGGCCGTCATCGCTCGATCGAAGCTGCAATCGCTTTTGGCGCTTGTATTCGCTCATGAATGTGTTGCGCATGATGGTGAACGCCCAGCTCTTGAGCCTGGTGCCCGGCACGAAGCTGTCCAGATGCGCGAGCATTTTCCGGATCGTCTCCTGGGTGAGATCATCGACGTCCGATCCGTTGGAAACGAATCGTCTGGCAAAGTTGCGTAAGACGGGGAGCAGGGCGACGACGTCGTCCCGCAGCAGGATTTGAGAAGCAGCGGACATTGAGGTTTCCTCCTGACACAAGTCTGCAATGCTTCCGGTTGCAGCTTGTTCCGAGGGTTTGTGCTTGGTACGCTGGCAGACATTCTCGCCCCAAGGATCGTCGCGCATCCGATTGGCGGCGTTCGTCCACAAACGGCGGCATGCACGCCTGCGATCTATTGGCTTCGAACAATGCGACTTGCTCGCAACGCATCTCCATGAACGAGACCACAATCTTGCCGCTCCTCCGTCGAAAACAAGGCGAGTTCTATCTTTGGCCGTCCCGATTTTGGGGGACATTTAGATGGATACGAAGTCCCTGGGGATGCCACTCGCGTGTGACCGATCCCTTCAAAGCTTCGATCGTCACACGCTCCAGACGCGATCCAAAGCCTGCACTCGGTGGTACGCTAACGGGCGGCCCACCGATTTCGATCCAGCTCAGCGTGAGATCGTCCCCACTCAAAACTTCGATCTCTATCCGACCTTCATCCGTGGAGAGTGCGCCGTACTTTATGGCATTCGTGGCGAACTCATGGAGAAGAAGAGCAAAAGACGTCAACGAAGAAGCCTCCACCCAAACGTCGTCTCCCTTGACCGTGACGCGAACATTCTCGCTGTTTTGATGAGGAGCGAAAACGGCATCAATAAGAGCAAATAAATTTGCGGAGTCGGCCCCATGTCCACTTTCGGTTGGTGTTAGAGTAAGACTGTGCGCCGACGCCAATGCTCTGATGCGCATGCGCAGATCGTCCGCAAGCGCCTTGATCGTCGTCGCACCCTTCTCGCTCAGCGAAATGAGAGAGCTGATCACCGCAAACAGGTTCTTGATGCGATGGTTCATTTCCTGGAGCAGCAGATACTGCCGCTCGGCCATCCGCTTGCGTTCAGAGATATCACGGACGATCTTTGACGCACCGATTATGACGCCGTTCTGATCTCTCACCGGCGAGACTGTCAGGGAGATATCAAACTGAGTGCCGTCCTTCCTGTGCCGTACGGTTTCATAGTGTTCAATTCTCTCACCTCGTTTGATGTGTCCGATAATAACATCTTCTTCATGCAGCAGCTCCGCTGGAATGATGATTGTGATGTGCTGGCCGATTGCTTCGGAGGCGGTAAAGCCGAATAATCTTTCGGCGCTCTTATTCCAGCTTGTGATGATGCCATTGACGGATTTGCTTATGATGGCGTCGTCCGAGCTCTCTACGATGGCGGCAAGCAGGCTCTCGGCGGAAAGCGATGAACAAGCAGCATTGGCTGCGGCGGCGTGGTCAGTACCTTTCGTCGAAGACCCGGCGGCACCATCCGGCCCGAGCCGCGATGGCGAGCGGCCCTTCGTTTGCGCGTCAGACAATTGAGCCCTCCCAGTTCTGCTTTTCCCTTTTCATTGGCACTGCGCCGAAACGCCCCCGTGCTTGTTCACCTGTCGATGGGCTGACGCACATAAGTCCTCTCCAGCCCAAACGGTATCGCCAGACATCATGATGAAATGGGGATAAGGGTTGCGCAGTCGCATTGACCCTCGCTGGAAGGATCGCTGTCACGTGGTACATTCCCAGCTCAGCTTGTGAAACAACGGCCCGGACCATTTTCGGACATTCGTACATATGGCGCCGAGCCAAGCGCTGCCCGGCGCGCTGTTCAAACATCATTGTCTCAACATACAACAGTCCGGATAAGAGTTTCAAATTGTACGATGGCGTACAATCCCCAGCGCACCGCCGTTGCAAAAGCGAGGAAATTTGCCGATCTCCGACAGCCACCTCTCGCGATGGATGCTGTCGATAAAAGCATTGATTGACAATCGATCGGTCGGGGGCGAACAAGGTCAGCGAGGCGTGCGGCAGTCCAGCCATCGAATAACCGGGGCGAATGGCAGACAGCTCATTGCCAAAAGCTCGTGTTGGATGGCACGGGCAAGTTCACATCGGGGCGGGGAGGAAGTTATGCGCCGCTACCATCATCTTGTTGAAGGTGTCCTTCTGCCTGACGAACTCGACAGTCTGCAGACGATCTTCGATGTAATCATTTCGCAGCCATGGTTCGACCTCAATGACCAGAACCGGGAATCTTTCGCCTCTGAATTGATCGCGCTATACCGTGGTGGCATCGTGGATTTCTCGCGGCTTCACCGGGTCGCCGCCGTAATGGCGATCGCCTCCTTTGGCCGAGAGTTGACGGAAGAGGGGCGACAGGCGTTGATGAAGCTCTATAGCGGGGAATCGAATCAGACCGAAGGCCAAACAGGGGGTGAGGAGCCTTCTGCCTAACGTTCCGGCAACCGAATGAAGATGATATATTGTGAGGGCCGAGACCGAACGAGGATGATGCAAAGCCGCTTACCAAGCGGCTAAGGGTCGACGCGGTTCATGCATAAAGTCCCCCGAAACCGTAATCGCCGGCGGCTCTTTGGGTTGAATGACGTGTGTAAGCCGCAGGCGACATTCATCAGGCAACGAGCGTTTCCCGACATGCGGGCAATTGACCATGGCCATACCCCAATCATGGATTGCAATCGACGTGGAATCTGTTTCGTTGAATGATCTCGGCTGCCGAAACCTCCTCTCCCCCTCCAACCATTGACAGTCGCCCGCAGAGCCGGCGAAAGCAGGGTCTAAGGTTGGGAGCGTTCCGCGGTTTCGGCTCATTCCGCTCCGACGACGAGCGAACAAGGATTCCGGCTCCAGCAATTTTACTTGGTTCGTTTCGTTGCCGCGGGTCGACCTGCCTGACGCGGTTTCTTTCCCATTCCTTCAGGATACGTGTGGACTTCTTCGGGGTGCCCGGTCGGCGCCGGGCGCTCTTCTTCACTATGTTCGGTACTTTCATGCTGCTCTTGCGCGCGATGCCAATGCTCGAGATCACGCCCGTGGGGACGCCCTTCCTGTTCCCAGAGCCTGTAGGCGCGTTTGCGCTGCTGATCTTCGTCGTCGGTCATGACAATTGCTCCATTTGGCGGTTGTTGGCTGTTGAAGGGGAAAAGGCTCTGCGCTCCGGACCGGCTCTCGGTCCTGGCGCCGCCACCTCGCAGGCTCTAGCCGGACTTGCGGCCACTAGGCCCTCCTTCGGTGGCCATTTCGCTGGTCAGTTCCTGGAAGGACGGCGTCTGTCGCTTGGCTGCCATAAGCAGGTCGAGTTCGACGGATGAGGGCCCGAAGCGGAAGAACAAATCTTCGGCCATGCTATCATCGAGCCTGAATTTTCTTTGGAACTCTGCGAGAGAATAGGCGACGCCCCTTACCGGTCGCCGCCGCTCGAAGCTTCGCTGTCTATCCATGTCGGGAAGTCTCCTTCGCTTAAGTCATGTCTGCCAATACAAAACCGCCCAGGATATTGAGAGTTCCCAAACTCCGGCAACTTTCCTAAGGCGATGAGGTTGCAACGCCGCCACGGTGGGGTTTGCCGCTTTTCGCGTATTTGGGACCGACCGGCACCAAACAGGCCGTAGAACGACGACCTCTCCGCACTGAGACCTGTGCCCGGCCCATCGTTTGATGGCGAGCACTCCTGAACAACGCGCGAATGAGCGGCTATTTTGACAGGCTCATGGAACATGTAGACCTCAAACGACTTGTTCAAGAAAGGAGGAACAATCCATGTGTCCGCAAGATCCAATCAATGCCGGTAGGGCCGCACCCACTCTCGGACTGCCGAACCCCATCGAACATCGCGCACACGAACCTCCGCATCTGGATGCGAGCGTCGTTGAAAAGGAGGCATACGAGCGCGGCGTGACGGCAGGACGAACCGAGGCGAAAGAGACCAATCCCTATCCCGAGGACAGTGTTCAGGCCAAGGCCTACGAGCACGGCTACCTGGACGGGCAGAAGATCCAGCTCGGAAATGCTCCTTAGCGATCCAACTTGCAACAATCAAGGAAGCGCAGGTTTTTCACTGCTGCTTTCGATTGCACCCGGTGGAGACAATACAGCAGCCGAAAGATCGAAAGGCTGGCTCACAAGCCGCGTATCGCGGCAATCAATCACATCGCCCTCGATGTCGACTAGACCCATGGAACACTCAGCTTTTGCGGAAGCATCTTCAATTTCGCGCATTGGGGTGGAAATGCGCGCTAAGGGAACGCCCATGATGGCGGTCATCGATGATCAATTTCCTGCACTGTGCAGAGGCCGTCATTAAGCACCGCCAGCGACCGTGACTTTCGCCCGGCCGTCAACCACACAAGTGCAATCACGGACTTTGCGACTGCACGATCGAGGGATCGCTTAGGGATTTTCTCGACGCAATCGGACCGAGATCGTCAAATATCGCGACCGGCAATTCAGCAAGACGGACAGGGTTGCGAAAAGGGCAGAAATTCTAGGCAGCGGCATGGCCTGATCTCCGTCACGTCCTTGACAGGATGGCCTGTGAAAGGGGGCTACAATGGCAGAGCGCTTTTCGGCGTGATGCATAAAGTCTTCATCACAGGCTCCCCAAACATATTAGTTCGCTGCCCGTGGGAAAGGCTTTCCGCTCTTTGAACCGTTGTGGGTCCTCGGGTCAGCCGCCATAGGCGCACTAAGGCTTCAAACACGACAAGGACGATATCGACGAATTCCGGCGAGGAGTATATCTTCAATACGTCTTATTCGAGCCCAGCAGATGCTGGAAATCGGCAACGGGAGTGATGTTGGAGCCAAAAAGAGGGAGGCACTGCCGCCTTCTTTGCGCTTGGGAAGGCGCATCAACCCTCTCTTGAAAATGTACAGCCTGGAGTAGGGGTGGTCTGCGAACAGTGTCAAGCACCGCTTAGATGTGGCACCTAGCGCCGAACACCCCGCATTCCTCTTTCAACGGCACATTACAATGGACATAAATGGTAGCCGCCGACTGCAGCACGAGTGCTCACGATTCTATGATCACCCGGCTGTCAGCCGGTGGGGTGATGGCGGCCTTATTGGACCACCTCGACGATCGTCCGTGTGTGCGGATCGACAAGAACGATATGGTCATTCAATACTGTATAGCGATATTTGGTCACACCATATTCCGGCGGCACGTCATAATATTGCACTCCCTGCTCCGGAAGGACGGCGCCCACAGCCACATCGTCCTGATACACAATCGACGGCCGCTTTTCCCGTATGACGTATTCGCGGAAACGGGGACGCTGATCAATTCCGAGAAGTCCGTTCACGCCGCCGGTTACGGCACCGACAGCGCCACCGACGACGGCTCCGACCGGTCCAGCCTGCCGATTGCCTTCGTCGGCGCCGTTTTGAGCTCCTCCGACCACTCCCTGCGCGTCTGCCACGAGCGGCAGGAGCATGCCGATTGCAAGAGTGCCCAACAATATGCTGATTCTTGTTGTCATTTCCTCGTCTCCTTGACGAACCGGTGAGTGTCCAACGACGTCGGACCGTACTTATCGAACGCCACCGATCCGTCTTTGTTCCGCCGATGCGGCTTCG